>OFHM01000008.1_pt1 | contig 224954 bp, 200 predicted proteins | sample 1521311 | NCBI WGS metagenome assembly OFHM01 (sample SAMEA3504083, study PRJEB24116) | mouse gut metagenome | biome: mouse gut; feature: mouse-associated habitat; material: faeces | place: Denmark | collected 2011 | reverse complement strand
CGCAGCTGCCTGTAAAGGGGTGGTATGACGCCATCGGAGAAAAAACGGTGGCCGACGCGATACTCGGCAGACTGGTTCACAACTCACTCAGGGTTGAATTGTTCGGAGAGTCCATCAGAAAAAGGAAAACAAAGAATGACAACTGCTACCTGTGATAGTTTATACAATGCACTATATCAACGTCTTGGAAATTATATGTATTTTTGTACAAAATCCATGAAATAAACTAACAAATCTCCTTCGTTGAAAAAATGTATCATTACCAAGGGCATGCGGAAAATCGTTTTTGTCGAGCCGCGAAAATTTTGATGGAGAATGACGTCATTCCGGAAAATAAGTTGTATTTTTGTTGTTTGAAATTTAACATTTTTATTGTATTGTGTTTTATTTAAAACATTATATGTGATGTCAGTTTATTTTAATTTTCAGGAGATTATTAGTGCTTTTATGGTTTTGTTTGCAGTTATTGATATTTTGGGGGCAATACCAATTATTGTTAGTTTGCGGGAAAAGAATCAAAAGATAGAGGCGGGGAAAGCTGCAATTATTTCTTTCGTTATTTTAGTTGCTTTTCTATTTGTCGGAAATGCTTTGTTGGCGTTGTTTAATGTAGATATTTCTTCTTTTGCCGTAGCTGGGGCATTGGTGTTGTTGGTGCTTGCTGTTGAGATGATTTTTGGGGTTGAAATATTTAAGAATGACGGACCTTGCGGGTCTGCAACAATAGTACCTTTGGTTTTTCCTTTGATTGCAGGGGCGGCATCATTTACGACATTACTTTCATTGAGGGCTGAATATAATATTCTGAATATCATTATAGCTGTAGCATTAAATATGATTGTAGTATTTTTGGTACTACGCTATGTATCTTATGTTGAGCGGTTATTTGGTAAGAGTGGTATTTATGTGATGCGCAAATTTTTTGGCATCATTTTGTTGGCAATAGCTGTTCGTTTATTGACAACGAATCTGAATTCTCTGATTGGGAGTTTTTAAATTAAAGTTTGTCAATGAATTTTACCAAACGGTTGGCATAAATCAGGTAGAGAATTGTCCAAAAAAGGAAACGTATCATCCGGCCGATAAACATAAATATGAAGGTTTTAGCGGGAGCGGTGTGGTAGAATCCCAAAGCTACATTTGATATGTCTCCTAAAATGGGAATCCATACCAATAATGCTAACAGACTGCCATATTTTTCTATTTTGGCTTTCTGTTTGATTAATTGTTTTTCCTGAATGCGAAGCAAATGTTTGATGTGTCGGGCATTTCCTGTATAACCGATGGTGTATATCACTAATCCTCCTAACCATCCGCCTGTTGTGGCGATAATTAAGCATATATAGGGATTGAAACTATGGGCTAATAATGTTACATACAGAATGTCTGCCCCTATAGGAATAAATAATGCGGAAAGAAAAGAGCCTCCCAGTAATCCCCAATACCCGTAATGAGTCCAGGCTTGTGTTGTAGCCAGTATAATCATTTCATATTCCATAATATACTTCCTGTCAATCTGGTTTGATAAAAGGTTGGCTTTTTAACAAATTACCGATTGTGGCAAGGGGTATCCGGGCACTTATTAAATGTTTTCTATTTTGATTTTTCCTTTTTCGTCCAAAGAAAAAACCAAACATTTGGGTTGTAGTGTCTGGCTATCGAAATCTATTAATAGTTTAGGATCCAGAGGCGTTGTGTTTACCCGGACTTCAAAATGCAGGTGGTCTGTTGTTGCCCGCCCGGTTTCCCCTGTAATACTAATGGGAGTGCCAGCCTTTATGTGTTCGCCGCAATGAACTAAATGTTTTGTATTGTGAGCGTATACGGTTTCCAGTCCATTGTAGTGACGAAGCACAATTACATTCCCATATCCCCGGCTCCATCCTGCCATACGGACAATGCCGTCGAAAGCGGCAATAACGGTATCTCGGCGATTGATTTTCAGGTCTATTCCATGATGCATCCGTCCGTTACGTCGTCCAAAATCTGAAAGTACTCTGGCTCCGGGCAACGGAAATTGGAAAGTTCCTTCTTCAATATTATCCAGATCTACAACTAATTCGGGATGGCGTGCAAACAGGTTTTCAGCGGCAACTCCGACGAACTGTTTTTCTAAGTTGGTGAACGAGTCTCTGATTTCTAATACTGGTTTATAGAAATCCGCAGGTTTTATTTCATGATAGGCAAAATCTATACATACTTCTTTGAAAAGGCTATCCGGGATAGTGAATATGGGGACCGGAGTATATGTCAGGTGAGTGGGTATTGTTGTTTTGCGGGAGCAGGAGTAAAATCCTGTTAAGATGATACAAATAATTGTTAGTGCTTGTTGTGTTAATCTCATGCGATACTTTTGTGTTTAATACTATAATGAAATTACATAATGTAATTTACATTTTAAACACTAATATAGATGAAAATGTTTCATAATGAGCGTTTAACGATGCCAGAAAAAATATATTTTAACATAATAATGTTTTTGGTTTTTCCCATAATGTGGGTGTGGTTGCTGTTCTTTTGTCCGGTTTCTCTTTTTCTTTTTCTTCTTATTTGTATTAATTTTGTGCCCGATTTTGTGAAAAGGATATAAGATGGAATGGTTAAATGGTGTTTTGATTGAACATAGTGTCGTACAGGCAGTTGTTGTTATTGCTATGATTTCTGCTCTTGGGTTGGCATTGGGAAAAATCAGTATATATGGTATTTCATTAGGAGTAACATTTGTTTTTTTCGCCGGAATTGCTGCTGGCCATTTGGGGTTGTCTATTGAGCCGCAGATGTTGAATTATGCCGAGAGTTTTGGATTGATTATATTTGTTTATGCGCTTGGATTGCAGGTGGGGCCCGGTTTTTTTGGTTCTTTCAGGAAAGGAGGAATGACTTTGAATTTATTGGCTTTAGCCGTTATTTTGGCAGGTACGGTTATGGCTTTGATTTTTCATGTGATTACCGGAATTTCTTTGCCTGATATGGTAGGGATTTTAAGTGGGGCGGTTACAAATACTCCTGCTTTAGGTGCAGCTCAGCAGACTTTAAAACAGATGCATATTGATGCTGCTGATCCGGCTTTAGGGTGTGCAGTCACTTATCCTTTGGGAGTAGTTGGAGTTATTTTAGCTGTGATTGCGCTCCGCAGGTTGTTTCCAAAGCGTGCAGAACAGGTAATCAATGTTGAAGATAAAGGTAAACAGACATTTATTGCTGAATTTAAAGTGCAGAATCCAGGTATTTTTGGAAAGAATTTAAAAGATGTGGCGGGCCTGGTTGCTCATCGTTTTGTGGTTTCCCGTTTATGGCGTGACGGGAAGGTTACTATTCCGACTTCCGATACCGTTTTAAATGCGGGAGACCGTCTTTTGGTTATTTTAACTGAAGCAGAGGAAGAAGCATTAAAGATTCTTTTTGGTGAAGAAGAAAAAGCAGACTGGAATAAAAAGGACATTGATTGGAATGCTATTGACAGTCAGTTGATATCTCAACAAATAGTTGTTTCCCGTTCTGAAATTAATGGGAAGAGATTGGGAGCTTTACGTTTACGGAATGCTTATGGGATAAATATTACCCGTATCTACCGGGCCGGAGTTCAGTTGCTGGCAACTCCTGAGTTGGTATTACAGCTTGGCGATAAATTGATTGTGGTAGGAGAGGCTGCGGCTATCGGCCAGGTTGAAAAGGTGTTAGGGAATAGGGTAATCAGTTTGAAAGAACCCAATTTAATTGCAGTTTTTATCGGGGTGGTTTTAGGGTTGGCTGTTGGTTCAATTCCTTTCACTATACCAGGGGTAAGTTTTCCGGTTAAATTGGGATTGGCAGGAGGGCCTATTATTGTCGGCATTTTGATGGGAGCTTTTGGTCCCCGCCTGCATATGGTTACTTATACTACCCGGAGTGCTAATTTGATGTTGAGGGGGTTGGGGTTGTCCATGTATTTGGCTTGTTTAGGCTTGGATGCAGGTGTCCATTTTTTTGAAACTGTATTTCGGCCGGAGGGTTTGTTGTGGGTAGGAATAGGGTTTGCTATTACCTTTATTCCGGTGATGATGGTTGCTGCGTTGGCTTTAAAGTGGATGAAAATTGATTTTGGTTCTTTGGCTGGGATGTTGTGTGGCAGCATGGCTAATCCCATGGCTTTGAATTATGTAAATGCAACCGTTGAAGGGGATAATCCTGCTGTTTCTTATGCTACGGTATATCCGTTATCTATGTTTATCCGGGTGATATTTGCCCAATTGATTCTTATGCTTTTTATGTGAATATGAAAGGGTAGGAGATTCAGTACTCTTTTGTCAATCTAACATTAAATTCATATAAGGGAAACAAGTTTCAGACAGGGCATTTAAGGCTGGAGGTAATTCGTTGATGCGGTATCCTAATACAGCTTGTGTCAGTGTTGGAATATCTGTTTCAATGTCTGTCGGCGAGTTGCAGGTGGTTACTTTTTCACATTTCCCGTGCGATAAGAAATATATACCTGTGTTTTGGGGGATATGTGGGTCGGTAAGTTTTAAAGTCAGAGAAAGATGGGTGTGGTTAATAGCAATGTGCTGTAATAGCAGTGAGGCATGGGTGATGCGTGCCATGCCATAGGATGTCTGATACAGGGTTTGAGGAGGGGTTCTGTATTTGATGGAAGAACCTGGCCAGATTTTGGAGCAGGTTTCAAGTAAAGTTGTTTTTTCGTGTTCCGTTGAATAAAGGATTTCTTTCAGGTATACTTTGTCCGGGCTTGGTACGGCTAAAGCCCATCCTGTAATTTCACCGGAAGCAGGAATTTGGGAATAGATTAGCCGACCACCGGAAAGGTATGTTTCTTCGACTATTGCTTTATAATCTTCCGGGGTGTGTACGATAGTACAGGGATATTCTGCTGTTTTTTGTTGAAAAAAAGGAAAGAGCCGGGCAGTTAATGCAGTATCGTATGTTTGAGGGCTTCGGGTATGTTTGTTTATAGAAAATGTTGTTTGCCGGGGAATATACTCTTCGGAGGAGTATTCAAATACCGGGACATAACCCAGTTTGCTATAATAATCGAAAAGCCAGTTTTCGGCCGGTATAAGTGTACTCAGTGCAATTTTACGTTTATACATTTGGTGAAAAGCAGTTTGCAATAGTTTTGTCATGAATCCTTGATTACGTGCTTTTTCCTGAGTACAGGCACCGGATATGTAGGCGGTTTGTATTACGGTGTCCTGCCATTTCATCGGATAGGGAAGCATGAGTAAAGCGGAGAGTACTTCTCCGTTTTCTTCATATACAAGTGCATTTTCGTTGTTGTATTTATGGGCAAAATAAAATTGGATGAATTCTTCCGAATCGTGGAAATTCTGTCGCCAAAGATTCATTATTTTTTGTCGTTTGTCCATAGTTGAGGTATTTATTGAAACTGTGCCGTTTTTTTGATGGCCCGTTTTTTCTCCAGTAATCCAATCGGATGATATGATAATTTAGCTTGTCGTAATCCGGGAATGCCCAAGTCTTCTTCCCGGTTCAGATAAAGATATTGTTCGGGCAAGTGAGAAGCAAAATATTGGTTGATGGCACTGTATATGCCGTCGATATTTACATTGGCTTTTTCATAATGTACTCCGAAGGTATTGTAATTGATAGGTGCGCCGAAAGTAAAGGCTGCAATTTTACCCTTTATACGAATGATTGCTCCACAGAGATTTAATTCGGTGAAATGGTGAAAAGCAAAGGTTAAAGCGCGGCGTTCGTTACGAATATTTTCATTTTCAATATAACCGTGTTTCAGACACCATTCAGCTTCAAATTGCAAGCATTCTGGTATGGCTTCCGGTTTCAGAGTTTCGTAAGTATATTCATATACTTTTTTAAATTTGTTGACATGATTGCGTTTGGGTTGGTAGTTTTTTCCTTTGAGTTCAGCCAAAGCTTGTCTGTCGTAAATGTAATCGGAATAATCCCTGTTACTTGAATATTCAAAGAGAGCAGGATAATATTGTTCCAGTTTTTCTTGTATGGAGGGTGATATACCTCGTAAGCACAAAGGTTCGTTTCGGGCTTTGGCACATATTTCCAATTCTTCGATAACTGGTACCGGACTGCCTTGTCCGAAAGGCATAAAATATTCATGTATACCTTCCGGATTAGTAAAACGGATAACAAGTTGATGGTGAATGATTGCAAAACTGGATTCCGTTAAGAAATGCCAACTGCATAAATTAGCAAATGATAAATCACAATCCTGTTCATTTGTTGGCAGAATGTAGGAGGTTATTAATTCTTTGTCTTGAATAGTTATGGGTTTAAACTCCTTCATAAATGATGCCATTTGCTTCTGCAAATGTATCGTATTTTTGGTTTCTTGCATACCTTTTTGTTTAATTTTTATATGCAAACGGATTCAGGGAAGAAATTGTTTGTAAAAGCAAAGGGATTGTCCTGAAAGAATTTTTGGACTGCTGAAAACTCGCCGGGCTTGGTTAGAAAAGTTTTGCGGATGTTGATTGGAGAACAAAAGTTGTGGGAAACCTTGGAAGCCGACGACTTTTGTTCTGCCAATCAGGATTTGTGCAAATTAGTTTTTAGTATATTCTTCGTGTAAATTAGTCATCGATTTCCTTTAGTTGGAAAGTCGGAGTATATTTTAATTCCAGTTTGTTGTTTAATTTGATTTCATATCCCTTGGAATCTTTTTCTATTTGGATGATTTTATTTTGGGGGAATTGTTTTTTTATATGGTCTTGAATTTGTTGGGGAACAAGGATGTCTGGAACAGCACTGAATTTGCAATCGATTTCTTTCCATTCTCCGTTTTTATCAAATTCAATTTTTTCTCCGTTTGTAAATACGACATCGTATTTTTTGTCCCAAAGTTCTTTTTCCACTTGGGCGTAAGAAATGGTATTTTTAGAAAAATGTTGTTTGAGGAATTCCTGGGCTTTCTGGGGTAGTTCGTCTATAGTGACGGGTTTATCATTATCCGCTTTAATTATTCCTGAAAAGATAAATAAACAGATTGTTAAAGTAATGAGTTGTTTCATAATTTTATCTATTTAAAATTTCACCATTGTTAATTTTCTTATGAACAAATATAGCAAAAATAAAACTGAAAAAGATATTTTTTACCGGTTAAATAGAGGTTAAAATTTCTTATTTTTCTGATAGATAGACTGTTTGAAAAGTCAAAACATTCTATCTTAGAATTGGATATTCGATTTCAGTCTCTTATAGGGATATAAATAAATCGAGGGTGCCAAATTCATTTTTGACACCCTCTTTTTATCATTTGCCAATTAGCAAACTTTGCTGTTTAGAATTTATATGTATGCAAGTTTTTGTCAACTAAAATTCCATCCAGTACTTTCAGATTGAATCTAACCTTGCGTTTTGCTTTAAACTTCAAAATGAATAGGTTTGTATTTCCTTCCAGAGTTTCTTTATTGCCGAGGTTGACAAAAGTCGGATACAATGCCTTTTGACCATTGGAGTGCAGGCGATCATTGGTCAGATTTTCCATTTCTTTCATGTTCTGGAGTTGTACTCCGACGAATTCATAATCCTGTTGGTTATAGGGTATTGCAAAACTAAGCGCATTGACTGCATGAAGGTTGCTCCCTTTTGCCTGTACTTCAATCAGTTCGTCTTTGTTGTAATTTTGCTTGGTAGTACTGAGTTTGATGGTTCCTGCGACTTTGTCGTCTTTTGTTGTTTGGACACCATCTTTTAGCTGCGTTGCAACGACAGAAATGTCATATGCATCAATCAGACCGTTCCGGTTGATGTCGCCGTTGCTTACATAGCCTTCGAAATCAGCATCACCATACCGCAGACCGGTATAATTCATGTAAGACGTAAAGTCGTTCATATCAATTAAACGGTCATTGTTGATATCGCCGGGACGATAGCTTTCCGTTCCGGGAACTTTAAAAACATATAGTTCTCTGCCTGAGCCGTAGCCGCCAAGAGCTGAGGTTATGTTGAGCCTGATGTAGCGGGCTGTCGGATGATTGGTGAAACTGAATATTTTGGTTTCGTTATTTCTTGCCCACTCGAAATTGCCTGCTTCTGTCCAGTTTTCTTTATCCATACTGTAAGAAACAGAGCCTTTCAGAATTGTTCCGTTGCCTGCGTCAATACGGGGCAGGTAATGGAATTTGTCTAATTCATTGATGGTCTTCAAATCCATGGTCAGGGTAAAGGGTACAGAGTTGACACCGTATTTTGTATGCCAGGTGTTATTTTCGTCGTAGTCGAATAATTTATTAATTCGTTGTCCTCCTTGATTTTCGGCACTTGTTTCACCAATAATTTCTGGAAGAGCGAATTCAAGAGGGTTGCTTTTAGTAGTTGCACTGAATTCAGTCCAATCCGAATAACCATCTTTATTTGCAGCCCGGATTTTAAAACAATACGGGGTTTCTGCTTTTAAATCTTCAAATAATAATTCAGTGTTTTGAATTGTTGTGTAAAGCATATCATTGAATGCAATTTCGTAAAAATCTGCATTCTCAATTTTGTTCCAGGTAGGTTTTAATGTATAAGCTTCTGTGTTTTCTTCAGTGATTAATGCTTTAGGAGCGGACAAATGACCTGTGTTTATTCTGTATTGGTCAGTTGGTTCGAATACAAATCCTTCTATGTTTAAAATCGTTGGTTCGGTGGTGATGTCTGAAGAAGCCAGTCTGACTAATAATTGTGGATTTTTAGTGATTATTTCCTTTGCAAAATCACTTCCCGGCGTGGCAAATTGATTGAGATTCGGTGCGGCATCATAGAAGAAGACATTCTGTAATTTCCGGAAGTCTTCTTTGGTATTGACTTGCATTAATTTCACTTTGTTTTTTCCGATTTTTGCTGTTACCTTTTTGGGGTGGGTTGTGACATTGATTCGAAACTCCGTTTCCTTATTTTTAACAAAGCCATTAAAATCGCCTTTAGCGGGATGGATAGTTATTGTTACATTATTTTTAGAGTCAACATCAGATTCAATGAATGTGGATGCCCCTTGCCCTGTCAGGTAGGCTTGAGTTGTTCCGTCATCGTCATATTCTGTAAATGAACTGTGTCCTGACGGATATAGTTCGTATATGCGGATGTTTTTATTGATTTCTGATATGTTATTGTTCGGGTTAGTTAAAGGAATAATGGCTCCGTTTTTAACGAATACCGGTAATTTCCATAATGGGGCGGAAAAGTTGTTTAAAATACAGTTTCCTGCATATTTATTTCCTGTAAAATAGTCAATCCAGGTGCCTTCCGGTAAATAGATACCATTGCGGATGTCGTTGCCTTTTTCGTCTGCCTGTGTTGTCTGGTAAATCGGTGCAATCAGAAAATAAGGGCCGTATAAGAATTGATATTGAGTGGCTTTACCAAATGTATATTTGTTGGGATATTCCAGGAACATGGCGCGAATCATAGGCATGCCGTCTACGGCTTGTTTTGCGATGCTATAGGTATAGGGCATGATTTCAGATTTGAGTTTCAGGTACCAGCGGTTGATGGAGGTTGCAGGTTCTCCCAATGCATGCGGATATTTTTCGTTGGCACCCCATCCGTCCATATTTAATTGCATGGGCGTAAATGTTTTCCATTGGAAGTCGCGGGTATTGATGACAGGGTTCTTGCCGCCGAAAATACCATCCATGTCAGATGTTATATTAGGTTGTCCGGATAATCCCGAACCGATATAGGTCGGGATATGGAAGCGAATGTATTCCCATACGCCTCCGGTCTGGTCGCCTGACCATATTCCGGCGTACCGTTGGGTGCCGGCCCATCCGTCCAGAGAAATAATAAAGGGACGACTGTCATTACCATAATAAGGCATGATGTGTCCTACATCAGCGACACCATTCAAGCCAAATGAATATCCGGCTCCGACCCAGGCGACATCGGTTTTCAGAATACGTACACCAGCATCTCTGACTTCTTTTACAATATCCCGTTGCAGTAACGCACTTATTTCCGGTTTCGGATGCAGATCAGATTGGGTCCACAGACCGATTTCTACTCCCTGTTGGCGGGCATAGTCTCCCAGTTTTTTCAGGTTTTGAATATTACCGTCTAAAGTTTCAGTTTGTCCGTATCCTGCGCCGTATCCATCGTTGGGCAAGAGCCAGCCTAAAGGCATGTCATGTTTTTTGTAACGGTCAATCACTGCACGGGCTGAAAATTGGTAGTTGTTTTTTTCTCCATTCAGCGATTCTTTGATACCTCCGTTGTCTTTTTGGCTTTCTTTGTAACGTTTACCGTCCTCAAAAAGAATCCCTTTTTCATCTTCTTTCCAATAATCCCGGTTATATGCGTTAAGGTGGCCTTGGTAAAAACCGAATTTGGGTAATAAGACAGGATTGCCGGTTAATTGATAAAAATCATTTAATAAAGCTATTGCGTCATTATTAATCATGAAAAATACGTCCAGGTAGTTGGTTTCATGAAATAGTTTTACGACGCCCTCTTTTTCAGAACCGAAATCGTATTTTCCTTTTTTGAAAGTGTACCACATGATACCGTAACCATTTGTGGACCAGTAGAAAGGAGTGGGAGAGGCTACCCCTCCGTCGGTCCAGCTATTCTGATTTTCAATAGAGATGACTTTACCTTTATGCGAAAAACGGCCGTTTTGTACTCCGCCGCCATAGAAGTATTCCTGTGGGTTTTCTTTGAGAGTCAGTGTTGTTTTCCGGGGTTCGAACTGAATCGGAGAGATGGTTTCGACGGTTATTCTGTTGGATGTTAAATCAGTTATTTTCAGCAGGGAGTTTTGTTTATTTAGTTCAATTTTGATTTTGGCTGTTGTTATAAGTATTTGTTCATTGTTTATACTCAAATCTAATTTAGTAACTTTTTTTCTGGGTTGTTCCACTAAAATTTGTGCTGCCGGAATAGCTTGTGGTTCGCGGATAATCCCTCCTTCATTATCTTGAAATGCACGGAAAATATTGTCACCGTAAAAATCCAGGGTTAATATTTGGTTGCCGGACAAAGAGATTTCAACGGTTGTCGGATTGATTTTTTTAGCTCCGAGAATCGAGGTAGACTGTTGTGTTGTTTTTTCCGGGTTTTCCAATTGTTGTCCTGCTTGTGCAGAAGAAAAAGGAAGAAGGAATGATAAAAGAAAAACAAGCAAAACGACTTTGCTCTTTTGGGAGTCAATAATGCAATTCATGATTTGTAATAAAATTTACTATAGTTTATAAGAAATATTTGTATTTAAAGCACATCTGGTCAAAAGTAAGTAAAAATTTTTACAAACGACCTATTTTATCTGAAAAACATAGTGAAAATGACTATTGGAAAAGCGGTTTGACAGTAGTAAAATGGAGGGGAGAAAATGTAGATTTTATAATGGGAGTTTCATCAAATATTGTAATGAAAATCAGTATAATACATTCAAAAGTGTATTAACATATTCTTATAAAATAAAATATTGCTATATTTGCTGTGTCTAACGTATTCCTTGAGAGGTAGGAAATCTGCCTTTTGTGACGGGCATAAACTATATATGCCCGTTGCTCGATACGGCGGTTCCGTACCCCCGTGTGGAGTGTCAATGCATCCACAGTTTCTCTCAAGGAATGTTAGACAGCGGGACAGGCGGAATCGTCTCTTTTTTTGCTGATGAAATAGAACGACTCGTCCAGAGGATAGTAAATTTTTAAAGTTGTTTTTATCTTAGTCCTTTTTGTAGATTGCAATCATTAGTTTTCCGGGGGCATAACAGGCAATAGAAATTTATAAATGGTGTGTTGTAATGGCAATAAATTTTACTTCTTCTGAATATAAATTGATATTATGGAGTTTTGATTATATCCGGGATAATTTTGATATAACAACAGATCAGTTGCCGGATATTTTGGTAAAATTCTGGACGGTACCCGATTTTCTGACTCGTTTGCAGTGTGAAAACAGGGGGGTGCAAATTTTTATTTTTATGTTTATTGTCCGAATGAATAGATGGCCTGAGGAAGAGATGGAAGAGTTTATAAAATCTTTTCAGTTCAGTCAGTTATTTTATTGTTTTCAGGTTATTCTTGCTGCAATATCTTACAGCCGGGAGAAGAATATACCAATACCTCCCTTTCCTATATTTGATTTGGAAAAATACTCATTACCTGGATTGTGTGAAGAGGGGCAGTTGTTGGAGTATTATGAATTGATTACCAGGAATTGAATCATTAAAAAGGTCAAAAGTTTCGGAATAATTCTTTGCTTTTGACCTTTTTGATGAATATTAATTGCGGGGATAGCTGCCGTGATTTCTGTTTTGGTGTGCGGGCCTTCTTTGTTGCCTTTCTTGCTGGCGTTTTTCTTCGTTTTCTTTATAAGTTTTATATTGTTCTGTTGTCAATATTTTTTTCAGTTGTGCGTCAGTTTCTTCCCGGTTTTTCTGCATCTGGGTTCTCATGTTTTCCCGGTTTTCTTTGTTTTTCTGAAATGTTTCTTCTCTTTTCTTAAAAGATTCTGTGAACATTTTTTTTAAATCTTTTTGCTGCGCATCTGTTAGCTTCAGCTCTTGATTTAAACGTTCTACTGTCCGGGTAGCTTGTTGTTCGGGAGTCATTCTTTCGCGGGGTCCTTTTTGTTGTGCATTAATACCCACGGTCAGCAAGATACATAATGTAGCGGTTAAAAATAAAAATTTTTTCATATCACTTTTTGTTTATAAATTTTTCCTGTTCAGGAATGTTTTTGTCATGGTATATGACAACACATTTGCTAAAAAGTTTATATGAAAAACATATAAGTTTCGTTAATTATTATTCCACGTAGAGGCTAATTGTTGAAAATAAATTACATCTTCCCATTCGTTTCCTCTTTTCAGCCATTGTTTCCGGTAACCTGTCCTGGTAAATCCGGTAGATTCAAAAAGTTTAAGGCTGGCAATATTACAATTGGGAACGCTGCTATATACTTGGTTCAGATTGAGTGTTTCAAAGCAGTAATCCAGCATTAGTTTTATTGCAGATGTGGCATAACCTTGTTTACGGTTTTCCATGTTGTGGATCATTATGCCTATTCCTGCTCTTTGATGATAGGGGTCAAAATCATAAAGGTCAATAAGTCCTACGGGTTTTTTATCTTCTATACGGACAATCATCAGGCGTAGTTGTTTACTGGTGTATATGTCCTCATGAGAATTTTCAATGTATTTTTTTAAGGTGTAATGTGAAAATGGAGTCAGGGTATCGCTTACGTCCCATAAATCCATATCATTTTCCCATTTGTACAGATATTCAAGGTCTTCAGGTTCCAGAGCCCGGATTAAAATATTCTCGTCGTTCATCATAGGTTTTAATTATTTATTCTTATCTGTTCAATATTCAAGTCAATAGCCATACCTAATTTTCCTGCTTTGTATTCCCGGATGAATGCGTCCGGATAGATGTGCCGGACGATGGATAAAGCTTTGCGGGCTGTGGTTAATGTCGGGTAAATTGAGAAAATATAGCGGTATATATCTCCCATTGGAATAGTTTGTATCTTGTTGTTTCTTGTCAGAATGGAGTCATGGATATAAAAATCTATGCTACAAATTTGTATAGTATAATACATACTATCCGGGCAACTGATAAAGGCAACAGAATCACAAATGTCTGTTGGAGTGGCAAATGCAGATATATAGTTTTTATTTACCAAATTTTTATTTTTTAAAGAGACATCAGATTGAGCACATAGTAACTGTGGAAAACCAATTAAGGTTAAGACAATCAGGCTCTTGCCGATGAATTTTTCTATACAAATAGAGAATTTCATCTTTTTACAAATATATCTTTTTTCTTTGACTTGTATGTTTATTTCCCGAGATATTGTTACATTTTCGTCTGTTTCCGTATTTTCATTACATTTGCCGATGATATACGTAATTGGTGGAGGAAATGTTTAATTTATTGAGTGTCATAGGACCAACAGCCAGTGGGAAGACTGCTTTGGCTGTACAATTGGCTTTGGCTTTTGGCGGGGAGGTAATTAGTGCCGATTCCCGGCAGGTTTATCGGGGTATGGATATTGGAACCGGGAAGGATTTGGAGGAATACAGGGTGAACGGGAAGAGAATATCTTGTCATTTGATAGATATTGTAGAGGCTGGATATAAATATAATGTTTTTGAATATCAGCGGGATTTTGTCCGGGTATGGGAAAGTTGCAGAGAACGAAAGGTTTTACCGATATTGTGCGGAGGAAGCGGATTATATGTAGAAGCTGTATTAAAAGGGTATCAGTTATTGCCTGTTCCTGTGAATGAACAATTGAGGAATTCTTTGGCGGGTTTGTCTTTGCAGGAATTGGCAGAACGGCTGGCAAGGTATAAGAAATTGCATAATACCACAGAGATAGATACTCCAAAGAGGGCTATCCGGGCTATTGAGATTGAAGAGTATTATCAGAATCATCCATGTGAAAAAAAAGATTTTCCTGTTATTCGTCCTCTGATTGTTGGTGTAGATGTCGGGCGGGAAGTCAGACGTGACAGAATTACCAGACGGTTGCACGAGAGATTAAATCAGGGTATGATAGAAGAAGTGCAGCGAATATTGGACAGTGGTGTGAAACCGGAAGATTTGATATATTATGGTTTGGAATATAAATTTCTGACTTTATATCTGTTGGGGGATTTGTCTTATGAAGAGATGGTGAGACAATTGAATGTAGCTATTCATCAATTTGCTAAGAGGCAAATGACCTGGTTCAGAAAGATGGAACGGGAAGGATTTAAAATTTGTTGGTTGCCGGCAGAAATGTCTTTGGGAGAGAAAATAGATACAATCCGGGGTTGGTGGAATGAGGGTTAATCATTCTCACAACAACCCATTTCGGTATGTATATTTTCAACCAGAAACTGTTTGTTTCCCGGAAAAGTTTCAATGAATTCATGGAGTTGCTGATGTTGTTCGGTTGTTAAATTATGCACCATGTTTTCAATGACAGTGGAAGCTTCGAATGCTGTAGTGAAGTCGTCGTTTTGCAGGATATCCAAAAATATGGGCAGATACCGGGAGTAATCCAGTGAAGATTCCCAAATAATGCGGAGCAATTCTGTTTTTATGGAGGGTTGGGAGGCAGACTGGAGAGCGTTGATTAAAATTTCCCTGAAAGCGTTTTCTTTTATATCGGCTAAAAGGTTTACGATAGTGGTCAGGGTATGGGCATCCCGGATATTTCCCAAATTTTCCAGCAACATTTGTGCGATGGACAAGTTTCCGTTTTCTTTAATTTCTTTTACTGCTTCTGCCAGCAATTCCGGGTTTCCGTTTTGAATTTTTTTTAGTAGTTCGCTATTGGAATTCATATTAATTTATTAGGTTACAAAGATAAAAACAAAGAGCGTTTGTAACGCTCTTTGTTTTTTATTTTTCTGCTTCCGTGTTTTCTTTTGCCCGGGGATGAAACTTATTGATTGTATCTTTCAGATAACGGTCGTCCAAATGCGTATAAATTTCCGTAGTCAGAATGGATTCATGTCCCAGCATATCCTGTACCGCTCTCAGGTCAGCTCCGCCGCTTACAAGATGAGAAGCGAAAGAGTGGCGGAAGGTATGAGGAGATACATTTTTTTTGATACCAGCCCGTTTGGCCAAGTGTTTGATAATGTTGAATACCATGACTCTAGACAAAGCCGTTCCGCGTTTATTCAGGAAAAGTACGTCTTCATAATCTTTTTCAATATCCAGATAATCCCGGTATACTTTCAGGTAACGTTTAATTTCTTCTTTTGCATTTTTACTCATCGGAATAACACGTTCTTTATTACCTTTCCCTTCAATTTTTACAATTCCCATACGGAAATTGATATTAGATAATTTAATGTCTATTAATTCCGATACCCGTAGACCGCAGGAATAAAGCATTTCTATAATTGCTTTGTTCCGTTGTCCTTCCGGTTTATACATTTCTACGGCATTCAGCATGGAATCGATTTCTTCCACAGTCAGGATGTTGGGTAATTTTCTTCCGATTTTAGGTGCTTCTAACAAACGGGTCGGATTATTCTCTAATTTGCCGTCGAAAACGAGGAATTTGAAGAAAGAACGAATGCTGGAAATACATCTTGCTTGTGTCCGGTTTGTTACTCCAATTTCACTGACAAATATCAGATAATCTTTCAGAATATCATAAGTTACTTCATCAGGAATTTTAACGTTGTGTTTGTCTGCACAATACTTAGCTAATTTGTTGATGTCATTCAGATAGGCTTCTACTGAATTTGAAGAAAGCGATTTTTCAAGAATTAAATAAGTCTTGTAGCTTTCAATTGCATTGTCCCAAGTCATTTTTTAAATGTTTATGTATGTCAAAATTTACAATAAATAATGCTAGCACACTCTAAATAAAACAATGCCTAAAGATATATATTTTTTTGATATATAATTGATATCTATTGTAGTTTAACAATATTAATATAATACAAGTGGAAAAATGTTTTTACAAATAATTGGTATACAGTGTACTATATTTATTTTCAGTGGAAATATAAAAATAAAAAAATGATATTATAAAAAGGAGTGAACGAAGAAGAGAGAAAAATGACTAATTTTGTATGAAGATCCTGAAAATAAAATGGAAAAAATGCAGATATTAATACTTAATGGGCCTAATTTGAATTTGTTAGGTATCCGGGAGCCGGATGTTTACGGTAAAGAATCTTTTCCAGATTATCTGGAAAAACTTCGGAAAAAATATCCGGATGTTAGAATCGGGTATTACCAGTCCAATGTGGAGGGGGAGTTGATTAATAAAATTCATGAAGTAGGTTTTACCTATGATGGCATTGTGTTGAATGCCGGAGCATATACGCATACTTCTATAGCTATTGCTGACGCTGTTGCGGCAGTGTTTACTCCTGTGATTGAGGTGCACATTTCGAATACTGCCCGGCGTGAATCTTTCAGGCATGCTTCTTATTTGACAGCGGTGTGTAAAGGAGTAATTATGGGATTTGGACTAAATTCCTATGAATTGGCATTATTGGCATTAAAAAACAATTCATCTTTAAAACAATTCTAAGGAATTTACGATTAATCTATCGGAAAACATAAGTAAAAAGTTTGCAGATATGAAAAGAACAAAAATAGTGGCAACAATTTCAGATAAGAGATGTGATGTCGGTTTTTTGAAAGATTTATATGAGGCTGGAATGAATGTTGTGCGGCTGAATACGGCTCACCAGACTTTGGATGAGGCGATGAAAGTGGTGAACAATGTCCGTGCTGTTTCTAAGAAGATAGCACTTTTGATAGACACGAAAGGTCCGGAAGTCCGGACTTCCGGAATTGAAGAGCCTGTCCGGGTAGAGAGAGGGGAAGTTGTATATATGTCCGGAGATGCCGGAGTGAAGGGCGGTAAAATGATTCATGTTTCTTATAGTAATTTTGTCAGAGATGTGCAGGTGGGGGCAAAAGTGTTAATTGATGACGGAGATGTTGAATTTATTGTAAAAGACAAGACGGAGGAATATTTGGTTTTAGTGGCTTCTAATCCCGGAGAAATCAAGAATAAAAAGAGTATCAATGTGCCTGGTGTCAATATGCATTTGGAATCATTGAGCGATAAAGACCGTACTTTTATAGAATTTGCTGTAAAAAATAAACTGGATTTTATTGCTCATTCTTTTGTCCGGAATAAAGAAGATGTGTTCCAGATTCAGCGTATTCTGGATGAGCATAATAGCAAGATAAAGATTATAGCAAAGATAGAGAATCAAGAAGGGGTGGACCATATTGACGAAATATTGGATCATGTCTACGGTGTAATGGTGGCGCGGGGAGATTTGGCGATAGAGATTGATGCAGAAAAAATTCCGCGTATTCAGCGAATGATAGTTAATAAATGTATTGAGAGTAAAAAACCGGTAATTATTGCTACTCAGATGCTTCATACGATGATAGACCATCCGCGGCCTACCCGGGCAGAAGTGAGCGATATTGCTAATGCTGTATATAGCGGAACGGATGCTATCATGTTGAGTGGTGAAACGGCTTATGGGGACTATCCTTTGGAAGCTGTCAAAGTGATGACGAAAGTAGCTGAAGCGAATGAGTCAACTACGCCCCCGGATTCGAACCGGAATCTGATTCGGATCAATAATGAAATCACTGCTGCTTTGGCTCGTGTGGCTGTAAAAATGACCACGATGTTATCTGTTAAAGCTATTGTTGTGGATACAATGTCCGGACGTACAGCCCGTTATTTGTCTGCATTCCGGGGCGGTTTGCCTGTTTATGCCCGTTGTTATGACGAAGAGGTAATGCGTGAATTGGCTTTATCCTATGGGGTGGAGTCCTATTTTTCGGTGAAGCCTTCCTCCCGGGATGAATTTATGAGAGATATACCAAAAATGTTGTTAGAAAATGGATATGCACCGGAAGATCAGATTTTGGTTATCGGAGGTAGTTTCGGACATGTCCGGGGGGCTTCTTTTCTGGAAGTTTGTAAAATTAATGACATTAAGTGAGGGCTGGCAGATCCGGATGAAAATGCGGAACAAGAGAAAATAAATAAAAATGACAGCGGAAAAAGTTGGTGTGTATGAAAAAGAATGAGGAAAAAACGGAAATACATCCTTTGGAACCTTTTTTTCCGAAAGGGGCCCGTTTGCTGATGCTGGGAAGCTTTCCGCCTCCCCGGAACCGTTGGAAGATGGATTTTTATTATCCGAATTTTCAGAATGATATGTGGCGTATTTTTGGTTTGGTGTTCTTTGAAGAAAAAGATTATTTTCTGACTGAGGATAAAAAATCGTTTTGTGAATCCAGACTCAGGGAGTTTCTGGAGAGCAAAGGAATTGCGTTGACAGATTCCGGACGGGAGGTTATTCGCAGGCAAGATAATGCTTCGGATAAATTTTTGGAGATTGTGCAGACTATAGATTTAAAAAAAGTGTTGGAACAGTTGCCGGATTGTGTGGCAATTGTTACAACAGGGCAGAAAGCTACAGATACTGTATTGTCTCTTATAGATGCAGAGCAGCCTAAGGTGGGGGAATATACGGAATTTGAATGTTGCGGCAGGACTTTACTTTTTTTCCGCATGCCTTCTTCTTCCCGGGCTTATCCCAAGCCTTTGTCTGAAAAAGCACTGGAGTATAGGAAGATGTTTCAGAAACTTAATCTGTTGGATAAATAATGGGGGGCAAACAGATTTTTTGACAGATAAGCGGTTCTGCAATGGGGACAGTCTGTTCAGATTGGTTCTGATTGCGCTTATCTGTCAAAGTTCTGTTGCAAAATAAATCAAAAGGGAAGGTCGTCTGCTTCGGGCATAGCGGGAATATCTTCCACCCGGTATTCGGGAACGGGAATATTTTCCGGGTTTTGTGCATTCAGTTTTTCTATTCTCCAACCTTCCAGATTGGTAAAATATGAAGTTTGGCCTTTATTTTCCCATTTTCTGCCTCTGATATTAAAATATACTTTAATGTATTCATTTAAGGCGATGTTTTCGAGTAAATCACACCGGTCTTGTATCAGTTGGACTTTGACAAAATCATTCCATTGCGAATTTTTCTCGTTTTCTACTTCGATAACAAATTCCCGTTTCTGAAATTTGTCGCTAATGTGTTGAGTTTCTTCTTTGAATATCAGCTTTCCGCTTATTTCGTAATTCATGTGATAAAAATTGAAATTGCTGCGGCAAATATAACAAATCCGGGGAAATTTTTCCCCGGATTTGTTATATCTCACTCAAAAAAGTATTATTTTTTGTTTGTTTCCGGAGCTTCCGGATTTACAATTTCGAGTAATTCAACTTCAAAAATCAAAGTTTCATTGGGTCCGATAGGTCCTCCGCCTCTTGGGCCATAAGCCTGGTCAGCAGGGATAAAAATTTCCCATTTAGAGCCTACGGGCATTTCTTTTAATGATTTGGTCCATCCCGGAATCACCCGGTTCAACGGGAATTCTGCCGGTTCGCCTCTTTTGTAAGAAGAATCGAATTCAGTTCCGTCTAATAAAGTACCTTTATAATTTACTTTTACTACGTCTGTTTCCGAAGGTTTTGGGCCATCTCCTTTTTTGATTACTTTATACTGGATACCGTCAGATAAAGTGTCGACACCAGCTTTCTTTGCATTTTCAGCCAGAAATTTTTTCCCTTTTTCCAGATTTTCTGTGGCACGGAGGGTTGACAATTTTTGGAAATAACTGTTTAAATACATTTCCATGGTTTGCTGGTCTGGTTTTACTTCTTTTTTTTGCAAAGCTGAATTCATGCCTGCAACTAAAGCTCCCATGTTCAGGTCTGTCATTTTCATTTGTAACATGCCGCTTCCGTTCAGGTAACCTAAATAAAAACTGGCAGTATCGGCTTCTGTTTTCAGAGGGGCGGAAGTCTGGTTAACTGAGCCGTTGTTGCAGCTTATAAGCATTGCTCCAACAGTCAGCATAAGGAGTAAATTTTTTGCTTTCATTGTACTGTTCATTGAGTTTATTATTATGAAATTATAAATACGAGGTATTAGATAAAACAATTGTCTCTGGCATGAATTTACATTGTGATTATCACAGAATGGCTAATAATTCCACGTCGAAAATCAAAGTTTCATTCGGACCGATGGATTGACCTGCGCCATGAGTTCCGTAAGCCAATTCAGCAGGGATATACAGTTGCCATTTAGAACCTACGGGCATCAATTGGAGGGCTTCCACCCATCCGGCTATTACGCCGCTTACCGGAAATTCGGCTGGTTCTCCTCTGCGGATAGAAGAGTCAAAAATTTGTCCGTTGATGAGTTTTCCTTCATAGTGGCATTTTACTGTATCAGAAGCTTTGGGTTTAGGTCCGTTGCCCGTTGTTAATATTTTGTATTGTAAACCGCTGGGCAACACTACGACTCCTTCTTTTTTCTTGTTTTCGGCCATAAATTTTTCACCAGCCTCTTTCGCTGCATTACCTTGTTTTTTTTGAAGTTTTTCGAAGTAATCCTGTAATATGTTATTGGCTTCGTCAGGCATTATTTCCGGCATCTGACCTGCAAATACAGTATTTAAAGCATCAGTGAGTGCTTCTGTATTGATGGTTTTTACTCCGGTAGAAATCAGATTACTGGCAAAGCTTAGTCCCAGACTATAGCTGACTTTGTCTATTTCGTTCGTATACTTCATTTTATTTCTGTTAATTTTTAATCGTACAAAGATAAATTAAATAAAATAAAAATTAAAAGGTTAATCCTATAAAAAGCGAAAAGCTATAAAGTATACTTTGGATTTATGATTTGGGTTACATGATTCCGGTTATTTTATGCAGGGGCAGTTTCTGAATGTCAATGTTTTGGATCTTAGCGGTTTCTTTCGGGAATTGTTTCGTACAATATTAACTGGCGGGACTAAAGTCGCCGGCGGGTATTTGTTTATCAGAACTCCGGTTTGCTGATTAACGGCCTGAAAGATTTGCAGGGTTCGCTTGCCTGTCTCTTTCAAAAATTCTTTTCGGACGACTTTTAGAGGATTTTTCCATCCTGAAGTGAAATTTTCAAATCTGACATTTCGGCCAGTTCTGTATCATGAGTTACGATGACAAATGTTTGTTGCATCTCATCCCGGAGTGTGAAAAAAAGTTTGTGAAGTTCATTTTTAGTATGTACATCCAGATTACCAGAAGGTTCGTCTGCCAGTACTACTTTCGGGGAGTTGATTAAAGCCCGGGCGACTGAAACTCTTTGTTGTTCTCCGCCAGACATTTCGGCCGGTTTATGAGAAATTCTTTCTTGTAATCCCAGACGGTTCAATAGTTTCAGGGCTTTTTGCTCTGCTTCTTTTTTGTTTATTCCTTTTATCCAGGCTGGCATACATACATTTTCCAGGGCTGTAAATTCGGGTAACAGATGGTGGAACTGAAATACAAAACCTATGTTATTGTTTCTGAAAGACGATAATTTGTTTTGGGAGTAGGTTGCGATGTTTTCCCGGTCATACCAGATTTCTCCGCAGTCCGGAGAATCCAAAGTGCCCAATATATGTAACAGCGTACTTTTTCCGGCACCGCTTGCACCAACAATGGTTATAATTTTATTTTCCGGAATGGTCAGATTGATACCTTTTAGAACCTCCAGGTTGCCGTAGCTTTTCTTTATATTTTTGATTTCAATCATATTTTATCTGTTTGAAATTCCCGAAGACAAAAATACAATTTAATTGTAATAATCATGTGCTGGCGGACCAATTTGCCTTCAGATTTGTTTCTTTGTGTTGTGAGGTGAATAATTTGTAAATATTTTTATATGAATATTTGGGTATTGTGAATTTAATGTTACTTTTGCATCGTCGAAAACTGGCACGCGGGCGTGGTGGAATTGGTAGACACGCCAGACTTAGGATCTGGTGTCGCAAGACTTGGGGGTTCGAGTCCCTTCGCCCGTACAGAGCAGGGAAAGCCGCCTTATTGAGGTGGCTTTTTTCTGATGTAAGATTATAAAGCAAATATAGTAAAACTGTTGTAACACCGAATGTTGCAATCGCTGAAATAAGTAAATAGGCATGAATATAACAAAAAACCAGATTGACAATCTGAATGCAACCATTAAGATTGAATTAGGTAAAGAAGATTACGCAGCACGTGTAGAAAAGGCTCTGAAAGATTATCAGAAGAAGGTCGTTGTGAATGGTTTCCGTCCCGGAAAAACACCTCTGGGTATGGTGAAGAAAATGTATGGACAATCTCTGCTGGTGGATGAAATTAATAAAGTGCTGGGAGAGTCTTTGAATAATTATATCAAAGAAAATGATTTGCAGATTCTGGGAGAACCCCTGCCGAATGAGACGGACCAGAAAGAGTTGAATTTAGAGGATGAAAAGCTGGAATTTGTGTATGATATTGCTCTTGCTCCTGAGGTTAATGCAAAGATGAGCAAACGGGAGAAGGTTCCTTTTTATACGATTACTGTAAATGATGAGATGCTTGACAAGCAGATTGAAAGTATCTGTAAGAACAACGGCAATATGGTGCCGGTAGAGGAGATTGAGGGAACTGAGTACCTGAAAGGTGAATTGATTGAATTGGATGAAAAAGGACAGGTAAAAGAAGAAGGTATTAAGAATGAAGATGCTTCAATGTCGCTTCATTATATGAAAGATGAAGATGCTTTGAATGCTTTCAAGGGGAAAAAAGCGGGTGAAGAAGTGAAGTTTAATGCAGCTAAGGCATATCCGAATAAAACTGACTTTGCAGCTATGTTGGGTGTGAAGAAAGAGGAGGCAGAAGGAGCAGGGGAAAATTATTGTTTTATTATCAAAGAAATTAAACGGTTTGTTGATGCTGAGGTAAACGAGGAGTTGTTTACCAAACTTTATGGTGAAGGAGTAGTAAAGGATGCTGCTGATTTCCGGGCAAGAGTGAAGGAGGATATCGGAAACCAATTGAAAGGTCATTCTGAATATCGTTTTACAATTGATGCGAAAGAAAAGCTGATTAAGAAAAACGAGGACGTAAAATTGCCGGAAGCTTTTCTGAAGAGGTGGATTGTCGCTGTGAATGAAAATATGACGCCGGAGCAGGTTGAAAAAGATTTTGCAGATTACCGGGATGAGTTTAAGTGGCAATTGATAAAATCGGCTATTGTGAAAGAATTTGATGTGAAGGTAGAGGCGGAAGATATGAAACGGGAGGGACGTCAGATTGCAGCCGCTCAGTTGCAGCAGTATGGTTTGTATGGTTTGACGGATGAACAATTGGATGGATTTGCGGCAAAATTACTGGAAGACCAGAAACAGCGTCAGCATTTGTATGAAAGAGCACTGGACAATAAGGTTTATGCTGTGATTCGGGAAAATGTAAAACTGGAAGAACAGGAAATTTCTATGGCTGATTTTGAAAAATTATTCCAGAAATAAATTTTATTGGGATTTAGACTAAAAAGGCCTTGCTTTGCAGGGCCTTTTTTATACAATAAAGAGTGAAGAATTAAGCAGGAGTAACAATAGGAGGGAGTTACGTGGGCATATATCAGACTCATATTTTAAAGAATGGTTTGAAAATTATTCACCAACGGATTACCGGCAAGGCTGCCTGGTGTGGTTTAATTATCGGAGTCGGGAGCCGGGATGAAAATCCGGAAGAGGAGGGAATCGCTCATTTTATAGAACATGTTATTTTTAAAGGAACGGAGAAGCGTAAGGCATATCATATTTTGAGCCGTATTGAGGATGTGGGGGGAGAATTGAATGCTTATACGACTAAAGAGGATACGTGTATTTATGCTTCTTTTTTGCCTAAGGATTATGAGCGGACCCTGGAGTTGTTTTCGGATATTGTTTTTAATTCTGTTTTTCCGGAAAAGGAAATTCTGAAGGAGAAAGAGGTTGTCATTGATGAGATTAATTCTTATAAAGATTCTCCGGGTGAATTGATTTTTGATGATTTTGAGGGGTTGATTTACCGGGATTATCCGATAGGGCGGAATATTTTGGGAAGCGAACAGGCTGTCAAGAAGATTCAACGGGCTGATATATTGTCTTTTGTTAAAAGAAATTACCGGCCTGACCGAATGGTTATCAGTTCAATCGGAGATATTTCATTTGAAAGATTGATATATTTGATTGAAAAGTATTTTGGGGATATTCCCGGTGGCGAGACAGCTTTGGTCCGGCGCAAACCGGAGGTATATGTTCCTCAGGTGAAAGAAATGGTTATGGATACTTATCAGAATCATTGTATCATAGGGAATATTGCCTATGATTATACCCAGGACAACCGGTTGGCTTTATCGCTTTTAGTCAATATTCTGGGAGGTTCGGGAATGAATTCCAGATTAAATTTGAATATCCGTGAAAAATACGGGTTGGCTTATAATGTGGAAGCTGTTTATACGCCTTATTCGGATACCGGGGTATTTTCTGTGTATTTTGGGTGTGATGCGAAAGATTTGGATAAATGTATGCGTTTGTGCCGGAAAGAAATGGCAGAATTGTGTGAAATTCCCCTGGGGCGGATGCAATTGAAAAAAGCGAAAGCGCAAATGATAGGGCAAATGACGCTTGTTTCCGAGAATTATGAAAATATGATGCTTTCTATAGGCAAAAGTTTTCTGATTTATGGAAAAGTTGATGAACTGGAAGATATATGTGTTGAAGTGCAGGATATAAAGTCGGATTTATTGCAGCAGATTGCTCAGGATATTCTGGCAGAAGAGAAACAATCGGTACTGATATACAAATAAATTAGTGTATGGAATGGAATGCGAAATTAGAGGAGTATATAGAAGCTCATACAGAAAAAGAACCTGAAGTTCTGGCTGAATTATCCCATGCTACTCATCAGAAAATTCTGCGTCCCCGAATGTTGTCGGGAAATATGCAAGGTCAGTTTTTAAAGATGCTGTGCCGGATGAATAAAGTCCGCAGGGTTTTGGAAATTGGTACTTTTACCGGGTATGCAGCGATTGCCATGGCAATGGGAATGGAAAAGGGAGGAGTGCTGCATACGATTGATATCAATGATGAAATTGAGGATTTTACCCGGGCTTACATTTCCCGTAGCGGATTGGGTGACCGTATTATTTTTCACATAGGGGATGCTTGTGAGATAATTCCTCAATTGTCAGAAATGTTTGATTTGGTTTTTATAGATGCTGATAAAAGGCAATATTCCCGATATTATCATTTGGTATTTGATAAAGTGCGTCCGGGCGGAATAATTATCGCCGACGATGTGCTCTGGGATGGCAAGGTGCTGGAGGAAGGCAGCCGGGATGCCCAGACTTGCGGGATACTGGAGTTCAATGAATTGGTGCAGCAGGATTGCCGGGTAGAGAATATTTTGCTTCCGGTTCGGCACGGGCTTATGGTAATCCGGAAAAAATCATAACTTTGTGGCAATACATTCATAAATGTCTTGATGATATGCGGCAGTATTTAGATTTATTGGACAGAATCTTAAAAGAGGGATTAGAAAAGACGGACCGTACAGGTACCGGGACTGTCAGTATTTTTGGTCACCAGATGCGTTTTGATTTGCAGGCGGGTTTTCCTTTGCTGACGACAAAGAAATTGCACCTTAAGTCAATTATATATGAATTGTTGTGGTTTTTGAAGGGAGATACGAATGTCGGATATCTTCAGGAACACGGGGTGAAAATTTGGAATGAATGGGCGGATGCGAACGGTGATTTAGGACATATTTACGGATATCAATGGCGTTCCTGGCCCCGTCCCGACGGAACCCATCTGGACCAGATTGCGCAGGTGATTCATGATATCAAAAATACTCCCGATTCCCGTCGTTTGGTGGTTAGTGCATGGAATGCGGGAGATATCGAAAATATGGCTTTGGCTCCTTGCCATGCTTTATTTCAGTTTTATGTCGTTGACGGAAAGTTGTCCTGTCAGTTGTACCAACGCAGTGCGGATACCTTTTTGGGGGTGCCTTTCAATATAGCTTCTTATGCTTTGTTGACAATGATGGTGGCACAGGTTTGTGATTTACAGCCGGGAGAATTTATTCATACTCTCGGAGATGCACATATTTACCTGAATCATATCGAGCAGGTAAAGTTGCAGTTGTCCAGAGTTCCCCGTTCTCTGCCACAGATGAAAATGAATCCGGAGGTGAAAGATATTTTTGACTTTAAGTATGAAGATTTCGAACTTTCCGGTTATGAGCCATATCCTCATATTTCCGGAGCAATAGCGGTTTAATAAAAGTGTATTTATGATTGTATCTATAGTAGTTGCTGCGGCAGAAAATAATGTGATTGGAAATAATAATGCCCTGATATGGCATATTTCAGCTGATTTGAAACATTTTAAACAACTGACGACAGGCCATACGGTCATTATGGGAAGAAAGACCTATGAATCGATAGGAAAGGCCTTGCCTAATCGCCGGAATATTGTTATTTCCCGTAATCCTGATTTTCGTCCGGAAGGATGTGTGGTGGTTTCAAGTGTGGATGAGGCTCTTCGGTTGGCTGTAAACGAAGAAGAGGTATTTATCATCGGGGGAGGCTCCATTTACCGGGAAATGTGGGACAGGGCTGAGCGTCTGTATATAACCCTGGTGCATGCAGTCACAGAAGGGGATACTTCGATTCCGGAAATAGACCCTACCCGTTGGAAGATGGTTGCCCGGCAGGATTTTAAAGCGGGTGAAAAAGATGATTATGATTATTCTTTTATAGATTATCAGCGAATCTAAAAGTCAGGTTATGGATGTTGTTTGCAATATCGACGACAATTACACTAAATTTTGTGGTGTAATGCTTACTTCTCTTTTTGAAAATAACAGAGATGAAGATATAACCGTTCATGTGCTGGGAAGGGCACTTGCAAGCGGCACCCGGGAGGTGCTGACCGATTTGGTCGAGCGGAAATATAAAGGAAAAATAGCTTTTTATCATGTAGAAAATATGGCTTTTCCGTTGCCGGAAACGAATGCCCATATTTCGGTGGCTACTTATTACAGATTATTTATGGCTTCGTTATTACCGGAGTCGTTACATAAAGTGCTTTATCTGGATTGTGATTTGCTGGTGGTGGGTAGTTTGAAAGAGTATTGGAATACCGATATTACCCGTTATGCTGTGGGAGTTGTTGAAGATATGTGGGCATATGACCATGACAGGGGTAAACGTTTGGGGTATCCTTCGGAATATTCTTCTTTTAATGCCGGTGTTATGCTGATAAATTTGGATTATTGGCGGGCTATTGAGTTTGAAAAGAAAGCCGTCGGTTTTATTGAGGAAAAATTTGATGTGATTAGCGATGCTGACCAGGATGTCCTGAACGGATTATTTTACAATCAAAAATTGTTTGTTCCTTTCCGGTATAATTTGCAGGATGGTTTTTATCGCCGGAAACGTCATATACGGAAAGAGACGGAAGAGGTATTGAATAATGAATTAAAACATCCGGTGATTATTCATTTTACCAATCGTCGTAAACCTTGGAAGTCTGACTGTATTCATCCTCTTAAGAAAGAATATTTCAGGTATCTGGATATGACCGTTTGGAAAGGAGAACGGCCTGCGATGTCTTTCCGGCAAGCCTGGAAAACGGTCAATTATCGTCTGGCTGCGTTTTTACATCTGGCCAATGGATTCCGGCGTATAAGTTAGTTGCTTGCCGGGAGGTGTTGTTGCAGTTTTTCAATTGCTGTCTGAGTGGCTGATAGGGTGTAATGTCCGTTAGCCAATTTCTGACTGACAGATTTGATATTTTTTTTCATATTGATGATGTCTTCCGGGGAAAGATGGTTCAGGATGTCATTTAATTCTTCCAGACTATCGACGCAGATTCCGATGCCGTTGTCTTTTATGAAAGAGGCCAGAGCTGCCTTTTTCCAGATGATTACGGGAAGTTCACAACGAATGTATAGAGAAGTTTTATGGGGATTATTGTATTGCAGATAATGGCCCCAATCTCCTGAACAAGCGGAGACAGAGTCCCCGTCCCATACTAATCCGAAATCACCTTTTACTTCGCGAATCAGTTTGTCTGAAGGAATAAATCCTCTGTAATCAAATTGTTTTTTCCCTTGAGCCAAGGCAGGTTCAAATCCTTTTCCGTAAAGGTGAATCCGGTGGTTGGTAATGAATTTGCCGATTTGGTATAAAAATTGATTTTTGCGGGGACTCAATGCACCTGCATAGACAATTTCATAATGGGAAGTATTGGGAAGTCGGTCTGTTGCGGGTTCCGGAGACAGATAATCAAAAATTCCGAGGCAGCCGCAAGGTACTGCCAGTCCGTTATCCTGTAACCATTTCTGCATGGAAGTGTTGTGGGCAACGATATAATGACTTTGATTCAGGCGTTTTATTTCCTGCGGAATGGTCAGTTTCTGTCGTCTGAAGCTTCCCAGGTCATGAATCAGGGTGATTGTGTTAGCTTTTTTCAGGCGTGCCACCCGGCATATGAAAGAATAATATTTTTTCAGGGGGTACTGGATGAGCAGGATATCGTTTTTACGCAAAGAAAACGAAGTCTTTAATATACTGGCGAGGGTCAGTAAAAATCCGGAAATTTTATTTTTGCCGGTTTGCCGGGAGATACCTATATTTTTGAATCCCTGCTGTTGCCATATTGTTTCAATGTCAGTTTTAGCTTTATTTCCGGCATTGTTCAGGTTCGGGTAATGTTTGGAGAAATAACAAATCATGTTTCCGGATTACTTTAAATTAAATTCTTTAGCTGCAAGTTGCAGGGCTGCTTCGATGGTGTCGTCCATATCAAAATAGGCGTATTGTCCCAGACGTCCTCCTGTTAAAAGCCGGGGATACAGGTTGGCTTTGGCTTTATATTGTTGCAATATAGCAGAATTTTTATCATCGTTTATCGGATAATAGGGTTCTGAGTCTTTGGTAAAATTTTGCGGATATTCGCGGGTAATGACGGTAAAAGGTTGTTGCCCGAATTCGAAATGCTTGTGTTCGATGATGCGGGTGAAAGGAATCTGTTTTTCAGTGTAATTGACAACAGCATTACCTTGGAAATCCGTACATGCCGGTTGTGTATGTTCAAATTTTAAACTGCGGTATTCCAGCCGGCCAAACTCATAGTTGAAAAATTCGTCAATACATCCCGTAAATAAAATTTTTTCTGCCTGCTGGTCAAAATAAGTTCTGTTTGTAAAGTAGTTAGTATCAGGAGTGAATTCAATCCCTTCCAATAGTGCTGTTATCAGTTTGTTGTATCCTCCGACAGGTATTCCCTGATAGGGGTCATTAAAATAATTATTGTCGTAAGTAAAACGAAAAGGAATCCGTTTTATAATAAAAGCAGGCAATTGGGTTGCCGCCCGTCCCCATTGTTTTTCGGTATATCCTTTAATCAATGTTTGATAAATGTCTTCGCCACACAATTTTAAAGCTTGTTCTTCCAGATTTGCCGGGTTTATATGAGCGTATTTCCGGCATTGTTCCTGAATTTTTATTTTGGCTTCTTCTGGTGTGACCACTCCCCATAATTTGTTAAATGTATTCATGTTAAAAGGGAGATTGTACATTTTTCCCTGGAAATAAGCTAACGGCGCATTTGTAAAACGGTTAAATTCAACAAATTGATTTACATATTTCCAGATATGTTCGTGGTGTGTGTGAAAAATATGCGCGCCATACTGGTGAACATGAATTCCGTCTATATCCAGGCAATGAATATTGCCGCCGGCATGGGAGCGTTTGTCTATAATCAAACATCTTTTTCCTTGTTTTTTTGCTTCATGTGCAAAAACGGCCCCGAACAGGCCAGCTCCCACGATGAGATAATTGTATGTGTAGCCCATAATCCTGTATTATATAGCAAAGATAATTGAAAAATGCTTATTTTACAGATGTTGTTTCAATTTAGGCAGAATTCTTAAGGCATATTTATTATAATCGGATATTTTCAGTTAATTTTGTCTGTATTTTATTAGGTGCTGGTGTTTATATTTAATTCATAGTGAATGAAGTTGTCCTTGCTTGCAATAGCTGCCGAGAATCATGTGATTCCGGAGAAAATATTTGACGGAGTGTGCTCATATTGGGCAGAGGTGACTGCGGAGAAGACGGTAATTATACCTTCTGTGTCGTGCGAAAAATGGGAGGGGATATTTTCTTCTGCCTGTGTTCTCAGGGTTGGGGAAGGCAGTGAGGAGGGGACGGATGCGCTTCCGATGGCAGATGCCCTGAAGAAGGCAGAGGGAAAAGAGGAAGTTTTTGTATGCGGTGATATACATTTTGTTGAGCAATATTGGGAACGGTTTGATTGTATTTATTTGTCCCGTGTTCATTGTGACATGGAAGGTGAATGCTGCTTTCCTTTGCCGGACCGGAAGAACTGGTATGAAAAAAGCAGGATATTGAATTGGACAGATGCCCATTGTTTTTCAAATATTATTTATCAGAGGGAGCCGTTGGGATTGAGTGTGTCGGTAGTCCTTTCCACATGTAATCAAAGTGCTTGGCTGGAAAAGACGTTATGGGGGTATGAGGCGCAAACGAGCCGTGATTTTGAATTGATTATTGCAGATGACGGTTCGCGTAAAGACACTTACGAAATGATAGAGGCTATTCGTCCGCACTTGTCTTATCCGGTAAAACATGTGTGGCATGAAGATAAGGGGTTCAGGAAGTGTGATATTTTAAATAAGGCTATTCTGGCTTCCGGTGCGGATTATTTGTTGTTTAGTGACGGGGATTGTATTCCGCGTAATGATTTTGTTGCCGTTCATTTGAAAAAGCGGCAAAAGGGCCGTTTTCTGTCCGGCGGGTATCATAAATTGCCGGAGGCTGTTTCGAAAGCCATTACGAAGGAAGATATCTTTTCGGGAAAATGTTTTGATATCAGTTGGTTAAAAGCTTTGGGAATGAGGGATTCGTTTAAAAATAATAAGCTGACATCTTTCGGATTCAAAGCCTGGTTATTGAATACAATTACGACAACCAGACCTACGTGGAACGGACATAATGCTTCCGGATGGCTGACAGATATACTGGCTGCTAACGGATTTGATGAAAGAATGCAATATGGCGGACAGGACCGTGAGTTTGGGGAGAGATTGGAAAATTCAGGTATTCGCGGAAAGCAGATTCGTTATTCCGCCATTTGTGTTCATTTGGAGCATCCGCGTGCTTACAAAACGGCAGATTCCATACAAAAAAATTTGAGTATCAGAAAATATACAAGACACAAGAATATAAAGAGAACTCCTTATGGTATTGTAAAAAACGTTCAATAATATTTGCGTCGGACCGTAAATATGATTGAATGTGATAAACGATGAACGGATAATGATGGGTGATGGAGTAAAGCGTAAAAAGGCGGGTAAATGAAGTGCGGAAAGTTTGTATTTTCAGGAGAGAGGCTGAGGGGGGGGGAAGCCTGTTTGGGAGGCACGCCGCAGGCAAAGTGTCTGTAAGGTTTACAGGCTGTACAGACTTTAAGGAGGGGAATGAATTCAGCTAATAAAAACGAACGTTTTTTTTGTAATTATTAAGATAATGATACCTTTTAACAAACCCTATTTGACCGGAGAAGAGATTACCTATATTCAAGCTTCCCTTGAGGCAGGTAAAATTAGCGGAAATGGTCCTTATACACAGAAATGTGAGCATTTTTTTGAAGAAAAGTTGCCTGGTTCCAAATGTTTGCTGACTACTTCTTGCACGGATGCGCTGGAAATGTGTGCTATTTTGGCTGATATATATCCTGGTGATGAGGTGATTTTGCCGTCTTACACTTTTGTATCCACTGCTCTTGCTTTTGTGAGGCAGGGGGCTAAGATTGTATTTGCAGATAGCCGTCCGGACCTGCCGGGCTTGGATGAAACGAAAATAGAGGCATTGGTTACGCCCCGGACTAAAGCTATTGTTGTTGTGCATTATGCAGGAGTGGCTTGTGATATGGATGTTGTGATGGCAATAGCGGAGAAATATGGTTTGGTTGTGATAGAAGACGCGGCGCAGGCAGTGGATAGTTTTTATAAAGGGAGACCATTGGGAAGCATAGGACATATGTCTGCCTTTTCTTTTCATGAAACCAAAAATATTCAATGTGGCGAAGGGGGAATGCTTGTGGTGAATGATGAGCATTTAAAAAAGAGAGCAGAGATCGTGTGGGAAAAAGGTACAAACCGGGCAGAATTTTTCCGGGGAGAAGTTAATAAATACGGTTGGGTGGATTTGGGTTCTTCTTTTCTTCCTGCAGAATATGTTGCTGCGTGTTTATGGGCTCAGCTGGAACATTTTGAGCAGATACAGAGCCGCCGCAAAGCCATATGGGAGAGGTATTACCGGGGGCTTCAAAGTGTGCCGCACGTGCGTTTGCCGCAACTGCCTGATTATTCAACCCACAATGGACATATTTTTTATTTGCTTTGCCGTTCCCAGGAAGAACGCGCTGAATTGATAAATTATTTAAAGGTCAGAGGTATTCATTCTGTTTTTCATTATTTGAGCCTTCATAAAAGTACTTTTATGGCAAAGAGTGGAGGTGGAGGGCCGGAGTTACCCTATGCCGATTTTTATACAGATTGTCTGTTGCGTTTGCCATTCTTTTATGAGCTGAAGGATGAGGAAATAGATTACATTGTAAAATGTATTAATGATTTTTATCTTCAGAAAGCATGATTTTACATTTGGTAAATGATGAAAAGATTATCAACCGGACTGTACGTTTGTTTGAAAGTGCTGCCCCCGGAAAACATTTGTTTGTTGTTTTTGCCTCCTCAAAAAGGTTTAAATATGTCACCCCTTCTGCTTCGGTGATATCTAAAGCGGATTTTTTTAAACGGAAAGACCGGTGTGTTTTTTCATCGGTAGTGATACACTTCTTAAATACCCGGAAAATTCGTTTTATAAAGAAATGCGGCTTGCGGAACATTCCGGTATATTGGATTATCTGGGGTGCCGACTTGTATAATAAACTATTAGAACCCCAAGGATTTGAGATGTATTACCGGAGTGAGGCTTCTTATGGTTCCTGCGGGATATTAAGGACTTTATTCGTTCCTTTCCAAAAAATGCGTACTGCTATCCGGGTAAATAAAACTATAAAATTTGTGCGGAACAGGGTAAATTATTTAGTCACTGATACCACCGAAAATGATTATGAAAAGTTTATACAGTATTATCCTGAGATGAAAAAAATTCCCTGGAGGGATTTTTTTTATTATCCGATAGATGAAATACTGGGTGAAACTTTAGTGAATGCACAGGTTGCGGGGGACAATATTTTGATGGGAAACTCCGGTTCCCTAACCAATAACCATGAATATGCTTATGAGTATTTGTCGGGTTTAAATCTGGGAAACAGAAAATTGATTGTCCCTCTGAGCTATTCAGGGAGTAAAAATTATAAAAAAATAGTTATTGAGCGGGGCAAAAATTTGTTTGGTGAAAATTTTTGTCCATTGACTGATTTTTTACCTTTAGCTGAATATAATGAATTGATGACAAGTGCGGCTGTTGCAATTTATGCCAATTGGCGTCAGGAGGCCATCGGGAATATCATTATCGCTTTATATTTGGGGGCCAAGGTATTTATTTCAGGTCGTAATCCGGTTTTTGCCTGGGCGCAAGGGCATGATTTGATTGTATCGGAATTGGAGGGATTAACTCAACGGGAATTGGATACTCCGTTGACGGCAGAAGAGAAACTTCATAACCGGCGTATTTTGGCTGAACTTTATAATAAAGAACGTTTTTCCGATTTGGTGAAAGATACTTTTCAGTTGGCAGACTTATAGGTCCAGTTCAAATTTTGCCGGTTTACGGCGCAGATATTTGGTCCAGAACCTGCGCCTGTATTTCAATATTTCACGGATACATACCTGAGGGTTGAAGCGGCGTTCCTGTGCATAGGTTTCTGCCAGCAGACGGAAAAAGGGTTCTTTGCCCCAGAGCCGTGAAAAATTGCTGCAACCTTTATTCAGGCTGACTGGCCCGAATTCCATGCGGTTGATATCTACCAGGCAAAATTCTGTTTTTCCTTTTTTTACATCAAACAATATATTTCCGGGCGAATAATCTTTATGAAAAATACCTGCATTGTGGAGTTGTGCAGTAAAAGAACCGAAGTCGCGTACTATATTTTCTTTTCCCCGGAGAGGTTCTGTTCCGAATTCGTAAAACCGGCGTGCATATTCGACTTGCAGACTGACGAAATAGCATTTACCTAATAGTCCCTGACGACGTGTGACAATAAAGGCAACAGGTTCGGGGGTATTAAAGTTTGCTTTTTTTAGCCGGAAAGCATATTCATAAGCCCGTTGCGCTTTGGTTGGCCGCAAAAGGTGGTAAATCATGCGGTTTGGAAATATCGGAATACGGTATTCTTTTACATTTAAACAGATGCCTTCTTTTTCAATAATACGGATTTCATTACGTCCTTGATATAATATTTCGCCGGAATGTGAAAATATTTCCGGTAATTGGGTGATGAAAGGACGTAAATTCTCAAATAAAGGATTGAGTGTAATATAGGTTGCCATCAGTTTTTTAGTAAAAAGTTCACTTTTTCAATAATCATTTGCGGGGTAATTTGGTTTAGGCACGCATAATCATTTTTATAACAGGGTTTATGCCCGAAGATGGAGCAAGGACGGCATGGCATTTCCAGCTGGATTGCATTTTCCGGGGATTGGTTCCATCCCATAAAGCCTCCCCAGGGGTGAGTGGCTCCCCATATTGATACGACGGGAGTGGCGGTTAAAGAGGCCATGTGCATGTTTGCAGAGTCCATCGAAATCATGACCTCCAATTGGTGGATTAAAACCAGTTCGCCGTTTAGTTTTAATTTACCTGATAATGTCTGGGTATGAGGATATTTTTGTTCCCAATTCTTCAGGATTTCCAATTCCTGCACTCCTCCGCCGAATAAGAAAATCCGGTAATTCTCATGTCGGCTCAATTCGTTTACAACTTGCTCCATTTTTTCCAGAGGATAGGTTTTGCCAATGTGTTTGGCAAAAGGAGCGATTCCAATCCAGTGTTGATTTTCTTTAGAACCGGTGTACGCTGACAGGGTGCTGGCAGGAGGGTTTTGGTTTTCAAAAATACTTGTAAAGGTATGGGGAAATGAGAAGCCCAATTTGTTGAATACTTTTGTATATCGTTCAAAAGTAGTCTGTAGCGGCTGGCGTATTTTATTTTTTTGCCGTGTTAGTGCTTTTTTAGCTTTGCGGTCTTTGTTGAAGTGTTCTACGGGAATGCCGGATAACCTGAAACACCACCGCAGGAAAAAAGTCCGCAATACATTGTGTAAGTCTGCCACTGCATCGAATTTCATTTCATGCAGTTCGCGGTAGAGGCGGTATAATCCCCTGATGCCTTTGTGTTTCCCATATAAATCGGCAGCGACAAACGAAATATTTTCGGGCAATTGCTCAAAAAAGGGTTGGAAGGCTGCTCTGCTAACAATTGTTATTTGTAGTTCCGGATATTGTTTTACCAGCGAATACAGTATAGGAACTGTCATCGCTACATCGCCCATCGCGGAAAAACGAAATACAAGCAATCGTTTCATGGGTTATTTTTTACTGTAAAGAACCGGATTTAATTCTGGGTCGTTGTACATTTTCATTTGTTTGTAGACTTTCATGTATTTATGTCCGGTTTCGATGTCTGCAAGCAATTGTTCAATAGCTGTAGAGAGGTCTTTTTGTTGTTCCAGCAAGATATTCAGTTTGGTTTCGCACTGGGCACGATGTTCTGTTGTTGTATCGGTCCGGCAGACTTCCTGTTGCATATGATAAATTTTCAAAGCCAGGATGGAAAGGCGGTCGATGGCCCATGCAGGACTTTCGGTGTTGATGGTTGCTTCCGGTTGTATATTTATATTTTTGTATTTATCTAAAAAATAGCTGTCTATTAATTCAACCAGGTCTGTACGGTCCTGGTTGGATTTATCTATGCGTCTTTTCAAAGTCAGAGCATTTGCCGGGTCAATGTTCGGGTCCCGGATAATATCCTCGAAATGCCATTGTACCGTATCAATCCAGTTTTTCAGGTATAGATAATATTCTATGGATTTGAAAGGATAAGGATTATTGATAGGGGTATCTACGTGGTCTGTGATATGATATTGTCGGATTGATTCATTGAATATACAATTGCATAAATCAGTAAATGTCATAAACAGAGTTTTTTATATGTTGTTATTTGTTTTTTGCTTTAATTCTTCAAAACTATATAATTTTTTACAAAGAAACAAATGGCGATAAGTTTTCAAAGGTGTTCGCAGGTATGTCGGGAAATAATTATCTTTGTTGCATTGAAATTAATTTGTTCGTGGGCAGCTATGGAGGTAACAATGCAATCCAAAATCAGGGATTATTTATTTATCGCAATTGCTTTTCTTTTGGGGAGTGTGAATATTTTGTACAATGTTCAGTTTTATATATTGTGGATATTGGTCACTGTTGTTTTTGTCCGGATGGACTATGCCGGTTTTGTCAGTCAGGTAAAGCAAAATTGGAAATATCTGGTGCTTCCTTTGGTTGGAGTGGCATATCTTGCAATTCATTATTTGGTTTCCCTGGGCGTGGGGACTAACCGTTATGCAGCTTCCTGGAACAGGTTGGAAATATTATTGCTTTATTTCTTTTTTATTCCTGTTTATGTGCTGTCCGCCAAAAGTTTTATTACTTCCTCTTTGTTGAAGCGTTCTTTGTTGGCTTTGTGTTGGGGAACGATGTTGTTTAATTTTGCAAAGTTGTTTTATTTGACCGGCTGGACACTGTTTACGGATACGGGCGCAGCTCTTGAGATGCTTTATGCCACCCGTTTTGGTTGTCACTTGTATTTTTGGGGCGGACATGTTTATTTGGAGCCGCAGGCCATTTATCTGAGTGTAACTGCTATATTGTCTTTTTTTCTGGTTATCCGGTTTATGGGGCACGCTGACAGAAAGGTAGTTGTCCAGGGTGTGATTTTATTCATATTGTCGCTTTGGTTTTTGTCGTTAACAGTGACAAAGGGGGCTATTCTGGCTTTTTTAGGCGGTTTTCTTATTTTAGCTTTTGTATTTTTCTGCAGAATGTCATGGAAGCAAAAATTATTTACAAGTGGTGTTGTGGTAGCATTGATTTTAAGTGTCTGGGTGTCTATTCCGGACACCTATGTACAAAGAATAAAAGAAACACAGAATGAAATTGAGAATTTAAAGAAAGGAGAATTGGTGGGGGGAAGCATTGCTCCCCGGGTGGCATTGATAAAAGAAAGTTTCGACCGGATAGAGCAGTGGGGAATTTGTGGATTGGGTGTATATAAAAATGCTGCCGCAAAAGAGTGGTTTGGTCAATCACATTTTGCCAATATATCTTCTTTGGGAAGTAATGTGCACAATTGTTTTCTTGAATTCTGGATGATAGGAGGGATTGCCGGTTTGTTTTTTATTTTGTATTATTTTTTTGTACCCGTTGTTCGGATGATAAAGACAAAAAAATGTTCTGTGTTGGTTTTGTCGGTGATATGTGCTTTGTTTATCGGATGTAATACAAGTGTATTGATTATTTTTGTCGATTCTGTTCCGTTTGTGATTTTTTTATTAGCCGTGTCGTTTTTTTATCCGGAGCAATTTGCAGAGCTGGAAAAATAGGAATTAACATTAAAATCAGTCGAGGTATTGGTCCATGCCTTGTTTGCAACGAACCGCTTTTTGCTCTACTTTCTGATAGTAATAGTCAAAATTCTTTTTTTTGTTTTGCATATGCAGGTCATTGTGCCATAAGTGGAAAACTATTCCGGCGAATTTCAGGGCTATTTTCTGACGTCCCAAATGGAAAAGACGCATGGCAAAATCAAAGTCTTCTCCTCCCCATCCGACAAAATATTCGTCATATCCATTGATGGCAAGTGCGTCTTCTCTCCAGAAAGACATATTACATCCTAAACCTGGTTTTGTTTTGCGGTGAAGGGCTAATTTCCGGGCAATGAAAGGCAAGTGAAGAGAATTTTCGCGCCGTTTTAATCCCGGTGTAAAGAAGCCGGGGTGGAAATATTTACCTTGAGCACAAAGTTTATGGGTCAGTTTTTCTTTAATGTTTACTCTGCCTCCTTTGATATAATACCCTTTCCGGGCAAAATTCAGATGGTCTTTTATAAAATCACGGTGAAGAATCAAATCTCCGTCGATTTGAATGATGTATTCATACCGGGCTTTGGCTAAACATTTATTTCTGGCTTTGGCTAATCGGAACCCCTGGTCTTCTTGCCATACATGTAGTAAAGGAACTGGAAATGTGTTCTGATAATTTTCTATGATTTGACGGGTCTTTTCAGTTGAGCCGTCATCTCCTATAATGACTTCCCGGGGGAGTACCGATTGGCGGATAATGCTTTCCAGACATAGAACTAATGCATCAGGCCGGTTATAAGTAGATAAAATCAGAGTTGCTTTTGTCATAGATTATCGGCTTTCATTTCTACTGTAAAAGTATTAAATAGTTGTGTGCTTACAAAATTATTTAATGACTCCGTTCCGGCTTAAGCTGATAGTAAGTCCGAAATTCCTGTGATATAGTTTTCCGTAATCTCCGTAGATACCCAGGTCCATGTAGAAAGGTATTCCGGGATTTCTTAAAATGCCGGCTTCCAGTCCGAAAGAGCATTGTTTCGGGGTATGTTCCAGAGGTTTGCTGTATGTTCCATAGTTCCGCGAGTATGACAGGCGGAATTTGTAGGGTATCTTTTGGAAAAAATATCCTTTGATACCGATGTAGTGGGCAATGATCCGGTTGTTGAAAACTCCCAGGGTGATGCCGTCTGCATCCGGCGGCAGGGGAGTGATAAACGGAGTGCCGATGGTGCGTCCGTAATAGGTCCATCCGCTTTGATATTCTCCGTTGTTAAAGTAATTATCGTTTCCTCCCAGAATTTTTCTACCATAAAAAGGGTCGCAAGGATCCTGTTGTGCTTTTTCTTCTTCCGTTGCCGGGCGGTCATGATAGCGTCCTGACTGGCTTTTGCTATACAGAAATTCATACATCACGTCACTAAGCCATTGTTTAGGATTTTTATTACTGTAACAGATGCCCCAGGTGCCGTCCGGAAAATTAGCAAAACGTGTTCCGGAACCGTCTTCGAACAGAATATCGTGGTAAAAGGATAAGGTGCAATTGTCTGCTTTGTAATCTATGCGGATATGTTCGCGTCCTAAATGATTGCCTAAAACGTTGATACTGTCGCTTAATGTTGCGCCATCTCCTCCGCTTTGCGCGCAAAATATCCGGATGTAATCCCGGAAGGAGTGGGGTTGTTTCCCGTATAAGGGGGAGGTGCCTGCCCATTGTGCCCAGTGTTCCAGTCCGACGGTAATGTTCAGTTTGTGCCAGGGGGTGATTTTCAGATAGAGCGATTTATTGTGGAGCCGGGTTTTATCGACAAAACGGTCATCCAGCATGGTATAATCGGCCCAGTTGAATTTGAAGGCTACGGTTTCGCGGGTCAAGGGAATGGAGATAAAGTCTGTTTTCAGATTGTATCCGGGCATGGTGCGGGTATTACCGGAGTAGATGATATTGCCGTTTTGAGCAGAAATTCCGTTATACTCTTCTTCCGGATGCTTCATCCCCAGGTCGATCCGGATTTTTTTCCATTTCAGGCTAAAATACAGTTCGTCCAGGATAATACTATTTTTGTTTTGAGTCAGAAATCCTGCTCCGGAAAAACCATATGCAGTTTGAATTTTTTTCCGGGAATTAAAATCTGAAAAAATACCTGCCTGAATGAGTCCGCCTTTGCTGTCCGGAACTATTCCGTATTTGTTGGTTGTTGCCCACAGAGGGAGGTTCTTTCTGGTGGAAACTAAGCCCGATAATGCTGTTTTGTATTCAATTATTCTTTGAGAAAATGCAGACAGTATTCCACTTAACAGAAAAATAATGAGGATTGTTTTTTTCATGTTACGTTGATGGATTAATGGGGCAAAGCGGATAGTAATTTTTCAGCCGTGATTAAATCTTCCGGATAAGTTATTTTTAAATTTGAATTACTCCCCGGGATTATTTTGATTTTAACCTCAGGCAGAAATTTTTTGACGACTCCGCAATCATCCGTAGGATGAAAGGCCGGATCCTGTCCGATTTTTTCGTAAGCTGCAGTCAGGATGGATTTTCTGAATGCTTGCGGAGTTTGTACATTGAACAGGAAATGGCGGGCGGGTATGTCCTGAATATAAGTGTGTGTTGAATCGCTGTAGAGAATGGTGTCTGTTGACGGAATAGCAGTAGTACATGCTACCTCTTCTTTCAGTTGCTGAATACAGTCTGAAATCATCTGTTGAGAAATTAACGGGCGTACAGCATCATGGATAATCAGATTGCAGTCTGTTTGCGGGCAAGCTTTCAATGCGGCCAGAGTGGAATGATAACGTTCGCTGCCACCTGAAAGAAGCTGAGTGACTTTTGAAAAAGGACGCTGATGCAAAATTTCTTTGATTTTTTCAATGAAGTTGGTTTGGGCGACTATAAAAATTTCATCAATATCCTTATTTTGCTGGAAAGCATTCAAAGAATATTCTAATATAGTTTGTCCTGATAATGTCAGAAATTGTTTGGGCAGTTTGTTCCCCATCCGTAGTCCTGAGCCTCCGGCCAGAATAATTCCTATGTTTTTCATTTGCACTTGTCTAACCACAGGACAAAGATAATAATAATAACGTGTAAACAGAGGAAAGGCGATTCAAAAAGAGTTTTTCAGACCGGAGGATAGTTTTCCGGTTTTAATGTGAAAAGTTTTTATAGTTTAGATTTACAGACTAAAGTTCTGATGAACAAATGAAAATCAGAAACTTTAGTCTGTAAATTGGTCGGGTGGTGAATCATTCCGACTTTGGAAAAGGGGGGTAATTATATGCTATCACTCATAATAAATTGAAGTTCACCACCTTTCATGATTTCATCATGAGTAATCCAGGTACGGTTCAGCTTTTCACCGTTCAGATAAACTTCTTTTACATAGATATGTTTATCGCTGTCTTTATTGGCAGTGATAACAAATTTTTTCTCTGGTCCGGTTTTGATGGAAATTTTCTTAAATAGCGGTGCTCCCAATTGGTATTTTGCTTCTGCCGGATTTACGGGATAAAAGCCCATTGCTGAAAAAACATACCATGCAGACATTTGTCCGCAGTCTTCATTTCCGCATAGACCTTCCGGTGTATTTTTATATAATTCTGTCAGGATTTTGTTGACATAGAATTGTGTTTTGTGAGGTTGTCCGACATAATTGTAGAGATAAGCAATGTGGTGGGACGGTTCATTGCCGTGAGCATATTGTCCAATAAATCCACTAATGTCAGGTGAAGCTTCTTCGCCTTCCAGTCTGGCTTGCAGTGTGAACAAGCTATCTAATTTATTGGAAAAAGCTTCTTTGCCTCCGTGTAGAGCAATCAATCCTTCAATATCTTGTTGCACCAGCCAGGAATATTGCCAGGCATTTCCTTCTGTGTATTCATCATCGCGGTGTTTGGAATATAAGGGAGAAAATGGAGTTTTCCATTTGCCGGAGGCTGATTTACCCCGCATAAAACCAGTTGAAGGGTCGAAGAGATTGGCATAATTTTGTGAAGATTTCAGGAAATAAAGATAATCTTTTTCGTAGCCCAGTGCTTTTGCCATTTGAGCAACGCACCAATCATCGTAAGCATATTCAAGCGTTTTAGAGACAGACTCGTTTTCCAGTTCGTAAGGGATGTAATTATAGGTTCGGAAAGCTCCCATGCCGGCACGGTTATTCAGCACTGTTTTTTTCATTGCTTCGTAAGCTTTTTCCCCGTCAAAATTCCGGATTCCTTTCAGCCAAGCTTCGGTAATGACCGGAACGGCATGATTGCCAATCATACAATTCGTTTCATTTCCTGCTAATTCCCATACAGGTAACAATCCGTAGGCATCGTAATGTTTCAGCATGGAGTTGATCATGTCTCCTGCTCTTTTTCTTTGAGTGATAGTAAAGAGAGGATGGGAAGCCCTGTAGGTGTCCCATAAAGAAAATACGGTATATTGGATGTGATTACGGACACTGTGGATTTCTCCGTCCGGTCCTTTGTAATTGCCGTTTACATCTGAAAAAGTATAGGGGGCAGTATACGCATGATACAAAGCTGTATAAAAATTTGTCAAATTATCTTCATTGTCGCTTTCTGCCTTTATTTTTTGTAATTCACGTTTCCAGTTATGTTTGGCATCTTTTTTTACTTTGTCAAAGCTCCAGTGTGAGATTTCTTTTTCCAAATTGGCTAAAGCTCCTTCCGTGTTAGCAGAGGAAATGCTGACTTTGGCCAGTATTTTATTGGTTTTGTCTCCGAAATCTATCCAGAGGTAACACCCCGTTCCTGTAAATCTTTGTCCGTTTTCCAGAGGGGTTAGATTGTCTTTACCGGCCAGAACCTGGCAATCCTGGGAAAATTCGATGACGAAATATACACGTTGGTCGCTGGCCCATCCTCTGGATTTCCGGTAGCCTTCCAATGTCCGGTTATTTATTTTCCGGATGCTGGTTTCTATTGTGTTATCCCAGTTTCTGGCAGTGGAAAGGTCAATGGTCAGGGCATGGGCTGTATGGTCGGGGTATTGATAATACAGGATACCGCAACGTTGGGTTACAGATAATTCTGTTTTTATACCATTGTCGAATACTACACTGTAATATCCTGGTTCTGCATGTTCATTATTATGAGAGAAACGGGCATATCCGGACTGAATGTATTCTGCCGGAGAAATACTGGTATCCGGCCGGGATATTACCGGTAAAAAACGGATGTCCTGCAAATCGCCGATTCCGGTGCCGCTAAGGTGAGTGAGAGAAAAAGATGAAATAATACTATCTGTGTAATGATAACCGGAACACCAGTCCCAGCCGGACCTTGGATTATCGGGACTTAATTGTATACCTCCAAAGGGTACTATAGCCCCCGGAAAGCAGTGACCGTGGTTTGCTGTTCCGATAAAGGGGTTTATGTATTCCGTAATTTTTAATTCCTGTTCTTTAGGTTGGCAATTCAACAGGGTAAAACAAAAAGAAAAAAATAAAAAAGGATAAACGGTTTTCATTTTATAAAAATAGTTGTTCGATATGTTATGGATAGCTCTTTGCCGGAACCGGTATCTTTTTAATTTTAATGTACCAATTTACCGATTATGAATAAGTTTTATGGGTAAACTGGTACATTTATTTTCGGCTCAGGCTTTATCCAGTTCATTCCAGATTAAAGCAGCAGCACCATATATAGCAACATTTTGGGTCAATTGAGAAGGTAATAGTTTTACTTTGTTGCTATACATTTTAAGTACATTCATTTCCATATGTTCCTTGGTCGGTCCGAATAATAAATCGCCGGCTTTGGTTAAGCCTCCCATCAAGAATATGGCTTCGGGGCTGGTGATTGCGACAATATTAGCCAAAGCTTCGCCGAGCATTTTGGCTGTATATTTGAATGTATTGATAGCAATCATATCTCCTTTCATGGCGGCTTCGCAGATTGTTTTTGAAGTCATTTCATTAAACGGTATTGCCCGCAGTTCACTGGGATAATTGTATTTGGCCATCATTTTATAGGCAGTGCGTTTTACTCCTGTCGCAGAAACATAGGTTTCCAGACAGCCGTTGCGTCCGCAACCGCATTGCCGTCCGTTGGGAGATACAATGATATGTCCGAATTCTCCGGCAAAACCGTCGTGTCCGTATATTAATTGGCCATTGGAAACAAAACCGCTTCCGACGCCTGTTCCTAAGGTAATCATGATAAAATCTTTCATGCCTTTGGCTCCGCCGTAAATCATTTCTCCGATAGTGGCAGCATTTGCGTCATTTGTTAAACGGATTGGAAGAGAGGGGTAATATTCTTGTAAAAGATCGCAAAAAGGAATTACTCCCGGCCATCTCAGGTTGGAGGCATATTCTATTGTTCCTTGTAAGTAATTGCCACAAGGAGCTCCGATACCTATTCCCACCAAAGTTACCTGCTCCCGGATTGTGTCTAAAACGTTTTCGATTGCCATGTGTAATTCTTTCAGGTAATCGTTGATGTCTTCGTGATTATTTGTAGCAATATTTCCTTCTGCCAAGTAATTACCTTCCCTGTCGATGAACCCAAAAGCTGTGTTGGTTCCGCCCATATCTATGCCTAAAGCAACTTCTTTCTTCATTTTATTGATTTTGTATTTATGAATAATTAGAGTTTTTGATGTGCTAAAGGTAGCAAAAAAATAAGAGATCAGTTGCCTGACCTCTTATTAATTACTAACTACTAACCTAAACATACAAACTTATGAAAAAAAACGTGTCTCTACTTTCGTTTTGACATTACAAATGTATAGCGTTGTGTGGGATTAAAGAGTTAATAGATAGTTAAAAATTTAATTTAGTTTCTTGATGAAAGTTGATTTTTCTTAATAAGAATAAAATTAGGCACCTATAATTCAAATCCCGGATACCCATACATTCGAATATAAAACCAAAGGTTTTGTCGGTACATCCCTCATTCATAGCGATGACATCTTGAAGCAGACTTTTTCTTTTGGCGAGTGTAGAAAGATTACGGGCGTATGAACGGATAATCGCTTTGGTCAGATTAGGTTCCCGCTTCACGCCATCCACTTTGATGACATCCGTGTTTGCAATTCTTTATCTGAAATTCGGGCTAAATATTCCATCTTTATCACTTGTATAACAAGTACAAAGATGAGAAGATAAATTCTTTACACAAATCAATTCCGTATTTTTGAGGTAATTTATTCCGTATTTTTGAGATGCAGGGATGTCAGGATTAAGAGAGTGAAGAGTAGTGTTCACTTTTGTGAGTGATGTATTAAATATTATAATGCATCACTAAGTGTAAAGTTGTATATAATTGCCATTGCCTTAAATTTAGGTACGTAAATACCAAAAATAAAACAGTATGAATGCAAACAAATTTGTTTGCATTTTTGTATATTTGTAACGTTATGGTCATGAAACAAAAAATAGAGATATTGAAGGGAATTCATCCGGGCAAAATTATCGCTCGTGAGTTGCAAAAACGCGGCATAAGTCAGCGTGCTTTTGCAGCATCCATCGGTGAACATAGTCAGACGCTCAACGCCGTAATAACGGGTCATCGTTATCTGACAACCGAAATGGCTGTAAAAATTGAGCAATCGTTGGGCTATGAGGAATGCTTTCTGCTGATATTGCAGGCTTATCATGAAACTGCCGAGTATAAAAAACGTCTTGCGACGTTGTCAATAACCGGTGTGCCGAATGTCCGCCACTCACTGTTTTGGGATACTGATTTCGATACGATTGACTGGGCACTGTATAAAGAGGCTGTCATACAACGTGTCTGCGAATATGGTAATGATGTGGAAAGGGCGGAAATTGTGCAATTCTACCATATTCCGATGTCTGAACTCAATAGATACATACCGAAAAATTCGTATCGAATAAAGAAATAACATGATAACCGATAGCCTGCATTACGAAACTGTTTCACCGATGTTGAAGGATGTCCTCACCGAACTGATGGAGAATGAATTATTCGTTCTATTCCGATTGGTTGGAGGTACAAATTTGAGTTTACGATATGGACATCGCAAATCCGTTGATATAGATTTGTTTACAGATGCTGAGTATGGTAGTCTTGATTTCTTGGCCTTTGAGAGTTGGTTGAAGTCCCGGTTTTCATATTACGATTGTCCTGACAAAACGTCAATAGTGGGATTTGGTCGCAGTTATTATATCGGAGCATCTGCTAATAACTGTATTAAATTGGACCTAATGTATACCGACCCGTTTTTAGAACCTATAGAAACGATTGATGGTATTCGCCTTGCAAGTGTCAGGGATATCATTGCAATGAAAATGAACGTAGTGTTGCGTGGTGGCCGCAAAAAGGATTTTTGGGATTTGCATTTGCTTCTTAACAAGTATACCTTGGCAGAGATGTTTGCTATTCATTCTGTACGGCATGAATGGGAACATGATAATACAGAGTTATTAAAACAGTGGACGAATTTCAATATTGCAGATAAGGATTTTGAGCCGATATGTTTGCTGGGCAAGAATTGGGATGATATAAAACTTGATATTATAGATGCTGCCGAGGAAATCAATGTCTGACACTACGCTTTTTAATAGGCGTATTAGTATTTGACGACAGTATTCTATCCACCCAGTTTGGTGTAAATTTGTGTATAGGTGCTTAAGATTAATAAGATTTTATTTCATTTTCAGGTAAAACGCTTTGGTTAGGTTTATGTATTCCGGACTGTATTGGTGTCTGCTGTATTCTATGATTATTTCGTCTGTCAGGGGGAGAGTTTCGTTGCAAGCGAATAGCATCAGATACCGTTTCGGAGGCTTGCCCGGATTGGGAAGCACCCGGGTGATGTGTTTGGGGAATAGTCGGTATTGCCGGGCGTTTTGTATCATTTCCGTAGCTTCTTTTACAGGAAGTATGGCACAAAAAATGCCTTGTGGCGTCAGCAGTTGGCTGACATGTTTAAGCAGCACTGTGTGGGGGAGAGTGTCGTTGTGTCGGGCGATGGTCCGGCCCTGGTCCGGAGTTTTGGTTGATTGACTGAAAAAGGGAGGATTGCAGAGTATGCAATCGTAAATGCGGGGAGAAGTATAGTTTTGTAAGGCTGTCGGGATGAGGGTTATGCGTTGTGACCACGGACTTGCAAGAATATTTTCCCGGGCTTGTTCACAAGCGTTGAGGTCAATTTCAAGAGCATCTATAAATGCAGACGAATTTCTTTGTGCTGCCATTAAGGCTATAAGTCCTGTTCCTGTCCCGATATCCAGAATGTGGGTAGCATGTTCCAGTTTTGCCCAGGCACCTAAAAGTACTCCGTCGGTCCCGACTTTCATAGGAGTACGGTCCTGTTTTATGGTAAATTTTTTGAATTGAAACATACAATAAGTCAGGAAGGACTGTCCAAAAAACATTTTTGAAGGGAGGACAGATTGTTGGACAGTCCCTCTTATTTTATTTTTAGGATTCTTTTTTCTCTTCTTCTTCGGAGAAGTTAAGAATACCTTTGTCAGTCAGTAAATTGTACCACTGAATAATTTTTTTCATATCAGAAGTATAAACCCGGTCTTTGTCGTATTCCGGAACAATTTCATTAAAATAAGCTATGATTTTTTCATTAGCTTCTTTGTGACTTAAGGTTTTTTTTCCTTCTTCTTTTGTATATATCCGTTTGAAAACTTCTTTCAGGGGGATATCTTCCTTTTCTGTGTATATTGAAATGTCTTCCAAAGCAATGATTTTTGAATTGGAATAGGCAGGAAAACGTTTCCCGTCGATAAGAGATTCTACGATAATTGCATTTGAAGAATTACTGATTAGCTTTTGTAAACCGGGTTTTCCCGATATTGATAAAATTTCTTTTAACATAGTTCGTTATTTGAAAGTTTTATAAATGAGTTGCAAAACTAATTTAATAAATTGAAAATTGAAAGCACCCGGATGTTTAATGTTAAATCCTCTTTGTATTAATTCATGCCTCTTTGCTTTTTGATTTTTTCATAAGCGACATTGATTTGGGTGAATTTTTCTTCTGCGGCTTTCCTGACATCTTCTCCCAGGTGCCCTACTTTGTCGGGATGATTTTCGACGGCCATTTTCCGGTAGGCTTTTTTTATTTCTTCTTCGGTGGCTGTGCTGGTAATTCCTAAAATCCGGTAGGCTGATTCGAAATCATCGTAGTACATGGATTTTATGGAGACAAAGGTGGAATTGCTGATGCCCAGCATATTTGAAATTTGTTCAAGTATCCGGATTTCTGAACTACTGACATTTCCGTCTGCTTTTGCAATACCAAACAGGAAATAAAGTAATTGGGTACGTGAAGGTCCGTCCATATTATCGCGGATCTGGTTACATACCTTCTCCAACGGAATTTCCCGGTTGCATAGTTCTTTGAGCATAGACATCGCTTCGCGGGTGGATTCTAATCCGAAATTCCGTTTTAGAAATTCTTTGACAAAATTCAATTCCGACCGCATGATTCGTCCGTCTGCTTTCATGACAGCCGTGGCTAATACTGTCAGACTAAACATAAAATCACCTCTGCCTCCGTAAATTGATGGATTTTCGTGTTTGTAGGGATTGTAATCAGATTGTGCCGGATTTATAATTTGTACGTTATCTAAAGCAGAACCGATAAACATGCCTAAAAGTGCTCCCAACGGTCCGCCGAGTGCAAATCCTAATCCTGCTCCGATCCATTTACCATATTTTGCCATGTGAATTATTTAAAAATTGTTATTTATGTTGTTTTTCATCATTGAGTTGCGGTAATATTTTCATCAATTGTTCCAGAATCAGGTGGATACGGTCATTGTGAATGATAAAATCGGCTTGCCGGCATTTAAAGGTATTGTCCAACTGATTGCGGATGCGTTCTTTTACCTGTCCGGGGGTTGTCCGGTCTCTATTCACTACTCTGGAAATCCGGAGTGATTCGGGGGCGGTGACACAGATGACAGAATTGAAAAATGTGCCGAGACCTGCTTCAAATAAGATGGCCGATTCAAAAAATACCAATTTGTTATTTTGTTGCAGACTCCATTGCCGGAAATCTTGCATAACCTTGGGATGGACAATGCCGTTGATGGTTGACAATGCCCGGGTATCATTGAAAATGAGATGCGCCAACCTCGGCTTGTCTATTTGTTCCTGCGGAGTATAAATTGTTGTGCCGAACTGTTTTTTTAATTCCTTCCGGATTTCCGGATGAGTATTCATTAGATGGGAAGCCTCCTTGTCTGCAATATAGACCGGATAGCCCATATGTTTGAGTATCCGGGCCACAGTACTTTTTCCGGAACCAATACCTCCAGTCAAACCTATTGCCTTCATATTATTTCTTTTCTAATATATATTCTACTTTTAGAGGGGAATAGGTTAAATTTTTGATGAATTTAGGAGCTTTTGATACTTTTATTTCCAGAAAATTTGTATTGGAGTTTTTCGGATAATCAATGGAAAAAACAAAATCCTGCTCGTTTACTTTGTCATATTTACTCAGTCCGATTTCATAACTGATATTGACATTGGGCGGGAATAACCGGATGTTCATAAAATCAGGCACATGTAAAGGTGTGATTGGTATGGTATGTTTGGCTTCTGTAAATTGTTCTACTTCCAATAGTATTTCAGCGGATTCTTCATTGAAAGTACAGTCTGGCGGAGCAAGCAATTTCAATTTGCGACTCGTATTTTTACTCAATTCTTTCAGATGCAGCGGAGCGGTTGTAATGTATTTTATTGTGTCGATGACAGAGGCCGGCCCGCTGAGCCATATGCTGTCAGGGACTGTTGTTATATGGGTCAATATATATTGTCTTTTTAATGTATAATCTAGTGTCGGGTGTATGGCCACTTTTTTGTGTTTGGCTACTGCAAATTTGAATCTGATTTTTTCCGGATATACTTTCAGGAGTTTTATATCAGGATTAATTTGATTTTTGATTTTGTCTTTTATATCCCCTGTATTCAGCGTATATTCAAGAATGCCTTTGTTGGGTTGTATATGGTCTGTATAGGTACTGACATTAAAGGTGATTGGCAGGAAGGAAGTTTTGAGGCGGTAACCCAGCAAGGTAAATCCTTTTGCTTTCACTTCCAGTTGTAATTTGGCGGGTAATTTCACGACAGGAAATTTTCCTTCCGGAAAGTTAGTATATTTGACCGGATAAGTCAGCTCTGCCGAATAGTCTTTACTGAGAGCATTCAATAGCCATAAGATAGAGGCGATAGCTACACAAATCAGATAAGAGACGATGTTTTTGCTTAAACGGATCTCTTTTGTTTTTTTTATTGTATGTGAAATTGCCTGAATAAGAGACATAACTTAGAGCGTAGGAGTAATAAAGAAGAAGGAGTATGATATGTGCCGGAAGTAAACCTTTGCCACATCTTCATACTCTCTTTGTCGTTTTATTTTGCCGGTACGGCGTCGGTCATATCTTTAATCACGGCTGATTTGTCTATTTTCAACCGGTTCTGACCTTCAACTTCCATGATGATATAATAGTCTCCGATTTCGACTACTTTTCCGTAAATACCTCCGGTTGTTACGATTTTATCTCCTTTTTTCAGGGCATCCCGGAAATTTTTCAGTTCTTTTTGCCGTTTCATCTGCGGACGAATCATAAAGAACCAGAATACTACAATAATCAGGATTAAAGGCAGAAAGCCCATCAATCCTCCTCCGGTTGTTGTTTGTAATACAATCATTAAAGTGTTCATAGTTTTGAGTGTTAATTTAATTATTATTTGATTTCTCTTGTTTATTCTGTAACATTAGCCGTAAAACTCAGAATGGTTTGTTTTTCCGGAATGTTTGCAAATATACAGATTTCTTTGTATTGTTTGCCGTATCTGCCTGCTGAGTTGAAAGTAATTTCTATTTTTCCTTCCTTCCCGGGCAAAACAGGAACCTTGTCATAATTGGCAATCGTGCATCCGCATCCCGTTTCTATCTTTTTAATAAACAGATTGGATTGACCCGTATTTCTGAAATGAAAGGTATGAGCAACTTCTTCTCCCTGGATTACGTTTCCGAAATTCCAGTCCTTTTTTCTCCATTCTATGCTGGTGTTTTCTGCCTTTACATTTGTTTTTTTCTCCTGACAAGAGAAAAATAATATGAAAAGAGGCAGTAAAAAATATAAAGTTCTTTTTTTTGTTTTATTTCCCATAGTCACACCATTCACTGAAATATTAGAATATCAGATGTTTAACAGAATAATTTTTGTCCCGGATACTGGTTAAGACTTCTATACCTATTTCCAAATGCTGTTTAACGAAATTTTGGGTAACTTGTTTGTCTGAATTTGCGGTTTTTATTCCTTCCGATATCATGGGACGGTCGGATACCAGTAACAGGGCACCTAACGGAATCCGGTTTGCAAAAGCAACCGTGAACAAAGTGGCTGTTTCCATGTCTACTGCCATTGCCCGGGTAGTACGCAAGTATTCTTTGAACTTGTCGTCGTATTCCCACACCCGCCGGTTGGTTGTATATACAACTCCTGTGTAATATTGGCGTTCGTGTTGTACGATGATTTTGGAACAGGCTTTTTGTATACTGAATGCCGGCAGGGCTGGTACTTCGTGGGGCATATAATCGTCGGAGGTTCCTTCGCCTTTTATTGCTGCTATAGGCAGAATATAATCTCCTACCGCATTTTTGACCTTCAATCCTCCGCATTTGCCTATGAAAAGAACGGCTTCCGGTTCAATGGCCGAAAGAAGGTCCAGGATGGTTGCCGCATTGGGGCTTCCCATTCCGAAGTTAATCAGGGTTATCCCGTTATGACAGACATTGGGCATGGTTTTGTCTTCCCCGATAATGGGTACCTGGTAAATTTCCGAAAATAATTCCAGATAATATTCAAAATTGGTGAGCAGGATGTATTTGGAGAAATCTTTTAATTCCCGGCCGGTATATCGTGGAAGCCAATTGTCCACTATTTCTTTTTTGGTTTTCATATTTTAATTCTCCGGTGTGAAATTAATCCGTAATTTACTTTTCCTATCTTTGTATGCTTTTCGGCATAAAATTAGAATATAATCGGCAAACAACAAAATGAAAACAGAAGTACAGCTGGAAGAACTTAAAAATATAAAGATTGAGGATTATACTTACGGGCTTCCTGAAGAAAGGATTGCAAAGTTTCCGTTGGAGCAACGGGAAGCGTCCCAATTGTTGGTTTATCAGGAGGGCCGGATAGACAGGAAATATTTTACTGATGTCGGGGAATTGTTGAAGCCCGGACAGACCCTTATTTTTAATAATACGAAAGTCATTCATGCCCGTATTTTTTTCAGAAAGCCGACGGGAGCGGTTATTGAAGTATTTTGTCTGGAACCGGAGTATCCGGTTGATTATGCACAAAGTTTTGCATCCCGGAGTGAATGTACCTGGAGTTGTATGGTAGGGAATCTGAAGAAATGGAAAGAAGGTGATATAGAATGCCGTTTCAGGTATAAAGAAAAGGAATGCATTCTGAGAGCTGAAAAGCAGGAACGGATGAACGGAGAAGTGATTGTCCGTTTTAGCTGGAGTGACAGATTGTCGTTCAGCGAAGTGTTGGAGGCCTGTGGACATATCCCGATACCTCCTTATCTGAACCGGGATTCCGAAGCATCGGACGAGATTCGTTATCAGACCGTTTATTCCAGGGAGGAAGGGTCTGTGGCTGCTCCTACGGCAGGCCTGCATTTTACAGATGAGATTCTGGAAACTATCAGGGAAAAAGGGGTGCGGACAGCCCAATTGACATTGCATGTCGGAGCCGGAACTTTTCGTCCGGTAAAAGCTGAAACCATCGGCGGACATGATATGCATACGGAACATCTGATTATTTCCCGGCAGTTAGTGAAATGTCTGAAACAGAAAGAAAAGGAAATGATTGCAGTGGGAACAACTTCTGTCAGGACATTGGAAAGTTTATACTGGATGGGCGTTAAAAGGTTGGAAGGAAAGGCAGAATTTTTTTCTTTGGAACAATGGGAAGCCTATGCTTTGCCGTCGCATTATACTCTGCGGCAGGCAATGGAAGCCTTGGAAGGATGGTTTGAGGAGACAGGGCAGGAGGTGTTGAAAGCACATACTACCATTATCATTGTGCCGGGTTACCGCTTCCGGGTATTGGATGCTATGTTTACCAATTTCCATCAGCCCCAAAGTACGCTTTTGCTGCTGGTTGCTGCTGCTGTAGGAGAAGATTGGCGCAGAATATACGATTATGCCTTGGAACATGATTTCCGTTTTCTCAGTTATGGGGACAGTAGTTTTCTGAAAATAAGAACTGATAATTAAGCGATAAAAGAGGAAGTTATTATGTTGGAACTGACGTTACCGGCCTTTGAATACAAAGTGAAGAGACAAAGTGGTTCGGTGATGATTTTTGATATTATCCGTAAGAAATATGTTGTGTTGACTCCTGAGGAATGGGTAAGGCAGCATGTTGTTCATTATTTGGCAGAAGTGAAAAAGGTTCCGGTAGCTCTGATTGCCGTTGAGCGTGAAATTGCTTTGTATGGATTGCGAAGGCGGTTTGACGTAGTTGTATTCAGCCGGCAGGGAGAGCCTTGGTTGCTGGTGGAATGTAAGGCCCCATCAGTATTATTGACCCGACAGGTGTTTGACCAGGCGTTCCGTTATAATATAACCCTTGAGGCTCCGTATGTTGCTGTCACCAATGGAGTAAAGCATTATTGTGGTAAAATCGAGCCGGCCCGGGGATTCGTTTTTTTGGACGATTTCCCGGAATTTTTGTCTTGATGGCAGAGAATCGGGATGTTCCAAAATTCTTTTCGGACAGGTGAGCAGGTATCTGAGTCTGATGAAAGGGGTTTTGAAGATTTCTGTTTAGCGGACTAAAGTACTGCCGGGCAGGATATGCTCAGAGTCTTTAGTCTCATCAATGGCTATATATTAATCCGTTCCTGGAAGGTGTGTCTGTTTACTTTTAACATCAGAAAATCAGACGGGTTTATTTTTCTCTTGGCTGAAATATTGATTCAGCAAATCGAAAGCGGCGGCAAAAGAACTGATCTGATTTTTCATTACTTGTTCTTCTGCCGTTTTCAGGCTTGTCTTCTGGCTTTGATAGAACCGGTTGCGCAATTGCTCGTTGATGGTTTCATACATCCAGTATTTAGCTTGTTCGGCGCGGCGGTATTCGAAATAGCCGTTTTGCTGGGTTTCGCTGCAATAGTGCAGGATGTGTTCCCAGATGGAGTCAATGCCTGTACGTTCGTAGGCAGAGCAGGTCATCACTTTCGGCATAACGCCCGATTCGTGGGGCGGGAAGAAGTGCAGGGCCGTCTGTAATTGTGCCTTGGCGAGTTCCGCCCGTTGGATGTTGTTGCCGTCCGCCTTGTTGATGATGATGCTGTCGGCCATTTCCATGATACCGCGTTTGATGCCCTGCAGTTCGTCGCCGGCCCCGGCAATTTGCACCAACAGGAAAAAATCCACCATCGAGTGGACGGCCGTTTCGCTTTGTCCCACACCCACGGTTTCAATGAGTATGGTATCGAATCCCGCCGTTTCGCACAAAATCATCGCTTCGCGGGTTTTGCGGGCCACTCCTCCCAGCGAACCGGCGGAGGGGGAAGGGCGGATGTAGGCGTGCGGGTCGCACGACAGTTCTTCCATGCGCGTCTTATCGCCGAGGATGCTGCCTTTGGAACGTTCGCTGCTTGGGTCAATTGCCAGTACAGCGATTTTGTGACCTTCTTTGGTCAAATATTTACCGAAACTTTCAATAAAAGTACTTTTCCCGGCTCCCGGCACTCCGGTGATGCCGATGCGGACGGAACGGCCGGAAGAGGGGAGACACCGGTTAATTACTTCTTGTGCAATGAGCTGATGCTCCGGTTTTGCACTTTCCACCAGGGTAATGGCTTGGCTGAGAATGTTAATGTCGCCTTTGAGGATACCTTCCACATAGTCATCTGCGGTCAGTTCTTTTTTCCGGATATTTTTTAATCGTGCAGCAATGTTGGGATTCATTGGGTCTGGCTGCTCAATTCCTTTATTTACTTTCAATCCTTCGTATTCCGGAGCATTTTCCGGATGTTCGATACATTCTGCCATAGTATTCGTTGATTTTGTGATGAGCAAAGGTATAAAAACAGCTTTATTTTACCAATTGACAGGAAAAATAATGATGATATAGCTTTCAGGGCTGTTTTGTTCAAATATAGAATCAAACAACAGAGCTAAAATCAGAATTTACTGCATAAAAAAGGACTTCCCAGAAATGGGAAGTCCTTTTTTATGCAGAGATGTAATAAAATATTATTACTTACCGGAGTGCATGATGGCGGCTTGGGCCGCAGCAACGCGGGCAATGGGCACGCGGAACGGCGAGCAGCTGACGTAGTTCATGCCTACGGAGTCGCAGAAGATGACGGATGAAGGTTCGCCTCCGTGTTCGCCACAGATACCCACTTTCAAGTCCGGATTAGTTTTGCGTCCTAATTTAACACCCATTTCCACCAGACGGCCTACGCCTTCCTGGTCGAGTACGGCAAACGGGTCGGTTTTCAGGATACCTTTGCGGATGTATTCCGGCAGGAATTTACCGGCATCGTCGCGGGAGTAACCAAAAGTCATCTGGGTCAAGTCGTTGGTACCGAAAGAGAAGAACTCGGCCACTTCAGCAATTTGGTCGGCAGTGATAGCGGCACGCGGGATTTCGATCATGGTTCCTACCATATAATCTACTTTACATCCTTTTTCTTCAAATACCTGAGCTGCTACCCGGCGGATGATTTCTGCCTGCTGTTTCAGTTCCTTGATGGTTCCTACCAAAGGCACCATGATTTCCGGACGGGGATCCAGACCACGTAATTTCAGGTTGCAGGCAGCTTCGATGATTGCGCGAGCCTGCATTTCAGTGATTTCCGGGTAGGTAACTCCCAGACGGCAACCGCGGTGTCCCAACATCGGGTTGAATTCGTGCAAAGCATCTACTTTTTCTTTGATGCGTTCTACGGGAATTCCTAATTTTTGAGCCATGTATTGCTGTGAAGCCGGTTCGTTCGGAGTGAATTCGTGCAATGGCGGGTCGAGCAGACGGATTGTCACACCCAGTCCGTTCATTGCTTCCAGAATACCTTCGAAGTCACTTCTTTGCATGGGCAGGATTTTATTTAAAGCCTCACGGCGTCCGTCAACAGTATCGGAAAGAATCATTTCGCGCATAGCGTCGATGCGGTGTCCTTCGAAAAACATATGTTCAGTACGGCAAAGTCCAACTCCTTTGGCTCCGAAATCGCGTGCTTTACGGGCGTCTTTCGGGGTGTCGGCATTGGTGCGTACATACATACGGGTATATTTTTCAGCCAGGTTCATGATGGCTGTGAAATCTTCATTCAAAGTAGCGTCTTCGGTTTCTACTTTTCCCAGATAAACTTCGCCGGTAGAACCGTTCAGGGAAATCCAGTCGCCTTCTTTTACACAATTACCGTTCACTGTGAAAAAGCGTTTTGCGTAGTCGACAACCACATCGCCGGCACCGGATACGCAGCATTTCCCCATTCCGCGGGCAACAACGGCAGCGTGTGAGGTCATACCTCCGCGGGCAGTCAGAATACCTTCGGATACATTCATACCTCGCAGGTCTTCGGGAGAAGTTTCCAGACGTACCAGAACTACTTTTTCACCTCTGTTTTTCCATTCTTCGGCCTCATCGGCAAAGAATACAACCCGGCCGCAGGCAGCTCCCGGAGATGCCGGCAGACCTTTGGTGATAACATGGGCTTTTTTCAGGGCTTCTTTATTGAAAACCGGGTGAAGCAATTCGTCCAGTTTGGCAGGTTCCTGGCGTAATAAAGCTGTTTTTTCATCAATCATGCCTTGTTTCAGCATATCGACTGCCATTTTTACCATGGCGGCTCCGGTACGTTTTCCGTTCCGAGTCTGCAACATCCATAGTTTACCATCCTGAATGGTGAATTCCATGTCCTGCATATCGTGGAAATGGTCTTCCAGTTTTTCCTGTACGGCGTTCAGATCAGCATAGGCTTGGGGCATTGCTTCTTCCAGGGAAGGATATTTGGCAGCACGGTCTTCTTCAGAAATTCCCTGCTGTTTTGCCCAGCGGCGTGAGCCTTCGATAGTGATTTCCTGAGGCGTGCGGATTCCGGCAACGACATCTTCACCCTGCGCATTGATCAGGTACTCTCCGTTAAAAATATCTTCTCCGCTGGCAGCATCCCGGCTGAAAGCAACACCGGTAGCGGAGTTGTTACCCATATTGCCGTATACCATAGACTGTACGTTTACAGCAGTACCCCATTCTTCCGGGATTTGATTCAACTGACGGTACAGAACGGCGCGTTCAGTCATCCACGAATCGAACACCGCACAAATAGCTCCCCATAATTGTTCCCACGGACAAGTCGGAAAATCTTTCCCGGTTTTGGTTTTGACCACCTTTTTAAAGTTTTCCACCAATACTTGCAGGTCTTCAACAGTAAAATCAGTATCGTTTTTGATATTTTTTGCTTCTTTCAGTTTGTCAATTTCCGCTTCGAAGGGATTGTGTTCGCCTTTTCCGGCAGCAACACCCATCACAACATCACCATACATCTGGATGAAACGACGGTATGAGTCCCATGCAAAGCGTGCATTGCCTGATTTCTCAGCCAGCAGTTTTACTGCATCGTCATTGATACCCAGGTTTAGTACGGTGTCCATCATACCTGGCATGGAAACGCGTGCACCGGAACGTACAGAGACCATCAACGGGAAAGCTTCTCCTTTAGAACCGAATTTTGCGTTCATGATTTTTTCCATGTGTGCAATTCCGGCTTTAACGTCGTTTTCGATTAATTTTATGACAGCATCTTTTCCTTGCTGATTGTAAAGGGTGCAAACTTCAGTTGTGATTGTAAAACCTGCAGGTACAGGCAGACCAATGAGGTTCATTTCTGCCAGGTTGGCGCCTTTGCCGCCCAGCAGATTTTTCATGTCTGCTTTTCCTTCAGCTTTTCCGTCTCCGAATGTGTAAACGTACTTAGTGCTCATATTTTTATTCATTTGATTTATTTTCCCCGGATGGGGATTTTTGTTATTAATATAATCTTTTCAATATTTTGATTTACAATATACTGCATGATATTCATGCCTTGTAAAATCCGGATTGCGAATATAATGGAATTTTTTCAGAAATTGAAATAGGATGTTGATTTTTTATAATTCGTTGTAATACAAACGTTTGAATTTTTTGGATTTGATAAAACGGGAGAGGCGGCAAATTTTCGTTTTTTGTTGGACATTAGTGGTTGGCTTGTTAAATTTGTGTTTTTAATATCGCTGGAATAATGAATGAAAAGAGATACAATGATTTTCCTGCATTCTTTAAAGGGTTGTTTCATGAGCGGGTACAAAAATTGTCCATAGATGGTGGTTTTTCGTGTCCGAACCGGGATGGGAGTAAGGGGACCGGAGGATGTACTTTCTGCAATAACCGGAGTTTCAATCCGGATTATTGCCGCCCGACAGTTTCCGTAGCACGGCAAATAGAAGAAGGGAAGCGTTTTTTTGCCCGGAAATATGCAGGACAGAAATATCTGGCTTATTTTCAGGCTTACTCTAATACTTATGCTTGTTTGGATGAATTACGCAAGAAGTATGAAGAGGCATTGGCGTGTCCGGATGTTGCAGGGTTAGTTATCGGTACACGTCCGGATACAGTAGATTCGGAAATTTTGGAGTATATCGGCGAATTGGCCCGGAAATATTATATCTGTATCGAATATGGGGTGGAATCTGCCAATGATGCGGTTTTGGACAGGATTAACCGGGGACATTCTTTTAAAGATGCTGAGAGAGCCATCAAAATGACGGCGGGGCGGGGGATTCACATTGGGGCACATCTGATTTTCGGTTTGCCCGGGGAAAGCCGGCAATCTATGTTGGCGGGAGCTGTTCGTCTGAGTGAGTTGCCGATAGATGTATTGAAACTGCATCAACTTCAAATTATCCGGAATACGGCTATGGCAGACGAGTATTTGAGTAACCCGTCGGCTTTCCGGCTTTATACATTGGATGAGTATCTGGATTTTGTTGTGGACGTTATTGAATATATCCGTCCGGAGATTTATTTGGAACGGTTTGTCAATCAGGCTCCAGAAGAGTATCTGATTGCTCCGCGGTGGGGTATAAAGAATTTTGAATTTGCAGCGAAATTGGATAAACGCCTGCGGGAGAGGGACGGATGGCAGGGGAAAAAATACGGGGAATTGGAAGTGTAGGATAAAACAAATTTATAGAGCTCAGCTAAGGTGTTAAATTAAGAATATTAAATTTCCGAATGATTTTCGCAATTGGCAGGAGATACAAAGTAATACATTATCTTTGCATTGAATGCCCCGCCTGATTTATGTCAATATAAAAGTTACCTGATTTATGATAGGACAAGATAAAGTTTATGAGGTTTTAAAAGAATTGGGGATAGGATATGATTATTTGGAACATCCTGCGGCACCAACCATAGAGATTGCCCTGCAATATTGTAACAATATGGACAGTACCCATTGTAAGAACTTGTTTTTCCGGAATCATAAAGGAAACCGGCATTATTTGGTTATTTTCTATTGTGAACAGAATCTGGCTATCCATGAACTTGAGCAGAGGCTGAGACAAGGCAGATTGAGTTTTGCTTCCGAGCAGCGGATGCAAAAATATCTTGGGTTGAAACCTGGTTCTGTGAGTCCTTTCGGATTATTAAACGATACGGAACATCATGTGTATGTTTTTTTGGATGAAAATTTGAGAAAAGCCCCGAAAGTATCATTTCATCCAAATGACAACCGGGCTTCTTTGGCCATAAAAACAGAAGATTTTATCCGCTATATGGATTTTACAGGCAACGGATATGAATGGACAAAATTGTATTAATCCGGGGGGGATACCTTTTTTATTTTATCATTGACACAGAAAGTGAATGTATTTTACAATGGCTTGTGTGCATACCGGACAGAACCGGTCGGTACTGAATTCCCGCATCAGGCAAGTCTGATAGGGACGGTAAACTCCTTTGCTAATGTATCCTCCTCCTTCAAAAACTCCTGTCCGGTTTGCATATTCCGGTATTGCCGGTGTAGGAACCGGTGTGTTTTTGTCTATCATTTTTTTCCATTCTTTCCGGTCTAAGTCAGTCAGAGTGGTAAGGTTTGCTTCCCAAGGCTCTATATGGGGAGGATACATATCGTTATAAGAAACGTTGCCTGTATATTCGTCTCCTAATCCAAGCAAGAGATGCCCGAATTCATGAACATAGATTTTACCGGTGCTGGTGGGGTGATGGGCTGCACTGATTCCGTAGAAATTAAAAATACCTCCTCCTCCGTATTTCTGTGTATTGGAAAGTACGTAGATATAATCATAGGGTACGTGAGCTGCGATGTCCCTCAGGCCCTGGAAATCTTCTATCATTTGGTAACGTTCGGAATTGAAAGTATAAAATTGTGCTTTAGTAGCTGTGTTCCGCCATATATGTTCGCCGGGTAAGGAGACTCCCGATTCCTGTGAAGGGGCCCATACAGCACGGATATTAAAATGTCCGGAGTGCTCCCGGTAAGGGGAATAGCTGAAAAACTCTTTAGCAAAATTCTGACAGGCTGCCGTAAATTTCTCTTTTTCATTTGAGGTATAACCTTCCGGAATCAGGACAATATCTACCCGTTTGGAAGGGTTTCCGGAATAAGCAATCTCCATCGTTTCATAACGAGGGATAAATTTCCGGATGAAATAAGATTGGGGGTCAATGTTTTGTGTCCATTTTTTTTCCAGTTTTCCTTTGCGGTTACGGGCATATATTTCAAGACGTACCGGTTTTTTAGGAAAAGGGAAAACTACTGATTCGGGCATGGCTTTCCGTATGGTTTTGGCTTCTTCTGTAGTTTGCCACTCGTTGAATAAAGTACAAAATCCCCGTGAATATATTTCTTTATTGCTGGCTTGGTCGATAATTTTAAAAAACTGGTTACCGAATCCGGTTGTGTCGATCAGTGAGTGCCGGGAACCACCCCAGTAAGGTTCTTCTTTTAATTCATCGAAATAGTATTCCTCTTCTGCATGGTTTCCGCAATGGTAATAATCAAACCGCATGGTTTTCGGCTGGAAGTATTTATCAAATGTAATTTGTGCGTTGACTATTCCGGAAAATAAAAGGAATAAAAATAGAAGTATTTTAGCAATCATGTCTTTGTATATGGTTTATATCTTGATTGGTTACCTTCTGTCATACCAGGAATCTTTCTTCATTAGTTTTAAGTCCTGTAACAAACTGGATCTTACGTTTATCTGAAAATTATAAGACTGGTGTGTTCCAAAGGGAATGCAGGAAAACCGCATTTCCCAGCAGTGTAAATCGCGGGAAAGGTTAAAACTTGTGGCAGTGATTTCTTTTTGCTGGAAATCATAACCGGTACTGTAGCCCAGTTTCCATTTCGGAGTTAATGAGATATCCCCGTTAATTCTGATCATTTGGGAGATGGTATTTTTACTTAACGGGTGTTTGGCCCCTTCCGCAGGATTCCGGGAATAGTTTTTTGAGTAGTTGAAAGTATAGTCCAAACTGATGCTCCAGGGAACGTCGAAATCCATGTATTCTTCGTAGTGCCCGTAGCCTGTCAGTCGTTTTTGTTTTTCTTCTTTATTCTTTCCTTTGTCGGAAGAAAATTGAATTCCGGAAGAAGCGGAAACCCGGGTCAGCCGTCCGATTCCGCCGTTGTATTTATTGATACGCACGGCATTGGCATTGATTGCATAAGGGTCTAATGTTCCGGAGAGATTAATGTTTACTCTGTTATTGAATACTTTGGTGCGGGCAGATAATTGTATTGTGGACCAGCGCATTGAGTCTGCAAAAAAATTGTAACTGGATGAAAGCCGGAAACTTTCCAATAATTTGACTTTTTTATACTCTTCTTTTCCTGTTGTATCCTGCTCATTCCGGATTTTCATTTCTACGTTGTTGTCAATGCTCAGGTTGAGCGTTCCGGATTGTTTTGAACGTTCGGAACTTGTAGGTGTTCCGTATATTTTCCCTTCAAAGATGGAATATTTCTGTTCTGCGCCATTTTTGTCCAGATAGGTTTTCCAATAGTTTTTCGGGTCGATTCCCAGATTCGGAGCATAAGAAATACTGGCACTGGGACGGATTACATGACGGATAGCAAATACTTTGGCATCCGGTTTGAACTGATACATACCGTATATGGTAGGATTGTAAGACAGGGATGCGCTTGCCGTGTAATTGTGGGCATAGTGCAAACCATAGATGGTGTCAATGGGGTTATAGCCGTAGTTGGGCATTGTGGAGTCGACTACCCAATCTCCTTTGCGGATAGAGCTTAAATAAGCTACTCCCTTATAAGATATGGAGGGGGAGAGGGAGAGGTCTTTTAGCAGGTTAAAACTGGTACTGAGCGGTATAGAATGTTGAAATCCATTCTGCCAGTCTCTGGCGAAATGCTTGAATGAATTACCTAATTCGGACTCTTGGGTCTGGATTGTATTTTTGAGTTCAGCACTGTATGTGAAACCGATATTTTCATACCATTTTATACTTCCTACTCTTTCTTTTCTGCGGAAAGGATAAATTTGGGATACTCTGAAATTAATGTTCGGGAAAGAGAGGGAGATGGAAGAATCCCGGCTGTTCTGATTGTGTGTAAAACTGGCTGTAAGATTAAAAGGTTTGTCCGGCCACTTTTTACTCCATGAAATACTGGATTGTTTGCGCTGGTTGGCAATGTCGTTGATATTAGTTCCGGAATTATAATAATTGTCATTTGCCGATGACATGTCAACAGAAGCAGAAAAAGTAGTATAGGGATTTGCTTTTGCATCTTGGGTATGTGTCCAGCGGAGTGCCCAGTCTTTGGATTCTCTGAAATCCTCTGTCCCCTTGTCGCCTGTATGGTTACGGCTCATAGAGAAATTGAAATTACCGCTGAATTTATAGCGTTTACGGTAATTAGAACCCAGATTTAATGCCCAGGAACCGTTTGTAAAAATAGTCCCTGTCACAGCCATATCAATATAATCATTGATGAACCAGTAGTATCCGCCGTCCCGTAAATTAAATCCTCTTAACCGTTCTTCTCCGTAAGTAGGCATCAAAATTCCGGAAGTTCCTTTTTTTGTGATGGGGAAAAAACCGAACGGGATGGCCAATGGGAGCGGAACATCTTCTATATAAAGATTAGCAAATCCGGAGACCACTTTCTTATCTTTGATTAGTTTGGCTTTGCTCATCCGGATATAAAAATGGGGATGATCGTGCTGGTCGCAGGTGGTATACCAACCTTCTTTGACACAATAGACAGAATCTGACATCCGTTTTGTCAATTTTCCCTGAATGTATCCCTCACCTTGTTGTGTTACAATTTCTTTAATAACTCCTTTTCCGGTTTTGAAATTATAACGTAAGTCGAGGCTTTCAAATTCTTGTGACTTGTCTTTAAATTTGGGTTTTCCATTGATGACTCCTGCCGAATCTGCAATTCCGGAGGCATAAGCCAGATTATTAGCCATATCCATGACAATAGAATCTGCCTGTAATTCAGTAGAAATGTATTTTACAAAACCATTTTTAAACAGATACATTTCTTTACTGGGAATAGAGAATTTAATAGAATCGTCTGCTTTGTAACTTACTATGTCATTGAATAATGGTTTGGCTTGCAAAGAATCCGGTTCTGCTTCCGGTTGACCGATATTGGTAGTATCTCTGAGTGTGAATGTCTCAGAGTTTATAGAATCCTGCAACACTAATGAGTCATTGGATTCCGGAAATTTAGTCTGAGAATCCGTGTTTTGAGATTGTACATTCTTTTCCTGTTGCTTGATTGTTTTGTGTGTTGCAGGCGACGGATGTTGCGAAACAGTATGTGCATGAGAAATACTGTCTTTTATGGTATTGTTCCATTGGTCCGGAGGTACAGGTACAGGCACAATGTCTTGCCGGTCTTGTGCAGAATGCGATACAACAGAGCAAGCGGCCATGATTAAAATGACACTAATCGTAATAAAATGGGCTATATATGCTCTACTTTGCAATTTATTATACTATTTTTGTGATGAATAAATGCATTCCGTTTTCCGGATTCGGATTGCAAATGTAAGAAATATTGATTGTTAATAGCTATCATTCTTTTTAAAAAGTTTTAAATATCATGATAATTAAATGCGGACTAAGCGGAATTATATTGGTTTTGTTGACAATATTTTCTGTGAATATATCCGTTGGACAACAGGATTTGGGAAAAATTAAGTGCATTTGCATTGATGCCGGTCACGGTGGAAAAGATCCGGGGGCAGTAGGAACAAAGGCATATGAGAAAAATATTGTATTGTCCGTAGCCTTAAAATTGGGTAAACTGATTGAGAAAACTTATCCGGATATTAAAGTTGCCTATATCCGCAAAACTGATGTTTTTGTTGAATTGGAGGAACGTACCCGTATTGCTAATAATCATAAAGCTGATTTATTTATTTCAGTGCATGCGAATGCTTTGGATATAAAAAAAAATCCCAGGAATAAATATGTGAAAGGGATGGAGACTTTTGTATTGGGTACAAATAATTCTGAACACAATCTTCAGGTGGCCATGAAGGAAAACTCCGTTATTCATTATGAGGATGATTATTCTATGAAATATGAAGGTTTTGACCCTTCCCGGGCAGAATCTTATATTATGTTCAGCATGCTTAGGAATATGCATCTTGACAAAAGTCTGATGTTAGCTTCTATGATTCAGGATAATTTGGTTAAAACTACTAACGGGGTGGACCGGGAGGTGAGGCAGGGACCTCTGTGGGTGTTGAAAGATGTTGCTATGCCTTCGGTGTTAGTGGAAGTGGGATATATTTCCAATCCGGAAGATGAACGTTTTATGGCTTCAGATGCCGGACAGACTAAAATTGCCAATGGGATTTTTAAAGGATTTCAGTCATTTAAGGAGAGGGTGGAAAAGAAGGTTGCTTTGAATATTGAAAGGGCTGTTGCTGAAAAACAAAATGAAAAGAACGAACAGGTGATTCACGAAAGTATTCATCAGGATTTTCCTGTTTATGCCATTCAAGTTGCTTCTGCTCCAACTCAGGTAAAAAAAATGTCGGCTCTATGTCCGGGAACCAAAGTGTATGAGTTGAAATCCGAGGGGCGTTTCCGTTATTATGTAGTCCCTTCTGCGGAGTATGAAAGAGTAAAAGTTGATTTGCAGAAAGTCAGAGGTAAAGTAAAAGACTGTTTTATTATTGCCATCTATAAAGGTGGTATGATTTCTGTTTCAGAAGCCAGAAAATTGGAACGAAAATAAGAGTTGATTATGATATATATAAGAAGAGAGGTAAAACTTGCTATTACAGCTATTGCAGCCCTTATCATCCTGATTTGGGGAATAAATTTTTTGAAAGCCAGGGCATTGTTTGATAAAAACAATGTGTTTTATGGGGTTTATGACCGGATTGATGGTTTGAAGGTGTCGAGTAGTGTGATTTACAGGGGATATAGTGTAGGACAAGTGAATTCTGTGAGTTTTACAGGAGAACGGTTTGATAAAGTGCTGGTGCAATTTACCGTTGGTAAAAAGCTGAAAATCCCGTCTAATTCTATAGCTGCGATACAAAGTGCTGATTTAATGGGTTCTAAGGCAATTAATCTGGTGCCGGGGGATGCAATGACTTATGCTCAGAGTGGGGATACGTTGCGGACGCAGTTGGAACTTGGGATTATGGAACAATTGAACGAACATTTGGAACCATTAAAGAAAAAGGCAGAAAATATAATGGTTTCCCTGGATACTGTTTTGTTGGCGTTGCAAGAGATATTCAGTGAAAATGCAAAGGGGAATATACGGGGTTCCTTGAAAAGTGTCAGTCGTACATTGGAGCATGTGGAAAAGGCTTCCGGTGCGTTGCATAAGATGTTGAGTGAAGAATCCGGGCGGGTATCGGATATATTGGAAAATATAAATAGCATTACTGAAAATTTAGAAGGTAGTAATACGGAGATAACACGTAGTCTGAGTAATATAACTACGATTAGTGATTCTTTGAAAGCAATAAATCTGAATAACTCTATCCGTTATTTGAATGGGGTGTTGATTCAGGTGGATTCAATTGTAAGGAAAATCAATCGGGGAAAAGGTTCCCTGGGAGGGATGGTAAATGATGCAGAATTGTATTATAATCTGACAGCAGTGAGCGATAATCTGGATAAATTATTGACAGAATTCAGGCAAAATCCGAAGCGTTTTGTAAATCTTTCCATATTTGATTTTGGTGCAAAGAAAATTTTACCGGAAGACAGTTATGGTATTGCCATTGCTGAAACAGAACGGCCGCTTCCATTGAATTCAGACCTTTATCTTAAGTATCCGGATTTGAAGGAGATGAGAAAGAATGGAAAATTTTTCTATTTGTTGCATACCTATAAAAATTTGAAACAAGCACAGAAAGAGTTGGACCAAGTTAATAAAACCTTTAAAGGAGCATTTATTGTTAAAATAAATCAAATCATAAATTAGAATCATTCTAAATAGGAGTGTGAATGTTAAAGATTTCATTAACATAATAATGTATTTACTTAATTTATTATGTTAATACTCTTTGTAGATATTTTCCTTTATCCAGAATTGTTTATGGAAGTTGTCAGGAATTGATAAAGGTCAATTTGTGATAAGTAGAGGAGTGTATAGGAAGACTGTAAGTAGCTTGGAATTACACGTGATAAGTATTTGATATAGTGTATTTTGTATATAATGTACTGATAAATAGCAAAAAACAATTTTTGAAAATAACCAAACGAAAAAGCATTTTTTTATGAGTTTTTTTTTGCGGAATTTAGCATGCTGAATGGGAGAGGGTAGTGAATAATGGGAACTATCTGACAAACAATAAACTATGGAGAAAGATTGTACAAAAGTTTGGTCAAAGTGTTTGTCGTTGATACAGGAGCAGGTATCACCGGAAAGATTTCGTACTCTTTTTAAACCGGTACGTGCCCTGAAATTGAAGGATGATATATTGACTATACAAGTGCCAAGTGCTTATGTGTATGAAGCACTTGAAGGGGAGTATATTGATATTTTACGGCGGGCATTACAAGCTGTAATAGGTCCGAAAGTAAAGCTGGAGTATTCTGTGGTTGTTGAAAAGATAAAAGCAGCAAAGCCTTTGACAACGACTTTAGCTTCGAGTCCGGTAAAAAAACCGGTACTTAGTACCGTATATTTAGATAGTTCGAAGCAGAGTGGGGTAAAAAATCCTTTTGAACGTGTTTCCAATCAGATTCAGATAGATTCTCAGTTGAATCCTTCTTATACTATGGATAGTTTTATTGAAGGTTCATGTAACCGGTTGGCAAAATCTGCAGGGATGGCGATAGCGCAGCGTCCGGGAGGGACGGCGTTTAATCCTTTGTTGATATATGGAGGCTCTGGTTTGGGTAAAACCCATTTAGCGCAGGCTATCGGATTGGAAGTGAAGCAGAATTTTCCCGATAAAGTGGTATTATATGTTTCTACCAATATTTTCCAGACCCAGTTTACTGAAGCTGTCCGGCGGAATGAAGTAAATGATTTTCTTCATTTTTATCAGTTAATTGATGTATTGATTTTGGATGATATTCAGGAATTGGCGGGTAAGACAGGTACTCAGAATACCTTTTTCCACATTTTCAATCATTTGCATCAGTCCGGGAAACAGTTGATTCTTACTTGTGATAAAGCTCCGGCTGAGTTGGAGGGTATGGAAGACCGATTACTGTCGCGGTTCCGTTGGGGATTAGCGGCTGAAATTAAAGTTCCCGATTTTGAGACCCGGAAAGAAATCGTGTTGAATAAAGCCCGTAAAGATGGTATTGATTTTTCGGAGGATATTATAGAATATATTTGCAAATATGTGAACAATAATGTCCGTGAATTGGAAGGAGCAATGATTTCATTGCTGGCTCAGTCTACTTTTAATAAGCGTGATTTGACCCTGGATGTGGTACAGGATATTCTGGGTAAAATGGTGAGGAAACAGACAGAGGAACTGACTGTTGGCAGAATTCAGCAGGTAGTATGTGAGCATTTTAAAATTCCTGAAGAACTTTTGCAGACTAAGACCAGGAAGCGCGAAGTTGTACAAGCCAGACAGTTAGCAATGTATTTTAGTAAGAATTATACCAAATACTCACTTTCTTACATTGGGAATCAGATTGGTAAAAAAGACCATGCGACAGTTTTATATGCTTGTAAAGCTGTTACAGATTTGATAGAAACAGACCGTAATTTTAAGATTTTGGTGGAAGAGATACAACGGAAATTATACTGTATGAATTGAGCTCTTATTAATAATTCAAAAGAGGGTTTAGAATTAGGGATAATCCTGATTTTAAACCTTTTATTTTATCTGTATGTTTGTGTTGTTTGCGGTTATTTATTATGGAAGATGTTTATAAAACAATAAAGGAGCCTGCAGAGGGCTTATATAAGGAGAAAGGAAGCCGTTTTATTGCCTTGGCCTATCCTGTCGAAAATGAGGATGAAATTAAAACGATAGTTGCTTGTTTGAAAGAACAATATTATGATGCCAGACATCATTGTTTTGCGTGGAGGTTAGGTGTGGCTAAAACTTGTTTCCGGGCAAATGATGATGGGGAACCTTCTTCTACTGCCGGCAAACCTATTTTAGGACAAATTCAGTCTCAGGATTTGACGAATATTTTGATTGTGGTGGTTCGTTATTTCGGCGGAACCAAACTAGGTGTTTCTGGTTTAATCAATGCTTATCGGGAAGCAGCTACTGATGTTCTTCGGAATGCTGTAGTCATTGAAAAAACAGTGGATGAAAGATTGCGTATTCGTTTCAGTTATCTTGTCATGAATGATATTATGAAAATTGTGAAAGAGGAGGTACCGGAAATATTGGAGCGTCATTTTGAGTTAGAATGTGAAATGTTGCTTTCCATCCGCCAGAAAGATATGCCTGTATTACGTTCCCGATTAGCACAGATTGAATCTGTCGACTTTCTTGACTAAGAATAATTCGAAAAAAAACAATAAAAATTTGTGAAGTTAAATATTCTCTCTATCTTTGCACCTGCAATGGGAAGACATTGTGGCTTGATTCACTAGCTCAGCCGGTAGAGCACAACACTTTTAATGTTGGGGCCCTGGGTTCGAATCCCAGGTGGATCACAGAAACGCTGGACAGAAATGGACAGTAAATGTACAACTCCTACAATATCAAGTATTGTAGGAGTTTTTCTTTGTATAATGTCTGTGACCTAATAAGGATAGTGTTCCAAAAAGTGTGTAAATCCCTCTAATTTTTATTTTTGTAATGAGCAATTTCAAAAATGATAGATTATGGAATTTATACATGAACAAATCTCGGAAATAATTTCTGAAATCACAAATGGTGAATCAGGTTTTCAAGGGTTGGTGAAACAAGGCTTGGAAAGCCTGATGCTTTCCGAGCGTCGTCTTCACAATGAAAGTGCCTCTGATGTAAGCAATGGCTTTCGGGATCGTCGAGTATGGTCACGGCGGCAAAGTGTTTGAGCTAGGTGTTCCTCGCAGCCGTAACAGCAATTTTTATCCGTTGCTTTTAGGCGTACTCAAGGATCAGGAAGAAGAAGCCCAAAAGCTAGTGAGTAGTCTTTATTGTAGTGGTTTGACCACGGAACAGGTGGGTAAGATTTATGAACAGTTTTACGGAAAGCATTACAGTAAAAGCCAGATCATCCGGTTCTTGAACCCGGCGCGTGAAGATGTAAACGCGTGGCTCGGTCGTAAGCTGGAACGTCGTTATCCGATTCTTTACATCGATGCCACTTATGTTCTCACCCGTCGGGACGAATGTGTGAGCAATGAAGCCTACTACACAGTTTTAGAGGTAAAGGAAGACCGCACAAGGGAAGTTTTAACTGTAGTAAACTTTCCCACAGAAAGCGCAACCAACTGGAAAGATGTATTTGAAGATCTTAAAGAAAGAGGGGTTGCTGTCGTCGATCTGCTGGTATGTGACGGATTATCCGGTATTGAAAATACGCTGGCTGATACTTTTCCCCAAGCGGATCTGCAATTATGTACCGTCCATCTGAAAAGGAATATCGTGAATAAGGTCAAGCCCAGGGATAAGAAGCAGGTTATGGAGGAACTCAAACAAATCTGCTCTCCTGACCAATGGGACATCACCCCGGAAAAGGCATTCGGTGTATTTAAGGAATTCATACAAATGTGGCAAAAGAGTTATCCGCCTTTAAAGAGATATCAGCACGACAGATACAGGTTTTATTTTACATACTTTAAATATGAAAGGGAAATCAGGGGAATGATTTATACTACGAACTGGATTGAAAGACTGAACAGGGATTATAAAAGGGGCATTAATATGAGAGGGGCTATGCCGAATCCAAAGGCTGTCATTCTACTGATGGAAACCGTGGCTCAAAATGCTGATATTTATAAATACCCTATTTATAATTTTTTACAATCAAGATTATTTTATTAAAAATTAATAGATTTACAGAAATGAAAAAACAAGGGCTATACACACTTTTTGGGACACTATCCATCGTCTGCCTGTTGCCGCTGACAATATATGCGCAGGACATAAAAGTCAAGGGACAGGTAACGAACCAGGCGCATGAGGCGGTGGAAGCTGCCGTCGTCATGTTGGTGCGAACCCATGATGCTCGTCCGTTGGAATATTGCATTACGGACAAACAGGGTTTCTTCTCGTTGAAGCACGGGAAAAAAGTGGCGGGGCAGCTGCTTGTCAGGCACGTTGCCTATGCCGTTGCGACCATCCCCTTGCCGGAAGCATGCGATACCGTGCTTGATGTCGTTCTCACACCGGCACAGTATGAAATGGAAGAGGTTAACATCAAAGGCAAAAGAATCCCCGTGCAGTTTAAGAACGGGGATTGGGTCATCAACGTAGAAAACTTCATCACACCGGGTACGGAAAGGTGTATCGACCTGATGAAGAACCTGCCCGGAATGATGGTCAACGAAGAGACCGGACAAATTAAACTGCACGACAAACCGGTAGAGCTGAAGCTGAACGGTGTCCGGCAGCCTCTGACATTCGACCTGCTCAAATCGCTGCCTTCGCGGATTGTCGACCAGGTTGTTCTGACCCCCATCAAAAGACCGGAACACGATGACCCGGACAACAATGCCGCCATTGTCGACATCAGGACGAAAAAGAAATACATCGACGGGTTTACGGGAAATATCGACGGCAGTTATGGCAAAGACCGGGCAAACAATCTGCCGGGAGATGCGGACGGAGATTTTTTTGTCATGCTGATGAAAAAGGATTTTTACTTGAACCTTAAACTGAATGGTAGCGTTTACAGTGAAACGTCACATATCACCGATAGTACGTGGTACGGATTGAGCCAAAGCGGGACGATGCTCCGGCAAGATGTCCGCAATAAAAATGAATGGTCGTCGGTGAATAATTTGAACCTTTCGTGGAACGTCAAAAACGGTAACCGCATCAATGCCAACCTCTACCTGTCCGCTTCCCGGTTGTCGCCAACGCTCACCGGAAACGAATACCGACAGGGACAGGAAAAAATCGAATACGACAGACACAATACCGACAAGCGTTTCATGCCGACCGGCAACATCCAGTTCGAAGCAAGCGAGAACCTGCCTTTCAAGCTGAAAGCGTCTTACGGGTATATCCGCAACGATGCGGATTCCCGTTACGACTACCAATACAGACGTGCGGATACCGTCTTCGATGCTTATGATTATTTTTATAAATTGTCGGGCAGCCAAAACCTTTTCAATCTGAATGCCGGCAAACCTTTTCTGGATAATAAGCTACGGATTGATATAACAGGACACGCCAACATTGCCCGGACTCACAACGACATCCGGTATGAACCGGTTGCCGCGTTTCGGACAAATGAGAACTTCGAGTACAAGGAACGAATCGGTAGCGGTTATCTTTCGCTGTCGTATTACTGCAATCCGAAGATCTCTGTAACCGCCGGCATTCAAGCCGCATACACGAACTATCATTTGCAGTTGGCAAAAGAAAATCTGGAAAGCGCAAACCATTATTGGAATCTGCTTCCCTGGTTCAGTGTGAATTTTAATATCAGTAAAAACTATACTTCTACCTTTCATTTTAATAGTACCATTAAACGTCCTTCCTATAATATGTTGACTCCAAATGTCATTTATGCCAGTGACAAGTTCTATTCTACCGGTAACCCTTGGTTGAAGCCGGCGAAGAAATGGAGCGTGGAGTATTTTAATACTCTTTTCACAAAATTCTCCATGTCTGCCTATTGGGGATATACCAAAGATTTGTATTCCTCGGTGTTGATAGACAAGGGCAACGAGGTTACGGAAAGTTCCTACCGGAACTGTTTCGACAAGTGGGAGACGGCTCTCAACTTCAATAGTTCGTTGAATTTTATGGACAACCGTTTGAATATGTATATTAATTTGGAGTGGATTTTTGGGAAATATCTGAATTTCAAGGAAAATTTCACGTTACCAAAGAATAGATACAATAGTTTGTCTGGAGCCATGAATTTTGACTATTGGATAACAGGTAATTATCGGCTGAAAGCTTATGGTAATATGGAATTGGGGATAATTGACAAGGATTACCAGACGGATACCAAACCCTACCTTCATTTTAATCTGGGTGTTCGTTACAAGTGCCTGGCAAAACGTTCCCTTTACGTATCCTTTTATGGGACAGATATTTTCAATTCTTCTCATCGGAGAAAAACGATGCGTTACGACCAGAATATTCGTTATTTGAAACAGGAAGACAGTTATCAGGGACTCACAATCAGTTTGTCCTATAGTTTTCAAGGTGGTAAGGATTTGAAACGCGGAGAAGTGGATGATGATGTCAATGCGGAAAATTACAGATTCGATAAATGAATAAAATATGTCTTTTCTTTATAAAGAATTGACAATGTGTTTAACAATTAAAAACAACAATCATCATGAACTAAAAGCATACTATCAATTGAATTTTACGGCAGGATTTGAAAGATTTATGGATTTTAATACTTCTATTTTGTTAAAAATGTCTTGAAGATTAAGTGTTCGGCATGGGACTCTCGAATGCTTGAGAGACCAAAAATTCAGAAAATTTTCCGGCATCTCTTCGCTGGCACTGTTTTGATGATGATATGAACCAATTTTATTCAGGATGTCTTGACGTATTGGTTCGTATATCAACTTAAATATAGAAATTTTACCTTTGTTGTTGTAATTGATGGACAGACGCTCGAATGTCAACAGTAGGTTATGACAAACAAGAATCTGTTATTGTGCGACACTTTGAAATGCTTGTTACATTGACGATAGGGATTTTTGAAGGGACATAATCTCTTCCCTCCGCAGGGAGATTAAAACAGACCAGAAACACTGGTCTGTTTTGTTTTTTATCCGGGAATAATTTTGTAAATTTACATTTTCATCGGGTAGCAGATATTGATTATGATAACAGAACAAGAAATAAAGAAATTGGTGCAGGAAGGGCGGCGAAAAGAAGCGATTGCTTTGCTTGAAGAACAATTGAAAGTGCAAGGGCCGGAAGAACTTGTTTTGATGCAATTGGGGGAACTGATTTATGCAGAAGGACAGATGGCAAATGCATTGAATAAATTTAATGCTGTAATTCGTTTAAATCCTGAGAATCAGAAGGCCCGAAATTATGTGACAATGATTAACGGGATTTTGGGATATTATTGCAAAGATTTGCTGAATCCCTGAGGGACCGGAAAGTATGATGTATGTATGCATATTCAACAGGTTTGTCGGTTCATTGGTTTTGTGTTCCGGCAGAAATCACAGAAACGGAAGCGGGAACCAATGCTGAAAATCATTCCGGGTGTAGGGAAAAAGAATAAACTAAGCATTGATTTAGTGTAATGAAGTGTATAAATACTTTTTTTTATCTTTTACTTTTTACTTTTTACTTTTTACCTTATCTTTGTCCGCTCAATTTTGAATAGTTTAACGCATTAAAAATCAATCCACTTTGAAAGGAGGTGCTTTTATTCCGGGGAAATAGCAGGGGGTAAATAATTAAAAACATGAGAAACATCGCGATTTTTCGTGGCTTTGAACAAGATTCAGAGTGGATAAGATATGCGAAAATGAATCACATTAAAATTTGATATTATGATTATTGTTCCTTTAAAAGAAGGCGAGAATATTGAAAGAGCCTTAAAAAAATTCAAAAGAAAATTTGAAAAAACCGGTGTTGTAAAAGAATTGAGAGATCGTCAGGCTTTTACAAAACCTTCTGTACGCAACCGGGCACAGCGCATTAAAGCTATTTACAAACAGAGTTTGCAGCAGGCTGAAGATTAATGTAGGATTGTCCTGTCCGTGTTGTTTGCGGCAAGATTACGGGAGAGGCGCAAATTATAAATTAATATTCCTCCAGGATTTGTTTTTCCCGGAGGAATATGTTAAATTGGGGGCGTCTTAAAAAGGTTGAGTATGGAAATTGAATCGTTCCTGGTATATCTGAAGAATGTGAAACGGTATTCTCCGTTGACGTTGAAAGCTTATGAGGAGGATTTGAATCAATTTTCAGAGTTCTGTGAAAAAGTTGAGTTAATTCATGAATGGACGGAAGTGACATCAGGAATGGTCAGACGTTTTGAAGTTGGGTTGATGTCTGGCAAGTTGGAATTTTTCAAAGGAGATGTCGTGTACAGGCCCAAGGCTATGAGTCCGAAATCTGTCCGGCGGAAGTTAAGTTCGTTGCGGACCTTTTTCCGTTATCAGATGCGTGAAGGCCTGCTTCAGGATGATCCTACGGAAGTGGTGGTTGCTCCTAAGATTGGAAAGCGTTTGCCAGTGTTTGTGCCGAACTATAAAATGGATGAGTTGCTGGATGAGAAAGAATCCGGGAAAGAGGATTTTTCTACTTTCAGGGATTTGATGCTTCTGATGGTGGCTTACTATACGGGAATGCGGCGTTCGGAGCTAGTGTCTCTGAAGTTGGATGCATTGGATATGGGAGCCGGAATTGTCCGGATAACAGGTAAAGGTGATAAGCAGCGGATTGTTCCGTTATTGGAGGATTTGCAGGAGGAAATCCGGGATTATTTGAAAGAAAGGGAGAAGAGAATAAAAGGGGAAGGGCATGCTTTCTTTTTTATTACGGATGCCGGCGAGCCTGCTAATGAAAAATACATTTACCGGCATATCAAAAAATGTCTGGGCGAAGTAACTTCTTTGGTGAGACGAAGTCCGCACATTTTACGTCATTCATTTGCTACGGCTTTGTTGAACAACGGGGCTTGCATAGAGGCTATTCGTGAATTGCTGGGGCATTCCAGTCTGGCTGCGACACAGGTCTATACTCATAATTCTTTTGAGAGTTTGAAACGGGTTTATAATGAGGCTCACCCTCGGGCTTAAAATTTTAAGGAGGAAACGTTATGGAAATTAAAATTAATGCAGTTGGTTTTTCTGCAAGTTCTCAGTTGGAAGATTTCATTCAGAAAAAAATTTCTAAGCTGGAAAAGTATCATGACGGGATTGTTGGTACTGATGTTATTTTGAAGCTGGAAAAGGACGATAACCTGGAAAATAAAGTAGTGGAAGTCACAGTATCAGTAAAAGGACAGGATGTTTTTGCCAAGAAAAATGCTAAAAAATTCGAAGAGGCTGTTGATGAGCTTTATGATGTATTGAAGCGTCAGTTGGTAAAAGTAAAGGAAAAGGAAAGAGAGTGTTAAAGAGGTGAGAAGTTTTGGGTTTGGAGAGGAGGTGTATACTAAGCGGCTCATCTTTAAATATCAGTACTTCAATTTTGATGAAATAATTTTGTGGGACAGAATTATTTAATTATATTTGCACGCTCAAAAGAAGGGACTTGACAATTCTTGTTTTAGATAAGTGTCTGTTGGTCTGAGAATTAAAAAGAGATTTAGAGTTATATTGAGATAAATTGTTTAATAATAAAAAGTTTTTAAGTCATGGCTAAAGAAAAGTTTGACAGGTCGAAACCACACGTAAATATCGGTACTATCGGTCACGTAGACCACGGTAAAACCACTTTGACAGCAGCAATTACTACTGTGTTGGCAAAAAAAGGTCTTTCTGAATTGCGTTCATTCGATTCTATCGATAACGCTCCTGAAGAAAAAGAAAGAGGTATCACCATTAATACTTCTCACGTAGAGTATTCTACTGCTAATCGTCACTATGCTCACGTTGACTGTCCGGGTCACGCCGATTATGTAAAGAACATGGTTACTGGTGCTGCTCAGATGGATGGTGCTATTCTGGTTTGTGCTGCTACTGACGGTCCGATGCCTCAGACTCGTGAGCACATCCTGTTGGCTCGTCAGGTAAACGTTCCGAAGATCGTTGTGTTCCTGAACAAAGTGGATATGGTTGATGACGCTGAAATGTTGGAATTGGTTGAAATGGAAGTTCGTGAGTTGTTGAATTTCTACCAATATGACGGTGACAACACTCCGATTATCCTGGGTTCTGCACTGGGTGCTTTGAACGGCGAGGCTAAATGGGAAGAAAAAGTAATGGAACTGATGGATGCAGTGGATAACTGGATTCCGCTTCCTCCGCGTGAAAATGAAAAACCGTTCCTGATGCCGGTTGAAGACGTATTCTCAATTACTGGTCGTGGTACAGTTGCTACCGGTCGTATTGAAACCGGTATTGTACACGTAGGTGATGAGTTGGAAATTATCGGTTTGGGTGCAGATGGTAAAAAAACTGTTTGTACCGGAGTTGAGATGTTCCGTAAATTGTTGGATGAAGGAGAAGCCGGAGACAACGTTGGTTTGTTGTTGCGTGGTATCGACAAAAACGAAATCAAACGTGGTATGGTATTGGCAAAACCGGGTTCAGTTAAACCTCACAGCAAATTCAAAGCAGAGGTTTATATCCTGAAAAAAGAAGAAGGTGGTCGTCATACTCCGTTCCATAACAAGTACAGACCTCAGTTCTATCTGCGTACTATGGACGTTACCGGTGAAATCACTCTGCCGGAAGGAACTGAAATGGTAATGCCTGGAGATAATGTAACAATCACTGTAGAATTGTTGACTCCGGTAGCTTGCTCACTCGGTCTCCGCTTCGCTATCCGTGAAGGTGGTCGTACCGTAGGTGCTGGTCAGATTACTGAAATCTTAGAATAAGATTCTATATTGCAAGGCGGTTTGTCGGACCGCCTTGTTTTACGGGTGTAGCTCAGTTGGTAGAGCACTGGTCTCCAAAACCAGGTGTCGGGAGTTCGAGTCTCTCCTCCCGTGCTGAAAAATTTGAATTTTAAATTTTAAGTTGTACCTTTGTGGTCTCTTTAAAATTTACAATCTACAATCTGATGAATATAAAAGCTTATTTTGCAGACGTTTATAACGAGCTGGTTAATAAAGTCTCCTGGCCATCATGGTCTGAACTCCAGAGCAGTGCTACTATAGTAATGATAGCTTCCGTCATTATTGCTTTAGGCATTTTTGTGATGGATTTTGCGTTCAGACACATTATGGATTTTATATATAGTATGTTATAATTAATCCTCAGAACAGACATGGCAGAAATTAAGAAAAGATGGTATGTGCTTCGAGTGATTGGTGGAAAAGAGAAGAAAGTAAAGGAGTACATTGAAAATGAAGTTGCCAGTTTAGGGCTGCAGGATTATGTTTCACAGGTTTTGATACCTACTGAGAAAATTTATCAGGTACGCAATGGAAAAAAGATCAGTAAAGAACGTAACTTTTTTCCGGGCTATGTTATGATAGAGGCTGCTCTTGTTGGTGAAATTCCTCACATGCTTCGTGATATTACGAACGTGATAGGCTTCCTGGGGGAAACCAAAGGGGGTGATCCGGTACCGATGCGTCAATCGGAAATTAACCGGATTCTCGGAACAGTAGATGATCTGGCGGAACAACCCGAGGAGATTAACATACCTTATGTCGTTGGCGAATCCGTAAAAGTTACAGACGGTCCGTTCAACGGTTTTACCGGTGTGATAGAGGAGGTGAATAATGACAAAAAACGGGTGAAAGTAATTGTCAAGGTTTTTGGTCGTCAGACGCCACTTGAATTGAGTTTCATGCAGGTAGAAAAAGAATAACACAATTATTTGATTTAAAAAATGGCAAAAGAAGTTGAAGCTCTTATCAAGCTACAGATTAAAGCTGGAGCCGCGAATCCTTCTCCTCCAGTAGGTCCTGCTTTAGGTTCTAAAGGAGTCAATATTATGGACTTCTGCAAGCAATTTAATGCAAGGACTCAGGACCAGGCAGGTAAGATCATTCCGGTGATTATTCAGGTTTATGGTGATAAATCGTTTGATTTCGTAACCAAACAGCCGCCTGTTGCTATTCAGCTTTTGGAAGCAGCAAAAATCAAATCGGGCTCAGACCAGCCTAACCGTAAGAAAGTAGCTTCGTTATCTTGGGACAAGGTACGGGAAATTGCTACGGGTAAGATGAGCGATTTGAATGCTTTTGAAATTGAAAAAGCAATGAGCATGGTAGCTGGAACTGCCAGAAGTATGGGTATCACCATTGATGGTGAAAAACCTTTTTAATGAATTTGTAATACTTCAAACGTAATGAGTAAACTGACAAAAAATAAGAAGTTAGCTTTAGAAAAGATCGAAAATGGTAAGGTTTATACCATTGAGGAAGCTGCTCAACTGGTGAAAGATATTACTTTTACCAAGTTTGATGCGTCAGTTGACATGGACGTTCGTCTTGGGGTTGATCCGCGTAAAGCCAATCAAATGGTGCGTGGTGTCGTAACCCTGCCCCATGGTACCGGTAAAGAAGTTCGCGTTTTGGTTCTTTGTACTCCTGACAAGGAAGAAGAAGCAAAAGCTGCCGGGGCCGACTATGTTGGATTGGATGAGTACATTGAGAAATTGAAATCAGGTTGGACTGATATTGATATTATCATTACAATGCCTGCCATCATGGGTAAAATTGGTGCTTTAGGACGAATCCTGGGTCCGCGTGGATTGATGCCAAACCCGAAGAGCGGTACTGTTACTATGGAAATAGGTAAGGCCGTGAATGAGGTTAAGCAGGGAAAGATTGATTTTAAAGTTGACAAATTTGGTATTGTACACACTTCTATTGGTAAGGTAAATTTTGATGCTGAGAAGATTAAGGATAATGCCCGTGAATTCATGGCAACTATTCAGAAATTGAAACCTTCTTCTGCAAAAGGAACTTATGTGAAGAGTGTATTCCTGTCAAGTACAATGAGTCCCGGTATTAAATTAGACCTTAAGTCATTACTTGATTAATTATTAACCTTTTAAAGGACCATTTGTAGAATGAAAAGGGAAGAAAAACAAGTAATCATAGACAATTTAACCGAGCAGATTAAAGCACACAAGCATATCTATATCAGTGATATTTCTGAGTTGGATGCTGTTGCTACGCAAGAATTGCGTAAGGCATGCTACGACGCTAATATCAAATTGATTCAGGTAAAAAATACCTTGTTGCGGGTAGCGTTGGAGGGTCTGGATACCGACTATAATGAAATTTATAGTGTATTGAAAGGTTCCAGTGCCGTGATGCTGTCTGAGACAGGTAATGCTCCTGCAAAACTGATTAAAGAGTTTCGTAAGAGTCATGACAAACCTGTGCTGAAGGCTGCTTTCGTGGAAGAATGTGCCTATGTGGGTGAAAGCCAACTGGACGCTCTCGTTAGCATCAAATCTAAGGAAGAATTGCTGGGAGATATCGTACTGTTGTTGCAGTCGCCGATGCAAAAACTTATCTCTGCTTTGGAATCAGGGAAAAACACTATCGGAGGAGTGCTTAAGACTCTTGAAGATAGAGCGTAATTTACATTATTATTATTTTTTGAATAAAAACATTTTAAATACTTATCGAAATGGCAGATTTGAAAAAACTTGCAGAAGAATTGGTTAACCTGACAGTAAAAGACGTAAAAGAGTTAGCTGACATCTTAAAAGAAGAATACGGTATCGAACCTGCAGCCGCTGCTGCTGTTGTAGCTGCTCCTGCCGCTGGTGGCGAAGGTGCTGGTGCTGCTGCTCAGACTGAGTTCGACGTGATCCTGAAATCAGGTGGTGCTGCAAAATTGGGTGTTGTTAAGTTAGTAAAAGAGCTGACTGGTCTGGGACTGAAAGAAGCTAAAGAATTAGTTGACAAAGCTCCGGCTCCTTTGAAAGAAAAAGTTTCTAAAGAAGAAGCTGAACAATTGAAAGCTCAACTGGAAGAAGCAGGAGCTGAAGTTGAACTTAAATAAGTCATAGACCCTATGGGTTTCAAGGTTTAGAGTCAATTTTGACTCTAAACCATTTTGTTGTTAATATTGTTTAGGTTCCAAAAAATTAATAGATGTCTTCAAATACTTCAAACAAAAGAATAAGCTTTGCCTCCACGAAAAATCAGTTGCAATATCCTGATTTTCTTGAAGTGCAATTAAAGTCTTTCAAGGACTTTTTTCAATTGGGTACGACGCCTGAAAACAGAAAGAACGAAGGCCTATATACTGTTTTCAAGGAGAACTTCCCAATCACCGACACCCGGAACAATTTTGTTCTGGAATTTTTGGACTACTTCATTGATCCGCCCCGTTATACGATAGATGAATGTCTGGAGCAGGGATTGACTTACGGAGCTCCATTGAAGGCCAAATTGAAGTTGTATTGTACAGATCCTGAGCATGAGGATTTTGACACGGTGATTGAAGACGTATATTTGGGGAATGTTCCTTATATGACACCCAAAGGTACTTTTGTAATCAATGGAGCTGAGCGCGTGATTGTGTCTCAGTTACATCGGTCGCCGGGTGTATTTTTCGGACAAAGTGTTCATGCGAATGGTACCAAACTTTATTCTGCCAGAATTATTCCGTTTAAAGGCTCGTGGATTGAATTTGCTACGGACATCAATAATGTGATGTACGCTTACATTGACCGGAAGAAAAAGTTGCCGGTGACTACGTTGTTGCGTGCTATCGGATTTGAGACGGATAAGGATATCCTGCAGATATTTGATTTGGCAGATGAAGTAAATGTTTCCAAATCGGGATTGAAAAAAGTTGTTGGCCGTCGGTTGGCTGCGCGTGTTTTGAAGACCTGGGTGGAAGATTTCGTGGATGAGGATACCGGTGAAGTGGTGTCTATTGAGCGTAACGAAATCATTGTGGACCGGGAAATTGTTCTGGAAAATGAACATATTGATGCAATTGTCGATTCCGGAGCAAAGACGATTTTATTGCACAAAGAGAAACAAAATCTGGCAGATTATGCCATTATATATAATACACTGCAAAAAGATCCGTGTAATTCGGAAAAAGAAGCAGTAATGCATATCTACCGACAGTTGCGTAGTTCGGAACCACCTGATGAGGCAACTGCCCGTGATGTGATTGATAAGTTATTCTTTTCGGATAAACGTTACGATTTAGGGGATGTAGGACGTTACAAACTGAATAAAAAGTTAGGTTTGTCTACCGATCCGGAAATCCGGGTATTGACGAAAGAAGATATTATCGAGATCATCAAATACTTGATTAAGCTGTTGAATGCGCGTACAGACGTAGATGATATTGACCATTTGAGTAACCGTCGTGTTCGTACTGTCGGCGAACAGTTGTATAATCAGTTTGGGGTAGGGTTGGCCCGTATGGCCCGCACGATCCGGGAACGAATGAATGTACGTGACAATGAGGTGTTCACTCCGGTAGACTTGATTAATTCCAAGATTCTGTCTTCTGTGATTAATTCGTTCTTCGGAACAAATGCTTTATCGCAGTTTATGGACCAGACCAATCCGTTGGCTGAGATTACTCACAAACGGCGTATGTCTGCATTGGGGCCTGGTGGTTTGTCCCGTGACCGTGCCGGATTTGAGGTACGTGACGTACATTATACGCATTATGGACGTCTTTGTCCCATTGAAACTCCTGAAGGACCGAACATCGGTTTGATTTCTTCACTTTGTGTATATGCCAAAATCAATGATTTGGGATTTATCGAGACCCCGTATCGTAAGGTAAATAGTGGGGTGGTAGATTTGTCTGCAGATGGAGTGAAGTATTTATCGGCAGAGGAAGAAGAGGGATTGGTGATTGCTCAGGCGAATGCAAAAGTGGCGGAAGATGGTCATTTTGTGAACAAACGGGCAAAATCGCGTAAGGACGGTGATTTTCCGGTGGAGGAAGTGGAAAATATTGATTTAATTGATGTGGCTCCCAATCAGATTGCTTCTATTGCAGCTTCTCTGATTCCTTTTCTGGAACATGATGATGCTAACCGGGCGTTGATGGGTTCTAACATGATGCGTCAGGCTGTGCCTATCATTAAGCCTCAGGCTCCTATTGTCGGAACCGGTTTGGAGGCGTCATTGATTCGTGATTCCCGCACGCAGATTGTTGCAGAAGGTCCGGGGGTTGTTGATTTTGTGGACGGGCGTCGTATTGTGATAAAATATGACCAGACGGAGGAGGAACGTTTTGTGACTTTTGACGGGGATACCAAAGAGTATATTTTGCCGAAATATAAACGTACGAATCAGAGTACTACTATGACTTTGCGTCCGATTGTCCGGAAAGGACAGCGTGTGGAAGCCGGGGAAATTCTTACTGAAGGTTATTCTTCTGAGGGTGGTGAACTGGCTTTGGGACGTAACCTTAAAGTGGCTTATATGCCTTGGAAAGGGTATAATTATGAGGATGCCATTGTGATTTCTGAAAATATTGTTCGGAATGATGTATTTACTTCAGTCCATGTGGATGAATATTCATTGGAAGTTCGTGAGACGAAGCGTGGTCTGGAAGAGTTGACGGCTGATATTCCAAATGTCAGTGAAGATGCTACGAAAGATTTGGATGAGAATGGTATTATCCGTATAGGTGCCCGTATTAAACCGGGTGACATTATGATTGGTAAGATTACACCGAAAGGGGAGTCTGACCCAAGTCCGGAAGAAAAATTGCTTCGTGCCATTTTCGGTGATAAAGCGGGTGATGTGAAAGATGCTTCATTGAAAGCTTCTCCTTCATTGAATGGTGTGATTATTGATAAGAAATTGTTCCAGCGTATGTTAGGAGACCGGAAGACTAAAGCTGCCGGGAAAAACATTCTTACTGAAATTGATGAACAATTTGAACGGAAAGTCGGTGATTTGACTAATTTATTGATAGATAAATTATTTGAATTGACTAACGGGAAAACTTCCCAAGGGGTGAGAAATTACCTGAATGAGGATGTTATACCGAAGGGTGTTAAATTTACGCTGAAAACTTTGCAAAATCTGAATTTCCTGGAAGTTAATCCGAACAAATGGACGACAGATAAGCAGAAAAATGACATGATCCGCGATTTGCTGCATAATTTTGTGCTGAAATACAAGGAGATTGAAGGTCAGATGAAGCGTAAGAAATATAATGCCACCGTTGGGGATGAGTTGCCTTCCGGTATCATCAAGATGGCAAAAGTTTATGTTGCTAAAAAGCGTAAACTACAGATTGGTGACAAGATGGCAGGACGTCACGGTAACAAAGGTATTGTATCGCGTGTGGTTAGGGTAGAAGATATGCCGTTCCTGGCTGACGGAACTCCGGTGGATATTTGTTTGAATCCGTTGGGTGTGCCTTCCCGTATGAATCTGGGACAGATTTTTGAAGCAGTGTTAGGTTGGGCTGGAAAAGAGTTGGGACTAAAATTTGCCACTCCGATTTTCGATGGTGCAAGTTTGGAGGATATCAATGAATATACTGACAAGGCGGGTTTACCTCGTTATGGTACGACTTATCTGTATGACGGAGGTACCGGGGAACGTTTTGACCAGCCTGCAACAGTGGGTGTGACTTATTTCCTGAAATTGGGGCACATGGTTGATGACAAGATGCATGCCCGTTCTATTGGTCCGTACTCATTGATTACGCAGCAGCCTTTGGGTGGTAAAGCACAATTTGGTGGTCAGCGTTTTGGTGAGATGGAAGTTTGGGCTCTGGAAGCTTTCGGAGCTGCTCACATCCTGCAGGAAATTCTGACGGTGAAGTCGGATGATGTAATGGGCCGAACCAAGACTTACGAGCATATCGTAAAAGGAGAGCCTATGCCGACACCGGGTCTTCCGGAATCATTCAACGTTTTGTTGCATGAACTAAGGGGACTTGGGTTAAGCGTGAACTTGATATAAGGTAAAAGGTAAAAGGTAAAAAGTTCGCATGAACAGCCTTTTACTTTTAACTTTTAACTTTAGAAAATTATGGCTTTTAGAAAAGATAATAATACCAACAAGCCCAAGAGCTTTACAAAAATTGCAATCGGACTGGCATCACCAGAAGAGATTCTGGAACATTCCAGTGGTCAGGTACTGAAGCCTGAAACTATCAACTATCGTACTTATAAGCCTGAACGTGACGGTCTGTTCTGTGAACGGATTTTTGGTCCGGTGAAGGATTATGAGTGCCATTGCGGTAAATACAAACGCATTCGTTACAAAGGTATTGTTTGTGACCGTTGTGGTGTGGAAGTTACCGAAAAGAAAGTCCGTCGTGAACGTATGGGGCATATCCAGTTGGTTGTTCCGGTGGCACATATCTGGTATTTTAAATCACTGCCTAATAAGATTGGTTATTTGCTGGGATTACCCTCCAAGAAATTGGATGCAGTCATTTACTACGAGCGTTATATTGTTGTGCAGGCCGGTATTATGGCGGAAAAAGGTATTTCTGAACTGGATTTGCTGACAGAGGAGGAGTATCTGGATATTGTAGAAGCTATTCCTGCTGACAATCAGCATCTGGAAGACGATGATCCGAATAAGTTTATTGCCAAAATGGGGGCTGAAGCAATTCAGATGTTATTGGAACGTTTGGATTTGGATAGTCTTTCTTATGAATTGCGTCATAAGGCAAATACGGAGACTTCACAACAGCGTAAAAATGAAGCTTTAAAACGTCTTCAGGTGGTAGAAGCTTTCCGGGAGAGTAAGGAAGTAAATAAGCCGGAGTGGATGATTGTGAAGGTATTGGCTGTAATTCCTCCGGAATTACGTCCGTTGGTGCCTTTGGATGGAGGGCGTTTTGCTACTTCAGATTTGAACGATTTGTATCGCCGGGTGATTATCCGGAATAACCGTCTGAAACGTTTGATTGAAATCAAGGCTCCGGATGTGATTCTGCGAAATGAAAAACGTATGTTGCAGGAAGCGGTGGATTCTTTGTTTGACAATTCACGTAAGTCGAATGCTGTTAAGATTGAGAATAACCGGCCGTTGAAGTCATTGTCTGATAGTCTGAAAGGTAAGCAAGGACGTTTCCGTCAGAATTTGTTAGGTAAACGTGTGGATTATTCTGCCCGTTCTGTAATTGTGGTCGGCCCGGATTTGAAAATGCACGAATGTGGTTTGCCCAAGGATATGGCAGCGGAATTATATATGCCTTTCATTATCCGGAAATTGATAGAGCGCGGTATTGTCAAGACTGTGAAGAGTGCGAAGAAAATTGTTGATCGTCGTGACCCGGTAGTTTGGGATATTCTGGAGAATGTATTGAAAGGGCATCCGGTATTATTAAACCGTGCTCCGACTTTGCACCGTTTGGGTATTCAGGCATTTCAGCCTAAATTGATTGAAGGAAAGGCTATTCGTTTACATCCTTTGGCTTGTACCGGTTTTAACGCTGACTTTGACGGGGACCAGATGGCTGTTCATTTACCTTTGGGTAATGAGGCTGTATTGGAAGCTCAGATTTTGATGCTTTGTGCACATAATATTTTGAATCCGGCCAATGGTGCGCCTATTACGGTTCCTTCACAGGATATGGTACTTGGTTTGTATTATATAACAAAACCGCGTAAAGGGGTGAAAGGTGAGGGATTGAAATTCTATTCTCCTCAGGAAGTAATCATTGCATTGAATGAGAAAGCTGTAGATTTGCATGCTTTGATTCAGGTTAAGGTCAGAGATATAGATAATGAAGGGAATGAATATTTCCACATGATTGAAACCACGGTGGGACGTGTTATCCTGAATCAGTTTACTCCGAAGAATTTCCCGTATATCAATACTTTGATTACGAAGAAATCACTGCGTGACATTATCAGTGATGTCTTTAAGCGTTGCGGAGTGGATGTCACTGCAAAATTCCTGGATGATATCAAGGATTTGGGATACCGGATGGCATTTGAAGGCGGATTGTCATTTAATTTGGCTGACGTTATTGTGCCGGACGAGAAAGATGCTCTTTTGAAAGAAGGTTATGAGCAGGTGGAAGAGGTGATGAATAACTATAATATGGGGTTCATTACGAACAACGAGCGTTATAATCAGATTATTGATATTTGGACTCACGTAAATGCTAAGTTGACCAATACTTTGATGAAGCAGCTTGCTGAAGATGATCAGGGATTCAACTCCATTTACATGATGCTTGACTCCGGGGCCCGTGGTTCCCGCGAACAGATTCGTCAGTTGGGAGGTATGCGTGGATTGATGGCAAAACCGCAGAAGTCTGGTGCTACCGGAGGTCAGATTATTGAGAATCCGATTCTGGCAAACTTCAAAGAGGGATTGTCTGTATTGGAGTACTTTATTTCTACTCACGGAGCTCGTAAAGGTTTGGCGGATACTGCATTGAAAACGGCTGATGCGGGTTATCTGACCCGTCGTCTGGTTGACGTTGCCAATGATATTACTATTACAGAAGAAGATTGCGGTACTCTAAGAGGCGTTACCATTACAGCTATCAAGAATAATGAGGAAGTAGTTGCTTCTTTGTATGAAAGGATATTGGGACGTGTATCCGTACATGATATTTATCATCCTCATACCGGGGATTTGATGGTGAAGTCGGGTGACGAGATTACGGAAGACATTGCAGAAGCTATTGAAAATTCTCCGATTGAGCGGGTTGAAGTTCGCTCTGTACTGACTTGTGAGTCGAAGAAAGGGGTTTGTGCCAAATGTTATGGCCGTAATCTGGCAAACGGGAAAATTGTTCAGATGGGTGAGGCTGTTGGTACGATTGCCGCACAGTCTATCGGTGAGCCGGGAACTCAGTTGACGTTGCGTACATTCCATGTGGGAGGTACCGCAGGAAATATTTCTACGGAAAACTCTTTGAAAGCAAAATATGATGGTATTATTGAATTTGAAGAGTTGCGTTCTGTAGAATATACCCAGGATAACGGAGAGAAATGTGATGTTGTGGTGGGACGTCTGACAGAATTGCGGATTATTGATAAGAATACAAATATTATCCTGATTACCCACAATATTCCTTATGGAGCTAAATTGTTTGTAAAAGATGGTCAGGAAATCAGCAAAAATGATTTGCTTTGTGAATGGGACCCGTTTAATGCTTTGATTATCACAGAATTTAGTGGTAAGATTGGTTCGGAAAATCTGATTGAAGGTGAAACTTTCAAGGAAGAATCGGATGAAACGACTGGTTTCCGTGAAAAAGTGATTATTGAATTTAAGGATAAAACTAAAGCTCCGGCTTTAACCATTGAGGATACGAACGGTAATGTGGTGAAAAGTTATAACTTGCCTGTAGGTGCCCACATTGTGGTAAAAGAAGGGGATGCAGTTGTTGCTGGTAGTACTATCGTAAAGATTCCGAGAGCAGTTGGTAAGGCAGGCGATATCACGGGAGGTCTTCCTCGTGTGACCGAGTTATTTGAAGCTCGTAATCCGTCGAATCCGGCTGTTGTGTCGGAAATAGACGGTGAAGTTACTTATGGAAAGATTAAACGTGGTAATCGGGAGATTGTGGTAACTTCCAAAGCAGGTGAGGTGAAAAAATATCTGGTTTCTTTGTCGAAACAGATTTTGGTACAGGAAAACGATTATGTACGGGCCGGTACTCCTTTGTCTGACGGGGCCATAACTCCGACTGATATTCTGAATATTCAGGGACCGATTGCAGTGCAGGAGTATATAGTGAATGAAGTTCAGGATGTATACCGGATGCAGGGTGTGAAAATCAATGATAAGCATTTTGAAATCATTGTACACCAGATGATGCGTAAGGTGTTGATTCAGGATTCCGGAGATACTCGCTTCCTGGAGAATCAGATCGTTGATAAAAACGAGTTTATGGAGGAAAACGACGAGATGTTCGGTAAGAAGGTTGTGTTGGATGCCGGTGATTCGGATCGCGTGAAAGCTGGTCAGATTGTCACAGCCCGTGCATTGCGTGATATTAATTCGCAGTTGAAACGCCGGGATTTAAAAACGGTGGAAGCGCGTGATGCTGTGCCTGCAACTTCTGCGCAGGTATTGCAGGGTATTACCCGCGCCGCATTGCAGACTTCCAGTTTTATTTCAGCTGCTTCTTTCCAGGAGACGACGAAAGTACTGAATGAGGCTGCTATTTACGGTAAAGTAGATCCATTGGAGGGCTTGAAGGAAAATGTCATTTGCGGTCATTTGATTCCGGTGGGAACCGGTATGAAAGAGTTGCATGATTTGATTGTGGGGTCGAAAGAAGAAATGGAGAGAATGCAGAAATAAAATGAAGTGCCGTCCGGGAGGATGGCACTTTTTTTATGTGGAAGATTTATGGTAACTATATGAAAGTTTGATGTACACTTGTATATAGTTACCATAAATTTTATATCCCGGGATAATTTTGACTGGATAATAGAAAATGATTTTGAAATTGTGTAATATTGTAAAATTATTGAGAAGAAAAAATGTTATTTTAAATCAAAGTTTATGGAAGAACCGAAAAACAATCAATTGGAAATAGATTTGAATCATGAAGTAGCTCAGGGAACTTATGCTAATTTGGCAATTATAGCACATTCCACTTCAGAATTTATTGTGGATTTTGTTCGATTAATGCCAGGAGTGCCGAAACCTGAAGTGAAAAGCCGGATTATCATGACTCCTGAAAACGCGAAGCGTCTGATGTTGGCATTACAGGATAATATCCGGAAATTTGAACAGGATTGTGGAGTGATTCGTTTAGTTCAGGAAGGGCCCGGTTCTAATGTTCCAAGGTTTCCGATAGATATAGAACCCAAAGGCCAGGCTTAAGATATGGTGGAGAAATATGAACGTTTTTTATCGCTGGACATTCTCAGGGGAATGACAGTGGTGGGGATGATATTGGTTAATAATCCCGGGTGTAGCGGTGAAGGTTTTAAGTGGCTCGGGCACGTCCCGTGGCATGGATGTGTGTTTGCAGATGTCATTTATCCGTTTTTTCTTTTTGTTTTGGGAGCTTCTTGTTGGTTTGCAATGAGAAAAAACGGACAACAATTGACTGTTGCTGTGACATGGAAAATACTTAAGCGCGGAGTTTTGATTTTTGGTTTGGGTTTGTTGTATAATTGGTTGCCTTTTGATTTTCCTGTTTCTCAATTGCGGGTGATGGGAGTACTTCAGCGAATTGCGTTGGTGTATGTTTTTGGGGCTTTTCTTGCTTTGGGGTTGAAGAGTTATTGGAAAATATCTCTTGTCAGTGTTGTTATTTTATTAGGTTATTGGCTATTACTTGCACAGACGGGTTTTAATGATCCCTGGCATAATTTACCCGGCCGGGTGGATTTGGCTTTGTTCGGGCCGGAGCATATTCATGTTTATAACACCAGGACAGGTACGGGATTTGATCCGGAAGGTCTGATGGGTACTTTGCCGTCTTTGGTGAATATGTTGTTGGGTTATATGACAGCTAAGTGGCTGGGACAGGCCAGTATGAAGAGACGGGCTGTTTTGCAGTTAATGGGGATGGCTGTTGGGGTACTTGTTTTGTCCTGGTTGTGGAGCCGGGTATTTCCCTATAATAAGCGTTTATGGACCAGTTCGTTTGTGTTGTGTACTTCTGGTTGGGCTGCTTTGTGTTGGGGAGTGTTATTGTATATTATTGATGTGTGGAAAGTGAAGAAGTGGAGTGGATTTTTTGCTGTGTTCGGAACAAATGCTTTATTTACCTATATTTTGTCCGGAGTGTTAGGAGTGTTTTTGTGGCGATTGCAGTGGACAACTGTTGACGGAGTACGTACCGGACTTTGTAAATGGTTGACGGAGCATGTTTTTATTTATATGGGGATGCCCCGTGTAAGCAGTCTTTTGTGGGGAATGTGTATTTTATTGTTTTGTTGGTTGGTAGCTTATCCTCTGTATCGGAGAAAAATATTTATAAAACTTTAAATGAATTGTTTGGTTTGGAGTTTGTGGAAAGACAAATGTTTGGATGATAATTTAAAGTTGTTGGACGGGGTGGTTGAAGGAGAGAAGAATGGATATTTTTGTACATTTGTTGTTTGAATATGGTGTATTAATAAATTTAAAAATAAGAGAAAAATGACGGCCAATTGGTTTGAAGCGAAGGTGAAGTATATGAAAGTGAATGAAGAGGGGCGGGAGAAGAAAGTAAATGAAGCTTATCTTTTGGATGCGGTGTCGTATACGGAAGCAGAGAGCAGGATTATGCATGAGATGGAATCGGTGATTTCAGGAGATTATTATATCAGTAGCCTGAAAAAGTCCAATATTACGGAGTTGGTACTTTCTGAGGATGAGAATGATGACCGGTGGTATAAGGCGAAAGTGAATATTATTGATGCTGATGAAGTAAGCGGAAAAGAAAAGTCTACGGGACAGTATTATCTGGTGGCAGCATCCAATATGAACAGGGCTCTGGAAAATCTGGAGAAGAGTTTGTCTACTTTTGTTGTACCTTACGAAATTGCCAGTATTTCAGATACGCAGTTTATGGATGTATTTCCTTATTTTTCAGATGAAGAGGTGACGGAGGAGTCAAACGAGGGGTGATAAGAAGGAAAAACAGAGAGGAGAAATGTGCTGAAAGGTTGTTGAGCCGGGAGGTTTGTTTGTTAAATATTTCTTAATCTTTCGTAAACGTTTGTGTTACATTTATTTCTCAGTGAATAAGCAATTTGTTTCTTTGGTTTAAATGTTCGTTTTATGTGTTTTTCTTTTCTACCTTTGCCGGATAATTGCCAGATATGTCTGGTCCGGGGGAGGGGGTGAAGTGAATTGAAACTTTTATTCCGGATTGACGTAATTTGTGCATGGTTGCTGAGTGCTCTTTAAATAGTTTGTGAATATTTAGAATTAACTGTTGCGGTTATACCCTCATTGAGTGTGATAGTTGCAATTAAATGAATGATATATGAAAACACGTATTGAACATGACTTGTTAGGCGAAAAAGAGGTGCCTGCAGATGCGTATTATGGAATACAGACCCTCCGGGGAATTGAGAATTTTCAGCAAATAAGCGGAATCACGATAGGTGATTATCCTAATTACGTGAAAGCTTTAGCGATGGTGAAATGGGCGGCAGCCAAAGCCAATCAGGAATTGGAGATTTTACCGGATGATATTGCCAATGCAATTACTCATGCTTGTGAGGAAATTATTAACGGAAAGTTGCATGATCAATTTCCTGTAGACCTGATTCAAGGCGGTGCCGGTACTTCAACCAACATGAATATTAATGAAGTTGTTGCCAACCGGGCATTGGAATTACTGGGACATAAAAAAGGCGAATATGAATATTGTCATCCCAATAATCATGTGAATTTGTCTCAGTCAACTAACGATGCTTATCCTACTGCTTTTAAACTGGCTTTTATCTTTATGAACGAAGAGCTGGTTGCAGACCTGAAATTATTGATTCAGGCTTTCCACGAAAAAGGAGAAGAGTTTAAGGATGTATTGAAAATGGGGCGTACACAGTTGCAGGATGCTGTGCCAATGACTTTAGGGCAAGAGTTTGAAGCCTTTGCCGCTAACCTGGAAGAGGAAGTGGATCGTTTGAATCAGAATGCCAAATTGTTCCTGGAAGTAAATATGGGAGCTACGGCTATCGGTACCGGAATTAACTCTGAGCCGGAATATTCTGCCAAATGTATTAAGAATCTCCGAATCATCAGTGGTGAAGAATTTGTATTGGCTTCCAACTTGATTGAGGCGACTCCGGATGCGGGTTCTTCAGTGATGTATTCTTCTGCATTGAAACGTCTGGCTGTGAAGTTATCGAAAATCTGTAATGATTTGCGTTTATTGTCCAGTGGTCCTCGTTGTGGTTTGAATGAAATCAATCTGCCGCCGATGCAGCCGGGTTCTTCTATCATGCCGGGAAAGGTGAATCCGGTGATTCCTGAAGTGATGAACCAGATTTGCTATCGTATTATCGGTAACGATTTGACGGTTACTTTTGCAGCGGAAGCAGGGCAGTTGCAGTTGAATGTGATGGAACCGGTGATGGTACATGCTATTTTCAGTTCTATCAAGATGTTGCAGAAGGGAATGGATCGTTTGCGTATTCTGTGTGTTGAGGGGATTACAGCCAATGCTCAACGTTGCCGGGAAATGGTGTTGAATAGCATCGGTATTGTTACGGCTTTAAATCCTACTTTAGGTTACGAAAATTCTTCCCGGATTGCCAAACGCGCTTTGAAAGAAAACCGGAGTGTTTATGATTTGGTATTGGAAGAAGGTTTGCTGACTAAAGGAGAATTGGACGAGTTGCTGAAACCTGAAAATATGATTGAACCACATAAATTCTATAAGAAGAAATAGGAATTGGTTTATAATAATAAATAAAGGGGTGTTAAATTCGGATGAATTTGACATCTCTTTATTTATTATAACGGGTAGAAGATATTGCCGACGATTTTGTTCTTTCAAATTTAAGGAAAGAAGTTTTTGTTTTTTTGTTAAAATTATATTTTTGTAGAGAATAAACGTCTTTATGGTTTTTGATTTTTTAACTAACTATTCCATTGTTTTGAAGTATAAGCAAATAAAATAAGGAATAGATTATAAACTAAAAATAGGATTAAGATGAAGAGTACATTGATTAAAAGTTTGGCTGTTGTTTTGGTTGTTGCAGCCCTAAGTTCTTGTTACGGACCTTTCCGTCTGACTAACAAGTTGCACGCTTGGAATGGTCAGGTTTCACAGAAAAAATTTGTGAATGAATTGGTATTTTTGGGTATGTGTATTATTCCTGCGTATGAAATTTGTATTTTGGGTGACGGATTGATTTTTAACTCTATTGAATTCTGGGGTGGCAATAATCCGATTGCTATGAAAGACGGGCAGGTTGAAGAAATGGAAATGATGCATAAGGGGCAGATGTACAAAGTGATTACCAGTAAGAATCGCATGACTGTTGCTTTGAAAGATTCTGACGAAAAAGTAGATTTCAAATATTTTCCCGAGGAAAATCAATGGTATCAGGTAGAGGGGGATGTTAAAGTGATGGCAGTAAAATAAGTGAAAATCCGGGTATTCCCGGATTTTTTCTTTAACTAATGTAGTGCCATGTTATCCGGGTTTTAAAAAGCCGTTTAATTTGGATAGCGAACAATTGGTTGTTTTCATTTTCCAAATTCGGATCTTGTGTCAGGATTTCGCTGGCAATTCGTGAAACTTCATTTAATATCAAAGCATCTTTTCCCAGGTTTGCGACTTTCAGACTGCAAGTCAGTCCGCTTTGCTGAGTACCTTCCAGGTCACCGGGGCCTCTCAGTTTCAGGTCTGCTTCAGCAATTTCAAATCCGTCATTGGTTGAAGTCATGGTTTCTATTCTTTTCCGGGAATCGTTGGATATTTTATAAGAAGTCATCAGGATACAATAGGATTGGTCGGCACCGCGTCCTACACGTCCCCGTAGCTGATGAAGCTGTGAGAGTCCGAAACGTTCTGCACTTTCTATAACCATAATAGAAGCATTGGGGACATTTACACCTACTTCTATGACCGTAGTAGAAACCAGAATTTTGGTTTCTGCTGAAATGAAACGATTCATTTCCTGCTCTTTTTCTGCAGGTTTAAGTTTACCGTGCACCATTCCGATTTTGTATCCTTTGGGCAGAAAATAGTTATTGAGTTGTTCATAGCCTGCTTCAAGGTCCCGGAAATCGAGTTTTTCTGATTCTGAAATCAGGGGATAGACTACATAGGCCTGACGTCCTTTTTCCAGTTCTTTTTCTATGAAGCGGAATACTTCCTGACGTTTTTTTTCGAAAGTGTGGAGGGTAGTGATGGGTTTTCTTCCCGGTGGAAGTTCGTCTATCACCGAGACATCCAGATCGCCGTATAAAGTCATTGCCAGAGTGCGTGGAATAGGGGTGGCAGTCATGACTAGTACATGCGGAGGTATTGTATTTTTTTGCCAGAGTTTGGCGCGTTGGGCTACTCCGAAGCGATGTTGTTCGTCGATGATTACCAAACCGATGTTGTGGAAAGTGACTACATCTTCCAATAGTGCATGGGTACCAATCAGGATTTGTAAGGAACCGTTCACCAAGCCTTGGTGGATTGTTTCCCGTTCTTTTTTGTGGGTAGATCCTGTTAGCAGGGCAACTGTGATGCCAAGTTCTTTTAATAATTCCCTGATAGTTTCATAGTGTTGGGTAGCCAGGATTTCCGTGGGTGCCATCAGGCAAGCCTGGTAGCAATTATCCAGTGCGATTAGCATGCAGAGCATGGCAACCAAGGTTTTTCCACTTCCGACATCTCCCTGTAATAGCCGGTTCATTTGTTTGGTGCTTCCGCAGTCTTGGCGAATTTCTTTGATGACTCGTTTTTGAGCGTTTGTCAGTTGAAAGGGAAGATAGTTGTGGTAGAAGGTGTTAAAATATTCTCCTACGATTTTGAAATTATGACCTTTGAAATAGCTTTTCCGTTTGTATTTTAGTTTGAGGATGTTTAGCTGGATATAAAAAAGTTCTTCGAATTTTAACCGGTATAATGCTTTGCGTAGTGAATCCGGAGATTCCGGAAAGTGGATATTGTATAGGGCATCATGTAAAAACATGAGTTTGTGTTGTTGAATAAACCAGGCCGGTAAGGTTTCAGATATCTTGCCTTTGATGGTTTTAAAAATATTCTCCTGAATTTTACTGATGACTTTGGAGTTCAGGAAGGCTTTTTTCATCTTTTCAGTGGTAGGATAGATGGCTTGAAACCCTACCCGTAGTTGAGATGTTTTTTCAAAGCTATCCAGTTCCGGATGGACGATGCTGATTTTCCGGTTGAATACTGAGGGTTGCCCGAAAATCAGATATTCTTTGTTGGGGTCAATTTGGTTGGTGAGGTATTTAAAACCTTTGAACCACACCAGTTCCAGGGTTCCGGTTTCGTCGTATGCTATAGCTGTCATACGGAGTGCTTTTCCTTCGCCTATGCTTTTTAGCTCTCTGATTTTTGCTTTTATCTGAATGTAAGGCAAATGTCCTGTTAGTTCGGCTATTGGATAGATTTTCGAACGGTCGATGTATTTGTAGGGAACATGGTACAGCATGTCTTCATAACTCTGGATTTCTAATTCTTCGAGTAGGACTGCTGCCTTTTTTTCCCCGACGCCGGGCAAGAATTTTATGTTTAAGCCTGCTAATTCCATAAAAAGGCTGATGAGTCTGAATAAACTGGGAAATAGCTAAATATCATTACTTGTTTTGAATTGTCCAGACGAAATTAGAATATTTTTTTTATTTTCGTATTTAGTTAGAAAGGAAATGTAAATGCAGTTGGGTAATTAGTTTTCCGGATTTTGTAATTTTAGAGTTATGGGGTATCTGAAAGAACGGTTGAAACATGTGATACGATTCAGGCATAAAAGGGGATATGGCGTTCATTCGCCTTTTATGTTTAATCTGATATTAAATGTAATCCGGGATAAAGAAAAACAGTTTGTTTATCCGGAGGCTTTGGAGAAGTCCGGAATGCTGAAAGCCAGAGAAAAGAAAGTATTCCGGTTGTTGTCGCGTTTGATTCGTTATTTGCAGGTGCATCGGGTTGTCTGTCTTGGTTGTTATGCTGATTTGTTAACAGAGTATCTCTCACAGGTGTATCGGGAAGCTACTATCCAGAGTAATTTGCCTGATCAATTGGGGCAGGCTGATTTTATTTATATCGGTCGGAAAGCTGATGAGGTGTTGCCGGAAGCATTTTCGTTGGCATTGGTATTGAAAGGGAAGACCGGGTATGTTATTGTTGCTGATATTTACCGTGATCCTTTTAATGCCCGGATATGGAGACAGTACCGGGAGCAGGCGACCGTTTCTGTGGATATGATGTGGTATGGGCTGCTTGTGTTTGATGAAAAGGTGCAGAAGGGGAGGTATAGTTTGATTATTTGAGGAGGAAAAGGTGTTTTAATTTTGAATTATTATGTTGTGGAAATTGCTGTGAATTTTGAGGATTTAAAGGTTTGGCAGGAAGCCAGGGATATAGCGAAAGAGGTTTATTTTTTTATCAGGGATATACGGGATTATGGTTATAATACTCAAATTCAGAGGACATCTGTATCGGTTATTATTTGTTTCAACCATTATTTTCTTTTATCCGTATTATCTTTATTATTTATTTTATCTTGTTCATTATGAAAATTTATACTAAAACCGGAGATAAAGGAATGACTTCCCTGATTGGCGGGAAAAGAGTTCCTAAAAACAGTGTACGTTTGGAATCGTATGGAACTGTTGATGAATTGAATAGTTATTTGGGATTAATTCGGTCTTTTGTTAAGAACAGACAGGTTGAAAATGAGCTTGTTGAAATACAATCCAGGCTTTTTGATGTCGGGGGAAGTTTGGCAGCCGATCCGGAAAATGAGCAGGTTAAGATTAAGCTGGGAGTAAATGATGGTGATATTCAATTGCTGGAAAGGGCTATTGACCGGATGGACGCAGAAGTGCCTCCTATGAAATATTTTGTTTTGCCGGGTGGGAATCAGGAGGTTTCCTTTTGTCACGTAGCCCGTACAGTATGCCGTCGTGCTGAACGGCGGATTTTGGATTTAGCCGGAGAAGCAGAGGTTGATGAATCTGTGTTGAAATATATAAACCGTTTGTCGGATTATCTCTTTGTACTTTCCCGGAAAATGGCTCATGATGCCGGAATAGAGGAACACAAATGGGTTCCCGGAGATTGAATCATTGGTGTTGAATGATTTCCAATTGAGTGGTATTCATACGGGTACATAGCCAATTGTGGAAACGTTGGGTTTCTTCTTCCGGGGGGATATTATGGTAGTCCAGGATAGCTACTGTCAGGGTGTCTGTGTTGTTGTTGTTCACGTCTGTACGAATGATTTTGGTTAAGGCGATGTTCCGGACGGAGGGGAATAAAATTTTTATTTCCGGGGCAATTTTGCTGCCCAGTGAATCGTAGATTGCATAATTATTTATTGCAGTACGTAGTTGAATAATTTCTTTTTTCAGTATTTTGGACTGTTCCTGATTTTTTTTGTAAAAATCTTGTAAGACCAAGTTGTTCAGTTCATCCCGTTTACCTTCTTCCTGATTTTTCCCCAGGCCTTGTATTATGTTTAGTTTGCAATCTTTGAGGTTGTATTGTTCCATTTTCTGATGTAGCAGGATGATATAATCTTCGGACAGGTCTTTGCCGATTAAGGTGACTGATATACTGTCGGGTTGAATATGTTTACTTACAATGAAAGTGTTCGGATAATTGATTTCATTGGTAATGAATCTGAATGCATTTGTTTCAAAAATATTGGTTTTTATCATGTTGTAAGTGATGTAAACACTGGGAACCAAAGTCAGGAATAAAATGCCGTATACGATTTGTTGTACCTTTTTTTGCCGGTTTTTGTCTACAAATGTTTTTTTAGAAAAGTGCATGAGCTTTACTCCTAATGTTGTTGCAAAGGCAATGAAGACAGAGTTTATCATGTAAAGATAGAAAGCACCAAAGAAATAAGTCAGGTTGCCGCTGGCGAGTCCGAAACCTGCCGTGCATAAAGGAGGCATTAGTGCTGTAGCAATGGCTACTCCCGGAATTACATTGCCTTTGAATTTGGTACTTGAGGCAACAATGCCTGCCATACCTCCGAAGAAAGCGATTAGCACGTCGTATATTGTCGGAGTGGTTCGTGCCAATAGTTCAGAGCGGGCTTCATTCAATGGTGAAAGGAGAAAATAGAGTGTGGAAGTCAGGATACCGAAAAGTGTGGCAATGGCCAGATTCCGGAAAGCTTTTTTGATGAGTTCGAAGTCGTTGATGCCGATGCCCAGTCCGATTCCCATGATTGGACCCATCAGCGGGGAAATTAACATAGCCCCGATAATGACTGCTGTTGAGTTTACATTTAAACCCAGGGATGCGATAAAGATGGCAAAAATCAATACCCATAGGTTACTACCCCGGAAGTTTATACCTTTTAAGATATTTTCGATTGTTTCTGTTTCATTCTCTCTTTCTTCTGATGGGTCTAAAATCTTTTTCAGATGTTTTTTCAGCAGGGTAAATATATCAATAATCATAGGTTTCTGTTTGTGTGTTTATTGTTTGTTTTTTAAATATCGGTTAAGGTAAGGAATTTCTTTCAATGGCAAATCGTTTTTCAGGAGATAAATGATATAAATAAGTAACAAGATAGTCCTGAATCCTAAGCGTAGCAATATGTTTTCAAAAGGAATCCACATGGCGATGGCATACAGTGATAGAGCTAACAGGAAATAAATGCTGATTGTCCGCATGTCATATCTGATGGGGTAATAATGTTGTCCTACTGCCCAGGAAATTACCATCAGGGTGAGATAGCAGATAAAAGCAGCCCATGCACAGGCCATGTATGGAGGGATGGTGGTATGGTTGTAAAAATAAGGAATAAAGATAATATTAATGAGCAGAGTAATAATTAATCCCAGAACGGAGAAGTAGGCTCCCCATTGTGTCCGGTCGGTCAATTTATACCATAATGACAGGTTGAAAAAAATGCCAAAGAATAGTTCTGCCATCATAATGACAGGAACTACTTTTAAGCCTGCAAAATACCGAGGGGCTATGAAGTACCGAAGTATATCGATATAGAACATGACTCCCAGAAAGATAAGAAGACCGAAAATGATGAAATATTTCATTGCATCGGCATAGGCTTGGGTTTTATTGGTTAGTTGATGTTGTGCAAAAATGAAAGGTTCGTAAGCATACCGGAAAGCCTGGGTAAACATTACCATCACAATGGCTATTTTGTAGTTTGCTCCGTAGATACCTAATTGTTCCATAGCAATGCTTTTGTTTTCAATCAGGAGGGGATAGAGGATTTTATCAATGGTCTGGCTCATGATTCCGGCAATTCCCAGAATGAGCAAAGGAAGAGAATAGCGCAGGATACGTTTTAGTAAATCTGGCCGGAAGTGCCAGTGAATCCGGAAAATTTCCGGAAAAAGAGTCAAGAGGACTATAAAAGTGCCGATGAAGTTGGATATCAATATATAACCTATGCCGTATTCCGGGTTATAGAACCAGCTGAGCCATGCCGGTGCAATTTTTTGCAACCATGGACATACGACAAGGAAGAATAGATTCAATCCGATATTCAATGTTATAAACAGTAATTTGAGTATAGCAAAACGAATGGGACGTTTCTGATAACGCAAATAAGCAAACGGGAGTGCACAGAAGGCGTCCATGGCAATAATAATGGCTGTCATGGCGATATATTCCGGATGTTCTTTTAGTTCTAAAGCTGTGCTGATAGGCGTGAGGAATAAAAATATGATTAGGACAAACAGGACTGAAGTCACTGACAATGAAGTCAGGCAGGTAGAATAAACCGTTTGGGGATTTTCTTGTTTCGGGTCGTTGGCAAAACGGAAGAAACCGGTTTCCAGACCATAAGTAAGGATGACGAGTAGTAGGGCCATCCAGGCATACAGATTTGTAATGATACCGAATTCGCCGGTAGTAGTGAGTTTATATGTATAAAGGGGTACTAAACACCAGTTTAGAAAACGTCCGACAATACTGCTTACGCCATAGATTGCAGTGTCTTTGACTAAGCTTTTCATTCCTGCCATTTTATTCTTTTAAATAAGACGTAAAACATTAGTTTCAACTTTATCGAATAAAATTAAACCGGAACAAAGATAGTTTTAATTAAGATGAAAGGCAAAGGAAAAGATATACGGGTTAAAAGCAGGGTGGAACAGATTTCGGGTTTCTGAACAAAAATGCGGAGATACTTTTATATAATATTATGACAAAAAGCCGGTTTTGCTGATATGATAAATAGAGATTTACAACTCGTAAATCTGTAAATCATTTGTATCTTTGTGGCCATTAATTTATCATGTTAATTTTCAGTTTTATATGATTTCAGTAAATAATGTCAGTGTTATATTTGGCGGATTTTACTTGTTGGATTCTGTTTCATTTCTGATTAATAAGAAAGACCGGATAGGTTTAACCGGGAGGAATGGAGCCGGGAAGTCGACAACATTGAAAATGCTGGCTGGAATACAAACTCCTTCCGAGGGAAATATTTCGATGGCTTCGGAAGTGAGAATAGGGTATTTGCCTCAGACTAAAGTTTATACAGACGGTAATACTGTACGGGAAGAGGCGAAGAAAGCTTTTGCAGACTTGTTTGCTTTGAAGGATGAGGTAATGCGTTTGAATATGGAGCTGGCTAAGCGGGAAGATTATGAGTCTGATGCTTACCTGAAATTGCTGGATAAAATTCACGATAAGACTGAATTGCTGAGTATCCGCGGAGAAAGTAGTGTGGACAAGGAAATCGAGGTTATCCTGAAAGGGTTGGGATTTAAACCGGAAGATTTAGAACGGAATTGTGAAGAATTTAGTGGGGGATGGCGGATGCGTATAGAATTGGCCAAGATATTACTGGCCCGTCCTGATATTTTTTTGCTGGATGAGCCGACCAATCATCTGGATATAGAATCTATAACCTGGTTGGAGTCTTTTTTGCAAAGTTATCCGGGAGCTGTTGTACTGGTTTCGCACGACCGGGCATTTTTGGATAATGTGACTACGCGGACAATAGAAATATCGTTAGGCAAGGTGTATGATTATAAAGTGCCTTATTCCCGTTTTGAGGAGTTGCGGAAAGAGCGTCTGGAGCAGCAGATGCGTGCCTGGCAGAATCAGCAGAAACAAATTAAAGATACTGAAGATTTTATTGAACGTTTCCGGTATAAGGCAACCAAGTCGGTACAAGTACAGTCCCGGATTAAACAATTAGAAAAGTTGGAACGTATTGAAGTAGAAGAAGAGGATGCTTCCCATATCACGGTGCGTTTTCAGCCTGCTGTCCGTTCGGGGGAGATTGTAGTTACCGGGCGGTCATTGAGCAAAGCTTATGGCGAACATCTGGTGTTGGCAAACATTGATTTGGATATTAAACGGGGGGAAAAGGTTGCTTTTGTGGGGAAGAATGGGGAGGGTAAATCCACTCTGGTAAAGATGATTATGAATGAGATTTCATATGAAGGGGAGTTAAAAATAGGGCATCATGTAAATATCGGTTATTTTGCTCAGAATCAAGCTGATTTGCTGGATCCTGAAATGACGGTGCTGGATACAGTAGACCGGGTTGCCGAGGGGGAAATCCGGAAAAAAATCCGGGATATCCTTGGTGCTTTTTTGTTTTCGGGAGAGGATGTGGATAAGAAAGTGAAAGTGTTGTCCGGAGGCGAACGAACCCGTTTGGCAATGGTGCGTTTGTTGCTTGAGCCTTACAATTTGTTGATTCTGGATGAGCCAACCAATCATTTGGATATGCGTACAAAAGATATTCTGAAAGATGCACTCCGGAAGTTTGAAGGAACGGTAATTGTTGTATCTCACGACCGGGATTTTTTGACCGGCTTGGCAGATAAGGTGTATGAATTTGCCAACCGGGGGTTGAAAGAATATCTGGGAGGTGTAGCCGACTTTTTGGAGGCTAAAAAAATAGCTTGTTTCCGGGAGTATGAGCAGTTGCGTAAAGCAGATACGAAGCAGCAGGCGACAGAAAATCCGGAAGCGGAGAAAGAAAATAAGCTTTCTTTTGAGGAGCGGAAACAATTAAACCGGGAGATTAAAAAGGCCGAACAGCGGGTAGAACAGGCCGAACAGTTTGTGACAGAAAAGGAAAATGAGATTGCAGTCATGGAGGAAAAGATGGCGGCGGGTGTAGTGGATGATGAATTGCTGAGGAAGTACGGGGAAACGCAGAAACAGTTGGAAAAGGCTATGGTGGAGTGGGAAGTGGCAACGGAGGATTTGGAGCAGATGCGGACAAAGTATTGAAAATGAATGACTGAAAATAAAAAAATAAATGGCAAAATATAAACAGGAATGTATATTCGGAATCCGGGCAGTACTGGAAGCGTTACAACAGGGAAAAGAAATCGACAAGGTGATGTTGAAAAAGGGAATCCGGGGGGAATTGTTTCAGCAATTGTTTAATTTGGTGCGGGAGAATAATATACCTTTTCAATATGTGCCGGAAGAGGTTTTCAAGCCTTTTGCCGACCGGAATCACCAGGGAGTTTTGGCTGAAGTATCGCCAGTGCCTTATCAGGAATTGAGTGAAGTGCTGGACAGCTCGGTTGCTGAGGGGAAGACGCTTTTTGTATTGATTCTGGACCGGGTGACTGATGTCCGTAATTTCGGGGCAATTGTCCGGAGTGCGGAATGTGCGGGGGTAACTGCGGTAGTGATTCCCAATAAAAATTCGGCGAAAATATCTTCGGATGCTTTAAAAACTTCTGCTGGTGCGTTATATCATATGCCAGTGTGCCGGGTTCAAAATTTAAAAAAAGTGGTCCGGGAATTGAAATTTCAAAGAGGGGTAAAGGTTTATGCTGCCAGTGAAAAGGCCGGAAAGTTCTATACGGAAGTGGATATGAAGCAGCCTCTGGCTATTATAATGGGGTCGGAAGATAAAGGAATTGATGAGGAATTGTTGAATATTGTGACAGAATGTGTTAAGATACCTCAGAAAGGGCAGATTGAATCATTGAATGTTTCTGCAGCAGCAGCAGTGATGATGTTTGAAGTGGTGAGACAGCGGGAGGGTTTGTAATTTTTTTGATTATTTTTTATAATAACGTAGGTTAAAAACATTATTTTTGTTGAAAATTAAACAGAAGGTTCATCGGGCAGTTTGTAAATACTAAAATATACAATATATGGTGAGTATTTCTCATGTTGTAGAGAATATTGTCAAGCACAGGCCTTATTTGTCGGAGTCTTTAGCGGCCGGAATCATTAATGTGTCTTCTTTGGCGCGGCAGTTGCAACCGGATGTGGAAAAAGCTTTGTGTAAAGAAGTAAATACCGGAGCCATAGTGATGGCTTTGAACCGGCTGGCTCCTTATCTTCAGGTTCGTGAACAGGTACAACTGAATAAGTTGTTGAGTAATATGGGGGATATTATTCTGAGGAGCAATCTTTGCGATTACACTTTTAAAAATTCTCCGACTTTGCTGGATTGTCACATAGAGGTTCTGAAAAAATTAGTAAAGAATGATGAAATCTTTTATACTCTGGTGCAAGGAGTTTTTGAGACCAATCTGGTGATTAGTGACATGATGGAGGAGTTGATAGCTGATTGTTTTAAGGATGAATCATGTTTATTCAGGCAGTCCGGTTTATCTTCAGTAACTTTGAAATTGCCGAAAGGAAACAGTATGCAGCCTGGTTTCTATTACACCATCATGAAAGAGCTTTCGTGGGAGGGTATCAACTTGACAGAAGTGATTTCTTCGACGAATGAATTTACGGTTGTTGTTGATAATTCATTGATTGACAAAACATTTGTTGTGCTTAAGAATATAGGTAAGCATTAAAGAATTAATCATATTTGAAATAATAAAAAGTATAAATTATGTTTGAGAATTTATCAGATAGACTGGAACGGTCATTTAAGATATTAAAAGGGCAGGGAAAGATTACGGAGCTTAATGTTGCGGAAACCTTGAAAGAGGTAAGACGTTCGTTGTTGGATGCCGACGTGAATTATAAAATTGCCAAGGATTTTACGAACCGGGTGAAGGAAAAAGCTTTAGGAATGAATGTTCTTACAGCAGTGAAGCCTGGTCAGATGATGGTAAAAATTGTGCATGATGAGTTGGCGGAACTGATGGGGGGGCATCATGTAGAGGTGGATTTGAAAGGAAATCCTGCTATTATTTTGATGTCTGGTTTGCAAGGTTCGGGTAAGACTACTTTTTCCGGAAAGTTTGCCAATCTTTTAAAAAGCAAGAAAGGAAAGAAGCCTTTGCTGGTGGCTTGCGACGTTTATCGTCCGGCTGCAATAGAGCAGTTGAAAGTGTTGGGACAGCAGTTGGAGGTGCCTGTATACAGTGATGAGACAACTAAGGACCCTGTAAGAATAGCTCAGGATGCTATTAAGTTTGCGAAGTCCAACGGGAATGATGTTGTGATTGTCGATACTGCCGGACGTTTGGCTGTTGATGAGCAGATGATGAATGAGATTGCGGCAATTAAAGCAGCCATTACTCCCAATGAGACTTTGTTTGTTGTGGATGCGATGACCGGTCAGGATGCGGTCAACACGGCAAAGGAGTTTAATGATCGTCTGGATTTTAATGGAGTGATTCTGACTAAATTGGATGGTGATACCCGTGGTGGAGCGGCACTTTCTATCCGTACTATTGTTAATAAGCCGATAAAGTATGTAGGTACGGGCGAAAAGCTGGATGCTTTGGATGCTTTTCACCCGGAACGTATGGCGGACCGTATTCTGGGGATGGGGGATATTGTTTCTTTGGTGGAAAAGGCTCAGGAGCAATTTGATGCAGAGGAGGCAAAGAAACTGCAAAAGAAGATTTCCCGGAACCAATTTAATTTTAATGATTTTCTGAGTCAGATACAGCAAATCAAGAAGATGGGTAATATTAAAGATTTAGCTTCTATGATTCCCGGAGTGGGAAAGGCATTAAAGGATGTGGATATTGATGACGATGCTTTCAAAGGGGTGGAGGCCATTATTTATTCGATGACTCCGAAGGAAAGGGAAAATCCGGATATTATCAATGGTTCGCGCCGGATGCGTATTGCTAAAGGAAGCGGCACGACGGTTCAGGAGGTGAACCGGCTCTTGAAACAGTTTGAAGAGTCTAAAAAAATGATGAAAATGTTGTCCGGCGGAAGTAAGTTGATGCGTCGGATGCCGGGGATGAGGCGTTAAAATTTTGCATGTAATCAAATTTATATATGATTTATGGAGTTAATAGACGGAAAGAAAATTTCAGCTCAAATCAAACAGGAATTGGCAGATGAGGTGGCCCGGTTGAAGGCAGCAGGACATAAGGCTCCTCATTTAGTGGCTGTATTGGTAGGGAATGATGCTGCCAGTGAAACTTATGTGGCCAGTAAAGTGAAAGCTTGTCAGGAAGTTGGATTTAAAAGTACGGAATTGCGTTATTCAGCCGATATAACTGAGGAACAGTTGCTGGAGGTGGTTGATAAATTGAACAAAGATGCTGATGTCGATGGGTATATAGTGCAATTGCCTCTTCCTGAACATATTTCTGAGCAGAAAGTATTGTTGGCTATTGCTCCCGATAAAGATGTTGACGGTTTTCATCCTTGTAATGTAGGGAAAATGGTCACCGGATTGCCTGCTTATTTGCCTGCCACTCCTGCCGGTATTGTTGAATTGTTGAGACGTTATGATATTCCCACTCAGGGAAAGCATTGTGTGGTCATCGGACGTAGCAATATTGTTGGTACTCCGATGGCAGTTCTGATGTCCAGAAAAGATAAACATGCTGATTGTACGGTGACTATTTGTCACAGTCGTACACAGAATATCAAGGATTATACTTTGCAGGCGGATATTCTCATTGTGGCTTTAGGCAAGCCTCATTTTGTTACTGCCGACATGGTCAAAGAGGGGGCAGTGATTGTGGATGTAGGCATTCACCGGGTGCCTTCTGATAGGACGAAATCCGGTTTTTGCCTGACCGGGGACGTGGATTTTGAAAATGTAGCTCCCAAATGTTCTTATATTACACCGGTTCCGGGTGGGGTTGGACCTATGACAATCGTATCGCTTTTGCAGAATACGTTGAAAGCTTATAAAGGTCTTTAAGTACAATTGTAAGTTTTATGGTTCTCAATTACATTTGGATATTTTTCTTTGCCACCGCATTTGCAGTTGCTTTGTATCGGCTGGTATTTATGGGGGACACCGAAGTATTTGGAGTAATTATAAAGTCTTCTTTTGATATGTCCAGGACCGGATTTGAAATTTCTCTGGGTTTGACCGGAGTATTGACTTTATGGATGGGGATTATGAAGATTGGGGAGCGTGGGGGAGCTGTCGGAGTAATGTCCCGTTTGATTAGTCCTTTTTTCCGCCGTTTATTTCCCGGATTGTCTGCAAACCATCCGGCTCATGGTTCGATTATGATGAATCTGGCGGCTAATATGCTGGGGTTGGATAATGCGGCTACTCCTATGGGGCTAAAAGCTATGCAGCAAATGCAGGAGGTGAATCCTGACAGTAAGTCGGCTTCTGATGCCCAGATTATGTTTCTGGTGTTGAACACTTCCGGATTAACCATTGTTCCGGTGTCGATTATGGTCTACCGGGCCCAGATGGGAGCGGCTAATCCTACTGATATTTTTATTCCGATTTTGATTGCTACTTATTTTTCGACGCTGGTTGGGTTAATTGCTGTGGCTCTCTGGCAACGGATAAATTTGTTTGACAAGGTGATATTGGCTTATTTGGGGGGAGGTTCGGCAGTTTTAGCCGGAGTAATCTGGTATTTCTCTTCTTTGGATAAAGAAGCATTGACTGTTGCTTCCAATGTTGTCAGTAATGTTGTCCTTTTTGGAATTATTATATCTTTTATCATTATGGCAGCTTGGCGGAAGATTAATGTTTACGATGCTTTTATTGACGGAGCTAAGGATGGTTTTGCGACAGCAGTCCGGATTATTCCTTATTTGATAGCTATATTGGTGGCAATCGGGGTATTCAGGGCTTCGGGGGCAATGGATATTCTGATGGGGGGAATTGTAAAATTGGTCGAGGGGTGTGGTTTTAATGCCGATTGGGTAAATGCTTTGCCGACAGCCTTGATGAAACCACTGAGTGGTAGCGGGGCCCGGGGAATGATGATTGATACGATGAATACTTTCGGAGCGGATTCGTTTGCCGGCCGTCTGGCTTCTACTTTTCAGGGAGCTACGGATACCACCTTTTATATTATTGCCGTTTATTTCGGTTCTGTGGGTATTAAGAATACCCGTTATGCGGTTCCTTGCGGATTGATGGCTGATTTTGCCGGAATTATGGCTGCTATTGTTGTGGCTTATTTCTTTTTTGCCTGACGAATCCGGAAAGTTATGGAGCGGGTTGTTGTCGGAATGAGCGGAGGAATTGACAGTTTTGTTACTGCGATGTTATTGCGTGAACAAGGATATGAGGTTGTTGGTGTTACGTTGCAGTTGTGGGAAAAGAATGACCTGACTCAGGTCAGAGATCTCTGTGACAAGATAAATATTCCTTTATTTCTTAAAGAAGGACGGTCATTGTTCCGGCACACTGTGGTTGAGCCTTTTGTGGAATCTTATCTGCGGGGTTTGACTCCCAGTCCCTGTTGTATGTGTAATCGTTTGGTGAAATGGAAATTGTTACAGGAGGTGGCTGATGAATATGGTGCGAAATATATAGCTACGGGGCATTATGTGCGGATTGCCTGTTTGGCCGGGAAATATTATATCCGTAAAGGGATTGACCCGCAGAAAGACCAGTCTTATTTTTTATGGGGTGTTTCTCAGGAAATACTGAAAAGGGCATTGACTCCTTTGGGGGATTATACCAAGGCACAAGTGAAAGAGTGGGCCGGAAAAAATGGTTATGTACAGTTGGCGAATAAACCGGAGAGCATGGGGGTATGTTTTTTGCAAAAAAAAGATTACCGGGCGTTTGTACAACAAAACACAACGGCGGTATGTCTTCCGGGAAAAATTGTCGGGCCCACGGGTAAGGTGCTTGGTGAACATGCAGGACTTTTGAATTACACAATTGGACAAAAGAGAGGAATTCCTTCGGAGGATGGTGAAATTTTTTATGTCAGAGAGATAGATACTGAAAATAATGTTATTCTGGTAGCTCCCAGAGCTGCTTTATTTACCGGTTCTATTCTTGTAGAAAGGGTTCAGGTTGTCAGTAAAGAGGATTTATGGGCTTCGGATGTGGAAATTAAAATCAGGGGGCTTGGTTTAAATCCCAGGGGGTATGTCCGGATAGAGGAGCTGGATGAATGCCGGCTGAGAGTTTATTTGCCGGAACCGGCTTGGGCTGTGGCTCCGGGACAGCCGGTGGCCTTTTATCGGGGAGATATTTTATTGGGCGGAGGAATTGCCGGGAAAGATTAAATCCTGTGCGGAGTGAAAAGTATCCGGAATTGACCGGAAAAATTCGATAAAACTATTTGCTTTTATTGCAGAATTCAGGAAATTTCCTTTTCTTTGCAGCGGTAAATACGGGTGTAGCTCAGTTGGTAGAGCACTGGTCTCCAAAACCAGGTGTCGGGAGTTCGAGTCTCTCCTCCCGTGCATAGAACGCGATCTGAAAAGATGGCGTTTTTTATTTTCTGGTTCCTTATTTATGGTCATGAAAAATTAATTTTGATTTTAATCCTGAAATAGAGATGTTTACATTTTGTTTGCTTTGTTTTACTTCCTTTTTTACCTTGATTAATCCGTTGGGAGCGATGCCGGTATTCATGACTATGACCATGGAATTGGATGAGAAAGAACGTCGGAAAGTGGCGCGGAAAGCTTCTTTGGTATCTTTTCTGATTATTATGCTTTTTGCTATTTCAGGGGATTTGTTGTTTCGTTTTTTCGGAATTTCTATAAATAGCTTGCGGATTGTCGGAGGTATAATTTTCCTGATAATGGGGATGGATATGTTGCAAGCCCGGTTGGTGAAGACTAAAGTTAAAGAGTCTGAGGTAAAAAGTTATGTAAATGATATTTCCATCACCCCTTTATCTATTCCCATGTTGTGCGGACCAGGTGCCATTACCAATGCTATTGTTATGTGGAACCGCGCAACGGATTGGGAAATGAAATCGATTATGGTTGTTGCTGTGGCATTTGTTATTATGTTGGTTTATTGTATATTGCGGGGGTCATCACAAATTATTAAAATTTTAGGAGAAACCGGTAATAATGTTATGATGAGATTGATGGGTTTAATTGTTATGGTTATTGCTGTGGAGTTTTTCTTCAGTGGTCTGAAACCTATTGTTATTGATATTTTTACCTCCTTTTGATTTTGTTTATTTTAAATTATCTCGAATAATTTCAGTGCGACGATGACGAGGGTTACGAGAAGAATGTAGCGGATATATTTTGCCCCCCATTTGATACTGAGTCGGGTGCCGGTCCATGCTCCGGCCATATTGCCACAAGCCAGGAGCAATCCGCTTTCCCAGTCAACCAAATTGTGCCAGATAAAGATTCCCAGGGCAAATAGGGTATAGACAAGAATCAGGAGAATTTTCATGGCATTTGCTTTAAGCAGGTCGTATCCATTTTCCAAAACAAGGCCGGCTAACAGGAAAAAACCGACGCCTATTTGGATAAAACCTCCATAAAAACCAATTCCGAAAAATATCAGGAACCGAAGCCAAGGATTTTTTGCTGTTGCTTTATCCGGATGATTTTTTATCCAGGTGTCAGGTGCTGACAATATCATAAAGAACAGGATGATCAAAAGCGTACCGATCACTTTTTTCAGTATTTCTTCATGGATATCCACTGCTAAAAAGGCTCCGAGTATACTCCCCAGCGTAGTTGGGAATAATAATTTAGAGTCGCTTTTTAAGTCCAGTATCTTTTTTTCCCGGAATGTGGCAGTAGAGATAATATTTTGTAAAAGTATAGCAACCCTGTTTGTGGCGTTTGCAATGTTGGCCGGCAATCCCAGAAAAATCAGAAAAGGGACGACGAGCAGAGAACCGCCTCCTGCAAACATATTGATGAATCCGGAAGCAAATCCCAGTAGAATAAGAAAAAAAATATTTGTATCTGTTAGCATGTACGTGGGGATAAAATGGTTTCAGAATGCTCTTTTTAAAATTTCCCGGATATTGTCGGCTTTTCCCATTGTGTAGTAATGAATGGCCGGTGCCCCGTGGGCCAGCAAGTCTTTACTTTGCGATGTGCACCATTCGATGCCTATCTGGTAAATTTCCTGATTGTCTTTGCATTTGCGTATTTCGTTCATCAAGTCCTGTGGCAGGTCGATGCTGAATGCCCGTGGAAGCATTTCAATGTGAGTGCGGGTAGAAATCGGTTTTAAGCCTGGAATGATGGGGACTGAAATGCTGGCAGCCCGGCATTTTTCGACAAAACCATAGAATTTTTTGTTGTCGAAGAACATTTGTGTGACGATATAGTCTGCTCCGGCCTCTACTTTTTGTTTCAGGTTTTCGATGTCGATATCAATGTTAGGGGCTTCGTAGTGTTTTTCCGGATATGCGGCAACTCCGATACAGAAATTGGTATGTACGGCATTGGTGAGCGTTTCGTCGAGATAAATGCCCCGGTTCATGTTGTGGATTTGTTTTACGAGTTCACAACTGTAGCGGTGGCCGTCGGGTTCGGGTACGAAATATTTCTGGCCGGGAATGGCATCTCCGCGCAAAGCTACGACGTTTTGGATGTCCAGAAAATTGAGGTCGATTAAGTCATTCTCCAATTGGTATTTGCTGGCTCCTCCGCAAATCAGGTGGGGGACAACTTCAACCGGGAAACGTTTCATAATGGCTGCGGCAATAGCTACCGAACCCGGTCGTTTGGTCAAGATGGCTTTTTCAAATGTTCCGTCTGGCTTTTGCCGGTATTCTATCTCGTCCCGGTGGTAGGTGATGTTGATGAAAGGCGGGGCAAATTCCATCAAGGGTTCGATGGCGTTGTACAATTTACTGATGTCGCTTCCTTTTAAGGGAGGTACTAACTCAAATGATGCAAAAGGAGTCTTTTTTTTATTGATGATGTCAATAACTTTTGTCATAGTTCTGGGTTTATTACATTCCTAATAATCTTTTTCCTTCTCCGGGGGTTATGTTCCGTTTGTTGCAATAGTCTGCCAGTTGGTCGGCACCGATTTTTCCAATACTGAAATAGCGGGCTTGGGGGTGGGCTATCAGCATGCCACAGAGACTGGTGGTTGGGTTTATGGCATAAGATGAAGTCAGGGAAACTCCGATTTTTACCGGAGCATCCAACAGGTCGAATACATCTTTTTTCAAAGAATGGTCCGGACAGGCGGAATAGCCAAAAGCCGGGCGGATCATATGAACCCCACTGTTTAATTGTTCGTGCATCCATTCTGCTAAAGCTTCGGTGAAGCGAGCACATAGGCTTTCCCGCAGCAAGTGGGTGAAATCCCGGCAATCACAGCCGGGATGCCGGTCGGCTACTTTCAGGGCAAATAACCCGATTTTATTTTTTCCGTATGTTTTCGGGCAGATAAAATCCGTCAGGCTCAAATGTTCGCTGTCTGCTTTTTGCTGCCGGAGCATAGGAAGACGGTGACCGTTGTCAAATACGATTTCGTCGTTTTCAGCATAGACGTCAAAGAATTTTACGCAGGTCATTGCTTCAAATTCGTTGTTTGCAATGATTGTGTCCAATGTTTCAAGGGCGGCCTGATAGGTTTGTGCTGCTTCTTTGTTTTGTTGTATAATCTCCGGAAATTTACCTTTAAAACCCCAGAAGTGAAAAAAAGGCGTCCAATTGATTTTGTCAGCCAGTGATTGCAGGTCGACTGTATTTCCCGGCATATTGTGTTGGCCGAAAGCGGGAGATTGCAGGTAGCTTTCCTTGCTGAAAGCTGTATTTTTCCTGTAGTTTCCGGATGAAGAGGGGGATAGTGACCGGGCTTTTGCGTAGGGAATGAGTTGTTCTTGTTTTTCATTGTATTGCCGGCGGATTTTTTCTTGTCCGGCTTTTTCCTGAAGGATATAGTTTTCCCTGTCGGTCAGCAGGCGTTTGATGATGCCGGCAGTGCGCGAGGCATCTCCGCCGTGAATAACACAACCATTTTCATACAAAGGGGCCAGTTTTACGGCCGTGTGGACGGATGAGGTAGTGGCACCTCCCACGAGCAGAGGGATATGAAGTTGTTCTTTTTGCAGAAGTTTACACAGTGCTTCCATTTCATTCAGGGACGGGGTTATCAGTCCACTGATGCCGATGACGTCTGCATGGTGGGCTTTGGCGGCGGCAATGATGTTCTGATTGTCTGCCATGACTCCCAGGTCGATGACATCGAAATTGTTGCAGGTCAGTACAATGCCGACAATGTTTTTGCCGATATCATGAACATCGCCTTTGGCCGTTGCCAGAATGATTTTATGGCGTTGCACTGTGCCGTTTTCCGACAGATTATGTTTTTCTATTTCAGGTTGGAGAATAGTTACAGCTGATTTCATTGTTTTTGCTGATTTTACAACTTGAGGCAGGAACATTTTACCTTCTCCGAATAGTGTTCCTACCTGGTCCATACCGTACATTAATGGTCCTTCAATGATTTCTACGGGAGAGGGGTAGACGGCAAGGGCTTCTTTCAGGTCTTCCGGCAAATATTCCGTTGTCCCTTTGATGAGGGCATAACTAAGTCTGTCTTTCAGGGAATAGTTGCGCCATTCTGCATTTTTTTCCGGTTGGTTGCCGGAGTTTTTGTTTTCTTTGATATGTTCTGCCAGTTCTATCAAATGTTCTGTTGCATCCGGCCGTTTGTTTAATACAACATTTTCCACAACTTGTAACAATTCCGGATGAATGTCGTTGTACACCCGTAACATAGCAGGATTTACAATAGCCATGTCAAGTCCGGCCTGGATGGCATGATAGAGAAAGACGGAATGCATAGCTTCTCTTACCGGGTTGTTGCCACGGAAGGAGAAAGAGAGATTGGAGACTCCGCCGGAGGTGCGGCATCCGGGCAGGTTGTTTTTTATCCATGCTACAGCGCGGATGAAATCCACACCGTAATTGTTATGTTCTTCCAATCCTGTACCAATGGCGAGAATGTTAACATCAAAGATGATATCTTCCGGATGAAATCCGGCTTTCCCGGTCAATAGATGATAGGCGCGTTTGCAGATTTCGATTTTTCGTTCGTAGGTCACGGCTTGTCCTTGTTCGTCAAAAGCCATTACGACAGTAGCTGCTCCCAGCCGGTGAATTTCGCGGGCTTTGTTCAGAAAAGTTTCTTCTCCTTCTTTCAGACTAATGGAATTGACGATGCATTTGCCTTGTGCGTTTTTCAGTCCGGCTAAGATGGTGTTCCAGTCGGAGGAGTCTATCATTAGTGCTGCTTTGGCTATGTCCGGGTCGTTGCTGATGTAGCGGACAAAGGTGGTCATTTCTGCAGCACTATCGAGTAGCGCATCGTCCATGTTGATGTCAATGACGGAAGCTCCGTCTTCGATTTGTTGCCGGGCAATCCGGGCTGCTTCTTCATAAGCTTTGGTTTTGATTAGTTTACAGAATTTGGCGGAACCGGCAACATTGGTACGTTCTCCGATATTGATAAAATTGTTTTTTTCTTTGTTTATTGTGATTTTATCTAAGCCGCTGACGGTGAGTTGTGCCGGGATTTCCGGTATCCGGCGCGGGGGGATTCCTTGTAAGGCGTTGCGGATGGCGCGGATATGGGCTGGGGTAGTTCCGCAGCATCCTCCTGCTATGTTCAGCAGACCTTCGGAGGCCATTTGCCGCAGGCAGGAGGCTGTCAGTTCCGGATTTTCATCATATTCGCCCATTTCATTCGGTAGTCCGGCGTTGGGATATATGCTCAGAGGACATGGGATTGTTTTGGATAATTGTTCCAGAAATGGCAATAGGTCTGTTGCACCAAATGAGCAGTTTAAACCGAAACTGAAAAGCGGATAGTGGGAAATGGCTGTGTAAAGTGCTTCCAGGCTTTGACCTGTCAGAAGGCGTCCGCTTTTATCGTTGATGGTCACGGAGACCATGACGGGCACATCGGTGTCTTTGGCTTCCTGGACTTGTGCAATGGCATACAAGGCTGCCTTTGCGTTCAAGCCGTCGAATACGGTTTCAACCAGCAGCAGGTCTGCTCCTCCGTCAATCAGTCCTTTTGTCTGTTCTGTATAGGTGTCTACCAGGCGGTCGAAGTCGACAGGACGGTATTCGGGGCGGTTGACATCGGGGGACAGCGAAAGAGTACAGGATGTCGGACCTATGCTTCCGGCCACCCGGACTGGCCTGTCCGTATGGCTTTCCTTTACGGCCTGTATTGCATTTTTCGCTCCTTCGTAGTTCAATTGATAGATTATATCCGTACATTGGTATTCTTCCTGAGATATGGCATTTGAATTGAAGGTGTTGGTTTCAATGATGTCTGCACCTGCTTCGATATAAGCCTGGTGGATTTTCTGGATGATTCCGGGCTGGGTCAGATTTAATATATCATTATTTCCTTTCAGGTTGACGGGATGCCGGGCAAATAAGGTGCCCCGGAAATCGTTTTCCGACAAGCCGTATTCCTGTATGGCTGTTCCCATTGCTCCGTCCAGAATCAGGATGTGTTTTTTTATGTCTTTCTGTATCATATTCTTATGGTTCTGTGCGTGTGTATTAAAATAACTTTAGCTCAAATTGTCCGCAAATTCCGATTTTATCGTCTTTGATAGCTATTGCTGCAAGAATGTCGTGTCGTTGCCGGATTTGGCTTATACATTCCGGAATGTCTCCGGTGGTTTGAATCTTGTTGGCAAAAGCCGTGGCATAAGTGTCGGCTGCTTTGACGTCCCGGCAGACAATCATGACTGCATCTGCTTTGCCGAAACTCAGGGACGGTCCTACCGTGCCTGATGAGGTACATATTCCTAATGGTGCGAAGGCAGATTCTATGTGCAGGCCTGTTTTCTCCGATAAAGGGGAAGTGCCGGCAAATACAGAGATGTCCAGGTCTTCAACAATGTCTGCGTAGATGTCCCCGCCATTTTCTACAATAATTTCACGGATGCTGAATTGTTTTTTCAGGGCCTGACCTGTTTTTTCGGCTACGGCACCGGCTACGGCACTCATTGGTCCTATTCCGCTTTTTTCAGCTACGGCTGCCATTTCCTGAAATATTTGCGGGGCACCGTCTGGTGCAGCATAAGGCACTAATGCCCCGGCGTAGCCGGGATGTTTGATTATCCATTGGTCCATTTCGGTCCGCAGGTGGCGGATATATTGACGGCAGAATACGGGTATATCCGGATGCCAGGAATTTTTGTCGATTCCTATACACAGGTCTGTTTCCTTGTATGCGGCAGTAAAATACACCCAACGATCCCTGCGGAAACGGTTTCTGTAATTGCGGTTGACGTAATCCATTTATTCTGCAAATTCAATTCTGAATAATTTTAGCGGGCAGGATTTCAGGCATAGTTTGCAAGCTATGCATTTTTCCGGATTGAAATGCAGTTTCCAGTCGGGTGCACCAATGGTCAGTGCGTGTGAAAAGCAGGAGGATGCACACATGCCGCAGTTGATACATTGTGTTTCGTCGTAGGAAACTTTGCTGGATACCGGACTGATGGAAACTCCGCATTCTGTCAGGTATTGAATTCCCTGTTCCAGCTTGTCTTCGCCGGCTTCCAGTTCGACCAGCAGATTACCGGATTTTCCGGCCTGAATTTCTGCTTTCAGTATGTTAATCCGGATGTCATACAATTTTACCAATTCATAAGTCAATGAACGATCGGTTGCATCTACCGGAAAGGATAATACTACTTTTTTTATCATGGTGTTTTCAGTTACGAAGTTTTACAATAGGAAAATCCAGGTATCAATCTTTGCTTGTCAGGTTTTTCAGACTGGTGTTTACAGGCATGGGACGGACAGGTTCGGTCAGGGTGAAATCTCCTTTTTGAATCCATTTTTTTAAAATTCCGGCAATTTCGCGGGCTTTTGCTAAACTGGAGAGAGGCGCGGTGCGGACTTTATGTCCGTCAATTTCTATGCTTCCGCTGTGCAGTTCGGCATAATTGGTTTTTCCCAACACCCGGTTATCATTGCCGTAGTCGATAACATTGGTTTCTATCTGTTCATTACGGATGGAAACCCGGCGTGCCAGGTCTTCATCCAAAACGGGGATTGGTATTCCGATGCCCACATACATTGTGATGCCGTATTTTTCAATGTAAGCACCCCGAAGGTACTGGCTGTTCATTTGTTTTAAATCTCCGGTAACGGCAATTGTGCGGGCGTTGCCAATGGGTATGCCGTATTCGTTTTTCGGTTTGGAAGTGTTGAACTGTGTCCCGTTCCAGGTGACGTAGCCGTCCGTACCGCAGAGGAATATATGAGTGCCCAGACCGATTGTACGGCATTCGGGGTCATTTAAAAGCGGAGACAATTCGCCGGCTGAACTATATGAAGCGTTTCTCATTTTAGGCAACAGTGTGCCCATATAGGTATATTTAATCTGGTCGGTGGTATTGGTGGCAACATTATAGTTCTGATAACAATTGCGTGGATTATATAAAATGGCTTCATTGATGGCTTCTTTATTGATTATCGTTTTGATGTGTTTCCGCGGATAACAATCGGTGCCTTTTCCCCAGGCTTCGAGGATAATGTCTTTACCATTGATTAAATCTTCAATGATATGAGCCCCTCCATAGGCCGGGTTAGCCGGATTGCAGTCTGTGGCCCCGACATAGGTATCTACGGCGGCAAGGCCTCCGCTGACTTTCACTCCGTTTAATTCTATTTTTTCCATCCGGATTGGCGGATTGGCGTGACCGAAGTTTAAAAAGGCTCCTGACGAACACATGGCTCCGAAGGTTGCCGTTGTAACAACGTCTACTTTTGCTGCAATTTCTTTTGGGGAAAGAGTTTTGGATAATTCAGATACTTCTTCGGCAGTCAGTATGATAGCTGTTCCGTTTTTAATTTTTTCGTTAATTTCTGTATATGTTTTCATAATTATTGAATGTTTGAATGGGATATCTGTTTCTGTTTCAGGTCTGTTTGTAAGATAGGCCCGATGAACCGAATGAACACGAAAATGCGTGTCTATTCCGGATAATTGCAATAGAACTACCTGGTAGTCCGGCAAAAAAAGGTGGGGTGTAGAAATAATCAGCGCATGCAGCGCATATCCATTGAAGATACGAAAAGAGAGAAAAACTTAAGATTCCGGTTGCGCCGGTCAGTTTCTTCAGGTAAAAGGATAAATTTTTTCATCTTTCTTTTGTTTTAAATTATAACTCCTGTGTTCAGGCCGGGTTTTGGCACCTTTCGGAAAGTTCCGGAGGTTGTCGGAGTTTCATCGAGCCCAGTCTCTCAACTCCTCTCTATAATTCAAACAATCTTTCTTAAGGATTGAATTGATATGACAAAGGAAGGATAAAAAATCCGGAAAAACAAATGTTTTCAGGAAAAATAGTGTATATAGGGGTAACAGACTATTGCAGATTTGCAATTGAAAAATAGATTTGCAAAAAAGAGACGGACCCGTAAAGAGAAAATTATCTGTTTTGCATTCGGATGTATAAGGAGTATTCCATGATTTGATATGTTTTAGACGGGTGTGATGCTTAGAAAACAACCTTACATATATACTGTTCAATATCTGTCTGAGGTAGCTTACTCCCTTTTTCTGCAACATCAAAAATAAATGTGTCGGATTCTTCCTTATACAACGTCAAGTATCAAATATTCATATTCTGGAAATATATCAAGAAGCAGATTGAATCGTTCGGCTTTTATAAAATGAATGATGACATCGGCATCCAGTACGATTTTAGTTTTAGTCGTCATAGATACCAATTTTACTTAAAAGTTCACGATAATGCCCTTCCGATATCTTTCCCTCATCAAATAACCGTCGTGCTTTTTCTCCAAAATTACCGATAACAAGATTGGCATTACCGGGTAGATATAAGGCAGTATCATAGCCATATTCACGAGCTGTGCGTATAACCGGATATGATAACAAATTTTCTCTTTCAGAACGTACTAAATATTTCAAGTCACTTAATCTGTTAATAACGGCCTGTCTTGAAACTGAAAAATAATGTTCCATGCGTATTATAGTAGCCAACGATATTTTGTCTGATAGTAATTCTTCAGCAGGTATCAACTGAAGTATTCCTGCAGAAGGCATTAGAAATATGAGGGCAAACGCATCGGCACATCGTTCTGATTCACTTTTGCCTTTTTCGGTTTCACAATTATGCGGAACCGGATTTTTTTCAATAAACAAATGATATAGCTCGTGGGCAATCGTGAAATGTTGACGACACCGGGGTTGATTACAATTAATCAGCATAAATCTTTCTCCTCCGGGGCTTTTCAGACTCATTCCCGAAAATTTTTCTGACAGTGGACGGAATATGGTCAATACACCTAATTTAAGTAATAAACTTTTAAGATTGACAGCTTCCGCATCACTTAAACCGATTTTTTGACGAAACGTCAGATACCTGACGTTCAATTAAGTTTAAAAGGGAAGATTTCATCATCTCTCAATCGCCTCCATCTTTAGATAAGATTTCACAATATCTTTAAAACGGATAATTTCGGCAGTATCCTCTCCTGTCAAGCCATCCAAACGGAAAGCAGAAGCAAGAATCATTGCATCAGCATTCTTCTCAAATAACACATACATATCACATCCGAATAGATTTGACGCTTTTTCCAATATATCGTAAGGAACTTCACGTTCTCCCGATTCGTAATTGCTATAAGCGGAACGGCTTACTCCAAGGGCCTGTGATACTTGTTCTTGAGTATAAAATGCTGTTTCCCGGAGTTTTTTTAGATTATTGGCAAGCATGTTATTCATGATGATTTAATTCTTTGTTTGTGGCAAAAAAACGAATTTATTTTCGTATTGTAATAATTTGCCACGGTTAAATATTGTATTGTTTTTTATCGGGACACAAAAGTTTTGTCCCCTTGTGTCTCTGAATGCTTGCACAATATTCCGATGGGGTCATTCCTGTTTGTTTTTTAAACATACGGCTGAGGTGCTGGGAATATTCAAATCCTAATCTGTATGCAACCTGAGCAATGCCTGTTCCGGCTGTAAGTTTATTTTTTGCCTGTTGAATGATATATTGATGGATGTAGTTTCTTGCAGTATCTCCCGTTGTCTTTTTTATGAGGTCGCCGAAGTAGTTGGATGACATACAAAGTTTGTCGGCACAATATTGAACGGTGGGCAGGCCAAGCGACAATTGCCGGTTCTTTTCGAAATAATCACGCAACAGGCTATCGAATTTCATCAGTGTATCCGAGTTTTCCGGTTTTCCGGTTATGAATTGGCGGTTGTAGAAACGTTGGCAAAAATTCAGCATTAATCCGATATATCCTACAATGATTGCATCTTGGAATGCATCGTGTTTCTTTTTGATTTCGTCGCGAATCTGCCGCATCAACGAAATGAATAAGCTATGTTCTTCGTCAGTCATATGCAGGGCTTCATTGACCCGGTAATCAAAAAATGAATACTCTCTGATTGCTTTTTCCAAATGGGTTCCATGCAATAAGTCGGGATGAAAGAGGAGTGCCCAACCCGTCAGATTTATCTGTTCGCCGTTGTCTTCCTTGCCGCCTATCTGGCCAGGAGCTACGCAGATAACTGTTTTTTTCTTGTAATCATATTTCCCGCGTCCGTATTCCAGTGCGATGTCTGCTTCGTCGTGGAAAAAAATGCCGTATACTCCATAATTATTCAGGCTGTGGGGAACGGGAGATACTTCTGTGTAGTCGATGATGCTGATCAAAGGATGCTGGTCTGCAACTCCGACATACCGGCTGTAATCACTTACGTTTCGTACTTTCAATATTTTGCACATAAAATTTGCATGGCTTTGATTTTCAAAAGCAAAAATAATGGTTTCGGTTCTGGTTTCGGTTCAGATGAACGAAAAATGTTTTATTAAAATCGGTAAAATGGATACAAACATCCCACATATTGTCACAATTTTTCCATAGGGGTTTTTTAACTTTGCCTTATAGCCAGAATCAAAAATGATGTTATGGTTTGAATAGCAAGGTTTGTTTTGACCATGTTGCTTTTATCCGGTTTGCTGTTATGCAGTACGAGGGAGAAAATCAATAACTTTTAATAAATCAATATGAATAAAGTTTTTTTGTTTTTAGTATTCAGTATTTTAACATTTCATGTTATGGCACAGGAAAAGATTGTACAGACTGCCGGGCGTGAGCAGTTGGGTGGGTTTGCTCCCAAATTTGCGGAACTCAACGATGATGTTCTTTTCGGAGAGGTGTGGAGCCGAACCGACAAATTAGGTCTGCGCGACCGCAGTTTGGTGACGATTACATCGCTCATCAGTCAGGGCATTACCGACAGCTCGTTGATATTCCATTTCCAATCGGCAAAAAATAACGGAATCACCCGTACTGAAATAGCCGAAATTATTACTCACATTGGTTTCTATGCCGGATGGCCCAAAGCATGGGCGGCATTCCGTCTTGCCAAAGATGTGTGGGTGGAAGATACAACCGGCAGCGATGACAAGTCTGTATTTCAGCGCGGGATGATCTTTCCTATTGGCGAACCAAACACGGCTTATGCGCAGTATTTTACCGGCAATAGCTACCTTGCCCGGATTTCGACCAGTCAGCTTCCCTTTGCCAACGTGACGTTTGAACCCCGTTGCCGTAACAATTGGCATATTCATAATGCCACGAAAGGTGGTGGACAGATGCTTGTCGGTGTGGCCGGACGGGGCTGGTATCAGGAGGAAGGTAAACCTGCACAGGAGATTTTGCCCGGTACGGTTATTCATGTTCCCGCAGGCGTAAAGCATTGGCATGGAGCGGCGGCTGACAGTTGGTTTGCCCATCTTGCGTTTGAGGTGCCCGGTGAGAATACTTCCAACGAATGGCTTGAACCGATAGCCGATGAAGAGTATGATAAACTTCAAAGATAAAAACAGATTTTTTATATAGTATGAGTTCGGGATAAGACATTCAATGCTGCCGGAATAAGCTTTGAAGTGAACTCTGAAAGGCTGACAAAGTCTTTTAGGGTTCATTTTATTATTAGTTGATATACAGTAGTACCAATCCGAGAATTTTAAAACGATGATAAAATTCTGTCTGTCATGTGGTGTAGGGGGGGATTATTAATTTTTACGTCTGATGAAGTTGCAAAAATTTATGGTGAAAATTCAGTATAGGGATGTATTGCAGAATTTAACAAAAGTGCTTTCTTTGCAGGCGATAAAAAGTGTAAAGTGCAAGTTATGAAAAGAATATTGGTTTTACTGATTGTATTGGGATTTGTATTGAAAGTCGGGGCAAATCCGGTGGTTCGTCTTCTGGAGCGGATAGACAAGGGTGCTTCCGGTAAATTTAAGATTGAGGTGGTAAATTCTTCTGAAGACTTTTTTGAATTGGAGCAGAAGGGTGATAAAGTGGTGGTTCGTGGGAATAATTATGTGAACATTTGTGCCGGAATTAACTGGTATCTGAAATATTATGCAGGTATTCATCTTTCCTGGAATCAGATGAAAGCCCAATTGCCTGAGCAGTTGCCTGTTGTCGGGCAAAAAGAAAGGCATGTGACAGATTTGTCTTATCGTTATGATTTTAATTACTGTACTTATTCTTATTCTATGGCTTTCTGGGATTGGGAGCGTTGGGAAAAGGAAATAGACTGGATGGCTTTGCATGGTGTGAATATGCCGTTGATGGTAACGGGTATGGAGTCGGTGTGGTTTAATGTGCTGAAAAGATTAGGATATGAGAAGGAAGAAATTAACCGTTTTATAGCGGGACCTGGTTTTTTAGCCTGGTGGTATATGAATAATCTGGAAGGGTGGGGCGGACCTAATCCGGATAGTTGGTATCAGCAACAGGAAAAATTGATGCATAAGATATTGAACCGGATGAGGGAGTATGGGATTGAACCGGTATTTCCGGGGTATGCCGGAATGGTGCCTGCGGATGCCGGAAAAAAACTGGGGCTGGATGTTGCAGACCCCGGAACATGGTGCGGATTCCGGCGTCCGGGGTTCTTGCAGCCTACTGACCCGGCTTTTGAGCGTATTGCCGGTTTATATTATGCGGAGATGCGGAAATTATATGGGAAAGCACGTTTTTTCAGTGTGGACCCGTTTCATGAAGGCGGGAATACCAAAGGAATTGATTTGGCTGCAACGGGCCAGGCTATTATGCAGGCTATGAAAAAATCGAATTCCGAGGCGGTGTGGGTGATTCAGGCCTGGCAGGCTAATCCGCGTCCTGCCATGATTGACGGATTGAAAGCCGGGGATTTACTGGTGCTGGACCTTTCTTCGGAAAATCGTCCCATGTGGGGAGATCCGGAATCACCTTGGTTTCGGAAAGAGGGATATAAACAACATGAGTGGTTGTATTGTATGTTATTGAATTACGGGGGTAATGTGGGTATGTACGGTCGGATGGACCGGATTATTGAAAGTTTTTATAGTGCCCGGACGCATCCGAACGGACGTACTTTAAAAGGAGTGGGAATGACTATGGAAGGGATTGAAAATAATCCGGTGATGTATGAATTCATCATGGAGTTGCCTTGGCGTCCGGAAAAGATAGACAAAGAGGAATGGCTGGAGGGGTATGTATTTGCCCGTTATGGCCGGAAAGACCCGAAATTGTCTGAAGCATGGAAAATTTTGGGAAAAACAGCGTATAATTGTCCCAGAATACAGGAGGGAACAACCGAATCTGTGTTTTGTGCCCGTCCGGCTGAAGAGATTTACAGTGCTTCTTCCTGGGGTTCTTCTAACATGTATTATCCGGTTGCTGAATTTCGAAAGGCTGCCGGATTGATGTTGCAAGTGGCTGACCGGTATCGGGGAAATAATAATTTTGAGTATGATTTGACAGATGTAGTACGGCAGGCGGTGGCAGACCGGGGAAATGAACTGCAAAAAGAAATAACTGCAGCTTACCGGTCAAAAGATAAAGAGTTGTTTTCCCGTTTGAGTGAAAAGTTTTTGGAGTTGATTTTATTGCAGGACCGTCTGCTGTCTTGCCGTCCGGAATTTATGGTGGGGACTTGGTTGCAACAAGCCCGGAAAATTGGTGCCGGGGCAGAGGAGAAACAATTGTATGAATGGAATGCCCGGACGCAGATTACTGTTTGGGGCGACCGTAATGCCGCAAACGGCGGCGGGTTGCACGATTATGCGCACAGGGAATGGGCCGGGCTGTTGAAAGATTTTTATTATCTGCGCTGGAAAACATGGTTTGAAGAGTTGCAAAACCGTTTGGCGGGTGAAACACCTCAGAATATAGACTGGTTTGCTTTGGAAGAGCCTTGGACACGCCGGCAGAATGATTATGCTGTCACTTCACAGGGGGATGTTGTATCGGTTGCCAGAGAAGTGTTCGGGAAAATATTTAATAATGAATGAGACTGTCCGAAAGAACCTTTCGGACAGTCCCGTCATTATAGATGAAATAGTTTGTAGATCAGATGATTTTCAGTCCCAGGGTAAAGTTGAAAGAACGAGGAGCTTTCAGTTCGTGGCTGAGTTTCTGGAATCCTTTTTCATAGTCAATGTCGAAAGTTAATTTCCAGACGTCCAGACCGACACCGACTTTTCCCCGCCAGTTGGTTTTATCTGCACTTACATCTCCCAGTCTTTTCAGATTTTTGATTTTTCCGACTGAGAGTTGGGGGCCTATAAAAGTACGTATTTTTACGACGGCAAGGTCGAGAACTTGTATACCTATCATAACGGGTATGTCGAAAGTGTTCATTTCCAGGTTAAAATTATCTCTTTTGGCATCGGCACTTGTTTTAATTCCTTCGGCGGTGCTTTTTTTGTGAGAATAATTTAATGCGGGTTCCAGATAGAATTGTCCGAAATTAGCCCGCATAAATGCGCCGACCATGTAACCTGTATTGGCTTCTGAGCCGTGAACGCTCCGCAGGTCTTTGAATTTAATCCGGTTGCTGGAAATACCGCCATGAATACCTAAATTTACAGGCATTTCGGCCATTGCGCTGAATCCCCAGAGGCATACAAATAATAAAACTGCTAACTTCTTCATTTTTTCTTTATTTGATTTTACATGATTTTGTTGTGTTATCTTCTTCTGAATTCTGAAAGAATGATACCGGTGGCAACTCCTACATTCAGAGATTCTGTTGAAAATTTATTTTTTGCAAAGCTTGGTATGGTCAGTTTGTAATCGGTCAGTTGCCTGATTTCATCAGAGATACCTTTGCCTTCATTTCCCATGACAATAAATCCGCGGGGACTTAGCCGGCTGTTATAAATATTTTCACCATCCAAAAATGTGCCAAAAACAGGAAAATCTTCACTTTTTGTGTTTTTGATTAATGAAATCAAATCTTTGTAGTATGATTTCACCCGGAAAATGGCACCCATGCTGGCTTGTACACATTTGGGATTGAATACTCCGGCACAATCAGTGTCACAGAATACATGACGAATTCCGAACCAGTCTGCAACTCTTAAAATTGTCCCCAGATTTCCGGGGTCCTGAATGCCGTTCAGGATGATTGATAGATTTTGCCGGAGTTCAGTTTCGTCCAGTGGATGTTCGGGTATTTCCGCCAAGGCGATGACTTCCGGCATAGACTGGAAATTGGAGATGTCTGCCATTTCCCGCGTGTTTGTTTCTATTGTGTTTACGTGGGTTAATGCGGTGCGGTTACGCTCAATCCATTCTGGGAATGCCAGGATAGAATGGATTTTGAAGGAAGAATGCAATAGTTCTCCGACTAATTTGTCTCCTTCTATTTTAAAAAGATTATATTTTTCCCTGAATTTCTTTTTTTCAAGGTTTTGGATTATTTTTGTTACTTGTTTGCTAAGCATGATTAGTTCTGATTGTGTGCAAAAATAGTAACATTTTTGATAATTGAAGAAGTATATCTCATATAAGATACTATTGATTCTTTGTCTTTCCTCTTTCTTTTATGCCTGTTCTCCCACTCGTTATGTGGGAAAAGATGAATATCTGCTGCATCGGGTAAAGGTCAGGAATGAGGAAAAAAATATCAACACCCCGGAGTTAAAGAAGATTATCCGGCAAAGGCCGAACACCCGGATTTTGGGGGTTGTGCGTTTTCATCTGGCACTTTATAATTTAAGCGGGAGCGATGAAAACAGGCGTTTGAACAGGTGGTTGCGTTCTATCGGAGAAGCTCCTGTTATTTATAGTCCCTTTTTGACCGACCGAAGTATAACACAACTTCAATTGTATTTGAATAATAAAGGGTATTATGATGCAGTAGTGACTGATTCGGTATGTTTTAAAAAAAAGAAAGCGTATGTGGAGTACCGGGTTGAAACAGGTCCGGTGACCCGGCTCAGGGATTTTTCGTATCAGACGGATAGTAGTGCGATTGTAAATGGATTGCCTGCTACTTTGCCTGTAATGCAATTAGTGCAAAGAGATTCTTTTCATACGCTTATCCGGAGAGGTATGCCTTTGGATATTGATGTACTGGAAGCAGAACGGGAAAGGGTGAATAATATGTTGCGGGCCAGTGGTTTTTATAATTTTTCAAAAAGTCTGATTCAATATTATGCCGATACCTTGAAGACAGGAACTTCCCGACAGGCAGACCTGACAATGACAATTGTAAATAGTTTGCCTGACAGTATGGCTTACCGGAAATTTAAGATTAACAAGATTTGTGTTAATCTGGATTATGATCCTATGCTGGCAATGACTGGCGGAGATTCCGTTTATCAACAAATTAGGCACGATGATTATGAGGTGATTTATCATGAGACAATAAAAATCAAACCTAAGGTTATTCTGGAGACCATACAGTTTGTAAAAGGCGAACAGTATAATGTAGCAAAAGTGGCTAATTCTTATTCCCGTTTGCAGGCCCTGAATTTATTTAAATTTATTAATATTGTTTTTAAAGAGAATACGGACGACCCGGAAAATCCGCTTTTAGATTGTGAAATCCAGTTGACTCCCATGAAGCGTCAGTCTTACAATGTGTTTCTGGAGGGAACCAATAATTCGGGGAACATAGGTGTCGGTGGTAATTTTTCTTATAATCATAAAAACTTGTTTCATGGGGGGGAGAATCTGACTTTAAGGGTTTGGGGTGCTTTAAAGAAGGAAAAATTGAATGAAAACGAGATTTTTAGTACGACTGAAGTGGGTACGGAGCTGAAATTCGTGACTCCGCAATTTTGGATGCCTGTGTTCCGGTTGGCAGAATTCAGAAGAAATTTTGCACCTAAAACATCAATTTCGTTGTCGTATAGTCAGGAACATACGCGGTTCTACCGCCGGCGGATAGCCAGTGCCCGGTTTGGTTATTTGTGGCGGAGGAGTGATAATAAGTGGCGTTATAATTTTGATTTGATTGATTTGAATTATGTGTTGATGCCTTTTGTGGACCAGAATTTCATTGATGGTTTGAAGAATCAGTATATCAAGAGTGCTTATACAGACCATATGATTTTGTCTGCGAATTTGTCGGCTGTATTTACAGACCAGGAGAATCATATGTCGGAAAGTTTCAGTTATTTCAGGGGTAATCTGGAAACTTCCGGTAATTTTTTGTTAGGAGTAGACCGGTTGTTTGGTAAACGTCGTTCAGAGACAGACGGAGAACGTTTTTATAAAGCTTTTGGAGTGCGGTATGCTCAGTTTGTTAAGGTGGACGGGGAGTATTGTTTTAATCATTATGCGAACCGGGCTAATTCGGTTGTGTACCGTTTGTTTCTGGGATGCGGATATCCTTACGGGAATATGAAAGCTTTGCCTTTTGAAGAAGCTTATTATTGCGGAGGAGCCAATGACATCCGGGCATGGCAGTCCCGGACGCTGGGGCCCGGTTCGTATGCACCTGCTCCTGAAGAGGGGAAGTATCCGAACAGTGTGGGTGATTTTAAATTGGAAGCCAATGTGGAGTATCGTTTTAAATTATTTTGGTTGTTGGAAGGGGCTTTGTTTTTGGATGCCGGAAATGTCTGGAATATCAATAAGTATGAAAATCGTTCCGGAGTCCAGTTGCAAAAAGAATTCTACCGGCAGATTGCTGTGGGGACTGGTGCCGGGTTAAGGCTGAATGTCACATTCTTTTTGTTGCGTTTTGATTTGGGGATTAAGTTACATGATCCTGCGCGACCATCCGGACAACGTTTTGTTTTATTAAATAATAACGGAGGTTTCAAAAAATCCGTATTTAATATTGCCATCGGTTACCCTTTCTAAGATTTTGGTTATTTTATTTTGAGTTTTTAATTGTAGATTTTCATGCTTTCAATTATTCTGGAGTATATTTCGTTGGTTTTACAGTTGGCTGCTGCTGCTATTGCAATCAGTTTGTTTAAACGTACTAAATTTAATTCTTCCTGGATTTTGATTTCCATTGGTTTTTTACTGATGGCTGTTTCTTTGGTTTTTGAGTTATGGCCGACTATTTATCCGGAGATGGAGGATGAGATGCAGATTATTCAACGCTGGCTGGCTTTTATTATTTCTTTGGTGTTACTGACCGGAGTGTTTTATATCCGGAAAATTTTCCAGTTTATGCGCCGTGTGGATGAGATTCGCCGGGAAGCTGAAAAAAGAGTATTGGCAGCGGTTATCCGAACCGAGGAACAGGAACGTCAACGTTTTGCGAAGGAGCTGCATGATGGCTTAGGACCTTTGCTGAGTGTAATAAAAATGTTGGTATCCGGGTTGGATGGCAGTAAGGCTCCGGAAATGAACGATAAAATTAAATTGAATTTATGTCAGGCTGTAGATGAAGCGATTGCCGGAGTTCGTGATATTTCGGCTACTATCAGCCCTCATATTCTGAATAATTTCGGACTGAGGGATGCGGTGGAGGCGTTTATCAAAAGGTTAAGGCAAACGGAGGCTTTTAAAGTTTGCTTCACTACTAATCTGACGAATGAAAGGTTCGGGTATAATGCGGAGGTTATATTGTACCGGGTTGTGTGTGAATTGATTAATAATACGTTGCGGCATGCCGGGGCTTCTAAAGTAACTATTGATATACAGTTGGAGGAAGGTGTTCTCTATTTGGAATATACGGATAATGGTATAGGTTTTGATGTGCAAAATATGACCAGACACGATGGGATGGGGCTGAATAACATGCGTTATCGTCTGCAATCCGGAAATGGTGACATAGAAATTGCCAGTGAGCACGGAAAAGGAATGAGGGCGAATGCCTATATAAAAGTCTGATTTTTTGGAGGTTTCTGACATTATTTATATTTTTGTTTACTTACAATTAGGAGAATGATTTTATGGATGGCAAGTATTTGAAAAAACTCAAAATTTATATAGTTGATGACCATAAGTTATTCCGTGAAGGCTTGAAACTTTTATTGTCAACCCAGGATTTTGTTCAGCATATTTATGAGGCTTCCAATGGCAAAGAATTTGTGGAAAATCTTTCTTTGTCAGATTGTGATGTTGTTTTGATGGATATTGAGATGCCGGAAATGAATGGAATAGAAGCTACAGAAGCTGCTTTGCGTTTGAAACCCGGATTAAAGATTATTGTTTTGTCGATGTATGGAGATGAGCAGTATTATTATAAGATGGTAGATGCCGGAGTGAAGGGGTTTGTACTGAAAAGCTCAGGTATAGAAAAGGTGATTACGGCTATTCATACAGTGGCTGAGGGAGAAAATTATTTTTCTGAAGAATTGCTGATGAATATTCTCAGTAATATGAGGGCCGGAAACAAAACTGAACCGGAAGTTCCGGATAATGAAATTTCTGAACGGGAAATGGAGATTCTTTATCATGTGTGCCTGGGTCTTTCCAATCAGGAGATTGCAGATAAACTTTTCATAAGTAAGCGTACTGTTGATAAGCACCGGGCTAATCTTTTGAGTAAGACGGGGTGTAAGAACACTGCGGCTCTGGTGATGTATGCTATCAGGAATAAGATGATTAGTGTATAGTGTTTTCCATGAGTCAGTGAAGTGTTTGTCCGGTTCTGAGAGAAGAACCGGTTTATCCCGAACAAATATTTATACATGAGTAAGTTATGGAAGGAATGATTTTTGCCGCAGGGTTGGGTACACGTTTGCGTCCTTTGACGGACGACCGGCCTAAAGCGATGGTGAAATTGGCCGGGAAGCCTTTGCTGGAGCATGTGATTTTGAAAATGCGTAAAGCTGGCATTGACCGTATTGTTGTCAATGTCCATCATTTTGCAGAACAGATAGAAAGTTTTCTGAATGACCGGCCTGACCTGGGCAGAGGGGTTGTTGTTTCAGACGAACGGGAATGTTTGCTGGATACGGGTGGCGGGTTGTTGAAAGCGGCAGGGCTGTTTACGCCGGGTGAGCCTGTATTGATTCATAATGTGGATATTTTTTCCGGTGTTGATTTGAATGCTGTCATCCGTTTTCATCAGCAGAATCAGAATTATGCTACATTGGTTGTCAGACCTGCTGTGCCGGGTAGGGGGTTGCGCTTTAATCCGGATGGTTTTCTGAAAGGGTGGGAAAATAGTCTGACGGGTGAATGTAAGATAGTAGATGAAGATTTCGGGAACGCCCGGAATTATAGTTTTTGCGGTATTCATGTGGTTTGTCCGGAATTGTTAGAACATATGATTCACCAGGGCACTTTTTCCATTATTGATGAGTATCTTTCCCAGGCAAAATCCCATGCTTTAAAAATGTATTTTTATGAAGGTTATTTTATGGATTTGGGTACTCCGGAAGCGATAGCTGAGGCTGAAAAGCAAAGTTGTGTTTAGATGGATTGTTGCAGTTATTTGTAACACCTTTCGGGTAATTTTCGTTAATTCTTATATTTTTTATATTTTCGGAAGGAAAGGCTGCAGCATGAAAAGATTTTTGAAATATCTGGGAAGGACTTTTCTGGCAATTTTTGTATTGCTGTTGCTGGTTGTGTTTTTAATCTATTTGCCTCCTGTACAAAATTTTATAAAGAACAAAGTTGTTTGTTATGTCTCTGAAAATTATGGGATAACATTGGGAATCGAACGTTTCCGGCTGGAATTTCCGGCCGATCTGGTGCTTGAGGATGTTTATTGGGGGAGTTCTCCGTCTGATACTTTGCTGGTTTTGAAGTCTTTACATTTGGATGTGGGATTGGGAAGAATATTCCGCCGGCAATTGTCTGTCAAAGACTTAACAGTGAAAGGTGTGAAGTTTGGGAGTGTAAATGATTCTTCAGGGATGAAATTACAAGTGGATGTGGATGAGGCGGTTTTGAAGGCAGAACATGTTGATTTGAAGGAGCAATGGGTTGAAGTTGATTTTATCGGGTTGAACCGTGGCAAGGTGTTGCTGGTGACAGGAAAGGAAACCCTTTCTGATACGGTGGCTCCGAAACCTTTGAACTGGATTTTTAAAGTGGGACGGATTGATTTGCAGCAGGTGGATTATCAAATGTCGGCACAGGGGCTACCGTCTTTGACCGCAGGGGTTCGTAAAGGAGATATTGTTCAGGTGACGGTTAATTTGGAGCGGCAGGTTGTGGATGTTGATTCTCTTTGTATTTCGGGAGGGAATTGTCATATCTTGAAGGCGGGAGCTGCTGATGGTAAACCGGAAAATAATGTATTGCCGGATACTGTACAAATTCTTCCCTGGACGCTCAGGGCGGGTTGTTTACAAGTGGATAATAGTGCCTTTTCAATGGAGGATGGGACTGCGGGAACTGCCGAATTGGTTTTGTCGGGTATAGGTGTCCGATTGGATAGTGTGTATAATCAGGGCACAGTTGTGAGGGCACAACTGAAAGATTTGAAAGCAGTACAACAGGATGGAATTACGGTGACGACAATGCAGGCAGATGTCGGATTGGATTCTGCGCGCACTTGGCTGCAGGGCGGGTATATCCGGACTTTGAATAGCTGGCTTCGGCTGGAAGTGTTTTCCAATACAAATCTGCAGCATTTGATGAAGCGTGAACCCCTTTCGGTGCGGATGACCGGACAAGTGGGTATTGCGGACGTGTTACCTTTTTATCCTGATATTCCGGAAGGAATCCGGAATGAGGTTTTGCATGTGAATACGGTTTTTTCTGTTACTGAAAAACGTTTGCAGGTAGGACAGTTGATGTTGGATATGGCCGGACGTTTTAAGTTTACAGGAAGCGGTAGTCTTTCTTCTTTTCAGAATCCGGATAAAATGAAGGGGACTTTCATTTTGCGCGGAGAAATGCCTGATGTCACTTTTGCACAGGTGTTTTTGAAGGATTCGGTGGTGCAAATTCCCCGTGGTATAGATATGTTGGCCCGGTTGAAGGCAGAACGCGGAACGATGACAGGATTGTTGAGGTTATGTACCGGACAAGGTTGTTTGTCACTGGATGCATCTTACGGTATCCGGCAACAGAAATATGATGCAGAATTGACTGTGAATCAATTTCCTTTGGACCGTTTTTTACCGAATGATTCTTTGGGGGTATTGTCGTCCGCGTTCCGTTTTTCCGGACGTGCTTTTACCTGGAAAGAAGCTGAGGCTGAGATGGATGCTCATATCAGGTTGTTGGAATACCGTGGTTATAGTTATGAAGATATTACTTTGAGTGCCTCTTTGGACAGAACACGGCTGAAAGGTACTCTTACCAGCAGGGATACCGGTATACCTTTAGATTTAGTGTTCCGTGGCGATTCCGTAGAACAGGAATATATGTTTTCTTTGTACGGAAAGCTTGGGCAGGCTGATTTTCAGCGGTTGCGTCTGGTTAATGAACCTTTGACGGCAGGAACTGATATTGAGCTTCAGGCGGCGATGGGCAAGGAGGAGGCTTATACGTTACAGTTGAGACTGGACAGTTTGAGAATGTCGGATGCCCGTAAGAATTATGTGTTGGGAAATTTAATGCTGGACGGGATGAGTAATGTGAACAAAACTGAACTGAAGGTGGTGTCCGGCGACCTGAAACTGGAGTTTCGTACTGATACTTCTGTATCTGCATTTGTGAATAGTAGTGGAAAAGTTGCGGGGGTTATTCAGCAACAGATAAAGGACAGGAATGTCAATATGGAATTGGTCCGGGAGGACTTGCCTCCTTTTAGTTTGCAAATTACCGGTGCTCAGAATAATGCAGTTACCCGTTTTCTGAAATCCCGGAATATGGGATTTAAGCAATTGACGGCAGATGTGGTTTCACGGAAACGGAATGGTATTCGTGTTGGTTTTATAGCGAATGCGCCTTATTTTGGGGAAGTGCGGCTGGATTCTGTTCAGTTGGGGGCTTGGCAGACGGGGAAAAGCCTGGTGTATTCTTTTGCAGCCGGCAGTTCATCGGAGGCCTGGAAGGGACTGTTTAATATAAGTGTAAATGGCAGGATGCAAGAGGACCATTTCCGGATGGAATTGAAGCAGAAAGATGCGCAGGGGAAAGTGGGGTTTGATTTGGGTATTAATACAGTTATCGGGGATACTTCGGTTGCGGTTAGTTTTTTTCCGATGAATCCTATTTTGGGGTATAGCCGCTGGATTGTAAATGCAGATAACCGGGTAGTGATTGGACCACACGGCAGGATACGGGCTAATTTGAATATGGCTTATCAGAATAAATTAGTTCATATTCAGTCGTTGGAAGATGAAGGCAATCAGCATGAGCGTTTACGAGTAGAAATGGCCGGGCTGGATTTAGCCGGTCTGTCCCGGATGGTTCCCTTCATGCCTCAGTTGAACGGGGTTTTGAATACTGCTCTTTTGTTATATTCCCAGCCTCAGGAAATGGGGGTGGACGGAAATGTCCGGATTGTAGAGTTAGGGTATGAGCAGCAGCGAATCGGGACTCTTGACTTGGGCTTGAAGTATGTTGCCGGGAATCGCTTTTCTGATCATGCTGTCCGTTTTGAATTAAAAATTGACAGTGTGCGCCGTGCTTTGGCAGAAGGTACGTTTTCGACCTCTGAGGCTGACCGCAGTGTAGAGATGGATGTGGACATACCTTCTTTTCCGTTGTATATAGTGAATGCTTTTGTGCCGGCCGGTGTGATGAGATTAGGAGGTGGTTTGACGGGGAATGTCCGTTTCCGCGGAACAATAGATGCTCCTCAGATAAATGGAAATCTGGCTTTTCGGGGCGGAAAGGCTGATGTGGTGATGCTGGGGACTGTCTTCCGTTTGGATTCAACCCGGATAGATGTGAAAGACGGGCGTGTTTTGTTTCGTAAATATCGTTTTTTTGCACCTGATAACAGTAGTCTGGTGTTGAACGGGTATGTGGCTTTGACGCCTTTTGCCCAAATGAACATGAATGTTTCGGTTGATGCACGTAATTTTGAGTTGGTTAATGTCAGAAAAAATGAGACTTCTCTGATATATGGTAAGGCTTATGCGGATATCCGGGCCCGGATTGCCGGCCTGTTTTCTAATTTGAGTGTTTCCGGTAATGCGAATTTACAGAATCAGACGGATATAACTTATACATTGCGTAGTTCCGATCCGGCAATTGTGGATAAAAGCGTCGATTTGGTCCGGTTTGTCTCTTTTCGTGATAGTACGTTTCACGAGAAAGATGAACTGACAAACCGGGTAAATGCCAGTAGCTTTTCCTTCCGGATGTTGGTGGAGATAGGAGATGAGGTTAAACTGGGAGTGGATTTGTCGGATGACGGTAATAACCATGTCAATATTCAGGGGGGAGGAAATCTGGTGCTGGCGATGAATCCGGAGAGCGGAATGACGTTGTCCGGTAAATATATCCTGACCGGAGGTACTGTGGAATATAATGTGCCTATCGTGGGAAAAAAAGAATTCAACATCCGGAATGGCAGTTTTGTAGAGTGGACCGGAAATGTTATGAATCCGGCTTTAAGTATTTCCGCTTTGTCGCAGGTAAAAGCTGATGTGGAGGAGGGGGAGCAAGCCCGGCAGGTCGTTTTTGAAGCCATTATCCGGATACAGAATACGCTTAACCGGCCGGATATTACTTTTGATTTATCGGCCCCGAATGATATGGTGATACAAAATCAACTGGCTACTTTTTCTCCGGAGGAACGTACCCGGCAGGCGTTGAATTTGTTGATTTACAATACTTATACGGCACCGGGTGCGGTCAAATCAAACGGAAACAGTAATCTGGCGAATAATGCTATTTATAGTTTTGTTGAAAATGAATTAAATAAATATACCCGCAAAGCTGGTCTGACAGTTGGGTTTGATTCTCATAATACGGATGAGAATACAAGCCGGACGGATGTCACTTACCAGTTTTCCCGGCAATTATTCAATGATAGGGTGAGGGTGAAAATCGGTGGACGGATTTCTACTGACAGTAATGAGGGGCAAGGTAATAATACTTTACAGGATAATTTGGTGGATGATATTTCTATCGAATATGTGCTGACCAGAAAAAGGAATTTGTATGTGAAAGTATTCCGTCATTCCAATTATGAGAGTGTGTTGGATGGTGAGGTGACTCAGACGGGAGTGGGTATTGTCTGGCGGAAAAATTTCCGGAAGTTTAAAGATTTGTTCAAGAATAAAAACAGGGAAGAACAAAGGGCAAAAAAGTTGGAGGAAGAAGGTGAAGGGTAAAAATTAGAAAGAGAATGACTGGTAAAGGTAAATATCGGAATAAATTAATTGCCAAAGGAAAAAAACTGCGGTTTTCAGTTTCTTTCCGGATGTTTTTTTGTGTATGGTCTTGCTTGTTTTATCTGCTGTTTTTTTCAGCTTGTTCCACGACAAAAAAATTGGCGGAAGGAGAGGTGCTTTATGTCGGTGTAAAAAAAATGAAGATAGAAACACCTGCGAAAGTAAAACTGAACGGTACGCAAAAATCAGGTGTAACAGGGCCGTTGTCTGTAAAACCCAATAACCCTTTGTATTCGCCTTATGTTCGAACTCCTTTTCCGATAGGTTTATGGGTATATAACTGGAATATAAAAAAAGAGAAAGGATTCAAATGGTGGTTGTACAGAAAACTGGCCAAAAAGCCGGTTTTGATTTCGGATGTTCAGCCGGAGCTACGTTTGAAGATGGTGGAGAATAATATGAAGAATTTCGGTTTTTATGGCATCCGGTCTCGTTATGAAATTATTCCGAAGAAACGCAATCCCAGGAAGGCGCGTATTAGCTATCGGGTGGATTTGCCGGAGCCTTTCCGGTATGGTACGATACAATTGTGGGGTTGGCAACCGGATATGGATACAATTGTCCGGGCTTCTATGAGGTTCTCTGAATTGAAGACCGGGGAGCAGTATGACATAAATATTCTGAATGAAGAACGTCAACGGATTTCAGATAGGCTGAGAAACAGAGGGTATTATTTTTTTCAGCCTGATTATATTGAATTTTTGGTGGATACTACGGTTGGAAACAAAATTGCCGATGTCCGGATTAGTTTGAAGCAGGGGATTCCTGCCAATGCTTTTCAAGTTTATAAGATTCGGAATGTGGATGTCGTATTGACTGGGAATGAAGGATTAGGGGGCCTGGATTCAATGGTTTGCGATAGTGTTAAAATTATATATGAGCCTCCGGTGACTTTAAAATCCAATGTGTTGGTCCGTGCTGTAAAGGTAAGGCCCGGCCAGACTTATTCGGCGATACGTCAGAGCCGGACCCAGGCTGCTTTTGTTCAGTTGGGGGTGTTTAAATTTGCCAATATGACTATAACAGTTCCTGATTCAATTGGCCGAAATGTGCTGGATATGCAAATAAGCGGGGATTTTGCTTTGCCGATAGAGACAGAAATAGAAACTGATGTTTCTTCGAAATCTAATAATTTGTTAGGTCCCGGATTAACGCTGGGTGTTACGAATCGGAATATGTTTAAACGTGCCGAGACATTCGGAGTGCGGCTTACCGGTTCCTATGAATGGCAAATCGGAGGAAATAAGGAGGCTACTGGAAATTCGGGTTTGATGAATTCTTATGAATTGGGTTTGAATTTCAATCTGTCTGTTCCCCGTTTGTTGATTCCCCGGTTTTTGCAATCCAAACGGGACCGGCGGGAACAGACTCAGTTTCAGATAGGCACAGATTTACTTAACCGGCACAATTATTTCCGGATGATTTCTTTTTGGGGAAGTGCAACTTATGATTTTAATTCTTCTTATCGGAATTATCATTCTGTTGTACCCTTTAAATTGAATTATACTTATTTATTGCGTACTTCACAGGCTTTTGATTCTGTTACATTGCGTAATCCTGCGGTGGCGCAGAGTTTTCGGAATCAGTTTATTCCCTCTATGTCATACACTTATACTTATGACCGGACTGCTACTTACCGGAATCCCAACCGGTTGTTTTGGCAAACCTCGTTGACTCAGGCGGGAAATATTATTGCCGGAGTTCAGTATCTTGCCGGAAATCATAAAGGGGAGGGAAAAAGAATCCTGAAAAATCGTTATTCACAGTTTTTGAAACTGACTTCTGAGTTGATCGGTTATAAAGCGGTGGATAATAATAATCAATTGGCTATGAGATTGATGGGTGGAATCGGATATGCTTATGGCAATTCAAAGGTGATGCCTTATAGTGAGCAATTTTATATTGGCGGGTCCAACAGTATCCGTGCTTTTCATATTCGTTCTATCGGTCCCGGCAGTTATCATCCGGTAGAGACAAAGTATTCTTATCTGGATCAAACCGGGGATATTAAGTTGGAAGGAAATATAGAATATCGTTTTAAGATATATGAACGTTTCCGGGGAGCTTTATTTCTGGATGCCGGTAATGTGTGGCTTTTGAAGAAAGAGGAACAACGTCCCGGAGGGGAATTCCGGGTAAAAGGATTGCCTAAGGAAATTGCTTTGGGGACAGGTTTTGGTTTACGCTATGATTTTTCATATATTGTTATCCGGGCGGATTTGGGTATTCCGATACATGCTCCGTATGCTACCGGAAAATCCGGTTATTATAATATCACCGGAAGTTTTTGGAAGGGGCTGGTTCTTAATCTGGCTATCGGTTATCCTTTTTAAAAACAAATTCCGGGAGTGGAGCGTATAGAATAAAGCAGTAATACTCGATCTATGAATATCGTGAATGTTATACGCCGCGTTCATCTCGGGACCGCTTTTTTGAAGTGTATAGCGGTATTGTTGTCTTATTTTTTCGGTTCTTATGTTACGGGGCATTTTCATGAGGAATCGGAAGTAATCGGGGCAATGCTGGCTTGTACGTCTGCTATTGTTGTTTTGCAGGATAATGATTTGAAGAATTCGCTTCATAATGCATGGCTCAGAGTATTAGGAACTTTTATCGGCGCGTTTATCGCATGGATATATTTATTGTTTTATTCTTTCTCTGTCATGGGAATGGTTGTAGCTGTGTTTGTTTTGGAAATTATTTGTATGCTTTTGAAAGTTCCGGATAACGGGAAAATGGCTACCATTACTTTGGCTGTAGTTCTTCTTATTTCCAAGGAATATCCGGGGTTACCACCCTGGGAAAACGGACTTTTGCGTTTTAGTGAAGCTGCCGTAGGTGCTGGTATCGGAATTTTTATGGTGTGGATAGAGTTTGTTTTTCAAAGAATTTGGAAACGAATAAAAGTCAGCAATAAAAGAGTTTGAATATAGGATCGTTGTTCCATATAATGGCTGAGTAACTACATATATTTTTACAGACGCCACCTTTTTAATATCCGGTTCGGGTGTTGGGGAAATGATTATTCAACCAGATATTAAAATATATCCGCCGTTCTGACATTCAATTCGTAGGGTAGGGTCTGTTTTAATGACTGTGCGTATGTGACTAATATACTTTTTTAATTCCAGTTCTTTATTTATATCGGCTTTATTCCATACGCCTTGAATGAGATAAGATTTACTGGCAATCTCATTATTTTTTGCGCACAATAATTGCAAAAAACGCCCCTCGGTTTGTTTCAGTTGTGTAGTGCTTCCGTTTATCGTTAGTTCCCGGGTAATACGATTATAGGTGGAATGAGCCGAGAGATGATATACATGAGGAGTATTCATGTGTTTTTTCATTCTTTCCCGTATACGTTTCAAGTAAGCGATTAATACTTGAGGAGTCTTGTCTTTACCGATAAATTCATCAGCTCCGGCGTCTAATAAGGCAACTTCTTTTTGCGGCTCACCATGAGAAGTATATACAATAATACGGGTTTGCTGGTCGTGTTTCCGAATCTTCCGGGTCAGTTCCAATCCGTCTTTTTCCCCCATTTCGAGATCGGTCAGCATAATGTCCGGTTTCCACTCTTTATACAGTTTCCATGCTTCCGCTCCATCCCGTGCAATTAAAACTTCAAAATCCTCTTGTTGAAGAATTGTTTTTGTCAATTCAGCCCCAAGGGCGTCATCCTCGGCGTAAAGTATTTTAATCTTCGTTTCGTTCATGGCCGCGTCATTGTTTGTATTTGTTTTTGATTTTGGCTTTCCGGGGTAAAACGATGAATAGCGTGGTTCCTTTGCCTTCTTCGCTTTGAATACTAATTTTACCTCCGTGTGCACGAATTACGGTATGGGCGTAATGTAGTCCTAACCCGTGGCCTTTGATTTTCTTGTTCCCTTGGTAATCACCCCGATTGAAACGTTCGAATACATGTTTCAGGTTTTGGGAAGAGATACCGAATCCGTTGTCCCCGATACGAATTTGTACCTGTTGGGCATCTATATCCATACATGTAATCTGTATATTCACCCGGTCTCCGGAGTATTTCAAGGCATTTTCAATGAAATTCTGAAAAACGGCGAACAGGAAATGATGGTCTCCCGTGATAAGCGGATTATCAGACCGGAAATCGACTTGAATATCAAATTGTTTGTTTGTATTAGTATTCCAACGCTCCTTTTGTTTCAACGCTTCTAATGTTTCTTTGAGGTTAAATTCCTTGACATTCAGCCGTAATCCGTGGGCATCCGTAGATTGGAGCAACATGTAGTTGATTGATTGCAGCATTTCATTCAATTGTTCCCGGTTGCGTTCAAGGAAGGGCGTTAGTTCTCCGGCAGGTGAGTGCAGAAGCAGGTAACAGGTTTTAATTTGGTTTTCGATTGGGCGTTTCAGATCGTGAACCAAATTGTGGATGAATAATTCCCTGTATTCTCCGCTTTTTTTCTCGTCACGAATCATTTGGCAGAGGTTGAGCAGACTAATAACAAACAGGAGAGAAATAAGAAAGGTTAAAACAAGTTGCCAGCTGGTTGCCTGAATGAATACTGTGAGGGGATAATGGTATGTTGCCATTAGGGTATCTCCGGAGATAAAACCGAGAGGTCTGTAATATTCCGGAGAATCCGGGAATGTACTGAGGGTGTCGGGATAAGTGTCTTTTATTTGTCCGGTGCTGTCCAGGATAATGAATTGCGGGGAAAATATGTCTGACTGTATGGAATCTAATTTCGTTTGCAAAAAAGGATAGAAATTTTTTAATGTCCATTTTTGTGGACTTCGGATGTCATAACATTTCCTTTCTGTGATTTGCTGAACATTGTCTTTCTCATTCAATTGAAAGCTGATGACTTTTTGTTTGATGTAGTATACGATTTTATTTTCTGATGCGTTATAGCTCACTATATTGTCTTCTTCGAGATTGGTTGATTTCATGTCGAATTCGTAGAGGGCACCATTGAGCAAGGTGTTATATTGATATATGTATTGCGTTTTTTCTTCCTGGTACAAGTGAGACAAGTGGATAAACTGATTATATAATATAATTGGTATAGTAAAAATAATGATATATCGTAAATGTTGGTTCATAATTTTAAATACAAATTTAAAATATCTCAAAACTATAAAATTTGCAACCACGTTGCAACCTTTTTATTCGTTTTTTCTTGAAAAGGACTTCATTTTTGCTACAAATAGTAATTCGTATAATTATGCAGAAAAAGAAATTTAAAATTTTGGGATTCATATTGTTGATAGCGGGCATGGCTATGAGTTTGTATTGGTGTGTCGGGCAAAAAACGGATTGGGATATGTTAAGGAAAGGTAATGTCGAGGCATTGACTTCTTCTGAAGCGGACAATCCATATTATCCTTGTGTCAAGGCAGATGGTTTTTGTTTTGTTAATGGTATTGATAAAGATGGTGTTGCGTTTATTAAGTAAAGTATGAAAAGAATATTATATATCTTACTTGGAGGTATCTTGTTCGGATGCACCGATCGTTACATGGACGACGAGAGCATAAATAAGCTGAAAGGCGAGCGGGCAGAATCTGTCCGTTTGCTGGATTTGTCCCGAAACGGAATTTATGACGTGAGCGGATTTATAAAGCAGGGTAATCAAATAGTAGTTGGGGAGACGTATATGAAGGAAGGTATAGCACGGGCGTTCGATTTGGAAAATCCGGACGGTGGCTGCTTGTCTTCAGAAATGAATAATGCTTCGAAAAAGTATCGGGTGCTGAGTTCATTTAATTCGTTTGACGGGAAAAGTGTGACGGCTTTAGATTTCAAGACCGGAGAATTAATCGAAAGTTTCGTTGCCCCTCTTACCCGGGGAATACCGGAAGAATCTGTTGTGCAGCTTCCTGCCGGAAAACAGCATTTGATAGCGGTGAAGACAAACGATTTTGTTATCTCCACGGGTTTTTACGATGAGGGACGTTATTTGCTTTATTCCTTGGCAGATGGTTCTTTTAGCTATTATTTGTCTTATCCGGATTGTCCGGACTACCCGGTTTTACAGCAAAAGACGAAAGGTATGCTATACGCCAGCAGTGTTTTACGGATTCATCCTGATGGAAAAGCATTTGTATGTGCGGACATGTATAGCGGAGTGATTGATTTTTGCCGGATTACTTCAGGAGGAATTGAGCGGATGAAATTGGAATGTTTAAGTTATCCCCGGGTGGAGATTTCAGAAACACCTGTCGCTCGTGTCTTGTATAGCCGGAAGAACTGTTTCGGTTTTATGGATGTGGCAGTAACCCCGGAACGGGTATATGCGCTCTATTCCGGAAAAACGTTTCAGGCTGACAGACAGCAGGCATTCGAATGTAATCGCTTGCTTGAATATGATTGGGAGGGGAATTTTATCCGGAGTCTTGAGTTTAAGGCATCCCTGACGGGAATTACTTATGACCGGGAGGAAGGCATGTTGTATGGAATAACAGGCGATGCCGGATTGGTGGAACTGAGATTATAGCAAAGGTTTGTAAACGTGGAATTGAAAAATATGAAATTAGTTATCATTCTGACACGGTTACTTTTTATTTTGAGTATTGCGATGACCGTGTGTAGTTGTTGTCGTGATACTCAAAATGGTCCCATGCTTGTAGATGTAAACAGTGCTTTGAAGTTAAGCGGAGAAAACCGGGGAGAACTTCAAAAAGTATTGGATTACTATCGTACGGAAAAGTCCGATCCTCTGAAATTGAAAGCGGCAGAATACTTAATCAGTAATATGGTGGCGCAGTATGCTGTTGCCGGGAAAACAATGGAACGGTTAAAACGGGATATTGACACTACGCTGCAGAGTCAACCCCGGGCCCTTAAATTGATGGGGTACCTGATAGCAGCCCGTATCGCTATTGAACAAGGGGATTATACGATTGAATATGATTTGAACACCATCACCTCGGATTATTTGATAAGAAATATCGAACGCTCGTTTGAGATTTGGGAAGAAATCAGGAATCATTACGATTTGTCGTGTGAAGATTTTTTTGAATACGTATTGCCTTACAGAATTAATAACGAACCTTTAATTGAATGGAAAGACACAGCCTATTATCACTTGTATGATTTCCGCAAAGGAGAAAATATGGGATTTAGTTTGAGCCATTATGAAAGTTATGTTTCTACCAAGGTAAATGTCCACATGGATTTTTGGGCTTTTACAAATAAATTATCGGATCCATTGTTCAAAAAATATAAAATAGATTGTATAGACAAGGCTTATTGTATGCGAATTATCAATCAACTATTCGGCATCCCGACAGCTGTAGATTTTGTCCCCCACTACCCGACAAAGGAAAACCGCCATTATTGGACAATTATTCGGGACCATCGTTTTGTGAATAGCAAGTATTATTATGCAAATACTCCATATACGGCTAAAGTGTATCGTAAAACCGGCTTTATTAACCCGATTCCTGTGGATGAGCATAATTTTATCCCGCGTTTTATCCGTGACCCTTACAAGACGGATGTGACGGAGGAATATGAAAACGTCGCTCGTTTGGAGTATAAATTTGAAACCTGTCAGCCGGATACGAAATACGCTTATCTGTGTGTGTTCAATAACTTAGCTTGGAATGAGGTTGCCTGGGGAGAAATGCGGAGAGGAAAAGTGACTTTTGAGAAAATCGGTCGTGATATCGTGTATATGCCTTGCTATTATCATGGTAACAGTCAGGTATTTGCAGCATATCCGTTATGGGTGAGGACAGATGGGGAGGTGAAATCTCTCATACCCGATAAAAATTGCCCGCAGACATTGCGGTTAAACCGGAAATTCACTTATAACGTGGTGGGAGAGTATTGGGGAACAGCAATTAAGGGGGTGCAATTGCGTGCTACTAACGATTTGTCTAAAGAACCATACGATTCGATAGCTGTGATCCGGCATTATAATTGCATGGCTTACGATACGTTGCATGTAAACACAACTAAGAAGTATAAATACTGGATGTTAATGAAAGAACGTTACAGTCATCCCGAGTTTGCATCGGTCCAATTCGTTCAGAAAGATGGAAGTATTTTGAATGCTGCAAGTACTTTTACTATTGATGCCACGGGGAAGATGCGTGAGGATGGATTAATTTCTCAATGTATATTTAATGACGAGCTCCTGGATTACGGGGCTTTGTCTAAAATCGCCGGGGTTGAATTTGAAAAACCGGTATCAGTTGATGTGATGAGATATATCTCCCGGAACGACAAGAATGGAGTGTATCCGGGAGATACTTACGAGTTGCTGTATTTTGATAAAGGAGAGTGGGTGTCGTTAGGCAGGAAAGTGGCTACGGCAGATTATATTGAATATGAAAATGTGCCATCCGGAGCATTATACTGGTTGCGTAACCGGACTGAGGGAAAAGAGGAACGGCCGTTTACGGTAATGAATGGGCGGGTAAGATTTTGGTAAAAGAGGTAATATATATCTATATATGGATAGTTGTTGCTATTTTTGCAGATAAATAGCAATATATAAATTGTCATGGAACATACAGAATATATTACGAACAGTGATATCCTGCTGCTTTTGGCAAAGCGGTTGAAAGATTACAGATTAGCGGCACGCATGAGCCAAAAGGAATTAGCCGAACGGTCGGGCGTAAGCCAGACAACCATCAGTCATTTCGAGCAGGGTGTGAACCGCAACCTAACGCTGAACAACTTTATCTCCCTACTGCGTGTCCTCGGATTGGAGCAACGAATCGGGGAGGTCATGCCCGAACTGCCAATGCCGCCTATGGCACTCCGGAAAATCGAGAAACTGATACCTAAAAGAGTAAGGAGGAACAAATTATGATAGGGAGTTTAAATGTGATTAATATATTCTTATTTTTAATTTTATTCTTACTTTTTTCTTGTAGGCAAGGAGAAAACAAACAGAAAAATTTGACAGTGTTTTCCATTGAGAATTTTGATGGTAGAGAGCTTTCATGTGGACGAATATTTTCCCATGTGAAGCTGTTGCCGTTACAGTTGGATACCAATCGGATTATAGGGCAGGTAAAGGATGTTTGTGTGACAGGTGATACAATCTTTTTGCTGGACGAAATGACCTCGGCTCTCTATTCTTTTGATAAAAATAGCGGGCAGTGTTTGGCGTCTGTTTTTAAAAAGGGACATGGGCCGAATGAATATATTAATCCGGTTGCATTGTCTGTGAATACGGAGAATTTGTATGTGCTTGACATGGCTGCTTCCCGTATTATAAAATTTGATAAGGGATTGAATGCGGTGGAAAGTGTGCAATTTGATTTTCCCGCATCTGATTTCATCGCTCTCGATAACGGTTTCTTGTTGTATAATCTAACTCCGACATCCGAAAAAGGCAAATTTGTCCATATAAGTGGTAAGGGGGAATACGTAAATAGTTTTATTTTCCCTGAAAAAAGAGATAATTTTAACAGTGTTTTGGCTGGAGGAAAAACTTTTTTAAAGAATGAGGAATCGGATGTTTTTGTTTTTGAATCTTATGGCGATATTGTGTATAAATGGGATAATGATTCCTTGCAACCGCTCTGCCGGATGGATTTTGGTAAATTAAGTATTCCGTCGAATATGAGTAGATATAATATAAATCTTTTTGAAGAGCCGTATGCTTTTTCCGGAAATGTATTTATGTTGGCCGATATGTTTATACCCAGTTTTTTTTATAAATTCCGGAGGTATTACGGTTTCATACCGTTATCCGGGAGAAAACCGGTGTTTGGGATAGTCAAAGACAAGTGCTGTGGCGTTCCTTTTTTTCCCCAATGGCAACACGGGAATGAATTAATAGGTGTATACCTTAGTGAGTCAGTCGATAAAGAATTTGCACAAGAACAACCGGTAATTGTCTTCTATGTTCGCTGATTTGATATCACTATATTGTTTGTTATGAATATATAAATAATGAAAGCCATAATAGTATTTAAATATTTTATCAATTGGGGCAGGATACACTAATTCCCCTTTGCAAAATTGATTTTGGCGACCAGAATATTCCGGCCCGTTATTATTTTAATGTAGCAAATAACGATATCGCAGCATATATGCGTGCTCCTTATTTCAAGCAACTTAGCTTTGCTCATGAAACCAGGAATCATTTCTATTTTAAATGTGCCGGTGATAATGCCATCGAATATAATTTCCTCCTCGATAAAAGGAATCCTCGCAACGGAATCGGTTGGATAAATTGCAATCAATCCTCGGATCTTTATATTGCAGGTGTTGACGAAACTTATTTTTATATTGTATTTAACAAGTATCAGGCAGAACAATACGATGAAACAAAAGAACTCAATCCGCTGTATCGTTATATCATGCAATTTTTAGACAGCCATACTGTTTTTAATAATTCAGATGAAATAATTATAAAAATAGCATTCCGGTAAAGATGATATTTTTTACTATTGTACCAACTTCCCGTTTTTCAGTTCTGACATCAGCAGGTTGTAGACGTAGGCCGGGCTTTCGATGTACAGGCCGGTTGAAAAGTCTTCTAATTTGGCGAATGTTTCCGAGTTGTGGAAGGTGGAGATGGCTTCCTGCAAATCCATATCGTTCCGTTCCACGAGATAACGGACGATATCGGCGGATATGCCTTCGAAGAGAAATTTTGCGGTATTCGTATTCATAGTCGTTTCAGCATTTTAATTGCCGGCTCTGAGTGAAAGAAATATTGCGAAGTTACTTTTGAGAACATCAGTTCGTGCAGCAGCTGTTCCTCGCTGATAAAATTCTCCGTGTATAAACGCAACAAGCGGGCAATGGTATCATCGGCAACGGGACCGATGACAATATCGTAATCGTGGTACGGCTGGGCGGTGTTCATGTCGCGGTTGGACATGACAAACTGTGCCCATTCCCGGTCCGGTTTGTCAAAAACTTTTACTTTCAATCCGTTTCCTTGTGCTTCTCCAAGGTCGAATTCAAACAATGTCAGAGTCGGATTTCCGCTGTACATCCGGGCCGTTCTTGTGGCCATCCTTTGGGCTTGCTCCCTGATATCGGTAAGGTAAAATCCTTTGCCGAACTCCTTATAGGGGCGGCATCTGCCGAGGTCAATGCCGTTGATCGCTGTATTCGATCCGTGGTAGAGTATCATTGCAACGTTCCTCCGTTGTTTTGGCAGATGACGGTCAGGTCGTCCACACAGTCATTAAAGGATAGCGTGTGTTCCACATCGTAAAATTCGGTGAGGAAATCGATGCCTTTGAAACGAGTGATGTAATTGCTTGCCTCACGTATCGTCAGATCGTGATGGCGGGCAAACTCGACAATCACCGTCATTACATAATCGATCAGATTTTTGTCCGCTTTCTTTTTGGACTTGAGTCCGACTACCGGTTCGACGCCCAATGCTTCCGCAATGCGGTTGACAGTGTTGAAATTGACGCACAAGCCATTTTCCACTTTGGAGACCATCGCTTTCCGGACGCCAATCATTGCTCCTACCTCTTCCTGTGTCAATCCTTTATTTTTTCGACACTGAGCCAAAAGTTCTCCTATTTGATACAAATTCGTATTCATAATACAAAGATAAGAAAAGTATCTTGTACAGGAAACTTTTTGATTGCAAATTTTTGTTGTTGATATAGCGTGAGAAAGAGGCCAATTTTTTTATTCGTTTTTGCAAAAAAACGTCAAAATATCGGATAACGATAAATGACTAGTCGGTATTTATTTCTATTTTATAGGGTAAAAGTGCGGATAGCCGCAAAAATACCCTTTATTAAACATGAGGATAGAACCAAAAGAAACCTTCAGTTTCTGGGCTCTTTTGAACAGGTCTATGATAATGTTCTCCTTTTCTATCTGTCCAATGTCTTTCATGGGTAGGATGTGTTGCAGATTGCCGGAATCCTGTCTGCTATGAAAGCTATCCGCGTATTGTTGCAGCCCTTATTTTTCGCTAAAATGTTTTCGGTTGAAATTTGCAACCGAATTGCAACCTTTTTATTCGTTTAGGGGTGAAAATATATTCATTTTTATACAAGTTTACAGGATGTGTTGTGTGGGTGGAATAGATGATAGAAGAAAAATGTGAAAATTTCAATGAATAAAAAAGCAAGAAAGCGAATAGAAAGTAGAAACTAATCCAACGGAACAGATGAAAAAAGTAGCCCTTCCATCCGTGACTTCATCGAAACAAGGTTTTGAATTAAGTTGAATAGAAAGGACTACACGAAAAAAAAGTGTACAATAATAACGAAAAGAAGAATCTTTTGGTTATAAAAACAAGAAAAAGTAAAGTTGCATCAGTTTTGATGAAAACTTGTTATTATTAAAAATTAGAAAATATGAAAAGGATAACCTTAATTATTGTAATGGTAGCATCATTAATTTGTATGTTCTATACATTCGCAAAAACGAATAGTGATGTTAATGCTGCCTTGTTCTTATCTGATGTTGAAGCTTTAACTGCAGACGAATCAGGCGGTGATATTTTATATTGTTATTGTGCATTGATGTCTGATGCTAATTGCGCAACAAATAATAATGGAAGTAGTAAGTGTGCTAGTGGAGTAAATGTAAAATGTTGGGAATATAATAATAACTGTAATTAGCATTTAATAATGTGGTTGTCCATAATTTATTGGGCAATCACATTATTTTCTTTCTATAAGAATATGTTTATAATTGACAATATTTTGAAATATTTGAAGTTGTAGAGTTTTGTTTTTGTATTATTATGAAAATATTTAATGTGTTCATATTACTTGCTTGTGTTATATATAGTTGTAAAACAGAAGAAAGTAAGAGAGATTTTTCTGTACAGCCTTTTTCTGTAAAGGACGAGGTCGTATATGATTTGAAATTAGATACGCTTCTTTTAGATAGTGTGCCGACCTCATTTGTTATAGAGAGTGATATTCATGCCGGAAAAATATTTCTTCTTGATAAACTTTTTTGTACTTTATATCAGTTTGATAGTTTGGGGCAATTCCAAAGACGTTATTTAGGTCAGGGAAGGGCTAAAAATGAAACAACGATTGGACGTATTGCAACACATGCTTTTGTAGGAGAAGAGCTTTTTTTATTGGATCATAGTGGTGGATACCATTCGTATGATAAAGAATTTTTTTTCAAAGATTATTTCAGACTGATTTATTCTACAAATTGGAATTCGAACAAAATATACCAATCCCCTATGGCGTATACGCAACGATATAATGATATTGTTTGCAGGGCTTTTCAGGGGTGTGTCTTTTTTAATGTTCACCTTGCACATCCGCGATATAATTTTGTAACCACAATGAAAACTCATCTGGAAAATAACGCGAATATTCAGGAGATTAATTTGAAAAAAGAAAATTTTGGGCGTTTGCTTGCCATAGGGTATCCGGAAAGTTATGAATCTGATTCGGATAGAAAAGCGGTATTCTCTTCTGTAAATTTTGACATAGACCGTATGGGAAATTTCTATCTTACTTATGAGGCAGATACTTTGATTTATGTATATGATAAAGAATTTTGCATGAAACAATGTTTCGGTTTTTCCGGGCGTGATATGGATTTAAATTATGTAAGTACTCTTACACCTCAGGAAGTTGGACAAAATTATCGCAAGGAGCGGAATACCAAAGGGTTTTATAATTGGATGGAGTATGTAGATGAGACAAATGTACTTTTCCGCTCTTATAAAAAAGGTAAAGAGCGGTCGTCTGATGGACTACAGATTTATCAAAAGGGGATACTGATAGGTGATGTAGATGTTCCGAAGGGACTGAAAGTTATGGGATTCATTAATCCTTACTATTATTCCTATATCATATCAGATGAGGAAAGAGAGAAACTTTATTTATATAGATTCAGATTATGAAAATAGTAAAGAAAGAATATATTACATATGTGATAATCATTTTTATTATTTGGATAGTTATTGCAATACAAATAGGTATTGTTCCTAAAGAAGATAAAAAAGACTCTGATATATCTCTTACTGATGTTAAATTTATTGACATTAGAAAAAAAGCGAATAATATACCGGAAGATACTATTGTGAATTTTTATTATAGACTTGTTAATATAGGTGATAGTGATTTGAAAATTGGGTATATAAATCCTGACTGTAGTTGTACAAAATGCTATGCTATTGATAGTGTTGTTCCACCAGGTGATTCAACTGTTATTGTCATGATGTTTAATACAAAATATAAATTAGGTTTACATAAATTGAATACTGTGGTAAAATTGAATACTCCAACCATGCTGTATAAAATAAGTGCGATGGTTGATGTTATTAGCAAAAATATTATAAAATGAAAAAATATTTTTATTATATTTTATGCATGCTCGAATGAATCGTGGTAACACATTCATTATGATTCTTTTCCACAGGAAAATGGGGTAAACCAAATAATTCTATACCTTGTGATAATTGATATAGCTGATGAAAAACTTTGTAAAGGAAAGATGGTCGGACGTGTTGTTGGGGGTGGTTTTTGTGGTGTCCGGTTTTGTAAAGGCGGTGGATCCGGTGGGATTGTCGTATAAGATTGAAGAATATTTGAGGATGTTTCAACTTTCGGGTTGGAGCGTGTTTTCTGTATCCTTTGCGGTGTTGCTTTGTGCTGCCGAGATGACATTGGGGTTGCTGTTGCTGCTGCGATTGTAGCGCAGGGTTACGGCTGTGGCGGTGACTTCTTTTATGGTTGGATTCACCATCCTGACTTATTGGATTTATACCGACCCGTATGGTGGTATAAATGAATGCGGCTGTTTTGGCGAAGCAATCCATCTTTCCAACGGGGCTACTTTCGCAAAGAATATGGTTTTGCTTGTTGTGGCCGGGTTTCATTTACGGAATGTTTTCAGACAAGATAAAAAGAGTTTTAATTACCGGCAGATCGGGTTGGCTGCCGGGGTGTTGGTGATGGCTTTTTTCGTGCCGCTTTATGCTTATTTCTATTTGCCGCCGTTTGATTTTTTACCCTATAATGTGGGAACGAAAATGGGGACAGAGAGTGCGGTTCATTTTTATAATTCCGATTTTAATGATGTGACGGAGGAAGTATTTGCCGGCAAAAGGCCGGTTTATATGCTCGGGATGAAAGAAGAAATTTCACGGGAAAAGAGCAGTAAAATAGCGTCATTGTACGAGGCTTACCGGAACGGGACGGTTGATTTGTTTGCCGCGACTTCCAAGAATGGGATTACTGTGCCGGGGTATGATGATATTCCGGTTTATTTGATGGATAACGTGGTGTTGAAATCGATATTGAGGACTTCTGCCGGAGTGGTGGCTTTTGCGGATGAGCGTATTGTTGGCAAGTGGAATTTATTATACACGCCTTATCGTTTTGAGGGAGGATACGGGGAAGAACTAAGCAGGGAACGGTTGAAAAGCGGGATGTTTTGGGGTGTGTTGCTCCTTATGCTCGGAGGACTGTTCTATGGACGCCAAAAGTTAAGGGTATGAAAAAGAGGCTGGATTTCTGGGATATAGTCTTACGGGTGATGTACACCTTTATCGGGCTCGGAGTGTTAATCGGTCTTTTTATAGCGATGCGGGTCTATGTGGTGGACCAGTTCGTGATACCGACTGATTCGATGCGTCCAACCCTGATACCGGGTGATTACGTCATTGTCAACAAGCTGATTGCCGGAGCCCGGATTTATGACCGCCTGGATTTCAAGGATGGCGATCCGTTGGAATGCCACCGTACCCGAGGGTTTCGAAAAGTTGACCACAATGATATTGTGATTTTTAATTTCCCGATAAACCGGAAAAAATATAAAATCGAATTTAAAATCAATTACGTTTACGGTAAACGGTGTATCGGTTTGCCGGGGGATACGGTAGAAATTCGGAACGGGTATTTTAAGAATAATAACTATACCGGAATTTTGGGAGTTGAAGAGGAGCAACGCCGTTTGGCGGAAACTCCGGATTCGTTGATTGCCCATACGGTTATACATGCGTTCCCGTTTGATTTCCGGCATTACGGTTGGACAATCAAGGAGTTCGGACCGCTTTATGTGCCCCGGCAAGGGGGACAGGTGAGGCTTGATACCGTTAATTTTCAACTCTATCGGTTGGTCATTGAGTACGAGACGGGTGAAAAACTCAGGGTTAACGCTCAACGTCGGCTGACCTTGGGAGGAAAACCGATAGACCATTATACCTTTCAGGGGAATTACTATTTTTTTTGCGGAGACCATGTGTTGAATTCAAACGATTCCCGTTACTGGGGTTTTGTTCCGGAAGAATTTATTGTCGGGGTGGTAACCCGCATCACCTGTTCCCGGGATAAAGAAAGCGGTGAATTCCGTTGGGACAGGTTGTTGAAAAGGGTGAAAAAACAAACAGGGGAATGAGAAAATATCTGATTATATGGGTATTATTGGGCATGAGCATGCTCCTGACGGGGCAGTTTCAGGTGACGGGAGACCTTTACGGGGGAATTGCCACTTCGAACTATTTTGCCCTGTTGTTGGGGACGATGGTGGCAACGGTGTGGTTGTTGAAAGTTCCTGAAACGCTTTATTGGGGAGATACGGTGGCGTTTCTGTTGTTCGTTTATTTGTTGCTGCACGCAGGTATGACTCATGCTATGCAAAGCAAAGAGTTTTATTTGAGTGTATCTTATTTTGCGCTTTACGCCGTGTTCCGGGTAATCAGAGGGGTGCGGTTGACGAATTACGTGACGTTTGCGGTGATGCTTTGCGGGGTTTACCAATCTTATCTTGTATTGAGGCAATTATTGGGGTATGAGGTTTCCAATCATCTGCGTTTTGTCGTCACCGGTTCGTTTTTTAATCCCGGGCCTTGCGGTATCTTTTTGGCCGGTGTATTGGTGCTTGCGGTTGCTATGATGAAGAAAGGGTACCGGAAGGTGGGGGGTAACCTCGTATTTGTGCGTTACATAACGGCTTGCCTGACATTTGGTGCGACTTTGGTGGCCATAGTGCCCACCATGAGCCGTGCCGGGTGGATAGGGGCATTAGCCGGAGTGCTGTTGCTTTATCGCAAGGAGATTGCCGGGCGGATTAAGATAAACCGCCGTCGGGTCATTGGGGGTGGAGTTATGGGATTGACGGTTGTCCTGATGTTGTTTTATTTGCTTAAAAAAGATTCGGCTAACGGTCGGCTTTTTATTTGGCAAAACACCATTACAGCCTATTCGAAAGCCCCGTTGTTCGGGGTGGGAATTGACGGTTTCGGGAAGGCGTATGCGGAGGCCCAGCATGATTATTTTGTGAAAGAAAACGCCCTGGAGCAGGATAATCGCTATGCGGAGTTGGCGGGAGTCGTGGAGTCGGCGTTTAATGAACCGCTCGCTTTGTGTTTGTTGCTGGGGGCAACGGGAGGGATATTGGCGGGAATGGTACTGTTTTTTAAATTGCGGCGATTGACGGCTTACGGATGTGTCGTGGTCTCCTTGCTTGTCGCTTCGCTTTTTTCATATACGTTTTATATTCCGTCTATTGCTATCTTGTTTCTTTTCGCTTTGGCACAGTTGCCGGACCGGAAAATCAGGACGGCACGTTACGCGAATGTTTTGATGTTCGGGATGATGGGGGGCGTGGCCTTGGTTGCCGACTTTCAGGAGTTCGGGCATCGGGAGGCATACCGGGAGTGGAAAGAGAAGTCTGTTTATTATACGGGAGAGGACTATCAAAGTGTTGTTGAAGCGTACGGGAAGTTTTATCCTGTCTTAAAGCATGATTTTAAATTTTTGTTTGAATACGGACATTCGCTTCATAAGACGGGGCGGTATGAGGAAAGTAATGCCATTCTGAAACAGGGTACAGAACATAGTGCCGATCCCATGTTCCGGAATATCATGGGGAATAATTATCTGGCATTAAAGCAATATAACTATGGGGCGGCCGCTTATCTGCAGGCTTATTACACTTGCCCGAACCGTGTTTATCCGTTATATTTGTTAACAAAGTTAGAAGCCGGGCGGGGAGACACAACGATGATGAATTATTATGGTCATATTTTGTTGGGAAAACGGCCCAAAGTGTCTTCATTTGCTGTGGATGAGATGAAATTTGAAATTAGAAAAATGCTTCGTACCGAACCGTAAAATGATAATGTAAAAATGAATATATAGAATGAAAAAAAAGCTGATATTATTATCCGTGGGATGGTTGGTTTACAACTCTGTTACGGGACAGAATCCGGTTATTGGCAAGATGACTTTGGAGGAGGCCATCCGGATTGCCCATACTTATTCCCCGCAGGCTCAGATGGTGCAACTTAGCTTTATGTCGCGGTATTGGAGTTATCGTTCTTATAGAGCACAGTTGTTACCCTCGCTTAATTTAAGTGGTACTATAGGGAATTATAACCGTTCGTTGGTGGATGTGCGCGACCCGGAAACAGGACGTATCAGTTACGTAGCGAATAATACGCTAAGTAATGATTTAGCGGTTTATATCAACCAGAAAATTGCACTTACCGGGGGAAACGTGTCCCTCAATACGTCTCTTGCCCGGTTAGATCAGTTTTCCTACCACACGAAAACTTATAATTCCAATCCGGTTACGATTAATTACACACAACCGCTGCGCTCTTTTAACACATTGAAATGGCAGAAGAAAACGGAACCTTTGCAGTACGAGAAAGCCAAAAAACAGTACTTGGAATCGTTAGAGGATATAACACTTCAAGCTACCACCTATTTTTTCTCGGTTTTGTCGGCCCAGACAAGTTACAGGAAAAGCATGGATAACCTGAAAGATACCCGCAGTATGTATGAAATTGCCCAAAAGAGGTTCGGGATAGGCACGTTGCCTAAAAGTGAGTTGCTTCAATTGGAACTGTCGTTGATGAATGCGGAATTGTCGGTTAGTAACAGTAAGATTAATTTGGAAATAGCTTTGTTTAATTTCAGGTCTTACTTAGGGGTGTCGGAAAGCGCTTTCTTTGAGTTGCAGCCACCGATGAGCGTGCCGGAAGTGTTTATGGAGTACAATTTCGTGTTAAGTAAGGCTTTGCAAAATTCTTCTCATCAGGTATCGCTTAAAATAAAAGAATTGAATTCGCAGAAAAGTGTGGCACAGGCCAAAGCGGATCGGGGTATTCAGGTGGAATTAAGGGCGAACTTAGGATTCTCACAAACCGGTGATGACTTGGAAAGGGTGTATAGCCGTTTGAAAGATCGTGAGGTGGTCGGTTTGTCGGTTTCCATGCCTATTTACGATTGGGGAATGAGCCGCGGACGTATTAAGATGGCGGAAGCGGAGGCACGTCTGGCCCGGACGGAATTGGAACAGGAGGAGACGAAATTTCAGCAGGACATCCGAATCAAGGTGATGAAGTTTAATAATCAGGCTACGCAATGTAATATATCTGCCAAGGCGTTACAGATTGCCGAGGAACGTTATGATATTACTAAAAAACGTTTCCAGAACGGGGGAATTACGGTTACGGACCTGAATACAGCCCAAAAGGAATTGGACGCTGCCAGTGAACAGTATATCAGCCAACTGCACACGTTTTGGAATGCTTATTTCGAATTGCGCAAGTTGTCTTTGTATGATTTTATTTCTAAAAAGGATATTAGCGCTGAATTTGATAAAATTGTGGAAAAATAGTTACTTGTGAAAATGTTAATGAAGATGGAAATGAATATATATAAAATCCTGTTGTTAAGTGGTATCGTGTTGGGTACGCTTGCCTGCGGTAATGGAAAAAAGGAAGAAAAAAAAGAAATCGGTAAAAGTGAAAGACAAAATCGTTTGATTACTGTTGATACGCTGATGCTGAGAAAACGTACTTTTCAAAAGCAGATTGTTTGTAATGGTAAATTGCGGGCGGTCTTTAAAAGTGATCTCAGTTTTGAGGGAGCGGGTGTCATTACTGCAATCAACGGGAGCAACGGGGAATATGTGAAAAAGGGAGCCGTGCTGGCCACTTTAGATAACAAAGAGGCAATGGTGGAATTGGAAAAGAGTCGCCGGGCCATGGAAAAGGCTGATATAGATTTGCAGGACAAATTGATCGGGCAGGGATATGCTGCAGATACGACAGGGGTTCCGGCAATGATTTTGCGTAATATGAAGATATCGTCCGGTTATGACAATGCCGTGGATCAATTGGAGGCGGCTAAGCGTCGTTTGGCGAATTGTTATTTGATAGCTCCTTTTAACGGGCGTGTTGCCAACTTAGATGCGAAGGTGTATGATCGCTCTGCCAATAAATTATGCACATTGATTGATGATTCGTATTTTGATGTCGAGTTCAGTATATTAGAGGCGGAAATAGAGGAGGTTGCTCTCGGACAGCATGTAAAGATTATCCCGTTTGTCAATGATAAAAAGACGTTTTACGGGGATGTGACGGAGATAAATCCTTTGATTGATGACCACGGACAGGTGAAGATACGGGCAAGAGTGCGCAATGCCGACAGCTATCTGATAGAGGGAATGAATGTGAAGATTGTGTTGGAACGTGAGATTAAAAATAGTTTCGTGGTTCCCAAGGATGCGGTGGTATTGCGGGATGGCTTTCAGGTCGTTTTCTGTTACCGGGACGGTAAAGCGGTTTGGACGTATGTCGATGTCGTGATGTCGAATATTGATTCTCATGTCATTACGGGCTGCGAAAAGAAACAAACTTCCATCTCTGAAAATGATGTTGTGATTACTTCAAATAACCTGAATCTTGCTGACGGAACGGATGTGACACCTAATAATAAGCAGTAATCATGATAAAAGAATTGTTGAAACGTCCCATTGGGGTTACCATGTGTGTCGTTGCAATTGTGGTATTGAGTATTGTGGCGATGGGATACCTGCCCGTGTCACTTATGCCTGCTATCGACATTCCGCAGATTACGATTCAGGTTTCGGCTCCCGGTTTATCGGTCCGGGAGGTGGATAATACGCTTTTGAAACCATTGAAGAACCAGTTATCGCAGGTAACGGGATTGAAGAATATTACCGCAGAAGCACGGGCGGATGCGGGAGCTATTTACATGGAGTTCGAACCTGACAACAATATTGACATCATTTTTATTGACGTTAACGAGAAGTTGGATCGGGCTGTCATGGCATTACCCAAAGATGTGGAGCGTCCGAAGGTGATTAAAGCCAGTGTAACCGACATTCCGGCATTTTATCTGAATCTGTCGCTCAAAAACGGAGTTCCGAAAGAACAGGATAAGCCGCGGGAAGCAGGGATTGATTTCAGTGAACTGGGCCAATTTGCCCGGGATGTGATTGCGAAACGTATAGAACAGTTGCCCCAAACGGCCATGGTGGATATTAGCGGCGTTGTGACTCCGGAATTGCTTTGTATTCCCGATTACACGAAACTGACTTCCATGGGGGTAGGGCTTAGTTTGCTTGAAAATGCGATTAATGATAATAACGTATCCCTGGGGGCATTGAGCATCAAAGACGGGGAATACCGTTATAGTATTCATTTTGATTCCCGGATTATTTCAAAAGAAGATATTGAGAATATATATATCAATCATAAAGGGCGGGTCTATCGTTTTAAGGAATTGTGTGAAATCATAGAGCGTCCGGCAAAACGGAACGGGTTGGTGCGTAGCGGTGATGTTCCTGCCGTTTCGTTGGCGATTATCAAACAGAACGATGCCAGAATGGCGGATTTACAAGAGAGCATTGCTACGCTCATTGCCGATTTGGAGAAAGAATATCCCGATATTCGTTTCGAACTGACCCGGGATCAGACGAAATTGTTATCTTATTCGATAGACAATTTGAGTAGTAATCTGCTGATTGGAGCAATCTTAGCTGCATTGATTATTTTCTTGTTCATGAGGGATTTGCGTTCGCCGGTATTGATTGTGATTACTATTCCGTTGTCGCTTCTTGTTACGCTTTTAGTTTTTCACGTATTGAAGATATCGTTGAATATCATATCGCTTTCGGGATTGATTCTGGGTACCGGAATGATGGTCGACAACTCGATAATCGTGATAGACAATATATTTCAGAAATGGAAATCGGGTACGGAACTCCGGGAGGCTATTGCTATGGCGGTCGGTGAGGTGTTTACTCCGATGTTGAGTAGTGTGCTGACGACCTGTTCGGTTTTTTTGCCGCTTATCTTTTTAAGCGGTACGGCGGGTGCGCTTTTCTACGACCAGGCCATGGCGGTGACGGTTGCCTTGTTCGCTTCGTTGTTGGTGTCGGTGCTTGTTTTGCCGGTTTATTTTTATTTGATGTATCGTCATCTGTCATCGCATACGGAAAACCGGTTTATGGCTAAGTTTTTAACGTTTGATTATTACCGGCCATACGAAACGGGCCTGAAATGGATGTTGCGGCACGGTCGGTTGATGATTGTTTGTTTTATGTTGCTTATCCCGCTCACTTATTTCGTTTATCAGCTGGTGGGAAAAAGTCGCTTGCCTGAAATAGCACATGACGATACGCTTCTGACGATTGACTGGAATAGCGGTATTTCTTTGGAGGAGAATGACCTGCGGGTTTACCGATTATTGTCACAAGTGGATAGTTTAGTGTTGCAAACCACATCGATGGTGGGTGTTCAACAGTTTTTGATGTCACATACCAAAGAGATAACTCCTTCCGAAAGTGTGGTCTATATTAAAGCTAAAGATTCGGAGGCTCTGGTGCGGATAGAACGGGAAATATCAGATTACGTGGCTTCGAATTATCCGGAAGCTCAAATTTCTTTTCAGGTTTCCGGTAATGTATTCAATATGATATTTACGGAGAAAGGAGATTTTCTCGTAGCGCAATTACATAGTAAAGAAGGGCAGGCCCCGTCGGTAGAACAGGTGAAACGTGTGGTTGGCAAGATTGAGAAAGCCTTGCCGGACGTACTGATTCCTCCGGCTGTGATGGAGCAAAATATTCGTTATATAGCTGATGTGGAAGCGATGGCCATCCATGAAATCACCTTTAACGATATTTACGGAAAAATGAAAAATATGATTAGCCAGAATACGTTGTTCCGTATCAATCAGGGAGGGTATTCGGTACCTGTAACGACAGGAGATACGCGGGCGGAAGCTGCGGATATTTTATCCGGGAAAGTGCGTAACCGTAACGGTGTCGAAATTCCTCTTGCGATGGTGATTCGGGAGACAAAAGGAGAAGATTTTAAAAAACTCTATTCCGGTAGCGGCGGAGATTATTACCCGATTGTGCTTGATGTTGATGAGAGGGAGGTAAGACGGGTCATGGATACCATAGAGAAGGTTGTTAAGGAGGAACAGGACTTTTTTGTAACTTTTACGGGAGAATATTTTTCCAGCCGGGAAATGATTCGGGAGTTGATAATTATTCTGTTGGTTGCGGTTTCCTTGCTCTATTTTATCTTAGCAGCGCAGTTTGAAAGCGTTATACAACCGCTTATTATTCTGTCGGAGATTGTAGTGGATATTTTTTTCGTCTTGTTCGGTCTTTGGCTGTTCGGAGAGAGTCTGAACATCATGTCGATGATCGGTCTCGTCGTGATGAGTGGTATTATTATCAATGATTCCATTCTTAAGGTGGATACGATTAATCGCTTGCGTAAGAATGGAATGTCATTGTTAAGGGCTGTTTTTACCGGCGGGCACAGCCGTTTGAAACCGATTATCATGACTTCGTTGACGACGATATTGGCTATTGCTCCCTTTTTGAATCGGGTAGATATGGGGTCTGACCTGCAATATCCGCTGTCGCTTTCTATTATTATTGGTATGAGTGTCGGGACAATTATCAGTTTGTTCTTTATTCCGTTGCTCTATTATGTAATTTACCGAAAACGCTGATTCTTATGGGTAATGGAATAAAGGAAAAGGGATTTTTAGACCGTATTCCCACTTTTTCACTTATCTTGATTATGGTGGTGTTGATGGTGATAGGGGGGGGCTTAATACCGTTATTGCGGCTTGCCTATCATCCTTCTCCTGAACAGGGTAAGCGTTTGACTGTTTCGTTTAGTTGGCCGGGAGCATCACAACGGGTTATTGAGCAGGAAATCACCTCTAAGGTGGAGGGATTGGTGTCGTCCGTGGCCGGGGTGGAAAAAACGACTTCCATGTCGTCACGGGGAAGCGGAAGTGTAACTGTTGTGCTAAAGGAGAAAGTCAATGTATCGGCTGTGCGTTTTGAAATATCATCTTTGTTGAAACAGATGGCCGGAAAGTTGCCGGAGGGGGCAGGCCACCTTTATTTGCAAGGCGGAAATATCGATAACGGTTTGAAGAAGAACACGCAACAGGTTTTATCCTATATCATTAACGCCGATATGGATCCCGCTAATATAAAGGATTATGTTGAACGTAATATTAAACCTCAACTCACGCAAATTGACTATGTCCGGGATGTTTCTGTAGGGGGTGCCATGCCGCTTTATTTGGATATCGAATATAACCCGGCAGAATTGCAAAAATACGGTTTGGGGTCCAATGTCATTGTATCGGGACTTCAAAATTTTTTAGGGCAGCGTTCTATTGTCGGGGATGTTGACCGCATTGCTCGGGATGGGAATAAAGAACGTATCACCTTATTATTGGAAACGGAACAATTAGGTGCGGATATTGGTAAAACTCCGATAGCGACGGTAGACGGTAAGATTGTTTACTTGAGTGATATCGCTGAATTTGATTACAAGAAGCGGCAAGAAACCAGTTTTTACCGCATCAATGGTCTTAATACGATTTATTTGAGTATTTCTGCAGACACGGAGACGAGTGTTATTAAAGCGTCTTCCGGACTCCGTAAACGGATGGAAAAGATTCAGGCAAATCTGACGGACGGGTTTTACGTGACTCTCACTCACGATGCGGCTAAAGAAGTGAGGGAAGAGCTTGCGAAGTTAATCAAGCGTACTTTTTTATCCTTGGTGATATTGTTCCTGTTTGTCTGGATTGTCAGCCGAAGCGGACGCTATCTTTCTGTCATTGCCCTTTCCTTGTTTGCCAACGTGTTGATATCCGTTATTTTTTACTACTTGTTTGATGTTGAATTGAATTTGATTTCGTTGGCAGGGATTGCTGTTTCGTTCGGTATCATGATAGATACGGTTATCGTGATGGCCGATCATTACAGTTATTACCACAATCGAAGTGCTTTTCTGGCTATTTTGGCTGCGCTGCTTACCACAATCGGTTCTTTGGTGATTGTCTTTTTTATGCCCGATTACGTAAAGGGGGCATTGAATCATTTTTCCATGATTATTATTATCAATTTGGTTGTAGCGTTGTTTGTAGCCCTCTTTTTTGTTCCGGCGATAATTGAGCGTAACGGTTTGTATCGTTGCCGGCCGAAGAAAAGTTATGGCCGTTTGAAGCGAACCGTGAAGTGGAGCCGGTTTTATTCCCGTTATATCGTTTTTACACAAAAAAGAAAATGGATATATATCACCATTTTCTTGCTTGCGTTCGGCATACCGATTCATCTGTTGCCCGCAAAATTGGGGAAAAGTGATTATTATTACCGGACGGGAGAGAAACAGGAGACAAAATGGTATGAGGAGGTTTATAATAAAACCATTGGCAGTAATTTTTATCAGGGAACTTTGCGTCAGCCTTTAGAGAAAATGCTTGGCGGAACGTTACGACTATTCTTGTCGGTGCACTCGTCACGTACTTTTTCTCAACAAGAGCGGAATGTAAAACTTTATATTTCGGCCCAATTAACCGAAGGGAATAATACCGCAGTACTTAATCAAAAGATGTGGCAAATGGATCGTTTCTTAGCCGGGTTTAAAGAGATAAAGCGTTTTGTGACCCGCGTGGAAGGTAAGAGCGGTTCGATAGAAGTGGAGTTTGCCGATGAATACAAAAACGGGGCATTCCCCCAACACCTTGAATCGGAGGTTATTCGTGAAGCGTTGCTGATTGGTGGTGTGGATTGGACGACATCGGGAGTTAGCGAGCGGGGATTTTCCAATTCGTTGGGATTGGGGCGTAAATCGCACCGTATCGGGTTAAGCGGCTATAATTATGACCGTTTATACAAGTATGCTGAGATGGTGGCGGAGAAGATCAAGAGTAACAGGCGGGTAAATGACGTGGGAATAGAATTGGGGAGTTCTGATTACTGGCGATCCAATGATGAGGCTGGTTCCGAGATGTATATTAAATACGACATGGAAAAAATAGCTCTTAATAATCTGGATTTGCGGCAGTGTTATTCGGCTTTGGCTGCTTTGATGAATGAAGGGAATGTTGGTGTATATCGCAATAAGAATCAACGGATTGCTATTGACTATCATTCTTCGGAGCGGGATAAGTTTGACGTATGGCATTTAATGAATAGCCACTTGGCTGTAGGGGAGCGACAGGTGTGTTATGCTCATATCGGAGAAATCGGCAAGCGGAACGCTGCCGCGCGAATCACTAAAACCAATCAGGAGTATTCGCTTCAGGTGGCTTTTAATTTTATGGGTTCGTATGATTTGTCGGATAGGTTTATCAAGCAGACGACCGAAGAGGTGAATGCGGTTTTGCCTGTCGGTTTCCGGACTGTCAACGAGAGTTTCGGTTGGTATGACGACAAGGGTTCCCAGTATTGGCTGATTTTATTGATTGTTGTGATTATCTTTTTTACCTGTTCGGTTTTGTTTGAGTCTTTCCGCCAGCCATTGGTGATTATTTCATTGATACCCATCTCATTTATAGGAACTTTTCTGACATTCTATTTTTCGGGAGTAAATTTTGGGACGGGCGGTTTCGCATCACTTGTTTTGTTGAGTGGTTTAGTCGTTAATGCGGCTATTTATGTGATTAATGAGTATAATGGTCTTGTTAGCAGAAATATCAAGCGACAGAATCGGCTTGGTTTAGTTTGGCTTTATGTAAAAGCTTATAATTACAAGATAATAGCAGTTTTATTAACCATTTTGTCCACCGTTCTCGGTTTAGTTCCCTTTCTGATAGATGGACCTAAGGCGGAAGAGTTTTGGTTTTCATTTGCGATTGGCACCATTGGTGGTTTGCTGTTTTCGCTCGTTGCTTTGGTGTTTTTTATGCCGGTATTGATGCCGTTTTTATTCAATAAAAATAAGTGACGCAAAACCCCGTCCCCATGCGTCAGGAAGGAAACGCCGGAAGTGCGTTATCTGAAAGTCCGGCCTTTGAAGGAGGAGGGGCGACGCGAAGTGCCGTTTTTAAGGCTGAAAGGGTTGTGGTTGAGGGAGGCGGGGATTATGCAGGGGGAATATGTAAGCGTGACGGTGATGAATGGTTTGTTGCTGATACGGAGTGTGAAGAGCAAGGTATAAAGGGGCAATGCCATCTTCCCGCCGGAGTGCGGGCAATAAGATTGCTGCAATCCTCGTTCATTCCAAAGCGCGGATAAACAGATTGCAGCAATCTTATTATTTTCCGGCCGGTGTTTTGAAGGATTGCAGCAATCTTGTCTTTTTCTTTCCGGAAACATGCAAGAATGCTGCAATCTTGTCCCGTACCGTCGTGCGGGAAAGAATTTTGCAGCAATTTCAAACGTTTTCGTTCTGAAGTAGGGCCGTTTTCATAAATAATACCTATATTCACTTCGCCGGCTGTCTGTGTGGTCGGCAAAATCACAATTACTAACCTAAAATGCTCAAATTCTTGAATAAAGTTATAGTCAATGTCTTTCAGTGGAATATCCGAAAGGCGGTGATTCTGTTTTATAAATTCCGCCAGATAACGTGCGGTGCGCTCGTAGTACATGACTGTTGCCGGGACATAATCTTTACCGATTAATTCGCTGCATTTCTGGTTATGTTCTTTGAAAACTTCCAGTAACATTTTTGGGGTTTCACTTTCCCCGTAATAACGGTGTTTCAGAATTTCAGCCGTAATGGGCTTGTTGTCTTGTTCCAGTTGGCGGTGGATTCTTAGAATTTTGGTACGCACTGTTTCAAGGTAGTGGTTCAATTCCAACGTTTTATTGTCCCTGCCAGTGGCACATTCTTTTTGACTGTTCCATTTGTTTACTTCCACGCTTCGTTTTATTTGTACTTCTGCGCGTTTCCCGTTTACTGTGATACGTAAACAAATAGGGACTTCACCGTTCTTTAACAGCTTTGTCCTTTTGATGAAAAAGAGGATAGAAAAATAATTCCGTTCCATACGACTAAATTTTAACGGGTTAAAAGTAATTATCTTAGTCGTAAACACGCTTTGCAAAATATTGAGAAACAGTGAATAATAATCAATTCGGTGGACTAAAATCGGGGAGAAATAAAGTCCACCGATTTCACCTGTTTTTACTGCTTCGTTTTGCTGTATTTTCGGTAAGTCGGGAAAAAAGAAAAACTCCTGAAAGTCTTTATTTTCAGGAGTTTGCTTTGTTTTGCTTGTTGATTTCGTGAACTCGGCGGGAGTCGAACCCACAACCTCTTGGGCCGTAACCAAGTGCTCTATCCATTAAGCTACGAGTCCGTTGTCTTATCTCTAAAGCGGTGCAAAGATATGTACAAATAATATTTTGTGCAAGTGTTTTGTTGTTTTTTTTCAAGCTAAGTGTTTTTTTGTAGAAGATATAACAAAGAGGAGGGTTTCATTATTTTATTATTATTTTTGTCCGGAGAATAATTCCAGTCATGAAAAAGATTATAAATAATATCCTTTATCGTTTCAAAGAAGATTCTTTGGCTAAGCGTACAGAGTTGGTCGGAAGGACTATATCGTATAAAGAGTTGAAGGAAATCAAGACATGTCTTGTGTTTTATACTGCAGGAGAGGAACCTCAAGCTGGTATTGAGATATTGAAGAAGAAGATGCCGGGTGTAAAATTTGTAAAATTATGTTTTGTTCCTGCTGGTATTGAAGTGACAGAAAGCGATAATTTGGTTGTTTTCCGTTATGAAGAATTGGGGTTTGGCGGGAAGATTCAGAATGAACGTTTGTATAAAGAGTTGTCCAAAGAGTATGATTTACTGGTAGATTTTACTGCAGTTTCTAATGTGATGACTCAGTTTGTTTTGAATAATTCAAAGGCACATTGTATTGTTGGCATGAAGAGGGAAGGTGCTGTTGGGGAAATTATCATTGACGGGGTGAATAATCAGCAGGAATTGGCAATAAAGCTGACGGCGTTATTGGCTGCAATAAACAGGTTTTAATATGAAACGATTCGACGGAACCGGAGTAGCTTTGGTTACTCCTTTTGACGAGGAGCTGCAAGTGGATGAAATATCTTTGCGGTGTTTGGTTGAGCATGTGATTGAAGGAGGGGTTGATTTTTTGGTGGCTTTGGGGACTACGGCGGAAAGTGCTACTTTATCCAGAGAAGAGAAAGCCCGGGTTGTACGTATTATTGCAGAAGCAAACCGGGGACGTTTGCCTGTTATGGCTGGTATTGGCGGTAATAATACGAGTGAAGTTGTCCGTGAAATAGAAGAGGCAGACTGGTTGAAAGACTGTCAGGGGATTTTGAGTATTACTCCTTTTTATAACAAGCCGACCCAGGCAGGGTTATATGAACATTTCAAGACGATAGCCGGGATTGCTCCGTTGCCTTTGTGTTTGTATAATGTGCCTGGCAGGACCGGTGTTAATATGAAAGCAGAGACGATAGCCCGTTTGTCGCTTGAATGTCCTGATATATTTGCATTGAAAGAAGCTTCTGGTGATTTTGCTCAGGCCACAGCTATACTTAAACAAAAACGTCCGGATATGCTTGTTTTTTCCGGGGACGATGCGATTGTTCTGCCTTTGATGTCTCTGGGGTTTGACGGAGTTATTTCTGTTTTTGCGAATATTATGCCGCAGGAATGTTCGGCTTTGGTGAATCATGTAAAAAAAGGTCATTGGGCTGATGCCCGGCAGTTACATTTGAGGTTGTCGGATTTTTGTAAATTGCTTTTTGAAGAAGGCAATCCGGCAGGTATAAAAGCAGCACTATATGCGGCGGGTGTTATCCGGTGTAATAAGTTAAGATTGCCTTTGACGCCTGTTTCAGAGATTTTGTTTGAAAAAATAAAAAAAGAAATGGTCCTTTGATTTTTTGTGTGATTGTCATTGTATATGGAGGGGTGGAGTGTAACTATTTTTAGATTTAAAGGGTGTATTCTTAGTCCAGATTCCCGGGGCGGGAACGATTGAGCCGTTTTTTTTGTTGTTGTCTGTAATGTATCAGGATACCGGAAATAATCAGCACAATCGGCAATAAGAAATTCAGATATTTCAGAAATTCTTTGGTGTGATTGTTTACCGGTTCCAGGAATGAAAAGGTGGTAAATTTATTTCTTAGTTGTATCAGTCCGGAATTGTCTGCCAGCCATTCAATAGAATTTACAGCAAATTTTATATTATCTGTAGCGCAGGAGGAAACGATGTCATCGCTGATGAAGTCTGCATCTGTAATTGTTACAATTGAACTATTGTTGTCTTCGTTTGTAAGCAGGGCTGCTACCGTATTGTGGGGGTGATTGAAATCTTTCTGGGTCCATTGTTTCTGAAAATCGAAAAATACAGGAGCCTGTTGTATCCCTGATATGGAGGAAGTTTTGGCCAAAGGTGTGAAAATATAGGCGCTGGAGGTTTTAATTTGTTCTATGCTGCTGGCAAAAGGTAAAAGTAGAGATTTTAATCCCTGTGTGATGGTGTGTTTGCTGAAATTGGTAATAATGGGTACATAAGGAAAACTAATGTTGCTTTGAAAGTTGATGTATCCGTATTGTTGGTTGATGGCAATTGTTCCGCAATTATTGTCGACAACGAAATCGTATTTTATTTTCAAACCTTTTTTTTCGAGCAAATCTTCAATGCCGGTCGGGTTAATAAAACCGTTGTTCCGGTCGCCCAATTGCCCGATGGCATGGTTCAGGGCAATAAAAAGCCTTCCCCCTTTCGCCAGGTATTTTTCTAATTGTTCCAGTTCGTAAGCGGAAAAGTTGTCTTTGGGGTCAATAATACATATAACATTATATTTGTCGGGAGAGTGGTTCAGGTCTACAAATTGTATTTCAGTCAAGTGTGAAAGTTCATTGATAAACTGAGGAATGTGGGTGAGTGTGGATTCTCTGTGTCCGCGGACAAGACCGACAGTTGGTTTCAGAGTGTCGGATACCTGTTTGAAAAGGCTTGTAATCCGGTATTCAAGGGGTGTTTCAAAGGTTATTCTGGGAATAACCGCCTGTTTTTTCCCGACGTGAAACACTGCTCCCATGAATATACGTTGTACTTTTTCCAGGTCTTTTTCCCGGATTTCCTGAAAAAAGACATCAATGCCTGCTTGGGTAGCTTTTAATTCTTTTTCGGGTGTGTCCGGATGAATAATGTTTATGGTAAAATAGGTGTTGCTCAGTGATTTGTATTCTTTCAGTAAGGCATGGAATTCCTTGGCTAATTTTTGCATGTTTTGGGGCAGGTCTTCTGTTACATAAAAGTCGACAGTGACAGGCTCCTGGTTTTTCTGTATGATATTTTTACTGACTTTTCCAAGAGAGTAACGTTTGTTGGCTGTAAAATCCCACCGGAAAAAAATGAAGCAGGAAATGGTGTTGATTAAAAGTACAACACTCAGAGTATATATAATGTTTTTTATAATTTTCTTCATAAACTTTCATTTGGTAAGGGGTATCATTTTATCAAAATCTGCTTTTACAAATGAAAAATTTTGCGAGCGTGAGAAATATTGCACTTATTGAGCAAAAGTAAATCATATCCCTTGAATCAAAAATACCCCGGGAAAGAGTATCAAAATGTTCTTCCATAGACAGATAACTAAAGAAAGTGGCCATAAAGCCGTTTCCTATTTGTTCTGATAGCATTCCGAATAATAGTTGGAAACAGAGTCCGATACCAAAACTAATGAAGAAGGCAGTTATGGCAGTCCGGGATAGTGCCGACGAAAATATACCAATACTGATGTAACAGGCATTCATACAAATGAGGCCTAAATATCCGAGGAATACGGCACCGTGGTCTACTACTCCCAACATGGAAATCGTGATGTAGTAGGGTATTGTCAGGAGGAGGGCTATCATTGTTATGATTAAATTGGAGAGGAATTTCCCGCTGAGCAGTTCTGATGTTTTTATTGGTTTTGTCAGCATGAGTTCAATGGTTCCGTTTCTCTTTTCTTCGGCAATGGCTCGCATAGTTAATGCCGGGATAAAGAAAAACTGGGTCCAGTTGATAATAATAAATACCGGCATCATGGTTGCTTGCCCTATATAGAATAGATTGTTACCGGAAAACCAGGTGTAAAATCCGCAAATGCAAAAGAATACAATATATCCGATATATATGCTCCAGGAATTGAAGTGTATACTTAATTCTTTTTTTATAAGAATTTTTATGGTTCCCATAGTTTGTTTAATTTTGAGTTACCTGACGGAATATGTCTTCCAGGCGTGTTTCTATAGGGGTCATTTCTCCAATGTACCAGTTATTTTGGTGGCATAGTTCGAAAATTGTTTTTTCAATATTTATTTCGCGGCAGCATTGTATATTGAAATAATTATTTTCAGTGGGGAGAATGTTTGCTATGCCCGGGAGAGTGGCTAATGCTTTGTAGATGTCGGGATTTTCGGCTCCTATAATATGGATTTTGAGTAATTTGTCTGTATTTGATTTTTTGCGTAGTTCAGCGGAAGTTCCATTGGCGACAATTTTTCCTTTGTTGATGATAAGTACCCGGTCGCAGGTTGCTTCTATTTCAGCCAGGATGTGAGAACTCATGATTACTGTTTTTTCTTTTCCTATATTTTTAATCAATTCCCTGATTTCAATGATTTGATTCGGGTCTAAGCCGGTAGTTGGTTCATCCAGAATCACGACTTCCGGGTCGTGGATAAGTGCTTGGGCTAAGCCTACCCGTTGGCGGTAGCCTTTGGATAATTCGCGGATGTTTTTGTGTTTTTCATTATCCAGGCCGCATAACCGGATCATATCCATGATGCGGGGAATGATTTTATAAGTGGGAATGTTGTGAATTCTGGCTATAAAATTCAGAAAATCGATAACATTCATTTCTTCGTAAAGTGGATTGTGTTCCGGCAGGTATCCAATCAGTTGTTTGATTTTATAAGCGTGTTTGTGGATAGAGTATTTGTCAAAACAGATGTTTCCATAGTCGGGATACAAAAAACAGGACATAATTTTCATTGTGGTGGTTTTACCGGCTCCGTTCGGCCCCAGAAAACCTAAAATTTCACCTTTTTTTACGGTGAAATTTACTGAATCAACGGCTTTTTGCAGACCAAAAGATTTTGTTAGATTTTCTACCACTACATCCATATTGTTGTTTTTAGAAACTTAATTGTGACGCAGAATCTTATTGTGTAACAAATATAGTCAGGAACGGTGTAATGTATGTGGGTTTAACAATCTTTAACCGCATGAGTAAGAGAATTTGAGGGGAATTAAAAAAAATAAAAAGGGAAATATTAAAATAGAAGGAAAAATGTGCGTTTGGGTGGATTCAGTTTTTGTGAATTCATCCATAAACGCACGGATAAGAGTATTTATTTATAGGTAAGAGCGGTCTGAAGACTCTCTTACAATTAGTTCGCAGTTGATAACTTCTTCCCGGATTTGTGAGTGTTTGGGATCCAGTATTTGGCGGAAAAGAAGTTCTGCTGCAGTTTCACCGATTTTTTCCGGGAATTGATTGATTGTACTTACGGAAGGACTCATATACCGGGAACGTTTACTGTTTGAAAAGCCGAACACTGCAATGTCGTTGGGTATTTTTAATCCTTTTTCTTTGATAGCGTCAATGGCTCCGATTGCCATATCGTCATTGATACCGAAGATGGCATCCGGAATGTTTTTCATATTTAATAAGCGGCGGGTGGCTTCTTTGGCTGCTTTTACTGAAAAGTCTTCACATCTGACGATATAATCTGTATTGATTTCCAATTTATTCAGAGTCATGGCTTTCAGGTAACCTTTCATCCGGTTTTTTCCTATGGATAATTGTTCGGGTCCTGTCAGTAAGGCAATTTTTTTGGCTCCGCCGTGAATCAGATGCTGGACAATTTTGAAAGCAGCATCGGCGTCGTCGGCAACGACTTTAGATACTTCGAGTTCTTTTGCTGTCCGGTCGAAAAGAACTAAAGGTATTTCCATATTCAGGATTTGCTGGATGTGTTCGTAAGAGGTGGTAGCTTTTGAGATTGACAGGATGATGCCATCACACCGGTTAGCCAGAAATATATCTATGTTTTTTTTCTCTTTTTCAAAACTTTCGTTGGAAGAAGCGACCAGAACATTATAACCGTAGTGGTCTGCTATTTCTTCAATTTTTTTTACCACTGTGGCAAAAAAGGTGCTTACAATTTGGGGTACGACAACGCCAATTGTGTTACTTTTATGAGTTTTCAATGCTACTGCAATCGGATTAGGTTTGTAGCCAAGTTCTTTTGCTAATGTCTGAACTGTTTTCCGCGTTTGCTGACTAATTTCGGGATTATCTTTTAGTGCACGTGACACTGTGGAAACAGAGATGTTTAATTTTTCTGCTAAATCCTTGATTGTGATAGCTTTCTGTGTCATAATCCAAAATTTTAATGTTGTTTGTCTTCTGCGTCGTTTTTCAGTTTTGGGTATGCAATTCTTGAATGGTATATGTTTGTTAGCATTTCAATAAATACTGATTTGGTAGTTGCAATGTCCTTGAAGGTAATATCCGCATTGGCAAAGCGGCCGTCATTGAGTTGTCCGTCAATAATGTTATTAACCAGTTTGGTAATATTTTCTTCTGTTTTTTCGACTAATGTCCGGGAAGCTGCTTCGACAGCATCTGCCATCATGAGTACAGTGCATTCCCGGGATACGGGGTCTGGTCCGCTATAAGTAAAAAGTGATTCGTCGATTTCCCGTTCCGGATATTTATTTTTGAATGAGTTATAAAAATATTTTACTTTACTTTTTCCATGATGAGTGCGGATAAAGTTTGTGATACTTTCCGGCAGGTTGTATTTTTTGGCTAACTCTATTCCTTTGGTGACGTGATTTATGATGTGTTGTGCACTTTCATCAAACTCACATTGGCTGTGAGGATTGAAACCGCCGGTTTGATTTTCTATAAAAAAGATAGGGGCGTAAGTTTTGCCGATGTCATGATAAAGAGCTCCGGTTCTGATGAGCAGAGGATTACCTCCGATTCGGTAAATGGCCTCTTCTGCGAGGTTGGCTACCATCAGGGAGTGTTGAAAGGTTCCGGGGGCTTTTTGTGTTAAGTTTCTTAATGCGGGGTGGTTAGGATTTGATAATTCAATCAGGGTGATTTCTGAAGTGTATCCGAAAATCCTTTCAAAAATATAGATAACCGGATAAGTTAAGGTTAATAGCAGACAATTGATGAATAGCCAGAGGAAAACCAACAGGTGTGTCGCTCTGATTTCTCCTTCCTGGGTGAGGATAAAGGCAATATAGACCAAAGAGTAGGTGATGAATACCAGAAAAATGGACAACATCAGTTGGCCTCTGCGTTGCAACTGGCTGAGACTGAATACGGAAACAATACCTCCTGCTATTTGCATAAATGCAAACATGTAACTGTTCGGAGCATAGTAAGAAATCAGCAATGTGGTGCTGAGCAGCAGATACAGGGCGGAACGGCTCCCAATGAGAATATTGACAATTATGACGAAGAAAAGAACCGGTATAGCGTATAAATTGATATTTTGCTGGTAGCCCAGGCTGCCTAGAGCGATAGTAGCCAGAAATAAACCGTAAAGGAATATAAATTCCCGGTTGTTGTAGAAAATTCTTTTTTTAGAATAATAGAAAAAGATTGTAAATATCATCAAAGCGGTAAGAACAAGCAGAAATTGTCCTCCGATTGTGCGCATATAGGTTTCGGTGGATCCCAGATTGTACCGGTATTCCTTTTTTAGAGAATTCAGCAGTTTTATTTTTTCTGCAGTAACCAGTTCCCGCTGGCTGATAATAATGTCGCCTTGTTGAACCATACCTTGAGTGAGGCTGATGTTTTTCAGGTGGTTCAAATGGTCTTGGGAGGTTTTGGCAAGGTCAAATTCCAGATTAGGCAGGAGGTAATTGCTCAGATTCAGGCTGAGTATTTTTTCGCGTACAGATTTTGGGAGGCCGGATTCATTTATTTCTTCACTAAGGGCTGCATAAGCTTTTTTCAAGGTATATACCTGACTGAATCTTACTGTCTGAGCGATTTTGTTTTCAACGATTTTGATGTTCCGGATTTTCCGGGCATCTAACTCCTCGGGCAGTTGTAATATTCCTGCCTGATATATGGTTGTCAGCCGTTTGACAATTTGTGATAAAGCTGCCTGGGCGGATTCTGTATTAAAGGGATGAAGTGCGGCCTTGAATTTTTCTGTTTGGGTATGGGCTGTGTGGCTGTTCAGGTTAAAAATGGGTATTTGTTCTTCCGTGATTTTTTCACGTTCTTCTTGTAGTTCGTCGTCCGTTTTGTAAATAGGGAAATCAAAAGGGGCTATCAGGGTTTCATACCGCCAGGGTATCCCTTTTTGATATTCATACTGAAAATGGCCTACTTTTGGAAGCAGATATACAATAATTACGGAAATGGTAAACATGATGCCTATTCTGAACAAGATATTCAGGCGGCGTTTTAGTTTTCTGTCAGGTGTAGTTTCACTCCGCATAATTTACTTAATAACAAACAGGGCTAAAGGTATAAAATTAATTGGATATTAACGTTTTCTTTCGTAAAAATTGTTGATTGGTGGGGACGTGAAAAAAGAATGAAAGCCAATAAGTCACCCCCTGACTTATTGGCTCCTGTTTGTTTTCCGGCATGATAAGTGGTGTTGATTTTCAGAGTGCTGGAAAAAAACTTCCGGCAAATTTGAAAATTCATCCGCTTGTTCAGAAAAACTTTCTGAATTTTTATGTGTTTTACTGAATGCCGTTAGTTTCTATTTCTGTACTGGCTTTTTTCAAAAGTCCCTGCAATACTTTGCCCGGTCCGATTTCCAGGAAAGAAGAAGCTCCGTCGGCAATCATATTTTTCATGATTTGTGTCCATCTTACAGAAGCCGTTAATTGTGCAATCAGGTTTGTCTGTATTTTTGCCGGGTCTGTGTAAGGCCGGGCGTCTACATTCTGGTAAACCGGGCATACCGGAGTTGTGAAATGTGTGTTTTTAATGGCAGTTTCTAATTCCTGACGAGCAGGTTCCATTAACGGGGAGTGGAAGGCACCGCCAACTTTTAATGGTAATACTCTTTTGGCCCCTGCTTCTGAAAGTTTCTGGCAGGCAATTTCTATACCTTTGTTGCTGCCGGAGATAACAATTTGACCTGTACAATTGTAATTGGCAGGAACAACAACTTCGTTTATTTCATTACAGATTTTTTCGACTGTTTCGTCCGGCATTCCGATTACAGCAGCCATCGTTGAAGGATTGGCTTCGCATGCTTTTTGCATGGCAAGAGCTCTGGCGTGTACCAGGCGTAAACCGTCCTCGAAAGAGAGAGCTTTGGCTGCTACCAGAGCAGAGAACTCTCCTAAAGAATGACCTGCAACCATGTCGGGAGTTTCTGTCAGACTATCTGCTAAGATTACGGAGTGCAGAAAAATAGCCGGTTGAGTTACTTTGGTTTGTTTCAGGTCTTCGTCGGTTCCGGAAAACATCAGGTCGGTGATGCGGAAACCCAGGATATCATTTGCTTTTTCAAATAGTTCTTTGGCTTTGGGCGAAGTCTCATATAATTCTTTCCCCATTCCTACAAATTGTGCTCCCTGACCGGGAAATACAAATGCTTTTTTCATAACAGTATTAAATTAATGTGTAAATGTTTTTATTTCTTTTGAGTGTTATTGTTCTGTTTATCTCAGTTTCGTGCTGATCAGGCGGATAAATTCTTCCCGTGTGGCTAGTTTTTCAAAAGCACCGCTGAAATCAGAAGTTGTTGTTACGGAGTTTTGTTTTTGTACTCCCCGCATCATCATGCATAAATGCCGGGCTTCAATGACGACGGCTACACCCAGGGGATGCAAAGTATTCTGAATGCAATTCTTTATTTGCTGGGTCAGGCGTTCCTGTACCTGTAAACGCCGGGCGTAGGCATCTACAACACGGGCAATTTTACTGAGACCGGTAATATATCCGTTAGGGATGTATGCAACGTGGGCTCTGCCGACAAAAGGAAGCATATGATGTTCGCATAAGGAATATATTTCAATGTCTTTGACGATGACCATTTGTCGGTAATCTTCTTTAAACAGAGCGGATTGAAGTATTTCTTCCGGATTTTGTCCGTACCCCTGTGTCATGAATTGCATGGCTTTGGCTACACGCAACGGCGTTTGTAACAATCCTTCCCTTTCTGTATCTTCTCCTAATAATTTAATGATTTCTTTGTAGTGGTAGCTTAATTTTTCAGTGCGTTCACAGTCAAAGTGCTCATCTCTGCGGTAGAATGTTTTTTCCGGATGCTGTGTTATATCCATCTTGCTCTAATTTAGTTCAAACAGCCGTTTTTGTTGTAAAAACGTCACAAAGTAAATAATAACTATTCAAAATAGAAAATGTTATGGATTTTTTAAAAGATAGGGAGTTCCAGCTATTGGCGGTGAAAGGATTTGTTTTAGAGATTGTGTGGAGCGTGTTTCCGGGGATATTCGTAAAGAACAGTGCCGGTTGCCGGTATGTGAATGAAAATGAAAGACTATCAGAGATAAAAAAGGTTGGTTCTTATAATCTTAATAATTCTAAAAATGAGGAATAGAAGGTGATTTCTTTTTTAAAATATTTATTTTTGTATAATTATTATTTGTGTAATTAATAAGTGGGTCTAATGGTTGATTTTAGTAAAGTTCTTGACTTTGGCAGTAGCAGACAATCGGGAACTGAATATAAAAATGCTCTTTTGAAGAAAAGTATTCTTATGCATTTAGCTGATAACAGTGGTGTAACAATTGCGGAGTTGGCAAAAGAACTTAATGTCAGTATTCCGACAGTTACTAAATTGTTGGCAGATTTAAAGGAAGAAGGTTATTTGGAAGACAATGGAAAAATAGAAACGGCAGGAGGACGTCGTCCCAATATTTTCGGACTTGCTTCTGATGCTTTGTATGTTGTTGGAGTGGATGTTCAGCGCAAACAGATGGAAATGGTGTTGATGGATTTTCAAGGAAAAGTGGTATATAAGAAAGAAGGGATAGCTTATGAACTTGAAAATACTCCGGAGTCATTAGAGAAAATTTGTTTAGAAACCGAACTTTTTATACAGGAATGTGAGGTTAAGAAAGATAAAATTGCCGGAATAGGTATTAGTTTGACCGGAAGGGTTGACCCGAAGGAAGGGTATAGTTATACTTATTTCAATTTTAATGAGGCACCTTTGACAGAAGTTTTAGGGGTGCGTTTGGGTATTCCGGTGTATATCGAAAATGATAGCCGTTGTATGATGTTTGCAGAGAAAAACTTCGGAGTTGTAAAAGATGAAAAGAATGTGTTGTTTTTGAATCTGGGACGGGGTATTGGTGTCGGGACTATGTTCGACGGTAAATTGTATTATGGAAAGACCGGTTTTGCCGGTGAATTCGGGCATATCCCCTTGTTTGATAATGAAGTTATGTGTCATTGCGGGAAGAAGGGATGTCTGGAGACTGAAGCTTCCGGTATTGTCCTGGAAAAGATATTTGTAGAGCATCTGGCGGGCGGAGAGACGTCTTTGCTTTCTGATAAATGGAGGTCTGGCGGGGAGGTTTTGTTGCATGATATTATAAAGGCGGCTAATCATGATGATGTGTTATCCATTTCTTTGATTGCTGAAATTGCAGATAAGCTTGGACGGGGTATCGGCGTATTGATTAATTTGCTGAATCCTGATTTGGTTGTAGTCGGAGGGAGTTTTTCTTTGGCGGGGGATTATTTGATGCTACCTCTGAAAGCTGCTGTAAATAAGTATTCGCTGAGTCTGGTTAATAAAGATACCCGTTTTAAATTGTCTTTGTTGGGAGAAAATGCCAGTGTGCTTGGAGTGGCAATGTTGGTCCGGGGAAAAATTTTAGGTGTGATTTAATGCTCTCCGAAAAGGGGCGGATGCAGGACAGGGTAGTTGTTGGCAAACGGAGGTATAAAACAGGTTTCTGCTTTCTTGTTCGTTAGCAAAAACCTGTTGACGGATGTTTGTTTACATGGTTTACTTCTGTTGTTCTTGCATTTTATCAGAAAGAGAATACGGAAAATCATTTGTTTTCACTCCCCGTGTTTTGTTTGGACGGCTATCCATATCATAAATCAGTTTAGCACCTTTCAGTAGTTCAAAATGGTCAAAGTAATTCTTGGTATAGTTTTTCCCGTTATAGCTCAGTGAGCGGATGTACCGGTTTTTGTCGCTGTTCTTGGGAGCAGAAATTTCTAATTTCCTGCCATTTTCCAGTTGTAATGTTATTTTCTTGAAATAAGGGGTTCCCAACACGTACTGATTGCTGCCGGGGCATACCGGATAAAAACCAAGGGCGGTGAATACGTACCATGCTGAAGTCTGGCCGTTGTCTTCGTCGCCGCAGTATCCGTCGGGAGTGGGCAGGTAGAGGCGGTTCATGGTTTCGCGCAGCCAGTATTGTGCTTTCCAGGGTTCTCCGGCATAGTTGTAAAGGTAAATCATATGCTGGATGGGTTGATTACCATGTGCATAATTGCCCATATTGGCGATTTCCATTTCCCGAATTTCGTGAATGACGTTGCCGTAATAACTGTCGTCGAATACGGGAGGCAGGGAAAATACGGAATCAAGCATCCTGATAAAGGTTTGCTTGCCTCCCATCAGGTCTATCAGACCTTGTACGTCGTGGAATACGGACCAAGTGTAGTGCCAACTGTTTCCTTCGGTGAAGGCATCGCCCCATTTAAAAGGATTGAAAGGCGTCTGGAATTTGCCGTTGGTATTTCGTCCGCGCATCAGTTTGGTGTCGGGGTCGAATACGTTGCGGTAATTCCGGCTTCTCTTTTTATAGAGTTCCAGCTCGTCGGCGGGACGGCCCAGTTTCTGTCCCATGCGGTAGATACACCAGTCGTTGTAGGCATACTCCAGTGTTCGGGCTACATTTTCGTTGACTTTCACATCATAGGGGATATATCCCAGTTGGTTATAGTATTCATGTCCGTAGCGTCCCGTACTGGGTATGTGCGGGTGTACATTGTTGGCACCATGCAATAAGCCTTCATACATTTTTTGTGCGTCAGCTTTGGTAATGTTTTTCATGAAAGCGTCGGCGACGACGGAGGAGGAGTTGTTGCCCACCATGCAGTTGCGGTGGCCTGGACTGGCCCATTCGGGGAAAAAACCGCTTTCGAGGTAAGCGTTCAGCAACCCTTCCTGCATCTTTTCGCCCATGGAGGGGTATACCAGATTTATGAAAGGGAAGAGACAACGGAAAGTGTCCCAGAAACCGGTATCGGTGAACATATAGCCCGGCAGCACCTGGCCATTGTAGGGGCTGTAGTGTACGATTTGCCCCCGGGCGTTTATTTCGTGGAGCATGCGCGGAAAGAGTACCGACCGATACATGCAGGAATAGAATGTACGCAGGTGGTCAGTATTGTTGTCTTCTATCCGGATGCGTCCCAGTATATCATTCCATGTCTTGCGGCTTGTTTCTTTGACGTTGTCGAAGCTTTTCCGGCCTATTTCCTGTAAATTTAGTTCGGCTTGTCCGGGACTGATAAACGAAGAGGCTACACGGGCATGTACCTGTTCGCCTTTTTGAGTGGCGAATCCGATGGCAGCACCAACGTGGTTGGCTTGCCATTCAAGGTATGAGTCTATTGTATGGTAGTCCTCCCATACTTTATAGAAGGTGAAAGGTTTGTCGAATACAATGACAAAATAGTTGCGGAAATTGTCCGGTACACCGCCACTGTTACGGGTTGTATAGCCTATGATTTTATTCTCTTCGGGAATAATTTTAATATATGAGCCCTGGTCAAAAGCATCCACAACAATGTATGCCTTTTCTGTTTCGGGGAAGGTGAAGCGGAAATAGGCGCATCGTTCTGTGGGAGTGATTTCGGTTGTGAGGTTGTATTCCGACAAGTAGACGCTGTAATAATAGGGCATTGCCTTTTCGGCTTTGTGTGAGAACCACGAGGCGCGTTGGTTTTGGTCTATTTTCAGGTTGCCGGTCATGGGCATGATGGAAAACTGTCCATAGTCATTAATCCACGGACTGGGTTGGTGGGTTTGCTTAAAGCCCCGTATTTTGTCAGAGTTGTACGTATAAGCCCATCCGTCGCCCATTTTTCCGGTTTGCGGCATCCAGAAATTCATGCCCCACGGCAAGGCGATGGCGGGATAAGTGTTACCGTTTGAGAGTGAAACCTTGGAATCGGTTCCCATTAGCGGATTCACGTAGTCTACCGGTTGTTTGGCTTGTTGTGCCGCAACAGAAAGAAAAACAAATATAAAAGCCAGTAAAAGAAAATATGGTTTGCAAATCATAGTATAATCTGTGTGAGATAAATGTGTATTGTGTCGGTTTTCCGAAAACGGTGTGACAAGATATACGGAAAGTTTTGAATATACAAACCGGGAAACGAAAATGTGATAGGCGTCGGAGTGGATTTTATTAAAATCTTTTAATAAGATTATTTGTTTTATTAAAAATATCTGCTTTATTTCGTGCTTGTGATTGAGGTATATTATCATCTAAATATATAAGACTGTATGGAAAAAATCAAAGGATTGATTGATGCTCCTTTTACTCCCTTCAAAGAGAACGGGGAGGTCAATTATGAGCCTATCGGTGCGTATGCTGATTTGTTGGCAAAAAATGGTTTGAAAGGTGTGTTTATCAATGGTTCTTCCGGGGAGGGGTATATGCTGACTGAGGAAGAACGGATGAAATTGGCAGAGGTATGGATTGATGCTGCGCCTAAAGGTTTCAAGGTGATTGTTCATGTGGGTTCTACCTGTGTTAAGATGAGCCGTAGTCTGGCCGCACATGCCCAGAAAATCGGTGCGTGGGGAATCGGAGCTATGGCAACCCCTTTTCCAAAAATCAACCGGGTGGAGGAATTGGTGAAATATTGCGAGGAAATAGCTGTTGGCGCACCTCAATTGCCTTTTTATTATTATCATATTCCGGCTTTTAATAATGCTTATTTGCCTATGCCGGCTTTTTTGGAAGCTGTAGACGGACGAATTCCGAATTTTGCCGGTATCAAATATACTTATGAGAGTTTGTATGAGTATAATCAATGCCGTTTGTATAAAGATGGTAAGTTTGATATGCTGCACGGACAGGATGAGACGATATTGCCGTGTCTGGCAATGGGGGGTGCCCAGGGGGGTATAGGCGGAACGACTAATTATAATGGCCGTTGTCTGGTGGGCATTTTAGAGGCCTGGGAGGCGGGAGACATAGAGAAAGCACGGGAGTTGCAGAATTTTTCACAGGCAGTGATTAATGTGATTTGTCATTTCCGTGGAAATATCGTTGGTGGTAAACGGATTATGAAACTGATTGGTTTGGATTTGGGAAAAAACCGGACGCCTTTCCAGAATATGACTGACGATGAGGAGAAGGCTATGAAAGCCGAGCTGGAAGCTATCCGTTTTTTTGACAGGTGTAATAAATTTTAATGGAATAGCAGGAAGTAAACAGCATCTCCGGTGTGGGACATCTGAATGAATCCTGATACCGGAGGTGTTGCCGGATGGTGGTGTGAATGCTGAACAGGTGCTTTGTTTGGGGTTGGTGTAATTGATTTATATGGTGAGTAAATATTTTGTTGTTGGCAGTCTGATATTTTTGTTTTTTTATATTGCCGGCAGGGCTGAAGTCTTGTATCCCTCTTTAGAGAGACAGGATGCGGACAGATGCAGGGGAGTGAAAATAAGTAAGTTGCCGGAATTGGTTGTTTTTGAAAAAGGGGATAGAAAAGAGGGGGTATCTGCTGCATTCGGAGGGACATTGAAAGATGCTGTTGTGGTTGCCGGCGGTTGCAATTTTCCGGATATTCCGGCGGCAGATGGCGGAAAGAAAGTGTACTATGACCAGATTTATGTGCTTAGGAATCCGGGACGGAGGAAGGTAAGCTGGGAAGTGGCGGGGCGATTGCCTGTGTCGGTGGCCAATGGGGCGAGTGTCACGTTGCCTGAAGGAATTGTTTGTATTGGCGGTTGTAACCAGGATAAGGCTTTGAATCATGTTTGGTTGTTGAATTGGGGACCAGGGCATGCAGCTATTATTACAAAAGATTTACCTGATTTACCTGTTGCAATGGACAATCTGGCTGCTGCTACGGATGGTAAAAATATTTATGTGGCAGGCGGAAATATAAACGGAATGCCGGGAAAACGGAGTTTTGTGCTGAAAGGGCTGGATGCGCAAGAGTGGTGTGAATTGCCTGTTTATCCGGGTGCTGTCCGGTTGCAGCCTGTCGCTGTTGTTGTAAAGCAAAAATTTTATCTGATGGGAGGTTTTCAGCCGGTTACCGGAGACCAGGAGAGTGTGGTGGCGACGGATGGTCTGGTTTATAATCCGGCAGATGGTAAATGGAGCGAGGCTGGAGAGATTATGCCGGAGGACGGGAAAGGTCCCCAAGGGTTGGTCGGTGCAGCAGGTCTTGTCTTGGAAGATGAAGTGATGGTTTTTCAGGGAGGAGTGGATTATGCTGTTTTCAAGGCTGCTATAGATAATGCTTTGCTGCAAAGGCAAGCTGCCGGATCAGGGCAACAGGACGAGGAGGAACGTTTGAAGCAGGAGCAAAGTATGTATATGAGACATGAGCCTGATTGGTATGGATTTAGCCGTCGGTTGCTGTTGTTCCGACCTGAGAGCGGGGAATGGACCGGTTTCGGGGATTGGGAAGAGATTGCCCGTGTTGGTGCAGTAGTGGTATGGTATAAAAATAAATTAGTGGTGGTTAATGGTGAAACCAAGCCGGGAATCCGTTCGGCTGGTGCTTGTATGTTAGATTGGAAGTATTAATTGGTAAAGTTATTTGAGATGGTTGATTTTGGTAAATTAGCGGAGCAATATAAAAAAGAGTTGCTGGATAATGTGCTTCCGTTTTGGTTAGAAAAATCACAGGATAAAGTGCATGGTGGTTATTTTACTTGTCTGGACCGTGAAGGGAATGTTTTTGACCGGGATAAATTTGTCTGGTTACAGGGACGTGAGATTTGGATGTTTTCCATGTTGTATAATAAAGTGGAGAAGTGCCGGGAATGGTTGGACTGTGCTGTTCAGGGAGCTGAATTTATGAAGAAATTCGGGCATGACGGGAATTTAAACTGGTATTTTGCTTTAACTGAGGATGGGAAGCCTTTAGTGGAACCTTATAATATATTTTCTTATACTTTTGCGACGATGGCTTTCGGGCAGTTAAGTCTGGCTACCGGAAAAGCAGAATATGCTGATATTGCAAGGAAAACGTTTGATATTATTTTGTCAAAGCTTGAGAATCCGAAGGGAAGATGGAATAAAGCAGTGGCAGGGGTACGGAATATGAAAGGCTTTGCTTTGCCTATGATTCTTTGTAATCTGGCTTTGGAAATAGAGCCTTTGCTGGATAAAGAGTTTATGGAAAAGACCATTGAAACCTGTATACATGAGGTGTTGGATGTTTTTTACCGTCCGGAGTTAGGGTTGATTGTTGAAAATGTGTCGTTGAGCGGGGAACTGGCAGATAATTTTGATGGCCGTCAATTGAATCCGGGGCATGCTATTGAGGCTATGTGGTTTATTATGGATTTGGGAGTACGTTTGAATCGTCGTGAGTTAATTGATAAAGCAGTAAAGATTGCCTTACAGGAGGTGGAGTATGGATGGGACCCGGAATATGGTGGCATATTTTATTTTATGGACCGGTTGGGACATCCGGTTCAGCAATTGGAGTGGGATCAGAAATTGTGGTGGGTGCATATAGAGACATTGATTTCCATGTTGAAAGGATATCAGTTGACAGGTTCGCAGGAGTGTTTACGATGGTTTGAGAAAGTGCATGAGTATGTATGGTCACATTTTGCTGACCCGGAATATCCGGAATGGTTTGGTTATTTGAATCGTCAGGGGGAGGTATTGTTGCCTTTGAAAGGTGGCAAATGGAAAGGATGTTTTCATGTACCGCGCGGATTGTATCAGTGTTGGCAGATATTGGAGCAATTAAAAGATGATGAGTAGTGTTTTGGTGAAATTTTTATTAGTTGTCTTTTGTTTTTTGTGGTGTTGTTTTCCGGGAAGAGCACAAAAAATAAAAGTTGCCTGTGTAGGGAATAGTGTGACTTATGGTTATCTGCTCCCTGAAAGGGAAAAAAATGCTTATCCGGCGCAGTTGGGGCAGATGCTTGGGGATGGATATGAGGTTGCTAATTTTGGCAAATCCGGAGCTACTTTATTAAATAACGGACACCGTCCTTATGTCAGACAACCTGAGTTTAAAAAGGCGTTGGAGTTTGCGGGAGATATTGTTGTTATTCATTTGGGATTGAATGATACGGACCCGCGGAATTGGCCGAATTACCGGGATGAGTTTATTCCGGATTATCTGGCATTGATTGATTCGTTCCGGATGGTGAATCCTAAATGTAAGGTGTGGCTTTGCCGGATGACTCCTATTACTCACAGACATAGCCGTTTCAAATCCGGTACCCGGGATTGGCACGAACAAATCCAGCATGCCATAGAAAAGGTGGCGGAAAATGCACAGGCCGGATTGATTGATTTGCATGAAGAGTTGTATTGTCGGCCGGATTTGTTACCGGATGCTTTACATCCTGATAAAGAAGGGGCTGCTATTTTGGCCAGGACTGTATTTTCTGCTATAACCGGGGATTACGGAGGGTTGCAGATGCCCCGGATATATAGTAATAATATGGTATTGCAATATGGACCGGAATTGGAGATTAAGGGAATTGCCGATGCCGGGGAGAAGGTTACAGTCTGTTTCGGAAAGTATAAAAAATCTGTTGTGACGGGCGTTGATGGTAAATGGACGGTTGTATTGCCGGAGGTTACTGCAGGGGGGCCTTATGAATTGCATGTTGCTACAAAAAAACGTGAGTTTTCTTATACGAATGTTATGGTGGGGGAGGTGTGGTTATGTTCCGGGCAGTCCAATATGGCTTTTATGGTGAAACAGGCTTTGGGTAGTGAGCCATTATTGGCAGGTGCAAGGGAGACACAGGTACGTTTGTTTGATATGAAGCCGAGGGTTTATACGGATGCTGTTAGTTGGGATTCTGCGGCTTTGGTGGCACTGAACAGATTGGATTATTATCAGTCGGCTTCCTGGGAGATGCCGGATGAAAGGACGGTTGCTGATTTTTCAGCTGTTGCCTATAATTTTGGTAAAATGTTGGCAGATAGTTTGAAGGTTCCTGTCGGATTGATTTGTAATGCTGTTGGGGGAGCTCCTGCTGAAGCTTTTACAGACCGCAGGTCGTTGGAATTTAATGACCGTTTGGCAGATATATTATATGACTGGACAAAAAACGATATGATTCAGGGATGGGTACGGGAAAGAGCGGCTTTGAATATGAAGTATTCGCCATTGAAGTATCAGCGTCATCCTTATGAACCTTGTTATTTGTATGAGACAGGTATTCGTCCTTTGAAAGGTTTTCCGATTAGAGGTGTGATTTGGTATCAAGGTGAATCGAATGCCCATAATGTGGAATTGCATGAAGTAATATTTCCTGTATTGGTGGATAGTTGGCGGAATGTTTGGGGGAAAGACTTGTCTTTTTATTTTGTACAATTGTCTAGTATGAATCGTCCGAGCTGGCCTCATTTCCGGGATAGCCAGCGTCGTCTGGCTCAGAAAATCAGTAATTGTGAAATGGCTGTGTGCAGTGATTTGGGGCATCCGACTGATGTACACCCTGTTCGCAAGAAGGAGGTTGGAGAGCGTTTGGCGCGTTTGGCATTGAATGGTACTTACGGACGAAAGAATGTGATGGCTTCCGGTCCTCTGTTTCAGAAAGTTAATTTTGAAAAGGGGGCTGCCTGGGTATCGTTTGTTAACGGGATAAATATGAAGTCTTCGGATGGGGGACAAGTGACCGGTTTTGAAATTGCCGGAAAGGATGGTTTGTATTACCCGGCTCGGGCTGTGATTATCGGGGAACAGGTGAAAGTGTATTCTGGTCAGGTAAAAATGCCGTGCAAGGTTCGTTATGGATGGCAACCTTATTCTATCGGTAATCTGGTGAATGGTGAGGGATTGCCGGCTTCTACTTTTCAGGGGGAGGAGAAATAATTAAGTTGCTAATTATTTGTTTAAATCAGCTTGTTTTTAAAATAAAAAGTATATTTTTATCCTTATCTAACGGGTGTACTATGGAATGGTTGATTATTGTGATGTTAATTTTAATTGGTGCGGTGCTGATTTTAATGGAGTTTCTGGTTTTTCCGGGAGTTAATGTTGCAGGTATTTTTGGTTTTATTTGTATCGTTGCCGGTGTTTATTTTGGTTATTCTTTTTATTGTCCTGCAGTTGGACATGTTATTTTATTGACTACGGCTTTTTTTGGTTTTTGGGCGACGTGGTATGTGTTGCGTTCGGATACCTGGAAAAAAATCAGTTTGCATACTAAGTTGGAAAGTACAGTGGAAGGAGTGGATGACTCTGTAAAGGAGGGGGATACGGGAGTGACTTTTGGGCGTTTGGCTCCAATGGGAAATGTGCAGTTGGGAGAGGTTGTTGCTGAAGCAGAATCACAGTCGGGATATATTGATGCCCATCAGCAGGTAGAGGTTGTGAAAGTGTTAAAAAATAAAATCATTGTGAAATTAAAAACAGTTTGACATGGAAAATAGCGGTGTTTTACTATTGGTGGCAGCCATAGCCGGAGGTTTGTTCTTGTTATGGATTATTTTGTATTTTATTCCACTGGGCCTTTGGTTTCAGGCTTTGGTTTCAGATGTAAAAATATCTTTGTTGCAACTGGTTTTAATGCGTTGGCGTAAGGTTCCGCCGACGGTGATTGTCGGGGCAATGATTGAAGGTCGGAAGGCGGGTATTGAATTATACCGTGATTTGTTGGAGGCTCATTATTTGGCAGGAGGACATGTGGCTCAGGTGGTACATGCTTTGGTTTCGGCTTCGAAAGCGAATATAGATTTGACTTTTCAGATTGCAACTGCGGTAGATTTGGCGGGGCGTGATGTGTTTGAAGCTGTGCAGATGAGTGTAAATCCTAAGGTTATTAATACCCCTCCGGTAACTGCCGTTGCGAAAGACGGTATTCAGTTGATAGCTAAAGCCCGTGTGACGGTAAGAGCAAACATCAAACGTTTGGTTGGCGGTGCCGGAGAAGAAACCGTATTGGCCCGGGTGGGTGAAGGTATTGTGTCTTCCATCGGTTCTTCTGAATCTCACAAGGCTGTTATGGAGAATCCGGACTTTATTTCTAAAGTGGTGCTGGATAAAGGGTTGGATTCAGGAACAGCTTTCGAAATATTGTCTATTGATATTGCAGATATTGATGTTGGTAAAAATATCGGGGCCGGTTTGCAGATAGACCAGGCGGAAGCCGACCTGAAGATTGCTCAGGCTAAGGCGGAAGAGAGGAGAGCAATGGCTGTTGCCCGTGAGCAGGAAATGAAAGCACTTGCTCAGGAGATGAAAGCTAAAGTGATAGAAGCTGAAGCTAATATACCATTGGCTATGTCTGAAGCTTTCCGTTCTGGTAATTTGGGGGTAATGGATTATTACCGGATGAAAAATATAGAAGCCGATACACAAATGCGGGAATCTATAGCTAAACCTGTAGAAACCGGTAAGAAAAAAGCAGATAAAATAGGAGGATAAGAGAAAGTAGTGAAATCACTCGTTTTTTATAAAGTGACCATTGGAAAATGAAATTCCTTTGGTCACTTTTTTTGAATAAATTTTAAGTCTTATCAAATTGATTTGCGACGAAAGCAACGGCGTGTTACTAAATGTTGTGAGAAATGTACTTTGGGTTGAGTTTGCGGTTTTTGGAATTCCCCGTTTTTTATTTGGAATAGGCATTTCCGGGCAAATCGCGCAGGTTGTAGCGGGAAGCCATGGTTTCTCCGTAGGCACCGCAGGAGTGAATGACGATGATGTCACCACGTTGGGTTGCATTCAGGACCACGTCTTTTCCGAAACAGTCGGCTGATTCGCAGATTGGTCCGACAACGTCATATTTTTCTTCCGGCTTGCCGGAACTGATGTTTTCGATTTTGTGAAATGCCTGATATAAGGCAGGCCGTAATAAATCGTTCATTCCGGCATCGAGAATGACAAATTTCCGATTTTTCCCTTCTTTCACATATAGGACCCGGGTGATTAAGTTTCCACATTGGGCTATAACGGACCGTCCCAGTTCGAAGTGTATCTGTTGATGTGGAGCCGGCTCAAAGAAACGGGCGAATGTGGCAAAGTAAGTTTCGAAATCTGCAATGGGGTGCCGGTGAGGGTCCTGATAATCTATTCCCAGCCCTCCTCCAAAGTTGATGTGTGGTAAAATAAGGCCGTGTTCTTTTAGTTTTGCCTGGATTTCGTTTGCCCGGATGCAAAGACCGCGGAATACTGTCATGTCAGTGATTTGCGATCCGATGTGGAAATGCAGGCCTATTAATTGAATGTGAGGCAGGTGTGACACTTCTGATATTATGTGTTCCAGGTCGTACAGGTATATCCCGAATTTGTTTTCTTCTATACCGGTTGTAATATAATGATGGGTGTGGGCGTTGACGTTCGGATTGATTCGCAGGGCGATTTTTGCCTTTTTATTCATGCGGCCTGCTATTTCGTTGATAACCTGTATTTCCGGCAATGATTCGCAGTTGAAGCAGAATATGTCTTTTTTCAGGGCCAGTTCTATTTCTGCGTCACTTTTCCCGACGCCGGCGTATACGATGCTATCGGCCGGGAATCCAGTTTCCAGTGCCTGTCTGATTTCGTTGCCACTTACACAGTCTGCTCCCAATGCATATTGGCTGATTAGTTTTAGTAAGGTAGGATTTGCATTGGCTTTGATGGCATAATGTATATGATATCCGTATTTGCCGGATTCCCGACACAAAGAGTGTAACGTGTCTTCAAGTAATTCAATATTGTAATAATAAGCAGGAGTAGGGATATTTTTAATTTTTTCAGTAAGTTCCATCGGATTGGATTTATGTGTTGATTTATGAATTAAGAAGACTGATCAAAGAAGCGGGGGAGAATGGGTTTATTCTTGTGCATCCAGTAATTTGTGGCTTAAGTCAGTCATTGCTTTTTTCTTGTCTTCTTCCTGGACAAGGACAGAGATGTTATGTTCGCTGCCTCCGTAGGAAATCATTCTCAGGGGAACATCTGCCAAAGCATTTAAAACTTGTGCCCCGAGTCCTGTTTTGCCGGCTGCAAAATCACCTACGATGCAGACAATTGCCATATTGCGGTCTACTTCGATAGTTCCGTATTTTTCCAGGTCGTGCAGGATGTTTTCCAAATGGTCTGTACAATCAATGGTCAGAGACACTGCAACTTCAGAGGTGGCAATCATGTCTATCGGTGTTTTCCAGGCTTCGAATACTTCGAATACTTTTCGCAGAAAGCCATAGGCTAGCAGCATATTACTGGATTTTATCTTAATGGCAGTGATACCACTTTTGGCTGCAACGGCTTTGATGTTTTTTGCCGGGCTGTTTTGAGTGATTAGTGTGCCTTCGTCTTGGGGGCATAATGTATTTTTCAGTCTTACCGGAATGTTTTCTTTTTTGGCAGGTTGTATGCTGGACGGATGGAGGATTTTGGCCCCGAAGTAAGCTAATTCTGCTGCTTCTTCGAAGGATAAGTGACGGATTGCTTTTGTGTTTTCTACTATGCGCGGGTCATTGTTGTGGAAGCCGTCAATGTCTGTCCAGATTTGGATTTCTTCGGCTTTTATGCTTGCTCCGATTAGAGCAGCAGAGTAGTCACTTCCGCCTCGTTTTAAATTGTCGATTTCTCCGTATGCGTTGCGACAGATAAATCCTTGGGTAATAATTAATTCATGTGTGCCGGGCTTGGCCAGTTCACGACGCAGATTTTGCTGAATGTAGAAATAGTCCGGTTCGCAGTCTTTATCTATACGCATGTATTCCAGTGCAGATATGAGTGTATTGGCAATACCGCATTCTTCCAGGTAGTAGTGCATTAGAGTCGTGGATATGATTTCACCTTGGGCTAATACTGCCTTTTCTTGTAATGGGTAGAAGTCTTTGTTGACGAATGAACGCAGGTAAGTGAAAATAGTCTGAATGAATTCTTTCCCTTTGTGGATATAGGTTTCTGTTTTAAATAGTTCAGTGACTACGATGTAGTAGTTGACCTCCAGGTTTTGTATGACGTTCAGGGCTTCCTGTTTCTTGTTACGGTACAGACAATCGGAAATTTCAACTAAAGTGTTTGTAGTTCCGGACATTGCTGACAGGACAACTATTTTTGGCAGCCCATCTGATATCAGATGGGCTACGCTATGTATTCTTTCTGCACTGCCAACGGAGGTGCCTCCGAATTTTAATACTTTCATTTTGTGTGTAATTAAAAGATGAATGATTTGTAAATGTTGGCAGTGTGGATGGACACAACTGCTGTTAACTGTTGCAAAGTTGGTGCATCTATCCGGATAAAACAAGGATGTGTTTAAAATTAAACAACGTGATTATTTTTTGTGGAAGCTTGCGGCAACCCATTGGTTTTCTTCATGGTATTTGATGAAATCAAGTCTTAATGTTTCGGCTTTTTCCTGTATCATAGGCAGGTCTTTGAGGTAGAATCCGCTCATAATCAGATGGCCCGGAGATTGCAGTTTTTTCGCGTAATGTTCCATGTCGTTTAAGAGAATATTCCGGTTGATGTTAGCCAGGATGATGTCGTAGTTTTGTTCAGTGTGTAGTAGTCCGGCATCTCCGATTTTAATTACAATGTTGTTTAAATGGTTGTTGTGTATATTTTCCATTGCATTGTTATAGGCCCATTCGTCTATATCAATTCCTGTAACTTCGCGTGCTCCGGTTTTTGCTGCCATAATGGATAATATTCCTGTTCCGCATCCCATATCCAGAACCCGTTTTCCTTTTATTTCCGGTGCCAATTCCAGAATTGTCCGGAGCATGAGAGCCGTAGTTGCATGATGTCCGGTGCCGAAACTCATTTTGGGTTCAATGATGATTTCATGTTCAATCCCCGGAATCGGTTTATGAAATCCGGTTCTGACTTGAATCCGGTTGTCAATGACGATGGGAGTGAAATTTTCTTCCCATATTTTATTCCAGTCTTGGTTTTCAATTTCTTGTGTGTCTATGGATATATGGAAACGCTCTGAAAAGTATTGTAATAATTGAATTTCGGCAATTGCTTTCCGGCTGTAGGCATTGGAAGAAATGTATGCTGTAAATCCGTTTTCTGTGTAGGAAAAACCATCATAACCGATAGTTCCCAGTTCAGCCATTAAAGCATCGGCAATTGCCTCCGCATAAGGTTCTATGGTGAAAGTTACTTCTGTGTAAGTCATATTTTTTTGAGTGTTAAAATTTTATTTCCATTCTTATTCTCCATTCTTTTGGATAATAATTGTTTAGTCTGTTTCCTAAATTTTTGCACCATCCCAGTCCGATGCCCTGATAGGATATCAGAATCCAGTCGCCGGATATTCCGGAGACCGGAATGTCTTCTTTGCGTAAAAAAGTAAGGGCTGTTTTCCGGTCTGTGTCTAAAACGGAACAATTTTTTACTTCCAGTCCCTGCCACAGAGCAGAGGCTGGTAGTAGTTTTAGTTTCCGGTTGTTGGTTTCGGCTATTTCACAACCTTTGTAAAGAATACGGAGGGTGTTGTCTAATAAAGATATGAAGTCTGCTTGTGCTGTAGGTATGACGCCTGTCGTGTTATCGGTTGTATAAGCAGAGTAGCGTTCCGGTTCCCGGATAAAAGATTTTAAATTTTCCGGAATCCGTGTATAGGGAGTATTTGATTTTTTATTTTTTCGGGGAGAAAAGTCTTTGCCATCGTTTTTTTGGATGACTCCGGCAAAAAAGCCTTCGCCTTTTATTTTGTGGGGATAGAAGTGGTAACAGTGAATTTTCGGACTTTCTGCAATACCTTCAAAAGAGTGATTGATTTGAAGGTTTTCGGCTTCCCATTCGTTTAGCATCCACTCCAGGATAGCTTCGTTTTCTCCCGGATTGTATGTACAGGTGCTGTATATGAGTTTCCCTCCTGGTTTCAGACAAGGCCAGATATCTTTTAGTATTCTTTGCTGGCGTTCACTGCACAGGCGGAGGTTGTTTTCACTCCATTCAGTAATGGCTGCCGGGTCTTTTCTGAACATACCTTCGCCGGAGCAAGGTGCATCTACTAAAATGAGGTCAAAAGTTCCTTCCAAAGTCTGGAAGTCTGCCGGGTCGTTGTTGGTGACTATGACATTATCCTGTCCCCATTTAATGATGTTTTCTTTCAAAATGGCTGCGCGTGAACGGATGATTTCATTAGATACCAGCAGACTGTCTTTATTTAGCATAGAAGCAAGCAGGGTGGATTTTCCTCCCGGTGCAGCACATAAATCCAGTATGCGTATCGGGCCGGAAGGCATAATTTGTTTTACGATGTGCTGGATAAACATGGAGGAGGCTTCCTGGACGTAATAAGCACCGCCATGAAAACAAGGGTCCAGTGTAAATACCGGCCGTTGACTGAGGTACCAGGCATGCTCACACCAGTTAACAGGTGACAGATGACCTGCTTCAGGTAATAATAATTCGGGAGCAAGCAGTTTTCCCGGATTTTGCCTGATGCTGACAGGCGCATCGCTTTGTAAGGCTTCAAGAAACAATTGCGCTTCTGCAGGCCGTTGATTTTTTATACGTTCTTCAAAAGCTGCTGGTAAAGTGTTCATGTTTTTACGTATCTTTGTTGCAAAGATAATGGAAGTTGGAAGCAGAATCAAATTTATTTAATTTTACGGGAATGGTAATATCTTTTGTCCGGGAACAGGACGGAAGGATAGCCGGTTGCGGACAAAAAGCTGTTGTATATGAAGATAAAAGAAAACTATAGTTTAAAGGATTATAACACTTTTGCAATAGCAGTAAAGTGTAAATATTTTGCAGAAGCGGCGACTGAGGAAGAGTTGTTGGATTTTGTCCGTACTTATGAGTGGAATCCGGAAGAGATTCTGATTTTGGGGGGAGGGAGCAATTTTCTTTTCACAGAGGATTTTGAAGGCACGGTTTTTTATCCGGCCATGAAAGGGATTGAGATTATAGAAGAAGATGAAGATTTTGTGTATGTACGGGTTGGTGCGGGGGAGGTCTGGGATGAGTGGGTGGCCTGGGCTGTGGAGCATGGGTATGGCGGAGTTGAAAATCTTTCGCTGATACCGGGCCATGTTGGGGCTGCTCCGGTTCAGAATGTCGGTGCTTATGGGATGGAAGCCGGGGATACGATTTATAGAGTGGAGGCAATCCGGCTTGATTCGGCCGAATTGGTGAGGATAGATGCCACTGATTGTCAGTTTGCATATCGGGATAGTATTTTTAAAAGACTTTGGAAAAATCAATATTTGATTGCCAGAGTAATTTTTCGTTTGACCAAAAAACCGGAATTCCGGTTGGAGTATGGTAGTATTCGTAATGAATTAGATCAGTTGGGAGGTGAGATTTCTTTGAAAAATATCCGCCGGGCTATAATCCGTATCCGTCAGGAGAAATTGCCGGATGTTGCTGTTTTGCCCAATGCCGGAAGTTTTTTTAAAAATCCTGTTGTATCCGGAGAAATGGCAGAGAAATTGTTGTTGCAGTATCCGGAGTTGCCTGTGTATCAAGTGGACGATGAAAGGAGGAAATTGGCTGCCGGGTGGATGATTGAGCAGTGCGGCTGGAAAGGCAGAAGTCTGGGGAAGGCCGGAGTGCATAAGAAACAGGCGTTGGTGCTGGTGAATGAAGGGGGGGCAGACGGGACAGAAGTTGCATGTCTGGCGAACGAGATTAAAAAGAGTGTATTCCTGAAATTTGGAGTTTGGCTTGAACCCGAAGTTTATATTGTTTAATAAATGGAGGTGAGGAGGAAAACGTAAGATATATTGACAAGCTTATGGAAGGCATGGTAACAAAATATGTGGAGAAAATAAAGATTTTTAATCATTATACCAATTATAAGGGGCGATTATTTGTAAAGACTTTGTGTGATTTGTTTAATGATGTGGCGGAAGTGCAGACTGAAATTTACGGTGTGGATGTGGCAACACTGAATGGTCAGGGGATGACCTGGATGCTGCATCGTTTGCACATTCAATTAACAAAAATGCCTTTGCAGAATGAAGAGGTTTATATTGAGACCTGGCCTTCAGGAGTTGACCGTTTATTTGCTTTGCGGGATTACCGGATGATTCGTGAAAATGGTGAAGAATTAGTCCGGGCTACTTCTGAATGGATGTATATAGACCTGAATCGCCGGCGTCCAATGAGGCTTACGGAAAAAGTAATCCGGATGAGTACGGAGCATGGTATTCCTCATCTGGAAATGAAACCGATATTCAATGAAAAGGAATTTCGCCTTGAACATATCCGGGGTGGACGCCAGTTCGGAGCTACTTTTGATAATATTGATTTTAATGGTCATGTGACTCAGGCTTCTTATATGAGATGGATTACCAATGCTTTGCCTTTTGATTTTTTGAAGGAACATATCCTGATTGATGTGGAAGTTATTTATGCCCATGAAATCATGCCTGATAGTAATATTTATTCTGACTATAGCATGGAGGAGCAGGGGAGATATGTTGTGGTGTCCCATCAGGTAGTTAATGAGGCCCGTAGTCTGAATCATTGTATAGCCAAGACTGTCTGGGAAAAGAAATGAAACGTTTCTCTGCGGTTTATTTCTTTTCCTGTTTTAGCAAGGTAATCACATAGAGGTGCCTAAATTTCTTTTTCAATCAGATAGACATTCCGGTCAGTAGCTGAACGGGAAACCAATTCAGCGACAAAGCCTGCCAAAAATAATTGTGTCCCCAGAATCATAGATACCAATGAGATGTAAAAATAAGGATTGCTGGTGACTAAACGTGCCGGTATTCCCCGGGACAGGCAAATGAGTTTGTCTATACCAATCCAGCCTGCTGCACAGAAACCTATAACAAAAAGCAGCGTGCCGATTGCTCCGAACAGATGCATGGGTTTTTTTGCAAAGCGGGTAATAAAAGTAATGGAAAGTAAATCCAACACTCCATTGATAAAACGGTTTAAGCCTCCGAATTTTGTGACTCCGTATTTCCGGGCCCGGTGTTGTACAATTTTTTCACCGATACGGGTAAAACCGGCCTGTTTTGCCAGAATAGGAATGTAGCGGTGCATTTCACCATATACTTCAATGTTTTTTACTACTTTATTTTTATAAGCTTTTAAACCGCAGTTAAAGTCATGAAGTTTTATTCCGGAGAACTTCCGGGCTGTTGCATTGAATAGTTTTGTCGGGAGAGTTTTTGACAGGGGATCATATCTTTTCTTCTTCCATCCTGAAATCATGTCATAGTCTTCTTCCATAATCATCCGGTACAGTTCAGGAATTTCGTCCGGGCTATCTTGCATGTCTGCATCCATTGTGATGACCACTTCCCCTTGGGCGGCTTGAAACCCGCAATGCAGGGCTGCTGATTTCCCATAATTACGACGGAATTTAATACCCCGGATATTGCTGTTTTTTCCCGATTGTTCTTCAATGAATTGCCAGGACTGGTCTTTACTGCCATCGTCAACCATGATTATTTCATACGTGAAATGATTGTCTGTCATGACCCGTTCAATCCAGGTTACCAATTCTGGCAAGGATTCGTCTTCATTGTATAAAGGAATAACTATTGAAATATCCATAAGACGATTATAAAGTAACGTTATTTTCAGGTATATACATTTACTGTCTTACAATAAGTCGGCTTTTTTTCTCAGGAAAATTTTTTCACCTTCTGTCAGTGGGCTATCCGGAGACAGGTAATTATAACGGGACAGATTTTTTAACCGTATCCCATATTTTTGTGCAATGTCGTAAAGTGTGTCGCCGGCTTTTACCCGGTGGAATTCGTATCCTCGTGCTGCTTTTGTTTTTTTACGCTTCAGGTATACCAATTGCCCTGGTTTCAGATTTGTATTTGTTTTATCGTTGTATAACAGTAGTTTTTTTAATTTAATGCCATAATAGCCGGCAATTTTTTCAAAACTGTCCCCCGGAATAATTTCGATACAAATGATGCCGTTCCGCATTTCTTCTCTGTTGCGGTAGCTGATATTTCCAGGCCGGGTTTGAGAAGCAATACTTTCTGCAAATTCTTCAACGGTGATGCTAGGTGAAGAAGTGTTTCCACGGTGTTTGATATTCCGGTCCAGTTTAAATAACTCTTCTTCTTCAATAATTTTGATTAGTATTTCAGCATATTTGGGGTTTGTAGCATAACCTGCTGCTTTCAGGCCTTTAGCCCATGCTTTGTAATCAGTGGCCTTTAAACTGAAAAGTCCAGCATAACGGGGACGTGAAATCAGAAATTCGCTATGGTCAATCCATGATTGTTCTGCATTTCTGTATTTCCGGAAACATTCATTCCGTTCATCGTCATCCATGGTGTAAGTATCGCCTTCCCAATCATGGCATTTAATCCCGAAATGATTGTTGGCATTTATGGCCAGTTCTGATTGTCCGCATCCGGATTCCAGAATTCCCTGAGCCAGGGTGATGCTGGCGGGGATACCTGTACGTTCCATTTCCCGGATGGCGATATGCTTGTATTTGCGGATAAAGTCTTTTCGTGATTCTGCTAGTAGGCTGAGACTGTTTGGTAATAGACAGATGATGATAATTAGTTTTAGTGTCCCTTTCATAATTTTTTCATCTTTTATTGTCCGGCTTATAATGGTACTGAGCAATAATTTCCGGTTTTTTATTTTCAGTTTTTAATTATTTCTTATCTTAGAGGGGATAAAAATAGTAAAAAATAGTGATGGATAAAAGAGAACTGAGAATAGATTATTTTATTTGGCGGGGTTCATTTCCTTCCGGGTATGAGAATTTGTGCCGTAAAGCAATACAGGCATCGGGGAAAGCATACAGTGTTTATTCGGAATTTTCCGTCGGGGCCGCTGTATTGCTGGCGAACGGGGAAATGGTGTCCGGTAACAATCAGGAAAATGTGGCTTATCCCAGTGGAATTTGTGCAGAACGGACGGCATTGTTTTATGCAGGTGCTACTTTCCCCGGAGTAAGTGTGGAGGCTTTGGCTATTGCTGCCTGTTTTGAGGGGAAGTTGTGCGAAAAAGCTGTATCCCCTTGCGGTGCCTGCAGACAGGTTATGTCTGAGATGATAAGAAGATATAAACAGGATTTTGATGTAATTATGGTTGGGGGGAAAGAGACTGTGGTGGTTAAAGCGTCAGATCTTTTGCCGTTTTCATTTGCGATATGACAGGAGGGAGTTGGTACTTATTCATTGAAATTGAATTTTACCCGGTTTACAATAGAACGTCCTAGTGTCAGTTCGTCCGTGTACTCCAAATCGTTACCGATGGAAATCCCTTTGGCAATTGTGCTAATGACTAGTTGTTCTTTGTTTTTGAATTTTTTAAAGATATAGTATCCTGTAGTATCGCCTTCTATGGTTGCGCTGAGTGCAAAGATGATTTCGCGGACCGGATGTTGTTCTATCCGTTCCAGTAAAGAAGTGATGTTCAAATCTGCAGGACCGATGCCATCCATCGGTGAAATAATGCCTCCCAATACATGGTAAACCCCGTTGTATTGTGAAGTGGCCTCGATGGCGAGAATGTCTTTGATATTTTCAACAACGCAAATTGTGGCAGAATCTCTTTTGGTGTCGTTACAAATGTCACATAGTTCTCCGTCTGAAATATTGTGGCACTGTTTACATTCTCTGATGTGTGTTTTTAAATCATGAATACTTTGTATAAAAGTTTCTACCTCGGTTGTATTCTTTTTTAATAGATGCAATACGAATTTTAGTGCGGTTTTCCTCCCGATTCCGGGAAGAGTTGCAAATTGGTCAACGGCTTTATCTAATAATTTTGAGGAATACACTTCTCTGATTTCTTAATTAAAGTACTGGATTTTGTTTTTTAACTCTCCTTGAAATGTATATCTTTCACCATCATTTGTATATCGTTTTTGCCCATAAATTCGTTTTCCTGCAACGTATAACAAAGATCGAAATAACAACCGGAGTTGACTTTGTCATATAAGTGTCCCATGCCGAATCCGATACCGCTTCGGTCGTTACATGCCCGGGTATCGTCCACAACGACGAGTTTCAGGTGTTCATTGTTACGTCCTACTCTTTTAGTGCCCAAAAAGTTGGTTACATTTTCTGTCGTGAATGTAGGAATTGTGTTATTGGGACCGAATGGTGCAAATTTTTGCAGCATGTGATATAATTCAGGCGTAATGTCGCTTAATTTTAATCGGGCATCGATATTAATCTGGGGGGTCAGCATTTGTTCATTGATTGTTTCCTGAACAATTTGTTCAAATTTTTGCTTGAAGGGTTCCAGATTTTCAAGTTTCAGGGTCAGTCCGGCAGCGTATTTATGGCCTCCGTAGTTTTCCAGAAATTCACTGCATTGAGAAATGGCATAATACAGGTCAAAACCTTCTACGGACCGGGCAGACCCGGTAGCCAGTCCATTGGATTCCGTCAAAATAATAGTAGGCCGGTAAAATGATTCTGTCAATCGGGAAGCAACAATACCGATTACTCCTTTGTGCCAGTTGGGATTGAATAATACAGTTGTTTTTTTTGAGGATTCAAGTTCACATTGATTGATGTGCCGGATAGCTTCTTCTGTGATGTCATGGTCCAGTTTTTTGCGTTGGTCATTGAAGTTATTGATATCTGAAGCTATTCCTGCGGCTGAAAACTTTTCGTCGGCAGTTAGTAACTCTACTGATTTACGGCCGGATTCGACTCTGCCGGCAGCATTTATCCGTGGTCCGATGCGGAAAACAATGTCGTTGATTGTAATTTCTTTGTCAATACCCGAAATCTTGATGATTGTTTTTAAGCCTAAGCTCGGGTTTGTATTTAGTTGTTTCAGGCCATAATAAGCCAGGATTCGGTTTTCTCCGGTAATGGGCACAATGTCGCTGGCGATGCTAACACATAATAAATCGAGTAATTTATACAGTTCAGACATGGGCAGATTGTGTTTCTGACTGTGTGCCTGTACTAATTTGAAACTGACACCACAGCCGCTCAGCCATTTATAGGGATAGTCACAATCTTTTCGTTGGGGATCAAGTACAGCTACTGCTTCCGGAAGTGCATCACCGGGAGTATGGTGGTCGCAGATAATGATATCAACTTTTTTAGAATTGGCATATTTTACTTTTTCTACGGCTTTGATACCGCAGTCTGTGATAAGCATGAGGGAAAAACCATTTTTTGCAGCATAGTCAATCCCTTTGATTGAAACTCCGTAACCTTCGGTATAGCGGTCCGGAATGTAATATTCAAGATTTTCTTTATTACAGCGGGATTTCAGGTATTTATAGAGCAGAGCAACTGCTGTTGTGCCATCAACATCATAGTCTCCGTATATTAAAATCTTTTCATCGGAGGCAATAGCACGGTCCAAACGTTCTACGGCTTTGTCCATGTCTTTCATCAGAAAAGGGTCATGGAGCATATTTAATGAGGGATTGAAAAAAGCCTGTGCTTTTTCAATGCTATTGATTCCGCGTTGTAGCAAAAGATTTGCTATTACCGGGTGACAATTTGATTTTTTTGCAAGTTCCTGTATTTTAGTTTCCTCCGGGGGAGTATTAATAACCCATCTTTTTTTCATTATACATTTTTCCAATTCTGCTACAAAGTAGCGGAAATTCCTCGTTATTTCAAAGCGTTATTTGGAATAATTTCATATAGTGAAACAGAAAAAATCGAATGTATTGATACAATGTTACATTTGATACATAATCAATTCATTTTTTGTTTTGCCTGTGGAAAATAGTAAATTTGCACACTTAATGGGAATAGTTTTATTTTGTAATTGATAGTAAAATAATTAAAATATATTAATGATGAGCTTTACTGAATTGAGTGAACAAGAGATTATCCGTAGAAATTCATTGGGAGAATTGGAGAAATTGGGAATAGAGGCCTATCCTGCGCCTGAGTTTAATGTGGATGCCCATGCTGCTGATATTAAGGAACGGTTTAATGATGCTGCCGAACCCCGGAATGTGGTGATTGCCGGCAGAATGATGAGCCGACGGATAATGGGTAAAGCTTCGTTTTTTGAATTGCAGGATAGTACCGGACGTATTCAGGTATATGTGAGCCGTGATGATATATCTGCCGATGAGGCTTCTACTGCTTATAATACTGTATTTAAGAAGCTGATGGATATTGGAGACATTGTTGGTGTAAAAGGATTTGTATTTCGTACTCAAACCGGTGAGATATCAGTACATGCCAAAGAGTTGACAATGCTTTCCAAGTCTTTACGACCGTTGCCTGTTGTCAAGGAAAAGGATGGTAAGGTATTTGACGCATTTACTGATCCGGAGCAACGTTACCGCCAGCGGTATCTGGACCTGATTGTGAATCCTCAGGTTAAGGAGGTTTTTGTGAAACGGACCAAAATGATTAATGCTATCCGGAATTTTTTCAATTCTAAAGGATATCTGGAAGTGGAAACTCCTGTTTTGCAGTCAATTCCAGGCGGTGCTTCTGCCCGTCCGTTTATCACTCATCACAATGCACTGGATATACCTTTGTATCTTCGTATTGCCAATGAACTTTACCTGAAACGTTTGATTGTCGGTGGATTTGAAGGAGTTTACGAATTTTCGCGGAATTTCCGGAATGAAGGTATGGACCGGACTCATAATCCGGAATTTACCTGTATGGAAATTTATGTTGCCTATAAAGATTATCTTTGGATGATGAACTTTACGGAGGAGATGATTGAAACGGCTGCTTTGGCTATTAATGGGACGACAAAGGCAATAATCGGAGAAAATGAGATAGATTTCAAACGTCCTTTCCGGCGGGTTCGTATGGCGGATGCTATTAAAGAACATACCGGATATGACATAGAAAAAATGTCTGAAGAAGAATTGTATGAAGCTTGTGTAAAGATGGAGATTCCGGTAGATAAAACGATGGGAAAAGGAAAACTCATTGATGAAATTTTTGGTGAAAAATGTGAGTCGCATTATATCCAGCCAACTTTTATCTACGATTATCCGAAGGAAATGTCTCCGCTGACTAAAAAACATCGGGAGAATCCTGAATTGACAGAACGTTTTGAATTATTTGTGAATGGTAAGGAGGTGGCTAATGCTTATTCCGAGTTAAACGACCCGATTGATCAGTTGGAGCGTTTTCAGGAGCAATTAAAATTGCAGGAAAGGGGAGACGATGAGGCTATGTATATTGATTATGATTTTGTCCGGGCCTTGGAATATGGTATGCCTCCGACGTCTGGTATGGGGATAGGTATTGATAGGTTGTGTATGTTCCTTACCAATAGTCCGTCTATTCAGGATGTGTTGTTTTTTCCGCAAATGAAACCGGAAAAGAAACCGATAATGGATAGTGATGATAAATATGAAGCTTTGGGAATTCCCCAGGAATGGATTGCAGTTGTGAAAAAAGCAGGTTATCAAACTGTAGAGGCGTTAAAGGCTGTTGAAAATCCGAATAAATTGCATCAAGAACTTTCAGTTATGAATAAAAAAGAAAAATTAGGATTGGCAGGCCTGACTCCTGAAATGGTTAAGGCATGGTTGAGTTAGCTCTGTTTTTTGCTTTAAGATTGTCAATCAAGAGGGGAGCGGATACCGGAATAATCATAGGTCTAAGTTGTTGTAAATTCCAAATCCAATGAAATTACCTGAAAATCCAAGAATTGCAATTGTGGGAGGTGGTAGCTGGGCGACAGCTATTGCAAAAATTCTGACAGAAACCAATGAACATATTAATTGGTTTATGCGGAATATTGAGACGATAAATGCTTTTAAAGAGTTGAAACATAACCCGCGCTATTTGTGTGCAGTCGATTTTGATTTGTCTAAGATTACTTTTACGGATAATCTGGACTATCTGATTACTCATTCAGATGTTATCATTTTTGCAATACCGAGCGCATTTCTGAAGAATGTTGTATCTAAAGCTACACGTTCTTTGAAAGATAAAATTATTGTTTCTGCTATCAAGGGGTTGATACCGGATGATAATTTGATTGTCGGAGAGTTTTTTAATCAACAGTATGGGGTGCCTTTAGAACAGTTAGTGGTGATTTCTGGTCCTTGTCATGCGGAGGAAATAGCTTTGGAACGTTTATCTTATTTGACATTTGCCAGTGATGATATCCGGGTTGCTCGTTTGATATCTCAGTTGTTTAGCTGTCATTATGTTAAAACTTCTGTTTCTGATGATATTTATGGGACAGAATATGCGGCAGTGATGAAGAATATTGTTGCTATTGCGGCCGGAATCTGTCATGGTTTGAGATATGGAGATAATTTTCAGGCTGTATTGGTAGCGAATGCCATTCAGGAAATTGAACGTTTTGTTGCAGCTGTTCATCCGATAGAAAGGGATATTAAGAGTTCTGCTTATCTTGGGGATTTGCTTGTTACTGCCTATTCTCAGTTTAGCCGTAACCGTACTTTCGGAACTATGATTGGTAAAGGATATTCTGTAAAATCGGCACAAATGGAAATGCTTATGATTGCTGAAGGGTATTTTGCCGTCAAGGGGATTAAGGAGATTAATGATCAATATAAGGTACATATGCCGATAACAACGGCGGTGTATAATATTTTGTATGAACGCATTAGTCCGGCATTGGAGATTCGGTTACTGACAGATCAACTTAGGTGAAGTGAACTGAAGATTGAAGTTTGTATGAGAGGAAAACAAGTTATAGATTGTGTGAAAAAAGTTGTGCCGGTGGCATTCAGAACCTCTTTATGGTTTCTGAAGCTTATGCTTCCGGTTTCTTTTTTTGTTATGCTATTATCTTATTTTGATATATTACCTTATTTTTCTGCTTTTGCATCGCCTTTGTTTACTTTATTAGGACTACCGGGTGATGCGGCTTTGGTATTTATTACCAGTATTTTTACCAATATATATACGGTTATAGCTCTGATGTCTACTCTGGATTTTTCAGTACGGGAAGGTGTTATTCTGGCTGTGATGTGTTTGATATCTCATAATTATTTGGTAGAGACTTTAGTGCAAAAGAAGACCGGTTCATCAGGATGGACGATGGTTATATTGAGGTTTGTCTGCAGTTTTGCTGCTGCTGCTTTATTGAATTTGAGTTTACCGGACTTTTCTTCCCGATTGGCTTATCAGTCTGCGATTACTTTGAGTTTTGCGGATACTGCAATGAATTGGTTACAACAAAGCTTAGTTTTATCTTTGAAAGTAGTGGGTATTATTTCCTTGCTGATGATTGTTCAGAGAATGTTAGAAGAGTGGGGTATATTGAAAAAATTGTCGGCTTTAGCAGGACCTTTGATAGAATTGATGGGGTTACCACGGCAGGTTGCCTTTTTATGGTTGGTTGGAAATACCTTGGGGTTAGCTTATGGGGCTGCTGTTTTGATGGATTATACCAGACAAGGTAAAGTGTCGGGTGAGCATGCTGATTTATTGAATTATCATCTGGCTGTTTCGCATTCCCAACTGGAAGATCCTATGCTGTTTGCAGTTTTGGGCTTGCCTGTTGTCTGGTTGATTATTCCACGGCTTATATTGGCCGTAATAGTGGTTTGGTTAAAGAGATTCCAAAATTTTTTGTATAAAAAAAGCAGAACCGAATGTGTAGTTACACCTGCGGCATTATAGGGTGCTTATAAAAATATGATTATGTTTTCTTTGGTAGAAGTAACTGATAGAGAAAAAGAAAAGGCTTTTATTGAGTTGCCGGTAAAGTTATATAAAAATCATCCCTATTGGGTGCGTCCCTTGGATAATGATATCCGGAATGTATTTAATAAAGATAAAAATCCTTGTTTTAAAGAGGGGGGAGAATGTTGCCGTTGGCTGTTGGCAGATGAAACCGGAACATATATAGGACGGGTGGCTGCTTTTATCAATAAAAAAACTGATAGTCTGGATAGATACAAAGTAGGACAAATGGGTTTTTTTGAGTGCATAGATAATCAGGAGGCAGCTTTCAAATTGTTTGACCAATGTAAAATGTGGCTGGAGCAAAGGGGTATGGAAGCGATGGAGGGGCCTGTTAATTTTGGAGAGAGAATTGAATGGTGGGGATTGCTGGTGGAGGGGTATAAAGAGAATCCGGTATATGGGATGCCTTATACACATGATTATTATGTAAAATTCTTTGATGCTTATGGTTTTCGGGATTTCTTTAAACAGTTTGCTTATCGGACTCATCTGGTGATGGAAAGTTTATCGAAAATTGTAGTGTGGAAAGCGGACCGGATACTGAAAAATCCCGATTATAGGGTTCAAACTTATGGTGATGTAGGAAAGGAAAAAGCAATAGAAGCTTTATTGGCAGTGTATAACAAAGCGTGGAATCTGGAGGTTCATGGAGTAGATGGAATAACCCGGCAACAAGTAGAAGCTCTTTACAAAAGTCTGCAACCTATTATTGATAAAGATTTGATTTATTTTGCTTTCTATAAGGGTCAGCCTATAGGTTTTTTTCTTATGTTTCCTGAATTGAATCAGGTAGTGAAGCATTTGAACGGGAAGATGAATTTATTCGGGAAATTGAAGTTCATGTATTATCTGAAGGCCAGGAAAATTGACGTTGCATTAGGACAATTGTTTGGCGTTGTTCCGGAATTCCAGGGAAAGGGAGTGGAAGCAGCTATGATAAAACGTTTTACTGAGTGTATTATTGAAAAAGGCAGGGAATATAAATATCTGGAGTTGAATTGGGTCGGAGATTTCAATCCTCCTATGATTCATTTGATGGATTATATCGGAGCCAAGGTTGTGCGCACGTATGTCACTTACCGGAAATTATTCCGGGATGATATTGAATTTGTTCGTTCTGCTGATAAAATGCAAAATATAGATTAGTTATATTCGAACGGCAGAAAAGCAGTCCGGTCTTTCCTCGACAATAGGATAGAATCAGTTTATGAGTATTGTCTGATAGGAGTTAATTTGTTTTATAGCATAATAAAATGTAAATTTGTTTTGCTAAATTAAAAATAACAATGTATGGCCGATTCTTCAGAAAATGTGCGCAGAGGTGTTCTTGGTGCGATATATGAATATAAGAACAGGAATATCGTAGGAGGTGAGATACTTATAATTGCTATTGTATGTGGGGTATATTTCGCGTCCTGGTGGGTTTTCGGAGGTATTTTTGCCGGATGTATCCTGATGTTCTCAATTCGGATTTTAAGTTTCCTGCTTTGTACGGTGTTAACATTGGCATGGGGTGGAATCGGCTATGCTATAGGGACGGAATTTAGTGCTGCGGCTGGTTATGTTTTAGGGGGAGTCGGTTTGTTGTTGGGTTATACCGTACATTTCAGTATCCGTCATTAAGTAAGTGGCTGATGGCAGAAAATCTGATGAATTGCCCTTTGTCCTTGGTGTCATTTTTGTGTTTTCCGTTATTTTGCAAATCTATTAAATAAAAAATACGGAACTCGCTATAGAATCCCGTATTCCTTATTTTCACAAAATGGTATGTGTCAATTACAAATCATAGATGATGATATTTTATTCCTTAAAGCCTTCTCTAACAAAATCGGAAACCTTCTCAGCGTATTTTCGGGCGACAGCACTTTCTTTGGCTGCATTCTCCAACGCTCTGATACGAGCTTTTGATGCGGCACTTTCATTTATAATGAAGAATGTTTGCATTTCAAATGTGCCATCTCCGTTTTCACGGATAATGCTGTATGATTCCCGCATTTCTCCTTTAATTTCTTTCTCAACAAGGCGTTCATAGGCTGCGTAGAAATGGTCAAATTCTTCGTCGGCTTCAACACCGTCTCCGGACATATCGCTGACAACGCGGCCTTTGAGATGGCTTCCTGCTTGTTGCGCATAGGTAATGCAGGCACTGTTTATAGCTATTTGATGACCGACATTCTTTGATTTGAATTTGGATGCCACACCTACAACTTCCCGTCCATCTTCATTTAGAGTATTAAGTTTGTCATAGTGAGTCAGCAAGGCGATGTCGAGACTGCGGGAACTTCCAAAGAGTTTCCAACCCTCTTTCTTGTACTCTTTCATTTTGGTTTGGTACTCCTTTTTCATTGCCTTATCCAGCGTTTTGTTTTGTGCTTTCATTGACAGGGGAGCTATCAGGCATAATGCTACCAGAAAAAGAATGATTTTGTTCATAATGATTTTGTTTATGAGTTTATAAGATGTTTTATTCTGTTGATATATTAATGTTTTTCTTTATGATTTGCAGTGTCTCATTCTCTGATTGACACTTGGTAAGCCAACGCTGAAACTGAGTATATGACAGATTGCCTATCGTTCTTTTGTTGCCGGTTACATTTAATGTAGGCTTTGAGAATTCTTTTCTTGAGAATAAAACATATAGTGTATTTACCTCCATGTCATCTGTACAGTTCATGACATATTCCACGGCTTTTGCCGGTAACTCGTTCAGCAATTTAGAAAAAAGGACGTATTTCTTGTCTCGCTTAATGGCGTTTACACTGTTGTTGTCATAGGGATAGGGCAAAAGACATGATACGATATCAGCCTTTTTGTCGTAAAGATAGATGGTTATATAACCATTCTCGGCGGCCTTGATGCTGACATACAACCTGTCTCCGTTTTTAAATTCCGTATGTTCAAAATCAGCATCCGGATGATTGCATAAAACTTTTATATCAATATCTGTTTTCGCGGAAACAATTTCTCTTGCTTTGCCTTTTATCGTGCAAGTCACATAGAAGCCGTTTTCGTAAAAACCTCGCTCAATTTTTGGTTCTCCGATTGTTTCTATCCATTCGCCTTTGACGTGGCTGTTGCCTTCCTGATAGAATAGCTCGTCTTGTTCGGTTTGAATGGAAGTGGTGTTTTCTACGATTATGCGTCCGAAAGCACTTGCCAGTGCATTGATTTGAGCCCGACGGATAGCTTCTTGCTCTGCCTGTTGCATGGACATGGTAGAAGGTGCATAAAATGTATATGTGCCTTCTACTGTTTTTATCGTTTTTGCAGTAGCAGGTAAGCTTAAGCATAATAGGAAAAACAATATGTATATATGCTTCTGCATCATTTGTCGTTCATTAGAAACAATAACCTACACCGAAGTGAAATCCATGTTCGGTATCTAGGAAGTCAGAACTGCATGAGTAACCCGTACTGATGTTTATTTTTTTCTTTATATTAAAAATAAATCCAGCCTCAAACATTCCACCTATGCACCAATAATACTCGCCCTTATCTTCATAGCCAGCTGGAGCAGGACCTAATCCAAGATATGCATAAACCGGGCTTTTAATGCATTTGATGACCCCTAATGTAAATGCAGGTATTCCGTTTATATCATCATTATATCCAAATGTTGGTAGTAGTTTGGCATATCCACCCCACTTGCCAAGATATCCACTCATGATGCCAACGCGGTTAGAAATCGTTCCAATTGAAGTTTCAAAGTTAATAAACCACTTGCCAGTTCTTTCGGGACTCAACCAGAATATCATATTCTGTCCGTTGAGATTCTTTTTTTGGGATTTCATTCCGGCATATCTTGCGGTCAGAGACTTTAACCAGATGGGGACTTCGATAGAAAATGTTCCGTCCGCATCGACAACGGTATTTTCGGCACCGCCAGTGGCTTCAACAATGGCACCCGGAAGCGGGTTACCGTTTTTGTCGACAACGACACCGGTAACTACTTTAGTTGTAGATTGTGCTATCGCGCCGATGCTTCCTAAGCAACAGAGCGCGAGAATGAAGAAGAAATTTTTCATCTTTTGTGCATTTTAATCGGTGAATTATTTAAGTTTTATATGTTTCCATTTTTCGCCCATAGACAGTCCCGGAATCACTGTCGGTGTCTGGTCTTTGTGATTTTTTAACCGGGCTTGCAGGGTGACGTTATCTTTTATATAATCACTTAGTTCCTGCAGATTGATATCTCCGCGTGATTCTTTCAGTTTTTTTAGAAGATAGTAAGTAAACATACCATGTTTTTGTTCGTCATATGCCAGAGCGGACTGGTCATTTGTCGCAGCACTGAAGATTACAATATTGCCGTCCACTTCATTATCGTCAACGGCAATGGCGACACTTCGGGCTGACATCAACATATCGGATTCGCTTCTTGTTGCGCCACTGAAGCAGGCGTCGAGAAAGACTGTGGTGCAATTGGCTTTCATTGCCTGTAGTTCGGTATATAACGATGCAAGCGAGTAGCACACTCTCATCTGTTTTCCATCGGCATCGACAGGCAGTATGTATGCGGTTTTGGTCTTTTCGTCCGGTACACCGTGGCCTGCATAGTAGAGAATAAAATTACAATTTCCGTGTTTTGCGGAAGCGATGGCCTTCATGTCTTCGATGGCATCAAGCATTCCTCCGAAGGTAACATTCAAATGTTTTCGGATGTTATCATTGGGTATGCCTAATACTTTGTTGCAATATTCGGCAAAGATGATTCCGTCATTCTCTGCATTAGGTACTTCCGCAACCTTCTTGTACTTTTCGTTTGCAATGATTACGGCAAAAGTATTTGTGTTATTTGTTTTATTTACAGGAATATCGATATCAACATCAGACACAATCTGTTTTTGTGATGCTTTGGGTGTTGAGGTTATGGGTGGGTGGTTACCGGGCTGTAATGGCTGGTTAAAGGAATTTGAGGGAACCGGCTTGGGTGCGGTTAGATTAGGTCTTGGTGGTGTTGAGTTATAAGCCATCAGTTGCATATCTCCACCGATTGATGACGGAGAATAACCAAGTGCCTGAATTTTGCCGTTTATTGTTTGTAAATTTGCCTTATCGCCAATATATGCGTATGCGTTTGCTAAGGCATACGCATAGTTGATGGCAAGCGGGTCACTGTATAAGACGTCATTCAGCACTTGAACTGCCAATGAAAAGTATGAGCTTGCTTCCTGCTTATATTGTCCGGATTCTTTACCGTCTGAGTTATTTGCTTTTTGCGCATAAACAACGCCTGCATTATAATAGTTAATAGCCAGGTGTCTTGCCACATCTAAACTTTGTGGTTTGGTTTGACGAAGTCTGTTGCATATCATGGCAGCTTGTTCAAAGTTGTTTGTTCGTTCGTACAACTGTACCTGAATATTGAGCAATCCTTCATCATCGGGTTTATATCTGATGGCTTGGGATACATATTTTTGTAAGGCGATGTCATTTGTCTTGTATTCGCCCAATATATTTATTATTGTTGCCAACATCCTGATGTCATCGGGGTATAACAATAAACCTTGTTCCAGAATATATTGGGCATGAGGCATATCGTTTAAATGTATATATGACTTGGCCATGAAATTATAAGCATCGGCCCTCTTTTCTGCCTCACCTGAATTTATGTATGCCTGTAAATACGTTATGGCTTTTGTGTAATTTTTGGAATTGTAATTTTTACAGGCTGCCATCCATGCAAAGGTTGCATAATCAGCCCCAACAGACAAGAATTCTCCCTGCATGGCCTCATGCAGAGAAATGTCAATGTAAGCTTCTACGAATTGCTCAGCTTTGTCTCTATCGTTAAGTTTAGTATAATAGTAGGCTCCATTGTTGATGTATGGGAATATTTTTTTTAGCCCCCCTCGGGCTTGATTGATTTCAGTGGCGTCGTTTCCGTTTAATACGCCCCAGTATTGTTCAAAGCAAAGATACAGTGAATTATAAGCGTTTATGCTTTCACCGGAGGATGATATGGCTTGGACAAATTCATTGTATTGTGCAGTCGCATTTGCGATAGATTGTGCGTTTACGGTCAATTGCCCAAAGAACAATATCAATACGATATATATAGTTTTCCAAGTCATATTCAGAATGCGTTTATAAATGTGAATTCGACATTGATACGGCGGTATTTACCGCCTTTCTGATCCGATAATTCAATGTTATATCTATAATTTGTATTCATTGAATGCAGGGAGGTCACATTTGTTTGAATGTAATCTTTTACAGCTGCGGCACGTATGAATGCCAACTGTTCATTCTTTCTGATACCATTGTTTTTTGTCACGTTGATAGTGCTCAAGTCGCCATTAAGATAATAAGGCTCGTTTTCAAATTCTCCGTAACTGCCATCATATGCTATCACTCCATTGATAGGCAGTGCATCTGCAGAACCGGTAATATTTATAAGGACTTTCTTGCCTTCCCGGATATATTGCGCAAAGTCGGATTCAAATGCCTGAGCAACAATTTTCAGTACGGATTTGGCGGCATTTGATTGGCTGATTTTATATTTTCCGGCAGGAAAATCTTCGTAAGCCGAATATTGGGCATCTACAGTATAATTGAATGATATTTTGTAATTTGTTATTTTATTGCCTGAAGCATCGTAATCAGACACAACACTGGTACTGACTTGGATATTTGTGTGGTCTGAAATTAAATTCTGTTTTATTGCATTGTCAATGATGCCTTGTTTTATCGAATTGAGTTTAACCTCTTCCATACTTGCCTGTTGTACAAATTCGATTGGTACAAAATTGCCACCGGCGGTTAGAAAGTCTAACGATTGACGATTCAGATTGTTGAAAACGTACTGTTTGCCGGTCGCTTTGTTATAAACGTTTGCATATAGGAGTTCAAACTTGTCATCTTTGGTAATGCCGTACACTGCATCCCGGAATTCAAGATTTTCAGGTGTCATGAAGTCTGGCACCTCTCTCTCCGGAACGGTTAAATATACTGTCGGCAGGTTGTCGAAGTTTAGAGTCAACATGTGGTTGTCGGGATTGTAACCGCCGAGTGTAATTGTTGAGTTCATAACCATATTGTCTGCCATTTTTGTGGCTATTTCTTGTTCAAATAGCCGGATCTGCTTGATGCGTGATTCTTCATTGACACGCATTTTGTATTCTTCAATGCTTTCTCCGTCACGGATTTTAGACCACTCTTCTATTCTTGCAAGTAACTCTTCTTTTAACATCTTTGTGTAATTGGGAGAGAAGCCGCTTAACAATTTATATTTAATTGCTTTGAGAGAATTGTAGCTAAGATAGGTGTTCTTTTTTCCGTCCTTGACAAATCTGACATAGGATATATGTCCATCAGCATCTGTAATGGAAAACCTGTCGTTTAAATCCGTGAGATTGACGACCAATATTGTATTATCAGATAAAGCTATTGAAGTATATTTTCCTTCAGGATGAAATGAGAAATGAGATGGCGTTCCAACCAATGGTATGGCAACTTTCATTGCAAAAGTCGTTGTGGCATAGACGTTAAGAGAGCTGTTTGTTAAGACTCCAAACATGGAGGCATCTTCGGAAAAAGAAATGTATCGGATAGTTTCTGTATTAGGCAAGACAATTCTTATTGCCCCGGTTTCAATATCAGCTATTGCAGCAGATGAGCCACCGGATAGCACCAAATAATAGTTGTTATTGCTTGTTTCCATTAAATCGGGAGAGAAGGGCAATGAAAATGTTTTTTCTAAAATAAATGATTGGGCATTATATACATTTAACGAATTGTTTGCCAGTGCAATGAATAACTTTCTGCCATCTTTGCTGTATGCTATTGCGGTTGGCTTTACCATTGTTTTGAATTCGTATATTTTTTTGTTTACTAAATAGGCATCAAATATATCGACATGATTTTTTTTGCCATTTGATGATAGAACGGCATAAGATGCTCCTGTTGGATTGACTTTCATGCTGACAATTTTCATAGAGCTACGGCTGATGGCAAAACCCTTAAGGTTGTAGCACTCTTTCTCCGAACCATAAAATGTGCTATACAAGTAATTATCTAAGGTGGCTGGATTGACAGTTTGGCGATAATTTAAATTTTTGCTGATGCTTATTCGATTGTTTTGGGCTGGCATTTGTGCATAACTGATGCTGCACAGCAAACTTGAAAGTAATGCAACTGCTATCTTTTCACGTATACTTTGTTTATTAAAAGAAACAGTGCAATACTGATTGATCAGATTCAATTGTTTCATATTGATTTAGCTTGGTTTATTATTTTTTCACACTCTTTGAAAGAGAGCGACAGGATTCGGATATAGCTTAAAATCAATACAAAATGTTAAAATAAAGGCTGATTTGCTCAATTTTCTTATGTTTTTCAACATAAAATGTTTGCAATTTTGGCGAAAATTTGTTAAAATCCAGAGTTTTGACTATATTTGCACCTGCAAATCGCTCTCTTTCAAAGAGTGTGCAAATTTGCTAAACCATCCCCGATAACAGTTTCTTAAGAATTTTGGTATTTGCTTCATCAATTGCGGCGGTGTCGAGTGAGGCGAGGTAGATTTGCGTAGTCTGTTCGTTGTCGTGCCCCATTGACTCGCTGATTACCGAAATCGGAATATTGTTCGACCGGGCTGCACTTCCCCATGAGTGGCGGCTGACGTATGTGGTCAGTTTGACTGGAGTACCGATCATTTTGCCAATATCTTTGAGTTTACCATTAACTGCTCGAAGAGCGTTTTTATATTGGCGATATTCGTCGCCGGTAGTCTTAATGATAGGAAAAACATAATCAGTCCCGGTGTCCTTGTATAGGTTAATGATTTCCTGTGTGCATTTCTCAACCTTGATATGAAGTTGTTGTCCGGTTTTGTGTCTGCGGTATGTGATGATGCCGTTCTGTATGTTTTTTTTGCGAAGATATGCGATATCTACAAAGGCCATACCTCTAGTGTAAAAGCTGAACAGAAAAATGTCTCTTGCGAGTGCCATTGATGGTTTCAATGATAAATCTAGTTGCTTGATTCGCTTGATTTCATTGATGGAAATTGCTCTTTTCATGGTCTTACTCACTCCGGTATAAACATGTTTAAAAGGATAGCACTGTTTAGTGATATCTTTCTCGACGGCACGGTTATAGACCGCACGAAGTATTCTCATATAAAAGGAGGTTGTGTTGGGACAAACGCCCCGTTTTACCATGTATGCCTCGTATAATTGTATCTCATCTGATGTGATGGAATCGAACATGATGTCTTCACCATTGCGGTATTGCTTAAAGCTGTTCAATGTAGCTACATAGGTTTCGCTTGTTCGGGTTTTACCCATCTGCTTCAACAGCGAGATGACGCTCTGCATGAAATTAAACAGCGAATATTCCTGTATTCTGAGTCGGTATTCGGATATTACATCAGCAGCTTCGTAAGGCAGGCCTTTACGGTCAAGTTCGAGTATAATACGTTTTAATCGTTCAATGTCCTGGTCGATACATTTCCGGAGTTCGATAAGCTGATGATTGCGTTGGGTATTGTCGGCATTCGGAAGCATAGATTTTCTGGCATTCCATTCATGTTCGTAAATCTTATAATCGGTTGCCAATTGGCGCACAATTCGCTTATGAATTACCTGGTAATAGATTGTTCCTTCTTTTCTTTCTTGAGTGGAGGGACGAAATTTCACTTTTACACTTGCCATACGTTTTAACTAACTTTTGATTATCTGATTTTTGCTTTTAAAATTGTTTGCATCTTTTGCCTGTTTAGTTGTCCGATCTTTTTGTAAAGTTTCCTGGCTTCAGAGAGGAAACCTGCCCTCTCGTCGATAAGGGCAAAGCGTTTCGGAGTAACTCAAATCCGGTTGAGTAAGGAGGACATACTTTGTTTTTGGTGGAAGAAATGGTAAAACTGCTCTTTTTAAAATGGTGAAAAGTGACCACCTAAAGTTCTGCATTCAAAAAAACTCCGCTTGTTTGTCGGGACGGAGGCTAAAGCTGACAGATTTCTGCCCGAATCAAACTTTTATTTTATCTTTTGCTAAAACCCGCTTGTTGGGTCCCATAGATTTTTTGCAAAAATAGGTATAAGTTCTTTAATGTATTTAGAAGTGTAAAACAACCAAAAATAATCAGAAATATCCAAGCATAAACCTTTAATTATCAATATATTTTAAAAATTGACACTTTTCGACTGCTTTTTGATGCTTCCCGAATTTCCACATATTTTTGAGACGTATTTCTGACGTGGAGAATTTGCGGAGCTTGTTTTTTGTCACACCGTGCAGACAGTTGACAAGGGTTTACAGCCGTTTACATCCGTTCACCACATCAGGAATACAGGATTGGAGAAATCCCAGTAAACGATAAAGCAGTATGAAAGCAACCCGAAAATGCAGTTTTTGTGGCAAATCCTTTGTAACCCGCAGCAACAGCTGCATCAATCGAGCAGCATGCCATGTCGACCCTTGATGCTCTTACCGCCGCTATGAGCGCACAGCAGGCTTTACGTTCATATAATAATAACTGATTCAAAGATGGAGGAAAACCAGGAGCTCAAAACAATACGCAAGGCTGCCGCCGAACTTAAGCTCCCTCTGTGGCGGGACAATCTGGATGATTACATAAGCCGCTTTGCCGCAGAGGCATGGAGCGTGCGGCTCCGGTCGCCGGACGATGCAGGTCGGTATCGCTCGACCCGATGCCGCTGGAGTGCGAGGTGCAGAACGGAACGACGGTCTTGCCCGCGAGGTCATGGCTTTCGAGAAAAGTGAAAATGACTTTCGGAGCTTTGCCCCACCAGATGGGATAACCGAGGAAAACCACATCGTAGTCGGCGAGGTTTTCGCATTTTCCCTTGATGGCAGGACGTGCCGACGGATCGTTCTGCTCACGGTTGGCACGGGAAGACGAATTGTTGTAGTTCAAATCCTCGGACGTATAAGCTATTTCAGGCTCGATGCGCCAAGTCGCCGCATCGGTCGCCTCGACAATCCGGTCGGCAATGCCTTTCGTGGTGTTCGTGCAGAAAAAATAGACTACCAAGGCACGGTCACTAGAAGGTTGCGGGTCAGGATTTGGATCGGGTTCCGACTCAGGGTCGGGGTTAGGAACGATTGTCGGTTCTTCAGGCTTCACCGGCTCTTCGGTCGGACTGCAAGCATGGGTGGTCAATAGGAGTCCCGGTAATAATACAGATAATAACCACATTCTCATAGTTTTAATAGTTATTTTAAATTCTTTTGAAAAAATGCTTCCATCCTGTCAAATGGGATGACTGCCAAATTGTCGTAAAGGTCTGTATGGCTTGCATCGGGAATAATCATCAGTTCCTTGTTGTCGCCTTTCAGTTTTTTGAACGCATCTTCACCGAAGTAACGGGAGTGAGCCTTTTCGCCATGAATGATAAGCACGGCCTTTTCGATTTCATCCGCACGGCTCATAAGCGGGAAGTTGATAAACGGAATAGCCTCCGTCGCATTGCGTCCCTGATTGGAGTTGAGCGAACGTTTGTGATAACCGCGCGGGGTCTTGTAGTAGGCATGGTAATCCTTGAAGAACTGCGCCGCATCGGCCGGCAGTTCATCGGGGACGCCGCCGCCCGGCTTTGGGAAGCCATTGCGGAAATCTTCGGTGCGCTGTGCAGCCAGTGTTTTACGGAGTGCGTTACGTGCTTCGGCATTATCGTTGGCATCAAAATAGCCGTTGGCATTGACGCGGCTCATATCGTACATCGTGGAGGTTACCGTTGCCTTGATGCGGGTGTCGATAGCCGCCGCATTGACCGCCATGCCGCCCCAGCCGCAAATGCCAATGATTCCAATACGTTCCGAATCCACGTCATCTCGGGTGGAAAGGTAATCGACGGCGGCGCAGAAATCCTCCGTATTGATATCCGGAGACGCGACATAGCGGGGAAATCCTCCGCTTTCTCCCGTATACGAGGGATCAAACGCGATCGTCAGAAAACCTCGTTCGGCCATCGTCTGGGCATAAAGGCCCGCAGATTGTTCCTTTACAGCCCCGAAAGGGCCGGAAACGGCAATAGCCGGCAATTTCCCGTTAACATTCCGGGGCATATACAAATCCGCAGCCAGCATAATGCCATAACGGTTGCGGAAACTTACCTTGCGGTGGGTTACCTTGTCGCTTTTAGGAAATACTTTGTCCCATTCCTGCGTTAAATTCAGCTTCTCGTTCATCATCTTGTCCGTATGGGGGTTATTATCTTCTGCCAACAGGCTCCCCGCACAGCAAAAGCAGGCGGAAAAAGCCACGCAAAATATTTTAAATGAGTATCGTGTCATCTTTCTGGAACTTCATGCGAATTACTGCTTCCCGTAATTGATCAGGTACAGGACCGATTCCGGATCCCGGTGGCACAAGAAAAGGCTCTCTCCGCGGTCCAGCCTGGCAATAGCGCCCATATCCTCCTGGGAAAGGGCAAAATCAAAGACGTTGAAATTCTCCTCCATCCTTTCCCGGTGGGTCGTCTTCGGAATGGCGATAATTCCACGCTGAATCAGGAACCTCAGGGCTGTTTGCGCCGGGGTCTTGCCGTATTTCTCTCCAATGCCCTTCAACACGGGGTTGGAGAAAAACCCATTGCGACCTTCCGCAAAAGGCCCCCAGGATTCCATTCTGGTACCGTACTTTTCCATCACCTCCCGGACTTTTTCCTGCTGGTGGAACACATGCGTTTCCACCTGGTTGACGGCGGGTCTGATCTCGCAGAACTCCGCCAGGTCCACAAAACGGTCCGGATAAAAATTGCTCACGCCAATGGCGCGTACCTTTCCGGCCCGGTTCGCTTCTTCCATGGCCCGGTAAGTGCCGTAGTAATCGTTGAAAGGCTGGTGGATGAGCAGCAGATCCAGATAATCCGTGCGCAGCTTGCGCAGGGATTCGTCAATGGACGCCTTCGCCTTCTCATACCCGCCGTTGGAAATCCACACCTTCGTGGTAAGGAACAACTCTTCCCGCGGAACCCCGCTCTTCTCCGCTGCGCGGCCTACGGCTTCCTCATTGCCGTAAATCTGCGCGGTATCAATAGAACGGTAGCCGACCTCAATCGCATCCAGCACGCAGCGTTCGCACTCCTTAGCGTCCAGAATCTGAAAAACGCCAAATCCCAGGACAGGCATCGTAACGCCATTGTTCAACATCACTTTTTCCATCACAGTTTTTTCTATTGTTTTTGATACTAAAAAGGAAATAACCGACTAAACGGCCTGCTGCGGTTTCAGCTCTTTCAGTTCATACTTCCTGCTGCCAAGACCTATCTTCTCGGCATACTCTACCGTATGCCGCCCATGGCGGCTTTCAATACGCTCCACCAGGGGCCTGTTGTCATTCCCTTCGGACGGCCTGACGGCGTAAACGAGATCCAGGCAGGCCTGGTCAAGAGCAACCGGATCAAGGGAGGCCAGAATACCGATGTCCTTCATTTCCGGCGCATGGGGGTGGGAATCGCAATCACAGTCAATGGACAGATTATTCATCACATTGATGTACAAAATTCTGTCCCCGAAGTAATCCGCCACCGCCTGCGCGGAAGCCGCCATGGACTCCAGGAAATCATCCTGACTGGCCAGATTGTTCCACACGGAGGAAACATCCCGCGTCTTTCCGGCGGAATGGATGTACGCCTTCCCGGATGCCGAGGCAACACCGATGGACTGGTTCTTGATCACGCCGCCGAAGCCGCCCATGGCATGCCCTTTGAAATGGGCCAGATTGACCATGAAATCATAATTCTTTAAATGATCCCCCACGATATCGTATTCCAGGTGCTTCCTGTCCCTCACCGGGATAGTGAACTCCCCTTCCGCATCCATGATATCCACCCGCGCAATATCGGAAAAACCGTGATCCTTCGCAGCCTGCAAATGGTCCTCCGTCCGGGAGCGTTTGCCTCCGTAAGCCGTATTGCATTCCACGATGGTGCCGTTCACCCGGCGCACCAGGTCTTTAATTAAGGCCGGACTCAGAAAATTGCGGCCTCCCGGTTCCCCGGTGCTGATCTTGACAGCTACCTTTCCCCCGGCCGGACGCCCCAGAGCCTCGTAAATCCTCACGAGAGCCTCCGGAGAAATTTCTTTCGTCATCCAGACCCTGGAAGCTCCACCCTTCTCCACAACCGCGCCCAGGGCATACTCCGGCAAAGCCAGGCATGCCAGGGCTGCGGTGGAAGACTGGAGCCATGTTCTTCTCGTCATCTTATTTTCCATGGCAACTTGATTGTTGATGATTAATAACCGTTCTCCCTGTTAAGAGCCTGCAGGGCCCGACGGGCACGTCCGTGTTCCGGAAATGAGGCCGCACAGCGTGCGGATGATTCTTTCCAGCCCCTCAAGCAGCAGCTTCCTGGGACAGGCGACGTTCAGGCGAATGAAGCACCCCGCCGCTTCCCCGTACATTTCCCCGCCGTTGACGAGCACCCGACCCTCCTCTTCCAGCAGGCGGACAATCTCTGCGGAGGGAAGCCCCAGAGCGGAACAATCTATCCAGACCAGGTACGTCCCCTCCAGCGGCACCACACGAAGCTGCGGCAGACGTTCTGCCAGCATATCCCGGACAATCTCGTAATTCCCGTAAAGGTAGAGCTTCAGTTCCTCCAACCAGTCCTCCCCTCCGTTATAAGCCGCTTCCAGGGCATCTACGGCAAAAGAATTGACGTCACACACCTCATTGATGTTGATGGCCTTGTCAATCCTCTTCCGGACTTCTTCATCCGCCGCGACGATATTGGCTATCTGAATGCCCGCCAGATTAAACGCCTTGCTGGGGGAAATACAGGTGACGGAATGGTGCAGGGCATCCTCGGAGAGGGAGGCGAACGGCGTATAGGGATGGCCCGGATACGTCAGTTCGCAATGAATCTCGTCAGCCACTACGAAAACGCCGTTTCTTCGGCAAATGGCGGCCATCTCCTCCAATTCTTCCCTCGTCCAGACGCGCCCGGCTGGATTATGGGGATTGCACAGGAGCATCAGCTTGACGGCGGGATCGGAGGCTTTCCGTTCCAGCTCCTCCGCATCCAGCGCATATCTGCCGTTCTCATATTTCAGAAGGCAGGTTTCCGCCACGCATCCGTTATTGCGGATGGAGGAAAAAAAGCAATTATATACAGGCGTCTGCACCAGAACCTTGTCCCCAGGGACCGTCAGGGCCCGTATGACGGCAGACAGCGCGGGAACCACCCCCGTGGTATAAATCATCCATTCCGGATTAATCTTCCAGCCGTGGCGGCGTTCAAACCAGTTTGTAACCGCCTCATAATAGGAATCCGGAACCCGTGTATAACCGAAAATGCCGTGCTCGGCCCTCTTCCGGATGGCGTCCGTCACCGCCGGAGCCGTACGGAAATCCATGTCTGCCACCCACATGGGCAGAATATCCTCCCGGGGCATGGAATCCCACTTGTAGGAATTCGTGCCGCGGCGCGGAACAACAGTATCAAAATCGTACTTCATGCGGCTTCTCCGGATTGGGCTGTTCCCGTTTCAATGGAGCAATTGGCAGGAGCCTTGCAATGCTCGTCCAGAATAATATCCCCGTACTCTTCCGCAACAATGCGGCCGCTGCGCGGATTTTTGACGCTGTGCACACGCCCCTTGATTTCCGCATGCACGGAGGAATACTCAAAGCAGAGATCCGCATCCTCTCCGAGCGTGCAATTCTCCAGAACCAGGTTTTCCGCGTAGCACAGCGCCTGCGTGCCGGAAATGCGGCAATTCACCAGACGAAGGTTCCTGGAATGCCAGCCCAGATATTCCCCGTCCACCACGGAATCGTACACCGTCACGTCCTCCGTATTCCAGAAAGCGTCCTTGGAATGGATTTCCGCATTCCGTATCACCACATTCCTGCAATATTGGAAAGAGTAATTTCCGTTCAGGCGGAAGCCGTCAACATCTATATTCTCCCCGTGCATGAACAGATAATCCCCATGCTCCGCCTGCACGCCGCGAAGCTTCGCATTACGGCAGTGCCAGCAGCATTCCAGAGCATCCGTCAGAACGACGTTCTCCAGAACCATCCCGTCCATGTCACGGAACATCTTGGGCGCTTCCACGCGGGTATCCTTCATGTGCAGATTCCGGGAATACCAGATGGCGGCCCGGGCGCCTTCCCTGAACAGGCAATGTTCCACCAGCAGCCCGTCATTGTGCCAGAAAGGGTACTTCCCCCGGAACTCGCACCGCACAGCTTCAATGTCGGAACATTCCTTCAGGGCGGATTCCCCCGGATAAATAATGACGTCTTCCAGCCTAAGATGGCGGGAAGCGAACAGGGGGCGTTCCCCTTCGTAGGAAGCATTTTTAATCATTCTCTTGGTCATGGCGATGATTTGATAAAAAGTCTGTTGTTTTCCATGGTGTGCCTTTTAAACGGCGATGGCCGGATTCCGGAAAAAGAAGGGAAAGGACGCCGGCCGCGTACCATGCCTTCTTCTTTCTTCATTCAGGCTATTCCTTATAGTAACTATAATGCAAAAGATTTTTAGCACTTTCTGCTTCATTATTTTTAATTCATTTATAATGAATACATATCAACTGTCATAAAATTATTTCTCAACATGCAAAATCGGAAAAAGCCTCTTCATTTTTCACTTTCTCCGCAAAAGGCGCATCTTTTACCCGGAATGAATCCAGAAGCGGAAGGCCGCCGTTCCTGGCGGCATCTTCCGCCGCCAGTCTCCCGACCAGCGCCATAACGCCCGGAATGATGGGCGCCCCGGACCCAGGTCGCATCATCCCCGCCTCGCATCCCGGCACGACAGACACCACAGGGGATTTCCATACAGGCCTGTGCCCGCTTGCGCCTCAGGAAACTCCTTCAACAGCCGGTCCCGGCGGCCACGCCAGAATGAAATCAAACCGCGCCAGATAAACGGGAAACGGCCACGTGGAGGAAAAGCATCCCTGCTCCATCTCATGCGGTTCCCTCCGGACAGAAATCCGGAACCGCAGCTTCATCCTCTTCGCAAACGGGCGCCATACTGCCCGCCTGCAAGACCAACCGCTATTCCCGCACAGGAACGGCATTGGCGGACGGCATTTCCGGAACCCGGGTGATGCAGCCGGCAAATAATGCAGTCATCCAAACTCCAGCCCTTCCCCGTCTCTCCCGTTCAAATTGCTCTGCGGATAAAAAAGCCCCTCTGGAAATCCGGCGCCCATTCCTGCCGGAACCTTTCATGCGTCCGCAGGCGTTTCAACCGGAAAAAACAAACCGGGAGGCATCAAACGCGGCCGTTCATTTCCGAAAGCAAGCTCCGCAGGAAAAAAGCGTTCCGCCCCCCTTGGACAAGGGCTGGCTTACGGTTTTATGGAACAGGAAGACTTGGAAGCCTGCAAAGCGGAATTATCCATCTCAACAGCCAGCCAGAACACGCCGACAGCCATCAGTCCGAAAACGCAGGCTCCGGCGACGGAAAGAATGTTCATTGCCAGCTTCCGCCGCTCCGCCTCTTCCCAGCATCGACGAACCAGCGCCCGCAGCGCGCCGCAGACGGAACCGGGGCAAATGCCCCACTTTTCTTCCCGGGAGGGCTGTCTTCTGGGATACAGGTCGGACCTCATCATCACGGGATGCGGAAACGGCTCCGGCTGCATTACGGAAAGGTCTAAAGGCATGTACTTCATAGCGCCTTTTTAACGATTTTCGTTAATACGTCAACACATTTTAACGAATTCAATTTATTTCTTTCTATCGACAATTCACGAAAATCGTGTATCATCAAGCCATGACACCGACAAAAGGGGATGTGAAACACTGGTTGAAGGCCATTGGGAAAAACCGTGACTGGCTTGCCATGGAATGCGGTACGGAAAAAGGTACGGTGAATAACTGGCTCTCCCCCTCCGGCCCCTTCCCCGCCAGCGCCATGTTGAAAATCCAATCCCTGATGTCTCAATACAAAACGGTTCGACCGGAAGACGAACCTGTCCAGACCAATCGCCTCGTGCTGGAAATCACGGAAGAGCGCATGAGGAAATATGAACGGGCCGCCTCTGAAAAAGGCGTCCCCCTCCGCCAGTGGCTGACGGATTTGGCAGACGAAGCGGCGGAGGAACGCCAGCTGCGGCCAATGCACTCCCCCCTGGTTCCCCTGGTCAGACAATTTCCGTCCCATGCTGGACACGCCAGGCGTGAATACAGTACGCAAATAATCGGCAACATCGCCGCAGGCTCTCTTGCGGAAAGCGACACCGTCCCGTCTACCATTTACATGGAAAGGCCCCTGGGTAAAAACGAATACGTGGTCCGCGTAGAAGGGAAATCCATGGAACCCCTCATCCCGGACGGCTCCCTGGTAATTATGCGGCGCCATACCGCCCCGCCCATCCCCAAACCGGGAACCATCGTGGAATACAACGACGGACGCGGCGTTACCCTGAAAAAACTGATTCGCAGGAAAAACGCGGAAACAGGAAAAACGGAATACGTGCTGCAGCCCATCAACCCCGCATTCAAGGACATAACCCCCATGGACGGCGGCAGTATCTCCGGAATATATATGGAAACCCTTGTAAACTACCGCAAAGGCTGAGCATTCGCCCCTGCCAGGCCCTTTTCCCATTCCGGAAAAAACGCCTCAGCGCAGAAAAGCGGGCAGGAAACTCCTGTTTCCGGAAATCGGACGGGCAGCAAGCAACACCCTGTTCTTCCCGGCAGACTTACAAAAACGGTTCCATCCTGACGGGTTTCCCGGTTGCCTGCACCTTCCGAGCCATAAGTGATTCTTCCCTCCGGAAAACCGCCGTTCGTTCCGCTCATCGCCCTGCCGACGGATAAGACAGGCAACGCCTGTTGAAAGAATCTGCCGGGAAGAAGGGTATTTGCTTAGGCAGCTCAACAACTGCGCCTCCGGAGAACCTGCATCTACCGGAAAGGCGGAAAATAAGCAGCCGTTTTTTCACATTAAAACAAAAACAACATCGAACAACAGCTTCTCTCATGTTGAAAACGCAGCATTCTCCCATTCCCCCAGGCAGTGAAAAACACCACTACCACATACTTGACGGTTTGCGCGGCGTAGCCGCCATTGTCGTCGTATGGTTCCACATCTTTGAAGCCTACGCCACCAGCCATGTGGACCAAATCATCAACCACGGCTACCTGGCCGTCGATTTTTTCTTCATGCTTTCCGGCTTTGTCATCGGCTACGCCTATGACAACCGCTGGAAAACGATGACGACCAGGGAATTCATCAAACGCCGCCTTATACGCCTGCAGCCCATGGTAGCGATAGGGGCGCTCATCGGCGCGCTTATCTTCTATTTCCAGGGCTGCCCCGTATGGGATGTATCGCAGGTAGCGGTCATCTCCCTGTTCGCCGCTACCTTCGTCAATATTCTGCTCATTCCGTCTCCTCCCGGCATGGAAATCCGGGGGCTGGGAGAAATGTACCCGCTCAACGGCCCGAGCTGGTCCCTGTTCTTTGAATACATCGGCAACCTTCTTTATGCCCTCTTCATCCGGAAACTCTCTACACGCTCCCTGGCAATACTGGTTGTCTCGGCCGGGTGCGGCCTTGCCTCCTTCAGCTTCTGGGGGCCTAACGGAGACATATGCTCCGGATTCTCCATGACCGGCACGGAATGGACGGGCGGCTCCCTGCGCCTGTTGTACTCCTTTTCAGCCGGTCTGCTCCTGTTCCGGCTGTTCAAGCCGCTCAACGTCAAAAATTCTTTCTGGTTATGCAGTCTGTCCCTTGCCATTCTGCTGGCCGTTCCCCGGCTGGGAGGACAAAATGCTTTCTGGATGAACAGCCTCTATGAAACAGCGTGCTTCGCGGTATTTTTCCCGCTCATCCTCCTCTTTGGCGCTTCCGGCAAAATTACAAATCCCTATACGGATAAAATATGCCGTTTCCTGGGCAACATCTCCTACCCCCTGTACATGGTGCATTACCCGTTCATCTACTTGTACTATGCGTGGGTGAAAAACGAAAAGCTTTCCTTCCTGGACTCACTTCCCGGAGCCCTGGCCGTCGTCATTGGAAGCATTCTGCTGGCCTGGCTCTGCCTGAAACTCTATGATGAACCGGTCCGTAAATATTTGACAGCTCTGTTTTTAAAAAGAAAAGTCCTTCCAAGGGAAACTCCCGTCATTCAGGAAAGCGGACTTCCGCAATAATTCCTCTCCTTCCGGAGGAGATCAACAAAGGCGGGGCAGCGCATAAGGCCCCGCTACAAACAAGATATCCGGCTCTTGTTTCACCTCTGCAGAAATAAACGACCGCCATATCCTCCTTCCGCACCTTCAAATAATTAAACGGAAATATCACTGTTCAGGCAAACTCATTATTCCCGCATCAAACCGGCCGGGATTCTTAAAAAATGGAGCGGATGACGGGTTTATAATAAATTACTGTCAAATATTTACAACTTTCTGTAACGTTTCTGTAACACTCGTATGACAAAAAAGACGGGCAGCCGAAGCCGCCCGCCTGGATGCGAACCAATATCAATGTTGCCGAATTAAGCCGCAGAGAACTTTTCCTCGCAGTGGATAGAAATCACAGTTTCTTCCCTGGTACGGGCCGCGCCCATGCCGAAGGTTACCCCCGCCAACAACTTGTCGATGTAATTATCCGGCTGGCGCATGTGGAACTTGGCATTTTCCCAAATACCGTACACCAGATCTTCGGATCGCCACATCGGACAGACACGCACATACTTCTTGGAGCTGGACGATCCGACATTGACCAGCGGCAGGGAATCAGTAATCAGGAAGCGGATGCCCAGCAGCGGGCTGACAAAACCGGTCTTCAATGCCTGGAAGCCGTAGTCAATATTCTGCAACTTGTCCAGGCGCATCATATTGAATGCCTGCTGGGGCGTAATGGCCATGCACAGCGTGCCACCGCTATTGAGGGCGTAGCGGGCCTGCATGCAGGTCTTGGCAAAGAGCAGCTTGTCAATCGTAATACCGCTGGGGGTAAGCGTACCTTCCGGAGTATAGTTGACCGGGACCACATTGGTCTTCTTGGGGTCGATGTCCAAGTCATCGGTGAGCTCGTCCCAAGTGGTAATAAGCCCTTCACCGCGGACGTAGGGCTGTTGGGGAAGAGCTTCTTTCTCTGACCCCATGTCCCCCACGTAGTTGTCGCCCAGCAGACCGCCGGTAGTGCCGCCCTTATAGGGGGATCCGTCCACGGCATCGGCCATGATGGAAGTCGGAGTCTGGATAATGTGTTCTCCGTAGGTATCGGAATCCTCGTCCATATCCACACACGTGCCCAGCAGGACATCATCCTTTACGCGCTCGGCCGCATTGGTAAGCTGTGTGACCATCGTAGTGGCGTTAATTGGGAGATTGGCCAGAAACTTTTCATCGTCCGTGGACCATTTCAGGAACTTTTCAAACAGTTGAGGTTTCATGTTGCGCAAACCGAACTCCAACTCCGTGGCTTCAATCTCCTGCATTCGGGTGGTCCGTCGATTCAGTTCCGTGGAACCGACAGCAGGAATCTGGTACATCTTGCCGTTGCAGCCGTGGATGACGCGGGCGAACGGAGTCAAGACGGACACCTTTTGCTGCAGCTCTTCAATGAGCTGCTGGGTGCGCGTCTTCTCGTACATGTCTATGATAGCTTTTTCAATCTTCATGTATTGTTCTTTGGTTGTTGCATCCTTACTGCACACGAGACCGGGGCATAAACAAATGGTGACGATGTCACGTGACACCGCCACCATACGCAATAGCCCAATAGAAAGAAAAACAGACTAATAAATCTTGATGCCTGCGAGCCTGTTGAAATGCTCGGCGGCGGCCTTGTAGCCCTTGCTGCCGGGATTGAACAAATCCTTGTGATAAGGATTATCCGGATTATTGATGATGTCGTCCATCTCCTGCTGGCGGGACTGGACGCCGGCAGCCTGCGCGGCCCCGCGCGTCCGTTCCTCGCCCACCATGCCGCGCAGCACGTTGCAAAGTCGGAACACATGAGGATTCATCAAAGCCTGGGCATCCTCCTTGCTCATTCCCCCCCGCTTCACCGCATCGGCAATAAAGCGCCTGGTAGCGGACATATTCCCCTCAAACTCCCCCTTCCACTCATTCTTCAGGGATTCCAGAGCCTGCTTGTCCGCCTCCCGCTGGGAGGCAAGCAGGGAATCACACACCTGGGTGACGAAGGCGCCGGCGGCCTCGGGAGCAATCCCGTTAGCCTTGGCATGGGAGGCAATCATGGAGCGGGTCTCATCCGTCCCGGTAAAAGATTCGCCCAGTTCCAAAACATACTCGTCACCGGAATCTCCACCCTCCGGAGACTGGCCCGGACTCGGAATGTCCTCCTGCGTAAAATCAAACGGATTCGCCTCATTGGGGGAGGCATTCTGGTCAGTAATCTGTGTAGCGGCCGGATTTCCTCCCTCCCCGGGCGAAGGCTGATTGCCTCCCTCCGGATTCTGGGGCGGCATCTGGGCCGCGGTGGGGGCGCCCTGGGGCGCCTGGTTATTATCTGCTGCCGGTTGTCCGCCTCCTGCATCCGCAGGTTCCGGATAACGCAGCACGGTCATTCGCATCGTGATGATATGGTGCATAATTTTAATTATTGGTGGTTGTGGAATTATCTTCAATCGGCTTCCTGGATCGCTCCTGTTCCAGCCACTTGATCACATGAAGCTGCCCGTCGCGCCTGGCAGCCATCAGTGTCAACATTTGGGGATCTCCGCTCAACGGAATACCCTGCTTGTCGGCAAACAGAAACACCGGAAGACCAATCTCGAAATGTTCTTTCAGAACATCCATGGCCTCGTCGGAAATTCCTTCTCGTAAAATGCGTCGGCGCCGGGCCAGCTTCCGCTTCGTCTCTTCCTGCAGTGGGTTCTTTCTCATGGTTGTCATGCTGAAAGGTTGCTTTCCTGGCTGGCGGCTCCGGCATTGTCCCGATTGGCGGAGGCCATCATCTGGGCGATCTTTGCCTTCTGCATCGCATCGGCGTCATCCTCACGCTTCTTCTGAAGAGCCTTCAACTCCTTGGGTTTCCGCATGCACTCCACCGGCACGTTGGTTTCGTCGGCGATATACCGGATGGACTTGTTTTCATCAAATGGATCCATCCATGCGGGATTCCCCGTGCTCTTGGCCAGATTGACGGCATGTCCCAGCGTTTCCACCAGCCCGCTCAATTTGTAGCGTTCCAAAGCCTTGGCCATCTTGCTGATGTATTTAACTCCAGGAGCCAGAATCTTTATCTTGATGCCGTACTCGTCCAGAGGCACAAACAAACTCTGCGGCTTCCCATCATCCGGAAACTTGCCCAGGCGTTCCAGGGAGCAGAAAACGCGCTCCATCATCGGGCGGATATCGGACGTGAACTGCGTAAAACTCTGGGTAAAGGTCATCATGCGCTCATTATCGCGCAGGTTGGCTTCCAGGGCCGTCATCTGGCGTTCCACCTGGCTCACCGCCTGAAGGACGGAAACAAACAAAGCATCGTCGATCTCGGCATTGTACATCTCCAGCAAATCCTTGCCAACCGTGTACTCGGTAGCTGTGGCCCATTCCCTGGGCAGTCCGCTATTGATTTGTTCCGGACGGAGTGTCGTCATCCCTCCGGCTCTCAAGTCTACTTCATCGACCATGTCTTCCGTCAGCAGGACTCGGGGAAAAGCCGCCGCCTGTCCGGCCACCTTCATGGCTTCCTGCATCATCAGGCTGTCTTCAATAGTGTCCACAATGGGAGCCAGGGCGCTTTCTCCGCATACATCATTGCCGTATTTGATGAAGCGTGTGCCCATGTAGGGGAACTCGTAATAGCCGCTTTCCTTGATGATGTGCTGTTCCGTCGGATCCAGATACACGCTCGCCCAACTCATTTGTTCCGGCGGCAGGTTCCGGTTGCCCAGCGGCGGCACGTCCCGCGGAAGAACGAGGTGCCAAATTTCGAACTGCTGTGTGTACTTTCGCGTCTTATCGCCAAAGGCATCTTTAATAGCTCCACGTAAAGCATCTTCCCCAAAAGCGGAAGCCGCCTGATGGGCGGTGTACTTGAACTTGCGAACCACCGTGTCAATCTCGTGGTCTTCGTTCTCCGCAAGACCATAAGTTCCGGCGGGAACATGTGTGAACACGAGTGAGCCTTTCTTGATATTCTCTTCGGACATCATCAGCCCCGTGCCCGTGCCTATACGGTCGATAACTGTAGCAATAAATGAAGTATAAAAATTACTTGCCTCCAGCTCCTTCTGGGTAATCTGTGCCGCACCCTTCAGCCAGAACTTCTCATCATCAGTAATCTCATTCCATTCATCGTACTTGAACCAGTTCTGGCCTCGCGGCGTAATATAATTGAGGTGGGCGCTGGCCAGCTTCAGCACGCCGGTCTTGGCACGGGCGCAAACTCGTTCCGGCATGCCATCATCTTTCATTTCCTCTAAATCCGCCGCCGGGATCAGCTTCGGCAACACATGCCGGACATACCGTCTCCACTCGTAATTTGTATTGTTGAACAGAGACTGGGCAATTCTGTAATAGTCGATTTCCATGTTATCCTCCCAGGGTTTTGCGTCCGCCGGTCAAAGAACCCAGTACGCCGCCGGGATTGACAGTTCGGGCCATGCCGTAACGGCGCCTGCTGGCGTTCTGGCGGTTGACTTCCTCACTTTCCCCGGTATCGGTTGTAGCCTGGGTGGGATCGGCGGCACTGACGCCCACACTCACGTTACGCTTGGCTGCTTCCTGGGCCGCTACGGTAGCGGCTCTCTGCTGCTTCTTTTGCTGGTGGGAACTATACAGGCTCCCTCCCACACTCAAGGCTGCCCCTATTAACGCTCCGGTGAATCCCATAATCGTGTTTACTAATCGAAAAACTAAACAAGCTCCTGCGCCACGCTGAACGCATCGTCGCAGCGGTTCAGCCAGCCCTTCCCGAAGGTCGGAAACTGCCTGCAGGAGCGGTAAAACGCCTGACGCTTCTCCTGCAGAGCGATAAGGAACACCGCTTCACCCGTAGCGGCCAGCTGGTCCTGCAACTCCTGCCGGGTCCTGGGGCCGACAATCCCGTCCACCACAAGCCCGGCGCCGTGGACATTCA
>OFHM01000006.1_pt1:47500-227342 | contig 227342 bp, 181 predicted proteins | sample 1521311 | NCBI WGS metagenome assembly OFHM01 (sample SAMEA3504083, study PRJEB24116) | mouse gut metagenome | biome: mouse gut; feature: mouse-associated habitat; material: faeces | place: Denmark | collected 2011 | reverse complement strand
AAAAAATCATAATTTTTTTAATTTTTTTTCTATTTTTTGCTGTAATTTTTTATTTTGTGTATGAACTTCTATAATATCTCGATTTAAAGCATCTTTTTTACGTCTACATAAATTTTCATCTTCCAAAATAATTTTTTGATTGTAAGGAAAACTATTTTTTATTTTTATCACTTGCCTTTGAATCTTTTTCAGATTCTTTTTATACTTTTCTCTTAGCAATTTTAAATTTGCTATTTCATCTTGAAAAATATCGTCATCATCAAAGTCTTCAGCTAATTTATGCAACTTTTTATAATTTCCTTTTTCATAATATTTCTGGATTTTAAGATATAATTTTTCTTTTCTTTCTGAAGTTTCCAAATCAAAAATGGGATTATATAATTTTTGTAATTTAAAATAATCTAAATTCATTTCTTCTATTGTGTCACAATCAATTGGTTCTAAAGAAGTAATTTCAATTGCCAAATCAATTTGATGTGACATATTCGATTCCAACTTTTTCTTTTCTTTAAATTCTGTATTGATTTTTCGATTGATGCTCGCCATATTCACTGGCAATTTTTTCTTAATTTTTTCATCAATTAATTCTAATTTTCTTATATTTTTTCGATATTCATTTCCTGCCACCATAAATTTATATTCCAAAGCTCCAATTTTAAGCATATAATCAATTTCCATATCTCGACATATATAATAATTTAGCTGATCTCTCTCTACAATTAAATTTGCTATTTGTTCTATTAAATCATTAATTTCTAAAATCAACATCGCATATTCTGGATGTACTATTACCATTTTATTTCTCCTTTTCTATTTTTCATTATATCATAAAAATTTTCATTTGTGAATATAAAAAATTAGAAAATCGAATATTTTTAATAAAAATAAAAAGTTTTGCAGCTTTTCTTTGCAAAACTTTACTATTTCTATTTTTTTATTCTCCAAATTCCGTCTTCTCCCTTTTCTCCTTCCACATTGGCTGGTAAACAAATTTTTTCTTTTCTTTAAATCACCTTGACTTTCTCCCCCAAAAAATATATACTCTATTTAATAAGAAATGAGATTATCCCCATTTCAAACTTAACTAAAAAGGAGGATTTATAATGCAAGATTTAATCGAAATCAGATGGCATGGTCGTGGTGGTCAAGGTGCAAAAACAGCTTCTTTGCTTCTTGCTGACGCAGCATTCAATACTGGCAAATACATTCAAGGTTTTCCAGAATATGGTCCTGAAAGAATGGGCGCTCCTATCACAGCCTACAATCGAATTAGTAATAATCCAATCACCATTCATTCTAACATTTATGAACCAGATTACGTCGTCGTGGTAGATGACACTTTATTAGAATCTGTAGATGTAACCGCTGGGTTAAAAGAAACTGGTGCCATTATTATTAACACTACAAGAGATAACAATTATCTACAAAACGTTTTACACGGCTATTCTGGTAATATTTACAAAATCGATGCCAGAAAAGTCTCTATGGAAACACTTCGGAAAATATTTTCCAAATACACCAATGCTTGCTGCTGTTGTAAAGGTAAGCGAAATTATGTCTGACGAAGAATTTTTAAATGATATGGTAGGCTCTTTTAAACATAAATTTGCCAAAAAACCAGAAGTCATTGACGGCAATATGAAAGCACTTGAAATGGCTTTAAAATCTGTAGAAAAGGTTTAATATAGTATGATTCAATTTTTTAAAACTTTATTATCCAAAATAAATTTCAAAACGGATAACCCAGAAATTAATAAACTGAACAAATTCATTTATTTCAGTATTATCTTATCTATCTTTATTTTCATTGGCTTGATTCTTTATTTTATTATCAAACAATGGCCTAGTTTTATAGAAGCAGTAAGATATCACTGGAATGAATCAAAAACCATTTTAAATAATTTTAATTAATAAACGAAAGGAGTTACTTATGGCTGATATTAATACATCTACTCCAATGGATGAACTAACCATTGGCGGAAATATTTATACATCTGGAAATGCAAAAGAATTTAAAACGGGCGACTGGCGTTCTAGCAAACCCATTTTTGTCTCTGACAAATGCAAACAATGTGGTCTTTGTTTCCCTGTCTGCCCAGATGATGCCATTCCTGTTAATCAAGATTGTAAAAGAGAAGATTTTGATTACGATGCTTGCAAAGGTTGTGGTGTATGTGCAAAAGTTTGTCCTTTTGCAGCAATTGAAATGGAATAATCTGCCAGCGACTTTAAGGATTTCGCCTTAAAATCCTATTTTGGCAGATAACCAAATAAATAGAAAAGGAGTGAAAAATATGAGAGAACGTTTAAGCGGAAATGAAGCAGCAGCTATTGCTATGAAACAAATTAATCCTGATGTCGTTGCTGCTTTTCCAATCACACCTTCAACTGAAATTCCACAATATTTCTCAACCTTCGTTAGTAACGGAACGGTTGATACCGAATTTGTGGCAGTTGAAAGTGAACATAGTGCCATGAGTGCCTGTATTGGTGCTCAAGCTGCTGGCGGAAGAGCCATGACAGCAACTTCAGCCAATGGTCTATCTTTAATGTGGGAAATGATTTATATCGCATCTAGTTTACGTTTACCAATTGTTATGTCTTTGGTAAATAGAGCTGTATCTGGACCACTTAATATCCACAATGACCATTCAGATGCCATGGGAGTTAGAGATAGCGGATGGATTCAGCTATTTTCAGAAAATAATCAGGAGGCTTATGATAATCTAGTCATGGCCCACAGAATTGCTGAACATAAAGATGTATTACTTCCCTTAATGGTTTGCCAAGATGGATTCATTACATCGCATTCCATTGAAAACATCGAATTAATCGAAGATGAAAAAGTAAAAGAATTCGTTGGAACTTACAAACCAGAACATTACTTATTAAATGATAAAGAACCAATTGCTGTTGGTCCATTAGATTTACAAGCTTATCTTTTCGAACACAAAACGCAACAAGCTATCGCAATGCGAAATGCCAAAAAAGTGATTTTAGATGTGGCAAGTGATTTCGAAAAAATGACTGGTAGAAAATATAGCTTTTTCGAAGAATATAAAATGGAAGATGCCGAAGTTGTCATTGTTTGTATGAACTCAACAGCAGGAACCGCAAAATATACCGCTGATAAATTGCGCGAACAAGGCGTTAAAGCTGGTGTTTTGAAAGTCAGAGTTTATCGTCCATTCCCTGCTGAAGAAATCGCAAAAGCTCTTTCAAAAGCCAAAGCAATCGCTGTTTTGGATAAAGCCGATTCTTTAAATGCCGTTGGTGGTGCATTATTTGAAGATGTTGTATCTGGTATGTTTGTTAGCAAAGTCCAAATTCCAACTGTGAACTATGTTTATGGAATTGGTGGTAGAGATACAACTTCAAAAGATATTGAAAGTGTTTATAATGATTTAACAGAAATTGTAAAAACGGGTGAAATCGGAAATCCATATCGATATTTAGGTGTTAGGGGGTGTAAATAATGGCTTATAATCACAAACAAATTATGGTAGATACCAAATCCAGATTAACTTCTGGGCACAGAATGTGTGCTGGATGTGGCGCACCAGCTGTTGCTAGAATGATTTTGCGTGCTGTCAAACCAGAAGACCATGTTGTAGTATCCAACGCAACAGGATGTATGGAAGTTTCTACCTTCCTATATCCATACACAGCTTGGACGGATTCATTTATCCATACCGCTTTTGAAAATGCGGCTGCAACGTTATCTGGTGTAGAAGCAGCTTATAAATCCATGAAGCAGGCTGGAAAATTACCAGAAGATAAAACAACAAAATTCATCGCATTTGGTGGCGATGGTGGGACTTACGATATTGGACTTCAAAGTTTATCTGGCGCAATGGAGCGTGGGCACGATATGGTTTATGTTTGCTATGATAATGGTGCATATATGAATACTGGTATTCAGCGTTCATCTGCTACACCAAAATTTGCAGATACAACCACAACGCCTGCTGGAAAAGTTGTTCCAGGAAAAATGCAACCTCGAAAAGATTTGACAAAAGTTATGGTTGGGCATCATTTACCTTATGTGGCTCAAACTTTGGCGTTAAATAATTTTAAAGACTTATATGAAAAGGCAGAAAAAGCAATTTATACCGAAGGTGCTTGTTTCTTAAATGTGTTGGCTCCTTGCCCACGTGGTTGGGGTTACGCAACAGAAGATTTGATGGAAATCAATAAATTAGCTGTTGAAACTTGCTATTGGCCTTTATATGAAGTAATTGACGGAAAATATAAAATTTCGTATAAACCAGCAAACAAGCTTCCAATCGAAGAATTTTTGAGACCACAAAAAAGATTTAAACATCTGTTTAAACCGGGAAATGAATGGATGATTAAAGAATTCCAAGAAGAAGTGGACGCTAGATGGCAAGAATTATTGGATTTAGAAAAAATTTCAAATGCAGATTAATTCTGTAACAATCAACCTCCAGTACAACTGGAGGTTTTTTAGCTAAAAAAAGCAGAAATAACGACTGTTATTTCCACTTTTTGCCCTCACTTTTTATTATATCATATTTTTAAGGTTATGTCAACTTGACAATTTCTCAAAAATATGCTCTCTCTTCATTTTAGGCGTTTTTATGGTTTTCTATTACCCTTCATCATTTACTGGTGCTTCTACTGGGCAAACTCCTGCACATGTTCCACATGCAATACAGGTATTTTCATCAATTTTGTATTTGTCATCTCCTTGTGAAATACAACTTACTGGACATGCTCCTGCACATGCTCCACAGCTAATACATTTATCTGTAATTTTATAGGCCATCTTTTTTTCCTCCTTTATGGTTTGATTATTTCCATTATATCAAATTTTTGGTAATTGTCAATTATTTTTTTTATCAGATACTATCTTTTCAAAATTTGATTTTGTTCCATTTTATGCGTGGTTTTGCAAATTATTCCTTTTGTTCTTGATGGATTTTTGGTATTTGCATAATTTGAATCGCTTGCTTGGTTTCTTGGCTAATTGCAGTTAGGTCCGAGAGTTTGACAGATTGAACCACTTCGGCTACTTTTTGATTTGCCATCAAGATTCCCGTTTGGTTGACAATCGGATAAAATTCCATAGAAATTTGAGAAATTTTTTCTCCTTTTATAAATAAAAACAGAGTTTTAGCTCTGTTTATTTTTCGTCATTGTCACGATTTTCGAAAAAAAGTCAAAATTTTGTTGAAAATCTTATGATACCATTTTGGCTTTTCATATTCAATTAATTCTGTTTGTCTCATATTTTGATTTTCTTCGATTTCTATATTCGTTTTAAAAAGATTTTCTGGATTGTACTTTTCTCGTAGATTTTTTTTGTATTCTTGTTCGTTCTCTAACAATTTCTTGTCAAATTCCTGCTTTTCTGTTTCAGAACATAAATAATTTCTGTAAAGCATCGCTAATATAGCTTTGGCTTTATTGGATAATTTCGTATTTTCTGGCACTTCATAATCTTCTAGTTTAATCTGTCGAAAAAAATTCATTAATTTCATTGGAATCTTTTCTGTTAATTCCTTGGGAAATCTTTCTAATATTACTAAAATTTCAGTTACCGCTAAACAATATTCCTTTGATATTCTTTTATTCTTTTCCATTTTCCGTTTCTACTCCCATTTCTTCCAATTGTAAAGCCTGCATTCCTTGCTTAGTTTCTTGCGTAATTGATTTAATATCCGAAAGTTTAACATCTTCTAAAACGGTTTCAATTTTCTGATTTGCCATTAGCAATTCTGTTTGATTGATTAACGGATAAAATTCTAAACAAATTTGATTTATTAATTTCGGAAATTTATCTGCTATAAGTCCCATTGAATAATATATATCTATCATATTAAACCTTTGTTCTAATACATTTTCTATTTTCTGAAATGGCGTCATTTTTTTTATATCAGGAAAATAGGTAGATTCATATTCTTCAAAAAAATCGTAGAATTTTGTTTGGCTTTCTTTGTCAACTTCTAATTGAGCCCCAATTTGAGATAACAAATTTCTCTTATTTTCATAATTTCTTGGATTCTGGCTATCTGGTAAAATGTCCTTATCTCTGTTTTTCCAGAAATCTGTTTTTTCCATCAAAGTTTCTATTTTTTCTTTTTTGTCCAAGTCTCCCCATAATCTCCAGCATTTTAAATCATTTTCGGAGATTTTTTCCATTAAATCTTCGATCATTATTCCAATAGAGGCTTGGTAATTTGTTTTTGAATAAATCAATTCGTTCCTATATGCTTTTTTCATTTCGTCGTGTGAAATTCCTTTATATCTAGCAGCAGCTTCTTCTTCCGCAAGCGTATTCATGCCTTCTTCTAGTAATAAGCCTGAAACTGAATCACAACTTAAAATTATTTCTCCATTTTCATTTTTCTCATAACTATACTGATATATTGCTGTTCCCACTCTTCTTGTCATTTTTCCAGGTTGTGGCATTGAAAATTCATCTTTTTCGCCGTTCCAAGCATGACCCAATTCGTGTATTAAATGTGTGACATTAATATCGGTACCCCAAAATTCTTGTTCTCTTTGCAAAGTTGATTTTCGAATATAGGTAAAAGCTTTCTTCCCTTTTAATTCCAGATTTTCATCTACAATCGGTTCAGAAACATAAGCTCCTTCTGGTAGAGCTTTGGCATATTCTCCCACTTTCTCTTTTTCTTTTAAAACGAATGGATTAACTTTTCCCATATAAGATTCTTTTAATTGATTAAGCTCTTCTTGGGTTGAATATTCAAAAATCACAATTGGTCTATTTCTTAACATTTGATAAAACAATTCCCTATCTTTTTTAGAAGAATCCGCTAACATGGCTGGAACTAATTTTAACAATACTGTTCTCAAACTATCATTTCCTGGTTTATCTTCAGTTTCATAGTGAAACTTTTTGCAAATTTCTTCAACAATTGGCGCGGATTCTTGAAATAATTCTTCCATATATTTCTCGCTTTCCCTCGTTAATTGTGTTCCAATAATCTTTTAGCAATTTTCTTCACTTGGCGCATTACTTCTTTTTCATTTAGGTGAATCATTTTTCGATTTTGCATAATCAATTTTCCATCAATCATAACAGAGTCAACATCTGCGCCGTTTGCGGAATAGACAATGTTGGCACATACATCATTTTCAGGACATAAGTGTAATTTGTCAGTTTTGATGAAAATCATATCTGCTTTTTTGCCGAACTTCTATGGTTCCAATTTCATCTTCTAATCCTAATACTTTGGCTCCTTCAATTGTGGCCATTTTTAGAATATCATAGGCAGAAATGGAAGTTGGTTCTTTGGTATTTACTTTTTGTAAATACGCCGCTGTTTTCATTTCTTCGAACATATCCAATGTTGTTGTACTTCCGATTCCGTCTGTTCCTAATCCAACATTAATACCGTTTTTTCTTAGCTTGACAACATCGCATATTCCAGAAGATAATTTGCAATTACTAATTGGATTATGAGAGATGCCACCTTTTATATTTTTCAAAAGTTTGATGTCACTATTGGAAATATAAATTCCATGCGCTAATACAACTGGAACTTCAAAAACACCTAAATCATATAAATATTCTGTTCCACGTTTATCATAACGTTCGTAAATAATTTTTTCTTCATCAATGGTTTCTGATAAATGAATGTGAAGACCTGTATTTAGCTCTTTGGCTAAGTCAACGCATAATTTTATGGTATCTGGATTGCAGGTGTAAGGAGCATGTGGTGACGTAAAAATTTTGATTCTGCTTTCTGGTACATTATATTTTTGGGCGTATTCTCTTGTCTTTTCTGCTTTATCACGAATAGCATCATCGGTCATGCACCATGCAACAACGGCTCTTAAACCTGTAGCTTCAATGGCTTCAATCGCTTTATTCATACCAAAATACATATCATTGCAAGTAGTGGTTCCTGATTTTATCATTTCTAGACATGACAAATAAGAGTTCCAGTAAATATCATCTGGCTCCAGTTTGTCTTCTACTGGAAAAATAGCATTTTCCAGCCAATCAATTAATTTTCGGTCATCTTTATAACCTCTGAAAATGCTCATCGCTAAATGTGTATGTGTATTGATTAATCCAGGCATAACAAGCATATTTTTGGCATTGATTTTTTCTTGAACTTCTTCTTCTATTTCTGGTTCTATTTTTTCAATTCGGTTATCTTTTAATAATATGTCAGACTTTCTGATGTTGGCCACGTTTCCTACCATGTCTAATATATAGGCATTTTTTATCAGTTTTTTCATTGTTCTTCCCCTTGTTATTTTTTATCTTTTGCTTTATGATTCCATTTTTCCTCTCGGTCGAGTTTTTCCATTTTTTGCAATTCTTGTAAATCTTCTTCACTATCCATTTCAATTTTGTCATTTTCTGTTGTTGCATCTTTTACAACAACAATATCTTTGGCACTATATTTTTTAAAAAATACTTCGCCATTTTCATGAAATTTTACTCGCACCATTTCTTTTAATGTTTCCACTGCTGCTACTTCACCAATTCCATCTTGCGTTTTGACTTCTGCACCAATTTTAGGTAGACTTTTCAATTTGTCACAATAGACATCGTGTTCATATTTTAGACAACACATAAGTCGTCCACAATTTCCAGAAATTTTGCTTGGATTTAATGACATATTCTGTTCTTTTGCCATTTTAATAGAAACCGTTTCAAAATTTCTAAGATAGGAACAACAACATAACTCACGACCACAAATTCCATTTCCACCCAATCTCTTAACTTCGTCTCTCACACTAATTTGACGCATTTCAATTCTTGTTTTGAAAATAGCCGCTAAAGCTTTAACTAATTCTCTAAAATCAATTCTTTTTTCGGATGAAAAATAAAAGGTAAGTTTTGTTCCATCAAATTTATATTCTGATTCAATCAATTTCATTGGTAAATCAAATTCTTTTATTTTTTCGAGACATTGCTCAAATGCCTCTTTTTCTTTTGTTTTGAATTCAGCACGTATTTTGTCCTCTTTTGGTGTTGTGATTCGAATCACTTTTTTGAGTGGTTCGGATATTTTTCCTTCTTCCACTTCTTGATTCGCTATCATAACTTCACCGTATTCTTCTCCCATTGCTGTATCAACAATAACATGCATTCCTTTTTCCAGCTTGAAATCACCTGGATCAAAGTAATATATTTTTCCTGGATTTTTAAAATTAACCCCCACAATCTGTTTCATTTTATATTCCTTTCTGAAAACATTCCCACATTTCAAGAAGCATGGTATCTATCGTCATATCAAAATTACAATTACGTTTCAAATGTTGCATACCATGATTTATTTTTTCTATGCAAATCATATATCTTTTGTCTTCTAGCGATTTTTCATAAATGCCTATCATCATGTATTCTAAAATTCGATTGATATTTTCTTTATCATATATCACTTTTGCATCATTTAGAAATGTAATAATATCTTGTTTCTCCATATTATTTATGATATTTTCTATTTTTAGAAACTTTTCTTGCTCTTCTTTTTGAACGATTGCTTTTCCAATACTTCCATTAAAAGATTTTAATAGATTTTCTGTCATTTGTGTTATGCCAAGTTTATCTGTTGCATATTTTTTGAGTTCTTCTTTTGGAATGGGTTCGAATTTTATGGTCATACATCTTGATTTTATTGTATTTAAAATTGCATTTTCATTTGCTGTGATTAATACAATCACAGCAAATTCTGGTGGTTCTTCTAATGTTTTTAAAAAACAGTTTTGTGCTTCAATGGTCATTTTGTCAGCATCGTTTATGATATACACTTTTTTGTGAGATTGAATTGGTTGTTCGATTACTTTGCTTGTAATTTCTCTGATTTGCTCAATTTTTATTGTTTCCCCTTTTTCATTGATGAAATAATAATCTGGATGATTGCCTCCTTCAAAACATTGGCAAGATTTACAATGACAATCGCTTTCTTGCTTTTCCTGCAAACACAAAATCTTTTTCGCAAAAGTTTTAGCAATTAACGACTTACCAATTCCCTCTGTTCCAACAAAAAGATACGTTTGTGCTAGGTTGCCTTCTGCTAGGCAATTGGTCAAATATTCTTTTACTTCATTGTTTCCTACAATCTCCTCAAAATTCAAGCTTTTCTCTCCTATTTTATTTTTCCTAAACTGTTAAATGGCCAGAATCGAAAAATAACAATGCCTTCTACTTTCTCTAGTGGAATGCATCCCAATTCTCTACAATCTGTACTTTTGGTTCGATTATCTCCCATAGCAAAAATATATCCTTTTGGCACAATAAAATCATTAAATACATTAGACGTTGTAACAACATCTTTTTGTAAATAATCTTCTTTTAATTCGATTCCATTAACAAATACTGTATTATCTTTAATTACAACATGTTGTCCTTCCGTTGCAATAACTCGTTTGATATAGCTTTTTTTGGTAAATTCCAAAACATAGTAACCAAATTTTCCAAATATGCCTTTTGGTTCATTTTCATAAATCGCTACTGGATTCGCCTGATTTGCATCAATCCCGTGTATAGGCTTTTGATGGTGACTCAAATGTAATAATATCTCCTACTTTAGGCGATTTTTTAGTAATTCTTCCTGTTCGATTTAATATCAATCTTTGATTTTCTTGCAAGGTTGGATACATTGACCTCATCTTTACAATAGTTGGTGTTGCAATAAAATATCGAAATAGCAAAGCAAGCACCAATGCAATTATAATACAATAAACCCACTCTAATATATTTTTTACGTTATCACTCATTTAGTTTTCCCTTTCTAGTCAATATTTATTGTCATTTCTTATAATTTATTCTGCTTTCTTTTTTCTTGTTGTTTTCTTGGCGGTTGTTTTTTCTTCTGACTCTTTTGTTGTTTTTCTAGTAGTTTTCTTTGGCTCTTCTTTTGCTACTTTTTTGGTTGTGGTTTTTTTGGCAGTTGTTTTCTTAGTTGTTTTTTCAGATGGTTCTTCTTTTTTGGTTGCTTTTTTTCTAGTGGTCGTTTTCTTTTCTGGTTCTTCTTTTGCTACTTTTTTAGTTGTAGTTTTTTTAGCAGTTGTTTTTTTAGTTGTCTTTTCAGTTGGTTCTTCCTTTTTGGTTGCCTTTTTTCTAGTGGTTGTTTTTTTAGTTTTAGTTTCCATTTCAGATGCTTCTGCTTTTGCAAGTTCTTGTGCAGCTAAATTTCGATTCATTTGTAGTAAGAAATCTTCTTGTAATCGCTCATCATCTGCTTCTTCTTCGATTGATTCTTGTTGAATTGGTTCAAATTCTTGGTCGAATGAATTATCAAATGAAGTATCAAATGAATTTATTTCCATTTCGTCTTGTTCTGGTTCTTCTTCTTCATATTCTAAATATGGAAGTTCTGGTTTAAATATTTCATCTAATTGAATTTCGCTGTTGTTTTCATATTCTTGATATTCCTCATAATCAGAGTTATCTTCTGTCCATTCTTCTTCCATCTTAAAGGAATCATATAAACTTTGCTCTTCTGCAACTTCTTCATCCGCTTCATATTCTTCATACTCCTCATATTCGTCATCTTCTTCATATTCATATTCATCTTCCTCATCGTCGTCTTCAAAGCGGTTATCTTTTCCTTCTTGTGTTCTATCTGATTTATAACTAATCCATAGCACTAGCAAAATTAAAAATACACCAGCACCTATACAAACATATTTCAAATTTCCAATTTGCTTCAAACTTCCTTCTTGTGATGTTGTAGCATACGAAACTTTTGTCCAAAACAAAATTATTCCTATCACTAGTATCTTTAACATTCTTTTTATTTTTTTCATATTGATTCCTCCCTTTATCTCTTGTATTTATTTTACTTTGGTAGGTATTCTGATAATTACATCAGTTCCTTTCCCTACTTCACTTTTGATGTCAATTCTGCTATCATTTTGATCTAGTATTTCTTTTGCAATGGATAACCCTAAGCCCGTTCCGCCTGTTTCTCTTGCTCTGTCTTTATCCACACGATAAAATCGTTCAAATATTTTGGCTAAATCGTTTTCTGGAATTCCTCTTCCTGTATCTTTGATTTTAATGTAAGCATCATTATAAACAAATCCAACATATACTGTAATTTTTCCACCAACATCCGTATATTTTATGGCATTGGATAAAAGGTTAATGACAACTCGTTCAATTCCCATTTTATCTGCATACACTGGAGGCACATCTGCTGTTACATAACATTCACCTGTCAAATCCTTTTTTTGCATTTCAATAGTTTGTCCTTCAAATACATATTTGACAAGTTCCCCCAAATCAAATTCTGTTTTTTCAATCTTTATTTTTGCTGTATCGTATTTGGACAATATCAATAAATCTGCTACCAGTTTAGACATTCTTTTGGCTTCGGAAGAAATACGTTCTAAAAACCTTTTTTGATTTTCTTCGTCCACTTCAGAATCAATTAAGGTATCCGCATACCCCATAATGGAAGTAATTGGTGTTTTTAATTCGTGCGATACATCTGCCACAAATTCTTTTCTCATATTGTCCAGTTTTTCTTGTTCTGTAATATCTTGTACCACTACAATTACGCCACCTGGTCTGTCGTTTTCATTTTTAAATGGAGCAAAAAATAAATTAATTGCTTGATTTTCCAAATTCAATTTTTTTTCAGATGACGTCCAGTCATCCAAATAAATGATTTTTTCCAAATTAATATCGACCCCAAATCGCTCAAATATACTTTCAAAATCAGTTTCATCCGATATATTTAGCAATTTTTTCGCTGCCAAATTAATATGTATGACTTTCCCTTTCATGTCGAAAGCAACAATTCCATCTGTCATGTGTAATAAAATGGTTTCAATCTGCTTTTTTTGTCTGGTCACTTCATTTAAGTTTTCCTTTAAACCGCGTGTTCATTACACTAAATGCATCTACTAATTCATCAATTTCTGATTTATTTTTGTTATTTGACAAATGTTCAATTTCTATATCTTGCCCATTGGCTATCATTTCTGTGCTTTTGATTAATCTAGAAATTGGCTTTATTACAACTTTGGCAATAAAGGCACCCAGAATAATAATTAATACTGTAAAAATGGCTAATGATACATAAATAATTTGTCGCGTTTGATTGACTTGCGCTACTAGTAAACTTTGAACTTGTTCTACTTCTAAACTTGTCTTTGTAATTTCTGTATTGATAAAATTTAATTTATAAATAAAAGCAAGTCCCAATCCAGTAATAACAATTATTCCCAGAATCATAAAAACCATAACAATTTTTATTTGTATGCTTTTTACCATGTTTTTTTACCTTTCGTATATTCATCTCTATTATTATATACTTAAGCTTGCATAAATTCAAGTAGTTTTTTGTTAAATTTATGTTACAAAATGAAAAAAATGCATTTTTCTATAATCGAAAAATTGACTGGAACCAAACTATATGTTTCCAGCCAAAAATATTTATTGTTGAAGCTCCCACAACAATTTAGGTTCATTCGGATTGGTTTTATCCCAAATGGTGCTGTCTGTTTCACCGAATTCGTTTAGAACGTCATAAACCGTCGGCATTTCTTCTGAATTAACTTCTCCTAAATTGCTATAACAGTTGGTGGATTTTGCATAACCTAATAATCTTCCATAGGAGCTACTCTTTGGCCAATCAGTACCAATTTGAGCCGTAACTGCAATTCCATTAATTTGAACAACTGCTGCTCGATTAATATAACAATAAGCTATACTAGCATCATCGATTCTTCCACACAATCCACCAACAAAATAATAACTCGAAGAGACATTTCCTGAATTCCAACAAGCTCCAATCACAGCTGCATTAGAACAATATCCAATAAGTCCACCAACGTGATTTCCACCTCCCGTCTTTTTAATCGGTCCTAAATTATAGCAATACTTCACCTCGGCATCGGCTAATAAACCTCCAACAATTCCTCCTAAATTTGCATCATTAGTTCCACTCGTATTGGATGAAACTTCTCCTAGATTATAACAATTTTTAATCGTTGTTTTTTTTACAGCACCGTCTAACTTAAATACGTTTCCGCAAATACCGCCCAACTCTCTCAACATCATTATTTGCTGTTATTGCTCCAGTGTTATAACAATTTTCAATAATGGTCTCTCCCTCAACTACATTATGCGTGAAACTCTGACCGCAAATTCCTCCTACACTTAATTTCGTAGAAGAAATTGCTCCCTTATTAACACAAGCACTAATAATTCCGCAAAGCTGTCCCGTAATTCCTCCAACAGCTCCCTCTGTCGAACTAATTGTGGCTTCATTAGTACAACGAACCATAGTTCCAAACGTCACCGCACCCGCTATTCCACCTGAGTATCCACCATTTAATATAAGATTTCCACTTCGTACATTGACATTTTCAAATGTCCCGAACAATTGACCAACTACTACTCCAGTAAATTGCTGATTGGATGAAATATTCACCTTTTCAAAATTCAAATTCTTTACGGTTCCTCCCACTATCTCGCAAAAGAAACCTCTTTCGTTTTGTATTTTTAAATTGGTAATTGTGTGATTGTTCCCCTCAAAAGTCCCACTGAATTGGGCAGAACCACTTTCATTTACATATCCAATCGGTGTCCAATTTTCTATTTCTTCTAAATCTAAATCCGATTTCAGAATCACGGTTCTTCCTTCATAATTAAGTCCTGCATTCACACTATCTCTAAATTGAATTAATTGTGCTACATTCCAAATTTCATCCACATAACTCAAAAGTCCGCTTACTTCTACTGTTTCCATTTTATAGCCATTATTGTTATCTTTGACAAAAATCGTATACTTTCCATTTTTTGTAACTTCTAAACTATACGTACCATTTTCTTCTTGCATTTCTTTCCCATTCATTGTCACACTTGCAATTCCACCAGTATAGTTAATTGTCGCAGAAATTGTACTTTTTAGATTGTCTTGCGAGTTTGTTACTATTGCATTAATTTTGATTTCCAAATTTTCTTTACCTTTACCAAGCGAACTAACGATTTTAAATTTTCACGATCAATTGTAAATAAATAACCATCGACAATAACTGTGTCATCACTAACCGTAAATCCTTTGTTTTCTAATTCTATATTTAAATCAAAATTTTCTCCACTTTTTTTAGCAATCAGCAAACCTTGCAATTCTAACTCTAATTTTTCTCTTGCATTTGCTTCCTCATTTTGGCTTACTGCTCTTTCCGCTCTTCCTAAAATTCCTTCGTTTCCTGCTATAAGCCTTAGTGATACGCCTGCTAGAATTAAGAGTACAATTATTGTTATCACTAACGCAATGAGTGTTATTCCTTTACTTTTTTTCATAATTTTCTCCTTTTCTCCTCTTCTTATTTTATATATACAAAAAGCAGATTCACAAATATAATTTGTAAATCTGCTTTTCAATATTTATTTTTTTACTCTTATAAAATTACTCATATATACAGTTGCAATGCTTTCAGCATTTTTAAAAAATCTCATCATTTGTTTTTCCTTTCTGTTACTAAATCAACATCTTGATTAATTATTTTTTACTTGTATCATTAATATAATATCCCACACCTCTTTTGGTGATTAATATCTTAGGATCTGCTTTGTCTTTTTCGATTTTGTCACGAATTCGATTCATGGTAACATCTATCGTTCGAATTGCTCCAATATATTCATCATATTCCCAAATTTCGTGCAATAAACGCTCTCTTGTTACAACTTCACCTGGTTGACTTGCTAGGAATTTTAATACATCAAATTCTTTTTTGGTTAAATTCACCACTTCACCTTTAACTTTTGCTTCAATTTTTCTTAAATCAAGTGTTAATTCTCCAACTTGGATAATTTCACTATTTTTTTCTTCTTGTTGTTCTTCTTCATTAGTTGTTACAGCATTGGCTTTGGCATCTGCTTTTCTTAAATTTGCTTTGATTCTTGCCATTAATTCGCGGATTTGGAATGGTTTTGTAATATAATCATCTGCTCCCATTTCTAGGCCTACAATTTTATCAGATTCTGTATCTTTTGCAGAAACCATTAGAATTGGCATAGTAGAAATATTTAAATAATATCTTATTTTTTTACACACAGAAATTCCATCTAATTTAGGAATCATAACATCTAGCAAAATTAAATCTGGTCTTTCTTTGAGTGCCATTTCTACAGCGGTTAATCCGTCATAGGCTTTTAACGTGTTATAGCCTTCTTTTTCTAGATTGTATACTAATAAATCCATAATATTTTCTTCGTCATCTACGACTAAAATTGTCTTTTTTTCTTGCTCTACTAGGTCTTCTAATCCTTCCACAAAAACTCCCACCTTTCTTTCTACTTTTTTTATATCACATTAATTTTATTTCGGCAAGTTTTTTTTACATAAATATCTGAATATTATAAATTCTTCCATCATCAGAAAGTGGAATTTTTTTGTCTGGAATTTCATTTCCATTTAGAATAAATTTGTCTACGCCTGTATTTTTGCCCTCTTGATTTTTTACAACAATATGATAAATACTGGTTTTATATTTATATTTAATTTCATATTCTTTCCACGATTTTGCAATACAAGGTTCCATACTTAAATAACCATTCTTGATTTTTAATCCCAAAATATATTCGATAATGGCTCTATAATACCAACTGCTTGAACCTGTATACCAGTTCCAACCACCACGTCCCATTAAATCTTTGTTGGTGTAAATATCTGCTTCCATGACGTAAGGTTCTAATTTAAATTTTTTGGCTTCTTCTTTGTTTCTAGTGTGTTCAATTGGATTGATGAGCTCTGCAAATTCAACCGCTTTGTCACCAAATCCGAGCAAAGCTTCTGCAATAATCATCCAGCAACTAGCATGCGTATATTGACCTCCATTTTCTCGAATTCCCGCAGGATAACCTTTGATGTAACCTGGGTTAAAACTCGAATTTTCAAAAGCTGGGTCAAATAATTTAATGAGTTTATTTTCTCGGTCTACTAAATAATTTTCGGCTTCTTCCATGGAAATGAATTTTTTGTCATTGTCTGCGGCATTGGAAATAACTGCCCAACTCTGTGCTAGTCCGTCAATTCTACATTCTTCGCTACTCATACTACCAATTTCTACTCCCTCATCGTTGATAGCTCTTTTGTACCAACGTCCATCCCAAGCTTTGGTGTTTAGATTTCTCTTTAATTCTTCTTTTAAATTGGTATATTTTTCTACCAAATCTTGACGATTTTTTTCTTCGCAAATCGGAATGAATCGATTTAAAATGTCGTATAGGAAAAATCCAAGCCAAATACTTTGCCCTTTTCCTTTGCTTCCAAGATTGCTAAATCCGTCATTCCAATCACCAACACCAATTTTAGGGAAAGGGTCAATTCCTTTGGAAATCACTTGTTCGATTGAACGAATACAGTGTTCAAAAATACTTTCTTTGACATCACTTTCGTAGAAAATATCGTATTTTTCAAGTTCGTCTTCTTTGAGTAAATTGCCTTTGATATAAGGGACTTGCTCGTCTAAAATTTCTTTGGAATTTGCGATTTCAATATATTCTAAAACACCGTAAACAAGCCATAATAAATCATCGGAAAATCGTGTTCGAATTCCTTTTTTGGTTTCTAAATGCCACCAATGCAAAACGTCGCCTTCTATAAATTGATGTCTAGCACAATTTAAAATTTGCTCTTTTAAAAAGGAAGAATCAATATATTTAATACCAAAACAATCTTGCAACTGGTCACGGAATCCAAATGCACCACCTGATTGATGATAACCACTTCTCGCAAAAATTCGACTGACAATGGTTTGATAAACCAGCCAACCATTCATCATAATATTGATTGATTCAGATGGCGTTTTTACTTGAATGGTACTTAAAATATTATTCCATTTTGATTTGACATTTTCGAGTTTGACTTCGACATCATATTCTTTTTGATATTTTTGCACCACTTCTTGAATTTTATCGAAACTATTTTCCTGCCCAATTAAAATCGAAAACTTTTTATCTTCGAATTTTTGCAATGTTAAATCGATTTCAAAAGCCAGACAAGAATCTTTGCCGAGCCCAGAATTGCCGTCTAATTTTTTGTATAACGCATCTGGTTCTTCAATGCTTCCTTTTCCGAAAAATTCAGTTTTATCACCAGTAAAACTATTGATTGTCTCATTGCTACTAACATACATGATTTTATCTTTGAAGTCTTCACTTGCAAATACATTTTTCACGAGAATCACATTTTCTTTTTTCTCGAGTTTAATATTTCCATTGCTAAAATATTCATCTTCTCCTAATACTGGTTTTAGATAAACTACTAATCTCAAATTTCTTTCTTGGTCAATAATGTTTTTAATTCGAAAGTTTAATACTTTTACATTTTCTTCGTTTGGTACGAAAATATCAACTGTCTGGATGAAATTGTCGTGACTATTTTGGAAATTCGTATAACCAAAACCGTGTCTGATATAATAGTAGTTCGGACTTGGATTGATGCTTGTGTTGAGCGTCCAAGTGCGTGAATTGTCTTCGTCTTTGAAATAGTAAATTTCGGATGGAAAATCAAAAACGGTGTTGTTGTTCCATGCGGTTAATCGATTTAGCCTACTATTCTTGTACCAAGTATAACCTCCCAAACCGTCTGTTACAACCGTTCCGAAAAATTTGTTGGCTAAAATATTGCTCCAAACCGATGGTAATTTATTTTCGATATTTTTGTAAATGAGATATTCTTTTCCACTATTTACAAATCCACCAAATTCATTGTCAAATAGGAGTTCTTCTTTTTTAAGTGGTAAGATTTCTTCTTCATTTTTGATTGGTTTATTTTTTTCGATTTGCGATTTATCGCGTTTTTGTTTTTCTTCCATGTCTTTTAGGAAAGTAGCTAAATCACCTTTCTTTGAATCGATTACCACACGTGCTTTGAATTCAATGGCTTTTACATCTTCGTCTGGCATATTTTTCTGATTTAGCACGAAAATTCCTGTAGAAGTATTTTTCAAAAATTGCAATTGCCTTTCTGAAATAACCGAATTGATACTGTCTTCTACAAACCTTTCATATACATTTTTTTCATTATTTAGGATAATTAAATCCATAAAAATATTTTTGATTCGATAATATTCAAAAGCTCTGATGACATCTTCTAATACATAAATTTCTTCGAATTTCGAAATCTTCAAAACAAGAATTGGGACATCACCTGATATTCCATATTTCCACAAACTATTAATCGAATATTCCATTTCCTGATTTTTCTTATTGAATGGATTTAATTGTAAAATATAATTCAATAATTGTTGATACATTTGCAATTTGCTTCCTTTGATTTGCAAATATTTATTTTGCTCTTCACTTCTGACTCTTGCAATATTAAATATTTTGTCAATTTCTTCTTTTCCTTTGGTTTGCTTGATAAGCTTTTGCACTTCTTCTTTTGATTCGCCTGCTGTTAAGATGAAATCTACAGTTGCGTCTGAACCAGAAGCTACTTTTACCGTTCTTTTCATGACAACCATCGGAGAAACAACTTGTGCAATTTGTTTTGAGAAAACTTTTTGCTGTTTTATCATTTGTGGTAAATCATAATTTTCCCTACCTTGATATTTTTCACCATCAATTTCATATTCGAAATTCACAATTTGGTCACTTTCTGTGTATAACGTTGTTGCTAAATATAAACTACTTTCAAGGTCACGTGATTTCCTTTGAACGATTAGATTTTCTTCCTCTTCTTCTAATTTCAAAAATAGCTTGTTGAAAATTGGATGTGCATACTCTGAAGATTTGCTCGAAAGTGTTGGTTCAAATTCACAAATCACTTCTAATACTTCGTCACTTTGTCCTAAATTTTCAATTTGCACACGTCTAATTTCAACACATTTATCAGGGTCTAGTGTCACAATTACTTCAAATTTGATGTTAGCATCTTTTCCTATAAATTTGGCTTTGTCTGGTGCAAAAACAATTTTTTCACATTTTTCTAAACGCATAATTTTTTTGGTTTTTGTATTTCTAAGATAAAAGAAAATTCCGTTTTTTAACTCCGCTGTTTCTTTGTAGCTATTTACCATATTTCCTTTGTATTCGCTGAAACCTTCGCCAAAATCATTAATGGTAATTTTATAATTGCTGTTAGCAATTACATTTATATTTTTAAATTTTGGATTTGGATTCTCGATGATTTTTTCAATATATCCACTATCACCTGGAATTTTATTTTTGGAGATTTTCTCCTTTTTCTCTTTTGTAATAATCATCTTAACTGGCATTTTTTCTTGTAATAATACGTTAACTGATTCGATTTCTGGATTTTTGTTAAATCGTGTTTGTAAAATATTCTGATTAATACAATTATTAATGGAAAGTAAAATCAAACCTTGATGATGTGCCATATACGTTTTTACAACTTCATGCGTTTTTCCTTTTTTCAAACGGCGACTCGTGTAATCCACCGCTTCATAGAATCCATATTTTCCGTCTGGCACCTTGTTTTTCAAGTTCTTTTAAATTGTGAATTCCTTCTGTTTGGGCATCGTATAATGCTAAAAATGTGCTGTATGGTGATACAACAATATCTTCTTCCAATCCCCTTTTCAATCCCAACCAAGGAACACCAAATGCTTTATATTGATAATTTCGTTCCAAATCTCTTAAATTAAACGCAGATTCTGAAATTCCCCACGGAATCTGTAATTTTTTCGCATATTCCATTTGACTTAATACCGCAAATCGACTTGCTTCATCTATTAAACTTCCTTCGTATCGTTTTAAATTAATGTTTGGCATTAAATATTCGAACATGGTTCCTGTCCAAGAAATGAGTCCTTTGTAGCCTTTGAAAGAAGTTAAGGTTCTACTTAAATTATTCCAAATTTTACTTGGAACATCACCTTTGGCAATAGCAACAAGGCTTGCTTGTCTTGCTTCAGAAGCTAGAAAATCATAGTAAGAATCGGTGAGTTCGTTATCTTCTAAGTTAAATCCAATTGACATTAATTTGTTTTCTGGACTGTATAATTTGGAAAAATCAGTATTGTTAATCAAATCTGTAACATTTTTGATTAAATTGTCTCGTTTGGTATCGGCATTGTGTTCGATTAGGAATTGTTTTACAATATACAAATAGCCTACCAAATTTCCACTATCAACAGACGAAACATATCTTGGAATCAATGGTTCCAAAGTTTTAATGTTATACCAATTATATAAATGCCCATTCCATTTTGCTAACATATTTATCGTTTCAATGATTTTATGAAGATAATCCATTGCTTCTTCTATTTCGATATATCCTAAATCATAAGCTGAAACAATGGCCAATAATTCCAATCCAATATTGGTAGAAGAAGTTCTATTGACTGCTTTTATTTTACGGTCTTCCTGATAGTTATCGGTCATAAGATAATGTGTTTCTTCTTTTATATGGTCTTTGAAAAATTGCCAAGTATTTTTTCCAACTTCTTTTAAATAGTCAGCATTTTCTTTACTGACTTCCACTTGGGTTTCTGCATCCAAACTAATATACCACGCGACAATTGGCGCAATTATCCATAAAATTCCCAAAATAATCGCCAATGGATTTTGGAAAAACAAAAATAAAATACCAAAAATCACGTTGGATTTCATTTGAAAAAAATGAGATAATAAATCTGTTTTGGCATTTTTGTCGCCGTCTTCTGCGGTCATCCATTCAAGTAATTTGGTTTTTGTTTTCATACGATAAATACTTTTGCAAATCGCATCTAGGTTTTTAAACATTTCATAAGGCAAAAATAAAAGGGTCAGTAAAATGCGAAAAAAGCTAATCGTGCTATTTTTCAAATCCTTTGAAAACTTTTTATCACTATAAACAGCGCCTTCTATGTTGCTTTCTTTGAATATAATATAATTTACACCCTCTAACAAACAAGAAATAACAATGGATAACACGGACCATAACACAATTTCAAGTCCTAGCATTTTGTGATGGAAATAAAAAAAGTTTCCTGCTACAACTCCAACAAAAGCTGTGATATTTAATAAACTTCTTCGTAAATTGTCAAACATTTTAAATTTGGAAATTTCGTTTAATCGCTTGCTTTTTAGCCATTTTATGATTTGCCAATCGCCTCTAGTCCAACGGTGATTTCTTAAAATATACGGAATATAGCGAAGTGGATATCCATCTAGTAACATGACATCGGTTAAGAGTCCACAACGCAAGAAATTTCCTTCTAATAAATCGTGGCTTAAAACTGTGTTTTCTTCAATTTCTCCTTCTAGAATTTGGTTGTAAACCTGAACATCATAAATTCCTTTTCCTGTAAAAATTCCTTCTTCAAAATAGTCTTGATAAATATCGGAAATCGCGTTGGTATAAAAATCAATTCCGCCTTGCATGCTAAATAATTCAATAAATTTACTTTTCTTTGCCAAATCCATATCCAATCCAATACGTGGTTGCATAATGCCGTAACCAGATATAACTTTGTTATTCTCAACCACTGGAAGACTTAGCACATGACTCATCGCACCAATTAATTTTTGAGCGGTTTCTAGACTTAAATTTGTATCACTATCTAATGTTATAATATATTTAATTTCTGGCAGATTTTCTTTGGATTCTTCAATAGTATTTGCCCAAAAATTATCTTTCCTTTTGCCTTTGATATATTCATTAAAAGTTACCAAAAGTCCTCTTTTTCTTTCCCAACCAATATATGATTTTTCGCTTGTATTCCAAACCCTTTTTCGATAGAAAAAGTGAAATTTAGGAAACCCAAATCCTCCATATTTTTGGTTTAATTCTCGTACACATTTTTTTCCTGTTTCCATAACTGTTCGGTCAAATTTTGTGGTTTCTGCTTTTTCTTCGCTACAATCTCCTAGTAATGCAAAATATAAATTTTCTGATTTATTTGCCAAATAATAAACTTCTAATTTTTGAAACATCTCTTTGACTTTGTCCGCCGATTTTAAAATTGTAGGAATTACAACAAAGGTGGCTTGGTCTTCTGGAATTCCTTCTTCATAGCTAATTTTAGGAATTCTGGTTGGTTTTTTTAGTTTTCCTAAAACATAATTCAAAATCCTTAAAAAGATTTCTGAAATCGGAATATATAAAATAATCCAAATCAATACACTTAACATTGTCAAGTCATATTTCAAACTAATTTTGGCACTAATTAGAAAATCCAAATACATTGGTATAATTAAATTACACGCCACGTAAATTTTACTTTTGACTTGTTTTTTCATCTTTTTATGATGTTTCATTTCTAAAGCATCTTTTAATTCATCGATTCCGTCACCAATTAAATAATAACCCACATGCGCTTTTTTCTTTTCCACCAAGTTTTGGAAATTTTCATATCGATTGCAGAGTTCAATGACTTTTTCGCAAATGTAAATTTCAGATATTTTGCTTTTTTTCGAAATTTCCTCTATTTTACTTCTATAATACGATTTGCTATCTTGGTCCATAAACTCATATACGCCTGCTGGATCCATTTTCAAAATTTCTTCGGAAACATTTATATAACCAAACAATTCCGAAAAACTCGTTCGATTAATGGCTTTGATACTTGTAATTCCATTTCCTATTTTAATTTTTAAATTGGCAATGTATAAATGTTCTTTTTGAATCACATCTGAAAGTGTCACGCCCAATTTTAATACTTCTTTTTCCAAAACGGCTTGATATTCAATTGCCTTTTTACCATATACTTTTAATTTATAGGACATATATTCAATAAAAGGATATTTGAGTTCACTTTCGCTAAATACTTTGACATTAGAAATATTTTTAAATTTTCTTTCATTTCCACTTTTTCCGTCAATAACTCTTTCAATAATGCTTTCCACTTTATATTTCTGGATTTGCGAAGAATAAATTTTTTCACAAACTTCACGTACATGGGAAATCATGGAAATTTTGAAAAACGTACCGATATTATAAATTTCGTCCATGCTTAAAAATTTCTTTTTCTGATAAGCTCTCAATGCCAAATCAATGACTTCTCGATCCACTTTACAATCTGTATAAGCCACAATTTCTTCTGCTAAAACATAACTTCTTGCAAATCCTTGAAATCGTCCATTGGAAAGTCCAATCATGGAAATATATTTTTTAAGAGGCATTTCTTTTTCAATGGATTTAACGGTTTCTTCAATAATATAAAAATTATCTAAAAGCCATTCACCAGCAGAATGTATTTTTATGCCAAGTTTAATATGCTTATCCAATAATCGATAAGTTTCTAAAATAAACTTATAATCCTCTTTTACTGCTGGCACAGGATACGTATCTTTACTTGACAAACTTCTGACATTATGCTCTGCTGCAACTTTTTCAATATACTGACTTAATTGATTTCGGTCTAATAACGTTCCCCTGATATTTAGGCTTCTATTTTTTTTCATAAAATTCTCCTTCATCTTTTTTGGTTATTTTTTGTAGATGAAGAAAATTTTATGCATCAAAAAACCACAAAAAGCAAAAGGTTACTTTTTGTGGTAATGCAAGCCACTTTTTCTGTTTGCAATTTTTTATAAAATCCGACTTTCCTATTTATTGATTCCATAATTTATTTATATCACTAACTTTTCACTTTTTATACATATTCTAATTTTTTTTTCATACAATGAAAAAGGTGATTTTATGATTTTAATAAATAAGAAAAAAATAGTATTTATATTATCTTGTATTATTGTTTCCATCGTGTTTTTTAATGTTACAAATCCTGTTTGGTTGGAAACTTCTTCTACGCCTGTTTCAAGTCATGTAGTGATTTTGGATGCAGGGCATGGTTTGCCAGATGGCGGAGCAGAAGCAGAAGATGGCACTTATGAGTCTAGCATTAATTTGTCAATTGTGCAAAAATTGCAAAAATTGTTGGAGAACTCTGGTTGTCAAGTAATTTTAACACGTTCGGATGAAAATGGTATTTATGAATTAGAAGCTGATACAATTCGAAAAAAGAAAGTTTCCGATATGAAAAATCGTGTAGAAATTGGGAATCATTCGGGAGCCGAAATTTTTGTATCCATTCATTTGAACAAAATTGCCCAATCACAATATAGTGGTTGGCAGACATTTTATCAATTGGAAAATGAGAAGAGTTCAAATCTTGCAACTAGCATACAAGAAAATTTGAATTACGCTATTCAAAAAGAAAGTAAACGTGTTCCTGAAAAAATGCCTGATATTTATTTAGCAAAACATTTGGAAATTCCTTTTACGATTGTGGAATGTGGATTTTTATCTAATTCGAATGAGTGTGATATGCTTCAAACAGATAATTATCAAGAAATCTTGGCTTGGGGTATTTATACAGGAATTATGGATTATTTTCAATAAAATACATCTTCTTTTTTAGTATTCATGCTTTTCTTATGCTGCTAAATATTAATCATACATCTATATTTTACAATTCAGTTTTAATAAAAAAATGAACTATTAAGGATTTTCCTTAATAGTTCATTTTCTTTATCTATAAATATGACATTCTAAGTTTCTTCTACCAAAACTCAAACATTCTGACATGGAATTCATCCAAATATCTAAGTGATTGTTTGTAATAGCGCCTCCTGTATCTTGTACGACAAACCATCCGCCATTTGGTTTGTTAGCAAAATAAGGAATATAAATAACTGTTCCAGCAGGATAACCTCTTCCCGCTGCTACTGTGTGCCAAGAAGACGCTGGCGCACCACTTGCTGTTCTTGTATTTCCTCCACAAGATGCTGCACAATAAGCTGATGTGTTTAACGTTACTACACTTGGTGTTTTTCCTTGTACACTTGCTGCAATGTTAGCACTTGAATTTCTGCTTACAGAAGATCTGGCAACTACTTTTGTTGAAATCTGAATAATTTTAGGTACTGGTTCTTTTATAACAGTTTCAGAAATCATTTCTCTGGATTTTTCTTCTTCGTTTTGATATTGTACTTTATATTTTATTTCTTTGATACCATTTTCGCCTTCTTGCAATACTTTGTTTTTAGTTTCTGTTCCAGAGGAAGAAACGTCTTTAGTGATGGTTTCATATGGTATCTCAATTTGCTCTGTAATGATTTTTTCTGTAACAGTGATATATTTTCCTAAGATTTCTTCGGTAGAAATACTTTCTACTTCTTCTGCAATCACTTTTCTTTCTTCGGTTGCTTTTGTGATAGTAATTGTTTTTGTCAAATCAAGATTTGAATCAAAATCTGGATAAACTCGTTCGTCTGCTTCTAGGATAATATGATTTTCTGCCAAGATGTCTGCAACTAATGTTTTAGCTGTCATTACGGTTGTTTCACAGTCATCGGCAAAGATAATCGTTACAGAATTGACTTCTGATTTAGCTGCCATAACCCCAATTGCAAATATACAAACAAACACAATACTAACAAAAGCAATCTTGCGAATGATTCTCATTGACAATTTATCATCTGTTTTCATAAATTTGTCCCTCCTTTTAAGTGACATTGTTATTATATTATTAAATTTTTATTTTGTCAATCCAATTTTCATGATATTGAATTGACATAAAATCAATATTCTGCATTCCTCCTTTTCAAATCCTCAAATTTATTAATTAATAAATATTTTTCTTATTACATAATATGTACAAAAAAATTTTATATTCCTTTTTCCTTAAAATGAAAAAGTTAGCAAATTCAAAATTTGCTAACTTTATTCCTCAGATTGAATTCTTCGGCGATTGATTACATAGGCACTTCCCATAATTGATTTTGCTCTATGTTTTACTTGAGCGCCAACTTCGCCAATTTCTAATGTTGACTTAAATATTACTGGGTCAACTTCTACTACCGCAATTGAAATTGTTGTCATGGGAAATTGCTCTAAATTGCCCCTTCGATTTTCAATTTCGACGTAACCTCTTTGCACATCATTTTTATCATAAAATTTTTCAACGCCAGTATCAAATGCAATAATGATTTCTTGACAAATTTTATCGTAATCCGTTTTGTTGACAATAGCTACAAAATCATCACCGCCAATGTGTCCAATAAAATTGTTGCCATTTTCTACGTTGTGAATATTTTGGGAAATCACTTTGGCTGTAAATTTTATGATTTCGTCACCATTTGAAAAACCATAAACGTCATTGTAGGCTTTAAAATTGTCCAAATCAAAATATAAAATGGCAAATGTTTCTTGATTCAGTAAACGTTTTTTCATCTCGGCTTGAATTTGTACATTGCCTGGAAGCCCTGTGAGTGGACTTATTTTTCGGTTGGTATATAAGAGTTCGACAATATTTTTCACTGTGTAAAACAAATACTGTTCATCAATTGGTTTTTTGATAAAATATTGTACGGATGTTTTTAAAATGTCAATTCGATGCTGCTTTCCCACATTGGAACTGACAATGGCAACTGGTGTTATGCTGTTGTTATCATCATTTCGAATGGTATGGCAAATGTCAATTATATCTACATTGGTATTGTCTTCATCTACAATAATCAAAGCTGGAATGTTCTTTAAAGCTAGTTCCAATTCTTCTGCTTTTACATTGATGAATCGATAGCGATTTAAGCCTGCAAATAAATTATTGAGTGTGACAATTAACTCTTTTTTATCATCAATCACATATATATCCTGTATCATTTGTTTTCTCCTGATTCTTTTTCTGTGGTAATTCCGATTCGCGGGTTTAAACTCCTTCTGTTGTTTCATTGGTTGGAGTTTCGTTTGTGGTGGTATTTTGCGTATCAGGAGTTGTGCCAGTATTGGCATCTCCGTAGTTACATTCTCCATCAAATACGGTTTCTGTTCCTTCCACACTTTTTACAGTAAGAATAATTCGGTTATAACCAACATCTAATTTTTGAGAGAATTGCATACTGGTTGGTTTATCGTTTCCAATGTCTACATTATAGTCCACATTGTTGAAATTGAACGCAACTGATTCGATTCCATTTTCATGCGTAGCACTTATGTTGATACTGCTTCCATCTGCAGATAATGTTACAACTACTTCTGGTTTTGTAAGACCTGTGAAATTTTTGGTTTCTGTTGTAGTGTTGCTACTTCCATCTACGGCAACAATTGTCAAGTCATTTTCACCTTTTAATATTTCAATTTCTGTAACAATTTCCTTGCTTCCTTCTTCTGCATAAACGGTTTTTTCTTCTTCTTCATTCCAACGATAGGTCATAAAGTCTAACACTGTTTCGTCTGTTACCGTTATTTTTAATTTTTTCTCATTGGTTACTTCTAGTTTAATGACTGGATTAATAATGTCAACTCCTTTGTCAGAAGAAATTTCTTCATCATATATTGTTTCTGTTCCCATTTCGTCAATTACTTTGATGTGCAATGTATTATCTCCTGCTGGAACTTCAATTGTTTCTTCCATGTATTTTTCGGAACCTTTTATCGTTCTTTCTGAACTAGTATTCCAACTATAAATCAACTTCTGGATTTTTTTATCATGAACAACTTTCATTGTAACTTTCGCTTCTTTTACTTCTACTGATATATTGGCTTTTGTTGCTTGTTGATTTTCTTTATTTATTTCAGTTTTATTGGACAATATATTATATCCCACAACACCAATTAGGGCAATTGCAAAAATAATTAATAAAATCGCAAAAACTCTAACAATACTGTCAGATCCTTTTGATTTATTGGATTTACTATTTGGAACATAATCTAGAATTTGGTTCATTTTTCCACCTCATTTTTTATACTACAAAATAATTATAACATATCCATTTTTTAATGTAAATTAATTTTTGAAATAATTTTAATTTATTTTAAAAGGGCACGATTTTCCGCGCCCTTTGGAAGTTAATTAGTATTTAATTGATATTTCGTAATCCAATATCCTGTTAATTGCTCCCCTTCTTCTTTTTCGCCATTTCCATTATTATCCCACCAAAATGCTTCTGGAACTTGATAACCTGGCGTGCAGTTTTCTTCCGTTATATCGGTTGTAATAAAGTTTACGTCAATTCTTCGATTGGAAGTATCTAAATTGGTTCTATCAGCTAATATTTTATATTCGTATCTTGGAATCCATACAAAATATGTTTCTGTTGCATTGCCTGCCTCGTCTGTTCCAGTTGTTACAATATTGGCCCATTGTTGTTTGCTATAATCATACCAATTTTCTGGAGCTGACGCTGAAATTGGTGTTCTTTTCTCTGTTCCATTTTCTTGATATTCTACATAATAGGTACAATCCTTATTAAAACTTGAAACATCTGGTTTGTATGGTTCTATGGTTTTTATCTTTTTGGTAATTGCACCAATATAAGCATTGTTTGTTTTATTTCTAGCAATGATATTTATGGTATAGGTTGTGTTGTTTGTCAAGTTGGTATATTCATAATGTTCTGTACTGCTATTTCCTTTGGCATTGGTCATTTTTTTGCCGTTGATATAGTATTCATATTGAATATTATTTCCGAATTCTTCTACCAAAGTTCCTGTTATATCATTGATTCGAATTATCGTACTTGTTGCTGTCATTTCTGCGTTGATTCTTGGCTTGTTTTCTTCATTTGTTAGTTGATATTTGGACATCCAATAACCAGTTAATTGTTCTCCTTCTTCTTTTTCGCCATTTCCATTATTGTCCCACCAAAATGCTTCTGGAATTTGATAACCTGGATCGGTATCAGTACTTGTCCCTTTGATGAATTTTACATAGGATTTTTCTGGTTTTGAAGTTGCATCTAAAGCATATTGATATCTTGGAATCCATACATAATAGCTTTCTAATCCATCATTTCTAGTCACAATATTGGCCCAGTTTGCAGTTGTGTAGTCGTACCAATCCGTTGGTGGATCCATTGAAATTGGAATTTCGTTGTGCTCGTTTCCTTCTTCATCCCAATAAACGTAGAATGTTGTACTTGGGTCAAAGGCGCTTACATCTGGTTCATTCACATCTGCAACTTCGTAAATTTTTGTCATACTTCCAATAATTTCACCATTTTCATCAAGCGCTGTGACATTGATTACTTTGTTTCCTTTTGCCAAATTTTTGATGGTATAATTTTTGCCTGTTGCATTTGTCGCTTCTTCTATTATGCTTCCATTAATAGCATACGTATATTTTGCAACCGTTTTGTTTGTATTTAATTTAATATCTTGAATCGTGATTGAGTTAGTTGTTGCTGCTGTACTAAAATCTAGAGTATATTCCGTCAACTCCGATAGTTGATATTTACTCATCCAATAACCTGGAAGTCTCTCCTCTGCTTCTTCCGTTCCATTTCCATTATTGTCCCACCAAAATGCCTCTGGCAATTGATAACCTTGTTCTTGCAATTGTTCCCAAGTGGTTACAGCATCGTTATCTGGATTTTTGTAACAATTATTGGTGTCGACAAATTTGACATCCATTCTTTCATTTCCAGATACAGATTTTTCATCATCTACTTTATAAACATATCTTGGAATCCATACATAGTAACTTTCTACACCGTTATTTTCGACATATAAATTGGCCCATTTTTGATTTGCGTAATCGTACCAATCGTCATCTGGTCTTCTGTTAATCCAATTTCCAACACTTAGGTTTCCGTCTTTTTCGATGATATATCTTGTATTTTCTTTTGTAAATCCAGTGTTCAACTTTGGTGTGCATAAATAAACACCTTTTACTAATTCATAATTTCCGTTGACAACTTTTATTCCTGAAGCCTTAATGTAATCCCAAATTTTAATTCCTATTTCTTGACACCATTGCGCTTGTTTATCATTTTGGGTTTGCGTCACATAATATAATTCGCCATTATACACAATCACATATTTTTCTTCTTCATTTCCAACACTTTCCAGCACTTTCTTAATATCTAATATATCTTCTTCTTTTAAATTCAGTTCACTATCTGAATCCGTATTGATTTCTTTAAGTAGTTCACCTGCATTAATTTTAACTAGTGGCGTTCCATTTTCCATGCTATCCATCATGAGCGCCATATTGTATAAATCTAATTCTTCAGCGATTTTAGACATTTTGGCTTTAAAAGCACTAGCTTCTGCGCGATTAAAAATTCCGCCTTCGTTCATAATCGCATTTATTACTACCCCCACCAGAATTACCAATACAATAACGGTAACTACTAGAGCAATCAACGTAATTCCCTTATTTTTAATAAATTTTTTCATAATTTCCTCTTATCCACTATTAAAATCCATTACCGATTACCACAACCGCGCGAGTTGACCAACCATAATTAAAATAAGCCTCACCGATTAATATGATAATAACAGTGACCATAATATGAAAAAATACTTCCAGCATATCCTCTAATTAAACCACTATGACTATCTAATGCGAACCAACTAGATGAAATTCCATTATGCCAGTTGTAACCATCTGGTCTATATGTTTCCAAAAGAGCATCTCCTGGTTTGCTGGTTTGGGTAGTAGTATATATATCTTTATATTTTGCATTTGCATGAAGATAATTAGGTAACTCACTTATTGTTCCTGCTGAAACCCACTCTTTATTTAATTTCATATATACACCCGATTTGTTTCCAGTCGTCGTTTCTCCATCTCCAATTACATTTTGATTTCCATAAGCTGAAGCTGAAAGGATTGCCATTGCTCCATATTCTGAATTTTTTTGCATGTGAATATCCAAATTATTAGAAGACACCGAAGTTAGATACGTATTAGTATTTTCATCTATTGTTGTGTTGATTTTATCTGTCAATCCTAGTGTCCCTCCTGCTTCTTCCATTTTTCTAACATTTTCTATCCAATAAGCAATCGTATTTTGTATTGACGCATTCCCATTCGCCTGCAACGCTGCATTTGCCTTAATTGGCATTAGCAATGCTCCAATTGTTGTCAAACCAATAATTGCTGTAAAAAATTTTTTCTTCATTTTCATTTTTTCTCTTTCCTTTCTTTTTTAAACAACAAAAAGACAGGCATATCAACCTGTATTTTCATACAAGCATATTATTCCTATCTTTTTATGATTTATCATATTTTTTATTTTATTCTTATCTATTAGAAAATAGGCTCTCTCTCTCTCTCTCTCTCTCTACAGTCGCAAGGCTTTCATGTATTTTATTTTTTCTTTTGTTGTTCATGCATTTCTCCATTCTTTGCTCAATTTTTTATAAATATATTTTATTTTAAAATGTTATCGTTGTCAATATATTTGCAGAAATTATTTGTAATTTTGATTTATCCCCATAAAATATGTGTATAATAAATTTAATTTTTTTAGCTACTTTTAATCAAACGGAGCTTTCCAAAAAATTAACTTATGCATTTGACATGAATTTCGAATTCGTTAAATTAATAAAGACGACCTAACGTCGTCCTTATTTTAACTTTTTATTATAATACATATTTCTTAATTGCTACAACTCCTGTGCCGATGATTGCTAAAACTGTTGTTGTCAATACAATATACATTGGAGCTCTACCTGTTGAAATACTTAAAATAACTGGTGCGTCGTCGATGTCGTCTTCACCGTCAACTTTGTTATCTGGGGTAGAATCAATGTCATCTACGTCGTTAGCATCGTTATAGTCTTCACTAATTTCGGCAACATTTATTTTCGTTCCTAAATTGTTTTCTCCATTAATCCATCTTAGAACAACTTCAACACTTGCTGATTCACCAGGTTGTAATAATGTTTTAGCTAATGCATCGGTTACAATTGTACCAGCTGTATCTTCTTTCCAGTTTTGATTATCCGCTTCTACAAATTGTAGACCTTCTGGGATATAATCTCTAATCTGGGTTGCATAACCAGGAATTGTTCCTTCGTTTGTAATTGTGATATTATAAACAAATTTCACTATAGTTGAATTAAGTTTCTTTCGGTTAATTTCAATTTTTAGCAATTCGCCATTGACTGCAGGAAATTCATTGGTTGCATTTCCTTCTGTTACAACTGCTTTTGTCAAGTCTTTTTGAAGTGCTAAATCGAAATATCCTACATGAACTCTTTCTTGGTCAATATCATCTTCGCCTTCTTTTTTGTTGTCTGGCGTAGAATCAATATCATCGATTTCATTTCCATCTGAATCAGTATCTTTTGTGATTTCTGCGGTGTTTGTGATAATTGTATCTGCTGAAGTTGCTTTTACTTTGAACACAGCTTCTACATCTAAATAGAATAAATTACCATTTTCTTTATCAAATGCTGTTAATAAAGCGCTTTCTTGTCTTGCTTCCGCTTTTTCTTTAGATAAATAATCGGTTCTTATTTCTACAGCTTTGTTTACATCTGTTGTTTCATTTCCTGTACTATCTATCATTTTCCAGCCATATTTTTTATTGATTTCATTTTCTGGTTCGAAAATTAAACCTTCTGGAATATCATCTCCAATTTCTGCTGCATAACCATCTACTTCGCCTTCGTTATATACGCGAATCGTATAAGTTACATTATCGCCATTGTTTACTTCCAAAGGAGTTTGTGGATGGGTGTATGATATTTTGCCTTCGTTGTAACTAACAACTGGAACTCTGTCTGTGATTTCTTTGTCATTTAAACCTGTAATGAATTTTTGTAAACTTAAATCAAATTTTTTCATGGTTAAAATTTCATAGTCGTGGTCATCTTGTGTTTCATCTTTTCCTGGATAATCATCTGGATTAACCGTATCTGGTACAGAATCTCTGTCTTCAACTTCTTCTTTATTTTCGTCTAAATCCTTGGTGATTTCTGCAATATTTTTCAAATTGCTGTCTGCCAATACAATACATGTAATTTCAATATCTTTATAGTCTAATTTATCCGAACCATCAAATGCTTTGATTTGTGTATCAGCTTTACTTGAGCTTAAAGCTGTTGAAGTCAATTTGACAGGTCCTTTGATAACGGTTACATCATTTAGATTGGTTTCTCCTGTGAAATCTTCGATTTTAAGATTTTTTAATTCGCTTTCTGTTAGTTTGACAGGCGTACTTTGTAAATCTTGTGGGATTGCCCAGTAATTGTCAATGTTGTTTTTATGGTTTACGAGATAACCTAGACCATCTGGCAAATAATCTGCTACTGTTTCGGCATAGCCATCTACTTCGCCTTCGTTATACACGCGAATGGTATATGTTACAATATCTCCTTTTTTTACAACAACTGGTGTTTTTACTTGTGTATATTCTGCATTCGTCAAACCGTTCTTTAGCGGATTTGTATTTACTTTTGGCTCTCTACTTTCTGTTAATGCTTTTCCATTAACCGTTGTAATAAATTTTTGTAAGCTTAAATCAAATGCTTTTCCTACTACTTTTACTTTTTCGAAGTCGTCGTCATCTTGTTTTCCTTCATAATAATAATCTGGATTTGATAAATCTTCTGGGTTTTTGTCTTTTCCTTTATAGTCAGGTTTGTTGATGGAATCAATTATTGTTTCAAATGAATTTGGTTCAGAATCGATATCATCGATATTGTCTGATTTGATTTCTGCAATATTCGTCAAAATCTCACCTGATGTTGCTGTACTTTTTACTTTGCAAACAATTTGTACAGTATCAGTATCTAGTGAATTGTTTGTAAATGGCGCTAATGATTTATCTCTTTTGGTTGTTATTATATTTCCATTTGGCTTCCAGCCATATTGTTTATTGATTTCATTATCTTCGATAAATTCTAAATTTTCTGGCAAATAGTCTACAATTTCAGTTGCTGTACCATAAATATTTCCTTCATTGTACACGGTAATTTCATAAGTTACGGTGTCTCCTACACCAATTTCTAGCGCGTCTTTTCTGTGTTTGTATTCGATTTTTCCGTCTGTCATGGTGATTTGTGGATTTCTGCTGTTGGCAATTTTTTCACCATTCACAGCAACAATATATTTTCTTAAAGCCAAGTCTGGTTGTGGATTTAGTTTTACTTCTACGCTATCTTTTACTGTATCACCTTCTTTGGTAAGTAATACAATTGGTTGATAATCTGCATTTCCTGGTGTCCACACAGAAGCTTTGGTACCAAATTTGGTATAAGATAAATTTAATTTCAACGTTTGAATTGGATTTCCGTTCATTGGTAAATAAATATAATAATCTGTATCAAAAATTTCATTTATTTTTTTGTTAATTACATTTCCATTCTCATCTTTGATTGTATAAGCAGTTGAAAGCAATTCACTTGTCCCATTGCTTAATGTAATTTGATAGTCACCTGCTGATAAATCAGAAGATGGCGCTGTTACTCTAAATGGTCCTATTTTATATTCGTTTCCTTCTATTGTGTACGTTGCATTTTTGTCCTCTAGCGTTGGATATTTTGAATTGGTTGATGCCATTTCTTTATCTTTATTTTCAGAAGCTTTGGTTACAAAATAGCGGTATAAAATATTTAGCCATTCGTATCTGGTCGTTTCCATACTATCAGTATCTTGGGTAATGGTTGTCAAATCAATAACTGGTAATTTGTCCGCTTCGATTGTAATATTTTGTAATGTCTTTTTATTTGGATTGGCAAAATACCAAATAGCCCATTGTTGAATCACCTCAATATCGTCATCTGTTATCACTGCTTTGATATCGTCTATACTTGTGCTATCCTCGTATGTAGAGTTTAATACATCGGAGAAAGCATTTCTGATAATGGCATCTTTTTGCGCTGTTCTTTGTTCATCTGTCATTTGTTTTCTTAGATACATGTTATCAAATAACCAACATAGTGAATTATAATTTTCATCACTTAAATTAAGGGTAGATGCATTTTCTTCAAAGAAATCTGCAATGCTTCTTGTATATTCAATTGCACCTTCTATTGTCGGAAAAGATTTTTCTCCATTTAAACAGTAGAATGCATCTGAAAATAAGTAATTTCCCATAGCTGGGTCACGGTCATCGTCTCTTACAATTTTTAAAATTGGCGTTCCACTTACTTTTCCACCAAAAGAGTATTCATATTGATGGGTATCATATTGGTTGATCGCTTCAACTGATAGACTTCCTGTAGATTCTTCTCCTCCTTCATGATATTCTGTGGATATTAGTGATACTGTATTTACTTCGTTTGGCGTTTTGTTCGTTAACGCCGCTGCTAATACTGTGCTTGCGTGTGGTATTACTAGTGTCGCAATACAAGTTGCTGCTGTTACCACTTTTAAAATTTTCTCTTTCATCATATTATTTACCATCCTTTTTATAAAAATATTTATCCTTGTGTAGCTATAAACATTTTTAAAATCATACATTTTTATTATAAACGATTTTGTCAAAAAAATCAATACATATTGTGAATTTTTTTGCTACTTTTTGGCAGTTTTTATCAGATTTGCTAATTTTAGCCTAGACTTTCATAATAAGCATTGTATAATTTTGAATAATAGCCTCCTGTTTTTAATAAAGCTTCATGATTTCCTTGTTCAACAATTTCACCTTCACTCAAAACAATAATTCTATCCACATTTACAATTGTAGACAATCGATGTGCTATAAAAATTGAAGTTTTATTAGCTGATAAGCGATCTATGGATTGCTGAATGAGACTTTCTGTATAAGTATCAATGTTTGCAGTCGCCTCATCTAAAATAAAGATGTTAGGATTATTGGCAAAAACACGTGCGAAAGCAATCAATTGTTTTTGTCCTTCTGAGTAGGAATTTCCTCTTTCATTGGCAACCTGTTCCATTCCATCTGGCAAAGAATTAATAAATTCGTCTGCTGAAGCAAGTTCTATCGCTTCTTGGATTTCTATATCGTCCAAATTTTTATATAATTTTATATTCTCTTTTATACTTTTTGCAAATATAAATGGGTCCTGCAAAATAATGCCTATGTTGCTTCTTAAACTTCTTAAATTAATTTCTTTAATATTGACACCATCTAATAAAATTTCACCTTTTTGGATTTCATAAAATCGGTTGATTAGATTGGTAATTGTCGTTTTACCAGAACCAGTTTTTCCAACCAGCGCAATGCTTTCCCCAGGATTAATTGTAAAACTTACATCTTTTAAAATCCAATTTTCTCCTTTATCATAAGAAAACCAAACATTTTTAAATTCTATTTTGCCTTTTACTTCCTTTAGTTGAATGCCTGATTCAAAATCTTCTAAATACTCTTTTTGGTCTAAAATATTGTATATTTTATCAATGGAAACAAAAGCTTCTTGGACAGTTTCAATATTTTCAATAATTCTTGTAATGGGCTCAAATAGTTGTTTTATATAAGTAATAAATGCATAAATAAATCCTACTTCTAATCCAATTCCCCAAATATGATTTGTACACGCTACCACGATAATCGCAATTCCTACGTTTTCTAATACTGTCATTATAGCAGGTAATAACCCTTCTATCCAGCCAGTTTTAATTCTTGCTTTATAATAATCTTTTGTAAATGTTTCACATTCTTTTTGTTTTTCTCTTTGAATATTGAACACTTTTATAATTTTGGCACCATAAATTGATTCTGCCAAGAAAGTATTCAAATTCGTTCTTATGACTTTTGAAACGTCATATTGTTTATGTAAAATTGTAGTTAAAACTACCGAAAAAATCATTATGAACGGAACTACTATAAAAGTAAGTAACCCTAATTTCCAATTAAAATATAGCATAATTCCTGCGATTGCAAAAATTAAAATAATATCTTTTACAATTGTAGCAATAATATCTTTAAACAAGGAAGAAATATCTTCAACATCATTTGTGATTCTAACAAATAATTTCCCTGCTGAGGTTTTATCATGAAATGTAATGTTGGTATTTTGCGTAAATTTGAATAATCGATTTCTTAAACTATAAATAATTTCTTCCCCCATCATATTAACAGTGGTGGTGGTTATAAAATCAATAATATTCCCCAACAATACAATTCCAATGTAAAACGCTCCAAGTACTGCTACTGTAATGCTCCCTTTCTGGAAAATTCCCTTGCTAATATATTCATCAATCGCAACTTCCAGTAAATATGGTTTTATGATTTCGCCAATGCCTATCAATAGTGACAAAATTGACGTAATTAAAAGTGTTTTTTTATGTGGTTTTGCTAATTCCAGGACTCTGGACAAGGTTTTGTTTTTCATTCCAATTCTCCTAATCTAAAATGGTTTCTTCTTTTGAAGATTGTTGTATATAAAGTTTGCTGTATAATCCTTTTTTGTTAATTAAAGTTTCATGAACTCCTGCTTCTATAATATTTCCTTCATCTAATACAATAATTTTATCGGCATCTTTTATATCGGAAATTCGATTGGATATAATAATACAAGTTTTTCCTTTCGTCAATTGCTTAATATTTTTTAATAATGCCTCTTCTGTTCGATTGTCTAAAGCACAAAATGTATCATCAAAAATAACAATATTACTTTTTTGCAAAAACGCTCTTGAAATCATAATTCTTTGTTTTTGCCCACCAGATAAATCGACTCCACGTTCGCCAATTACTGTATAAATTCCTTGATTCATTTTACAAATATCATCATTAATCATTGCACTTTTAGTGCTTTCTAAAATTTCTTTCTCTTCATACTCATCACGAAATAGACTAATATTATCTTTTAAGGTACTTGAAAATAGGAATGGATCTTGCGTTATGTAGCAAATACTTTTTCTTAAAACTGCTAGCGGAATTTCATTAATATCCGTTCCCCCAATCGTAATTTTCCCATTTGGAATAGGATATAATTTTAACAACAAATTCATCAAAGTTGTTTTTCCACTTCCAATTGTCCCAATAATACCTAAGGTTTCCCCTTCTTTAATTTCAAGATTAATATGATTTAATGCCACTTCGATATTTTGCGTATAATTATAAGTTAAATCTGTAATAACAATATCTCCTGCTATCATATCTGAACTTTTCTCATACTTTGTTGTAATTTTCTCTCTTTCTAATTGAAACACTTTGTCAAGTCTTTCATACGCAATCTGTGCTCTTTTATAACGTGATATAAGTCCTGGAAGCCATGATACTGGTCCAACAAACAACCCAATATAACCATTAAACGCAATAAATTCTCCTGTACTAATATTTCCTTCTAAAACTAATCTCGAACCGTATATTAAAGAAATTCCATAGCATAATCCAAAACAAATGTTAATACAAGTTGACAACAATGTCGAATGAACATCTACGCTATTGTTGGCATGTTTTAAAGCTTTATTTCGTTTTATAAATTCTTTTAACTGTTTCATTTCCCCAGAATATGCTTTTGTGGTTTTAATACTATCTGTACTTTCTTGTACAAATTCAGACAATTCTGTATAATATTTTTGCGACCTCTTAAAACTTTTTTCCACGTATTTTTTAATTACAATTACTAAAAAACTCGTTATAACAATTGGACACATCGTAGCCAATGTAAGTTTTAAATTCACACCAACTATCATCTGATAAGTTACCATAGCAAAAATAATAAGAATTCTGGAAGCTAGCGAAACTGCTCGATATAAGAAAACTCTTATTTCTCCTACATCTTTCGTAAAATAAGACATCAACTCTCCATTTTTAATATTCTGCAAACTTATCATTTTTATTTTCATAAATTGGTCAAATAAACTGTTTTTTATATCTTTCTCAAATCCACGAGCAATGACTCCCACTGTGTATCTCCACGGAATTCTCGCTAATAGCAAAGCTATGGCTGTTATAAGTAAATAAATTGTTTGCTTTATAATCAGATTCTTATTTTGATCAATATTGTATAATAAATCCACAATTTTACCAATGATTTGCGGTGGTAAAGTTAGTAAATACATATTAATTGCTATAAAAACCCAAGCAATAACAAATTGTAATTTATACTTTTTCAATATTTTCTTGATTCTATTTTTCATTTGTTCACACTCCATTTATTTTTACTTTTTTATTATACTATATCTTTTTCATTTTTCAAGTAAATTGCTAATTTTTTTATTCTTTTTTGGTCATACTTACCATAATGTATTTTTAATATGATAAATTGAATACTTGTCATCTCTCATATAAATTTCAATCACATCAAAACGAATCCATTGATTTTCTAATTTGTGTTTTGTGATATAGGCCATTGCTGCCCTTTTTATATGCTTTTTCTTATACTGATTTACTGCTTCGCGCGCTTCTCCATATTTTTTAGAACATCTCGTTTTAACTTCTACAAAAACAAGTTCATTTTTGTCTGTTGCAATAATATCTATTTCCCCTTGAGAACATCTATAATTCTGCGTAATTATCACATAATCCAATTTTTTCAAAAAAACTTTGGCTATTTTCTCCCCTTTTTGTCCTAGTTCTGTTTTCTTCATCTTTCCTCTTTTCTAATAAGTCTTTCTATAATAATTTATACCCAACTCCAATTTCCTGTGTAATAATTCCTTCCAGTTCCATATTCATCAATCGATTTACCGTTTGTCTTAAATCTTTTTCTCGTGTTGCTTGCATAATTTCTTCAACAGATAATATTTTGTTTTGCAAGATTTCTACAATTTCTTTGTATTCCTCCTTCACATCCCAAAAAGAAATCTGTTTTTGATTGTTAGTTTTCCCCAATTGATTCCTAAACTGTGGAAAATTCGATAAAATATCTTCGATATTCGTAATCAATTTTGCTCCTTCTTGAATCATTTTATTCACACCCACACCATAAGAACTATCCAATCTTCCTGGCAATGCCATAACCACTTTTCCCTGCTGGTATGCCAGTTTTGCTGTAACACTGGTTCCACTTCGGTAAGCAGCCTCAATTATCAAAATTCCCTCCGACAATCCACTAACAATTCGATTTCTTTCCAAAAATCGCTCACTTTTCGCAACCACTTTCGGCGGATATTCTGTGATTACCAATCCTCCATTTTCAATAATTTGCTTAAACAATCCTAAATTTTCCTTAGGAAAAACATGCTCAAATCCGCCTCCTAAAACAGCAATGGTTTCTCCTCCATATTTTAAGGCTGTTTTATGGGCAATACAATCGGTTCCAATTGCCATTCCACTCACAATAGGAATTCCTCTTTCTACCATTTTTTGTGCAAAATGTTCACAATTTTTAGTTCCATATTCTGTTATATGACGTGTTCCCACAATTGCTAAACTTAGTTTGTTTAACAAATCCACATTTCCAAGTGCATACAATTTAGCTGGCGGATTTTTAATTTTTCTTAATTTTTCTGGAAAAATTACATCATCAATCCTTATTTCTTGCATTTTTTTCATATTCTATCTAAACTCCTATACTGAATGGCTTCCATTAAATGGTTTTTTTCAATGTTTTTACAATTGTCTAAATCAGCTATTGTCCTGGCGACTTTCAAGATTTTAGAATACGCACGTGCACTAAGATTTAATTTTTCAAAAAATTGGCTTAACATTTGATTGGATTCATTATTCAAGGCGCAATATTGTTCTATCCATTTGGGTGTCAACTCTGCATTTGAAAAAATACCTAATTCTTTATATCGTTCAATTTGAATTGCTCTTGCTTGATTGACTCTTTTTCTAATATCAGCAGATGTTTCACTATTCTTTTTCTCCAATTTTTTGTAGTCCAAACTAGGTACTTGGATGTGAATATCAAATCGATCCAATAATGGACCACTTAATTTCGCACGATAATTTTCTTTCTGTTTCTGCGTACAATTACACTCTTTTTCTTTACTCCCCAAATAACCACAAGGACACGGATTCATACTTGCTACCAACATAAAATTACATGGATACGTCAAACTCGCACCAACTCTACTAATCGTAACCATTCTATCTTCTAATGGTCCACGCAAAACTTCTAATGTATTTCGGTTAAATTCTAATAATTCATCTAAAAATAATACCCCATAATGCGACAAACTGATTTCCCCTGGTTTGGGGATTTTTCCTCCACCAATCAATCCATTGGCAGATATGGTGTGATGTGGATTTCGAAATGGCCTTTTGGTTACTAAAGTATTTTCTCCAAGTTTTCCTGCAATGCTATGTATTTTAGTAATTTCAAGGGATTCCTCAAAAGTCAAATCTGGAAGAATAGTTGGTAAACGGGTTGCCAGCATCGTTTTTCCTGTGCCAGGACTACCAATCATAAGACAATTATGACCACCAGCCGCCGCAATTTCTAGAGCTCTTTTGATTGCTTCTTGCCCTTTTACCTCCGAAAAATCAAACCTCTTATTTTGGCTATTTTTCAAAATTTCTACTAGATTTACCTTCTCGCTCTTTATCTCGATTTCTTCATTTAAATACTGAATAACTTCTGTTAAATTAGATACTCCAATCACTTCAAGTTCATTGACAATGGCTGCTTCTTTTGCATTTTCTTTTGGAACAATCACTCTTTTTATACCATACTTTAAGGATTCAATGCAAATCGGTAAAATTCCATTTACCTTATTAATTTTTCCATTTAAGGATATTTCTCCTACAATTACTGTATTTTCTAAATCACTTTCCTGGATAACATCCATTGAACGCAAAATTCCAACAGCGATTGCTAAATCCAGCATAGAGCCTTCTTTTTTTAGATTGGCTGGTGATAGGTTAATAATATATTTTCGGCTTAATACTTCATATCCACAATTTTTGATTGCTGTTCTTACTCTCTCTTTTGATTCACGAATGGATGCATCTGGCAAACCAACTACTTCCCAAGTTGGCATTCCAGCAGAAATATCTACTTCAACATTAATTAAAACACCATCCAACCCTTGTAATGACATACTTTTTACAATGGATAATGACAAATTATCTCTCCTTTCTTATAAAATTTTAAATTTGTTTTTGATTTTTTATTTCGAATTGAAATAAGAATAAAGATTTTTAAAATAATAAATATATTTTATCACTTTCATCTACACTTGTCAATACATTTTAAACTTATTTTTTTATTAATTTAATAAATGCATAAAAAATTGTCATAATTTGGTTGAAATTTATTAGCAAATATAATATAGTATAAGTATTACTAAAAAATGAGGGATTAATATGTATGAATTTTACAAAGAACCACGTCGCTTAAATATTAAAAAAGTTGTCATCATAGCTGTCATTTTAATTGTTTTGCTGATGAGTCTTACGTTGTTTATTGCTCATAAAATTACAACACCAAAGAAGAAAGAAGATTCCAATTCAGCTACCTCTTCTACCATTTATGACAGTATTGATCACTCAATAAGCCTTGAACTTCCCAATACATTCAATCTAAATTCTTATAACTCCAACCTTGGTTATTTGATTGAATTACATTCAAAAGAAGATTTAAGCATTTTCGTGGCAAAAGAAGAAAAAATTGAAAATAAAACTCTGGCTGAAATTATCGAAGCGGATAAACTCGCTTTTCTATCAAATTTTGAAGGTCATTCTAATTTATCTGATACAAAAGAGCTGTCCGTTCAAAATCATTTGAGTTACACTTATAGCTTTCATTATTTGGACCAAAACTCCAATCAGCCATTTTACTTGCAAGTCATCTGGCTAGAAATTGAAGATTCACTTTATATTTTTGACATTGAATTTCCTCTAGATGATTTACCTTTCAATACCAATATTGCCTCTTCCGTTTTATCTTCTTTCAAAGTAAACTAAAAAAGCATTGACTAAGTTTTTTAACCTTGTCAATACTTTTTTAGTTTTCGGATTTATTTATGTTTGAATAAATGTTTTTACGATTCCATCTGTTTCATCATTGTTACCATCTTCGCCTTCTAAGTTACTATTATGTAGCTGATACGAAATATTGATTTTATCATCAATTAATGATTCAATTTCATCTTTTTGCTTGCTCTCTGCTAACATTAATTCACTAACTAATATTTGTTTTGCATTTAATAACATTTTCTTTTCAGTGGTTGATAAACCTTTATCTTTTTGTTTGAAACTCAAGTTTCTAACAATATCTGCTACTTCAAATACATTACCTGATTTCATTTTTTCAACATTATCGCGATATCTTTTGTTCCATTTCATTGACATTTCAGTGCAATCTTCTTCTAAAACATGAATTACTTTTCCAGCCGTTTCTTTATCTATAATGTTTCTTACACCGATTTCTTCCGCTTTTGCAGTAGGTACCATGACTTTCACTTCACCTGGCATCTTAATTATATAATAAGCTTGTTTTTCGTCTAAAACAGCTCTTTCTTCTATTGTTTCAATTACTCCAGCGCCATGCATTGGATATACAATCTTGTCTCCTACTTTAAACATATTATCTTCGTCACTCCTTCCAAGTAATGTAAAATTACTACATTTCTATTATAACACAAATTTTACCAAAAGTCAAAACTTTTTTCCTAAATTATCCATTTTTTTATTTACTAGTTGAACCAAATCCCCCAACTCTTGCTCCATCAGCAGAATCGTCATCTGTTATTAAATATTTTTGGAAAATTCCCTGACCAATCACATCCCCTTTTTTTATTTCCACTGGTTCTGGTTTTAGATTGTAAAAAGCAAACATAACATGTCCGTCATTGTCTGGATTTCCGTAGTAATCTTTATCAATTACGCCAACGCTATTGGCTAAAATTAGTCCTTTTTTCCCTGGATTAGAACTTCTGTTATAAAGCATAAAAACTTCATCTTCTTGCATAAAAACTTTTAAACCTGTTTTGACTAACGTTGGTTTTTGACCTGCTTCAAATACTGGAATAATGCAATCTTCAGCAGCTTCGATATCATATCCAGCTGAAAATTTTGTTTTTCGAACTGGCATGTTAATTCCTTTCTCTTCAAATCCTTTGGCAATTTCAAATCCTCTATTTTTCATTTTTTGTTCCTCTTTTCTTGTAATTTTATTTTATTATATCTTATCTTTTTAATTTTTTCAAGGTATTTTCATTTTATCTCAAATCTTTTATAATTCCTCTTTTACATGCTATAATCATATTCATAATCATAATTATTTCCTTTAAAATTCTCGACTTCTTCTTGTAAAAGATATTCTTGAAGTAGAAAATCTTTTTGTAATTTTGTATTTTCTTCATGCATATCTAATTTTTGAACTTCTTCCTTTGTCAGAGCTGTTTTCCAAATCTTGCCTGTTGTGATATTCCCTTTCATTGCTCTATCTTCATTTGAAAGAGAAGTTCCCATCAATATGTTGCATCCGTCCATAACTTGTGCTTTTTTCTCTACTTCTGCCTTTAGTTCTCGGTTAATATAGAGTTGTGTTGTTCCTGCATTACATACAACTACTATATCTGTCCATTTATCGTAATACGCTTCATAATCTATATAACTTTCGTTTACTCCATTTATCGCTAATAACAGCTCATTATTAGTTCTATAAAATTGTATTGCTAAACCTCTAGAAGCATTATGATCTCCCAACAATCCCATATAGCCTACACTTTGTTGTTCCTCTTTATTGATTTTTACTTGTAAAGCAATTGTATAATTTTCATGATATAACTCTTGTTGCGTAATTCCAGTATCAAAATAAGTATTCCCCTTTAATTTGAAAATCTTTTCATATTCTTCTTTCCAAAGAATTGTTTCCACTCGTTCATTTTGTAATTCTCCTAAATTGCTCAAATCATTTGCATCTCCTACAAAACTTTCAAATACTATATTATCTTTTTTTATATTTGTTAATTTACTCATATTTAAATCAACTATTTCTTGAAGATTCAATTCATCTGACCAAATTTTTGTTGCATATACTATACCTTTCATCGCTCTATTTTCTGTAGCCACAGAAGTTCCAAACAAAATATTCTTATCTTGCATTGGATTAGCCACTGCATTAATTTCTGCTTTTATTTCTTTGTTTATATATAATTTAGTTGTTTCTCCATTACAAACCACTACTATATCTGTCCATTTATCATAATAATTTTTATAATCTATACTAGATTGTTCTCCATTGACTACTAACATCAACTGTTCACTGGTTCCCTCAAATTGGATACCTAACCCTGAAGTTCCATTATGATCTCCTAATATTCCCATATAACTTACTTTTTGCTGTTCTTCTCTATTAATTCTAATTTGTAAAGCTATTGTATAATTCGAAATAAATAGTTGCTCTTGTTTTACTTTCGTTTTTATATAATTATCCCCCACAAATCGCAACGCTTTTTGTGATACAACCCCTTCATCCGAATTATTATCTTCTTTATCACTTACATTTTCGATAATTTTCAAATTTTCATCCACTAAAAAACTGTATCCATCTAATTCGATTCTCTTATTATTTTTTCCTGTTATCTCATCTAATTCATCCGTTACTGACACTATTTCTATATCATAATATTTTGATTGTGAATCAACAAAACTGTCTAAATCTCCTAATTGACAATTTCTACTTTCATAATTCCATATTTTTATTTGTAAATCCGCAATCTTCATTTCTAGCTTTTCTTTTACAGATTGCCTTTGATATTCATCTGTAGCATAAGTGGCTCTATCTAATAATTTATATTGTTGAAAAAATAGAATGGATATCCCCGCTAAAATAATCAAAACCACAATGGTTACAATAAGTGCAATCAATGTGATTCCCTCTTTATTCTTTAAACTTCTAAAATTATTTGTGTTTACAGCCACAAGGTTTTTGTCTGTTTTAATTTGTTTTTCTTTGGTTAAACTCATTTCTTTTCCTCTATTTTCTAATTTTATTTTATTATGTCTTATCTTTTTAATTTTTTCAAGGTATTTTTCCTCAAACTTTCCCTCATTCTTTCAAAAATCCCCTTGAAATCCCTTTTAAAGTGACTTTTTCATGGTTATTAGAGTGGTATGTATATTTTCCATTTTTAAGTCCCTTTTTGACCGTTTTAGCGACTTGTTTCAAAATCTACTTTTCCTCAGACCCTGCCTTTTTATGTCTCTAAATCCCTGTAGAATTCTCGTAAATAGCCGATTTTAAATTTTTAATCATTTTTCTCTCTTTTTCCCATAAAATTCTGTACAAGTGCCTCAGTAGCACTTTGTGCCGAATTTTCTTCTACTCCACTACAATGATAGAAAGTAACCTTTCCTGTGCTAGGTAAAATGGGGTAGCTCTTATTTTCGCCTTATTTTCGCCACAAAAAATCCCTCAAAAAATTCATTCGGGCAAATACACAAAGTTCCTTTTATTTTGACTGGTAATATTGGCAAATGTTCCATACCAGAAAATTCAATTGGAACAATTTCTGCTTTTGCTTCCTTCAAAATTTGACTTACTATTTCCTCATTTTCACAGGCAAGAATCGAACAAGTAGAATATACCATTTCTTGCCCAGTTTTCAATATTTTCATTGCTTTTCGTAATAAGGTTATTTGCGATTTGGTTGATTTTTCAATTAATTTTGGAGTAAATCGTTTGGCTAGATTTTCGTCTTTTGCGTTTAAAGTTCCGCTTCCACTGCAAGGACTATCGAGCAAAATGGAATCAAAGGCAAAAAAGTCGTCCATTTTTCGGCTGTCGGCTTGCATAACATATACACTTGAAGCACCTTGTTTTTCCACATTATATTTTAGGCGTTCGGCACGAATTGAATTCATTTCACAGGCTGTGATATGTGCTTTATTTTGTGTTAGTGCCGCCATTTGCGTTGTTTTTCCGCCTGGCGCTGCTGCCATATCTAAAATATCCGTATTTGGCTTTGGATTTAGAATAATTGGTGGCAACATAGATGACAAACTTTGCAGATAAATTTCACCTTTTTCATATATTTCTAACTCTTGAATTTCCTTCTCATCAGCCCTTTTCAGAATGAGCGCTTCTTGACTCCAAGGCACTTTTTCGTATTCTATTTTGCGTTCATCAAACTCGTTTGTAACGCTACTTATATCTGTTTTTATCGTGTTGACACGAAGTGTTGTTTTTCTTTTTGCAAAATATCCTTGTATCATTTGTTTCGCAATTTCGTTTCCGTATTGCGCATTTAGCATTTCTATTAAAAATTTGGGTAAATTTTCCATAATTTTCCTCCAGATTAATTGTAACATATTTTTCTTAAATTGTCGAAACACATTCTGTTTATTTTTTTCATACTATATATTGTAAAGGAGGGAAATATGATGTGTATGAATAAAGGAAATAATAATGCTTGTTGCTGTATTTTTAGTATCATTGCTAGTTTAATTGCAGCTGCCGGAATCGCTGTTGTTTTTTATGCTGGTTTGATAACTTCTATTCCAGTTTTAATTTACTTTACTTTAGTTTTAGGTATTTTAGGAATATTATATATCCTATTTACTCTATTTTGTGGTGGAAAACATCAATGCAATGCTATTAAAGATTCTTGCTTGATTACCACCTCAATTGGCTCCATTATTACAAGTGCATTTGCATTAAGTTTAACTACTTTAGCAATTGGTTCACTTACTGTAGGAATCTTAATTGGTGCAGTAGCATTCTTTTTAATATCAAACTTAATCAGTCTTGCTAATATTGTTGTTGGCAAATCTTGTAATAATCATTGCGAAGACTAGTTATTTTAAAAAAAGCATTATTCCAGATTTGGAATAATGCTTTTTTATTTTTTACTTGCATATTTTTTCCATTCATTATATAATATATATAAATCGATTGAAGGGGGAAAATATAATGATTGATTTTACAAACAAATCTATAATTAAATTAAAACCAATGTCAACAGCAGAAGCAGAAAGTGAAGTGAAAGATATTTTGATACCAGATGAAACCATTACTTTTGCATTTGTATCAATGAGAGACAAATTAGTTTTTACTAATAAAAGAATTATTTCCATCAATGTAAAAGGTATTACTGGAAAAAAAGTAGATTATTCTTCGATTCCTTATTTCAATATCCAAGCTTTCTCTATTGAATCAGCTGGTACTTTGGATTTGGACTCAGAACTTGATATTACCATTAGCGGACTTGGAACTGTACGATTTGAATTATCAAACAAGACTAATATCCGTGAGTTAGGACAAAGTATTTCTAGTTATGTGTTAAAATAATATGATTGATACATAAAAAAAGATGGTATAAACCATCTTTTTTCTACATTAAAGGAGCCACTAATCTCAAAAGTGCTTGCCAAACTGCCTTTAGCAAACTTGGCTCTGCTTCTTCTTTCGTAATCTCATGACTTTTTTCAATGGTATCCAAAACATCTTTTTTAATTTCTTTGATACAATCCACATCTTCCAAATACGTTCCACATTCAAAATGCAAATACAAACTTCGATAATCTAAATTAATCGTTCCAACTGTAGCAATATGGTCATCTGCAACAAACACTTTGGCATGGACAAATCCTGGGGTATATTTATATACCTTTACGCCAGTTTTTACTAATAAATCAATATACGATTCGGATAATGTATATACCATCTTTTTATCTGGAATTCCTGGTATAACAATTCGTACGTCCACGCCTCGCTTTGCCGCCAAATTGAGTGCATTAATCATATCGGTATCTATAATTAGATAGGGGGTAAAAATATAAACATAGTGGTTAGCTTGATTGATAATATTCAAATAGGTATCTTCTCCTGTGATTTCATCATCCAGCGGACTTTCTCCATAAGGCACTACATAACCGTTTTCCAGATTTTTATTGGAAAAGTCATATTTAAACTTCGTAAAATCTGCGTCTTCTTTTTGAAAGGCATTCCATAAACTTAAAAATAAAACTGTATAATTCCAAACAGCATCTCCAGAAACACGAATTGCATTGTCTTTCCAATGTCCGTATGGACTGTCAATGTTGATATATTCGTCTGCAATATTGATTCCTCCTGAAAAGGCAACTTTTCCATCAATCACTAATATTTTCCTATGGTCACGATTATTCATGATAACTCCAGAAACTGGATGTAGTTTATTAAATACAACACATTTAATTCCTTTTGCCATTAATTTCTTAGGGTAGGACTTTTTCAGAGTAGGCAAACAGCCTAAATCATCATACATCACTCTAACGTCCACACCTTGTTTTGCTTTTTCTTGTAATATTTCAAGAATCGACTTCCACATTTTGCCATAACTGACAATAAAATATTCAAAGAAAATAAATTTTTCTGCTTTTTTTAATTCTTCTAACATTGCTTCAAACGCTTCTTCTCCTAGCGGATAATACGAAACATCATTATTCTTCGTTACTGGATAACCTGAAAAGTCGCTTAAATATCGAATTCTACTATTGTCCTGAAATACTTCTTTTATTTTAGTATCTTGCTCAAAATATTTCTTATTTTCCTTTTCGCTTTCAACAATCTTTTTCAAAACTTTACTATTATTTCGATTACTTCCAATAATAATATACAACAACGTCCCCACCAATGGATAATATAACAAAATAATAATCCAAGGCAATGTATAAGAATAATTTTTACTATTTCGAATTAAGCCAAGCACCAACAAAAAACCCAGAATTCCATAAAATACACTGATAATTCCAATGTGTTCTCCCAAATATAAATATACATTCAACGTTAGTACCATTTGTAAAAGAAAACCTAATGCTACAACGATTCCTCTTCGAATTGCCATTTTTTCTCCTTCTATTTTACCATTTTTGTGACTTTATTTTGACTTATAATACAGCATACAGTGACAGTATCCTTCAAATTCTGGGTCGTCAATTTGCTCACGAAATTCTTTGCACATACATTTTGTTTCTTCTGTTTTTTGTAATTTGCAAGGACAATATCCTCCTGTTTTTTTCAAACCTTCTTGAATAGTTTTAACCATTTCTTTATCTTCATTTAATGTAACTGCCATTTTTTTACCTCTCCCTGTTTTAAATTTATTTTTCGATTATTGTTTTCCAGACTTCTTCTTTGAAACCAATATATATCTTATCTTCTGATAGGAATAGTGGTCTTTTTATTAACATTCCATCGGTTGCTAATAATTTTATTTTTTCTGTGTCTGTCATGGTTGATAATTTGTCTTTTAGATTTAAGGCTTTATATTTTAGTCCACTTGTGTTGAACCATTTTTTTATTTCTTGTCCACTTTTTTCAATCCACTCAGTTAATTCTTCAAACGTTGGCGTTTCTGTAACAATATTCCTTTCGGTAAATTCCATTTTATTTTCTTCTAGCCATTTTTTTGCTTTTTGGCAAGTGGAACATTTAGGATATTGTATAAATAAATTTTCCATATTTTCCTCCTTTTTTGATTGTTTTGATTATATAATATTAACGTAAATTTTACAAGAGTTAATCTTCCTAAAATTTACTTAAATTATTTGTAAAAACTATAAGTATTTAAAAAAAGTTGTCTATAAAAATATGATTACTTTCATGTAAATATTACATAAATCCACAAAAACGATGTTACTATTTAACATCGTTTTTTCGTTTTTATATTTAATACTCTTAAAGCATTCAAAATTGCGATTATCGAAACGCCCACATCAGCAAAAACCGCTTCCCACATAGTGGATAACCCACATGCGCTTAATCCTAAAACAAGCACCTTTACAAAAATTGCAAATACAATATTTTCTTTTACAATTTTCATTGTTTTTTTAGATACTTGAATTGCTTCTACTATCTTAGAGGGTTCATCTGTCATTAATACAATGTCTGCTGCTTCAATTGCGGCATCTGAACCCAAACCTCCCATTGCAATACCAATATCTGAAATGGCTAATACTGGCGCATCATTAATCCCATCTCCCACAAAAGCAAGTTTTCCTTTTGTACTTTTTTCTTTTAGCAAACTTTCAACTTTTGCCACTTTTCCATCTGGTAATAATTCTGTATAAATCTTATCCAATCCTAGTTTTCGAGCCACTTCTTCTCCTACATCTTTTCTGTCGCCTGTCAACATCACCGTTTGCTTGATACGATTTTTCTTTAATTCTTGTATTGCTTTTATGGAATCTTGTTTAATTTTATCTGCAATTACGATATATCCTGCATATTTTTTGTCAATTGCTACATGTAAAATGGTTCCAATTTCGTCACATTTTGCAAACTCAATTTGGTTTTGATTCATTAACTTTTCATTTCCAACCAACACCTCTTGCTCTGCTATTTTAGCCATTATACCAAAACCTGGCAATTCTTCTGTTTTGACAATTTGTTTTTCATCAATTTTTTCCTGATAGGCCTTTTTTACTGATACAGAAATTGGATGATTCGAATAATTTTCACTATACGCTGCTATTTTTAATAACTCTTTTTCACTGATTCCGATTGCCTTTATCTTTTGTACTTCAAAAATACCTTCTGTTAAAGTTCCTGTTTTGTCAAATACCATGATTTCTGCATTAGCCAATTGTTCTAAATAATTGCTTCCTTTTATCAAAATTCCTTTTTTGGACGCCCCGCCGATTCCTCCAAAAAAACTTAATGGAATAGAAATGACTAACGCACAAGGGCAAGACACCACCAAAAAGGATAAAGCTCGATACAGCCAATCAGAAAATAAAGCATCTTTTATGATAAGTGGTGGCAATATTGCCAAAATAGCTGCTATAATAACAACAATTGGTGTATAATATTGTGCAAATTTAGTAATAAAATTCTCTGATTTTGATTTTCGACTACTCGCATTTTCAACTAAATCCAATATTTTACTAACGGTTGATTCTTCGTATTTTTTTGTTACTTGTATTTTTATCACACTGTTTAAATTAATCGAACCACTAATGATTTCTTCTCCTTCTGTCACTTCTCGTGGCAAGGATTCGCCTGTTAAAGCTTTGGTATCCAACGTTGATTTTCCTTCTATGATTCTTCCATCTAAGGGAACTTTTTCTCCTGGTTTTACTATAATAATTTCGCCTATTTTTACATCATCTGGCTCTAATTTTTCCAGTGTTCCGTTTCGCTCAACATTGGCAAAATCTGGTCGAATATCCATCAAATTTGAAATGGATTTTCTAGATTTATCAACTGCATAACTCTGAAATAATTCCCCAATTTGATAAAACAGCATAACAGCAACCGCCTCTGGAAATTCTCCTATCCCAAACGCCCCAATTGTTGCAACTGTCATCAAAAAATTCTCATCAAAAACCTTTCCTCGTAGGATATTTCTGATAGCTTTTCTTATAATTTCTAATCCAACAATCAAATAAGCTATCGTATAGATTACTTGATTTATCCATTCTTTTGAGAAATTTACTGTTAGTGCTGTTAGAAACAAAATAAAGGCTAGTATAATCTTTTTCCCTTTTTTCTTCATTGTAGCCCCCCCTTAAACTTCTTCTATGCTTACATCTGGTTCTTCTTTTTGAATGACTTTTTTTATCTTTTGCAGAATTTCCTCTTTCCTTGATTCATCGTATTCTAATTCCATTTTTTGGGTAAAAAAATTAATATTGACACTTTCGATTCCTTCTAATTTTTGAAGTACTCTTTCCAATTCTGCTGCACAATTTGCACAATCTAATCCTTTTATTTTAAATTTACTTTTCATGATTTCCCCTCCTATTTTTTATGCTCAATATGCTTTGTGCCAATCTCAAATACTTGTTTTACATGATTGTCATCCAACATATAAAAAACTTCTTTGCCTGCTTTTCGGCATTTTACAATTCCGCTCCTTCTTAGCGTTCCTAATTGATGAGAAATAGACGATTTACTCATTCCTAAAACGTTGGCAATATCGCATACACACATTTCATTTTGGTCTAAAGCAAACAATATTTTTACTCTGGTTGTATCTCCTAGAATTTTGAAAAATTCGGCTAGTTTATTGAATGTATCTTGCTCTGGCATGTTTTTTATTGTTTGATTCACTATATCTTCGTGAATTACGCTACAATCACATATAAATTCGTTTCTAGACATTGGCAACCTCCTTTGGGTTTATTATAGTTGAGTATTTATTCAACTATAATTATATTATATGTGAATAGGTACTCAATTGTCAATAGTTTTTATGAAAATTTTTATTTTTATCGTAAAAAATAAAAGTAGCGTTTCGACGTCTACTTTCGTATCCTATATTTTAATATTTTGATTTATAATATGTGTAATATTTGGGATTTATCGCTGTTCTATTTGATTAAGAAATTGACTCTTGTATTAAATCATCTAATTTTACATCCAACGCAACTGATATTCTATAAAATGTATCAACAGAAAAATTGTATGCTGTTTTCTCACTTTCAATTTGTCTAATAAAATCATGTGATAAGTTGACTAATTCAGCAAGTTGTGCTGATGTCATATTTCTTGCCTTTCTATATTTTTTTATATTCTTTCTAATTACATCATAAATATTATTATTAAACTTTAATTCTTCCACTGTTAATCACCGCCTAACAATAGTTTACTGAAATAATTCTGAAATGTATGTTAGGTAATTCCTCACTTTTGAAATTGCTTATAATAAAAAATAAAGAAGTAAAATCATATTTTGATTCTGCTTCTCTATTATGTATCTATTTTTATTAGAAATCTTTTTCTTTTGACATTTCACTGACTGTTATTATATTGTTATTTTCATCTTTAAATAACAACTTAAAATTACAAATCTTTGCAATTTTTAATATTGTTTCAAAATCTGCTTGACTATTTTCTCTCTCATAACTTGATATCGTCGTATCTGCCAAATTTAATCTTTGACCTAGTTCTTTTTGAGATAATCCAGCAGTTAATCTCATATTTTTCAAAATCATACCTATCATCTTGCTACACCTCATTGGTATTATTTCAAAAAATAAAAATTTAATCATAAAATTGCAAGATACTTGCGAATATTTTCAATAAATGTTATAATATACCTAACAAAAAGTAAAACTATATTATTGTAAAGGAGTTAATAATATGATAAAAATAAGTGATTCAGAATTAGAAGTAATGAAAATAATCTGGAAAGAAAAAGCAGTAAAAAGCAAAAAAATTATAGAACAAGTAAAAGATTTTAATTGGAATCACAATACTGTAAGAACGCTAATTAATCGATTAATCCAGAAAAAAGCAGTTGGTATTTCAGGAAAAAACGGAAAAGAATATACGTTTATTCCTTTAATTGATGAAGAAAAGTATAAATTGGAAACTACGAAAAAATTTCTTGGAACATTTTTTCATGGTTCAGTTTTGGAATTTCTAAAGTTTCTAATAGATTATGATAAAAAATAACCACCTATTTTCAAGCCAACAGGGTGGTTTAGTATCTATACATATTTTTTCTTTTTATTGCTAATATTAGCCTACTAAATTATCTGTATAATAAGCAATCCATAAAATTATCACAATTGATTGTAATATAGCATATACAATTGAATTATGATTTTCTTTCTTTTTATGATAATATATTCCCATTAAAATTGAAGTAATAATTAGCAATAATAGCCCATTTCCCATATATGGTATTGCATTAAAAAAATTATCATAATGTACTCCTGTATCATTAAATGCTAACCCAATAAATGCAAAAATATGAGGAAATATTAATATTAAATTAATTTCAATCCAATCTCCTATCGTTTTAATTATTTTTTTCATATCAATTATCAAATTCTCCTTAATATTTTTTTCATGAACTATAACATCAAAAAAGCAAATAATCATAAAATTATTCTTTGTATTATCATTATACCACATATTTTAATGTATACAACAAAAATTACATGACTATTAATAAATTCCTTCCTCAAATCCTCCTCTAACTCCATACCACAAACAATATCTGCATTTCTATCTTTATTTTCGCTTAGAAAAGAGTTAATTCTATAGATTTTCTGGCTATTTACTCATTACACTTGTTACTTTTATAGAGTTTGGGGCTTATCTTTTTATTACAAAAAAAGCTTGTATTTTGTTTGCAAATTTCTTCTTTTCCTATTTAATTATTAATTTTTTAATTCTCTTTTCTAAAAATTTTCCAAAGATACAAAAAAAGAGATTTTACTATTTTTTAGCAAAATCCCTTCTATAAAAATGATGAGTTAAAGGGACATTTCTTTAACTCAAAACTCTCAATTTGGTTGCGGAGAAACAACGATTCATTTAAATCTAGCTAAAAAGCAACCTTTTGTTTAGTTCACAGTTTAAACAAATAAAATTAAAATAAATTAACAAAAATAAAAAATCATCAACTTTCATAATCGAGAATATCACCATTTGTCACTTTCAGTGACAAATCATAAAGGGTTTCAAAGGGGAAGCTTCCCCTTGCACACAGAAGCTCTCCGAGCTTCTAGTGTGTTAGAAACTTGATGAAAGTTTATCCAAGAAATGTCAAAGGAGGAATATTTTTGTCAAGCCTTGCGAAGGCTATCTCAAAAAAAGGATTGTTGCCAATTGAGCTATGCTATTATTCGAAACGTCAACTACAAAAGTGAAAATCTAGCCGGACTTTACAAACACAACGAAAGAAAAAACACCCATTATTCCAATCAAGAAATTAACAAAGATAACTTCCACAAAAACTATTCTCTCAAAACGTGTTCCACCACTTATTGGAACGCTATCAAAATTTTGCAACATGAGAACCACCTTCAAGGACGTATCATCAAAACAACGAATGTTGCTTGTGAATTTATCGTGACTTCAGATAGAGCATTTTTCCAGAAAATTGGAGAAAATGAAACTAGGCGATATTTTCAAACCACCTACAATTTCGTTGCTAGTTATCAGAATTTGGGCGAAAAATATATTTTGTCCGCCAAAGTCCACATGGACGAAACCACGCCCCACATGCACATTGTTTTTGTGCCAGTTGTGCATACAAAAGATAAAGTGGGAAATTCGATTGAGAAAATCGCCTGTAGCGAATATTGGAAAGGCAAAGACAGCTACAAAAAATTGCAAGATAATTTTTACCAATATATGACGGAACGTGGTTTTGAATTGGAACGCGGAAGGTCGCGAAATGTTAAACATTTAAGCACGGAGAAATTGAAGCAAATAACTGGTTTTCAAAACATCAAATATGAATTGGAACAGGAAAAAATCCAACCTGAAAATCCGCAAAATACGGATTTGGTTTTGGCTCAGAATAAACAGTTGATTGAATATACAAATCAGCTAAAAGTGCAGCTTAGCAAGTCTTATAAGGCAATTGAAACGGTGGAATTACTGCGAAAAGAAAATCTGGATTTGCGACATGAAAATGAGGATTTGAAGCGTGAAAATCATCATTTGAGGCATTATTTGAAAAGTACGTTTGAGGTTGTGAAGCATCTTTTTGATTTTCGCATGAATGTTTTTAAGCGTTTGGTGGATAATTTTGCGAAGAATTTTGAGAAATAAAATTAGTTTAAATAGCTAATTTTCAAAAAATAATCAAAAATTTTAGTATTTCTAATTGACAATAGTAAAAAAATATGTTAATATTATATTATATTTTTTATTTAATTTAGTTTAAAAATTAGCTCTTGTTAATTTAAAAACTTAACCAATTTTCAAGTTTCATTTTATGTTGTCTTAGGTTTAAACTAATAGTTTAAATAAATATTTCGAAAGGAGGAAAAGTTTATGTTCGGTTTACTTAATCCAACAAAAGCAACTGCTTATTGGAGTAAAAAGAAATCTGATTATTACTTTGATCGTTCTGCACAAGCAATTTTAGATGCAAAATACAATAGTAATAGAAGAAGATCTTCTTCTGCTTCTGAATGTAGTTGTGGTATCGGTGGATGTGGCGATGCTGGCGGATGCGACGCTTACTAGTCCACATCATTATGGGAAGAACTCTTCGGGGTTCTTCCTTTATCATTTAACAGAAAAGGAGTATCAATATGGAAGAATATTTTGGTTTACAATGGCATGTAACAGAGCAATGTGATCAACGGTGTAAACACTGTTATATCTACAACGGTAGAGAAATGGCTAATAACGAATTGTCAATAGATATACTTAATAAAATTGTTGATGATTTTGTAATTACATGTAATAAAATGGACAAAAGACCATTAATTTCAGTGACAGGTGGCGACCCACTCTTATATCCAGATATTTGGGAATTTTTTAAGATCCTACATAATAAATCTATAAAATTCTCAATATTAGGAAATCCATTTCATTTAAATGATGAAGTGGCATCAAAATTAAAAACATTGGGTTGCTATAATTACCAAATGTCTCTAGACGGTATAAAAAGTACACATGATTTTATAAGAAAACCTGGTTCCTTTGATGAAACTTTAAGGAAAATTGAATGCTTAAATAATGCAGGCATTTATTCTACCATTATGACAACAGTTTCAAAAATGAATATTGATGAAATTCACCAATTAGTTCCTATTGTTGTCGAAGCAAATGTTAAAAATTTCAGCTTTTCGAGATATTGTCCTAATCCAAATGATGTTGACAATCTTATTTCACCAAATGAATATAAATGTTTTCTTGAAAGAATGTGGGAAACTTTCAAACAGTATCAAACTGCTGGAACCAGATTTAGTTTAAAGGATCATCTTTGGAAATTATTTTTATTTGAAAAAGGACTTTTTGATATTTCTTCTTACAATGAAGAAATTATTTATGACGGATGTCATTGTGGCATTACACACATGACTATACTGTCGAATGGAATGGTTTATGCTTGTCGAAGATGTGAAAGTCCTATTGGTAGGGTTCCTGAACAGTCATTATATGACATATTTTTTAGTAAACAATCAAACACATACCGGCAATTTGACAATTTCGAAAAATGTTCTGATTGTGAACTATTAAGGTTTTGTAGAGGATGTCCTGCGGTTGCCAAATGTGCAACAGGCAATTTTTATGCTACAGATCCACAATGTTGGAAATAACCAAAATGCTTCCAGTTAACTCAAAACTGGAAGCGTTTTATAATTTGAGGAGGTTAACATGAAAGATGTAGAAAAATATTATAAAGAAACAATATCAGCTAAACCTAGTAAATTATTACAAAAATTTTGGAACATGAAATTAAGTGAAGAAATTGTCCCAAAAACAGCTATTGATTTAGGATGTGGAGCTGGAAATGATACTATTTTTTTATTAAATCAAGGTTTTTGCGTAACAGCTGTTGATAAAGAAAGAAAAGTTATTGATATTATACAAAATAGATTAAAAGATTTATCACAGTTGAATTTTTTAATAGAAGATTTTGAAAAAGTAGAACTTCACAAAACTAATTTAATATTAGCAAATCTTAGTTTATTTTTTTGTGAACCAAAATATTTTCATATATTTATGAAAAAAATTATAAATAATATAAATAAAAATGGTTATTTTATTCGGTAATTTCTTAGGAAAAGAAGACCAATGGAATACCGATATGCATAAAACTTTTATTGATAAGAATCAAATATTAAAGCTGTTTAAAGATTTTGATTTTATATATTTTCATGAACAAAAATTTTATAAAGACAGCCTTGTTATAAAAAATAAATATTGGCATATATTTGAGTTAATTGCAAAAAAGAAAATTTAAAAATAAGAAAAGATAAAAGATATTGTAAAATAAAGTATGTCAGTTTGATATCTTTTTATTTTGCAATATCTTTGCTTTAATCTTTTTTACGAATTTTCAATTATTTTTTATCATTATTATTTTTAAGTAATTCTAAAATCTTCTTTACATCTTTCACAAATAGCATTCCATCTACAAACCCTATTTTATAAAAATTTTTAATAAATATTGTCATTTCTTCATTCATGCTTTCTTCAAAGTCTTCCAGTTTTTGCAATATTTGCTTTTTGTTTTCCTCATTCTGTATTTGCTCAATCGACTTTAATAATTCTTGCTGTATTGCCGAATTATCAAAATTATTTTCTTTTAATATAACAGCTTGCGTCCCCTGATTCCTCAATTCGGCAAACTCATCTATCACATCATTTTTAAATATTTCTTCTATTCTGAACATTTTATTTCAACCTTTCTTTTAGAATATCTGCATTTTCTTTCGAAATTCTGTTGCTTATTTGTGCCATATTGATTAACGAAATGACATTTTCATTTTCCTTCAACATTTCAGATACTACGTAAAAAGGAATTGAAAAGTCGTACTCTTTTTGTAATTCTTCGGCTTGTTTTTGTTGTTTTTTTAATTGTTTTAAATGTGTTTGTATTTTTTCTTCATTCGTTATCTGTTGCATTTTTTGATTTTTTCCTCCTTTCCTAATGTAATATTCTATATTTATCAACACAAATTCGTACATTCGTCCTAATAAAAAATATAAAAATTTGTTATCCTATGAATGATGAAAATTATGAAAGGATAACAATGTATGACTTTATCAGAAGCTATTATAAAAAGAATGAAAGATTTAATGAATATTAAAAATATTGAAAATCCTTATCAATTAGCTTTAAAATGTGGGTTGGATGAATCTGTAATTCGTAGTGTATTGACTGGTAGAACAACACATCCCAATATTCACACAATGTTTTATATAGCTTTTGGCTTCAATATGACATTAGCTGAATTTTATAATGATAAACTATTTGATATTGATAATATAGATGATAACTGATACTTTTAGTATCAGTTATTTTATAATATCATATATTTTAAATGGTGTCAAATATAACACTATTTTTGACGTTGAATTGTATTTATAATATAGAAAATAGATAAAGGAGAAAAACATGTTATCAAAAAATAAAAAAGGCTTTAATCCTAGTTACGATGATGTACCCAACATCAGATTTTCATTAAGACTAACAGAAAAATTACAAGATGAATTATCTAATTATTCTCAAAAGTGTAATATGAGTATGAATGCTTTAATTTTAAAATGTATCGAGTATGCTTTAGACAACAAAGAAGATATAAATGATAAAAAATAAAAAAATTTTAATCAATAGTTTTTCACAAAAAGCAAAAAAGAAGGTATGTGGTTAGCATACCTCATCACACCTCAATCGCCACCAAACTAATATCCCTCATTTCCGGCTCAAAATACCCATATTTCTTCATATAATCAATTTCACTCTTATGGATCGTAACCATCTCATAAATTTCCCTGATTTGCGCTTTGGAAAGCAATTTAATATCCTTCGTACTCACCACACATTTTCGTATCGTCGGATTATTATCACTTTTCGTTGCCGTAATCGTCCCCAAAATCATGTCGCGACTTGTTTCCTGATAATTTAAGTTAATCTGCACTTTTTCAAACTTTATGTTACTAGCATAATTCGACAAATTGATGAACGTAACCATTCCATTCGTTTCCAGCGTTCCTTTATACACAAAACTGCTTACATCTTCTTTCGTCTTATTGATGGCATTTTTCATCACCACTTCCACCTTATTTTTCGCCTGCCTAATCGTTAATTCCGACACCAAAATTTTGTCCTTAAATCCGCGATAATACAAGTAAACCTTATCTGTTTTAAAAGGATTTTTCGCATAAGGATTTTGCAAATCTTCGTCCCCCGATTTCCAAAAATTCGTATAACGTAATCTGAAAAATAGTGCATAATTCCAATATCGTTTGTAAATCTGGCTGTAATTCGTTATTTTCGTAACGATACACGGTTGTTTTCGTTTTTCCAATCAATTCGCCTAAACCTCGTAAGGAGTAACGATTTAAGGTTCTATATTGTTTTATTTTGGCCCCAATTTCTATATTCATCGGCAATTCCCCCTTTCTAATCGTTGCGGAAAAATCAACGATTACTTGAATTTTTCACCATTTTCTACTGTATACATAATATTATACCATATTTTTCCATCTTTTTCAAGCCTTTTTCGCTATTTTGTTTCGTTTTCGGCAACTATTTGTTGCTTTTATCGAAACGACCACTTTTTTGAAAAATCCGAAAAATTATGGTAAAATAAAATTACATTAAAGAAATATTTCGTGTTTGGGGTTTAAGTCTTATCTTATCCTTTCCAAAGCACAAAGCGAGAGCTTGAATTAAAACAATCCAGGCAATCGCGCGTGCCTGGATTTTCATTTGATATAGACTTGAGATTTTGTGAAATCTCCGTTTGCATTTCCTAGGGTGCATTTGAACTGTTAATATCAAGTTTTTACGCACTTTAATGGAATATGTTGCAAAGGAGGAAAATATTATGAGCAAAATCTATGAAAAAAGAATTGATGGCTAAAAGCTAAAAAATCTATAGTTATTTAAATTAGTCATCCTTCAATTTAAACCTTACAAAAAGCGATGCATGTATTGGGCATCGCTTTTTCTTATTTCTAATCGTTACGGAAAAATCAACGATTTCGTGATTTTCCATTTTTCAATCCAAAGTGTTGCGTTTAAAGCAACAAAACTATCCTTTTTCACCCCAAAAACGTATACGTAAACCGCAACGCGTTTCTTTTTTCGCAACTTTGGTCCCTTTTTCGTATGCGTTTTCCGCAACCCTGCAAAATTTGAAAATCCAATCAAAACTGTGCTAAACTAGAATTGTTCGAACAAACCAAAGATTTCTAGAAATCCATTCAAGGAGGTTCATTTGAAAAATTTCCAAAAAAATCCTACCAATGACATTCCAATTTCTAATGATGAAATCAAACAAATCATTCAGGAAAACTTTTTCCAAAAATCCATGCAAAACATTGAAAATTCTGACGTCAATTTGTATCATTTGGAAAATATTTTTTCCGATGAAACTTATTATTTGGCAATGAAAATCGTCCCGCTGTTGGAACGAAAGGTTTTGTATTTGTCTTATGTTAAAAATGCCAGATTGAATGATATTGGAAGACGATTGAAATTGCAAAAGAGCGAAATCATTTCGCTAAGGCACAAAGGAATTCAGCATTTTAAGCACAATTTGGACATTTTAAGTAAAGTTAAAAATCTGAAAGGTGTGAAAAAGAATGGCTGAAAAATTAAGAGTTTTGTATAAAAAAACAGGAAAACCTCCCCAGATTAAAATTATCAATGACATTTTTCAATTGAAAAATGTCATTGTGAAAAGAAAACTCTCAATTATGCGTTATGAAACGGTTTTCATGATTTGCCAAAAAGGATTTGTAGAAAATGCGATGCCTAATCTTATTTTGACTTTTCAAAGCATTTTTGGGGATTTGATTTTGGTGAAAATCGACCGTGAAAAGCGAGAATTTGAGAGTTTGTCGCAAGAGGAAATTGGGTGGTATTTTGCGGATTTGCTAAATAAAAGTCCAAAAATGAGGAGTAAAAAATATGAGTGAAAATTTGGAAATGAAAGTAATTGATACAAAAGAAAACATGCAAGAACAAATTGTTATAAATTATTTGAATAAATTAAAAAATCCATTTGCTATGTTATCGGTTTCTGATGTTTCAAAGGATTTACATATTGGGATAAATCAAGCGTATGAATTGTTCAAGCAAAATGATTTTCCGAAAACACAAATTGGAAAACGAAAAATAGTTACTTTGGCAGCTTATTTGTTGTGGAAAATGAAGAAAAAAGGGGTGTGATAATATGCCACAAAAAGGTAGTAGCGAAGGTTACGTCTTCTTTAATAAACAACGAAAACGTTGGAATGCACAATATAGCGAATATAACGTCGAAACGGGAGAAATTAAGAAGAAAACCAAAAGTTTTAAAACTGAAGATGAAGCCAAAAAATATTTGAAAACGATTATGTATCAGAAGGAAAATCCGCTTTTTATTGAGCATCATGGGATTCCGATTTGTGAGGTAATGAGGGCAAATTTGAAATTGAAATTAGATACGAATCAGATTACACCTACGCAATTTGGAAGAGTAACACGAACAATTGAAAAGTTGGAAAAAACTCCAATAGGCTCAAAAAATATTGATGAAATAACATCAGATGAAATTCAAGTGTATTTAAATTCAATTACTTATTTAAGCAATTCGTCGATTAAAAAAGTATATCAACAATTCAATCAAGCCTTTAAAATTTCTATTAACAAAGGATATTTAATGCAAAATCCCATGATAAATGTTATAAGACCTAAAAGTCTAAAAGAAGATAAAGAAGTCAGAGCTTTGACAGTTGATGAACAGCAACAATTTACAGATTATATTTTAAGCAAAAATTTAAAATCTTGCAAATATAGAAACGTATTTTTAATTCAAATGTACCTTGGATTAAGAGTAAGCGAAGCACTTGCACTAACAACACATGATATTGACTTACAACATAAAAAAGTCAATATTCACAGAACTTTAACAACTGACGAAAATGGCGCTGTTATGATGGGAAACAAGACAAAAAACTACGCAGGCAAAAGAATTTTACCAATTCCGGACTTTTTATATCCTTACATAGTAGAGCAAATGTGTGTTGCAGAAACACAAATAAACAATGAAGAAAAACTGCTATTCAAACCAAATAATTCCCCGTACACAAAAAGAGGAAATGTGAATGATGAGTTAAAAAGGATTTTGGAAAAACAGTTTCATATTACAGATATTTCTACCCACAGTTTAAGGCATACTTATGGAACACGATGCATCGAAAGTCGGCATGGCACCTGTTGTTGTTCAAAGATTAATGGGTCATAAGGATATCAGCGTCACTTTAAATACTTATACATCGGTTTTCGACAAATTTAAGGAAAATGAAATTGACAAAGTCAATCAATATTATATGAATGAACATTTAATGGATAATCAAACTAAGGAATTGGACGAAAGATAAAATTAAAAATAATGATAAATCGTTAAACAAAATTAAAGATAATACTAATAAATTAAGTATTTCGCAAAGTTTTTATGTAGAATAGAAAAGCAATTAAACAAATCAATTTTAAGTTATTTGATTTTTTACTGTATTATCAGTCATTATAGAATAGTTTATTTTTCTATCGTTCAAAAAATAATTGCGTATGCAAAACTTTCAACCCGTTGTGTAACAATGGGTTGAAAGACATTTTCTAAACAATCGCTAAACAAAATCTAACATTTTAAATTTTGTTTAGCGAACCGTTTAAAAAATACAAAATTAAGAACGATGAAAAATCGTGAAAACCGTTGATATTCTAATGAAATACAAGATTTACAAATAAAATAAAAAGTAAATTTGTGAAAAACAATAAAATAGCCTGCATCTATTGATACAAGCTATTTTCATCGATTAAATCGTTGGTTGCGGAGGCAAGACTCGAACTTGCGACCTTTGGGTTATGAGCCCAACGAGCTGCCAACTGCTCCACTCCGCGATAAGTCAACAAAAATAATTATAGCACAATTTATTATTCTTGTCAAGTCCCTTTAGCAGTTTTTTTATTCCTTCTAAGCTTATTTTATGCAAAATTTCCCAAAATATTACTATTTTTCATATAATTTTATATTCTACATTCCTAAAAATTGCCTCAATTTCTCTTCCCCCGCTATCACCAAATAAATTACAAAAACAATCTCGGTTATTAAAATCGTTGGAAATCCTATTGAAAATCGCAATTTTTTTGTTTTATGGCGAAATTTATACATCCCAGCAATTGTACCAAATCCGCCACCCAAAAACGTAATCGTAAAAAGCGTTTTCTCTGGCGTTCGCCAATTCCCCAATTTGGCTTGGCGTTTATCCCACCACATTATAAAAAAACCAACCAAATTAACTATCAACAAATACATCAAAATATATTTCACTTGAATTCCTAAAAACATAATTTTCTCTCCTCTTCTATTATTTTTTAGTTTTTACAATTAAAATAACTGGCATTCATTTCTTAGATTTCATCTCCATTTTTCTTCCAATATTGATTACAATTTTTCCAACACATCCCTATCAATCAAATCATACCTTTTAAAAATGGTAATTATCATATTATACACCAACTTTTTTCCTAAAAGCTGTCTAAACTTTGTCGTTTTCATTTTTCCGTCATTTCTTAATTTCTCTAATTCTTTCCCCAATTTTATATATTCATTAACAATATCACTAAGTGCCTTTTCAAATCGTTCCAACTTTTCCATTTAAACACCTTCACTTCTATCTCTATCATTTTTTACTCAATAGCTCTAATTCCCATTTCATCTAATTTTCTTAAATTATCTTGCATATTTTGTAGAACTTCTGGCGAATGACCTTTCCAGCCAATCGCCTCAGCAACAATCTTTAATGGTTGTTTTATTTTGTAGGATTCCCAGGAAACTTTTTGTCAGTTACATTTGGGTCATCTTCAAATTCTCCTGTTGGTTCTACAATATATATTCGTTGTTTTCCTCTCCTACAACTAACCTCTACACAAACAAAGACATCTGATTACTCTGTGTCATTCCCTTCAAACATCCAAACTTTTGTAAAAGCTCTGTAATCGCCTTTCCAACCTTTGAGCGAGCTTGCATATCATCAATACACTCAAATGGCTCATCCTGTGCCGCATGATAAATACTTTCTGCCGCAATATTTCCAAGCCCTGCAATACTGTTAAGCGGTGGTCTTATTTTTCCATCCTCTACTTGAAATTTTGTACTATGCGACTTATACAAATCTACATCCAAAAACTCAAATCCTCTTTCATACATTTCCAACACAATTTCCAAATCATCATACATTTCCTTCTCTTTTTGCGTCGCCTGATTTCCCATCATCTCAATTTCACGCATCTTATTTTTTACCTTTTCCTTGCCATAAATCATAAACTCACTATCAAAAGCTTTAGCACGAATCGTAAAATACGCTGCATAATAAGAAAGTGGGTCATGCACCTTATAATAAGCAATACGAAATGCATTTGTTACATACGCTGCCGCATGCGCCTTCGGAAACATATACTTAATCTTTTTACACGAATTAATATACCAATCTGGCACCTCATGTTCACGCATAATCTCCTCATATTCTGCCCATTTTGGCTCTTTTCCAGCCGCCACTTTTCCTTTACGAACCGACTCCATAATCTTAAACGCTGTATTTGGTGGCAACCCTTTATCCATCAAATAAATCATAATATCATCTCTCGTACAAATCGCTTCACTTAAAGTCGCAGTTCCAGTTTGTATCAACTCTTGCGCATTACCAAGCCATACATCCGTACCATGAGAAAGTCCTGACAAACGAATCAATTCTTCAAACGTGGTTGGTTTTGTTTCCAAAAGCATTCCCCTTGAAAATTTTGTTCCGAACTCAGGAATTCCATAACTCCCAACCTCTGAACGAATTTGCTCTGGAGAAACTCCTAAAGCTTTTGTTGAGCTGAAAATTGACATGGTTTCTTTATCATCTAGCGGAACTTTCGTTGGGTCTGTTTGGGTAATATCTTGGAGCATTCGAATCATCGTCGGATCGTCATGGCCAAGAATATCAAGTTTTAACAAGTTTTGGTCAATCGAGTGATAATCAAAATGAGTTGTTACAATATCAGAATTTGGGTCATCCGCTGGATGTTGCACAGGGCAAAATTCGTAAATTTCACGCCCTTTTGGCACAACAATAATTCCACCTGGATGCTGACCTGTCGTTCTTTTAATTCCTGTACAACCGCCAGAAATTCGCAAAACTTCCGCACTTGGAAGTGGCACATGACGTTCTTCATAATAATTTCGAACATAACCAAATGCCGTCTTATCCGCAATTGTTCCAATCGTTCCTGCCTTAAAAGTCGTTCCTTTTCCAAAAATAACTTCTGTGTATTTATGCGCTTTTGCTTGATATTCACCAGAAAAATTCAAGTCAATATCTGGTTCTTTATCTCCATTAAAACCTAAGAATGTTTCAAATGGAATATCCATGCCATCTTTGTCAAGTTTGTGTCCACATTTTGGACAATCTTTATCTGGCAAATCAAATCCATTTTTAAAGCCATAATCTGAAAAATCAGAATATTTACAATTCGGACAACGATAGTGTGCTTTTAACGAATTTACCTCTGTAATACCCGTCATATTTGCCACAAAAGAGGAACCAACCGAACCTCTAGAACCAACAATATAACCATCCTCGTTTGATTTCCAAACCAATTTTTGCGCAATAATATACATCACAGAAAATCCATTTTTGATAATCGAATCAAGCTCTTTGTCAAGTCTGGTCTGCACAATCTCTGGAAGCGGATTGCCATACAATTCGTGAGCTTTGCTATACGCAATATTTCGAATTTCCTCTTCACAACCCGGAATATGCGGTGGACATTTTTCGGCTGAAATTGGACTAATTCTTTCACACATATCTGCCACCAAATTCGTATTTTTCACAACCACTTCGTAGGCTTTGTCATTTCCTAAATAATCAAACTCACGAATCATTTCTTCCGTAGTCCTTAAATACAAAGGAGCTTGCATATCAGCATCTTCGTAACCCTGACCAGCTTGCAAAATGCGTCTGTAAATTTCATCTTGCGGATCCATAAAATGAACATCACAGGTCGCAACAACTAATTTGTTCATCTTTTCGCCAAGTTCCACAATCTTTCGATTAACATTTTTCAATGCTTCCTTATCTGGGACTGTTTCATTTCGAATTAAATATTCGTCATTTCCAATTGGCTGAATTTCTAAATAATCATAATATTCAGCAATCTCTTCAATTTCATCATCTGGCTTTCCTTCTAACACAGCACGATATAACTCTCCAGCTTCACACGCACTGCCCAAAATCAAACCTTCTCGATGTTTATCTAAAACACTTTTCAAAATACGTGGTTTTTTATAAAAATAATCCAAATGCGAATACGAAATCAATTTATACAAATTTTTTAATCCCACATAATCCTTCGCCAAAATAATCATATGATAAGGACGCAAAGATTTGAAATCAGCTTGAAATTTCTGGTCAAAATCATCAATTTGCATGATCTCTTTTTCTTTCGCAATTTCAATCATTTTATTAAAAACGCCAACCAAAGTTTTAACATCATCCAAAGCACGATGTGCCACCTCCACTTTGATGCCAAGTTTATCTGCTAAAATTCCCAATTTAAACTTCTTAAAATCAGGAAACATCGCTCTTGCCAATGGTAGCGTATCAATATAAGTATAGTCAAAATCGTAGCCACATTTCTCAAAATTGTGTTTTAAAAATCCCATATCGAATTTGGCATTATGCGCTACTAAAACAGAATCGCCCATAAATTCAATCATTTTTGGAATGACCTTATCAATGGTTTCTGCATCTTTTACCATATCATCTGTGATATTGGTAATCTCTACAACCTTTGGAGGAATTGGTTTTTGTGGATTGACAAAACATTCAAATTCGTCAATCACCTCTCCATTTTTCATTTTGATAATTCCAACTTCAGTAATTTTCTCGGTAACAGGAGAAATTCCTGTTGTTTCTAAATCTAACACACAATACTCTGTATCAATTGGCTGACCTTTACTTTTGAATACAGTATGTTCTTTATCCCTCACAAAATAAGCTTCCACACCATAAATTACTTTTAACTTACTTCCTGCCTCCACAAAATGATGGGCATCTGGAAAAGCTTGTACCACACCGTGGTCTGTAATAGCAATGGAATTCCAGCCCCATTCTTCTGCACGTTTTAACAAATCTTTGCATGCCGTAACAGCATCCATTTGACTCATTTTCGTATGCATATGTAACTCGACTCTTTTTTCTGTAGCATTGTCCATGCGCTTTTGTTTTTTGCGTCCAACTGTTTCAATAATGGTATTTGCCATAACCCCAATTTCTTTGGCAAATGGGTCATATTTGGCAACACCGTCTACTTTCAAGCCTTTCGCATTTTTTACTCGTTTCTCAATTTTTTTGAATTCTTCATTTTTGATGAAAGCTTTACAAGTCATGGTGCTACTTCCGTCATATAAGTCAAACATCAAAATCGTTTTTTCATTTTTGATTTCACGTGAATCAATTCTGACAACTTCACCATCCAAACAAACCTTATCTGAGTCAACAGATATATCTGCAATTTTAGTCGGGTCACTTTTGATGTTCATACTTCTTCCATAAATTAATGGTGTTTCTTCTTCTGGTTCCTCTCCCGAAATTGCTGCTTCTATTTCCTTTTCTTGTGCTTTCAAACTTTCCTCATGTTGACGTTCTAAACTTTGGCGATTGGCTTCTTCTTGCAATTGTTTCACAAATTCTTGTTCTTGCTTCTTAACACTTTCTTCAAATTTCTCTCTATAATTCTCCTCTAATTTCTCCACAAAATTTACTTTATAATTTTGGCTATAAAGATTCAATAACAGATGTTCCAAACCTTTGTCAAATTTCTTAGATAATAAAAAATCAGCTCCTTTGGTTCCCAAACTCACAATCAATTCTTTTTCCTTAATTTCAATCTGACTGCCATTTAAAATAGCTCTACTAAATGGTTCTTTTTTGGCAATATAATTGACAATATTTTGCCACTCTTTTTCAATGTTTTGCTCCATTTCTACGTTTTGATACTCAATATCAACCATCACTTTTGCCACTTTAAAACGTTTTATTACGTAATTTTCAAAGCTTTCCATATCTGCCAACGCAATTGGTTTTGAAGATAAAATGCTAATTTGCAATTTGTTCGTTTTTTTATACAAATTAACATTCTTAATTTCAGCATCGATTAAATGATTATCCACTGTATAATCTGAAAAAACATCTTTTATGTATTTTGCCATGATTTAAGTTTTAAACATCCTTTCTTTTATATTTTAAACGCTCTTTCCTCCATCTACAAGGTAAATTGCACCTGTTGTCCATAATGACTTATCTGACAACAAAAATTTTATGGTTGGAGCAATATCTTTTTTAGCATCTCCAATTCTTCCTAATGGATATAATTTCTTTTTATCCTCTGACCATTTATCATATCCTTCTTGTGTATAATCTCCACTAGCTACATAAATATTGGTATAAACTGCTGCTGGATTGACGCTATTAACTCTTATATTATATTTTCCAAGTTCTTGTCCCATATACTTTGTTAGCATATCAACACCCGCTTTACTTGCACAATAAGCAATGGAGCCTCCTGCTCTTTCAGAAGACATAGATGAAATATTAACTACGGATGGATTATTTCCTTTTTTCAATAATGGCAATAACGTCTTCGTTAATAAAAAGATTCCTGTTAAATTTATATTAATTGAATTATTCCATTCTTCTAAAGTTTGCTCTTCCATTCCACCTAATTTTATAATTCCAGCAGAATTCACTAAACCATCTAACCTTTGATATTGAGCTTCAATCTCATCAAAAATTCTTTCACAATCTTCCTTACTGCTAATATCTCCTTGTAAAAATGTAACTTTACTAAAGTTTTCACCCAACTTTTCTTTTGCTAAAGATAAATTTTTATCTCCTCTTGAAAGAGAAATAATTTCATAACTGCCCTGCTCTAACAAATATTCTATTGTTCCAAATCCAATTCCACTTGTACCACCAGTTATAAGAATTACTTTACTTTTCTTTTCTTTATTTATCATCTTTTTTTCACTCCTAAAAAATATACTTCAATATCTCCCCAAATTCCTGATATCCCGACTTTTCATTAAAATGTCCTGCATCATTCACTAAAACTTTTTCTGCATCAATACATTTTGCAAACTTTTCTGCTTCTGTTTGGGGAACATATGGGTCATCATTTGAATACATACAAACTTTATCAAAACTGGCTTTCTTCAATCCTTCTAATTCTTCATCTGATATATAAAAAGAATCATAAAGGGAATTATCTTCCTCGAATTTTATATTGTTAAACCCTGCAACTGTTACAAGCTTTTTAATTTTGATAGAATGTTCTATCAAAAATTTAGCTATAAAAATTCCACCAAGACTATGTGTTATAAAAATTGTATTTTCTGTTATACAACCAATTTTCAAATATGCCTCTAAAATTCTGCTCCAACTTTCATAATCCTGTTTAGCAAAAGAGGGAAAATTGGGCACAATACAATTTAGTTTTCTTTTTGCCAATTGGTTCTTCAACCACGGAAACCAATTTTTATACGGATTTCCATATGAACCATGAATTAAAAAATAATTCTCCATAACCTTCTCCCAACTTAGTCCCTCGTACTATTAATAATATCTCTTATCTTATTAAAAGTTTCCTCAATATCAGGAATATCATTAATCGTAACACCTGCTAGAAAACCTTTTGTGTAAAAACGAATATCACCTATTTTGCACATTTTTTGTGAACGCGTTTGGAAATATGCCATATCTTTAATATCATTGTATAAAACCATTTCCTCACGATTCACAAGGGGATATTTTGCTATATATTTGAATTTCGTTTCATAAAATATCGTTTTGGTTCCCATGGCACGTTTTTTATTAAAGAACATCCACAAACCAAAAATTATCACACACAATACCGTTATTAAAATACCAATAAACGTAGTATATGCGCTCAATCCAGCCAATGCAACAATAATCAATAATAATATAATTTCGCCATTTTTTAATAAATTAAACTTTGGAGAATACTTTCTATTCACCCTAAGAAGTTCCTCTTCTTGAATTGTTTCCAATTTTTCTTTCTCTTTATATTCATGATAACAATTTCTGCAAATATCGCCCTCTTTTTTCAACTTTGCGCCACATATTTTACACCTCATTTTCTTTTCCTCCTTTGTAAAATTTAAAATAGCCTTACTACATCATTAAACGATACATACAATGATAGTAAAATCAAAAATGTAAACCCTAACGTTTGAATTTTTAATTCTGTTTCTTCTGCTATTTTCTTCTTTCTGATTGCCTCTACCAAAAGTAAAACCATTCTTCCACCATCTAAAGCTGGAATTGGCAATAAATTTGTAATTCCTAAAGATAATGAAACCACTGCCAACAAATATACAAAGTCATAAACACCGCTGGTTTGAACTACCATTTCTGATATTCCCACTGGTCCTGTCATCTGGTTGAGTTGCACATTGCCAGTCAACAACATTATCAATCCGTCTTTTGTAGCACTTAAAAACTCTACTGTTTCCCAAAAACCATAATAGATATTATTGGTTAAATTTTTCTCTGCTTGTTCTACTTCTATTCCCAGAATATAGCCTGTTACATTCCCATATTCTACAGAAATCGGAGTAACTTCCAAATCAATTTTTTCACCATTTCTTTCAACTTGTAGTGCCAAATTTTCGCCATTTGAGCTTTGTAAAATATGACTCATATCAGATTTGATTCTTATTTTTTCGCCATTTATGCTAGTGATTCTATCACCAGCTTGTAATACCGTATCTTCTGTCATATATTCTGGCATAACTTGTTTCACAACAGTCGAACGATTGACTCCACTACAAGACATCAAAGCAAAATAAATTACTAACGCAAAAATAATATTAACAACTGCTCCTGCCACCACAATTGCCATTCTCTTCCAAACTTTGGCTTCACTAAAGGAACCTTGCTCTTTTACCTGTTCTGTTTCGCCCAACATATCCACATAGCCACCAAATGGAATGGCTCGTATAGAATATTTCGTTTCTGTTCCTTGCTTTGAAAAAATTTTGGGTCCAAATCCAATCGAAAATTCTCTTACTTTCACTTTACACAATTTTGCCACCGTAAAATGTCCGCCCTCATGAATAAAAACCAAGAATCCTAATAAAAATATAACTTTTATCGCTCCAATAATAAATCCCAAGTTTTACCTCCTAATCATAAAAACATTGTCAATAAAAAATATGCAAATGGTGCAATAAACATGACACTATCAATCCTATCTAGCATACCACCATGACCTGGAAATAATTCGCTAAAATCTTTAACTGCAAAATATCTCTTAATCACAGAGGCTGAAAAGTCCCCAATTTGCCCCACTAAACTCAAAATTGCACTTAACACTGCAATTACAATATAATTAATCTCTGTATCAAAATATTGATTCATCACAAAACTACAAATTAGTGAAAACACCATTGCTCCTATCATTCCGCCAATACATCCTTCAACCGTTTTGTTAGGACTAACTTTGCTAAACTTGTGTTTTCCAAAATTTTTTCCTATCCAATACGCAAAAGCATCCGAACCCCAAGCAGAAAAGATAACAAACCAAATTAAAAATTTCCCTGACATTTTTCCTGTCACACCATACAAAAGTGGTAAAAATCCCAAAAATCCAATTACATACAAAATCCCAACAAATGTAAAGCTCGCATCTTTAAACGTTATTTTTAAATCGCTTATAATAACTGTTAAAAATAACAAAAACAACAAAATCGGCACGCCCAATGTCATTACTGCGTTTAATACTTCCTTTGGAACTACATGCATAAAAGCAATCAAAATAGCACTTGCATAACCAACCCACGAAATAAATTTTGCTTCTCCCTGGACACATTTTGCATATTCATACATTGCAACCACCGCAATGATAGCAATCACCGCATCCATTATATATACATTTCCCAATATTATTAATAACACTACTAATGGTAAGCCAATCATTGCTGTCACAATTCTCTTCATATTCATAACTCTCTTTCCTTTTCTGCTTGTATTTTTTAAATATGGCAAAATTTTCTGTATGCCTTACAGTTTATTTTGCCCCAAATTTTCTATTTCGACTTTGATATTCCTGAATTGCAAAATCCAAATCTGCTTCTTTAAAATCTGGCCAATATTTGTCAATAAACAAAAATTCCGTATAGACCATTTGCCACATTAAAAAACCACTTGTACGAATTTCTCCACTCGTACGAATCATTAAATCGGGTTCTGGCATGTTGGCTGTATAAAGATGCTTTTCTATTATCATTTCATTAATGGCATCTACTGAAATTTCACCATTTTTTACTTCTGTAGCAATTTCCTTTATTGCCTTAACAATTTCGGCTCTACCGCCATAGTTAAAAGCAATATTCAAAATAAGTCCTGTATTATGAATGGTTCTATTTACACAATCTTTGATTGATTTTTGTAATTCATCTGATAATTTCGTTAAATCACCTATTACATTAATCTTTATATTTTCCAAATCCGCTTTTTTCGTAAAATCAACAATATAATTTCGCAACAATTCCATTAAATTATTGACTTCTTCTTCACTTCTATTCCAGTTTTCGGTTGAAAACGCGTATACCGTTACATATTGTATTCCAATTTTGTTAGCATATCTAGTAATCCTTTCCAATGCGTCTGCGCCAGCTTTATGACCTAACTTTACTGGCATTCTTCTTTTTCGTGCCCATCTTCGATTTCCATCCATTATAATAGCAATATGCTGTGGTAATTTTTCGTTATTCATTTTTTCTTTTCCTTTCGAATTTGGTTCCTTCATTTTTCAGATTAGACACGGTATTTTCCCGTGTCTTCGTCATTATATATTCATAATCTCTTTTTCTTTATTTTCTAGCATCTTGTCAATCTCCGCAATGAATTTATCCGTCAATTTCTGAACATCATCTTCTAATTTTGTTCTTTCATCCTCTGTAATATCACCATTTTTCAAATCCGCTTTAACCTTCTCCATCCCATCTCGACGAATATTACGAACACTAACCTTCGATTCCTCCGCCATTTTCTTAATATCTTTCACCAATTCTTTTCTTCTTTCCTCTGTCAATTCTGGGAAATTCAAACGAATCACTTTTCCATCATTATTTGGATTTAACCCAATATCAGAAGCAAGAATTGCCTTTTCAATATCTTTCAAAGTATTCATATCCCAAGGCTGAATCACAATCATTCTCGCCTCTGGCACAGAAATTCCAGCCATTTGACTAATCGGCGTTGGCACACCATAATATTCCACATTCACCTTATTCAAAATTGCTGGATTCGCACGACCAGCACGCACTTCTGCAAAATTTTCTCCTAATCGCTCCACTGTTTTTTGCATCTTCTCTTCTAATTCTTTCATAACACTTTCCTTTCTATTTTCATCATTTCGAACACAATTCTATGTGTTCCTATTCTATTTTACAATCGTTCCAATTTTTTCCCCTTGCAAAATCTTCACAATATTTTCTGGCTCACTAATCGCAAACACTTGCAATGGTATATTGTTATCCCTACAAAGCGAAGTTGCTGTCGCATCCATCACCTTTAAATCCTGATTTAAAATATCCATATAAGAAATTTCATCATACTTGACAGCAGACGAATCCGTCTTTGGATCAGCCGAATACACACCATCAATTGTCTTAGCAAGCAATATCACTTCCGAATCAGTTTCTGCCGCTCTTAATGCTGCTGCTGTATCGGTTGAAAAAAATGGATTTCCAGTTCCACACGCAAAAATAACCACTCTTCCCTTCGATAAATGTTTCGCAGCCTTTCTTTTAATATATGGTTCTGCAACCTGTCTCATTTCAATTGCCGTTTGTAAACGAGTATGAATTCCTCTTGCTTCTAAGGCATCTTGTAAAGCCAATCCATTAATCGCAGTCGCAAGCATTCCCATATAATCTGCCGTTGTTCGAACCATTTTATGCCCATTTCTAGCACCTCGCCAGAAATTTCCACCTCCAACAACAATCGACATCTGAACTCCCATATCCAAGACTATCTTTATTTGGTCACAAATTGCCCCCACAACATCTGGGTCAATTCCATGCCCAACATCTCCCGACATAGCCTCTCCACTTAGCTTTAGTAACACTCTCTTATAAGCTAACATATCCAATTCTCCTTTTATTCTATTTTAACTTTTACTATTGTATCACAAATTCGAAATTTTTCCATACTTTTTTAGAAAATTTTTCACAAAATTAAAAGGAACTACAAAATTATTTTATACTTCCTTTTCATTAATATAAATTTCAACTTTCTCTATCAATAATCTAGCCGTTTCAATTTGTCTTTCACATTCCTCTTTTGTTACAATATAAAAATCTACATAATCACTCTTTTCTCTAAAAAATCTAGCCTCACTTACTCTCTTTCCTATTTCTTTTGGAAAAACATTCGTATTAATATATTCTTTATTAAAATAAGCAATCACAGAAGAATGTTTTTTAAAATCAATCTGTTCTAATGCTAATATTGCTTTAATCGCATGAAAAATTGCATAATATGCCCTATTACTAGCTCCTTTAAATTTGTTTATTTGAAAAAGTACTTCTGCTTCTTCTAGATTTTCTTTTGCTTGTTCTAATCTATATTTTACTAATGTTTCGATTTCTTCTTTATTCACTTATCAAAACCCCTTCTTCTTTTACATTTTTATAAAAGGTTATATAATTAATTCTACTATTATAGTCATCCACATTTTCAATCATAGGAGATAACAAAATATCATATTTCAAATCTAAATCATAACTATAATCAAGTACACGCTTTTCTAATTTTTTTATCTCATCAGCATCTGCATCCACTAAAATCATAATATCAATATCACTAATTTCCTCATCTTGCTTTTGCTCTCCTCTAGCATAGGAACCATATAATATAACTTGTTTTAAATCAGCACCTATTATTTCATTCAAGCCTGCAACATACTCCTCTAGAATATTTTTTATTCTACTTAGCATATTTTTATTCCCTTCATAATTTTTTATTATTATATCACAAATTCCAAATTTTTCCATACTTTTTTAGAAAATTTTTCACAAAATTCATTTTCTAGTTCTATTTCCAATTTCACTTGCATATATATCTATAGAATGGAGGAAACTATGCGATTTATTGTCATATCAATCAAAAAATATTTCTTTACCGTATTATTCTTATTATTTACCTTAACCCTAATCTTATTTTCAAGCACCAATTTGTCAGCCGCTCAAAATGGACTCAAACTTTGGGCAAATTCCGTACTTCCAACCTTATTTCCTTTCTTCATCGCAACCGAACTACTCTGCCGAACAAACTTTGTCCAAATTCTTGGCAAATTCCTTAATAAATTCATGAAACCAGTTTTCAACGTACCAGGAGAAAGCGCCATTGCCATTATCATGGGAATTATCAGTGGTTATCCTGTTGGAGCAAAAGTCGTATGTAATTTATACGATAACAAAATCTGTTCCAAATCCGAAGCCGAACGATTGCTTGCCTTCACCAACAATTCTGGTCCTATCTTTATTCTTGGTTCTGTTGGAGTTTCCCTTTTAGGAAATGTAGAACTCGGAAAAATCCTATTAATTAGTCACATCCTCTCTTCCTTCATCGTCGGATTTATTTTTCGATTTTGGAAGCGAGACCAAGTCGACCTTACTTTTCGCAATTACAAATCAGAAAGCAAAGAACTCATTCGTGTTTCTAACTTAGGAGAAATTTTAGGTGATGCCATCAAAAAATCCATTTCTACTATTTTATTAATTGGCGGATTTGTTGTATTATTTTCTGTCGTTGTATCGATTTTGTCAAGTCTTGAAATTTTAACAAATCTTGCTTATTTTCTAGCAAAATTCGGTATCCCTTATGACCTTTCACTTAGTATCCTAACAGGCATCATTGAACTCACCAACGGAATCCAAGTTGCCAGCACTGCTTATCTTGCATTTCCAGTCCCTTGCCTTTTAACTTGTAGTTTCCTATTAGGCTTTGGAGGACTTTCCGTACTGTTACAAGTTTTTTCGATTATCGCTAAATCAAAGCTTTCTATCAAATCTTATTTCTATGGAAAAACTTTACAAGGAATTCTATCCGTATTTTTAACACTACTATTAATCTAAAAAGGAGTGAATTTAACTTCACTCCCTTTTTATTAATGTTCTATTCCTGCTCCTCCTATTACTCTTCTTCCACGTGCCCCCATCCCAATTTGAGTTTGCTCTTTTTTAGCTACTTCAAAAGGATTCTGCTTTTGCGTAGAAAGTTTTTCTTCTGTCATCGTTCCATTTTTTGCGATTGAATAAGTTTTACCAGTTACATCCGTAACCATTCCTCGCGTCTCTAAAGTTACCAACTTTCCAGTTAACTTCAACTCTGCTATAATATATCTACTTGGCAAATCTGTAAATTTACGACCTCCATGTTCAATAACTGGATTCTCCTTTACCAATTTTTTTACCTCTCTTTTTAGTTTTACTCTTTCTTCAGAATTCATTGCTTTTTTGTCCTGCTTGTTCCCTCCTTCTTTCTTTTCTGGACCTTTTTCATTTTCTCCTTGCAATATTGTTCTGGCTATCATTTTTGCAACCTCTGGATCCATAATCCTTTTTGCCATAAGCTCTATATCTTTTTCTTTTCTCAGTTTATCTGAAAGTGAATCCATTTCGTCTGCTTTTGTTGTTCCCTCTTCTGATTTCTTAGGCTCATCCTGCTTTCCTGTCTCTTTTTGAGCTAGCCCTGTTTCAGCCACAGTTTCCTCTTCTTTTATTTCAGCTGAAATTAATTGCTCAGCTTCTGTATCTACTTTGCCAGGAATAACATCTATTTCTGCTTCTTCAGGAATAAATTCCGTTTCTGCTTTGTCAGAAACAACTCCCGTTTCTGTTTCCTCTAGATTTTCATATTTTCTTTCTGATCTTGAACTTCTCCAATCAGATATTTTATCACTAAACGTTTGAAACCACCCTTTTTTCGTCTCTTGTTTTGGTAAATCCTCACCCAATAACGCCGCCATTTCTTCTGGTGTTATTTCTGGTCTTGTATAAGATTGAAACTTAACTCCTTTATTTGTCTCTAAGTCTATATTTAGTTGTTTCAATTCCTCTTCAAAACTAGGATCTTCTGACTCCACTTCAGCCTCTTCCTCAATTGTATTTCCTAACTCTTCAGCTTTCTGCTTTAAAAAACAATATCTCTCATATAATTCTGAAGTCCCTTCACCCTTATTTATTTTTTCCAATATTTCTTCATATTCGCTTAGGATTCCTTCAATGGTATCTGGTATCGGTTTTGCTTCTGTTTTAGTTACTTCTTCCTTCTTTTCTTCTTCGACTCCTTGTTGTTCTACTGCTTCTGCACTTGAATCTTCGCGATATTTTTCTGCATTTTCCATGCCTAATAAAACAGCCATCTTATGTCTAATTTCATTCTTTTTGTCTAAATCAGCTGTTATTATCAACGCTTTTTTTAATCTTGCAAATTCATCTATTTCATAATCTTCTAATTGGGAATTGGTGCCATACATGATATCTTCATTTTCGATTCCTACATAATTAAATCCCATCTTAATTCCTCCTAATTAAAATTATATTTCCAATTAATTACATTATACCATATTTCCAACAATTATGCAACCTTTTTATGTAAAATTAATGCTTTAATTACTAATTTTCCCAACTTTTCAAAAAACCAGAAGCAAACTTTACTTCTGGTTTTCTAATTTCTATCTACTTCTTTCTTTTTCCCTTATCTCTTTAACAGTCTTAGAAACATCTTTGGAAATTTCCTCAACTTGCTTTTCACATTGCTTTTTCTCTTCTTCTGAAAGTACTTGGAATGGATCTTTTTCAGTTGTTTTTGCTTCTGATTCTGCTTTCGAAGCACTTTCTTCTTGCTTTGTTTCTATCAATTCATCTTCTCCTAAATCCTCTACAGAAAAAATCTTCTCCATAAATTTCCCTACATTTTTCTTCCAATTTGAAAATTTATCTCTCCAAGAATTAACACCTTTTTTCTTACTTGATTTGCCTGCTGAGTCTGGATTTTTCTTTGTTTGAGTACCTTTAGAGTCCTGATTTTCTTCTAAAGTATATCCCAAATCTTTTGCTTTCTGTTTTAAATTCAAAAATCTCTCATATAATTTATCATCTGCTTTTCCTTCTGTTATTCTATCAAGCATTTGTTCATATTCTGATTTAATTTCTTCAATTGTTTCTGGAATTGGTTTCTCTAAATGCTCTTGTGTTGGTTTTTCCTCAACTGTTTCGTCTTCTTTCTCATCTGTTTTTGTAGTACTTGAATCTTGAGAAAACGTTATATCTTTTTCTTTTCCTAACATTACAGCCATTTCATATCTAATCGAATCTTTTTTCTTTGCATCTGTTGTGATAGCTAAATCTTTTTTTAATTCTTCAAATTTCACTACTTCCCAGTCGCTTAATTGGTAGTTTATACTATGTATATATTCATTTTCAATTCCTTCATAACTTACTTTCTGTCTTTTGGATTGATTTGCTCCTGGTTTCTCATCTTTCTTTGTATCTGCATCTTTGCTTCCTGGATTCTTAGCTTCTGGTTTCTGTCCTTTGCTTCCATTTGCTCCTGGTTTCTTATCTTTCTTTTCTTTTTTATTTTTCTCATCTTTCTTTTTTTGTTCTATATAATCAAGATACTCTTGATACGATTCTGGCTCTTTTTTCTTCCATTCTTCCATTATTCTTCTTTTTTCCGCTTTTACTTCCTTAAATGGTTTTTCTTTTTTTCTTAGTGCGCTCTCTTCTGCATTTAACTTATCTGTCCAATCTCTCCACTTACTATAATTCATTTTTCCCATAGCATTCCTCCTATTTAAAATTATACTCTCTACTTTGATTATAACACATTTTTTCCAATTTGGCAATTATTTTATGTAAATTTTTGGTATTTTTTCTAAAAAATAGCCTTTTACAATGATTTTCTTATTAAAAAAAGCCAATAATGTATTAAATTTACATTATTGGCTTTCAGACTATCTTTCACCCATATCAAAACCGTCTTCGTATATCAATCTCTTCTTCTACAAACATTGAGTCTTCTCCTCTGTTTTCCATTGGAACTTTTTCGCTTCTTTGAGACTCTTTCTTAGCCCCCTCAGCAAACATTCCCTCTTTTTGGGCATGATTGACTTCTCTAACAGGTGTCTCCTTAGCTGACGGAGTTTCACTTACTACTTGTGAATTTGTATTTTGTTGCGTTTGACTTGCAAATTCCATTGTTGATTTTGAATCTTTTGATTGTGATTGTTTCTTTTGTTTTTGTTGTGATTCTTGCACTTTTGTTGGATTTTCTTGTTTCATTTCATTTTGTTGCACTTTCGTCAAATCTTTGATATTCATCCAACCACAGCCATATTGTACATCGCCATCCCAAATTCTACCATCACTGGTTTTAGCTGTTCCATTATCATTATATATATAAATTGGTGATGGATTTCCTTTTTCATTGGTTTCAACTACCATTCTTCCATCCATTTCCATTGCTTTGTCAACATGAGCCATCATAGAAGCTTCTGGATTGCTTTGTGCCATCTCGTATAATTCATCCGCAGAATATTTATCTGTTGAATAAATTTGGTCACCAATTACAACCGCTAATTTATTAACACCATATTTTTGGTTTATATCTGTAATGACACCATCTGCTTGCTTAGCATCTGAACTATTAAATGTTTGAGAATATTGTTCCATTGTTGCACAATCTCCTGGATAGATTCTATCTGTTTGTTCTTGCTTGTCTTGTGCTGGTGTGTTTTTATCTTGCTTTTTGTCTTGTGTTTTATCTTCTGTTTTGACGGTCGGATTATGATCTGGTTTTTCTGTACTTTCTGTATTTTCTTTACCAACATTAAGTTCCGTTTCTGTTGATGTTGGTTCTTTTGGTACATCTTTTCCTGGTCCTAATTTAGAAATTGCTCCACCAGTAAGCAATGCGCCAATTGTTCCTACCAAAGCTACCCATTTCCTTCGATTACTTTTTACCTCTGCTAAATCCATATGTTTTGGATCATGATGTCTTAAGATTTTATCTGCCTTGCGTGATGCCCAAAGATTTTTTAGAGAAAATTTTTCTACATCTTCTGGTCTTTGATTTTTTCTTCTTGGATGCCAACCGATATCAACTGTAACTTTTCCTGGCATTTCAACATTTTCTAATTCTTTTCTTGCTTCCAAATTTTTCTCTCTTGCAATAACTGCTTTTACATACATTTCAGCAGCAGATTTTCCATATTTCGTATTTTGTGGATCAACAGCTCTTTCCCACTCTAAATAAGCATTGTAAATCGTTGGATCCACATTTTCTAAATATCGTTTGTCTTCATCTGAGATTCCTTCATTTTCTTGTATCGTTTTAATACAGTTTTCTTGTCCCTCTTTTGAATAATCCCATGCATCCATATAAGTTACAAATGGATGTATTTTATCTCCATTTTGAATTAAAATTGCTTCACCTGTTTTTTTGTTAATCTTTAAATCTAGTTGTGGAAATTTCTCAACTGGTAGCTGAGGCTCTACTACTGCTGGCGGTTGAAAACCACCTTCAGCATAGCCACTTCCTGTTGGCACTGGAGGCTGAAATTCTTCATTTTTATTTTCTTCCTGTGCTTGTGGCTCTTCGTTTTCTTTTACTTTCAAAATATCTTTCCATTCTGCTACAATGTCACTTAACTTTGTTAAACGACTACTTTCTTCCATTGTTGCACCATCACCTCTAGCAGAAACTTCTCTCCAGATATCTTTTACTTCTTGCTCATAATCGTAAATCATGCTGTTTATATCTTCTACTGGAATAAATTCTGATTTAGGATATTTTTTTAGCCATTCTTCCAAGTTTCCTACAACATTGTTAATTCTCTCATATTCTCTATTATCTTTATTAGAAATTACACTTTCACCCTCTGCATAGTTGTTGTTTTCCCACATTTCTTTTTGCTGAGCTTTATATTTTTCAATTCTAGCTCTGATTTCGTCTTTTGGGATTCCTTCTGTTATAATTGGCTCTTCTGGTTTAGAAGGTTCTGATTGTGCTGTAGCTGGATCCTTTTTTTGTGGTTCTGGCTGTTTCGTAGTAGTTTTTTGGTCTTTTGGCAATTTTCTCGTTGTTGCTACTTCATTTCTTTTTTGATAAAGTGCATCTCTTTCTTCTATGATATCTTTTACTTCTTTTGAATCATCTGTATAACCTTCGTTACGTTTTATTGCTAAATCTAATTCTTTTTCCTCAATCTCTTTCTCAATTCTTTTTAATTCTTCTTCCATACACAATCCTCCATTTTCTCATTAATGCGTATAATTATTCTTAATTTAATTATACGTATAATGTCTTATTTCGTCAATAAATGTTACATAAAAAAAATATTTGTTACCAAAATGTAATATTTTACACAGTATATATTAATTATAACATAAAATGACAAAAAAGTCAAGTATTATGTAAATTGTTATATTCTTTTATGATTTCCAAAGCTTGATTTGAAAGCATTTCATAACGTTGCATTTTGTCTTTGATTTTTTGTTCTAAATTAGGAAGAATGCCAAAATTGGCGTTCATTGGTTGAAACTTGTCATTTGGCGTTGAAATATAATCTGCAAGAGCCCCAATCATGGTTTTTGTAGGATAGCTTATTTTTTGTTCCGAACAACAGTTTATCCCAGCAACCAACCCAGAAGAAATTGACTCCACATAACCTTCAACTCCTGTAATTTGACCTGCAAAATAGATTCTGTTATCTTGCTTGAATTGATAAGTAGCATCCAACAATTGCGTAGAATCAATATACGTATTACGATGCATAACTCCATATTTCATAAAACTCGCTTTTTCTAAACCTGGAATCATCGAAAATACGCGCTTTTGTTCACCAAATTTCAAGTTAGTTTGAAAGCCAACTAAATTAAATAATGTTCCCTCTTTATTATCTTGACGCAATTGAACAATGGCATAAGGTCTTTTTCCAGTTCGTGGGTCAATGAATCCAACTGGCTTCATTGGACCAAATCTTAAAGTATCTTCTCCGCGTTTAGCCATGATTTCAATTGGCATACAGCCTTCAAAAATTTCTCTTTTCTCAAATTCATGCAAAGTCACTACTTCTGCCTGAATCAATTCCTGATAAAACCTAAAATATTCTTCTTCATTTAGAGGAAGATTAATGTAGGCATCGTCGCCTTTTCCGTATCGATCTCCCCAAAAAGCAATTTCCATATTGATTGAAGATTTTTCAACAATTGGTGCTGCTGCATCATAAAAATGCAAATCATGCTCGCCAATCATTTGACAAATACTTTCTGAAAGTGCTTCTGAAGTTAGCGGACCTGTTGCTATAATTATTTTGCCTTCCTTTGGAACTTCTACTATTTCCTTTCGAATTAGTTCAATGTTTTCATTTGATTCAATCTTTTCTGTTACTAATTTTGAGAATCTTTCTCTATCTACTGCTAAAGCTTGACCTGCTGGAACTGCCACTTGGTCGGCTATTGGAATAAGTTCACTTCCTAAAATTCTCAATTCTTCTTTTAGCAAACCACATGCATTTGTCAAACGATTTGATTTGAAAGAATTGCTACAAACAATTTCTGCTAAATCCTTATTGGCATGAGCTGGAGAAAATTTTCGTGGTTTCATTTCATATAATTTTACTTTTTTTCCTCTTTTGGCAATTTGTAATGCTGCCTCACATCCAGCAAGACCAGCACCGATAATGATAATTGGATTCATTGAATTTCCTTTCTTTTTTGTTTTTTATTTATTATATGGTTTTATTTTCTTCCTGTCAATGTCTGAAATTTAAATAGAAAATCAAAATATCAGCTTTTATATGACCTTTTTTCGAGATTTTTCATAAAAAAAGGATGCCCCCTAAGGTTCATCCTTTTTCATTTTATTTAAGCAATTTCTTTTTGATAAATACAATTCCTCCAGCTACTATCGCCAATCCTGCTGTTATACTTGCTGCCACTTGTAATCTCCATACTAATATGCTACTACCAAATGGTGGCGACAATGTAATAACTTCTGTTGCACTAGTATCTCTCTCATACGTCTTGTTATGGTTTAATAAATCTGGATTCAATGGATCAGATTCATTTTTTATTTCTGCTGGGTTTTGGTTACCTGCAATCGTTAATTCGTCACGTCGACCAACTTTGTTGTTGTATCGGATAATTTCTGCGATGTTGTCAATTTGTAAATCATCTGCGTCACCGCTGACATATTTACTTACTGTCAACCACATACAAGTTTCATATTTTCCTTCTCCATTCGCATTTTGAGGAACCAAGTCAACAATGAAGTCTGCATTATTGATTTCACTGCTTGAATCATTTTCATCAACACTTACTGCTAAGTTTGTTCTTTTATCTGTTGTATAACTAATTCCGTCTTTGTCTAAAATACGTTCTCCGTCAATAATTGCATCGTCAATATGTGGTTTTAATACCTCTACTGTTGTCGCACTCCAGCTCATGTTCTTCGTTTTGTTGTCATCGCCTCTAAATTCAACATCATTGTCAATGTAATCTACGAGTTGTCTTACTCTTGAAGAAACGACATAGTCTTCATCTGGATTGCCATTGTCATCATAGTCAAATAATTTTTTATCTTCACCATAATAGTAAATTGTTCCTACATATTTTCCGTATTTTGTTTGATTTTCTAACGTTCCATCTGAGTTTCGAACGAACTTTGTAAGTTGCTTGTTTAACTCATCTCTGGCTGTTTCAAATTGCGTTGTGTCATTTTCATAAAGCATGGTGTGTAATTTACCTGTTCTGTCAACTTCACCAGTATTTAATACAGTGAATTTGTATTTTACAGTAATCGTTGTTCCTTCTAAAATGCTAGAGTCAACATTGATGTATCGGAATCCTAAATTCGTTGCCTCATCTCTGTTTAAAGCTTGTAAATTATCGATTCCATATGAGTTCTCTCTATCTAACTCTACTTTTGCTTTGAAATTGCCATTTTCCTCGAAGTCTTCATAAGAAATTTTATATTTGGCATCCATAATATTATTTCCATCAGATGTTGTTATAATGATTTCTTCGATTTGTTTATCAAGCGTTAATTGAGTGATTGGTCTTTCTTCTAAACCAAAGTTGATATTTTTAACTTTATACTCATAGTTAGTATTATTCCAACCATCATAATATTTGTCGGAAAGCTCAATATTAATGTCTAGTCTTGGGGTATCTGCCCACATATTATAGTTTTCGAATAACGCTTTATCATAGTTAAACATAAGCGTAGATTTTTCATTGTTAATTTCTCTTGAGTTTTCTACTACTTGAAGTCTTCTTGCTTCGCTGTCAATAGCTGTATTTCTAACATTATTGTAATCGTTTATTGTGTCAATATCTAAATAACTGTCTGCTTGTATCGTTTGATTATTTTTTAAATCAGCATTGAACTTAGATGATTTGTAGTCCTGACCATTATAGAATTCTGCAGTTGAATAGTTTTGTGATTTTATTCTATAGTTTGGATACGTTAAGTCACCACTGTAAGGTCTAGTATCACCATATCCAAATCTTACAACATAATCACCTGCTATAACGTCATTAAACGAATATTTTCCTCCGTCCTTTGTTTCTAGTGTTGTATCTAATCCAATAACTTTTTCCATCGAATAGTTATTTAAACATGGCAATAGTTCATTTGTTGGCCAAATGTAATCATATTCTTGATAAGTTCCATCTGTCTTTTTAACCGAAACTTTTTGAACTAACTCTGTTGTCAATCCGTCAATTGGCTTTTCATCATCTCCATTTTTTACAGCATTACCAATTTTTTGATTATATCCTGAATTTTCTATATTTTCATTTTGACTATTATCTTCCCAAACAACACCTTCAATGGTTCTTTCTGCGTTCTGCTCGATTAGTTTCAATTGGATTCTTGGTGCTGAAAAAGTATCATCTTCGTACCAAGGTTTTTGATTGTAAGCAGAAATGTTTACGTTACCTGGTGCAGAATCTCGGTCGATTCTTCCAGCATTTTCTCCTGTTTCCTTTTCAAATGTTGAATAACTTGCAATTTCTGCTACATTGCATTTTTGCCCCAATTTAATTGAATCTTCAATTCCATACGTTTCGTCTTTATCTTTTTTAACTTTAAAGGTGATATAAAATTCTTTTGATTGTCCTGGTGCTAATTCAATTCCTAATCCATCTGCTGTCATTTTATTGTAAAGAATATTGTTTCCATTTGCATCTTTATCAGAGCCAACAATTCTTTCTTTTACTGTTTTCCATTTGTCTGCATAATCAGAAGGATTTGCAACAACAATTTTGTCATTCACAGGAATTTCTTTTGTTTTTACTCCATCACCTTCATTTACTTTTTCGGTTTTGGTTTTTAGATATTTTTCTTGGTTAGAAGTTACTAATTCAAAACTGCTGTCATAGTAATCATCGATGCTATCTATTTTTACTGCATACGAAGATGTGGTATTTTGTAGTTTTATTTTGTAAGTTAAGAAAATATCTAATTCTGTGTCTTGAACATCTCCTCCTATGCTCGTGTAGAAATTTGCTAATTCATCATAAACTGTTCTATCTGTATTCTTTTTGTACATTTCTGCTCTGTAATAATAATCTGAACGGTATAAACCTAATGTGTATTGTATTTTTTGTTCAGCTCTATCAACACGAATATCTTTCCTTAAAGAGTCTTGTTTTTCCTCTGTTAAATCATAATATCCACTATAGTTGTATTGGTACATTTTCTCGTTTACAATCACTTTTGCATTATCCAGATTTTTTGTTAAACCAATGTCTACTTCTTCTTTTCTCTTCAAGCCAAGATTGATGTGTAAGCAATAATTATAAACTGCATTAAATTTGTAAGATTTCGAAAATCCTTCTACTTTATTAAACTCTTTGCTGCTTTCATATAAACCACTTCCATCATATTCTTTATAATTAAATGGGAAGGTTAAATTTCCTGCTGAAGTTGTTGCTGTAGCTTTAAATATATCTAATATTCTTCCGTTGCTATCTACTGTATTTAAAGTAGAATGTGTTGGATATCCTTTTCCTGCGTCGTTAGATGAATAGCTTATATCGACTTCTTTACCATCATAAGTTACACTACCAATCGTATCTCCATTTGCATCAATTTCTGATTTTCCAGATACTTTCGTAATCTTTTTGGTGTTATTGGATATCTCAATTGCCATTGAGTCTCTTTCATATTCTGCTCGATCCGCTTTCGTTTTTTGAGCTTTAAATTCTTTGGCTCTTTCAGCAGCGTTTCCTTCATTTTTCTTCACATATTTGTCATTGACTGTTTTATTGTATCCGTCTTTAGCACTACTTGAAACTTTGTAAGATAGGTATTCTGTTGGCTCATAGGTTTGACCATCGTACACGAATTCTACATCGTAATCAGCAGTATATCCTTTTTCTAATTGCTCATCTGTCAATCCTGGTACAGATATTCTTGGTACTTCCCATTTACCATCTGTTTTAGTTATGATTGGGAAATTAACTGGATTTCCTTGAATATCTTTATACGCTGTTGCAACTTCTCTTGAAAGCTGTTTTCCATTTTTATCGTAAATTATTTTATATACTGTCACTTCAGTATTTTCTTTTAAGGTTTCGCCTTCATCATAAACACCATTTACTTGACCTCTGTAAGAATCCGTGTTTTTGTCTTCAAGTGGTTCATCAACCCATACAAGACCTGCCATCTTGAAGGTTAAATCAACAACTACCTTTTCTGGAATTGTGTTTATGATGGTTACTTCGTCAGTTCCATCTACAGTTAATTTATGACCTTCACTGCTCGTTGATTCGTTTTCAGCATTCGACCAATTGGTTCCTATACATTCCCAGCCCCATTTATCGCCTGGTTTGCTTATTTCTCTTACGGTATAAGTTGGTGTTTCTCCTCCCCACCATTTTATACCGTCTATTTCAAATTGCCAATTGTTGCTAGCCGATAACTTTCGATTAATAACTCTTGTTGAATTTATTGTTTTGGTTCCTTCATATTCAAAGGTTCCTTTAATAACAACTTCAACGTCAAATTCGATGTTATGTTCTTTTGCTAAATCTTTTAATTCTTCTTCTGTCATTTTCTCATTTGAGAAAAACTCTTTAATAACTTTTATCTTACCTTTATGTCCTTTTACGTCGTTTGTAAATTTAACATCTACATAAGCACCACTTTCTGGATCTGCATTTTCCTTTATTGTACCAGTTACTGTCTTACCTGTTATATTTACATTATCTGCTCCTGTTACTTCTATGTTGACATTTTTTACTTCATTATTATCCTTTTCCGTTATTTCAAAAGTTGGTGGTGTTTCACCTTCCCAAACAATCTCATATGGTCCTTTTGTTTCACCTGCTTTGATTGTTTCATCAAAATCAAGTGGTTCATTTTTTAGTCCTTCACCAGTTACTTTTACATGGAAAGTATAGCTATCATTGGTTGGATTGTCATCTTTGGTTTCCTTCTTAATCGATATATAACCTCTTTTATCTCCATCTTTATTATTCAAAACATTAACTGGTAATGTTACACTTGATCCAGCTGTCTCTCCAGGTTTTAATATTACATGTGGTGGATTGATGTAAGAATTATATTTTTTGCTATCTTCTGTCTCAATCTCTGTAATATCAACATTTAGTTCTTTTCCATACCAACTAAATGGACCGATTTTTGCTTTTCCTGTTAATTGTCCTTGTGGAACAATTACTGTTCCGTTTTTTACCTCTCCTGTTTCTCTTGCTTTAGCTTCAAATTCGAATCTTTCACTATGGTCTGCTTCTCCACTAATTTTTTTATCAATTTCAATATATCCTTTATTTGGTATCATTTGGTTAATGGCTGTAACTGTAACGGTTTCGTTATTTTTCAGTACGCCTTTGGCATTGCTACTGATTGATACATACTTCCAATTTGAATTTCCTGGTGTAATTTCTCTTACTTCATAACTTGGTGCTCCTTCATCTCCCCAAGAATACGTTCCCACTTTCAAACTTGTACCAGCTCTTACTGTTGGATAGGTTGTAATTGGCTTTTTACCAGGATACGTAATTTTCACTTCAAAGTCAAAATATTGATAATCTCCAAATTTCTCTTTTATTTGATCCGCAACGGATACTTCATTTCCGTTCTTATCTTTGATTGGTTTTAGTTCATTTCCGTTTTCATCTAGTACTTTTTTCTCGATGATTAGAGTGGATTCTTGTTTCGTTCCTAATGTAAGTGTTTTTGTTTCATACCATCTAGCTGCTTGTCTCATAACTGCTAATTTTTGTGATTCTCTTGTACCTTTGGTACCATTTTTCAAAAAAGAATGTGTTACTTCAGTATGTGTTCCTTGACCATCAGAATTAGCTACTTGAACTTCCGTTGTTACGTGATTCCACTGCTGAGTCTCATAGGTTCCATCTAAAAGTTGATATTCTCCCCCTGCAATTAAATATTTATAATCAACTTCAATTCCTGTGATTTTAGTTGCATTTGGTATATATTTCATTTCAATATAAAATGGGTCAGTTTCAGATCCTTTTGAACTATCTGGATAAACTTTGCCTTTTGTGTGACTATCTGTATATAAAAATTTCCAATCTGTTCCTCTTTCTAAAGGTTCACTACTAGCATCGGTATAAACTCTAAATCCATCAATAAAACCAAATTTTTCATCAAATTCTTCTCCTGGTCCATCATAAGCACCTTCTACATATTTCATTGTAAAAGGTCCTACAATGTAAGTTTGATCTTCTTCATAATAATTAACTTTAACCTTAGATGTATTAATTGAAAAGGTAGATTCTATATCAAGTTCTGGAAATCCAATTTTAGCTGTTCCATTGCTGAATGTATGTGTACGCTCTTGATACTTTGAAGTATCTTCTATTTGATCACCGTTTTTTGCTATTTTCTTTACAAACTTTTGATATGCTGTAGCAGCATTTGTTAAATTTTGTGCCTTTGCATCCTCAACTATACTAAATACATTACCACAATTTGGACTTGAACGGAATTGCCACCATGCATTTTGAACATAAGAAGAATAATCTCCTGTATTTTTTTGCGCATAATTTAGTACAAAAGCAACTTTTGGCGTACAAACCACACGATCTTTTTCTACTGTGTATTTACCATACGTTTCACTCTTAAAAATCTTATTATGAAGTGAACACGCAACACCTACTCCAACTGTTTCTGTCCAAGCTTGTAATTCTGCATTCGTTTTGTTTTCCGCTGTTCTATTGTTTCCATTATATACATAAGCACATTGCACATTATTAGCACTAGGTATATGAGTACCTTTTTGCGTACAAAATATATTGCTATTGCTTTCTAATAAATTATATGAAATTTCTACAGCATTTCCAGCTTGAAGCAAAAAGTTTGAGTTAACTATCAATTGTTCTTCTGGTATTTCTCTTGCATAAGATTTATAAGAAACAAGGGTTGTCATGATTATCATTAACATAAATATTGATATGGCTAATTTTGTTTTGACATTCTTCATGAATTATACACCTCCTTTTCTTTTATTTTTTATTCCTTTTTCATAGGCAATATAGGCTATCACTCCACCAATTAAGATACTACTGATGATGGCTGATAGATAAATGATGGTTTCTCCTGTTTTTACGGTTATAATAAGGTCTGCTGTTGAAATATCATCTTCGCCCTGGGCTTTGTTGTTTGGTATTGAATTTTTGTCGGATACTCCGTAAATGTTAAAGTCTTCTGCAATTTCTGCTGTATTACTTACATTGCCAGTATTTTCTGCTGTCATTTGTTTGGTTAGTACTAATTTTATGTCTTTGCTTTGACCTGCTGTTAATTCTGCATCTGCTAATGCTTTGGTATATAGATTTCCGTCATTTCCTGTGTACCAATCTGGATTTAAGCCAGAATTGAAGGTCATTCCTTGTGGAATATAATCTACGATTTGAGACGCAAATCCTTCTAAATCACCATTGTTTGTAACTGTAATTGTATATTCTACATACACAGTTGTTCCTGCCAAATATTTGGCTGTAATAGCAGATTGCGCAAGTTTGACTTTGTCAAATTCTTCTGTTACTGTTCCTTTAGCATTTTGAACGGTTACTTTTGTAATTGACTTGTCAATTCCTAAACTGAATTGTGCTGTTTCAACAAGTCCAATATCGATATTTCCTAAATTAGTTCCATTTAAGGTAAGAACATCTGTCACCGCTCCGTTTTCCTTTTTTCCATTTTGCTCAATTTTAGTTGTTATGACATCTGAATTAAGATTTGATTCGATTCCTTCTTTACGGTAAGTTGTGGTTGTATATAACGTTGTATCATATTTGAATAATACTAAATAAGAACCATCTAATAATCCAGCAAAGGTATATTCTCCATTTTCATTTGTTTTGGTTGTTGCTTTGATAACACCTGAGTTGCTGTCAACCAACATAGCTGTTATATCTTTCATTCTAACTTCTTCGTTATCTCTCATGCCGTTTTTGTTGGCATCTAACCAAGCAACACCTGAGATTTTGTAAGATTTTGTAATATCTGGTTTAGCGTTAGAAGAACCTGTATTGTCATCATCGTTGTCATTATTATTTGTTTCTGAATCTTCTGCGTTTTCTGTTGCTTGTATGATATGTGTTACAGCGTTACTGGTGATTTCACCCATTGTATCATTTGATACTGTTGCAACATTGGTGACTGTTTTCTCTTTTACACCTTCTAATCCAGCAGCAAGCGCAGTGATATTTACAATGGCTTGGCTATGCTCTGGAATGGATAGGGTTAGTTCGGCTGTATCTGTATCAGATGTTTTTATTGTAGATGTATTGCCATATATTTCATAAGCAATTTCTCTTATTACAATTCCTTCTGGAATAATATCTGTTAATAATACATCTTCTGCTCTTGTTGCTCCTTCATTTTTGATTGTAAATGTATAATTAATCATTTGTCCCTTTGGTACATAAGTTGATGTAGAAGAAGTTTGTACAATTGAAATACTACTTTTTCCTATATTAATATTAATATCTTTTGCTTGGTAATTTTCAATTTTTTCTCCTACCACTTGAGTTGTAATAGGAACTGTATTGGCAGTAGTTCCTGTGGTTAAATCACCAATTCTTATTAATAAATTTAATTGTTTTCCTTCCTTACTATTCAATTTATCTATGTTCCATGTTATTTGATGCGTTGATGCATCATATGTTGCCTCTTTCACATCAGATTTATCTTTTATGTTATAGGCTCTTACAAATTCTATTTCCTTTGGAAGTGTTGTTACTACTTTAAGATTTTCTTGTGTTTCTGAAGTTAAATTTTCTGCTATCAAAATAACGCTTAACGAATCTCCTTTTCCATAGCAAAAACTTTCTTCTTCTTCATTATCAATAAATTGTTGCACGCTAATTTGAGCCGTTTCAAATTTAATTTCTACTTTATTTGAAGATAATTCAGCTTTCAAATCTTTAGCAAGTGCAGTAGCTGATATAGCAATTACATCTTGTGAATAGACTTTTCCCGCTCTTACAATCACACTCACTTCAACCGAAGCATTTGGTGCTAATTTTTCGATATTAGCAACTGCTTTGCCATCGATATATTCTACTTTTGCAATCTCTCTGTTTGTTTCTGCTGATACAAATTCTGCATTTGCTGGTACTGGAATTTTAACAGATACATCTTGAGCAATATCTTTTCCAACATTTTTTACTGTTGCTATCATTTTGATTTCGTCGTTTTCTTTTACTGTGTTAACATTGCTTGCTAAAGTCAATTCCAATTCTGGACCAGCTCCTGTTGTTAAACCAATTAAACCAGGAATTGCCTCTTTTTCAACACTTTCTGATTCTGTGTTATGATAAGTAGCCATAAAAGTTCCATAAATATTTTCGTTGTGATTTAAGTTTGCTGGTATTTCATATTCATAAGAAAACTTTAATACTTGTTTTACTTCCATTTTGTAGCTTTCTTCCTTTGGAACAATTAAAAAGGATTTTATACTTTCCAAGTTTTCTGGATTCATCGTCCAACCATTTGAAGCATTTTCTAGGTCTTTGGTTGCTTCTGGGTTTGCTGAATAGTAAATAGTGAATTCTCCCTTGTTTGCTTGGTTAGAAACAATTTGGCTTACCATTTTAGTATCGATTGTTGTGCCTAATGCTTCACCTGTAACAAAATCTTTTACTCCTTTAAATGGTATTCTACCTAGTAATCTTAAGTTTGATATTGCATTTTCATCGTTATTCATAACTGCAATTTCCATGGTTGCCTTTTTGGCTTCTGCATAAATATCAATGTAATCTGTTTGTTTTCCTTGTTTAATAGAGGTTAATTTTGATCCTTCTTTGTTGTAGTTGAATGTTGTATTTATTGCTGTTATTCCACTTGGTGCTAGGCATTGCACTTTTGCTTCTTTGTGGTCACTTGCATAGTTGGTAGCTTCACTATTATTGCAATATGCTTTAAAAGTTGCTTCCACAGATGGTGTGTAAATATCTACTTCTATATCTGCATTCAGTACAATATTGGTACCATTGGTTAGGACACCTGAATTCAAATCTGTTTGATTTCCTGTTACAGTTATTTTTAAGATTATTTTTCCATCTTTTCTATAAGCTTCTACATTTGAAAGTTCTAAACCTTCTCCATTTACTATACTAGCATTAGTTACATTTAAGTTTGTTATATATTCTGGAATTTCAATTTCGAATACTGAATTTCCATAAATATCTGAGGTTGCTTTGTCATTGTTAAGTTCTAATCTCATTTCTACGCCAGTATTGGTTGTTACGGTTGATAGACTATCTCTATCTAAAATCAAATTAAAATCTGTTTTGGTGTCATTTAATTTAGTTTTGGTTGTATGACTTCCTACTTCAACAATATCTGATACATACGTATATTTTGCCTTTTGAATTGTGGTCGTTGCAATGTATGCCATATTGGCATAGTCTTCTTTGCTGATACTTCTTTCAGAAGTTGCTTTTTTGTTGGAAATAATTAAATTTCCTGTAGCAATTGGTGCTGAAGTTTTTAGCATTATTTTTGAAATTTTGTCTTGGAAATTAACAATGTAGTTTCCATTCTCATCTGCTGTGCTTTCTTTGTTGATAGTCGCTAAAACATTTCCAGAAACATCTGTGATTTGAAGATTTCCTTCTTCACCTAATATGTTTTTGAAATTCTCTTGGCTGACTGAAATTTGTTTATAATACATATCATCTGTTGGAGTCTTATTTTCTGATTTGTCGATATAGCTATTTTCTATATCTTCTATCACAATTTCTTCTACAATATCAGTATGTGAAATATTGATAGTTGTTTTAGAATTATATTCTACTTCTTTATTTAAGTAAGAATATATCTTTGAAACTTCTGGTGTTTCATTTTGAATATCATAAGATATTAATTCACCCGTTTGTTCGTTTAATGTTAGATTATCCATTTTTTCTGCAGAGGCTATATTTTCCATATTGTTTGCTTCTACACCACTAAATGTGGTAACTTTGGCTTCTAAGTTAGAAGATGTTTGGATCTCATCTGAAATTGGAACGTTTTGGAAAGTATAAGTAAGAACATATTCGTCAATTCCAGCACGACTATAGTATCTTTCTTCTTGTTCCATATCACCTTCTATTTTTAAATATTCTTCTGATTGGTTAACATTTACTAATTGTTTGGTATTTTTTACTTTGATGTTGATTTTTCCTTCCTCTTCAAAATACGTACAATTATCCGCTGAAAATTCTACTTCTCCTACATCTTTTCCGTTTGTACCTACTGTAGAATTCGCTATAACTGCTACTTCGGATGGAGCAATATCCATTATTTTAGGCACATTGATGTTTAATTCCGTCTCCTTAGTTGGTAAAGAATTTGAGTTTGCATTGGAACTATCTACTTTAATAATTGTTTGCAAGATGATTCCATTGTTTCCATATTGAATATATTTTGAAACTTGCTCTTCTACTTTTACAGTTCTGTCATCTTTCCAAGCTAATGTTAATTCAACTTCCTTGAAAATCTCTTTTTCTTTTCCTTTTTCATCAATATATGTTTTTCAGTGTTTTATGTGTCAGATGATGCTGTTGAGGACATGGAGACGTCCGTCGTCAATTATTTTCATAATCAGCTCGCCGAACAAAGTATTCTGCCATGCGAACCACTCTCTTGTGAATACCTCTGAGTTGTCCTTGTTGAAAGACTCGTGCATGAATCCGGTTCCTGCGTCGGTTGTCATCAGCTGGGCGATACATTCGCGGATTTCATTGTCGTCATCTGAGGTAAATGCCTTCATCATGATGCTCATAGGCCATATGGCCTCTACTCCGATATGAGGGCCTCCAATGCCTTCTCCTGCCGCCCCGCGATAGAAATACGGGTTGGCTTCACTCCAGACGAAACGTCTTGTGTTCTTATAAACCGGGTCATTTGCAGGAACGTCACCAAGGTATGCCATTGCCAGGAGCGACGGAACGTTGGCATCGTCCATTATGAAACGGTTGCCGAATCCGTCAGCCTCGAATGCGTATATCTTGCCGTACTCAGGATGGTCGTAAACCGCATATTCTTTGAGGGCGGACTCTACTTCGGAAGCCAGGCTGCGGCACTCTTCAGCAAGAGCCGCATTGCCGTTTACAGTCTCAAGGATTTCCGCGGCTTTTTTCAGTGAATTGACCGCCATGAAGTTGGACGGAATCAGGAATTCGAATGTAGTCGCATCGTCAGAAGGACGGAAGGCGGATGCGATGAGTCCGACTGGCTTTACAGGATTGCCGCGTCCCACGACGCACTTGGTGTCGAGCTGGCGGTCAGTCGTGCGCAGGAACACATATTCCCCGTGTCCATCCTTGCGCTGCTGCTCTTTCAATGTCGCTACAATCTTGCCTATTGCCTCTTCCCATACCTTGCCGAAAACGGATGTGTCGCCGCTCTGCTTCCAGTATTCGTAAGCTAACCTTATCGGGTAGCAGTGTGAGTCGATTTCCCATTTGCGCTCGAAAACATAAGGGTTTGCGGCAGGCCAGTCTGTCTTGTTCGCGGCGCCGACAGGCTCCACATTGAACGCATTTGCATAAGGGTCTATGCAGATGCACTTGAACTGTCTGTTTATCACTCCCGCAATCATCCTGCGTACCTTAGGGTCTGTGTTGACATATCTCAGGTACGGCCATACCTGTGCTCCGGAATCGCGCAGCCACATTGCCGGAATGTCGCCCGTATATACGAATGTGTCCGGTTCTCCCTCTGAGTCCTCTCCGTAATGCACGGTCGTGTCGAGGGTGTTCGGATAGCAGTTGGCGAACATCCATGCCAGGCGCGGGTTCTCAAGCAAGGCTGTAACCTTTGCTATTTCCGCTTCTACGGCTTCAGAAGTGAAAAGCCTTTTCTGCTGCTCAGGACGCTGGTCATTATATTCCTCCGGCTCTTCCGGGCAGTACCACACCTTCGGCTCCGCTCCCATTTTGAGGACAAGTTCTCCTCCTGCGGCGATGTCTTTGTAATCAATATATCCCTTGGTGTATGTCTTTCCGTTGAGGGTTATGCCCTGGATGTATCTGTTGGTGTCGCTGTTGCCTTCTGCTGTTATGGTGAAAGTGCCTCCGGCAACTTTTATCTCAGCCTTGTCGAACAGAGGGGAGCCGAATACGTAACGTCCTCCGGCAGGCTCCACCTGATAGAATCCGAGTGATGAGAGAATGTACCATGCTGACATCTGTCCGACGTCCTCATTGCCTGAGAGACCGTCCGGAGCCGGATGATAGAGAGTGTTGAGCACCTGACGCACTTTGTCGGCAGTCTTCCAAGGCTGTCCAGCCATAGTGTAGAAGTACAGGATGTGGTGGCTCGGCTCGTTTCCGTGAGCATACTGGCCGATAAGTCCCGAGATGTCCGGAGAGGTCTCGGCTCCTTCGATTACAGATGATACCGTGAACAGGGAGTCAAGCTTTGCAAGCATCTGTTCCTTGCTGCCGAAACAGTTGATGAGACCATCAAAGTCATGCGGAACAAGCCATGCGTACTGCCATGCGTTGCCCTCGCAGTAGTCGTCTGCCCTGTGTGTTGAGGCAAACGGGTTGAACGGGGTGCGGAAACGTCCTTTGCTGTCTTTTCCGCGCATGAAGCGTGTCTGAGGGTCAAAAATGTTGAGATATGAGCGGCTTCTTTCGCTGAATTTTCCGTATGTCTTGAGGTATTCCTCTGCCTTTGATGCATTGCCGAGCGATTCAGCCTCTTCGGCCATGGATTTTGCTGCTGCAGCCAATGCTCCGTCCGCCAGCGCATATTCAAGTTCATAAGCGACTGACTCGCCGAAGAGCTCGCATGGTATGTATCCATATTTCATCCTGAGGTCCTGGCCGCGGTCAGGGCGCAGTGCGGAGGCTGTCATCGCTTCTAAAGCAAGGTCTTTGTCGAAGCCCCCGAAGCCTTTCATGATGGCGTCAGCCACAGGCGGGATGCCAGGGTTGCCGACCATGCAGTCTGTCTCGCAGCCCATCAGGTGCCATACTGGCAGCTTGCCCTGCTCCTTGTAGATATTGAGCATCGTGTTGATGATGTCCGCCTCTTTTTCCGGATGTATGATTGTCATGAGAGGCAGCGCAGCGCGGTATGTATCCCAGAGCGAGAATGTTGTGTAATTCGTGAAATCCGCACTCTTGTGCACCTTGCCGTCGGCTCCGCGGTAATCTCCGTTTACGTCGCAGAAGACTGAAGGAGCTATCATTGTGTGATACAGGCCTGTGTAGAACACTTTGCGTGCATCTGCATCCTTGGTCGTGATTTTGATTTTTGACAATTCCTGCTCCCATTTCTGCTCGGCAGCTTCTGCGGTTGCCTTGAAATCCCAGCCCGGCAGTTCCGCTTCCATGTTGGCCTGGGCGCCTTCCATGCTTACCGGAGAAAGGGCGACCTTGAGGAGTATCTGCTCGTTCTTTGAAGTCTTGAATCCTGCTTTTGCATAAAGAGGAAGCCTGTCACCGTCCTTGTTGTCTTTTTCTATTATTTCAAGACCCGTGAACGGCTTGGAGAACTCGGCGTAGAAATAGAGTTTCTGGTCATTGGCCCAGCCGCTTGAATGACGCCATCCTCTTATCGCGTTTTCACCGCATGCCTCGAAATGAGTGTCAGTAGCCTTGTCCCAGCATCCGCCGTTCTCAAGATCGAAGACTATTCCTGCCGTTTCCGATTCAGGGAAGGTATATTTGTGAAGTCCTGTGCGCTCTGTCGCCGTAAGCTCGGCCGTGATGGCGTATCTTGTAAGCGGAACGCTGTAATATCCCGGTCTGCTGATTTCGCGGGTGCGGTCGGCATATGACCACAGGCCTGACTGCTGGTCGTCTTCCGTTCCTCTGGCGTAAGTGAGCCTGTCACCTGTCACAGGCATTACGGTGATGTCGAACAGGTCTCCGATTCCTGTTCCGTTGAGATGTGTGTGTGAGAATCCGATGACCGTAGAGTCAGTCACGTGGTAGCCCGATGTCCAGTCCCATGTCTGCGGGATGCTGGTCGGCCCGAGCTGTACAAGTCCGAAAGGCACATTGGCTCCGACGAAGACATGGCCATGTCCTCCGGTTCCGATTTTTGTGTCCACGTACTTGACGTATTGCGTGTCGGACACTTGGTTCTGTCCGCATCCGGCAAGGGCCAGGGCTGCGATGGTGATTGTTCTGATGAAATGTCTCATTTAGAATGCGGTTATCTTTTTATATGTTTTGTTCCATATCCGGTTCCGGGCGTGTCTCCCGAATCTTCAGGCTGAAAATCATTACCGCAAAAATACTCAAAACTTTTCAAGTTGGCAAAACCAATTGCCGGAGAAAGACGGGATGGGAAACAGGACGAAAAAAGGGGACTGACTTTTCTGTCATCCCCTTGTGATGAAACATGAGTTTCAACTATGTCATTTGGCAATCTTCGCATCTGCCGAGGCCTGGTCAAAATCACCGAACCATTCGCGTGTCTTGGCTGCGGCCCTGGAGCGGATTTCCGGCGTGATGTTTTTCCATACTGTATGCAGTGCCCAAAGGGCCGCCGACAGGTCGTCGGCATATCCTATTACAGGCAGAAAATCCGGCAGCAGGTCCAGAGGGAGTATGAAATATCCCAAGGCGCCATAGACCTTGGCCTTGTCCGCATTGGACACGGAAGGGCTGCGAAGCACATAGTACAGCAGAAAAACCGAATATACGGTCTGTGCCCCGGCCTTTCTTGCGACCTTTATGAGCTTTCTGCCGAACTTCTTTTTAGAATAATGTCCCCCGTACTTTTCTATGTCCTTAGGATGTCTCATTGTCATTCTTTCTTTTTTGTCTGTCTCTTCTTGCCTTCGGCCCTCTTCGCCTTTCGCTTGGACTCGATGATAGCCTTCCGCACCTTTTCTTTCCTTGCCGCCTTGTTGATGCCTACGGTCACATTGTCAAATGCTCCGTCAGCACCCTTTATGAAAGAAGTGCCACGTCCGTGCTCATAATCCACGCGGTCGTATATCCTTTCCTCAAGACCGGTCTCGACAAGCTCGTAGTCAAGCAGTTTCTGTTCCAGGTTGGTCTTCTTGACGCGTATCCTTACGGTGTCGCCCAGATTATAAACGATATGCGAACGTTTGCCCTCAATCCTGTAGTGGTCCGCGTCAAACTCGAAGAAATCGCTCCTGATGTCCCTGAGGGCAATCATTCCCTCAATCTTCGTAGGGTTGATTTCAACATAGATTCCCCATTCGGTGAGTCCTGAAATGCTTCCCTCAAACTCGTAGCCTACCTTGTCCTGCATGAACTCGACCAGCTTGTACTTGATGCTTGACCTTTCAGCCTCAGCTGCCACAATCTCCCTCTCCGAAGCGTACTTGCACAACTTGTCGTAAACCTCTTTCTTGGCGGACTCTCCTCCTTCCAGATATTGTGCCAGAAGCCTGTGGACCATCATGTCAGGATAACGCCTGATAGGTGAGGTGAAATGTGTGTAATATTTGAACGCAAGTCCGTAATGCCCGAGGTTCTCTGTGTCATATCTCGCCTTGGCCATTGTACGGAGCGAAAGCAGTTCTATCGCATTGTATTCCGGCGTGTCCTTGGCCGCGCTGAAAAGCGTGTTCAGCTCCTTCGAAATCTCCTTTCCGTTTCCGGTAGGGCCCATCTTGTAGCCGAAATTGCCGATGAACTTGCGGAGGTTCTCAATCTTCTCCTGGTTAGGCTCGTCATGTACACGATAAACAAAGGTCTTTGCCTGGCGTCTTCCGCCCTTAGGCTGTTCTCCGCAGATGCCCTTGCATCCCGTCGCAACGAACTCTGCCACGCATCTGTTTGCAAGCAGCATGAACTCCTCTATAAGCCAGTTGGCCTCCTTTGATATTTTCTGGTAAACGTTTACCGGACGTCCCTTTTCATCGACCTCGACTTTCATCTCCGGCCTTTCAAAGCTTATCGCACCGGACGCGAATCTTTTTTTGCGGAGCTTTGATGCAAGTGAGTGGAGGATGAGCACCGCGTCTTTCAGAATGTCAGGTATGACCATGCCTACGGTCTCTCCCTCTCCCATAACGGCCTCGGAAGACTGTGAAGCACTGCGCCCGTCCGTACCTCCGCGAAGCTCGGTCTTCATTGCAGCCGGTCCGGCTTCTATAATCTGCTGTGCGGTCTCATATGCAAACCTGTAATCGGAATTGATGACAGTCTTTCCGAACCACTGGCTGACAATTCGTGCGAGGGGAGTAAGTTCAAATACAGCCGAGAATGTCAGCTTCTCCTCATTGGGCCTGAGTGAACAAAGCTTGTTTGAGAGCTTTTCCGGAAGCATAGGAACGGTCCTGTCAACAAGATATACTGACGTGCCGCGGTTGCGTGCCTCCTCATCCACAACCGAGCCGGGACGCACATAATGGGTAACATCAGCGATGTGCACTCCTACTTCATAATTGCCGTTCTCAAGCTTTCTGAATGACAGGGCGTCATCAAAGTCCTTTGCGTCAGCCGGGTCTATGGTGAAAGTCAGCACGTTGCGGAAATCCCGTCTGGCAGCCAGGTCCTGTGCCGTGATTTCATCGGATATCGCGTCAGCCGCATTGGCCACTTCAGGTTCGAAACGGTAAGGAAGCGAATACTCCGCAAGAATGGCATGCATCTCGGTGTCGTTCTCTCCCGGTTCTCCAAGCACATCAACTATATGTCCCTGCGGAACTGATTCTCCGCGTGGCCATGAGTCAACTATCGCAGCCACCTTCATGCCTGAGCGTACCTGCAGCTCGCTGCGTCCGTAGCCGTCTTCCGCCAGCTGGAACACTCCGTTTATATTGAACATTCCGTCACCGGAGGGCTTGAGCCAGCCTGTCTGGTCTTTTGGCTCTGCAAGCGACTTGCCTTTGACATTGTGCCTGCGGAACCGCGATTTGTCTGACTGTGCAAACGGAATGGATATGTCGTAAGGCATGAACCTGCTCTGCATCAGCACCCAAGCCTGGTCTCCTACCACATGAAGCACGCCGATGAACGGACGCCTGGACCTTTCCAGGATTTCCGTAACTTCTCCTTCGCGCCTGTGCATATCGGTCTTTTCTCGTGTCACCGTAACGCGCACAATGTCCCCGTTCAAGGCTCCGCGCATTTTTGAGGCACGTACAAACACGTCATCCTCTTCTCCTTCGGCTATTATGAACGCGTAGCCTTCGCGTGTCATCTGCACTTTTCCTTCAACTTGCGGAAAAATCCTCTTCTCCTTCTTCCCGTTTCCCCCGCGGCTTCTGCTTCTGCCTCTGCCGCCGGATTTTCCATAGTCATTTCTTCTTGACATAATTACTTCTTTTAAATTTCTATCTCTTCCGCAAGGATCATACTCCGCGCAGTTTCAACCTACAAAATTAGAAAAACTGATGTATAAATTGTATATTTGCAACGATAAATCGAGAAATAACAACAAATAATATTATGGATAAGAAAGTTCTTCTCATGATCCTCGACGGTTGGGGCGAGGGCAGACATGACAATTCAAATGCCATTTTCGCCCAGGGGGCACCTTTCATTGACTCCCTCAAGGCAAAATATCCTACCGGATGTCTTCAGGCCTGCGGAGAGTATGTGGGCCTTCCTGACGGCCAGATGGGAAATTCCGAAGTCGGACACCTTAATCTCGGTGCCGGCCGCGTGGTATATCAGGACCTTGTGAAAATAAACATCGCGTGCCGCGAGCACAAGCTTCTCCAGAATGCAGAAATCAAGGCTGCCTATGATTATGTCAAGGCGAACAACAAGCAGCTTCACCTTATGGGACTTGCTTCAATGGGAGGTGTGCACAGCTCGCTCGAGCATGTATATGAGTTCCTCAATGTAGCCAAGGAATATGGCCTTGAGGATGTGTTCGTGCACTGTTTCATGGACGGACGCGACACTGACCCTAAGAGCGGAAAAGGCTTCGTGGAGGCTCTGGAGGCTGAAATGGCCAAGTCAACTGGCAAAGTTGCCACTGTCTGCGGACGTTTCTATGCCATGGACCGTGACAAGAGATGGGAGAGGGTGAAGGTAGCGTATGACATGCTTGTAGAGGCCAAGGGAACAAAGGCATCTTCTGCAGTTGAAGCCATCCAGGCTTCATACGATGAGGGCGTTACCGATGAGTTCATCAAGCCTATAGTTCTCACGGATGCGGCAGGCGAGCCTCTCACAACCATAAAGGAAGGCGATGCTGTGATTTTCTTCAATTTCCGCAATGACCGTGCACGTGAAATCACATCTGTTCTCACCCAGCAGGATATGCCGGAGCAGGGAATGCATACAATTCCTCTTTATTTCTGCTGCCTTACTCCTTATGATGCTTCATTCAAGGGTGTCCACATCCTCTTCGACAAGGAGAATGTCCAGGAGACTCTCGGTGAGGTAGTGTCAAAGGCCGGCAAGAACCAGCTCCGCATTGCAGAGACTGAGAAATATGCGCATGTTACCTTCTTCTTCAACGGCGGTGCAGAGTCCCTGTTTGAAAACGAGGACCGCATTCTCGTGAACTCTCCTAAGGTTGCAACTTATGACCTGCAGCCTGAGATGAGCGCGCCTGAGGTTACTGAGAAGCTTGTGGAAGCCATCAATACTGAGAAGAACGACCTCATCATCCTCAATTTCGCAAACGGTGACATGGTGGGACATACCGGAATCTTCCCTGCAATCTGCAAGGCGGTCGAGACTGTTGACTGCTGCGTGAAGAAAGTCGTTGAGGCCGCCATTGCACATGGATATGCGGTGCTCCTTACTGCAGACCACGGAAACGCGGACTATGCTGTCAATCCGGACGGTACACCTAACACGGCCCACTCTCTCAACAAGGTGCCTTTCATCGTGATAAATGCCGGTGTTGATTCCGTGAAAGACGGAAAACTTGCTGACGTTGCTCCAACCATCCTTAAGCTGATGGGCATTGAGCAGCCTGCAGCAATGACAGGCGAGCCTCTCGTTTGATGCTGCAATGATATTGAAAAAGCCCTGATGCCGGAAACTGAACGGACATCAGGGCTTTTTTAGTGTTTATATATGCCGGAAAATCCAGGCCGCTGCATCAGAAATATTTCCTCTCGTTGCGGTCGAGGGCTATGAATATGAAGAGCATGGCCGTGAAAGCCCAAAGGGAGGAACCTCCGTAGCTTATGAACGGAAGCGGAATGCCGATTACCGGCATCAGGCCTATGGTCATGCCTATATTTATGAACAAGTGCATGAATATGCAGCATGCAACGCAATAGCCGTATATTCTCGTAAACGACTCCCGGCTGTGTTCTGCGCTTCTTATGATTCTCCATATCATGAATACATAAAGAAGTATCACAGCGGTAGAACCGACAAACCCCCATTCCTCTCCTATTGTACAGAAAATGAAGTCAGTGCTCTGCTCTGGAACAAAGCCGTAAGTGGTCTGTGTGCCGTTCAGATAACCTTTTCCGGTGAGTCCGCCGGACCCTATCGCAATCATGGACTGGTTGACGTTGTAGCCCACTCCGGCAGGGTCTTCCTTCATTCCAAGAAGCACCTCGATGCGCTTGCGCTGATGGTCCTGCAGCACCTTGTTGAAAATGAAGTCTGCGGAAAATACGAGGGCTATGCCTGCCACAGTTGAGATTATGGCAAGATAGGTGAACCTGTTCCTTTCACGGAAAGCCTGCAGGACGGCAAACGGTATGGCAACGGTTATCGCAGCAAGCAGGATGTAAAGCGGATTAATCCGGCTTACAAAACCTCCTGTGCCAGCCGCTTCTGCCGTTTCAGGCTTTGCGATGGCTTCGGCAAGCATCTCCAGCCCCTGTGGAATCAAAGCGAAAATTGCGATTGCGGGGATGCCGAAAAATATCCATTTCTTGAATCTTCCGGAATACAGGCAGATGCACAGGGACGCGACCGATGCCATCACGAGGATAGCCGTATATGGCGAGGCCGTAAGCGTCAGAATGAATAATAGTATAGCCATCCCGACCATGAATATAAGCCATCCTGACAGACCCTCCCTGTATAGCATGAAGATGAATCCTACATATACAAGTGCGGAGCCGGTCTCGCTCTGGAGCACTATGATGGCCATCGGGACAAGGATTATCAGGGCAGTTATCACGAAATCCCGGAACTTGCTTATTTTGTACCCCAGCTGGCTCATGACCGTAGCCAGCATCAGTGATGTTGATATCTTGGAGATTTCCGCGGGCTGGAACCGTATAGGACCGAAACCGAACCATGATCTGGAGCCTTTGACTTCGATGCCGAGAAATATTACGGCCACAAGCAGGCCTATGGTCACAAGATATATCGGCAGGGAAAACCCTTCATAGATTCTGGGGTTTATCAGGAAGAGTATCACGGCGGCGATGACAATAGAAGTCATTATCCACACGAACTGCTTTCCGCTTCTGCAGCTGAAGTCAAATATTGACGCCGGCTCAGAAGAATGGACTGAGGCGTATATATTCGCCCATCCGACAAGCACAAGTATGAGATAGCAGACCACGAGCGTCCAGTCGATGGTCTTCATTAATCCTCTTCCCCTGTTTCCTGATATGTCTCTCATGGTCATTTGGATGTTTTTACCCGGTCAAGAAGATTCCCTTCAAGCATCCTTGCCTCGAGGGCCTTCCTGTCTTCCCCGATTTCGCCGTTGAGGTACATCTCGGTAAGGAGTGAAGCTATAGGCGCCGCCCATGTGGCTCCGAATCCTCCGTTCTCGACATATGCCGCCACCGCTATCTTCGGGTTGTCTTTCGGAGCAAAGCAGATGAAAACGGAGTGGTCATGCCCGTGCGGGTTTTGGGCCGTACCGGTCTTGCCGCATATGTCCAGGCCTTTTACTGCCGCGATGCTTGCCGTACCTCCTGAACCGAATCCGCTGTTCACGGCGCGGTACATGCCGTCTATCACCTTGCTGAAATGTACGGTGTCCACCATCGTGTATCGCCTCTCCTTGTATTTCGGGTCAATGCTCACATTTTCCGAATCCTTAATGATGTGCGGTATATAATAGAATCCGCGGTTGGCCATTGTGGCGCACAGATTCGCAAGGTGCAGCGGAGTGCATCCTATCTCACCCTGCCCGATGGAAAGGGAGATTACGGTCGTTGCCTTCCATCCGCCTTTGCGGTAATATCTGTTGTAGTATTTCGAATCCGGAATGAAGCCTCCCAACTCTGACGGGAAGTCGCTGCCGAGTTTCTGGCCGAACCCGAAGCTCATCACGTATTCCTTCCATTTGTCCATGGCCTCGTCTATCGAACCGTATTTGCCGTTTTCGAGAATTGCACGCAGCACATAGCAGTAATAGGCGTTGCATGACATCATTATCGACTCCTCGAAGTCTATCGGGGACTTGTGCGCATGGCAGCCAAGCTTGCTCTTGCCGAAATGGTAGCCCATGCTGCAAGGGTATCTGGTCTGCGGAGTGAAAACGCCTTCCTGGAGGCCTATAAGCCCGTTTACAAGCTTGAAGACCGAGCCTGGAGGATATGGCGCCTGCACGGCCCTGTTGAACATCGGCTTGTATGGGTTTGACAATATCTCGTTGTAATGCTGTCCGAAGTCAGCAAGCATGTCCACGTCTATTCCGGGACTGGATACCATCGTGAGTATGTCGCCGGTTGACGGTTCAATGGCCACGAGGCTTCCGACCTTGTTGTTCATGAGCATCTGCCCGTAGTGCTGCAGTTCTGCGTCTATGGTAGTCGTGATGTCATCTCCCGGTATTGCCTCCTTGTCCAGTTCCCCGTCACGGTAACGTGATTCTATCTTGTTCCTGGAGTTCCTCAGCCATATGTTATAGCCTTTTTCTCCGCGCAGGTCCTTTTCCCTCGCAGCCTCTATGCCGGTCATTCCTGCGTAGTCTCCGGCCCGGTATTCGTCAGGGTGGTCCTTCAGGTACTGTGCATTGACTTCAGAAACGTATCCGAGAAGGTTTCCTCCGGCATTGAACGGGTATTCGCGGATGCTTCTCGCCTGTCCGCGGAATCCCGGGAATTTGTAGGCCAGCTCTGCGAATCTCATGTATGTCTTCGGGTCCATCTGCTTTATCATCACCACGGACTGGTAGCCAATCTTCCTTCTGTTGCGGCGGTATTCGTCCATTTTCTCACGGATGAAATCCGGGGTGACTTCCAATATGGATGCAAGGGCGAGAGTATCGAACTCCTCTACTTCTTTCGGAGTGACCATCAAATCGTATGATACCTTGTTGCCGACCAGTATTTTGCCGTTCCTGTCATGGATGATGCCCCTGGTAGGGTAGATGAGGGAATAGACCATCGAGTTGTTCGATGCGTCCGTCTTGTATTTGTCCTCGACTATCTGTATGCTGAAAAGTCTTGTGACCAGTATGGCGGCCGCTGTGCACAGACCGATAAGAAGCCTGTTTTCCCTGTTGAGTTTCATCGCAGGCCCTCCTGCTTCCTGTCGTCAGGCATCAGGTGACGCATCACTATGATTGAAAGTACGAAGCAGCATGCCAGGGATACTCCGGCTTTCGTGAGGCTGAACCACAGCGGACGTGTTCCTGCCCCGTCAAGGAAGACATAAATCCCGATATATATGGCAAGTGCGGAAACGAGTGCCGCAGATATTTTTATTGTTCCGTTTTTCTTGAATGAAAAAGATTCCCCGCGCGTAATCAGGTCCTCGCCGAGGAATATTCTTATTATCGGTTTCCTGAGAAGGGCCACCGGTACCAATGCGGCGGCGTTAAGGCCCACAAGCCCCTCTGAAAGCCAGTCCACGCACAGTCCGCTTGCGAAAGCCGCCAGCATGCATCCTATGGTGCCTGTGCTTATGGGCATGCAGAGAATCATTGCCGGCAAAATGGAGAGCATGACATAAGGCCCGAGCTGGCAGAAATTGCTCAGGATTACCTGTGCGAGCAGCATCAGGCAATAGAGTAGTCCGAAATGTTGGCTTACTTTCATCTGTCGTTCTCCAGTTTTTCCATTTCTTCCCTGCTGAGATTCTCCACTACTGTAACATGACGCAGTGCTGAGAAGTCTTCAAAAAGGCTGACTTTGATTTCATATGTGGCACCGTTGACGACCTTGGCCTCTCCGGTTATGCCGAGAGGTATGTCCGGCGGGAATATGGATGAATATCCGCTCGTATATACGGTGTCACCCTGATGCAGTTCCACGTGGTGCGGAATCTCTTTCAGTATCGCTCCGGAGCTGCTTATCCCGTCCCAGCTCAAAGGCCCTACGGCACCCTCCTTGCCGAGCCTTGCGCTGATGCTCATGCCGTGATTCTTGAAAGATCTTGCATATGAGTATTTTCCGCTTGCCGCGTCAATCACGCCGATTGCTCCCTTTCCGGTAATGACTCCCGCTCCCTCTCTTATTCCGTCCTCACGTCCGCGGTTGATTATCATGTAATTGTGCTGGGTGTTGTTGCTTATCTTAGTGATTTCTGCGTAAATGTAGCGGAAGTTGCCAGCGATGTCTCCATGCTCGTCCGTGCATGCGGCTGCCGCTTTCTCCCTTGCCATGTGCAGGCGCAGCAGATAGTTCTCATATGCAAGCTGCTCATTCCGCTTGTGAAGCATGAAATACTCGCGGACCTGCTGGGCGCTTCCCCACATGGCTCCGCTGACCCTCTGCATTCCTTTTGAGAACCATAGGTTCTGCACCGTTCCGTTATGGCCAAGCATGCTCACTGCCGCTGCCTCCAACAATATGAAGACGGCGGCAGCAGCCAGGTTGTATATGAAATTGCCTTTGCGCAAAATCCTATCTCATGAGGAAAGTGTAGTTGTCCGTATTCTTAAGGGCGAGGCATGTTCCGCGTGCGACAGCCCTGAGAGGGTCGTCCGCCACATGGAACTGGATGTTCACTTTCTCGCTCAGCCTCTTCGCCAGTCCCCTGAGGAGAGAGCCGCCTCCGGCCAGATGTATTCCGTTCTCCACAATGTCAGAGTAAAGCTCAGGAGGGGTCTGCTCAAGTACATGGAGGATTCCGGCCTCGATTCTTGCCACTGACTTGTCCAGGCAATGCGCTATTTCCTGATATGTGATGGTAGCATGTACCGGATGTGCAGTCATGAGGTTCGGTCCTGTCACTTCATATGGAGCAGGTTCTTCGTCAAGATTCGGGATGACAGCTCCGATGGCTATCTTGATTTTCTCTGCGGTAATCTGTCCGACCTTGATGTTATGCTGCTGCCTGAGGTACTGCTGGATGTCTCCGGTGAACACGTCTCCGGCCACCTTGATGCTGTCCTGCACGACTATGCCTCCGAGGGAAATGACTGCAATCTCGGTTGTACCGCCTCCGATGTCCACAACCATGTTTCCTTTCGGAGCCTCCACGTCAAGTCCGATTCCGAGGGCAGATGCCATCGGCTCGTAAATCAGATACACATCACGTCCTCCGGCATGCTCGGAAGAGTCACGCACGGCCCTGATTTCCACCTCGGTACTTCCTGAAGGTATGCCGACCACCATCTTGATGTTCGGTGTGAATATAGACCTGCGCTTGCTGTTCACCTGCTTGATGAAGCCCCTGATCATCATCTCTGCGGCATTGAAGTCCGCGATGACGCCGTCCTTCATCGGACGCACCGTCTTGATGCCGGGGTTCTCCCTTTCCTGCATGAGCTTGGCTTTCTGGCCCAATGCAATGGCCTTGCCTGTGTTGTTGTCGATTGCCACGATGCTCGGCTCGTCCAGCACGATCTGGTCATTCTGGAAAATGACCGTATTGGCTGTTCCGAGGTCCATCGCTATTTCTTGAGTCAAGAAAGAAAATCCCATATTTCCCGTTATGTTTTTTCAGTTAATCAAATAGGCGGTAAAATTACAAAAAAATCAAAACACTTTCTTAATTTTGCGCATGTTTTTTCGGAAACTGTTTCCTTAAATCGTAAATCAAAACATTTTCCTGCGATGGAAAGAAAAAAATATGTGGTAATCATGGCTGCCGGAAGCGGGACGCGCATGGGAAGCGACTTGCCTAAGCAGTTCATTGAGATAGGCGGGAAGGCCATACTTCGGAGAACTATAGAGGCTTTTGTGAAGGCCTGTCCCGGAATAACCGTGGTCACGGTGCTTCCGGAGGTGCATATGGGATACTGGAGGGATTACTGCATAAAGAGCAATTTCATTTGTCCCCAGATAATCGTGAAAGGGGGAATCACGCGCTTCCATTCAGTCCGTAACGCCCTTTCGAAGGTTCCGGACGGTGCACTGGTGGCCGTGCATGACGGAGTCCGTCCGTTCGTGACGCCGGAACTCATAAGGAAAATGTATGAGAGGGCTGCTCATGTGCAGGCGCTCATACCTGTGCTCCCATGTGTGGATACCATGAAGATGCTCGAAAAGAAAAAGGATGCTGAGGGGAATCCTTTTTTGGACGAGATTCCGGGCGCGCATGTTGACAGGGAACTGCTTTACGGGGCGCAGACCCCGCAGATATTCCATTCGGAGATTTTGAGCGAGGCCTATTCCCGGGCTTATGATACCGCTTTTACTGATGATGCTTCGGTGGTGTCCGCGCACGGAAAAAAACTCTCCTTCGTAATCGGGGAGAGGCTCAATATCAAAATAACTACTCAAGAAGACCTTGTGCTTGCCAAGGCCATCTTGGAAGTCATCGGCAAAAACTAATCCTTGTTCTCTTTGGCTTCTTTGGATTTCTTTCTGCTTTCCTTTACGCTGGCAGAGAAACTTGTGTTCTGATACTCCTTGACCCATACCTGGCGCTCGATTGCCTGGTCGAGGGATATCTGTGTCTCAGTCTGCTGCACATACGGAATCTTCTGGATTGTGTTGAGAAGAATCTGCATGAGGTGGTCATGGTCGAAGCAGAACAGCTTTATCAGCAGAGCGTGCTTTCCTGTCACGAAGTGGCATTCAACAATCTCTGAGATTTTTTTGAGCGATTCTATCACTTCCGGATACTTGTTCGCTTCCGAAAGGGATACGCTTACAAACGCGCACACATTGAGTCCGAGTGCCTGCGGTTTTACGAGCAGGCGTGACCCTGTTATGACGCCGTTCGCTTCGAGCCTCTTTACCCTTTGGTGGATTGCTGCTCCAGAGACGTTGCACTCGCGCGCTATCTCAAGAAACGGCATCCTTGCGTTTTTCACAAGGAAAGAGAGGATTTTCTGGTCGATACGGTCAATCTGATAACTTGGCATACCTTATTAAATTAGATGTGAATATTCCGAAAAGGTTGGTGTAACAAAAATCGTGCAAATTGACAAAATGCGTTTAAAAAAGTATGCCTGTCCGTTTATTGGATAACGGATTGCAACTTTTTTGTCAGCTTTTGCGCTTTTTGCGTCCGGTTGGAGACGTGTTTGCTATAATCTCCTTGCACTTCTCCTCAGTAAGCCCGTCCGGGTCAGTTCCTTTCGGAATCCTGTAATTCCCGCCGGCATGCTTGATGTACGGGCCATAATTGCCGTCTATTACCTGTATGTCGCTGTCCTTGTATTCCTTGATGATGCCTCCTGCCTTGTTGGACAGGCTCGCCTCCACAAGTTTTGCGCAGGTGTCCAGGTCAACTTTCAGCGGGTCTGTTCCTCGCGGAAGGGAAATGTTCTTGTCACCGTATTTTATATATGGACCAAAGCGGCCCTTGGTGCAGATTATGTCGATTCCTCCGTATTGTCCTACTGTGCGTGGCAGCTCGAACAGCTTGAGGGCCTCTTCAAGCGTGATGCTCTCGATGAGCTGGTTCGGCGCCAGGTTGGCATATGTCTTGTCCTCGCCGTCCCCTTTCTGGATGTAAGGCCCGTATTTGCCGTATTTTGCCGTGAGGGTCTTTCCGTCTTTCGGGTCAACGCCAAGCTCTCTGCTGACGTGGCTGTATTCATGGCTGCTCAGGGTCTCCTGTATTTTGCCGTGGAAAGGGCCGTAAAATTCGCTTATGACATTGCTCCAAGGCATGTCTCCCTCGGCTATTTTGTCGAAATCCTTTTCAACGTTAGCGGTGAATCCGTAGTCGAGGATGCTGCCGAAATTCTTTACGAGATAGTCAGTCACTATCATTCCGATGTCTTGCGGAAGCAGCTTGCCTTTTTCCGCACCGGTGGTCTCAGTGACGGATGAGGACGAGATTATCCCGTTCCTGAGCATGAGATTGGTGACATTATGCTTTTCTCCCGGCTTGTCTCCTTTAACTATATATCCTCTTCCCTTTGTCAGGGTCGAGATGGTCGGAGCATAAGTTGAAGGGCGGCCGATGCCCAGTTCCTCGAGTTTTTTCACGAGTGTGGCCTCTGAGTATCTTGACGGGGCTGATGTGAATTTGCATTCGGCCGAGATTCCGTTCTCTGTCATCACGTCTCCTATGTGCATCTCAGGCAACATCACAGCCTCGTCATCCTGCTGAGGATCGTCCGTGCTTTCGATATAAAGTTTCAGGAAGCCGTCGAAAAGCACCTGGCTTGCCTGGACGTCGAATTTCTCGTCTCCCTTGTCGCTTGATACCTTTATGTCTGTTTTGAGGATGCGCGCATCAGACATCTGGGATGCCACTGTGCGCTTCCAGATAAGCTCGTACAGCCTCTGTTCCTGAGCGGTTCCTTCGATGGAGGTGTTTGCTATATATGTCGGCCTTATCGCCTCGTGGGCCTCTTGCGCTCCCTTTGCCTTGGTCTTGTACTGCCTTGTCTTGGAATATTCTTCCCCGAAATGTCCGCAGATGAACTCCTTGGCTGCATGTATGGCCAAAGATGAGAGGTTTGTTGAGTCGGTACGCATATAGGTTATGAGTCCGTGCTCATAAAGCTTCTGGGCTATGCTCATTGTCTGGCTGACGGACAGTCTCAGCTTCCTTGCGGCCTCCTGCTGGAGGGTTGATGTGGTGAAAGGTGCCGCAGGGGTCTTTGAGCCTTCTTTCTTTTCTATGTCTGATATCGAGAACCTGGCTCCGATGCATCTCTCAAGGAAATCCTTGGCTGAGTCAATGTTCGGGAACCTCCTGTCCAGATGTGCCTTTACAAGCGTGCCTTCCGGAGTTCCTTCCGGGTGGAAAATCGCGCTTACCTTATAATATTGCTCGCTGCGGAAAGCCAGAATCTCCCTTTCCCTGTCAACGACAAGGCGCAGGGCGACTGACTGGACGCGTCCTGCCGAAAGCTTCGGCTGTATCTTTCTCCACAGCACCGGAGAAAGTTCGAATCCTACGAGACGGTCCAGGACACGGCGCGCCTGCTGCGCATCCACGAGTGACATGTCAATTTGCCTCGGATGCTCTATCGCATTCAGGATTGCGGATTTGGTAATCTCGTGGAAAACAATTCTTTTTGTCCTTTCCGTATCCAGCCCGAGCGTCTCGGACAGGTGCCATGATATGGCCTCTCCCTCGCGGTCCTCATCGGATGCGAGCCATACTGTGGACGCTTCCTTTGCCGCTTTCTTGAGTTCTGATACGACTTTCTTCTTGTCTGACGGTATCACGTACTCAGGCTTGAAGCCGTTTTCGACATCAATGCTCAGGCCGCTGTCGTTCAGGTCCCTTATATGTCCGAAGCTTGATTTTACTATGAAATCTTTGCCGAGAAATTTCTGGATTGTCCCGGCTTTTGCCGGAGACTCGACGATTACTAAATTTTTCCCCTCCATAAGCTTTATATCTCCATGGGAACCGCTCTGAATCAGCAGCACTTCCCTTATAATCAAAAAGAAAATGCAAAGTAAGGGACAAACGGGGCAATTTTCCAAATTTTGTTGCTAATTTTGTCGGCCTGTATGTAAAATGGCCTGCTTTGCGGGTGTTTGCAGGGCTTGTGCCGGAAGTGCCGGCAAGGTTTCGGTTCAATTCAAATCAAAGTGTTATGACTGACAATATGAAACATAAGATAATCAAGTGGTTCTGGATATTGTTTACGGTTCCGGTGGCTTCATTCATGCTTCTGATAGGGCTTGTATGGGCTTTTGCGGATATTCCTTCTTTCGAGGAGCTTGAAAGCCCGGACAGCAAGCTCGCGACGCAGGTGATAGCCGATGACGGCAGGACCATATTGTCCACATTTCATATAGAGAACCGCTCTTATGTGCGATATGACGAACTGTCTCCGAATCTTGTGTATGCGGCGGTTGCCACTGAGGATGTCAGGTTCTTCAAGCATTCCGGAATTGATTTCAAGAGTCTCGGAAGGGTTCTGTTCAAGACTTTGCTCGGAGGAGATTCCAGTCAGGGAGGAGGAAGCACGATAACCCAGCAGCTTGCAAAGACCCTCTACCCGAGGGCTGATGTGAGCAGCAGGATACCCGGGGTGTCAAAGGTCAAGATGGTATGGATAAAGCTCAAGGAATGGATTACGGCCGTTAAGCTCGAGCGCAATTACACCAAGGACGAAATCATGACCATGTACATGAACCAGGTGTTTTTCGGCAGCAACGCCTATGGAATAAAGGCAGCAGCCCAGACGTTCTTTGCCAAGAGCCCGGCAGACCTGACTGTCGAGGAGAGCGCCACGCTTGTGGGCATGGTCAACAAGCCTACGAGATATAACCCTGCGCTTAATCCGGAGAAGTCTCTCTCAAGGAGGAATTTCGTCATATCTCAGATGGAAAAGGCCGGATATCTTACTGAAGCACAGCGTGATTCTGTCAGCCTGATTCCTATAGAACTTTCATACCAGATACAGGATCATACAGCCGGTTCCGGACTTTATTTCCGAGACATGCTCAGGAGGACTATGACGGCAAAGGAGCCTAAGCGCTCGTCCTACAGCCAGTACGAGGACTATGTAGTAGATTCGCTCCTTTGGGCCGATGACGCCCTGTACGGATGGCTCAACAAGAACCTCAAACCGGACGGTTCGCATTACGACATATACCGTGACGGACTCAGGATATATACCACCATCAATCCCAAGATGCAGAAATATGCCGAGCAGGCTGTTGTGCGTCAGGTCGGAAAGGACCTTCAGAAAAGGTTTGACAAGGAGCTGCGCTGGAAGAACAACAAGCCGTTTTCGAATGAGGTTGACAGGAAGACCATAGAGGGGATAATGAAGAGGGCGCGCCGTGACAGCGACCGTTACCGCAAGATGAAGGCGGAGGGAATGTCCGAGTCGCAGATATCGAAAAGTTTCTCGCAGCCTGTGAAAATGAGGGTCTTCTCGTGGAACGGAAAGGGCTATGTTGACACTCTGATGACGCCTGACGATTCCATACGCTATTACAAGGCTTTTGTCAGGGCATCATTCATTGCAATGGAGCCTGTGACAGGACGGATAAAGGCTTATGTCGGAGGTCCGGACTTCAAGAATTTCCAATACGACAATGCACGCCAGAGCAAGCGCCAGGTCGGCTCGACTATAAAGCCGTTCCTATATACCCTTGCAATGCAGGAGGGCATGTCCCCGTGCGACAGGGTGGCGAACGTGCCGCAGACATTCATCATTGCCCCGGACAAGGTATGGACTCCGAAGAGTACCGACCGTGACGAGTATATCGGTAACATGGTGACTCTCAGGTGGGGACTTGCGAAAAGCTCGAACAACATTTCGGCCTATCTGATGAAGCAGTTCGGCCCGGATGCAATGGTGGAGATGATGAGGAAAATGGGCATAGGATGCTATCTTGACCCTGTTCCGCCTCTTTGCGTGGGTGCTGCCAACATATCTCTGTATGAGATGGTAGCTGCATACAACACATTCCCGTCAAAGGGTGTGCATGTCTCGCCTTTGTTCGTTACACGCATCGAGGACAATATGGGCAATGTGCTTGCTGAGTTCTCGACATCTAAGCATGAGGCTCTCGGTGAGCATACGGCCTATCTCATGGCGGACCTGATGCAGGGTGTTGTCAACGGTGGTACGGGATATGGTCTGAGAAGCAGGTTCGGGCTCAAGGGGCCTATGGCCGGCAAGACAGGTACTACCAACAGCAATGCGGACGGATGGTTCATCGGGTATACTCCGAGGATTACTGCCGGGGCATGGGTCGGTTTTGAGGACATGCAGGTGCATTTCAGCAGGATAGGTGACGGAGGAGGGGCCGGCTCGGCACTGCCTATCTGGGGATATTTCATGCAGAGCGTGATGAACGACCCGTCCTTGAAAAGATACTATGACAAGGAGGCTTTCGATGTCCCTTTCGGTTTCTCCGTGGACCTGAATTGCAATGACGGTGACGTTGGCCATTCCGGAACGGCCGAGGATGAGTATGATGAGGAGGAAATGGAAATATTCGGATTTTGAAATTGATTAATATTCGTTAAAATGTCTGTTTACAGAGCGGTAGCAGTGATTTATGGCAGCGACTCTTCAGAGTGGGAGGTTTCGCTGCGCAGCGGGGAGTTCACAGCCTCGCAGATTGACGGTGAAAAATATGACGTGTATGAGATATTCGCAAGGTTCGGACGCTGGACTTTGGCGGCTTTCCGTCTGAGGGGGGCATCGAGGGTTGCCATTACTGAAGATGAGCGTCCGGAGATTGACAAGACGGACTTTTCCGTTGTTCTGGCCGGAGAGAAAGTCAAGTTCGGCTATGCGTATATAATGCAGCACGGGACACCAGGGGAGAACGGCCTGATGCAGGGCTATCTTGAGATGCTCGGTGTTCCTCACAGCGGATGCAGTGCATTCGTTTCCGCCATTACTTTTGACAAGTTTTCTTGCAAGGGGTATCTCAAGGGGGTGGATTTCGTGAAATGTGCGGATGACATTTTCGTCAGGAAAGGGGAGAACACCGAGGGGCTGGCTGCAGATGCTGTCAGGAAACTTGGTCTTCCTATGTTCGTGAAGCCTACTGACGGCGGAAGCAGCTTCGGTGTGTCGAAAGTGAAGTCTGAGGCTGATTTTGACAAGGCGGTTGAGGTGGCCTTCGCCGAAGGAAACATGCTTATCGCCGAGGCTGCCATAACGGGACGTGAACTTACTTGTGCCGTATATAATGACGGGAAATCCAATGTGGCCCTGCCTGTAATCGAAATCGTGACCGACAATGAATTTTTTGACTACCAGGCAAAATATGAAGGGCACAGCAGGGAAATATGTCCGGCTCAGATTCCTGACAGTTTGAGAGACCATATACAGGAGGTGTCAAGGAAAATCTATGAGAAGCTCGGGTGCTCCGGACTTGTGAGAGTTGACTATATAGCTGCGGAAGACGGGCTTTATTTCCTTGAAGTGAATACTATTCCCGGCATGACGTCGGCATCTCTCGTTCCTCAGATGGTGAGGGCCGCAGGACTCTCGATGACTGATTTCCTTACCTCTGTCATTGAAAATTCATGATGCTTCTGACGGAGCTGATAAAGGAGGGAAGACGGACCGTCTCTGAGGCTTATCCGGAAGCGGAAGCCAGGGAGATGGTCTCTGTTTTTCTTGAGGAACTTCTTGGGGTCAGGAAGCATACCCATATATTATATCCTGGTTATGCCGTTTCCGTGGAATCTGTCCTGGAGGCGCGTCAGGCTTTTGCCCGTATGGCTGCCGGAGAGCCTCTGCAATATGTCATGGGAAAGGCTTATTTTTATGGCAGAGAGTTCCGGGTCACTCCGGATGTGCTGATTCCGCGGCCTGAGACAGAACTTTTGTGCAGGATGGTGTCACGTCATCTTGCTGATGCCGGCAATTCCGGAGAGCCGTTGAGGGTACTGGACTTGTGTACAGGTTCGGGGTGCATAGCGTGGACGCTTGCGCTGGAGTGTCCCGGTGCGGAGGTTCTTGCCGCGGATATTTCCTCCGGTGCGCTTTCTGTGGCCTCATCCCAGTCTTTTGATGAGGAAATGGCCGTGTCAGGGGCATTGCCGCCTGTGTTTTTCAAGGCTGATGTGCTTGCAGGCCCGCAAAAAGACTTGGGGCAGTTTGATGTTATTGTCAGCAATCCTCCTTATGTGATGGATAAGGAGAAGACTTTGATGAGAAACAATGTCCTGCTTCACGAGCCGCATCTTGCCCTTTTCGTGCCGGATGACGACCCGCTGCTGTTTTACCGTGCCGTGGCCTCATGGGCCGGAACCGTGCTCAAGGCCGGCGGACTCGGGGTTGTGGAAATCAATGAAGCCCTCGGGACGGAGACTGCCGCTCTGATGAGGAATGCCGGATTTGCCGGCGTGTCGGTTGAAAAAGACCTTGGAGGACGGGACAGATTTGTGAAATTTGTTCAGGTTTTATAAAAAATCAAACAAAATATAGCCTTGTAAATGCCCTTGGACAGCTCTCTGAGGGCATTTTTTGTTTTTATCCGCGTACATTTTCGTTACGCGGATAAATCTTCGTCACTTTGCAGCAGTTAAATGAACGAAGATTATGGAAAGGTTTTGTTTGCAACTGGCCGTATCTGCGGCCCTGCTGGTTTCAGCTCTGTCATGTGAAGTTCTTGACAATGACCCGGGAAAGCATGTGTCCGGTCAGGACAGGCTGCCTGTTTCCCTGGAAGATGTGGCCGGAATACTCTCGTCCATCCCGCTGCAGGTATCCCAGGTGTCTGAGGTGCATGACGCGGTGTGTTCATCTTCCGGCAACGGGTATGATGAGGAATATACGATGGACAGGATTTTTGCGAGCCCCGGCTCCGGAGTGGGCGACCCTCTGACAAAGGGCGGGGATGAATACGAAGTCCCTTTGAGGGAACTCATAGAGAACCATGTCCGCACAATGACGCGCGCGGGAGGAAATGATGGCCTGGAATTGGGCCCGGACGAGTTTCTCGGAGCGCTCACGGAGTCGGATATTCAGATTTACTGGCCGTTTTCCGGGAATTGGGACGGTGACTCTATGCCGATAATAACATTCGATCCTGAGGACGGGTCGGAGAAGAACATAGGTTACAAATTGTATTATGACGATGACGGGGCCCGCCGTGTGGAGACCGTGGTGGTTGATGAGGCGCTTGCAATGAGAGAGCCGGTTTGGGTGGTTAACAGGAATTCCGATGCCGGACATACTACTCTGGAGCTGTTGAGAAGGGACGATCCGGAATGGGGAGAAGGAGGCGGGACCATCATCGTAAAGCCTTCCGGAGCAGGTGTGCCTGTCAGAACCGGAGCGTCTTCCGGGGAATTCAAATCACTTATATTGAAGGATTTTACCATGAAGAGGAATTATGACCCGTGGTTTGCAGGAGCTTCAGAGTTTTTTGTCAGGACTGGCGCGGTCGAGGATTTCTGTGCCTCCACTGAGGCGGAGATGCGTCTCTACACTCCGACTGTCACGGACTTCATGATTGTCGTCAAAAGAAGCCAGGTCGGCATTCCCCAGCCTTTCAATGCTGTCCTGGTGTCGGAATGGACGGAGCAGATGACTCACTGTGCCTTTATGATAACTGAAGATGACGGAGGCACATGGACGGACTGGAACTGCACAGCCTTGGTACGTGTGGCGTCCAAAAGCTATGGAATAGAGATAAAACTCCCTTTCAGGTCACGGGATGACATTGTCTGGAGAGGGCAGCTGGCCCATAAGTGGCTTGAGACGAACAGCAATGTCGTGGGACATTTCGGGGATGTGGACCTTACTTTTGAGGTCGTGGAATATCAGGAGTGACTTCGCTGACTGTCATTTCACATTTCCTGCAGTCAAAATGCAGGACAAGGCGCCTGCCGTTGTTTATGAGGAAAAGCGGTCCGCTGTCTTTGGCCCGGTGATGCCGCGGACAGATTCCAAGCTCATGGCGTATACAGTATTTCGTCCTCATCAGCTCAGCGTCTCCCTTGTGTGAAAGTTCGTATGCCTTGTCTATTGTCTTTGCACCTGACAGGGCATATATCTCTCTGGCCAGCCTGTTTGAGATGTTGCATTTGTAGGAGGCGTCCTCTTTCGGGAAAGGTTTGCCTGAATCCGGCTGTGGCACTTTGCGCATGAGTTCCCTGCTGATGCAGGGCATGGTACCGAGCTTTTCGGCAAGCCCTCTTCTTATCGAGTTCATGAAAGAAGCCGTCATGAACGGAACAGTGCCTTCATGGCCGTTGTTTGTCGCTGACTCTTGAGAAGCATCCATGCTGAATCTGAAATTGCCTGCGGATTTGCATATCTGGTTTTTCAGCATCGTCAGCATTTTCTCCGGATTGCCGGCATCCTGGTCTGAAGCCAGGAATGTGGCGGAAGCCTCTCTGCCGTCCTCGGTTACGGCTGTCGCTTCCACTGTCCATATTCCGTTGTTCCTGGAGAAATTGATATGCGTATTCACGTCAATCATGCGTGTGCAGCTGTTCCTCTCTATTTCCTTTTCGAATGCTGCGCTGATGTTTCGGAAAAGCCTGGCTCCGACAAAGAGTTCCGGCGTGCTCTTGCATCGTACGGACATTCCTTCGCATACATCTCCGCGGAATCCAGTCACAGTTCCGCTTCCGGATACGAACGAGAATCCGTCCCCGTTGCTCAGGACAACTTTGTTTGAGACAGGACGTATGATGATGCGTGATTTGTCGCGGCTAAGGGATGTTATGGTACCGATTTCCTCTCCCATTGACTTCGCTGTGTCCATGCAGCTCCATTGCCCGCTTCTTTTTCCGTCAAGGAACAGCTGGGTATATCCTCTGTTGAATGTCTTTCCGGTGTCCGGTGTGAAACCTCCGCTGACATGTCCGAAGGATGCGCGCAGATATTCAGGATGGTTCCGGATGAGGCTGTCAATGGCGATGGAATAGTCCCTGACCACATTTTTGACGTATGACGCGTTTTTGAGACGTCCCTCTATCTTGAAGGAGGTGATGCCTGCCTCTGCCAGTTCTTCAAGCCTGTCACGCAGATTGTAGTCCTTGAGTGAAAGCAGGGCCTTGTCCTTGGCGAGCATCCGTCCAGATGCGTCGGTCAGGTCGTAGCGTGAACGGCATGCCTGTATGCAGGAGCCTCTGTTGGCGCTTCTTCCTGCTATGCTCTCCGATAGGTAGCACTGCCCGCTGTAGCATACGCATAATGCTCCGTGCACGAAGAACTCCAGTTCGCAGCTTACGGCCTTGCGTATTGCCCTGATTTCTTCTAAAGAAAGCTCCCTCTCAAGGATAAGCCTTGAGAAGCCCAGGCTTTCGAGAAATACAGCCTGCTCCGGAGTCCGTATGGCGCATTGCGTGGAGGCATGCAGAGGAAGCCTGAATCCTGTTCCGTCAAGCCCTCCCTGCCTTGCAAGTTCAAGGATGGCGAGGTCCTGCACGATAATGGCGTCAGCTCCTGCTTCCTGTATCTCCATCATCTGTCTCCTGGCCTGCTCCAGCTCGCTGTCATATATAATTGTGTTCATGGTCACGAAAATGCGTGCCCCGAACTTGTGGGCATGGCTGCAAAGCTTCTGTATGTCGCTCATGCTGTTTCCTGCAGCCTGGCGTGCCCCGAACTGCTCGCCGGCGATATACACAGCATCGGCACCGCAGTCTATGGCCGCGATGCCGATCTGAAGGTCTCTTGCCGGGGCAAGCAGCTCGATCTGCCTCATGTTATTTGAGGGTTTCGAGCATCTGTTTTGCCGTAGGGCCGAACTTAGGGTCGCTCAGAATCATCTGGTAATATTCCTTTGCTTTTGCATTGTCACCCATCTGCTGTGCTGTAGCGGCGATAGTGTATTTGAACTGGTTGGCGTCCTTGGCGTTAGGAGACAGTTCAAGATATTTCTCAAGATACTGTATAGCCTCAGCGTTCTTCTTGAGCTGTGAAGCTGCAGTACCGGCAACTTTCATTGCAGTCGCATTCTCAAGGAAAGAGTCTGATTTGAGGGCTGCTGCGATGGCCTCCTCATATTTCTTTGCCTTAAGCTGTGCTGCAGCAGTCTTGACATACATGTTTGAAAGCTGCTTGTATGCATTCTTGTCCTGTCCGTGTCTTGCGGAAAGGAGGAAAGCCTCCTCAGCCTCAGCCTGCTGTCCTGCACCGTTGAGCGCCATTCCGAGACGGAGGGCTGCCATTCCGTTGGTGCTGTCAGCTGCCACAACCTGCTTGTATGCCTCTGCTGCTCCTGCGAAGTCCTTTGCATTGAGAAGGTCGTTGGCTTTCATCATGTTCACCTGTCCGATGAGTGTCTTTGCCTCCTCGGCGGTTTCAATGTTGCCGTAAAGCTCCGCTGTCTCTACAGTCATGTTGAGCTGCTCTGCGGCAGCATCGAAATTGTCGGCTTTGATGAGGTCTTTCGCCATTGAAAGCATTACAACAGGGATGTAGTTCCTGCAGTTGTCTGCAATCTCAGCTCCATCCTCTCCGAGGGTCTCGGCCATTGTAAGCGCTGATTTGAAATGTTCCAGTGCTGCATCCTTGTTGCCCATCTGGAGTTCCATCGCTCCGTTGTTATAGGTCTCTGTCACCTGGTTTATGTCCTGGGCTGACATAGTGCCTGCCGCCATTGCGGCTGCGGCAAAAATGAGGAAAAATTTCTTCATGACGTTATCTTATTTGTTCAACATAATTATCCGTAAGGCCAGATAAATGCAAAAATAGGAATTTTTTGTTTTATTTTTGCACCCGGCTATGGTATTTGTTATGAAAAAAGGGGTTAGACATATATTCGCATCAGCTTTGGCCATGCTTTTTGCATGTGTGCTGCATGCCCAGGAAATTCCGGTGCTTCCTGCCGACCCGGCAGTCACTTCAGGAGTCCTTCCTAACGGGATGTCCTATTATATAGTTTCAAACGGTTCTGAGAAAGGTTTTGCGGACTTCGCTCTTGTGCAGAGGACAGGGTTTTGCACTGTGCCGGATTCGCTTTCGTGCATGGTCGGGGCCACGGCTTACAGCGCATTGGACTCGCTTCCGCATTTCCCGGGAACTTCTCCTGCGAAATTTCTTGCAAGGCATGGCTGCGGACCCGGACCGGAAGGATTTGTAAGCGTCTCAGAAGATGCAACCGTCTATAATTTCCGTGATGTCATGCTTTCCTGCGAGTCTGTCACGGATTCGTTGCTCCTTATGATAATTGACATCGTGGACCGCTCCCGCTCAGATGAAGGCTTCTTCATGAGGGAATGGTACGCCCCTTCCGACCAGGCGGTGATAGTCAGCGGTGACGTGGACGCAGGCCGGGTGGCCGAAAAGCTCAGGATGCTTTCATACGTATGCACTTCGGGAATATCACTTCCGCGTCCTGAATATATGTGGGATGACCGTCCTGAAGTGGAGTTCATGGCTTCTGACACTGTGTGCGGAAATATTGCCGAAGTTTCTTTGACATGGCGTTCGCCGCGCACTCCGAAAGAGTATATGAATACGGTCCAGCCTGTCATCTATGATATTGCGCTTGACGAACTGGCTCTTATTGCCCGTGACAGGATAATGGCGGAAATGTCTGAGAGGAACATCCCTGTGGCGGATGTCTCTTGTGTACGCTATGGAGGGCTTTCCGGTCCTGCCGACGAGCATTTCCGTGTGTCTGCCTCGGTCGCTGCGGAAGATGCGCGGGGAGCGCTTGGGACCATGGTTTCGTGCATGTCTGTTCTTGATGCAGACGGCGCGTCCGGGGGAGAGTTCCGGACTGCGGGCAAAATATGCCTTGACATGCTTGAGGAGGATGCTTCTGCGCCGTTGAAATGGAACCGTGATTATGTTGACAGGTGCGTCTGGGCCTTCCTTTACAACGGCACGCTTGCCTCAGCCAAAGAAAAAAAGGCTTTCCATGCTTCGAGAAGTGTACATGACACCACAATGCTCAGACTTTTCAACGGCATATCCTCGGCCCTGCTCGGAGGCAAGGGAAACCTGACGGTAAAAGCGGACGGGATGGCGGAAGATGAACTGAAGCATGTGTTCGATTCGGCATGGCATTCGGTTCTGCACCATGACTGGAGAAAGGTCTATTCTCCGGACCCTGCCGACACGGTTTCGCTGCCCGGTATCGGGCCTAAGGTAAAGATAAAGTCAATCAAGAAAGAGCATACTTCCGGAGGTGAGATATGGACTTTCACAAACGGTTTCAGAGTGATATACAAGAAGATGCCGTCAAATGGTGACATGTATTATATGATGGCCATGAACGGTGGCTATGGTGGAGTTGATGGCCTTGGACGGGGAGAAGGCGCCTTCATGTCGGATTATCCGCAGCTTTGCTATATTTCCGGTCTTAAGGGACGCGACTTCAAGAAACTGCTCAGGTCTTTGGACATGACAATGGATACAAGGGTGAACCCTACGAATACCATGGTCAGCGGAAAAGTCCCGAAAAAAAGGATGCAGCTGCTGATGCGTTCACTTTTGGCGTTCTCCAACGAGCGCAGGCCGGACAGCACGGCATTCTCGTATTATGTCAGGAGCGAAAAGCTCCGTCTTGGCATGGCAAGAAGAAGCGGTGCGGACGTTGGGGCGACAATAGACAGCCTTACCTGTCCGGACTATGACTATTCTCCGTACAAGTCGGCATCTAATCTTGATATGGGTGTCGCGGATAAGGCGGAAGAGCTTTTCGCTTCCTTGTCTTCGAAAATGAATGACGGTGTACTTATTCTTGTCGGGGATATGGACGAAACCGCTCTTAAGAAAACGCTGTCCATGTATGTAGGAGGCTTCAGGACAAGGGAGATTGCCTTCAGGCGCCCTTCTGTGAGATATCAGCCGCTGTCCGGGTGGCTTACATATACGGTGGACGGGCCTCGTGACGGAATGGTCGTAGCCATGTCTTCGCGCCTTCCGATGACGGCGGAAAACAATCTTGCGGCTCCTGTGGCAGCCATGGCTTTGTGGAAAGGGCTGACTGAAGCATTTGCAGGGACGGGAGTGTCGTCGGAGGTGTCATATTCGTGCGGGATTTATCCGGAGGAGCGTTTCAGTGTGATGATTTCTCTTTCTCCGGCTCCGGGCAGCAGTCCGATGGCGCTCATAGGTACGGTACGTTCTGTGCTTGCCGGATTGTCACAGGAGTGCATCCCGGAAGAGGATATGTCCATATATAAGGCATATGTGAAGAATTGCCTGGCCCTTGAGATGTCTGCGCCTGACTATTGGAGGTATGCCATCGCTTTGAGATATCTTGAAGGCAAGGATTTTTCGACCGGATATGAAGCAAAGACGGATGCTCTGTCTTCTGAGAAAATCCGCCAGATTATTTCCCTGCTGGAAAAAGGGACCAAAGTTGAATATATAGTAAAAGGAAAATAATGTATCACGGAACAATAATCCAGATTGATGACTGTCTGGTGTCGGAAGAGATTCTGACGGAATATTTTTCATGCGACTATGAGAAATGCAAGGGCTGCTGCTGTGTGATAGGTGACAGCGGTGCTCCTATGGAGGAATGCGAGGCCGGTGCCATAGAGAAGAACTACGGGATCTTCTCTCCTCTGATGAGGGAGGAAGGACGTGCGGCCGTGGCTGCGAAAGGTTTTTTTGAAATAGATTGTGACGGGGATATGGTAACTCCGCTTGTACCTGGCAGCGAAGAGTGTGCCTATACCATGTTTGATGAGGCCGGCAACTGCTTTTGCAGCATGGAGCGCTGCTGGTTTCAGGGCAAGGGCGATTTCCGCAAGCCTATTTCATGCTGGCTCTACCCTATAAGGATAACCCTGCTCAGCAACGGGACAAGGGCCTTGAACCTGCACCGGTGGGAAATATGCAGGGACGCTTTCGAAAAAGGCAAAAAAGAAAAGGTCCGCGTATATGAATTCCTACGCGAACCTATAGAGCGTTTCTTCGGCGAAGAATTTTACTGCGCCTTGTCTGAAGCAGCCAAAAGGCTTAACGCGGACTCATAGTCCGCTTCATTCACTTTCAGCTTGATGTTCTGTTCTGCGGCATTGATGGAAGGATAGGAGGATACTTCTCCGAACACTTCCGCTTCGATGCCGTTGGATTCGAGCATTCCCTTGGCGATGCTTGCACGCATCGGGTCCGAGAATTTCGCCACTGTCTTAAGCTGTTTCATAACTGACAGATTTAAAGGTTATTAATACTTTCCGCATCATTCGCATTCCGGTGAGATGCGGTGCTCCAGTCCGGCTGACAGTCTCATCACGTCTTTTCTCAGTCCTTCCAACATCAGCTTTCCGGGCATTCCCGTGACGGTAATCCTGTCTTCGCACATCTTGATTATCCTTCCTGCTGCTCCCCTGCGGCGGAAAGTTGCACTGTCCCTGCTTTCGTTTTCAAGCACATAGCCCCTTTCTTCGAAAAACCTTACGGCTTCTGAACGGATGTCAGCCCATTCTCCGGATATTCCGATTTCGCGCGTTATGAACCCGACTTTCGGATACACGGCGGCAACCAATGCAAAAAATATGGCAATCTTCCATATTGCGCTGTATCCTCCGTCAAAAATTTTGGAAATGTCACCTTCCACAGCTCCTATGAACACCAGCATGAAGATGATGACAGCAGTTACGGCTGAGAAATAGAAAAAGTATTTGATGGACCTTATAAGATATTTCATCATGTTTGCGTTTATTTGAGTAAATGGCTTTAAATTTGTTCGCACCACAAATATAGCAAAAGTTGAGAGCAGAAGCAAAGTTTACTTTGATTATGCATATGTCCGTCAGGACAAATATAGGGTAAAATTATTATCTTTGTGTCCGCAAAGAAAAATTTAATCATCAAACTGACACTATCATGGAAGATCAGAAATTGAAGAAAATCATGTATGTCCTCGCTGCTGTGGCCGTAGTGCTTGCAGGAGTCCTGGCTTACATATGGTATGACAAGTACACTGTGGAAAAAGAACTTGAGAGCGAGAAGGCGGACCTCATCGGCCAGCTCAATACCTTGAATGACGACTATGCCTCGCTGTCTACTGACTATGAGGACGTCAATCTCCAGCTTGATTCGTCAAGGCTTGAGGTGCAGCTGCTGATAGAGAAGCTCACCAAGACCGAGGCCACCAACAGGGCCAAGATACGCCAATATGAGAGGGAGCTTGGAACATTGAGGACTGTAATGCGCGGATACGTAAAGCAGATAGACTCCCTGCATTCTCTCAACAAGCAGCTTACAGCAGATGCCGCTGAGGCAAGGCGTGAGGCAGCCGAGAACAGGAGACGTTCGGAAGAACTTTCAAAGACAGTGGAAGACCTCTCGGGACAGGTTGCGGCAGGTGCCGTAATAAAGGCGAGGGGACTCAGGGCGGAGGCATATAATGCATCAAACAAGGTGACGGACCGCAGCAGCAGGGTCAAATATCTGCTCGCGACCCTCAATCTTGTCGAGAATGACCTCGCGGAAAAGGGTCCGGTTACTGTATATATCCGCGTGAAGGACCCGGAGGGAATCCTGCTTCTGAACGGTACTCAGAAAGCCTTTGAATACAATGGCGAGACCATGATATGCTCCGCTTCACGTGAGGTTGACTATCAGGGCTCGGAGGTGGAGCTTGGAATCTATCTCAACGACATTCCTGAGTATGCGAAGGGAATTTACACAGTTGAGGCATTCACGTCACAGACATTCCTCGGGACTACGGAACTGATGCTCCGATAATTCGCTATCCTGTGATATACGTGCATGTTCCTTTTTGCAGGAGTTTCTGCATATATTGTGACTTTTATTCTGAAATTACGGCCGGAAGCTGCATGGGAGGAGACCCTTCTGCGCGTGACTCTGTCTATGGCAGATACGCCGGTGCGCTTGCAAAAGAGATTGCCGCCCGTGGCACGGAAATTTCGGATACGGTCAATACCTTATATATAGGAGGTGGCACCCCGTCGGTGCTGCCCCTTTCTTTTTTCTCATCACTGCTGGACGCCTTGGGTGCTGCCGGTCATGGCGGGCCTTTTGATGAATTTACTGTAGAGGTCAATCCGGACGACATCGTGGAAAAGGGCTGGGAATACGTGGAAGGCCTGCTGAGGCTCGGGGTAAACAGGGTCAGCATGGGAGTGCAGTCCTTTGATGACCGGATGCTCAGGTGGATGAACCGCAGGCATGATGCGGAATCTGCTCGGAAAGCCTATTCCATTCTGGAGAACGCCGGGGTGGAAAACATAAGCATAGATCTTATTTTCGGCATATCGTCCCTCACGGACCAGGACTGGAGTGATACGCTTGCAAAGGCTTTGGCAATATCTCCGCGCGGAGTCCTTCCCAAGCACTTGTCTTGTTACCAGCTATCGGTCGAGCCGGGGAGCGCCTTGGCCTCGCTTGTGGAAAAAGGCCGTTATGAAGAGGCGTCAGACGAGATGTGCATGAACCAGTATGCAATGCTGTGTGAGGCAATGGCTTCAGCCGGATATCATCATTATGAAATATCGAATTTCGCCCTTCCGGGATATGAGGCATTGCATAACAGTGCATATTGGCGACATGTCCCGTATCTCGGACTTGGCCCCGGGGCACATAGCCTTGTCTGCTCTCCGGTGGCTGCGGGACTCCATGGTGGCATGAGTGCCGTTAATGATGACGTTCTGGGGAAAGTCATGATGAGGCGGTGGAATAATCCTGATCTTAAGGCATATCTCGATGCGGCAGGCGCGGGAGATTTCAGCCTGGCAGGCGGATGTGAAATCCTGACCGGGGACCAAATCATGACGGAGAAGATAATGCTTGCCCTCAGGACATCTGAAGGCATTGACAGTGAATATCTTGAAAGGCATTGTCCGGCAAAGGCCCTTGAACGCGCCCTGATGGTTGGGAATCTGATAAAAACTCCTGCGGGAAAAATTTGTATACCGGAAGACCATTATTTTGTTTCCGATGGTATAGTTTCTGATATACTCTGATCCGGGCAGGCCGGTGGCGCTCATATCAGAGAAAAGTCCACTGCCTATGCCATGAACAGAGTATTTGTTAACATTCAGAAATTTTAAAGTTATGAACGTAGGAAATTCAATTGCCTGCTTTATCGCAGGCGCTTTGGCAGGAGCTGCCACAGCATTGCTTCTTGCACCTGAATCAGGTGAAAAGACACGCGAGAAAATCAAGAAAGGAGCGGCCGAGGTCGCATCAACGGCAAAGAGCAAGCTTGCGGAAGGACTTGACGCAGTAGAAGGCGCACTTGCAAAGCAGAAAGGAATGTAGTATGCAGACGCCGTTTGAGGATCTTTCTTCAGGAGCCAAGGAATATTTGGAACTGAAGGCCGAAGACCTTAAGCTTGGAGCGGTTGAGGGACTTTCTGTCGGACTCGGAAGAATATTCGCCTTAGTGGTGATGCTTCTGCTCCTGATGGTGGCTCTCACCGCTTTTACTTTTGGCTTCGTTCTGCTTCTCGGAAACTGGGTCGGCAGTTATGCTGGCGGGGCATTCATAATGGGAGGAATCCAGCTTGCAGCCATCGGCATACTTTTCATTTTCCGCAAGAAGCTGTTTGTGAATATGTTCGTGAAACTTTTAATCAGCATCGTTTATGATAGAGACTGATTATGGCGCAATCAAGGACCGCGCTCAGTTGCGTTCTTGCCGCAGGCTGCTGAAAGTGCAGGCAGAGGCAAAGGGACAGGCTCTTTCTGGACTTTTGGGAGAAGTCAAATCATATTACTCTCCGGGTAAGGTGGCATCGATGGTGATTGGCAATGCCGCATCTTCATTCAGTTGGGCTGCAGTATTGCTTCCGATTGTACATGCCGTGAGAAAAAAGCTCGGTTAGTGGATACAATTTTGACAAAGCCGGGGAAGGCTTCCGCGTTAGGGAGTCTTTTCCGGCTTGTTTCGTATATTATTCATTGGTTTTTCGTATAATTGCAATTCGGGAGAAATCAATTAGGCATATCATGGAAAATATATTCAAGAAAAGGATTGCGGACCTGAGGGACATGATGGCGGACAATGGTTGGGATGCGGTTGTCCTGAGCGGATCGGACCCCCATGCGAGCGAGTATCCTGCCCCGCGCTGGAAACAGGTGGAATGGCTTACCGGATTCACGGGCGAGGCAGGGGATCTGGTGATAACGGCAGACCATGCCGGACTTTGGACGGATTCCCGCTATTTCGTGCAGGCTGTCTCGCAGCTTGAAGGGACTGGGGTGGAACTTCATAAGACACGTGTACAAGGTGCTGTCGGGATACCGGAATGGCTTTCGGGAAAGGCTCGTGTGGTGGCTGTTGACGGATTGTGCCAGAGCGTCAGGGCCGTTGAGGAAATCAAGGCGGCGATAGGTGAAGACGGTATTGCCGTTGATGTGCCGGATATGCTTGATGCCCTGTGGACTGCGAGGCCTTCTGTGCCCGTTACCCCGGTGACTACGCTTGACGTGGAATGTTTCGGAGGCATTCCGAGAGTGGACAAAATATCGTGGCTGCGCAAATGGATGCTTCTGCAAGGGGTGGACATGATGCTCGTTTCTTCTCTTGATGAGATTGCATGGCTGCTGAATGTACGCGGCAGTGACATTGACTATAATCCTCTTGTGATTTCTTATCTGCTTGTCTCACAGGATTATGTGAAATGGTTTGCACGCAAGCCCGGGTGCGGCGGGCCTTTTCCTGACACCATAGACAGTTATGATGAGCTGAGGGTTGACCAGGTTGAAGTTGAGGACTATGATGCGTTTGCCTTCACTATTTCGGATTTGTCGCAGGATGATGGCCGGGTCAGAATCTTTATTGACCCTTCAACCTTGAATTATCATATTTACAGCCATATAGTCGGGAATTATGGCTGCTCTGACGTGATATGCGGAACTTCTCCTGTCATCCTGGAGAAGTCTGTCAAGACTCCCTCTGAGATAGAGTCTCTCAGGCAGACTTTCATAGAGGACGGAGTGGCCATGGAGAGGTTTCTTCATTGGCTCGAAGACGAGGTGTCGTCAGGACGTGAGGTCACGGAGCGTGAGGCGTCCGTGCGGCTTTCTGCTTTCCGTGCGGAGATTCCGGGATACAGGGGTGACAGCTTTGAAAACATTTCTGCCTACGGGCCCTCTGCCGCTCTTCCGCATTATTGCATTCCGGCCGAAAATCCTCCCGTGATACGGCCGGCCGGACTTTATCTCGTGGATTCCGGGGGACAATACCTTACCGGAACGACGGACATTACGCGTACAGTCCCTATGGGAGAATGCACAAGGCTTGAGAAGGAAGACTATACTGTCGTTCTGAAAGGCATGATAGCCCTGTCCATGGCGGTTTTCCCGCGCGGTACCGCCGGCTGCCAGCTTGATGTGCTTGCCCGCGGGCCGCTGTGGCGTACAAGACGCAACTACGGTCATGGTACCGGCCACGGGATAGGTTTCTGGCTTTGTGTGCATGAAGGCCCTCAGGACATAAGGCAGAATCTCAATGCACAGCCTCTCTTGCCGGGCATGGTCACTTCGAACGAGCCTGGGCTGTATCGTGAGGGGATGCATGGCATACGCCATGAGAATGTGCTCCTGTGCAGGGAAGCTGGCAAGGATGAATTCGGGGACTGGCTTGAATTCGAGACCCTTACGCTCTGTCATATTGACACATCTGCCGTGCTTGCGGATATGCTCTCCTCTGATGAGCTGAAATGGCTGAACAGCTATAATGAACGCGTCTACCGCACGCTTTCTCCTCTTCTGCCTCCGGAGGTGTCCGCATGGCTGCGCTACAAGACCATGCCTTTATAGGAGTCAGTAAGAAAAGTTTACGAGATTGCCTGCAAGATATTGGTCGTATGAGGCCATGTCCACAAGTCCGTGACCTGAAAGATTGAACAGGAGAACTTCGCTTTTCCCTTCTTCTTTGCATCTGAGCGCTTCCTTTATCGTAGCTGCGATTGCATGGCAAGATTCCGGTGCCGGTATGATGCCCTCCGTTTTTGCGAATATGCATCCGGCCTTGAATGTGTCTAGCTGCATTATGTCCACGGCTTCTATCAGCCCATCTTTCAGCAGCTGGGACGCAATGACACCTGCTCCATGATAGCGTAGTCCTCCTGCGTGTATGTTTGCCGGAGCAAAATCATGACCAAGTGTGAACATCGGCAGGAGGGGAGTGTATCCTGACTCGTCCCCGAAGTCATATCCGAATTGTCCTTTTGTCAGTTTCGGGCATGAAGCCGGCTCAGCCGCGATAAATCTCGTTTTCTTGCCATCAAGGATATTATGCCTTAGGAAAGGGAATGATATGCCGCCGAAATTTGAGCCTCCTCCAAAGCAAGCGATTACCACGTCCGGATATTCTCCCGCCATCTCCATCTGCTTCTCTGCCTCCAGCCCTATGATTGTCTGGTGCAATGTGACGTGGTTCATCACTGAGCCAAGGGTATATTTGCAGTCTGGGGTCATCTTTGCAAGCTCTATGGCTTCGGAGATTGCTGTGCCAAGCGAACCCTGATGGTTTGGAGTTCTTGTGAGGATGTCCTTGCCGGCCCTTGTTGACATTGACGGTGAGGGGGTTACTTGCGCTCCGAAGACTTGCATCATGCTTTTCCTGTAGGGCTTCTGCTCGTAGCTGATTTTCACCTGATATACTGCGGCTTCAAGGCCGAAAGCCTTGGCTGCATATGAGAGTGCCGTTCCCCATTGTCCGGCTCCTGTTTCCGTGGTGACATTCCTGATGCCTTCTTGTTTGCAGTAATATGCCTGAGGTATGGCCGAGTTCAGCTTGTGTGAACCGACCGGACTTACGCTTTCGTTCTTGAAATAGATATGGGCGGGCGTGTCCAGTTCCTTTTCAAGTCCGTAGGCACGGACAAACGGGGTGGACCTGTAATATGTGTACATCCGCAGCACTTCTTCAGGAATCTCAGTCCATCTGCATGTGGTGTCGAGTTCCTGCCGGCATAGCTCTTCTGCAAATATCGGATATAGGTCTTCTGACTTGAGTGGCTCGTGTGTCGCCGGGTTGAGCATCTGCATTGGCTTGTTCTTCATGTCAGCCTGGATATTGTACCATTGGCGCGGTATGTCGCTTTCCTGCAGGAAATACCTTTTCTGTCTCATGTGCTTTATAGTTTAAAAGAACGGGTGGCCGAACTGCTTCAGCCACCCGTTTATGGTAAATTGAGATTCTTTCCTTAGAAAATCAGTCCGTTTGCATGGCAGAATGCATTTACAGCTACCGCTACGAATCCGAAGATTACGACGGCTGTGAAGATGTAGCCGAGTACCTGGAGTCTCTTCTCCCAGATGCCGTTGCTGAGTCCCACTGTCTGGAATGCGCTCCAGAAACCGTGTGTAAGGTGGAAGCCGAGCGCTCCGAACCATACGATGTAGAGGAGAGTCATCCACCATGTTCCGAATGTTGCGTTGAGAAGCTCGTAAGGGTTCTCTGCGTGTGAGCCCATGAACTCCTGAAGCTGCATGTCAGCCCAGAAATGTGAGAGGTGGAAGCCGAGGATGCCGAGTACGATAATTCCGAGGGCGAACATGTTCGTTGATGCCCAAGACTCAGTCTTTGCCTTGCTTGCCACTTCATAGCGCTTGTAACCTCCGCGTGACTGGATGTTGCACCATGTGAGGTAAGCCGCGTAGATGATGTGAATCACGAATCCGAAGGCAAGGACAGGTACCATGACTGTCACTATAGGAAGTGCCATGAAGTCGCAGCCTGCCTGGAAGAGTCCGTCTGCCGCACCGTATTTTCCTGTGAAAGAGTCAATCACGGAAAAGAAGTTGATTGTCATGTGAAGAAGAAGGAAGATGATGAGGAACAGGCCGCTTATGCTCATGATAAGCTTCTTGCCGATTGAAGATGTGAAAATGTTAGCCATATCTTTTTACAATGTTTGATTATCGCTTGCAATTGCACTTTAAAAGCGCGCTTCAAGTGTGCAAAGATATATTCTTTCTTGCAAGTTTCATAATAATTCGGTACTTTTGTTTGCTTGAAATACAGAAACTGTTTTTTATGGGAAAATATAAAAGGGTCCTGCTCAAGCTGAGTGGGGAGAGTCTCGGAGGGCCTTCGGGCAAGGGGATTGACGAAAGCTGGCTCGCGGCGTATGCAGAGGAGATTGCATCTGCCGTAAGGGGAGGCCTTCAGGTGGCGATTGTGATTGGCGGAGGCAATATCTTCCGCGGCTTGCAGGGCGTAGGCAAGGGATTCGACAGGGTTAACGGGGACAAGATGGGAATGCTTGCCACTGTCATAAATTCTTTGGGACTTGCCATGGCCATACGTTCGGCAGGAGTTGAGGCTGAGGTTTTCACGGCCACTCCGATGATGCCGGTGGCAAGGTATTATATGAGGGATGATGCCGTTGCCGTAATGGAGCGCGGTGAAGTCGCTCTTATTGCCGGCGGAACAGGCAATCCTTATTTCACTACCGATTCCGGTGCGGCGCTCAGGGCTCTTGAGATAGGTGCGGACGCACTTCTGAAGGGAACGCGCGTTGATGGTGTGTATGACTCTGACCCGGAGAAGAATCCGGATGCCGTGAAATATGACGAGCTTTCGTTCGACAAGGCTATCGGGGACCGCCTTAAGGTCATGGACCAGACCGCGTTTGCCCTTTGCCGTGAGGGCAACATGCCTATAATCGTGTTCGACATGAATGCCAAGGGCAATCTCGGAAAGCTTGTGCTCGGTGAGAAGGTCGGCACCCTGGTTCATGTGTAATGAAGTGAATTCAAAGAAACATTTATAATATGATTACAAGAGCTAAAGAAATTCTGGCGGGCGCCAAGTCTAAGATGGGCGACGCTGTTGCTTTCCTTGAAGAGGATCTGAAGACATATCGTGCCGGAAAGGCGAATCCGTTGGTTTTCAACAATATCCTTGTCGATTATTACGGTAGCCCGACTCCGGTTCCGCAGGTTGCGTCAGTGACTGCTCCGGATGCGAAAACCCTGATGATCCAGCCTTGGGAGAAGAAAATGATTCCGGTTATCGAGAAGGCCATCCTTGATGCCAATGTGGGGCTTACTCCGCAGAATAACGGCGAGAGCATCCGCTGCAATATCCCGCCTCTTACTGAGGACCGCAGGAAAGAGCTCATAAAGAAGGCCAAGGCTGCCGGCGAGAACTCCAAGGTTGTTGTGAGGAATGCCCGCCGCGATGCAATTGAGCTTCTTAAGAAAGCGCAGAAGGACGGAATGCCTGAGGATATGCAGAAGGAGTATGAGCAGAATATCCAGAAGGAGACTGATGCGTTCACCAAGAAGATTGACGAGCTTGTTGCCTCCAAGGAGAAGGAAATCATGACTGTCTGATTCCGATTGCAGATATTTTAGGATTATATTATTACGGTATGAACAACTGCTTCCGATTTAGCCGATTTTTTGGTTATAGCTATTCCTTGAAAAGGGTATAGTCCGGAAGTTGTGCTCATACTGGTGATATTTTGATTGTAGGGGCTGTCCGGATTTCCGGGCAGCCTTTTTGATGTATTATGGCTTCTGTTATGGAGGCAAATTGGGATGAATCATGAAAAGAGTGGCGGTTCAGGGTGTCAAAGGCTGCTTTCATGAGCAGGCTGCACGACTTTTTTATGAGGCCCACGGGTGTGGGGACCTGGAGATAGTGGAATGTCCGGCTTTCGCGGACTTGTTTCTTGCCGTGGAGTCCGGAAGGGCTGATGCGGCTGTCATGGCTATTGAGAATACCGTATCCGGAGGACTGCTTCCGAATTTCGGGCTGCTCCGGCAGTACGGGAGGAAGATAAAGGGAGAGGTGTTTTTGCGGATAAGGCAGAATCTGATGGCATTGCCAGGACAGGAAATCGGGGACATCCGGGAGGTCAGGACGCACTATATGGCGATTAACCAGACCCGTGAATTTTTCAACGGATGTCCTTGGATAAGGCTTGTCGAGTCGGAGGATACGGCCAAGAGTGCGGCTGAGGTGGCTTCTGAGAGGCTTGAAGGCGTTGGGGCTGTGGCTTCTTCTCTTGCTGCCCAGCTGTATGGCCTTGAGGTGCTTGCGGAGGGGATTGAGACATATAAGCAGAATTTCACGAGGTTCCTTGTGTTTGATGAGTCTCTGGAAGTTGATCGGGATAAGGTCAACAAGGCTTCCGTTTGCTTTACCTTGCCTCACGAGCCAGGGTCGCTGGCTCATGTGCTGACTATTCTGTCGTTTTACGGGATGAATCTCACGAGGATACAGTCGCTTCCGATTCCGGGGCATGAGTGGCAGTATTTTTTCTATGTTGACATCAAGTTTGAGGACCGGGTGCGGTATGGGCAGGCTCTTGCTGCGGTGAGGCCTTTGATGGAGGACCTGGATATTCTCGGAGAGTATGTAGCTGCGGTGTGAAATTACAAAACTGATTGGCCATGATAGTGAGACCGGCAAAGAGGACGGAGGATGTCCGGGAATATTATTTTTCCAGAAAGTTGAAAGAGATAGCCAGACTGGATGCTGGGCGGGAGGCGCTCGGCGAGGATGCCGTGATTAATCTCGGCATCGGCTCGCCCGGCGGCATGCCTCCGCAGGAGGCAATCGCCGCGCTGTGCGCAGGCGCACAGCAGAGCGCCTCTCATGTTTACCAGAGCTATGTTGGCATCCCGGAACTTAGGAATGCATTTGCAAGATGGTATGAGGATTGGTATGGCGTCTCTTTGGACCCTGACACTGAAATCCAGCCTCTTTTCGGCTCCAAGGAAGGCATCATGCTCATTTCGCTCGCATTTCTGGATGAAGGTGACAGGGTGCTTGTTCCCGACCCGGGCTATCCTGCTTATTCCTCAGCATCCCGGCTTGCAGGAGGGGTACCTGTGTCCTATGACCTTGTGGAAGAGCACGGATGGCAGCCGGATTTTGATGCCTTGGAGTCCATGGACCTTTCGGGAGTGAAGCTGATGTGGACGAATTGGCCGAACATGCCAACCGGAGCTCCTGCGTCGGAAGAACTGTTTGCCCGCTTGGCTGATTTCGGCAGAAGGCACGGCATCCTCATATGCAATGACAATCCTTACAGCTTCATTCTCAATGGTTCTCCGCTGTCCATCCTGTCTGTTCCTAATGCAAAGGAATGCTGCCTTGAACTTAATTCCCTAAGCAAGGCGCACAACATGTCCGGCTGGCGCATAGGCATGCTGGCGGCTGACCGGGAAATAGTATCGCAGGTACTCAAGGTCAAGAGCCAGATGGACTCCGGGATGTTCCGCCCAATGCAGCTTGCCGCTGTGGAGGCTCTCGCACAGGGACATGACTGGTTCGGCAGGCTTAATGAGGAGTATCGCAGGAGACAAGTGGCCGCCGGAAAAATATTTGACCGGATAGGAGCGGAATATGATTCCAATAGCTGCGGCATGTTCCTGTGGGGCAAGGTCGGGACTGGCAATCCTCTGCTTGCAGGATATGCAGGCTGTACGTCCGGCATGACTTCAGGTGAGGCGGTTTCGGACAGGCTGCTTCATGAGGCTGGCGTGTTCATTACTCCGGGATTCATTTTTGGCAGGAACGGCAGCGGCTATGTGCGTATATCGCTTTGTGCTGAGGTACCGGTTTTGGAAAAGGCCTGCCGTAAGATAGAGGATATGATGGAGAACTTCATTTTGCGGTAAGAATATGAGGGTAGGGATTATTGGATTGGGCCTGATAGGAGGCTCCATGGCGCTGGATCTCAGGAAGAGAGGGTTTGCCGATGAGGTCATAGGAGTTGAGGCTGACGCCGTCAATGCGGCTTTGGCAGTAAGGCTTGGCCTTGTTGACAGGCTTGCCGGTTATGAGGAATGTCTGTCTCAGAGCGATGTGGTAGTGCTTGCCGTCCCGTCCGGAGTTGCTGAAAAAATGCTGCCGGATATTCTGGACCGCTTTGCCGCCGGCAGCGGAGAAAATGATTGCCGTAAGATTGTCACTGACGTATGTTCTGTAAAGGAACGGTTGGCAGGATGTGTGCAGGGGCATCCGCTGCGTGGGAGGTATGTTGCTGCCCATCCTATGGCCGGTACAGAATGCAGCGGGCCTTCTGCTGCGGTTTACGGACTTTTTGACGGTCACGCCTGCATAATATGTGACGGTGAATCATCTTCAGAAGACGCCGTCAGCACCGTGTCTGAGCTTTTCTCCAGCCTTGGAATGCGCCTGTTGCACATGGCTGCCGCAGACCATGATGTACATGCGGCTTATGTGTCCCATATATCGCATGTGACTTCGTTTGCCCTTGCGCTGACCGTCCTGGACAAGGAAAAGGATGAGAAGCATATCTTTGACCTTGCTTCCGGAGGATTTTCTTCGACGGTGCGCCTGGCGAAGAGCAGTCCGGACATGTGGACGCCTGTACTTGCCATGAACAGGGATAATGTGCTGGAAGTCATGGACACTTATATTTCAAAGATGAGGATGTTCCGCGATGCCGTCGCTTCGGGGGACAATGATGCGGTGCATGAACTCATTGCCCGGGCGAACATTATACGCAGGATAATAAAGTGACGGATGCCGCAGGTTCCGGTAAGCGGGTTGTGGATTTATTGCTAAATTTGGAAGATTAAAATTTTTAAAGACAAACCTTATGTCAGATACAAGACGACTTGACATAGCCCCTCTGAGCGAGTGGGGAATGTTCACGGAGCCGAGGCCGAGCGTGATTGCCGGTCCCTGCAGCGCAGAATCTGAAGAGCAGCTCATGGAAACTGCGCGCGAACTCAAGGAGTTCGGAATAAATGTGTTCCGTGCCGGCATATGGAAACCGAGGACTCATCCCGGCTCATTCGAGGGAGTCGGTGCTCCGGGCCTGAAATGGATGCAGAGGGTAAAGCATGAGCTTGGGCTGAAGATTTCCACAGAAGTGGCCAATGAGAAGCATGTGTTTGAATGCCTGAAATATGGTGTCGATATGGTATGGATAGGCGCAAGGACTACTGCCAATCCGTTTCTCGTGCAGGAGATTGCCGATGCCTTGAAAGGCACGGGCATACCTGTGCTTGTGAAGAATCCTGTCAATCCGGACTTGGATCTTTGGGTCGGCGCACTGGAGCGTCTGAACAGGGCCGGGATAAGGAAACTCGGTGTCATACACAGGGGATTCTCGACAGCTGAAAAGATAAGGTACAGGAACAATCCTGAGTGGCAGATTGCCATTGAGCTGCGCAGCCGTTATCCCCATCTTCCGTTTTTCTGTGATCCGAGCCATCTCGCAGGTTCGCGTGAATATATAATGGAGGTTTCCCAGCGGGCCCTTGACCTTGGGCTTGACGGTCTTATGGTCGAGTCGCATTGCAACCCTTCATGCGCATTGAGCGATGCTGGCCAGCAACTTGAGCCGCGCCAGCTGAGGGAAATGCTGTACAACGGGCTTGCCGTCCGTGATGCTGATTGCGATTCTCCCCAGTGGAAAGACAATATCAACCAGCTGCGCACGAAGATTGACATCATTGACGAGAATCTTCTTTACATGCTTGGTTCGAGGATGAAGATAAGCCGTCAGATAGGAGAGTATAAGAAAGACCACAATATAGCCATACTCCAGACTTCACGCTGGGATGCCGTGCTTGCCAAAGTCATTGAGAAAGGACGGGAGTATGAACTCGGGGAAGATTTCCTCAAAACGGTATTCAATGCGATTCATGAGGCTTCGGTTGAGGTTCAGGACGATGTCCTGTCTGACAAAAGCCAGGATTGACGCGGATTCAGAGCAGTTTTTCCTTAAGCAGTGCGGTAAATGCCGCATGGTCACGGCTGCATAGGAACCCTGTCTTTATCGGAGCATAGAACATCCTCTGTTTCAGGATGTCCGGAACATTTCTGGCGTCCCTCATCCTTTGGCTGTCCTTTTCGGTCGTCATTATGACGGATGTGGGAAATTCTTCAGCTGCATTGCGTATTGTACGTATGTCGCCGCGGGTGAATTTGTGGTGGTCCGGGAAATTGAAATGGCTGACAATCTTGTACGTGTCTCTCAGGTAGCTGACAAGGGGACTGTCATTGGCGATTCCGGAAAACAGGATGAGCCTCTTCGAATAAAGGTACCGGTAGTCGCCTTCCGGAAATACGGCTTCGGGTGCGCAGTATGATATTGTGGTGAAGAACAGATGTCTCGTTTTTCCGTCTGCTGCCGTTCCGCTGCATGATGCCGCATCGTAGTTGTCCAGTCCGAGTGCTTCGGCCCAGGTGCTTTTCTGCCAGCCGTTCATGTCCTTGGGACATTTGGTCACGATGATTATGTCTGCGGCATCAATTCTTTCCGGCAGGTCGCGCAATCTTCCTACAGGTATGAGATGGTCATTGAAGACTGGCCTGCCGCAGTCAATCAGCACGATTGAGACTCCTGCTTTTATAGCCCTGTGCTGGAATGCGTCATCAAGAATTATGAGGTCCGCCTTTGCCATCTCCTTGTCACGGCATTTGCGGGCTTTCTTGGAGGTCTTGAGCTTTTCGGGGTGCGTCAGAAATTCACATCCCTCTTTTCTTGACTTGTCAACAGCTACAGTGACATCCGGGAACTTTTTCTTTATCTGAAGCGGCTCGTCTCCGTAGTCCGTTGCGGTTCCGTTTGATATGACCTGCTGGAAGCCCCTGGTCTTTCTCTTGTAGCCCCTTGACAGCACGGCTATGTTCATGCCGCGCAGCTCATCGTCGTTGAGAAGTGTCCTGAGCAGCATTTCCGTGTGCGGGGTCTTGCCTGTGCCGCCGACGGTCACGTTGCCTACGCAGATGGAAGGCACGTCAGGTGTGTAAGTCTTGCGGATTCCGCAGTCGTACAGCAAGTGACGTATCTTGAGCACGAGCCAGTATGGAAAGAGCAGTATTTTGTCTGTCATAATTCTTTCATTCTGAAAAAGAGGGTGCAAAATTACTCAAAAAATTGTCAGCCATGCCAAATTTTAAGATAAACAGGGGCCTGGCATCAAAGTCAGGGTGCTGTCAAAGCCCATATACATTTGCGGCTTCGGGAGCATCTTCACCTCCCCAGCGTTCCGCAATGCCGTCAAGTGTGCTGAACAGTTCCTGCGGGTCGTTGAGGGTGACGAGCCTGAGCCTTGTCTCCTTGAAGTCCGGAAGTCCTTTGAAATAGCATGACAGATGGCGGCGCATCTCGAGTATGCCGACACGCTCCCCTTTGATTTCCAGCGATTTTGCCAGATGCCTCTTGGCAAGGCTGACCCGGTCTCTGACGCTCATCTGCGGAAGCTGCTCCCCCGTGTCAAGATAATGCCTTATTTCCTTGAATATCCACGGATGCCCGTAGGTCGCGCGCCCTATCATTATTCCGTCAACGCCATAGCGGTCGAATGCGTCTTTGGCCTTTTGCGGAGAGGTAATGTCACCATTGCCTATTATAGGTATGTGCATGCGGGGATTTTCCTTTACTTTTCCTATCAGTGTCCAGTCGGCTTCACCTGTGTACATCTGGCATCTGGTGCGCCCGTGTACGGTCAGTGCCCGGATTCCCGCATCTTGCAGCCTTTCAGCCAGTTCCACGATTATTTTTGAGTCTTCATCCCATCCCAGACGGGTCTTGACCGTGACGGGAAGCTTTACGGCATCTACGACGCGGCGTGTGATTTCCACCATCTTGTCCGGTTCGCGCATCATCCCGGATCCGGCTCCGCGGCGTGCGATTTTGTTGACCGGGCAGCCGAAGTTTATGTCCACCAGGTCGGCTCCGTGTCCTCCGGCAATTTCAGCCGCCTTTTCCGCCATTACCGCCGCGTCAACCATCGCTTCCGGGATATTCCCGTATATCTGGATTCCGATGGGAGTTTCATAGTCATACGTCACGAGTTTTTCGAGAGACTTTCTCGCGTCGCGTATAAGGCCGTCTGAGGAAATGAATTCCGTGTACATCATGTCAGCTCCGAATTCTTTGCATATGAATCTGAATGATGCGTCTGTGACGTCTTCCATCGGCGCCAGCAGCAGAGGCCTGTCTCCCAAATCTATATTTCCTATTTTCATGTCGTATTGTCTTTATCTGTATCCGTGCGGGCGGCAAAAATACAAAAACCTCTTCAGAATTTGTGTTCTCATTTCCAATTTTGTAGCTTTGTGCCGTTTTAGCTCTCCTGAATGCGGCCATTCGGAACAGAATGTTCCTTAATCGCTGAGCAGAGGGGAATTGTTTGGATTATAGTAAATTACAATAAATGTACATGGCAAGAATTTCGACAATCGGTGTGCTTACCTCAGGTGGTGATGCTCCGGGAATGAATGCGGCAATACGTGCCGTGACAAGGGCCGCCATATATAACGGCTGGAAAGTGAAAGGTATTTACCGCGGATATGAAGGCTTGATAAACAATGAGATAAAGGATTTTACCTCGGAAAGCGTCAGCGGTACAATCAATCGCGGAGGCACTATCCTCAGGACTGCGAGGAGCAAGGACTTCATGGATGAGGCGGGAAGAGCCAAGGCATATGAGAACATCAAGGCAGCCGGTATAGATGCGCTTGTGGTGATCGGAGGCAACGGTTCGCTTGCCGGAGGACAGATTCTTGCAGCGGAATATGATATCCCTTGCGTGGGGCTTCCAGGCACTATCGACAATGACCTTTACGGGACCGACACGACCATAGGGTACGATACGGCATTGAATACTATCATGGACTGCGTTGACAAGATACGTGATACGGCCAATTCGCATAACCGCATTTTCTTTGTCGAGGTAATGGGACGTGATGCCGGCTTCCTCGCACAGAATGCCGCCATTGCGACCGGAGCTGAAGCCGCGATTATTCCTGAGGACAAGACGGATGTCGACCAGCTTGCCTCTTTCATCGGAAGGGGAGTGCGCAAGAGCAAGAACAGTTCCATTGTGCTTGTGTCCGAGAGCAAGAAGGACGGTACTGGCGGCGCCAGGTATTATGCCGACCGTCTCGTGCATGAATATCCTGAGTTCGAGGCGCGCGTGACTATCCTCGGCCATCTTCAGCGTGGAGGTGTCCCGACTGCTCAGGACCGCATTCTCGCAAGCCGCCTGGGAGTAGCCGCAATCGAGGCTCTCAAGGACGGCCAGCGCAACATCATGATTGGTGTGAAGGATGACCAGATTGTATATGTGCCTTTCAACAAAGCCATCAGAATCGACAAGCCTATAGACCGTGAACTGATTAATGTTCTGAATGTACTGTCAATCTGAGACGGTTGTTCCAATATTTAAGTAGCTGCTCCTGCCCTGGAATTCAAGTGGTTAGGGGCAGCTGTCGTTTTGCGGTAGACAGGGGATGAGGGCACCGGCATCATTGGGTGCAGGACAATTTGCAACAGAAATGCGCCGATTCGGTTGCATTTTTCCGTATTATGATTAATTTTGTGTCGATTTTTTAATAACACTTATTCATCATGAAAATATCATCAAAATTTTTAGCTCTTCTTCTTGGAGGAGCAGTGCTCGTGGCTGGCTGCGAGGAAAAGAATACCGGAAACGGCAAAAACGAAGGGAACAACGGGGAGCAGGCCGTGCTTTTCCTTGACGGTTCTGCTTCTGAAACAATAGAGATTGGCGGGGAATCCCAGACAAAGACATTGCAGGTTGCTTTGTCAAAGGCTCTCGAGGAAAACTGCGGTTTCACTCTTGAAGTCGATGAGTCGCTCTTGGGAGGACGCACTCTGCTTCCGGCAAATCTGTATAGCCTTGAAGGTGCGGACAAAATAACTGCCGGCGCCACAAGTGCGGAAAAGACTCTTACGGTAAAGACACATATTGTATCTGAAGATACTGAATATGCGCTTCCGCTCAAGCTTGCCAAGGCTGGTGAGGGCGATTTTGTGGTAGATGAGGACAAGGCTTCGTATGTCCTTGTGGTGAAATATGCCAAATATGAAGCTCCGGATGTTACGGACGGATTGGCAATGTTCTCGGGAAGAAGCGGCCTTGTCAACAACGCATTCAATCAGGAACTGAGGGACTTCACTTTTGAAATCCGTTTCCAGATTGAAAATTTCGGCAGGAATTATTCTTCTGACCATACTGTCGGCCGCAACCGCGACGTTTTCTATTTCGGCGGACATGTCATAGCACGTTTTGAGGACCCTAACAACAACAACACTCCTGGGCTTACGCAGCATTCTCAGGTGCAGTTCCAGGGCGGCGGTTCTCAGCCTAACTGCTTTAACCCGGCATACCGTGCAGAGTATTCTTTCGAGGCGGAAAAATGGCAGCATCTTGCCATAACGCATAATTCAGAGGACGGTCAGATTTACATGTATATGAACGGTCAGAGAATAGAGATGGAGCAGAATCCGGGATGGTTCAAGGACAAGTTCGGGGCGGATAATCTCGATAACTATACTTTCCAAAAGCTTTCTCTTATGGGCGGTGCTTTCGCCATGGACGGAAATGTCGAGCATCAGCTTAAGGCTTTTGACTATTGGGGAGAATGCAAGGTGCTTTGCTCTGAGGCGCGCATATGGTCTGTTGCCAGAAGCGGGCAGGAAATTGCAGATAACCTCGGGAAATCTGTTGACCCTAACTCAGAAGGCCTCGTGGGCTATTGGAACATGACAAGGCATTCTGCCGTTGAATCTGACGGCAAGACGATATTCCGTGACCTTACCGGCAACGGACATGATCTGGAGACGACCCAGGCAATCACATGGATTGACAATGCTTCTGCATTTGTCGAGGCGACTCCTTGGCCGGCAAACTGATAAACGGCAGTTATTACCGTTTGGAAATTTATTTGTTTTTGGCGGGATACTTAATGTGTTCCGCCTTTTTTGACCACATATTATGACACGGAGATTTTTGTTTGCGGCGGTTTGTGCGGCTGCAATGCTGACGGGCTGCAAGCCTGAAGTCCTGCCCGGGACGGATGGTCCAGACGAAGTGAAGATTGATGACTCTGTTTTGAAGCTGGAGTCGTTTTCTTTCCTCAAGTCCGTAAATTCTTCACTTAAGGATGATGTGACGACGGTGATTTCGCAGGCCTGCGTCGATGACGGTGCGGGTATTCCTTATTATGTGAACCCGAGGGCGCTTGTGGCCTCTTTTGATGTATTTGCCTGTGAGAGTGTCAGTGATGTTGAGGTAAGTGCAGGTGTGCAGGGGGGAGAAACATTCAAGACGCTTGCAAGCGGCAAGACTGCGGCGGACTATATGCGTCCCGTGACCATAAGGCTGTCGGCGGTGATGGACGGCAAACCTATCTTCCGTGACTATTCGTTCAGATTCCATAATCTGAATACAGGCGTACCTGTGCTTTATCTGTTTACGCCTGACGGCTCAGCGATTGCAAGCAAAGATGTATGGACTCAGGACTGCACCATTTATCTTGATGCCGTAGGGAAAGCCGATTTTGACGGTACAGCTTATGAGGAAGATTATTATGGGGAGGCGGACCAGCTCAAAGGGCGCGGAAATACGACGTGGGGATGGAACAAGAAACCTTATGCCGTCAAGCTCGGCGAGAAGGCCGGGTGGCTCGGCATGCCTAAGCACAAGCGTTGGGCCTTGCTTGCCAACTCGATTGACAAGTCCTTGATCCGCAACCGTCTGGCCTTTGAAATCGGAGCAAGGTGCGACGGGCTTGAGTGGACTCCCCGCAACCGTTTTGTGGAAGTCGTCATGAACGGGAAGCATCAAGGCTCTTATCTGCTGGTCGAACAGATAAAGACGGACAAGAACAGAGTGCCGGTGCCGAGCGGAAATGATGCCCTTGACCCTGCCAAGGGAGGCGGCCCGTCCGCAGATCCTTCACAGATGGGTTTCCTCATGGAAATTGACAGGTATTGGGGCAATATGCAGTTTGAGGCGTCAAGTTTCTGGTGGCCTTCGAAGCGCTATAGCGGAAGCGGTACCACGACAAACTATAACGCTGACATGGTGTCATGGGCAAGCTGGCAGTCGTACAGGACAAATTATTATGACGGAAGGCTGAAATTCAACTTCGGCCTGAAAGACCCTGATGATGAGGCGCTTTTCAGTACGTCATCCTCACAGTTCATGTATATACGCGACTATGTCCTTGAGACGGAGAAGTCCGTACTGCAATCTCCTCATGACCTGTCCAGGCTTGATGTGGATTCTTTCATAGACTATTGGCTTGTGTTTGAACTGACTATGAATCAGGAACCGAACAATCCGGGAAGCTGCTACATGTACAAGAAGCCTGCTTATGATGGCGGGAAATTGTTTGCCGGTCCTATATGGGACTTTGACTATGGCACTTTCAATGTGGATTTCACGGATAGCGGGCATTATCCGAACAAAAGCAATAATTTCCTTAATCTCAATACATTGTGGTATGTCGGGCTTTTCGAGAATGCTTCATTCCGCAATGCTGTCAAGGCACGCTGGTCGGCGTTGAAGCCTAATCTGGATATGGATGAGTTCATAGAGCAGAACAGAGCCTATATAAAGAAGACGGCACAGCTGAATATTTCCCTGTGGCCGGACATGAATGACAGCGGGGACCCTAACGGTGAGCGTTTCATGAGCACGGATGAGGCGATAAGCAGGGTCAAGAGCAATCTGAACAGGCGTATCTCCGACCTTGACCGCCTGATTTCTCAGATGCCGTAATGTCGTGGCCTTGCTTGCTGTGACATTGGATATTCTTCTGGGGGGCTGCCGCAAATGCCGGCAGTCCTCCTTTTGTTTGTTACGGTGATTGTCGGGACAGCCGTGGCGGTATAACAGATTCGTCATGCAAATGAATTCATCCGGCATCCGTATTGAGTTGTCTCCATGCCGGGGAATAATTGCTGATGATTTCCGGTAAAAACGGTAAAATTTTGACAAACAAAAAATTATTCCTATCTTTGCGCCCCCTATGTGGTATAGGGATCGCATTAAATTTATTAAGTATTAACCATTTAAAAGTACAAGATGGACACACAGAGCTACAAAACGGTATCCCTCAAAGCTGGTGATATCAAGAAGGAGTGGGTTGTGATCGATGCTACCGACTTGGTGCTCGGACGTCTTGCTGCCAGGGTGGCGCTCGTTCTTCGCGGTAAGAACAAGCCGTCTTTCACTCCGCACATGGATTGCGGTGACAATGTCATCATCCTCAACGCGGACAAGATAAGGCTCACCGGCAAGAAGATGACCGACAAGGTGTACGTGCGCCATACCGGATATCCGGGCGGACAGCGTTTCAGCACCCCTAAGGAGATTCTCGCAAAGAAACCTACCGAACTCGTAAGGATGGCTGTCAAAGGCATGCTTCCTAAGAACCGTCTCGGCGCGAAGCTCATCAACAACCTTTACCTCTACACAGGTAACGAGCATCCGCATCAGGCGCAGAATCCTAAAACAATTACATTAAACGAAATTTAAGCAGAGCATGAAAGTAGTAAACGCCCTTGGAAGACGTAAATCAGCAGTCGCACGCGTTTATGTCGTGCCTGGTAAAGGTAACATTGTGATTAACGGCCGTGACCTCAATGACTATTTCAAAGAGGACACTCTCCGTTACATTGTCAACCAGCCTTTTGAGGTTACAGGCACTGCAGCTCAGTTTGACGTTAAGGCAAACCTCGACGGAGGTGGAATCAAAGGTCAGGCAGAGGCTTTGAGACTCGGTATCGCCCGCGCACTTTGCGAGGTTGACAAAGAGGCTTATCGTCCTGCGCTTAAGGCCGCCGGATTCCTTACACGTGATGCACGTGAAGTCGAGCGTAAGAAGCCTGGTCAGCCTGGCGCACGCAGACGTTTCCAGTTCAGCAAACGTTAATATTTGCTGCCTGATTTACAAATCAGTACAGTCCGGTGCCAAATCATGGGACCTTCACGGAAGATGCGAATCTTCGGGAGCTGCCTGATGATTGCCGTGGCTGCGGAAAATCTCGGGGACCGGCAATGCCGCTGCTCCGGATTGATGAAAAGAGACCCTCAGGCGAAGGCAACAGCCTGTGAGGCCAATTAAAAAAACAAAAGAAAACAAACAAGACAATGCCAAGAACAAATTTCCAAGAATTGCTTGATGCAGGTGTTCACTTCGGACACTTGGCGAGAAAATGGAACCCTAAGATGGCACCATACATCTTCGACCAGAAGAACGGGATCCATATCATCGACCTGCATAAAAGTATAGTTAAAATCGATGAGGCTGCAAATGTACTCAAACAGCTTGCACGTTCAGGCCGCAAGGTACTCTTCGTAGCCACAAAGAAACAGGCAAAGGAGATCGTTGCTGAGAAGGCAGGATCCGTAAACATGCCTTACGTGACAGAGAGATGGCCGGGCGGAATGCTTACAAACTTCCCGACTATCCGCAAGGCTGTCAAGAAGATGAATACCATCGACAAGATGATTGAGGACGGTACTTTCGATACTCTTGCAAAGCGTGAGCGTCTCCAGGTTACCCGTCAGAGAGCTAAGCTGGAGAAGAACCTCGGTTCAATCAGGGACCTCAGCCGTCTCCCTTCAGCACTTTTCGTAGTGGACGTACAGAAAGAGATGAATGCCGTAAAAGAGGCAAATCGTCTTAACATTCCGGTTATCGCTATGGTTGATACTTGTTGCGATCCTACTCCGATTGATTATGTGATTCCGGCAAATGACGATGCGGCAAAATCTATAGCACACATCATGGAGGTGCTTTGCGGCGCCATCAAAGAGGGATTGGACGAAAGGAAGCTCGAGAAGGAGAAAGAGACACCTGAGCAGGCAGATGAGAAGCAGGCAGGAAAGAAGCTGCGCGCACGCAAGGGCGCAGTAAAGTCTGAGGAGGCTCAGGCTGTGGCACCTGCTGCTGAGGCTGCTGTTGCAGAGTAATCTTAGGTTATCAATTCTTTAAACATCTTACAAAATGGAGATTAAAGCAGCTGACGTTGCAAAGCTTCGTCAAATGACCGGTGCAGGTATGATGGACTGCAAGAAAGCACTTGTTGAGGCTGAAGGCGATTTCGCAAGGGCGCAGGAAATCATCCGCGAGAAAGGCAAGCTCGTAGCAGCCAAAAGGGCTGACCGCGAGACTTCAGAAGGTGCTGTGATCGCTAAGGTAAACGGTGGCAAGGCCATCGTGGTAGCCCTTGGATGTGAGACTGACTTCGTTTCGAAGAATGCTGAGTTCCAGGCTCTTGCAGAGGCTATAGCTGAAACTGCAATTGCAAACTTCCCTGCTGACGTTGAAGCCCTCAAGGCTTGCGTCCTTGCTGACGGCAGAACCGTTGAGGCTGCTGTTACTGAGCAGACAGGAAAGACTGGTGAGAAGCATGTCATCGTAGGCTACGAGAAAGTCGAGGCACCTTTCATCTCATCTTATATCCACAAGATCAATGGCAAGCTCGCTTCTGTTGTCGGCTTCAGCAAGGAGTTCGATTCACAGGTTGCAAAGGGAGTTGCCATGCAGGTCGCTTCTATGAACCCGGTTGCCGTTTCAGCGGCTGACTGCTCTCAGGAGGTAATCGACAACGAGCTTAAGGTCGCTGTCGACAAGACCAAGGAAGAGCTGGTTCAGAAGGCTGTAAACTCTGCTCTCGACAAGGCCGGCATCAACCCTGCACATGTTGACAGCGAGGCTCACATCGAGTCCAATACAGCAAAAGGCTGGCTCACTCCAGAGCAGGCTGAGCAGGCACGCGAGATCATCAAGACTGTTTCTGCAGAGAAGGCAGCCAACCTTCCTGAGCAGATGGTCCAGAACATTGCAAAGGGCCGTCTTCAGAAGTTCTTCAAGGAGCAGACTCTTGAGGAGCAGGGTTATCAGATGGGTGACGGCAAGACCCCTGTAAAGGATGTTATTGCCGCGGCAGACAAAGAGGCAAAGATTCTTTGTTTCAAGAGACTCTCTCTCAACGACTAATAGCAGTTTCTGCAAATTATACAAGGATGTCCTTAAACGGGGCATCCTTTTTTTGCCCCTTTTAGCAGATTGCAATGGAAAATGGTTTAAATATCGGGCAATTGCTTTTGGGATGCATTCGGTAAAAATCAGGCGCATTTTTAAAACCATTTTATGATAAATGGATAGGCACGGTATAAAATGGTACTGGCTCAATGCATAACTGACCATCCTTCCAATTTGTGCCATGGCCAGGGAAAGGTCCGGATCGGAATATATGAGAGGAGACCTGGGATAGAACCTGACTGGGGCTTAAATTCCCGGTCTTATCTCAAAATCATCAGCTGCCCTCTGTTCTCTTGTGGAGCGTGATTTTTTTATTCTCAGTGTGTTATTGAATCACAGCGCCCCTAAAATGGGGAGTTGTGTGCCGGGAATGTGCCGGGAACCAGATGGTTATGCGCACTGTTTGCGGATGGTTTTCCATGCCAGGAGAGCATAGCATGCTATAAGGGCTGTGTGTGCTCCGAGTTTTGCAAGCATGGGACCGTAGCTGTCGGTCCGGATATCTGCGAAGAAAGCGCTGTCTATTATGAGCGAAAGTCCATAGACTGCTCCCATAAGGATTATGATTGCTGAGATGCGTCCCCATCTGTACGGTATAGGGTAATGTCTGGAGCCGAGCCATGAGCTTATCGCGAACATGACAATATAGCTTGCGAGATGTCCGTAGGCGGCGGCCCAGTATGAATACTTCGGCATGAACACCACTATTATCACGGTTGTCACGGCAAGTCCTGCGAGAGTAATCCATATCGCCATGTCGGTCTTGCCCGAGAGTTTGTACCACATGGATACGTTGTAGAGCATGCCTAATATCATATATGACAGCAGCATTACGGGAACGACTCCCACGGCAGAACGGAACTGCGGGCCGAGAATTAGGGCTATTATGTCGATATAAAGTATTACCCCGAGGAAAACGAGTCCGCAGAATGCGGTGAAGTACTCCTGTACGGATGCATAAAGCTCCTTTGAGCCTTTGTCCTTGGCTTTTCTGAAGAAGAACGGCTCGGCTGCATATCGGAACATCTGGATGAACAGGTTCATTATCACGGCGAGCTTCACAGCGGCTTGATAAATGCCCAAGCTTGATCTCCATGCATCCGCATTCGTGTCGAAATATCTGAACAATATCCTGTCGACGAAGTCATTAATCACTCCGGGAAGAGAGGCTACCATGAGAGGCAGGGAATAAGCAAGCATCTGTCCAAGCAGTTTCCTGTCGAGACGGAAGCTCAGTTTCATGAAATCAGGAATGAACAGCAGGCCGCATACGGCGCAGCTTATGAAGATTGCGAAGATGACATAGCTGAAATCAGGTGCTGCAGGAATGAAATGCAGCAGCCATATGTCAGATGCCGTCAGTTCCGCCACAGGGATTCCCGTCTCAGCCGCGACTTTTGCGCAATAGCTCGGGAAAGGGATGAACAGCAGCAGGTTGGCAAGGGTTTCAGTGATGATTTTTATGGTCTTGAAGATTGCGAATTTAAGGGCCTTGTTTTCCTGGCGGAGCTTTGCGAAAAGTATCGCCGTTATGGAATCGAGCGCCAGGATGCCCCCGGTGTATCTTATGCATGCCCCATAGCCTTCATATCCGAGGGCAGATGCAATGGGGGAGGCAAAAACTGTCATCAGGGCGAGGAATGTGGCACTGATGCAGAAGACGGTGACGAATGCGCTTGAATATACGTTTTTCGGATTTACCCCTTCCTTGTTGGCGAATCTGAAGCAGCCTGTCTCAAGGCCGAGCACCAGGACAACCTGCAGCACGGCTATGTATGCCATGAACTCTGTCACGACTCCGTAGCTTTCAGGGGAAAGGAGGCGTGTATAAATCGGAACGAAAAGGAAGTTGATGATTCGTGCGAGTATGGTGCTCAGACCGTAAATCATGGTCTGGCCTGCCAATTGTTTCAACGGATTTGCCATAATGAGGGCAAAAATAACTATTTTTGTCCGATTAATCGGGAAATGATATGAACCGAACATGAAAATCTTTGATATATTTTCGCCCAAGGCGATGTCAAATGATTTTCATCGTGAGAGTGAGCGATAGCGGGCGGCTATCATGCTCTCACAAAATTTTTATTGATGTAAATTTTTGATAGTATGAAACCGGACATGAAAATTTTTGATATGATGAAAAGGACGGTATTATTGCTTGCCGTCATGTCTGCTGCAGTTGCGGCATCTTCTTGCTCATGCGGGCATGGAAGCCGTGCGAAAGCGGAGACCGAATTGGATGACAGTACTAAAACAGCACTTGAAATGGAAAGGAAAAGAATCGAAGAGCCGGAGTTTGACATAGTGACCTCACTCGGCAAAATGCGCGTAAGGCTTTACAGCCGCACTCCCAAGCACAGGGACAATTTTGTGAAACTTGTTTCTGAGAAATACTATGACGGGCTGAGATTCCACAGGGTCATAGAGGATTTCATGATTCAGACTGGAGACCCTTATTCAAAGGATATGGCAATGGTTGACAGATGGGGCCAGGGAGGTCCTGACTATACCGTGCCGGCGGAATTTGTAGGTGAATATGTGCATAAGAAAGGTGCTTTGGCAGCTGCACGCAAATCTGACATGGCCAATCCTAAGAAGGCATCGTCCGGCTCGCAGTTCTATATAGTGCACAATCCGGAGAATTGTTCACATCTTGACGGACAATATACCGTTTTCGGCGAGGTGATTGACGGCCTTGATATAATTGACAGGATTGCCGCAGTGCCGGTTGACCGCTATGACAGGCCACATGAGGATGTGATGATAATCAGCATAGAGCCTGTTCAGTATGCTCCTCAGGTGACTGACGGGGCTGCCGCTGGCCCTGACACTTTGTCTGTGCAGTCTGAGGCCATGTCTTCTGAGGTGGCAGAGCCTGCTGAAAAGGACGGAGGAAAATAGTCCGGTATGAAAGGAAAGTTCAAATATGTCTTTTTTGACGCGGATGACACCCTGTGGGAGAACGAGCAGTTCTTCCGTGATGCGGAGGAGAGTTTCATAAGGCTTCTTGCGCCTTATACCGGGCCGGAAGGGGTGCAGCAGATGCTCTGGGACAGGCAGGAGGAGAATATTCCGCTCTTCGGCTACGGGTCGAAAACCTATATGATAGGAATGTCCGATGCTGCCATGGAGCTTTGTGGAGGACACCTTCCTTCGGAAATTTATCATGGGATAAAGAAAATCATAACGGACCTGACTTATCATGAGTTCAGGCTGCTTGACGGGGTGGAGGAGACTTTGGAGGCGCTTTACGGCCATTATACTCTGGTGGTTGCCACCAAGGGCGATGTGACTGAGCAGATGTGCAAGTTCCGCCAGTCCGGGCTCGGAAAATATTTTCATCATGTGGAGGTCATGGAGAACAAGTGCGAGCAGAATTATCTTGAGCTGGCCGCCAAGCATGACATAGCACCGCAGCAGCTGCTGATGGTCGGCAATTCCGTCAAATCTGACATAGCTCCTGTCATAAATGTCGGAGGAATAGCGATAAATACTCCTCATAATGTCGTTTGGGTACACGAAATGATGGACATGCCGGAGTCGGACAGGATAACTGTTGTGAAAAATATAAAAGATATTGTCAATTTTCTTCTTTAGTAAGGCGCTTTGGCACGGAATTGGCAATAGGCTTACACCGAATAGTTTTTTCATAGGTTAAGTTTTAGGTTAGAATTGCGGACGCCGCCCGATGTGAATCGGACGGCGTCCAACTTTTGATCAGGCATGAAGTAGTATCTTGACAGATTGTTGCAAACCCCAAGGCACGCAAATATGACTTTAAAGCCGCCAGTTGGGAAGTATTGCGCTTATGGGTATCAATTTGAGCACCCTAAGGCACGCTAACGCCAAGCTCCGAACTTCAGTAGATACCTTTGGGGCTTAGGGGTATGTGCTCCACTGCTCCACGGACTGCATGCCTACTGTTGTGGAGCGGTCTTGTGATGCCACGGCTGGCAGGCTGCAATGGAAAAACGTAAAAATTTCGTGCGATTCTTAAACCGAATTGCTTTTGGGGAGCATTTTCTTAAACCGTTTTTTATGAATGCATTTGCTTAATGCAAAATGTATCTGACTGCCAATTCGGGTTGTGGCTCGGGATAGGGATATTTTTCATACCTTTGCATCCGCCAAAAGTAAAGATGAGATGAGAAAGCATACTTTCAAAGAATGGATGATAGCGGTGAGGCCATGGTCTTTTCCTGCCTCTACAATGCCTGTCATCGTTACAATGTCATATTTGTTCTGGAAAGACGGGGCTAATGGAATCAACTGGCTTTTCGGATTGTGGGCTCTTGTAAACATCGTGGTCTTCCATGCTGCGGGAAATACTTGGAGCGACTGGTCCGATTACAGGAAAAAAGTTGACGCGGAGGATACCTTCGGTGCAAAGACTCTTACTTCCGGGATGTTCACTCCTGGGGAGATAATGAAACTGTCGGTGGCACTTACTGTCGTTGCATGTGCCGGAGGACTCGGGCTTCTCGTGTTGACCGGGCTTCCTCTTCTTTGGATAGGTCTTGGAGGAGTGGCCTGCACGCTTCTTTATCCTGCGTTGAAGTACCGTGCGCTCGGGGATGTCGTGATATTGGCCGCATATGCGTTTCTGCCTACTCTCGGCACATCTTATGTGGCTACAGGAGCGATTGACTGGAATGTGCTGTGGATTGCGTTGCCTGTAGGGCTTATCACTGACGGAATCCTGCATGCGAACAATACGAGGGACATCATGACTGACCGCCGCTGCGGCATAACTACAATGGCGATGGGGCTCGGGATGAAGGCTTCCGCATGGGTTTACGGATTTGAGATGGTGTTTCCTTATGTCTGGGTTGGCATCTGCTCGATTGCCGGGATAATGCCGCTTTGGACCATAATCGTATTCCTTACATTGCCAGTGGCCATCGCATGTGAAAGGACGATGCGGAAGGCGGTTGACGGAGGTGTGGTGCTGATTGCCGACCTTGATGTCCGTACTGCCAATGTGCAGCTGATGTTTTCGCTCCTGCTGACCCTCGCGTTCGCAGTTGACGGTCTCATATAATCTATGGGAGAAGAAAAAGTGAGCCTTTCAAGGCCTGTGGCTGGTGTCTGCATCGCTGCTGTCCTGTGGACCGTCATGTTTTCCCCATGGACGGCTCCGCATGTGAATTTCTGGGTCATGATGACATGCTCAGCCCTGGCGCTGACTCTTTTTTCAGTGTGGGTGGGCAGCTTCAGACTGGGTGGCGTTAAGTTCGGCCCGGTTGACATTGTTGCCGGTATTGTGCTTGCCGCCGTGCTTTGGGGCGTATTCTGGGTGGGGGACAGGTTGTCTTCCATGATGTTTGGTTTTGCACGCGGTCAGGTGGACATGATTTACGGTATGCGGGACGGTGAGAATCCTTGGGTGCTGACTGCCCTGATGCTTTTGGTGATAGGACCGGCTGAGGAGATTTTCTGGAGGGGATATATACAGGAGAGCTTTTCGCGCAGGTGGGGTGCAAATGCAGGATTGGTGGTCACGACTTTAATCTATGCCCTGGTCCATATATCAAAATTCAATTTCATGCTTTTGATGGCAGCATTGGTTGCCGGGGCATTTTGGGGGCTTGCATACAGGCTCTTTCCTGACCGTCTCGGGGCGATAATAATTTCTCATGCGCTGTGGGATTGTGCTGTGTTCATCTGGTTTCCGATATAAATAAGGTATGCAATAAGTTGTGCAATCATGAAACTGCGGAGCCGGGAGCTTGTGATTATACAATTTTTCCGGATTATAAATTTTTGCCTGTAGTTTTTTTGTGCATGCTGCGTCCAATATGCAAACTGAAAAGATGATGGATTCATTGGAGGCGGATTTTTCGCGTATTGTGAAAGAAAACCGTAGCACGATTTACACGGTGTGTTACATGTTTTCAAAGAATGAGGATGAGGTGGCGGACCTTTTCCAGGATATTCTTGTCAATTTGTGGCGGGGTTTTCCTAAATTCAGGGGTGAGAGCCGTCCCGGGACATGGATATGGAGGGTCAGCCTGAACACTTGCATCTCGGCCCAGAGGAAAAAGCGCAAAATCACTACGGTTCCGTTGGCGATGGACATTGACTTGTTTGACGGAGATGGCGAAGACACGAGGCAGATAAGGATGCTTGGCGAAAGGATACGGCTTCTCGGGCCCTTCGACAGGGCCATTGTCCTCCTGTGGCTGGAGAATCTCAGCTATGACGAGATTGCAGCCATTGTAGGGATATCTGTAAAGAACGTTTCCGTAAGGCTTTTCAGAATAAGGGAGCAGCTTAGGAAAATGTCAAACGAAAAATAGGAGGCAGGTATGGAAACGACAAATGGATTCCCAGAACTGGAACAGATGAGGGAACAAATCCTAATTCTGCGCGAAAAGCTTGAAACTCAGAAAATTGTGAGCGAACGTCATGTGCGCGCCGCGATACGTTCAGGTGTTTCGCAGCTGAACCGTCATGGAATGGTGATAATTATATTGGGTATAATTGCATTGCCGTGGTGCACCCTTTCTTTCCATAAGATGGGAATGTCGTTGTGGTTCTGCGGCGGGACTGCTGCCATGTTTGCTTTTTGCATATGGAAGACATGGAGGCAGCACAGGGCCTTATGGGCAATTGACTTGGCTTCAGATGATCTTGTCACTGCCGGGGAGAGTGTCATGAAGCTCCGCAAAGACTATATTGACTGGCTGAAAATCGGAATCCCTATGCTGGTGCTGTGGTTCGGATGGTTTGTTGCGGAATGTTTTGCCAATATGGACAATGACATATTTCCTGCATTTCTTGCAGGAGGGTGCGTCGGAATGGTGATAGGCGCTGCTCTCGGTTTTAAGATTCACCGCAAGGCTGTCAGGATGGCGGAAGAGGTCCTTTCTCAGATTGAAGAGTTGCGTGGCGGTGAATGATTTTTTTGTTTTATGTTAAAAAGAGGAGTGTTTATTGACGGGAATTTCCGGCGTGCCGAGGATTTCCCGTTTTTTTTCTTATATTTGAACTAAAGTTCATATATACACTGGCGCTTCGGCAAAACTTTACAAGCAAGCTTGACGTTTTGCTCTCAGCTTTTGCTATATTTGCGCTGATGGACATATATGCGCTTGTGCTAATGCGCCAGTGGCAGGATAGACAAACATTAATTCATATGCATAAATCTTTTGTTGGCTGCATATCGGCAGCCGTATTTATCTTCCTTTGTTCAACGGGACTGTCTGCACAGGGTCCTGATAATGTCATTCCGGTGCCGTCTGAGGTCGTCATGTCGTCCGGAACTTACCGTTTTGAAGGTGAACCTTCCGTAAAGACCGTGCTGGTGAAGAAAGGATTTGACAGCCCGGAGGCTTATTCGATGAAAATCACCCCTAAGGGAATCACAGTCAAGGCGCTTTCAGAGACCGGATTCTTTTATGCCATGAAGACCTTGGACATGATGACGCGAAACGGAAAGGTCAATGAGATAAGCTGCTGCGAAATAAGCGACTGCCCTCGTTTTGGCTACAGGGGATTGCATGTGGATGTGTCAAGGCATTTCCGCAGCGTTGATTTCCTGAAAAAGCAGCTGGATGCGATGGCGGCGTTCAAGATGAACCGGATGCATCTGCATCTGACTGATGGGGCCGGATGGAGGCTGAAGATAGAGGCTTATCCAAGGCTGACTGAATTCGCTGCATGGAGACCTCAGCATATCTGGAAAGACTGGTGGCAGTCTGACAGGCATTATGCGGAAGAGGGCTCGGCAGGTGCGTATGGCGGATACTATACGAAAGAAGACATGCGCGAACTTATAGAATATGCGCATGAGAGACATATAGAGGTCATCCCGGAAATCGAGATGCCTGGACACAGCGAGGAGGCTATCGCCGCATATCCTGAGCTTGGATGCAGCGGGCAGCAGTATGGGCATGGGGATTTCTGCCCGGGCAATGAGAAGACTTTTGAGTTTCTTGAGACCGTGTTGGATGAGGTCATGGAGATTTTCCCGTCAGAATATATACATATCGGAGGAGATGAAGCAGGAAAGGGCTCTTGGAAGACCTGTCCGAAATGTCAGGAGAGGATGCGCGCTGAAGGACTGGCTGATGTGGACGAGCTGCAGAGCTATCTCATACGCAGGATAGACAGATATGTCAGTTCAAAGGGACGCAAGATAATCGGCTGGGATGAGATTCTTGACGGCGGCCTGGCTGAAGGCGCGACTGTGATGTCGTGGCGAGGGACTGAGGGTGGAATCGAGTCCATGAAAATGGGGCATGACGTGATAATGTGTCCGGGCAATTTCTGTTATCTGGACCATGCGCAGGATGCGCCGTTCGTAGAGCCTGAGTCAATCGGAGGATATCTGCCGCTTGATATGGTGTATGGCTATGAGCCTCAGGATGATTCTATGCCTTGTGAAAGCCTTCATCATCTCAAGGGTGTGCAGGCTAACCTGTGGTCCGAGTATATCCCGACTGACTCCCATGCGGAATACATGTACTGGCCGCGTGCTATAGCTATTGCGGAGACCGGGTGGAGCAGCAGGGAGAACCGGGATTATGAGAGTTTCCGTGCGAGGGTTCTGCCTGTGCTTGAGCAGATGCGTGAGGACGGATATTCTACATTCAGCCTTGAGAATGAATATGGTGAGAGGAAGCTGGTGCAGACCGGAATCCGCCACAAGGCGGTGGGAGCAGCTGTGACATACGGACAGCCTATCAACCAATCTTATCCTGGCGCCGGAGAGACGGCTCTTACCGACGGAATTGCCGGAGGATGGTCGAACAGTGACGGAAGATGGCAGGGTTTCCTTTCTGATTTTGATGTGACTGTGGATCTTGGTGAGGTGATGCCGGTACATTACGTGGGCGCCACTTTCATGCAGATTGCGGGTCCTTATATCTTCATGCCGGAGAAAGCGGAGATTTTTGTATCTGAGGACGGAAAGGACTTCCGCCGCATTGCGCAGGTCTGGAATGACGTTTCAGTGAAATGTCCTGACCTCCTGTTCCGCAGCTTCGACACTGTCTGTGATGAGCAGGCACGTTATATACGCTATACTGCCAAACAGTGTGGCATCGCCGGGGGCTGGCTCTTTGTTGATGAAATTGTAGTCAACTGATGCCTGTCCAAATAAGGATTATGATTATTAACACATAAACAATCTGCAATTTATGAAATTTGTTTACATTATGCTTGCGGCAGCAATGGCCGCGACGTCATGTGCCGGAACGGATAACCGTGCGATTGAAGTCGTGCCTTATCCGAATGAGGTGTCTGTGAAGTCCGGATATTTTGAGGTGTCCGGAGCCGACTTCCATTGCGGGGAGGGACTTGACGCTGTTACTTCAGACGCAATAAAGGCATTCGCCGGAAAACTTGGTGCAGTAACCGGTAAGGAAAGCGCCGTAAAGATTGGCGATTCGAGGGACGGATTCATTTTCCTCAAGGATGCTTCGCTTCCGGATGAGGCCTATGAGCTTCGCATCAGCAAAAAGGCCGTCGAGGTGAAGGCGTCTTCATTCAATGGCTTCAACTATGCGCTCCAGACCATCAAGCAGATGCTTCCTGCCGAGATTTTCGGCAATGCGGAGGCTTCTGACAAAGACTGGACACTGCAATGTGCGGTAATCAAGGATGCTCCGAGGTTCGCATACAGGGGAATGATGCTTGATGTCGCAAGGCATTTTTTCAGCATTGAAGAAGTGAAGAGGTATCTTGACGTGCTCGAGGTGCATAAGATGAACCGTTTCCATTGGCATCTTACTGATGACCAGGGCTGGAGGATTGAGATAAAGAGATATCCGCGCCTTACGGAGGTCGGGTCGATAAGGAAAGGTACTGTAGTCAAGAAGAACTGGGACCAGTATGACGGAATCCCTTACGGCGGCTTCTACACTCAGGACGAGATCCGTGAGGTTATCAGATATGCCGAGTCGAAGGGTATCACTGTCGTTCCTGAGATTGACCTTCCGGGACATATGCTCGCCGCGCTTACGGCATATCCTGAGCTTGGATGTACAGGCGGTCCTTACGATGTATGGGGACGCTGGGGTGTCGCGGACGATGTGCTTTGCGTGGGCAAGGAAGAGACCATGAAGTTCCTTGAGGGAGTGCTTGACGAGGTTGCCGAGCTGTTCCCGTCTGAGTATATCCATATCGGAGGTGACGAGTGCCCTAAGGTACGTTGGGAGAAGTGTCCTCATTGCCAGGCTAAAATCAAGGAACTTGGGCTTGAGGACGGAAAGAATTTCTCTGCCGAGCATTATCTTCAGAGTTATGTGACTGCCCGCATGGAGAAGTATCTCGCGACAAAGGGCAAGAGAATCATCGGCTGGGATGAGATTCTTGAAGGCGAGCTTTCAGAAAATGCTACCGTGATGTCATGGAGGAGCAGCGAGGGCGGAATGGAGGCTGCGAACGCAGGACATGATGCAATCATGACTCCTACAAGCCATTTCTATTTTGACTATTATCAGTCAAGGGATACGGATAACGAGCCGTTCGGAATCGGAGGCTATGTCCCTGTTGAGAAGGTATATTCTTATGAACCGTTCACAAAGGAGCTTGACGCGAAGGCAAGAAAGCATATCCTTGGTGTGCAGGCCAACATGTGGACTGAGTATATAGCCGATGACAGCCATCTGGAGTACATGCTTCTTCCGAGGGCTGCCGCTCTGAGCGAAGTGCAGTGGACTTTGCCTCAGAACAAGAGCTGGGAGCGTTTCCTTGCAGGACTTTCGCATATGGCTGACATATATGACATGATGGGTGTGAATTACGCCAAGACCGTATATGAGGTGATAAGCGAGGTTTCTGTGAACCATAAGAAGAACTGTGTCGAGATAAAACTCTCTACGCAGGGTGATGCGCCTATAAGATATACCCTTGACGGCACTGTGCCTGACGCTTCTTCAACTCTTTATACGGGGCCTGTGGAAATCCGCAAGGGCTGCACATTGAAGGCGATTGTGGAGAGAAGCAACATGAAGACACGTGTGTTCGTCCAGGAATTTGAGGACAACAAGGCTCTCGGAAGACCTGTGACTCTCAATACAGAGCCTCTGCCTAAGTACAAATATGGCGCTCCTGAGTCGTTTGTTGATGGTGTAAGGGGAACATTCGCATATGCTACCGGTCCTTGGGCCGGATGGAAGGGCACTCCTGTCGATGTGACGATTGAGATGGACGGCGAGACTCCATATTCAAGCGTTACGCTCGGAACTATGGTCCAGAAAGGTGAGGATATTTTCAACCCTCTCGATGTGGTTGTGCTTGTTTCGGATGACAACAAGACTTTCCAGGAGGCCGGGAGGATTGAGATGGCTGCAGAGGGCGAGACTGATCCGGACGGGCTGAAGGAATATACTGTGACTTTCCCTCAGACATCTGCCAAATATCTGCGGGTGACTTCAACAACCGTGACGTCAATACCGGACTGGCATGGCGCACGCGGACGTCAGGGCTTTACTTTTGTTGACGAAATCATAGTGAAATAATTTCGCAGGCATATTTTTGAGCAGAACATTCTGCTCATTTACTTGATGGGGTGCCCCCGAAAGTCGTACAGGAAACTTTCGGGGGCATGTCATGTTGAGGGCGGGGGATGATATTGCATGCCGGAAGACAGTACGGCCATTCGTGAAGGAATGCTGCGGGCTATTTGTGCCGTTTGCGGTATTCCATCGGAGAACAGCCCTTGGCCTGCCTGAAAATACGGGACAGGTTCCTGGTATCATTCAGCCCGAGCCTGCTTGCCACATCCGCGATCGGCTCATCGGACGCGAGAAGCTTTTGTGCAAACAGGTTCATCCGCATGGAGGTTATGTACTGGTGGATGCTTTGTCCGGTGTCCTGGCGGAAACGGATTTCAAGAAGCCTCCGTGACATGGGAACCTGTCGCAGAAGGTCGTCTATGGTTATCTTGGAAGTTATGTTCTGGGAAATGTATTTGAGGATTTTGACGATATAGGGATTGTCGCTCGGATATATGGCCGTTGACATTCTCTCTACCACGGAAGTTGCCTCTATCAGGATGTCATCGGCTTCGTATATCTTTCCCCTGACCATCCTGTCGATAAGGGCTGCCGCCTCATAGCCTCCCTTTCTTACATTCAGATTGATGCTTGAGAGCGTTGGTGCAGTTAGGGCGCAGGTCGTTTCATCGTTGTCTGTGCCGAGGACTGCGATTTCTTCCGGCACCTTGATGCCGGTCATCCTGCATGTCTCTATCAGATTGCTTGCCTGGGTGTCGTCGCAGGCGAATACAGCGGCAGGCTTCGGCAGATTCCGGAGCCATTCGTTGAGATTCTCCGGGCCATACAGCCAGAAGTCTTCCAAATGCCCGATGGTGTGTATGTGTATCGGTGACTTGACTCCTTTCTCACGGAGCCTTCCGCAGAATCCTTCGCACCTTTCTTCTGACCAGCACACATTCCTGTAGCCGTAGAATCCGAAATTGCGGAATCCTTTCTTGAGGAAGAAATCTGCCGCTATCCGGCCTGTGCGGATATAGTCGCTTGTAATATTGGGAATTTCTTTGAACCTGGCCTTGAAGTCCTGCGCCATAGCCACTATTCCGCTTTTCCTGAATGAGAGGATGTCGTCTCCCGCCTCGAATCTGCCGATTATGGCGTCTGCCTCCCATTGCCTTGCGCATCCGATTACGGCCTGCATCCCGTGTGCGGACTTGTAGGAAGGGGGCATCCTCTTGACGGCCCACGGGCTGGTGTCCCGCGAGTATTCAAGGATGCCCCTCAGAAGGTCATAGCCGAAACTCTCGGTGAAATCCGTCATTATGATGAGACGAATCATAACTGGTGTTCTGTTTCTGTCACATTCCAGCCGTAGAACTTCAGTGAAGCCGCCTCGCAGCCTTCAGGAAGCCGGCATGTATAGGTCCTCGTCTCTTCAGGGCGTAGGCTTATGAGATTGTCGCTCCAGAATGACGGAAGTATCTCTTCGTCGGACTTGTCCAAGATGGACATTGAAATGAAGAATGCTACCACGGATGATGTGTTGTTGAGCGTAATTTCTGCTGTATCGCCCTGCATTGACACTTCCGCTTTCACCTGGCATCCGGCAAGGTCGTCGAGCGGACGGAAATCGGCATGCTGAGAAAGAGGGGTCCTTATCCAGTTGCCGGCATTCCAGTCATGAATGTCCCGGACGGATGACAGGCAGTATGAGTTGTCCGCAATGACTTCTGAGTTGCCGGAGCGGAGTGACAGGAACATGAAAGACACTCCCTCGGCCTGCGGAACTTCAAACAAGGCTTTTGAGCCGCCTGTCTTGACATCGGCCTGTGCCTGCTTCTTGTATAAAAGAGTGCCGTCAAGCCCGTAAAGCTCCATTTCTGCTGTCATCCCGCATGCATCGGCTTTCTCATCATTCACGACATAGACCTTGCCGTCGGCGTAATTGTAGACAAGCTGCCGAGGCATATTGGCCTTTTTTACAGCCCAATATCCGGAACATGGGCTGAGATACCAGTCGTAAAGCTGCCAATAGAGTGAGGGCCATGCGGAATTGAGCATCCATTGTATTATTCCTGTGGCCTGGTCTGCGTTTACACGGAATGCCTCAAACATTGCCCTTGTCCCGTCATAGTCGAGATGATGTGCCCTGAGGAGGAAGCCGTCAAGATTATCCGGCTTGCTGTATCGCTTGCCGAGGGCTTCTTTCAGGCAGTCGAGAGAATGCATTGCTTCAGATGCGGTCGTGCAATGGTGGTCGTACTCTTTGCCTATGGGCCACAGGCATTCTTGGGGAATCATTTTCATTATGGACGCCTTTACAGGCAGTTGTGCTCCGATTCCGGTCTCGGTGTTGAATCCGAACGCTCCTCCCGGAGCCTGCGGGCTGTACCAGTAGGACGGTGCCTGATAGTCGTATGGGCCGGCCATCTTCATGCCGGCCTTTCCTGTCAGCGGGCTTTCAAGAGCTTTCGCGCAACCGACATATGGCCTGTCATCAATGCACTCAAGAATGCTTATATACCGTTTTTCCAATTCCGGACGCGGTAGCATGTCGCTTCCTGCATACCAGGCCACGATTGACGGATGATTCCTGAGCCACAGTATCTGGTCTCGGAATGATGCGGCGATAAGGTCCATGTCTTCCTCCGACTTTATGCAGCCGTATTCATCCCCCGGTGTCCCCGTATAAGTTTCCCATTCCCAGAAGCAGCTCCAGCCGACGAGTGCGAGAAGTCCTTTGCGGTCGCATAAGTCATACAGGTTCTGGGAAGTTCCCCAAATGTTCTCGAAGCGCACGGTGTTGAGGTTCATGTCCTTGACATATTCCAATTCGATGTTGTTGCGGCTGTCTGGATTGCGCAGGAACAGGTCGTCAGTCCATCCGGCTCCGCGCATGAGCACCTTTTTCCCGTTCAGCATGAAGTACCTGTGTCCGCTTTCCGTGAAGGAATCGGAAATCTTGCGTATCCCGAAATCCACGCTCTCGCTGTCAGACACTTTCCCGTTTATGATGAAGCTTGCCTGCATGCTGTACATTTCCGGAGTGCCGAGGTTGTGGCACCACCAGAGCCGGGGATTCCTTACATGCAGTTCCTTTGCCTGGTCGGGAGTTATGCGGACTGTCTTTTCTTCATTTGCCGCAAGGGTGACATCCCGCGTTATGGTCTTTCCGTCGAAATCTATCTTCAGCTTGCCCTGGACTGGTTTGCCTGACATGTTCTTGAGGGTGGTCTCTGCCGTAAGCCATGCTTGGGAGAGGGTTTCGGTGTCCACGTCTGTCTTTACTGCGGTATGACGCAGGCTGACCTCATTGCTGTAGCGCAGCCAGACTTGCCTGAAAATGCCCATGCTTTCGTCAGCCGCACGGGGATTCCAATCGACGAAACCTATGTTGAAGTCTCCGGGGACAGCCCTGTACAATTCCACTGCAAGGGTGTTGTCCTCTTGGAGAAGTTCCGTGACATCAAAGGAAAACAGTCTGAAAGGACCTTTCATTTCTTCCTTTGACGCTATCTGTGTCCCGTTCAGCCATACATTGGCGCTGTAGCTGATTCCGTCAAATTCGAGCCTGGCCCTTTGCCCGTTTTCAAGCTTTGGGATGCTGAACCTCTTGAGATACCACCATGGGCAGCTGAAGTCCCCGCGGCTGATTGAGCGCCCGTAATTCATGCCGGTAAAGGCGTCCTGATAAAGCCCGTTTGAGGTAAGGGTGCCCAAGACCGTTGAGGGGACTTGCGCTTCATGCCATTGCATGGCGGACAAATCGGTTCCCGGTGCGGAAAGGGCTGCCCCGCCAAACGGGATATTTTCTGAAGACTGTATCTTCCATCCGTCCGACAGGAGCAGGTCTTGTCTCTGTGCGGAAGGGCTGATGCATGATGTGGCCATTATGGCGGCTGAGATTATTGCTGTCAAGTGTTTCATTATGCCTTTGGTTGTCATTTGTCTTTCAATGATGCCGCGCCGAGCAGCGCCATGTCAGTGTTGTCCGCAAAGAGGAGCCTGACGGATGCGGCACTGTTGGGATAGGCGAAGCTGCTGAGCTGTCTGATGAGGCTGTCCCTGTATAATCCGGAGGCAGCGGCAAGGCCGCCTCCGATGACTATGGCTTCCGGGTCGTAAATATACAGAATTGCCTTGACAAGTTCGCCAAGATGGACTCCGTATTCGTTCCACAATGCAATGGCCCCGGCGTCTCCGGAAGCGGCTGCTTCTGCGGCCTCTGCACCTGTCGTCCCGTTTGCAGTGAAGAAAGGAGTGCTGCACCAGCTTTCAAAGTCTTTCCCCAGATATGGCAGGGAGCCGATTTCGCCTGCACCTGCATTGCGTCCCTCGTAAAGTCTTCCGTTTATTATGATTCCAGAGCCGACTCCAGTCCCGATGGTAAGCCCCACGATGTCAGAGCAGTCCCGGCATTTGCCGAACAGGCTTTCCCCGAGCGTGAAGCAGTTGGAGTCATTGTTGACATTCACTTCAAGTCCGAGCCGTTCCTGCATTATGTCCTTTAGCGGCACCTCTTTCCATGATGGTATGTTGGCGGCATTATAGACGATTCCCCTTGCCGTGTCCACTACAGAGGGGACGCCAATGCCTACAGACTCCACGCCGGGATGCATCACACGGGAAATTACTTCTTCTATCGCATCCAGCACTTCTCCGCATGAACCTTTGGACGGGCACCGCAGCCTTTCTTTCCGGAGCAGCTTGCCTTTGTCCGCCAGTCCAGCCCTTATGCTTGTTCCTCCGAGGTCAACTCCTATTCTCATTTTTTTCTGAATATGCGTACATAGTCCACTTCCATCTCGCATGGAAATATGCTGTCATCCACTCCCTTCATTCCGCCCCAGTCACCTCCGACGGCCACATTCAGTATGAGATAGAGTTCTTTGTCGAACGGCCAGATAGACGGGTCGGAGAAGTCTGACGGCTCATATCTCAGATATACGTTTGACGGTTCGTCGAGGTAGTATGCTATTCCTTTGTCGCTCCATTCCATGCCGTATGTGTGAAAAGCCGTCTCCACATCCGGAACGGTGCGTGACATTGACACTTTCTCAGCCGAGCCCTCAAGTGTGGCCGTTGTGTGGACTGCCCCGTAGATTATGTTCTTGTCACAACCGACATATTCCATTATGTCAAGCTCCGAGTAATATGGATGGGCCTTTCTTCCGAAGAACCAGATGGCCGGCCATATGCCGTTGCCTCCGGGAAGCTTGGCGCGAACTTCGACACGTCCCCGGCTGATTTCCTTTTTCCCGCTTGTTGTGAGCCTGCCGGAAGTGTAGTCGCCGATTTTCTGGCCCTCGCCTGTCTTGATTGCGCGTATGACCAGCTTTCCGTCGCGCAGGAACACATTGTCCCGGCTGTCGGTATAATTCTCCCATTCATTGTTGCCCCATTTCCCTATGCCGGTGTCATAGTTCCATGAGCGTGTGTCCAACGCATGCCCGTTGAACTCGTCGTGCCACCACAGTTCTTCACCGTTGAGAAAAGGGTATGAGTCCTGTGTGACCTGGATTTTCTTTGTACATTTCCCGCTTCTGTTTCCGTCTTTCTGCCTTAGGGTCACATTGTGAAGCCCTTTTCGGCCTATATGGCAGGTTACTGTGCTTCCTTGCCATGTGCTTCCGTCTGCTGTCCATTCATATGTGGACGAAGGGGTCTGGTTATCTGCGGTCAGTTTGAAGAAATTGGGACTTTCCCCGTCGCTCTCTACCGTAAAGGAAACTTCAAGCTTGTTGTCTTTGTGGCAGTTTGTGCAAGATGCGGCTGCGCAAAGGATGGCGGCGGGAAGAGCCGCCATCACTATTGTTCTGAAAATTCGTGTCATGTTGTCTGTCTATAGGTTCATGGCTTTATATACGGCTTGTGTCAGTGAGGATGCCGGGTCGTCCGTGTCGTATTCAAGCATCCATACGAACATTCCTCCCGCGGAGTTGTCCTTCACCAGGGATGCCTTGTATTCCACACTGCATTCCGGAGCGGAGACGCCCACATACCACAGGCCTCCTGTGCCCTGGCTCAGCATGTTCTTGGACGGTGCTGACGGGTCCATCTTGACAATCTCGCTGTACGGGAAATATGACAGGTATGAGTCTATGTCTCCCCATGTGGCGGACACTCCGGCCGGTATGTCGTATTTGATTCCGAATGCTCCTATGCCGATGAGAATCTTTTCGGCCGGAACACCGTATGTCCCGAATCTTGAAATGTTGTCGCTGATGTTCCAGTCGGCGGCGTGAGGGCATGGAGTAAGGTCAGTGCTTCCGAAATGCATGAGGTTCATCCAGTCCAGACGCGTCACAGAGCCGAGCCATGAGAACTCGTAGTTGTTCCATGCCTGCGGTACGGAAGCCGTGATGAAAAATCCTCCGCGCCCGGTATCCTCAGGCAGGGGCATCGCTTCGCCAAGCTCATTCATGAATGCCGCAAGTTCCTCTTCATTTGAAAGGCCTCCGAAATCGTTGTTGAGGTTATTGATGTAGATGTTCACTCCGTCCAGGCCGTATTGCTCCACGAATGACTTGATTTGTGCAATGAGCCCTGTACGCAGGATAGGGTCGGCCGCTACAGTGTTGAATGCGGTCTCGTTATATATGCCTGTTCCTCCAGGAAGCACGAGAGTTCCTGTTATGTCTATTATCACATAGACTCCTTCGTTATGTGCGAGGGAAACGGTTGTCTTCAGACTGTTCAGGGCCGCGGCGTCAGGGAGGGTCAGCTGTCCGTCTTCCGTATTTACGGTAAGGGAACTTATCATCAGGTGCGTGATATGGTCCCATTGCACGGAAGCTGCCGTCGCCGAAATGCCGAGCACTCCCATGACCACTCTCTCATATTCTTTCGGTTCGAACGGCTTTGTCACTGTGACGTTTGATGTCCTGTAGTTCACAATCCCGTTTCTCTCGGCCTCGAAACGCAGTATGAAAGGCTCCGGGCTTGTAACTTCATATTCGAGAGTGCGCCCTGTACTCACGGTCTGCCCGTCTATCAGCCATCTGCATGCCGTTCCTTCCGAAGGGGCGACCTGGGCTGTGAATCTGAGGGTGTCACCGATGTTGCACACATTCGTGGCCGCCCAGTCCATGTAGATGTATGGTGTCTCGTCGTCAGCAAATACGGGATTGCTGACTTTTTCGCTGCATGATGCGCAAAAGCATGTGCAGGCAATGAGTATGCATATGTATCTGAAAATTTTCATGTGATCTGTTGTTTTGGCAGGTAAATCCTGCGGTTACTGCTTGTCCCACCATACGCCCTCGGTCCAGTCATATCCCGGAACTCTTGCGATGGCTTCCCTGTAATTGTCCGGGTTCATTATCTGCTCTTCGACCGGATATGTGAGCCGGCGCGGGGTCTTGCCGTTTGACTGGTTGCGTGCAGGCTGGTAGTTCGTGAATATGATTTCTGGTACCCCGGTGCGTCTCCAGTTTGCGAAAGATTCGAACGGGTTGAGCACAAGCCCTACCCACATCTGCATGTTGATTTGTTCGAGTTCGCTTCCGCTGCGCAGAGGGTTGGCCTGTATGAATCTTGTGACATCCGCTTCTGACGGGGCCGGAGCACCATAGACTGTCATCATTTCCACGGAAGCCCTGAGGGCCTTGCTGAAATGCTCTGCTGGAGTACTGTCTCCAAAACCCCATCTGTATGCTGCCTCGGCAAGCAGAAGCTCCACTTCCGCATAGCTCATGTTGACATATGGCGCATCCAGGGCCATCAGCCAGAGGGAAGGCTGGAGGAACTGGTATTTCGGCTCGACAATGAAATCCTGTCCGTTGAGTTTTATTGTCATGTCAGGAGTCACGACAGTCGGGTCGTCGCCATAGTTCTCCCAGTCGAAACGGTCTGTGTATCGTGCCATTTCCGTATATGAGCGTGTTTTCTCATATACGAGGTCTGTTATGTCTGTGCCGTCCTCGAGGTAGCATGCACCGTATATCCTGATTCTCGGATCCGAGGTCTGCTCCATGTATGAGATGAGTTTGCGGGAAAAACGGAAATTGCGCGGCTCGGCCCTGAACCGGTTTGATAGGGCGTTTCCTCTGCCCGGACCGGCTGACGGATTGGCAAAATTCTCATATTTGATTCTGCACAGGTCCGCATTGCTTTCCATTACGCCGTTTTCTATGGCTATGCGTGCCTCTTCCTTGGCTTTGTCCGGATTGACTTTAATCAGTCTCAGGGCGAGACGCAGGCGCAGCGAATTGACATATTTTCTCCACTTGGCCGTGTCGCCGTCGTAATATTGGTCGTATTTGATTACGTCCGTGCCTTTGCGCAGTTGTGCGTCCGCGATCTCAAGCTGACGGAAGAAGTCGTTGTATATTTCTTCCTGGGTGTCGTACTTCGGCTTGTATTGTCCGGTATAATATCCTTTCCCGGCTTCGGAGTAGGGAATGTCTCCGTACATGTCGGTGAGCTGCGCAAAAGTATATACGAGCATCAGGCGTCCGGCGGCATTGATGTTTGCCTGCGCAGGGTCGTCCTTGGTGCGCTCCACTATATCTACAAGGCCCTTGGCCATACGTGTGTATCTCTGGAGCCACAGTTCGGCCATGTAGGAGTCGTTCTTGATTCCGCAGCAGCCGTATTCGACCGTGCCCCAGTCTCCGCACCATTGCTGGACGAAGCCTCCGGGATACATGAAATGCCTGTGCCATTCCTGCCAGTCGTTTGTCAGGGTCATCTGGAGTGTCGGCAGCAGGAGGTTCGGGTCCATGTCTGTGGATTTCGTCGGATCTGAATTGAGGGCGCCGAAGTCGCTGCAGGATATGGCTGCCGCGCTCACCGACAACGCAATGAATATTGTCTTGAAATTAAGTTTCATGATTTCGGATGGTTAATTCGTGAACATGTTAGAATGACAGCTTCAGGCTGGCTCCGAATGAGCGTCTTGACGGTAGGGAACCGTACTCGAATCCCTGTCCGTTGCCGTTGTTGTAGCTTGACTCCGGGTCAATGTTCGGTACGTTTGACCATATTGTCCAGAGATTTCTTCCGTAAACGGAAAGGCTCACTCCGGAGAGCGGGGTCTTTTTGAGCAGCTTCCTGTCAAAACTGTAGGTGAGGGACACTTCCCTGAGCTTTATGAAAGATGCGTCATAGATGAAAGGCTCAGGAGTCCCGGCATTCTGGAAATTGGCCCAATAGTCCTGAGGGTCAACGGGAGTCGTGTTTGGTGCCCACTGCGGATTATCTTCAGTGCCTATGTTGACCACGCCTTTTCCTATGAGCCCTCCCGTCGGTGTCCATGCGCTTTCAAGTATATTGGCCTGCTTGCGTAGCTCTTCCGACTCGTACCATTCGCGCCGTCCCTCAAGTGTTGCCGTTGCAGTGCCGTTCATGTGTGCCATCATGCTGCTCATGGAATAGACCTCTGCGCCGTATTTCATGTCGAAGAGCGCGCTGACGGTTACGCCGTAGAATGAGAGCGAGGTGGAAAGCCCGGCAGTCCAGTCATAGACTCCGTTTCCGAGCACCTCGATGTCGTTTCCTACCATAGGCAGGCCGTTTGCTCCGTAGATGACTTCTCCGTTTTCATTGCGCTGGAGTTTCTTTCCCAGGATTACTCCGTAGGACTCTCCCTCCATTGCGGCTATCATGGCGTTGGCCCAGCGTGCGTTGGCGAGGGTGTAGGTGGATATTGCCGGATGGAGCGACTCGACCATGTTTATGTTGCGTGCGAAATTGACCGTGGCGTCCCAGAAGAAATTTTTCCTGTCGAATATGACTCCGTTCAGGCTCAGTTCGATACCTTTGTTGGAGATGCAGCCGCTGTTTATTGTGGCCATAGGGAAACCTGTAGTTGTGGAAATGGGCAGGCTCATGATCTGGTCTTCCGTCTTTGCGCTGTACCATGTGGCGTCAAGCCCGAGCCTGCTGTTGAACAGGCGAATGTCCGCGCCGACCTCCCATGAATATGTGCGTGTAGGCTTGAGGTCGAGCTTGGGGATGCTTGGGGATGTGATGTCTCCGAGCGGTTTGCCGTTGAGTGTGTAGTCGAGCACTCCGTAATTGAGGTTGAGCATATAAGGGTCCGTGTCGCCTCCTACCTTGGCCCATGAGGCCCTGACTTTTCCGAATGAGAGAACGCTGTGGTCTTTGAGGAGGTTGGAGAACACGAAGCTTCCCGATACAGACGGATAGCAATAGGAGTTCAGGCCTTTGGCGAGCGTGGATGACCAGTCGTTCCTGAGTGTCACATCCAGATAGAGCAGGTCGTTGTAGCCGAAGTTGACCGCTCCGTAGAGCGAGCGTACCTGTTTGCGGGGATGGCTGTATGTGAGTGACTGGGACACATAGTTGGTTATGCTCTGCATTCCCGGGATTATCTCGTTTGTCCCTTTGTTGGTGAACGCTTCCTGGTCATAGAACATCAGGTTGCCGCCTATGAATGCGGAGAAATCGAATTTTTCCGCGAATTTGCGTGAATATCTCAGCATGGCCTCGAGGTTTGACTCTGCCACGCTTATGTTGTTCTCGGTCATCTCTCCCTGCATTGCGGTAGGGGTGTACGGGGATGAGTATTCGGTCATGCGGAATTTGTAGAAATCCGTTCCGGCGCGCAGCTGAAGGTCAAGCCCGTCTATGAGTCCATAGTTTGCCTGAATGTAGCCCATGACCCTGTCTTTGTGTGACTTGTTGCTCATCTTGTTGATTGACCAGTATGGATTTATGCGGTATATGTTGCCTCCGTTCCAGTCCTGGTATTTGCCGTATGCGTCCGTATAGCCCTCGGAAAGCCATTTCTGGTCGAAGTTAGGGGCGAGTCCTATGAGCGCAAGGCCGACATTGTTAGGGGAGTCTGAGAGTGCAGGCCTGTTCTTGACATTTTCCATCACATAGTTGACGCGCGCCTCAATGCGGAATCTCGGGGTGAGCCTGCCGCTTGCCTTTACCATGAATGAAGTCCTGTCCATTCCGGACTCAGGCACTATGTCATTGTTGCGCATGTCGGATATGGACACCCTGATGTCGGCTTTTTCACCGCCTGCCGTGAGTGAGAGGGAGTTTGTGAAGGTCGTGCCTGTCCTGAAGAAGCTTGATATGTTGTCCGGGACATTAGTGTATGGCTTTGTCTGTCCGTTGTATATCGGCATGCTCAGGCCCGGGTCCATTTTTGCGCCCCATGCGCTTTGTGATACTCCGCGTCCCACTTCAAATGTGGTGGGAAGCTCCCCGTTGCGGCCGGCTCCGTAAACTCTCTGGTAGTCATCGAATTTTGAAAGCTGGTTCACAATGTCGACGCTGGTGCTGAAATCTACTCCGATTCCTTTCTTTGTGGCGGACTTGGTGGTGATGAGTATTACTCCATGGGTCGCGCGCGAGCCGTAAAGGGCTGCTGCTGAAGCTCCCTTGAGTATCGAAATGGATTCGATGTCATCCGGGTTGATGCTTGAAAGTCCGTCTCCCATGTCATAGCCGCCCCATTGTCCGGCGCTTCCGAGCTGTGAATTTTCCATCGGCACGCCGTCAATCACATATAGTGGCTGGTTGTTGCCTGAGAGTTCCCCGTTTCCTCGTATCACTACGCGTGTCGAGCCTGAGGGGCCTGCCGTTGTGGATGCTATGTCCACTCCGGGGACTTTTCCCGACAGCGCACCGATGGCATTTATCGGACGGGAAGCGTTTACTTTGTCGCCTTTTACTTCGGTTACGGCATATCCGAGGGCTTTTGTCTCCCGTTTCACTCCAAGGGCCGTGACTACCACTTCGTCAAGCATCTTGCTGTCCGGCTTCATGGTGATGGTGACGGCTCTGTTGCCGTTTTCTGCGCTGAGGGTCTCTTCAATGTAGCCGAGACAGGCGGCCGTTATCAGGCATGGCCCGTCAAGAGACAGTGTGAAATTTCCGTCTGAGCCGGTTGTGGTGCCGTTTGTAGTTCCTTGCTGGAATACGCTTGCGCCTGCCACGGGTTCCCCGTCCGTGGAGAAGACTGTTCCATGTAGTGTGAAACCGTTCTGTGCAAAGAGGGCGGTGTGTAACGTGAGCAGCATGAGGAATGCTGACAGCCTCCACAATGCCGGCACCCTGCCTTGCAAGATGGATTGCATGTGTCTGGTTTGCATGTCATTAGTTTTTAGTGGGTTAATCTTGGGCCATGTCTCGGACGGCCTTGCCGTTCCGTTGGCCTGCCACTGCAAAATTATAGATTATGCAAACCTGTGAAATCGTTATTTGCGTATTCTTTTCCTCAAATTGCGCAAAATAGGTAGTATGCCGCAGGTTATATTAACTCAGCACAAGCATGATGATTTGGGCGGAGATGACGCGCAGGAAGATGCTGATTGGATAGACAGTCGCATATGCCACTGACGGCTCGTCACCTTCTACTGTCGTGTTGGCATAGTTCAGGGCTATCGGGTTGGCCATTCCTCCGCACAGCATGCCGACATTTCTCGCATAGTCTGTCTTGAAGAATCTGGATGCGGCGAATCCGACAATGAGCACGGGTATCACCGCAAGGGCGAAGCTTATCCCGACCCATGAGAGACCTTCCATCGTGAACACCTTTGCGAAAAAGCCTGCACCGGCGCTCAGACCCAGTCCTGCGAGATAGATTGTTATTCCGAACTGCCTGAGCATAAGGTTGGCGCTCATCGTCGTATAGGTGGTAAGGTGGAATCTCGGGCCGAAAGCTCCCATGAGTATTCCCACGATTATAGGGCCGCCTGCTATGCCGAGCTTGACAGGCACGCTGATTCCCGGTATTGCGATAGGGATGCTTCCGAGAAGCAGTCCCAGCACGATTCCTATGAATATGTTGAGGAGGTTCGGGTCTTTGAGCTTGCGTGATTCGTTGCCGAGGATTACGCTTACGTTGTCTATTGCCTTGGCTTCTCCGACAATCGTCAGCTTGTCGCCAATCTGAAGCCTGAGTGAACGTGAGGGGAGCAGGTCTATGCCGGCTCTGTTTACGCGCGTGATGTTGATTCCGAATGAGTTGCGCAGTCTCAGCGAGCCGAGTTTGGCACCGTTTATCTCCGGTTTTGTCACAAGCACATGACGTGATACAAGCTGGTTGTCAATCGAGTTCCAGTCGATGTCTTTCTTGTTCCAGTCCACATTTTCGCGGTTGCCGAAAATGGTCCTTATGCGCTCGACGTCTTTCTTTCCGGAAATGACCAGTACATGCTCATCCTCCTCTATTATGGTATCGGATGTAGGGATTATGACTTTGCCGCCTTTCCATACCCTTGAAATGACGAACTGCACATCGGCGTTTTCACGTATTTCCTTTATGCTCTTTCCGAATATGGCAGGATTGTTCACATTGTATTCAACCACAAAAGTGTTGTCTCCTGAGGGGTCATATGGTTTTTGTGTTGTTTTTGTTGCTGACGCTGCGCGCAGTATTACCACGCACAATATAACTCCGATAAGACCGACAGGGTAGCCTACCGCACAGGCCATCGCCATGTTGTTGGCTGTTTCCGTGTCTTCCGGATGAACCTGCAGGAGGGCCTGCTGGGCCGCTCCGAGCATAGGGGTGTTCGTGACCGCCCCGGAGAAAAGTCCCATGGCCTCGGAAAGCGGAATGCCCGTTGTCCAATGTATGGCGAGCATCATGAGTGTTCCTGTAACCAGAAGCGTGAGGGCAAGCAGATTCAGTTTGACGCCGCCTTTTTTCAGTGATGCGAAGAAGCCCGGTCCGACCTGCACGCCGAGAGAGTAGATGAACAGGATAAGTCCGAAGTTTTGTGCGAGTGCAAGCATGTCCGGGTCAATCTGCGTACCGAAATGTCCTGCAATGATTCCGGCGAAGAACACGAAGGTGGAGCCGAGGCTGATTCCGTATATCTTTACGCTGCCCAAAGCTACTCCCGCAGCACATATGAGCGAGAGTACGAGTATTGCCTGTATGAAGGTCTGTTGTGTGAATATTTCTGCCAGCCAGTTCATTCTTTCTGTTATGATGGGGATTTTTGATTCGGGGAGGGCGGGATGTCCGCACTTCTCCGCTCAGTGTCAGTATATGAGCAGTCCGGCGACTCCTCCCGCTATGATTGCGAGAATAGGGTTGAGCTTGAACCACAGTGAAGCGACGAAAGCCGCAGCAAAGAGTACCCAGCTTTTCCAGTCCGGGAAATTGTCCGGTGTGACAAGGATTACGGCCGCCGCTCCAATCAGTCCGGCAACGGCAGGCTTGAGCCCGTTCATAACACCTGTGAAAATGGTGTTTCCGCTGAATTTCGTGTATGCCTTGCAGAGCGCGAGCACTATGATGAAGGACGGCAGCACTACTGCGAAAGTGGCTGTAAAGGAGCCGAGCACACATAGGAGGTCTCCTGCCCCGCTGTGGGCGAGAACGTCATATCCGACATAAGTCGCGCAATTGATGCCTATCGGTCCCGGTGTCATTTGTGAAATCGCCACTATGTCCGTGAATGTGCCTTCGTCGAGCCATCCGTGCACTGACACTATCTGGGTCTGTATGAGCGAGAGCATGGCATAGCCTCCGCCGATTGTGAACATTCCTATGACAAAGAATGTGAGGAACAGTTCTGCGAATACGATGATGAATGTCATTTGCAGCCCTCCTTTTTCTGGTTTCGGTATGCTATTGCAACGGCAACTGTTATGACTGTGAGCAGGATATATATCGGCGAGACGTTGAGGAACGCCACAGCCGCAAGCGTAGCGGCAGAGAGCAGCCATGCCCACCAAGTCTTGTTGGCTGTCCTTGCCATGTTTATCATCGGAATGGCTATAAGCGCGACGGTCACCGGCCTTATGCCCTTGAATATCTTTATGATTACCGGGTTGTCCTGATAGCCGCTGAAAGCCATTGCTATGGCGAGGATTATGATGAATGACGGAAGTATGCTGCCTATAGTGGCAACGATGCTTCCGCGGGTGCCTCTGAGGCGGTAGCCTGTGAATATGGACATGTTGACCGCGAGCAGTCCGGGAGCGGATTGGGCCAGGGCTATTATGTCCGTAAATTCTTCTTCCTGCATCCACTGGCGGCGTATCAGCTCGTCACGTATCAAGGGCAGCATCGCGTAGCCGCCTCCCAATGTGAATGCACCTATTTTTGCGAATACCAGAAATATCTGAATGTATGATGCCATATTTTTCTTTGTTTGCTCCGTAGTGCCCCCCCATGTTGCGGGGGACAGATTCTGAGAATCAGCGGGTTGACCCGTTTTTGCCGTTTCAGTCCGGAATAAGGCTGCAAAAGTAGAAAATTTTCCCGAAACTCATTGGTTCGATCCTGGAAAAACGGCAAAAATGCGGTAAAAATGCTTGGAAAAACGGCGGAATCTACCCATTTTTGCATTGGAAAAGCGGCGGGATGCTTGTTGCTTTGAGAGTAATTATATGTGTGATAATGGATTATGTTATGATAAAGAGGAAAATAGACAAATACATCAAGAATTACTACGAAACTACTCGCAATGCCTTACTTGTTACCGGTGCAAGACAAATCGGCAAGACATTCTCCATCCGGCAATTCGGCAAGACGTTTAAAAGTTTCGTAGAGATTAATTTCATCGATATGCCTGAGGCTGTGTCATTGTTCAAGGGAGCAAAAAGCAGTGGCGATATTTTGCTCCGTCTTTCGGCAATTACCCAGGTACCGCTCGTCAAGGGTGAAACGCTAATCTTTTTTGATGAGGTGCAGCAATGTCCCGATATTGTTACGGCAATCAAGTTTCTGGTTGATGAGGGGTCGTATCGTTATATCTTGAGCGGTTCGTTGCTGGGAGTTGAATTGAAAGACTTGCGTTCGGAACCGGTCGGTTACATGGGGGTAAAGGATATGTTCCCGCTCGATTTTGAGGAATTCATTTCGTGTGTCGGGGTCAATGATACCGTTGTCGGGTCGTTACGCGAAGCGTGGGTGAATCGTACTGCAGCCGATGAGTTTGTTCACGGCAAAATTATGGAACTGTTCCGGCTTTATCTTGTTGTAGGCGGAATGCCTGCCGCTGTGAGCAAATATTTGGAGACTCACAACCTGCAAGAAGTTATGGCAGTGCAGCAAGATATAATTCGCCTGTACAAGCGCGATATCGCCAAGTACGATCCGGACAACAAACTATATATCGGGGAGATTTTTAATCTTATTCCGCCTGAATTGAACGCTAAGAACAAGCGGTTCGTCCTGAAACGCCTTAATGAGCATGCGAAGTTCGACCGGGTTGAGAATAGTTTTTTGTGGCTGACCAATGCAGGTGTGGCATTGCCCGTCTATAATGTGGAAGAGCCGAAAATACCGCTTCTGCTTGCCCGTTCGCGCAATCTGTTCAAGCTTTTCCAAAGCGACATAGGACTGTTGGCCAGCCAATATGCCGATGGTATTCAACTGCGTATTATAAAAGGAGACAAAGACATCAATTACGGTTCAATCTATGAGAATGCTGTAGCGCAGGAATTGGTGGCACATGGCATTACCCCTTACTATTACAATAACAAGAAGCGCGGTGAATTGGATTTTGTCATTGAACTCGATGGTAAGATCTTGCCCATTGAGGTAAAGTCTGGTAAAGATTACGAAGTGCATCGCGCTTTGTCAAACATAATGGATTGCGAAGAATACGAACTGCCCGAAGCTGTCGTGTTCAATAACGACAATCTGCATGTCATAGACAACATTGTCTATGCACCCATCTATATGGCGATGTTCATTGAGAAGAATAATGTTGCTCCGGCTTTTTATAAAGTGGACATTTCAGGGCTATAAGGAACTTGTCTTGAAGGAGCTTGTTTCTTACTGGCGGCGATCCGGGGTTTTGTGGCTTATAAAAAAGGGGATGACTAAAAAGTATTAGTCAAGCCTTTTTTCTTCCTGACTTTATCACTTTTTCGTAACTTTTCCTCGAATCTGCCCTACAGATATCTGTAGAGGTGATTTTGATGTTGATTTGGGTGACGCAAGGAAAATCCGTACCTTCGTGGTATGTTTGTACGGAGAAAGAAAAACCGCTCAGGTTCGATCAGTGTTGTCGTTGCCGACAAGAGTTCCGGCGCATTTACGGAGCTCAAGGTAATCGGTGTGGGAACGACCGAGGATGATATCCGTGCTCTTGTGAAGGAAGGCAAGGAGTGGATAGCCCATTACGCCGGGCAGCAGACCGTATCTTTTCCGGATGAGGCAGCAGAACAGCTCAAACGGGAGGAAGATGCGATGACCGAGCACATCGTGTCCAATATAATCGGAACATCCCTGAAATCTCCCCAGACAATCATCAATAAAGTCTACGACAGGATCGGCTTCAATGCGGTACAAGACGAAGAACTACGCCATCTGGTGGTCTCCAGGATATGCTCGCCGATGAGCAAGAAAGCCACTGTAGACTATCTGAGACGGCACTTCAGGGAAGATGTCAGCCTGCAGAAGATATATCGTTATCTCGACAAGCTTTATAACACCCAACAGGAGCTTGTGCAGGCGATAAGCGTAGAGCATACAAGAGAACTGTTCGGAGGAAATCTTGGAATCCTCTTTTACGATGTCACTACCTTATACTTCGAGACTACTGACAAAGATGAGTTGCGTGAATCAGGCTTCTCCAAAGACGGCAAGAACTCCAATCCGCAAGTCGTGTTAGGCCTTCTTGTCAGTCGTGGAGGATATCCGCTGTCGTACTCCCTGTTCAACGGTTCACAGTATGAAGGGTATACGATGATCCCGATTGTAGACGACTTTGTCCAGAGGTTCAAACTCGGAAAGGACTTCGTAGTAATCGCAGATGCAGGCCTGATGAGTTCAAAGAACATCAAGCTGCTTCGAGACGGAGGCTACAAATATATAATCGGAGCCAGAATAAAGAAGGAATCCGGTGAGATTATGGAGAAGATCATTGCGACAGAGCACTGCAATGGTGTGTTCAATGACATCAAATATCCGGATGGAGACAGGCTTATTGTGGGATACTCGGACGAGAGGGCAAAGAAGAATGCTCACGACCGAGAAGAAGGCGTAGAACGCCTCAGGAAGCGTTATGCAAAGGGTACCCTGACCAAGGCTGACATCAACAAGCGGGGCTACAATAAGTTCCTTTCTGTCAGTTCCGGAGTAACGGTAAGCGTTGACGAGGAGAAGGTCAAGCATGATGCGATATGGGATGGCCTCAAAGGCTATAAGACTAATACGGATCTGAGTCCGGAAGAAGTGTATGAGGCCTATCAGAATCTATGGAATGTGGAGAGGTCGTTCCGTATTACGAAAGGGACTTTGGATGTCAGACCTATGTTCCACTTTACCCCTCGAAGGATAGAGGCGCACGTCTGCATATGCTTTGTGGCGCTTAAAGTATATAAGGAACTTGAAAGGTTACTGAAGCAGTCAGGATGTCAATACTCTGTTGATGAGGTTCTGAGAATAGCTGAGACGGTTGTCGCCATTGAAATCGCCCGTCCGGAGAATAACGACACGGTAACAAAAACCCTCTGCCTCACAAAAGAGGAGAGGGCGATATCATACCTCATCGAAACCGATGATTGGCTGGAACTCTAATTTGGGTGACGCAATGATAAAGTCAGGAAAAAAAGAGACTGTACCGGATTGCAGTGACGGTACAGTCTCTTTTTTTATTCATTCTTGTCTGCCAGAAGCCAGTCCATAGAAAAATTCATGAACCACAGGGAACAATCCTCAGGCTCCGGATTCTCCTCGACATATATTCCCACAGTACCGTCGCTCAAGACTGTCATAGAGGAATACACGG